>Ga0105245_10000059_pt1 | contig 121609 bp, 104 predicted proteins | sample KBSM54metaG_FD_81523 | JGI IMG/M metagenome (GOLD analysis project Ga0105245, IMG submission 81523) | Miscanthus rhizosphere microbial communities from Kellogg Biological Station, Michigan, USA - KBS M5-4 metaG | ecosystem: Host-associated > Plants > Roots > Rhizosphere > Soil | place... | reverse complement strand
TCCTCGAGAAGCGACCGAAGAAGCCCGACGACAAGCTCGCGATCGGCTACGCGAATCGCGGGCAGTGGGCGGCGCAGACCGATCATTGCGAGCAGGCGTGGCCGGACTTCGATCGCGCGATCGCGATCTATCAGGATCTGAAGCTGACGTCCGACGCGTACGACGTCCTCGTGATGCGCGCGGAGTGTCAGCTCGATACCAAGAAGTTCGCGGCCTCGGTCGCGACGACCGCGCAGCTCCTCGCGGCGACCGACACGTCGCCGAGTCAGCACGCACAGGCGTTGCTCGATCACGGCAAGGGCCTGTGGAACCTCGGCCGCCGCGGCAAGGGCATTGAGGAGGTTCGCGCGGCGCGCGATGCGATGAAACACGACGAGCTCGACACCGACGGTGCCGAGCTCGCGACGAAGTGGTTGGCCGCGCACGGCCTGCGTTGAAACCTAGAACGCGTTGCCGACACCACCGATGCCGATGCCGCAGTTCGGCAGCTGGAGCGGCGGCGGCGGTGCGTTGAAGTTGATCTGCTGCCAGTTGTTGTGGGTGTACGGCCACAGGCCGGAGTCGTAGAGCCCGTAGAGCCCGAGCCCCTTGTTCGAGGTCGCCAGCGACGAGGCCGACGGATGGTTGTAGCCGGGCACCGTCACTTCAGGCGTCCACGCGTTGCACGTGTTCATGTACGTCCACCACGTGTCGCTGCCGCTCCAGCGGTGATGCACGAGGTGGAGCCAGCCGTTGACCGCTGCGATCTGGACGTCGCCGCCCTCGATGTTCGCGTTGTTCGGGCCGACGTTGATGTGCTGCACGGCCGACCATCCACCGGTCGTCGGCAGGGTCTGGACGACGATCTGCGAGGTCTGTCCCCACTGGTGCGCCGCGTAGAGCTGACCGCCGAACACCGCGAGCGAAGGCGGCGACGCCGACTCTTCGCCCCACAGGTTGCTGGTCCCCGTCCACGCCTCGTTCGTGCCCATCGACGCGTACCACAGCGGGAACGTCGCGACCTGCGCGTTGTTGCGCGTCACGATCTGCTTGTTGCTGCCGACCATGTAGAGCCGACCATTGAACGCCTGGAGTGCCGGAGCACCACCGAACGTGAGCCACGGCATCTTGACGTTCGTGGTCCACTGGCCCGTGCTCGGGGTGAGCCGGGTGAACCAGACTTGGGTCGAGTCGCTGTCGCCCTGATGAACCATGTAGATGAAGCCGTTGTAGGCAGCGAGGTTCACGCGGCCGAGCGAGAGCTGGCCGGGGATCCGGCGCGGGCTCGTGCACCCGCTCGAATTGCACTGGTGCCAGTACAAATCGTGCGAGACCCCGGGCAACACCATACTGCCGTCGTCCCAGGGATAGACGTAGAACTCGGTGCCGTTGAGCATCGCCATCGCCGGCACGTTGCCGAGGTCGCTCAAAGACTCGCTCGGACCTCCGCTCCAGCTCGCGGTGGAAAGGTCGTCGGCGGTCTCGCTCAGCTCGTCGCCGGTGTCGAGGCAGGCGGTGAGCGACGCGGACGCGAGCAGGGCTGTGAATAGATACCGGGTAGCGATCATCAGGGATTCTCCTCGGACCGCGCTCATTGCCAGCGCCGAGCCAATCCCTAAGCCGGCGAATCCACGCAACGGCGGTGGACCGCAAGGTGGACCTGCAGTGGACCAGGTGGACCTGAGGATGATCCAGGTCCACGATGGTCCACCATGTTGATCGACCCGCGGACGTTTCGGCGCGTCGTGCGCGCACGCGACCAACTGAGGTCCGAAGACGACGTCGCGATCGCGGAGCTCGCGCGCGAGATCGGGATGTCGGCGTCGCGCCTGATCCGGGTGTTCGCGGCGCTGTTCGGCACGACGCCGCATCAGTGGCGCACGCAGGCCCGACTCGATCGCGCGCGCGCGTTGCTCGCGGAAGGCGCGGCGGTCACCGACGTCTGCATGGAGGTCGGGTTCACGAGCGTCGGCAGCTTCTCCGCGCTGTTCACGCGGTGGACCGGCACCGCACCGAGTCGCTATCGCCGGCTCATCCAGGTTCCGGATCGCGTGGCGATCGTTCCGGGCTGCCTCGGCATGCTCGCTTCGCTGCCGCGCAATTTTCGAGAAGCGACGTTCGCGTAGACTCGCGACAGTCAGCCCATGCTCCAGATCAAGCTCACCAGCATCATGGTCGAAGACCAGGCGAAGGCGCTCGCGTTCTATACCGACGTGCTCGGGTTCGTGAAGCGCATGGACTTTCCCGTCGGCGAATATCGCTGGATCACCGTCGCGGCCGCCGATCGCGATGACCTCCAGCTCGCGCTCGAACCGAATGGGAACCCCGCCGGCAACGCGTTCCAGCGCGCGATGTTCGAGCAGGGCATCCCGATCGCGTCGTTCGAGTCGACCGACCTCGAAGCCGACTACGCGCGGTTGATGCAGGCCGGCGTCGCGTTCACGCGAGCCCCGATGACCGCCGGCGCGGTGAAGATCGCGGTGTTCGCGGATACGGTCGGAAATCTGATCCAGCTCCACCAACGCGTATGACCACGAGGGTTAGCGGTGGCCGGAACAGCTGACGGACGTTCCTCGCGCTCGCGGAAACGTCGACGTGAGATGCTGCACGCATGTTGCGGAAGATCGCGCTCGTCACGGTGGTCTCGGCGGCTTGCCACTCCTCCTCGAACCAGCTTTCCGACGCGGCCGGCGGCTCGGGCACGATCGACGGCGCCGCGATGATGCAGGACGGCAGCACCGGGGCGGTCACGCTCGCGACCCCGGTGAAGAAGCAGATCTTTCTCGAGATGGTGAACTCGGCCGAGCAGTCGGCGCTCGATTGGACAACCGCGTATCCGTATTGCGAGGACATCGGCGACGGCCGCGGCTACACGACCGGCATCGCCGGCTTCACGACGGACTCGGCCGGCGCGACCACCGACGACGGCCCGGGCGTCCTCGGCGTGGTGCTGTACTACAACTCGGTCACACCGGCGAACGTGCTGAAGAAGTACACCCAGGCGCTCCAGACCGCCGCGAGCGCGGGGACTGGCAGCCACACCGGCATCGACGCGGTCGGCGCGTTCTGCACCGACTGGAAGACCGCGGCGATGGACGCGACGTTCAAGAACGCGCAGCAGCACGACTTCGACATCACCGCGTTCGATCCGGCGCGGATCCTCGCGCAGGCCGACGGGCTCGGCGTACTCGGCCAGGCGCTGTACGTCGACGATTCGATCTTGAACGGCTACGGCGGTAACCCGAGCCTCGTCCACGACGTCGCGGCCGCGAAGGCCAACGCGAAGACACCCGCCCAGGGCGGCGACGAGATGACGTACTTGAAGGCGTTCGTAGCGGCCTATCGCGCCTCGATCCTCGCCGACCCGGGGCATGCTTCGGACGGCTCGGTCGGGCGGGCCGACACGATGTGGGGACCGCTCGTAACCGCTGGCAACTTCGAGCTCGCTACCCCGCTGCACTGGTCCATGTACAACCAGAGCTTCTCGATCGCGACGGACCCCACGCCGGATCCTGCGCTGTCGACCGATTGGTAGTGCTACGTTGCGCTCGTGCGTCGACTCTTGCTCGCGACGATCGTAGCCACCGGTGTAGCGAACGCCAGCGGGAACGGGGATGCCGTCGAGGTCACGGCGCGGATCGACGACAAGGTCCACGCGATCGCGACCGTGCTCGAGCAACCGTCGCCGCACATGATCGAGGATGCGAGCGCACGCGCGCGCGAAGTTCGCGACCTGCTCGCACAACTCGCGACGATCAAGACCAAGAACGATCGCGCGACCGACATGCTCGCGCACTATCCGAAGTACGCGAGCGCGGTCGATGCGGCGCTCGCCCACCTCGCGAAGCTGACGACCGAGGTCCACGCCGCAGACGGCGTCGCGGATCGCTGCGCGAAGGACGAGAAGGCGCTGCACGAGCTGCTCGTCCAGACCGGCAAGCGGCCCAACCCAGATCCGGCGAAGGACATCGACGTCCTGACGAAGAAGGCGAGCGCGCTCGCGGCGACGTGGACGCCGATCCTCGCGAACCTCGCAACGACCGATGCGGCGGTCACCCAGGACACCGCGGGCGCGACGATCGCGCAGACCGACGGCTACTGGATGGCGGTCGCGACGAACCTCGCGAGCGTGGCAAAGGCGACGGCGGAGGACTGGGCGGATCCGTTCAGCGCAGCGACGACCGCGTGCCAGCAGATCGCGCGCGGCGCCGAGCACGAGGACGTCGCCGGCGTGCTCGCCGTGCTGCGCAAGCGAGGCGCGGCGAACACCGCGGCGGCCGCGCAGATCGTCGTCGATTACAACGCGTGGCTCGCCTCCGTTCGCGAGCTCCGCGCACTCGCTCTCGAGAGCCGCGAGCGGGTCCACGAGGCGCTGTGCGCGACCGACGACAGCGGCCCGGGCGAAGCCGCCGCGACGAATGCCGCGCGCGACCTCGCCGAGCGCACGGCGGCGGCGACCGCGGAGCTCGCCCGCTTGAAGGCGCGCGCCGGTGACAACGCGGGTAAGACCAAGGCGATCACCGACGGGCTGCGCACGACCGGCGCGATCGTCGCGGCGATCGCGCGAGGCGAAGCACTCGGCCGCGACAATCCGAAGTTGCGCACGGTGATCAGCGAGCTGCATCGCCGACGCGATCGCGCGCTCGCGTCGTGCAGTGCGCGCGCGATCGACGTCGCACCGGGCGACTGCGGCGGCAACGCGTGCCGGATCGAGTGCGTGCGGCTGGTCGAGCACACGTGCACGCTCGTCAAGCCCGCGCCGGATGCCGACGCGACGCGCGCGGCTGCGTTCGCGCGCGGCAAGCGCGACGTCACGGCGCTGCAAGCGTGGTACGCGCGCGACAAAGCCGAGCTGTTCTCTCGCGTCCCCACGATGAAGAAGTGCGATCACACCGACAGCCTCGAGCTGTTCGCGGATGTCGCGGTGTATCCCGCGTGCGATGCGGCGCCGGCCGCGAGCCTCGGCGATGCGCTCGGCGACGTCGGCGCAGACCTATAGCGCCCCACCGGGGCGAGCTGACCCGAGGCGGTGCGTGCGAAACCTCGTATGATCCGAGATCGTGAAGTACTGGCTGTACGTGGCGACGCTCGTCGGGTGTCGCTACGACTTCGACGACGTCGATCCGTGCGTCCTCGCTTACGCCTCGTGTCCGACCGCCACGCCGGCGCCGCCCACGACGATCGACGGCATCGATCGGATCGACACGGACACCGACCCGCGCTGCCTGACCTCGCATCAACCCGACGGCCCTGACCTGTGCACGATCTTCGTCGCCGGCTTGAAGATCGCGCCGTCCGGTGAGGTGATCGCGACCGGCTCACGCCCGCTGTTCTTCCTCGCGAACGGCGACGTTTCGATCGAAGGGTCGATCGACGTCTCGAGCCATCACGGTGCTGCGCCCGGCGCCGGTGCGACGTGGGCCTCGGCGTTACCGATCTGCGCGCCCGCACGGCTCCCCGATCCCGACACCGGCGGCGGTGGCGGTGCCGCGGGCGGCAGCTTCGGCGGTCGTGGCGGTGCAGGTGGCGCCGGCAACTCCGATGGTCCGAACGCGGTCGGTGGTCAAACGAACATGACGGATCCCGCGCCGCTCGTGATCCGCGGCGGTTGTCTCGGCGGCGTCGGCGGCGTGGATGGCAGCCCGACGAGCGCGGGCGTCTCCGGTGCGGCCGGCGGTGCGGTCTATATCGCCGCCGCGAACGGTCACGCGATCTTCGTTGCCGGTACGATCGCGGCCGGTGGCGAAGGCGGTGGTGGCGGCGGCTCGACCACGGGCGACGGAGGCGCGGGTGCGGGCGGTGGTGGCGCAGGCGGCATGATCGCGCTCGAGGCCACGACGATCACGATCAGCTCGACCGCGATCCTCGCCGCGAACGGCGGCGGCGGTGGCGCCGGCGGCGGGACGATGGTGATCGATGGTGCGGATGCGACCGCGGATGCGCAGCGCGCGCCGGGTGCGATGGCCGTGAGCTCCGGCGGCGCGGGCGGTGCGGGCGGTGCGGGCGTCTCCGCCGACGGCGAGCCCGCCGGCCCGTTGCCGCTCGGTGGCGGCGGCGGTGGCGGTGGAGGGGTCGGCGTGATCCGCTTGCACGGCGCGACCACGCTGGCGGGGACGATCTCACCACCGCCCGACTAGACGCTGCTATGACTCGCCGATGCGAAAGCTCGCGCTGGTCGCGCTGGTCGGATGTCAGTTGTTCGGAAGCGGCGTGCGCGGCAGTGGCACCGCGAAGACCGAGCAGCGGACCGTCGCGGCGTTCAGCAAGGTCTCGGTCGACGGCTCGATGCAAGCGGACATCACCGCCGGCACCGCGCAGATCGTCGAGCTGAAGGGCGACGACAACATCGTTCCGCTGATCACGACGGACGTCGCCTCCGACGAATTGCGGATCAGCCCGAAGCAGAGCATCTCGCCAAAGCTCGATCTCACCGCGCGGATCGCGGTGCCGAGGCTCGTCGCCTTCGATCTCTCGGGCTCGACGAGCGCCGCCATCCACGGCGTCGCGAGCGACGCGTTCGCGATCTCGACGAGTGGCAGCACGCACGTGACGGCCGCAGGCACGACGAAGCGGATCGAGATCCGGGTCTCCGGGTCGTCCTCCGTCGACGCATTCGAGCTGCACGCCGAAGATTCCCGGATCGATATCTCGGGCAGCGCTGATGTCGACGTGTTCGCGACCGGCGTGCTCGACGTCCATATCTCTGGGTCCGGCCACGTGCGCTACGCGGGGAGCCCGCGCGAGGTCCACAAGGACATTTCGGGATCGGGAACGGTCGAAGCGCGCTAGTTGCAGCTGCCGTCTTCGGCCGGTTGCGGCGTCACGAGCTGCGGCGTGCCGTCGTAGCTCCACGTGTCCGCGCACGTCGTGCCGTGGCGGCCCTTGTCGTGATCGAGGATCTCGAACGTTCCGTGCGGTGGATCGAATTCGACGACCCAGAAGTTGTCCTCGTCGTAGCGCGTGCCGCCCATGAGGTACACGGGCACCGAGTACTGGGACAGCATGTCGAGGAACAGGTGGAGGTGGCCCGCAAATGCGACCTTCATCGAGGGGTGGCGCGCGAGCACCGTCATGAGGTCGGGGTTCGGTCCGGTCGGATCCTCGTTCTGCTTCGTCGCGAACAGCGGGTAGTGCGACATGAACGTCGCCGGTGTGCCGTCGGCGAGCTGCGCTTCGATCCACGCGAGTTGATCGGTGCCGTACGACGCGACCTCGGTGTTGCACAGCGGTCCGGTCGCGTCCCAGGTCGGCCCGAGCTGGCTATTGCCGAGGATGAATCGCCAGCCCTTCCAGTCGACCGCGTGATAGGGCTCGGTCGACAGGAAGTCGCGAAACAGCCCGGCGGTGAAGTCGTGCGACACGTACTCGTTGTTGCAGTCGATGCCGTAGTCGTGGTTGCCGAGCGCGAGGTGATACGGCATCGCGAGCCCACCGAGGATGTCCTGGACGTCCTGGAACGCGGTGTGCGCGGTGTCGTAGTGCGCGCGATCTTGCGAGTGATACGGGTTATGCGTCACGTCGCCCATCACGAACACGAGGTCGGGGCGCGGCACGATCGCGTTGATCCGGCGGACGACCTCGCGCAGGCGATCGGTCGACTTCTGGATCGAGTCGTTATCGTTGGCGTTCGATTCGGTGCAGCACACGTACTCGGGGCCCGGCACGTGCGTGTCGGTGATGAACACGACGCGGAACTTGTTCGGATCGACGCTCGGGCTCGATCCGCACGCGGCCGCGACGAGGACGAGCAAGAGCGCGCGCTGCATGCGACCAGCTTATCGCAACACCGTACCGACGAGCGTACGGACCGCTGCCGCACGCCACGTGCGTCGGCTCGCGTTACGGTCGTGCGATGACCAGTCGTCGTCTCCGGCTCGCCGCGGCGATCGTGGCGATCGTGTACATCGCGATCCAGGGGTTTCAGGAGTGGGTGTTTCGCGCGCTGCCGGAGCCGCACACGCCGCTCGAGGAGCTCGTCGCGGGTGGCGATCCGCTGAACGTCGCGCGCTCGACCGCGATGCTCGCGGCGATGTTCGGGCTGGTGTTCCTGTACGCGGTCGTCAGCCTGCAACGCGCGCGCGAGCGGCCCGTGCTCGCCGGCTTCACGTTCCTCGCGTTCTTCCTGTTCGGTCTGCTCGAGATCGGGCTGCGGTCGGTCGAGCTGATCTGGACGCAGCTCGAGCTGCCGGCGGGGGGCGCCGCGAGCCTCGACAAGCTCGCGACGTTCGAGGCCGTGCAGCACGCGCTCTACCTGCCTCTCGGATTCGCCGTGTTCCTCGGCAGCGTGCTCGCGGTGTGGCTGTTCGCGAGCGATCGCAAGCTCGACCGGATCGCGCAAGCGGTGTTTCTGCTCAACGCGTTGCGCACGCTCGGACGACAGCTCGCGGTCTACGCTGGCGTGCCGGTGTTCCCGGCGCACGCGTACGAGGTGTTGTACTTCCCGCTCGTCGTCGCGTTCTACGCGCCCCTCGCCTACTGGCTCGTTCGCCGCATGTAGACGACCGCCCACAGGACGAGCAGCCCGGTGAGCCCGTACTGGACGAACGGCGAGACCAGCAAGAAGTGCGAGGTCTCCATCGCGTAGACCATGTACGTCCGCACGGCCATCTCGACGACGAGGCCGAGACCGAGCACGACGCTCAACACCCGCATCGGCCGGAGCGCGGGCTCGGTGTTTTGGAGCTGGCGGAACAAGTAGTAGAGGATCGGCTTCGGGAACGCGGCGGAGATCGCGACGCCGAGCCCGACGATCGACGTGACGAGCGAATCGCGGAGGAGCAGCACGCGCTGCGAGCCGCCGAGCGCGATCAACACGAGGCTGATCGCGATCCCCGAGAGGACGATCGCGGCGATCAAGTCGAGCTTGCGCTTCTTGATCACGCTCCACACGCCCTCGACCGCCGGCGGTAGCGCCGACAGTGCGAGCGCGGCGAGCTCGCCGGTGTATGGCTGCGCGAGCTCGTACACCGCGTACGGCGCGACCGCGTCGATCAGGAGGAGCTTCGCGACCTCGCGGCGAACCATGCCGCGGAGAGGCTACTTGAGCTTCGCGCCGAGCACCATCGACGGGAGCTTCGCATCCTTGCTCGCCCACGTCGCGATCACTTCGCCTTCGAGCTGGGCGCCGTAGGTCGACGAGAACAGGTTGCCGGGCTTCAACACCTTCGCCGACTCCGCGGTGACCGTGAAGTCCGACCAGGTCGTGTCGTGGGTAACGATCGCGTACTTGTCGCAGATCCGTTCGTATTCGAACGAGCCGCTGTCGCGGATGCTGACGATGCGATTCGTGACGTGCTCCTTGACGCAGTCCTCTTGCTTGCGCGTGGTCTTCTCGAGCGTGATGACCGCCTTGTCCTTGTTCGGCTTGACGCCCTTCACCACCCCACCGGCGCTCATCACCTCGCCTCCGCTCGAGTCGAACGGGCGCGAGCCGATGCGCGGCAGCGGCGGCTCTTTGAGCTTCGTATCGTCGAGCTCGAACTTCTGCTGGAGCAGCTGCCAGAACGCGGCGCCACGGGGACCGCGCATGCCCGGCACTTCCTGGAGGTAGCGCGACAGGAACCGCCCGGTCGCGGTCTTCTGATGACACAGCGTGTACGCGGTCGCGGCGAGGTTGACGACCGGCGTATTGACCAGCACGGGGCCAGCGGCGGTCGCGAAGCCCTTGAACGGATCCTCGCGATCGTCGTGCATCCCGGCGAACGCTTTCGCCGGCAGTGTTGCGACGGCGGTCGCGAGCGCTGCCGCCGTCTTGTCCTCGCAGCCCGCGAACTGCTTGCGCGAGTGGAACATCACGGCCGAGTCCATCGCTTGGACGAGATCGAGCAGCTCCTTGTTGCCGCCGAGGTTCTTCGCCCAGTCCGCGCGACCTTTCGCCGCCGCGTCGAACAACTTCTTGTAGGCGTCGTCCTTCTTGATCAGCTTCTGCGCGACCTCCGCGTTCGTCTTGAGCTGCTCGCGCGTCGTGTAGAACTTGATCCGGACGCGCATTCTCTCGACCGCGCTGTGGCTGGTGTCGCCCCGCAGCTCGGTCGCGAACTTCGCGGGATCGAGCTTGTCCGCGTCGCCCTGGCAGATCGCCCACATCGCCATCCCGCCGTCGTCGCGGGTCACGCTGTGCTCGTTCGCGCACTTCATCAGGAAGCCGAGGCGGCCGACCTCGGTCAGCGAGCTGTCGAGTGCGTCCGCGATGTAGCCCGGATCCGAACCGACGTTCTCGAAGCCGTTCGAGATCGCGGCAAACTGATCGACCGGCGAGAGCGTCGCGAGCGTGTTTGCCTGGATCGAGATGTCGTTGCTGCCTCCGCCGTGCTCCTTCGCGTACGCGACCATGTCGGCCCAGTCGGCGTCGTTCATGGCGAGGTTCTTCGACCACTCCGCGCGAATCTTGTCGAGCTCGCCGCGCTTCGGATCGAGAGCTGGATCGGCCGTGCACGTGAACTTCACGAGCTGATCGAGCAGCCCGCGCGGATCGTCGCTGGGCTGCTGCGCGATGATGCCGAAGTTGTACGGGCTCTCCTTGAAGTCCTCGCCCTTACAGAAGGCCGGTTCGCCAGCGAACGCGGAGTGCGACATCCAACCGAGAGCGACGCTTGCGATCGCAAACACCTTTGGGTTCATGGCGCGCTGCGATTGCAGCCGGTGTGCCGGCGGGATCCGGAGAAACCGTCGCGAGGTTACGGGTTTATGAGCGGTGTTGGTTAGGCGAATTGGCTAGGCAGTCTGGCCAACCGGAGTTGTTTTTCCGGCTGCTCACGGCTGCGACGTACAGCATCCAGACCGCGCGCACCGCACGAACCCGGCGGTCGTGCAGTCGGCATCGCTCGAGCACGCCGGGCCTTGGCCCGGATGGTTGCACGCGCGGCCCTGATGTCCGTGCGGGCGATCGTCCTCGTGTCCGCGATCCGGTGTCGAGCAACTGCCCGCGGCCGGGATCGTGACTCGGGTGCAGCCGCGCGTGATGCAGCCGTTGTCGTAGGTCGAGCGCGTCGTATTTTCCGGACAAGCCACCGGCTTGCCCGCGCCCGTCGGCTCGTGAGCGAGGCACACGCTGACCTGCGTCAGTCGACAGTCGGCTTCGCAGCCGAGCAAGACGCTCTCGCGTGGTACGCCAAACGCGCCCGCGAGCGCCTCGACCTCGAGGTCGTGACCGATCGCGGTGCTGAGTTTCTCCGGGGTTCCTTTTCCGGGGAGCGCACGCATCGCCGCGAGCGCCGCGCGGAAGTACGAAGCCGCATCGAGCCCGGTACAGCTTCCGTGTTTCGGCCACTCGTGGTCCGCGAGAAAATCGTGATCGCCGACGTAGCCCGGCGCGAGCTCGCGCATCTCCTCCGGAAGCGTCGCCGGGTCGGGCGCGCAACTCCGGTCGTGATGGTTCCGGCACCGCGCGTAGTCACCGCAGAACTGCGGATAGGTGTCGCGGCCGCGAGCCTCGTCATCGCGATAGTTCGGCCACAGCCCGTGCAACGTCAGGTGCGTGCCGGCGTACGCGTCGGCCAAGCGCGCGCACTCTTCCTTGTCGGGGTGTCCGCAGCAAAAGGTCGGCGCCCAGCTAAGTGCGAGCACGTACAGGCCGAACTCCGCACCGGAGTTGATTTTGGCCCCCGCACCGGAGTTGATTTTGGCCCCCGCACCAGAGTTGATTTCAGGCCCGGCGCCCGCGGCCCCGCTGCCCTCTCCGGGGTTGATTTTGCCGCCATCCTCTCCACGACACGCGGCCAAGACGGCCACCAAGATCAGCGCACGCATCCGCACACGCTACCGCAAGGTGACCGCTGATACGTTACGGCCATGCAGCGCGCCTGGGCGACCGGAGCAGAACACGACCGCGGTCCGATGGAATGGATGGCAGCGATCACCGATGACTCTCAGGTCGCCGACCATGTCCGGCTCGCGCTCGACGCCGCGGTCGCTCCGGACGCCACGATCGCGCAGTGCCAGGCCGGCATGCTCGCCGTCGAGTGCGTGACCTACCTCCACGGCGGCGACGCCGACCTCGATCCTTTCATCCATATCTGGATGCGCGATCGCCATCCGACGATCGACGAGGCCCTCCGCGCGACCGCACTCGACGTGCTCGCAAAGCTCCGCACGGATTCCGCGCTCGCCAGCCACTGGCGCACCGAGCCCGTCGAGCTCCAGGCCGAGTGGGCCACCGCCCTCGACAACCTGCGCGATCGCCTGACCACGGCGAAGCGCAAGCCCGATCCGCGCGAGGACCCGCGCGTGATCGCGTTCGAGAAGAGCTTCATGGCAGCGAAGGCGCACCTCCGCGTCGCGCTCGTCCCGTACGAGCTCACCGACGAGCCAAGTGTCCACCTTCCGGTCGCCCCCGGCCTCTCGATCGTCGTCCACTACGCGGACATCGAAGGACTCGAACCCGTCGCGGTGCCGATCGCCCACGCCCAGGCGTGGAACCGAACCGCAAAGGATCTCGCGAAGCTCGCCGCGAAGCGGACGCGCGAGGTCAGCGGCCTACGCACGCACACGCTCGAGAGCGACGGCTTCGAGATCAGCCTCGCATTCGGCAACAGCTCGTTCACCGCCGGCCTCCTGCCCTACGCCGACCTCTTGCTCGCCGAGGGCGGCGCGCCGCACGGCATGCTCGTCGCAGCGCCGAACGAAGGTACCGTCGTCTATCACCGCATCCTCGACGGCCGGTGGAACGAAGCGGCGGTCGAGATCGTCGGACAGGTCCGCGAGATCTACGCGAAGACCGCGCACCGCCTGTCGCAACAACTCTGGTGGTGGCACAAGGGCGCGCTCACCGAGCTTCCCTATCAACTCGTCGCCGACACCGTGATCATCCAGCCCGTCGACGCGTTCGTGAAGGCTGTCAAGGCGCTCGGCTAACGCCTCCTGTGCTATCTGCGCGGACCGTCCGGAATCATCGTCGCGCTCGCTCGAGCTCTTGCTTAGAGCCACGCGCCGAGCACGACGATCCCGCGCACCGCGAACCGCCCGGTGACGTGACTCTCGCCCGCCTGGTCCTCGATCGACAAGAAGTGGGTCTGCACGCCGAGCTCGCTCGCCGCGTACACCCGGCCGTAGATCGGTACCGCCAGCCCGAGCCCCGCATCGACGTGCCCGGCTGGCGACGAACGCGTCGGCGCGAGGCCTCGCGTCGTGAACCGCTCCTGCAGCAGCTCGGCGCCGGCCGTGACGCCGAGATCGACGGTGACGCGCGAGATGTCCCAGGCCTTCGCGATCCGCAGGTCGAGCGCGAGCATGTCGGTCCGCGCCGACAGCGTGGTGTTCGAGAACGTCCCCCGGCACCCCGCGATCCGCGGCGACCACGTCACGTCGGCGGTCGCCCACATCGCGCCCGCGATCGCGCCGTAGCACGGAGTCGCGCCGTCGATGATCGCACTTGCCACCGCCGGCCCGGCGAACCAACCGAGCGCGCCGTCGACGATCTCGCCGCGGCCCTTGCGGACCAACCGCGCATAGCGCGTGCTCGTGAGCTCCTCCGCCGCGACCGCCGTCGTGCGTCCGCTGGTCACCTCGACCGTGCCCTCGAGCAACGCATCTCGAGTCCGGCCACGCACGACGTAACGGCCGGCGCGTAGGCTGAGCGTCCGGTGCGCCGCGTCCGCTGCGATCTCGCCGACGACGCTGTCCGCGACGCCGATGCGAGCGATCAGCCAGCTCGCGCCCGTCGGCAGGGTCAGCTGGCCACGCGTGCGATCCTCCCCGAGCCTCGCGAGCGCGAGCTCCGCACGGCCGCGGACGTCGTAGTGAAACGTCGGATGCTGGACGCCGCTCAGCGTCCGCGCCGACGCGAGAATCGTTCGGTCGCGCGTGTAACGGAACGCCTCGGCCACGGTCACGATCTGATCGCCGTTGTCATCCGCGGCGCCGCGCAGCGCCGAGAGTAGATAGTGGGTGAAGAACGAGCCGCCGAGCTCGTCGGATTCCTGCGCATCTTCGCCGGCGGCGCTCGCGGTCAAGACGATCACGCCTTCGCCGTCGAGCTCTTCGGTGTCGCTCAGCACGATCGGTGGTGCCGGCCGGCCTCCCTTCACGCGCGTGACCGCGCCAGACCGGCATGCGTCGATCACGAGGATCCGGATCTGCGCCGCGGAGCCGCGGACCAGCGCCTCGAGCTCGCGCAGCGGCAACTGCGAGTCGCCGAGATGCAGCGCATCGGCGTCGCCGTGGCCCGAGTAGTAGACGATCAGCACCGCGTCGCGCCCGGCGTGCTGTCCCGTGCGGATCCGCTCGTTCGTGGCGATCAGCGCGCGCCGCATCTGCTCCGCGGTCTTGCCGCGCAGCACGATCTGATTCTCGTCGGGAACGCCGCCGACCTCACCGAGCAGCTCCGCGACGTGTCGTGCGTCGGCCTCGGCGAAGCGCAGGCGTTGCTCGTCGGCCGCGCCCGCATCGTCGCCGACGATCACGGCGAACCGTTCGACGTCGGCATGCGCGCGGCCGCCGGCCAGCGCGAGGATCACGAGCGTCGCGAGGGCGAGTCTCACCGCACCTCGAGCTCGACGCGTTCGATCGTGCAGCTCGCGGGGGCGGTCGCGGTTCCGGCCGCTCGCAACTCCGCGATCAGGGGCGCGATCGGCTGCGCGGTCTCGCACCACACGATCTCGACGATCTGCGCGCCGACCACCTCGTCGAGGATCGTGCTCCCTGGATACGACCGGAGCGTCCCCGCTGGCAGCGCGACCATCGCATCGCCTCGCGCCGGAACGTACGCGGCCACCGCGCCGCTGCCGTCGCGCGCGATCACCGCGCCGAAGCCATCGCGCGTCGCCGTGTACGCGGCCTGGACCGAATCGCCCGGCTTCACGCGATCGCCCGACATCACCGGCGCGAGGCGCTCGCGCGAGCCTGCCGCGAGCATCAGCCGCGGCCCCGGCGTACCCTTCGTCCGCTCGGCCGGCGCATCCGACGGCGAGCGGACGACGATCACCACGCCCGCGGCGATGGCCAGCGCCGCGATCGCGGCGACGATTCGCTGCGGGCGGACTCGCCGCGGCAGCGGTGGTGCGATGGTCGCGAACGCCGCGAAGTCCGCGCTCAGCTCGACGTGGCGAGCCGCGCACGCCTGGCAGTGCTCGGCATGTGCGAGCGCCTCGGCACGATCGGCCTCGGCAAGGTCGCCGGCGAGCATGCGGTCCCAGCGCAGATCGGAGACGTGTGGTTCGCTCAAGATGCCTCCCTGTGGTCGCGCAGGCGCTCGGTCGTGCGCGCGAGCAAGTCGCCGACGTGGCGCGGCGAGCAACCGAGGACGTCCGCGATCTCGACGTGGCTCATCCCGTCGACATGGTGGTAGACGGCGGCGCGCGCTTCGTCCTCGGGCAACTCGGCGAGGACCGCACGGACGAGGACGCGCGTGTCCGGCGAACGCGGATCGACCGCGGTGCTCCACGGCTCGACGTGCTCGGCCAGCAGGCGCAGCCGGTTCTTGTGATCGCGGAGGCGCGCGAGACACGCGTTCGTCGTAGCGGCATAGAGGAACGTGCTCGGCGCGCTCTTGCCGGTGAACTGCTCCGGCCGCGCGACCAGGCCGGCGAAGATCTCGTGGAGCACATCCTTCGCGTCGGCGTCGCTGCCGAGGATCGAGCGGGCTCGGCGCAGCACGCTGTGACCGTAACTCCGGTACAGGGTGCCCAGATCCACTAGATCCCGAGCGGATGCGGCATGTCGTTGATGAGCTGAACGATCGCTCCGTCCTCGATCACGTTCGCGGAGAGCAGCGTGTCGAGATCCTGCGGGGCGGGATCGAGCTCGTCGTTCCCCGCACCGCGGCAATCGCGGAAGATCGCCGCCCAATCCAGCGTCATTCCGTTCTGCGGCATCGCATTCACGCAGTCGAGGCGCTGCTGGCGCTCCGCTTCGCTCAGGCGCGTGACGGTATAGAGATGGAAGCCTTTCGTCGGAGCGCCCGCGCCGTGGAGGAACGCGGTGAGCACGCTGTCCGCCGGTGGCGCCTCGGGAAAGTACAGCAGCATGTGGTCGAGGTCGGCTCCGCGCCAGCTGGTCATCTGGGTGAAGTCGGTGTTCGTGCTCCCGACGACGACGAGGCCCATGCCGAACGGGCGGTTCTCGAGGATCGCGTTCATCTCGAGGATGTCGTCGGGCGGCGGGCTGTAGACGTCGAGCGTGAACTGCGAGATCAGGCCGGTCGCATCGACGTGCTCGGCACCGGAGATCCGGCTCATCTCGGAGGGCTTCAGCCAGACCAGCTCGACTTCCGGGGACGGCAACGGCGACATCCGCGAGGACGTCAGCGCGCCGTGCATCGTCGCGATCACCTCGCCCTGGTTGTTGGCGTCGACCTGCGAGGCGCACGCGGCCAGCGGAACGAGGAGGAGCAGCAGCTTTCTAGTCATGACCGTTAGGAGCGTGAGCAACCGCGTTCGCGCACGGCGCCTTCGACTATTTCACAACTACCGGCGATCGCTGCGCGATTCGCGGCAAGGCGCGGCAACTACCGCCCGAGCCGTGTGAGGAATGCCGCGATCTCGGACGCCGGCAGGGCAGCGTCGTCGGAGATCGTGATCACGCCGGCCACGTTCGTGAGCGCGCCCAACTCGGACAAGCTGGTGAGCGCCGCATCGTGCTGGATCGTCAGGTTGCCGGTCAGCTTCGCGAGCTGATCGAGGCCCGCGAGGCTGACGAGCGCGGGGTTGTTCGAGATCGTGAGGTCGGTGACGGTCGTCAGCTGGTCGAAGCCGCCGAGCGAGGCGAGCTGCGGGTTGCTCGCGATCGAGATCTTCTTGATCGAACGCAGGGTCGAAAACATCCCGAGATCGGTGATCGCGAGCCTCGTGAGATTGAGGCCGTCGAGCGCGCTGACCTCGCCGAGGTCGAACGAGGTCAAGGCCGGCAGGTTCGAGAGCGAGACGGTTGTCACGGCGGACAGCGAAGGCATCGCCACGGACGCGAGCGAGGCGCTGTTGTAGATCGTGAGCGTCGAGATCGAGGTCAGAAGCGGCAACGCGAGCGAGCGGAGGTTGCTGTGCAGGATCTGGAAGTAGCCGGCGGTCCGGAGCACCGGGAAAGCGAGGTCCGTGCTCTGGCCACCGATCCGGACGCCCATGCCGACGCGGTCGAGGGCCGGGAGCGCGAGCGCGGTCGGCTCGGTGAGCTCGATGCCGAGGTTGAGGCCGACATGGTTCAGCTTTCCGAGGTCGACCGCGGACATCTTGCCGCCGACGTCGAGCTCTCCATCAACCCCGGAGAGGGCCGGCGCGATGAACCGTCCGCCTTCCGTCCACGAGGTCATCGACACCGAGCCGCCGACCTGGGTCAGCGCGGGTGCATCGAGCATCACGCCGCGCGGCGGGTTCTGCTCGCCGATCACGACCGCGGCTGGCGGTCCGATCAGGCTGCCGATCACCTTTCCGAGTGCCGGTAGCTCGACGAGCGTCTCGATCCGGAGCTCGAGGTTGCCGCCGACCACGGTCAGGTTCGGCAGCGCGACGGCGCTGTCGATCCGGAGGTTGCCCGTGACGACGCGGACGTGCGACAGCTTCTCCTGCGCATCCGCTGTCGCGAAGTCGGACGTCTTCAAGTCGCCCTGATACAGCTCGTCCGAGTAGCACACGGTCGTCGTGTTCTCGATCTCCGAGTCCTCGAGCGTGCCGTCGTCGTTCAGGTCGTGGCCGGTCTGGACGTCGACGCCGCCACCCGGACACACCGCGCCCGACGCGATCGGATCCTGACGCAGCAGGGTGTCGTGGCTGCACGTGTAGCTGTACGACGTGACCTCGCTCGGATCGAGGACGCCGTTGGCGTTGGTATCGAGACCTGTAGAGGTGACGATGCCGCCATTCGCGCAGTGAGCGCCGGCGGGCTCGACGGCGGTCGACGTGATCGGTTTGGCTGCCTGTGCCGGGGTCGGGTTGTCACCGCACGCCATCAAGCTAGAGAACAAGAAGCTAACGAGTAAGGTGGAGCGCATCGTGGGCGAACGCCATTGCGGGCGACGTGCCAGTCCGAAACGCGAGCACACCACCCGGTGAATCCCGCGTTGTTGTCGCCGATGGTTCACGCACCTGTATCGGTGTTCTTCACAGGTCGAAGACCTGGGGACGGTTCAGTTCCACGGTCAGGCCGACCAGGTCTACAGTCAGCCATGTCCCACGTCACACGGGTCGCATGATCACGCCGTCGCAGTGGCGGGACGCCGGCACGTTCGTCGAGCTCCGCGGCCATCGCATGTTCTACCGCCGCGAGGGCGCTGGCCCGACGCTGTTGCTCGTTCACGGATATCCGACGTCGAGCTGGGACTGGGAAAAGACCTGGGCCGCACTCACCGCGCGCTACGACGTGATCGCGATGGACATGCTCGGGTTCGGCGAGTCGGCCAAGCCGAAGGGACACGGCTATTCGCTGATCGAGCAGACCGACCTCCATCTCGAGCTCCTCGCCAAGCTCGGCGTGACCGCGTTTCACGCCCTCGTCCACGACTACGGCGTGACGGTCGGCCAGGAGCTACTGGCGCGCGGCGCGCCCGTCGCATCGATCGCGTTCCTGAACGGGGGCTTGTTCCCCGAGATGCACCGCGCGCGCCCGATCCAGAAGCTCCTCGCCTCGCCGCTCGGTCCGCTCGTCGCCGCGTTGATGACCGAGCGCTCGTTCGCGAAGTCGTTCGCGCCGCTGTTCGTGACGCCGCCGAGTCGCGAAGAGCTCGCGGCGTTCTACGCGCTCGCGACGCAGCACGATGGCAAGCGGGCGCTCGCCAGCCTGATCTCGTACATGGCGGAGCGCCGCGCCAACCGGGAGCGCTGGGTCGGCGCGTTCGTCGACACTAAGGTTCCGCTGATCGTGATCAACGGATCGAAGGATCCGGTCAGCGGTGCACATCTCGCGGATCGCGTGCTCGAGCTGCGGCCCGGCACGCCGCTCGTCCGCCTCGCGAACGCCGGCCACTACCCGCAGGTCGAAGCGCCACGCGAGGTCCTCGCCGCGTACTTTGCTTTCCGCGACGCGGATGTAGGCTGACGGCGATGAGGGACGCGATCGCAAACCTTCCTAGCTCGAAGATCCGCGAGCTCGCGAACGCCGCGATCGGCCGCGACGACGTGCTCGCGTTTTGGTTCGGGGAGAGCGACGACGTGACACCCGAGCCGATCCGCGAGGCCGCGATCGCTTCGCTCCGCCGAGGCGAAACGTTCTACGCGAGTAACCTCGGGATACTCGAGCTGCGCGAGGCGATCGCGCGTTACGTCAGCTCGCTGCACCGCCCGTGCGACGCCTCCCGGATCGCCGTGACGTCGTCGGGCGTGAGCGGCCTCATGATCGCGATGCAAGCGCTGGCGGGACCGGGCGACGAGGTTGTTGCGGTCGTGCCGGTGTGGCCGAACTTGACGGCGCAGCCCGCGATCCTCGAAGCGCGGGTCAAGCGCGTCCCGCTCGTCGTGCGCGCCGGCGCATGGGCGCTGGATCTCGATGCGCTCCTCGCCCAGATCTCGGACCGCACGCGCGTCCTCGTCGTCAACGCGCCCAACAACCCCACCGGATGGACGCTGACGCGCGACGAGCAGCTCGCGATCCTGAGCCACTGCCGCCGCACCGGGACGTGGATCCTGGCCGACGAGGTCTACGAGCGGCTCTATTTCGCCGCGGAGCCCGCCGCGCCGAGCTTTCTCGACATCGCCGAGCCCGACGATCGTCTCGTCGTCACCAACAGCTTCTCGAAATGCTTCTCGATGACGGGGTGGCGCCTCGGCTGGCTGGTCCTGCCCGCGTCGCTGACCCCGACGATCGGCACGCTGATCGAGTTCAACACGTCCTGCGCGCCGACCTTCGTACAGCGCGGTGGCCTCGCCGCACTCGCGCACGAGGGCCCGCTCGTCCGCGAACTCCGCGCGCACATGACGATCTGCCGCGACACGCTCGTCGGCCAACTCGCGGTGCTGCCCGGTGTGGAGCTGTGCAGCCCGCGCGGCGGGATGTACGCGTTCTTTCGCATCGCCGGTCACGCTGACTCGCTCGCCGTCGCGAAGCGTCTGCTGAGCCACGGGCTCGGCCTCGCGCCCGGCGTCGCTTTCGGCGACGAGGCCGAAGGCTGGCTGCGCTGGTGCTTCGCCTCGCGTGATCCCGCGCGCCTGACCCGAGGGGTCGAGCGGCTCGCATCCGTCCTCGCCGCGCTCTAGCGCGCGAGGTACAGCGCCAAGACGCGCGTCATCATCTCGGGATCGCGACTGCCCGCGAGCTCTCGACTCGAGTGCATGCTCAGCATCGGGTTGCCGACGTCGACGGTTGGAATGCCGAGCAGCGTCGCCGTGATCGGCCCGATCGTGCTGCCGCACGGCAGATCGCTGCGAACCACGTACTGCTGGACAGGAACGTCGGCCTCGCGGCACAGCTCTTCGAACATCACCGCGGTGCTCGCGGTCGTCGCGTAGCGTTGCTGCGCGTTCGTCTTGATCACCGGCCCGCCGTTCAGGACCGGCTTGTGACGCGCCTCGTGGCGATTGGCGTAGTTCGGATGAACCGCGTGGGCCATGTCGGCCGACACGCAGGTCGAGGCCGCGCACGCTCGCAAGAACGCGCTGCGATCGCCGATCAGCCGCTCGAGGATGCGCGGCAGCACCGCGCTGCCGGCACCCGCGACGCTGTCGCTGCCGACCTCTTCGTGATCGAACAGCGCGATCACGCTGATCGCCGATGGTGCCTTCACGCTCGCGAGCGCGACCGTCGCGGCGTGCGACATCGCGAGGTTGTCGAGGCGCGCCGAGAAGATGAATTCGTCGTCGACGCCGCCGAGCGTCGGTGCGAGCAGATCGAACAGCATCAGATCGGTCTTCACGATCCGTTCGAGCTCGACGCCCGCCGCTTCGGCGATCAGCGTCCGCAGGCTCCGCGCGGTCGCGAGTCCGAAGATCGGAGCCATGTGGTCCTGCTTGTTGAGCACCAGACCCTTGTCGTTGACCTCGCGATCGAGGTGGATCGCGAGCTGCGGCACCCGCAACAACGGCTTCGAGATCGAGACCAGCACGCTCGCGATCGCGGTCCCGTCGCGCACCAGCACGCGTCCGGCGATCCCGAGATCGCGATCGAGCCACGAGTTGAGCAACACACCGCCATACACCTCGACGCCGACCTGGGCGTATCCCTCCTGCACGTACTCCGCGTTTGGCTTGAGGCGCAGGTTCGGGCTGTCGGTGTGCGCGCCGACGATGCGGAAGCTCGTGCGCTGGCCTTTCTCGGGCAGCACGAATGCGACGAGGTTGGTCTCGGCGGTGACGACGTAGTAGCCGCCGGCGGCGAGATCCCGCCATTCGTCGGTCTCGTGTAACTCGCGAAATCCCGCGGCGGCGAGCCGCGCTCGCGCAGAGGCGACGGCATGAAACGGAGTCGGCGAATCGCGCAAGTACGCGAGTAGGTCGGTCACGCGCGAAGCATGCACTACAGATCGCCGAGTTACATCCGCTCCCGCGAGGCAGATTCGGCGCTCGCGCGCAAGCGTACATCGCTCGGGCGCGCTTGCTATCCTCGCGACGTGGCTGGTCCCAACCTCAGTGGGAAGATCCTCGATCGTCGCTACGAGGTCGGCGAGAGGATCTCGGAAGGGGCCATGGGCGTCGTGTACCGCGCGATGCGGATCAAGCTCGAGCGCCCCGTCGCGATCAAGGTCTTGCACGTGTCGCTCCCGCCGGAGATGAAGGCGCGGGAGCGGTTCGAGCGCGAGGTCCAGCTGATGGCGCGGCTCGATCACCCGCACTGCGTCTCGATCATCGACCACGGGATCTACGATCAGAAGCCGTACGTCGTGATGGAGCTGGTCCGCGGCCAGAGCCTCCACGAGGTCCTCGCCGAGCAGGGCCGATTCGAGATCCCGCGCGCGATCGACATCATGACGCAGGTGTTGTCCGGGCTCTCGCACGCGCACGAGCAAGGGATCATTCACCGCGACATCAAGCCGGCGAACATCATGGTCACGCCGAAGGCACCGCTCGGCCTCCACGTCCGGATCCTCGATTTCGGCCTCGCTCGGATGCTCGACGAGGACGCCAGCTTGAGTGACGGCGTCGCGGTCGGTACGCCGAGCTACATGGCACCGGAGCAGTGCCGCGGCGAGCCGGTCGACGCGTCGGTCGACATCTACGCGTGTGGCATCGTGCTGTTCGAGATGCTCACCGGCAAGAAGCCGTTGACCGACGACGATCCACTCGTGACGGTCAGGAAGCAGATCGACGAGCGCCCGCCGCGGCTCGCCGACATCGCGCCTGGGGAGTACGGGCAGCTCGAACAGATCGTCGCGCGCGCGCTCGAGAAAAAGCCTGCCGATCGGTTTCGCTCCGCCGCGGCGATGTCGGAGGCGCTCGGGGCCGTGCTGCGCGGCCGCGCCGCACCGGAGAGCACGCTCGTGTTGCCGAAGGCCGCGCCGCAGATCGAGGCCGAGCCTTCGTCGGAGATGATCCCGATCACGCTCGCGAGCTCGGTGTCCGTGAAGCGGCCGACCGCACCGCGGTCGCGGAGCTCGCCGCTCGCGATCGTGTTTGCATTGGCAGCGGTCGCCGGCGCCGGGGCGCTCCTCGTTCACGAGCTCTCCGATATGCGGGAGTCTGGTACTTCGCGGGTTTCGGAGGGCCGCGCGGCCGCGGAATCAACCCCGGTCGTTGCCGCGCCCGCAAGATCAACCCCGGTCGTTTCAGCGCCTGCCTCTGCGAGCGCGCCCGCAACATCAACCCCGGTCGGTTCTGCGCCCGCACCATCAACCCCGGTCGGTTCTGCGCCCCCGACCGCAAGCGGGCCGCCAGCGATCGCAGAAGCGCCGCCCCCCGGGACCGACGGTTCCGCCGCCGCGCTTCATCCGCCCAACGCAAACGCGGCGTCCGGAGTTGCGGGCACCGCCGATCCGGTCGCGGGGATCGTCGTCGCCGCCAATCAGCTCGCGTCCGCCGGCAAGCTCGACCGCGCACTCGACGTCGTCGTCGCCGGCCGCGCGCTCTATCGCGATCGCCCCGAGCTACCGTTGCTCGCCGGCAAGCTGTACTTCTCGAAGTACTGGTGGGTCGAAGGCATCGCGAGCTTTCGCGAAGCGATCAAGCTCGATCCCGCCCTCGCCACCGACCATGACTTGTGCGAGGTCGCCGTCAACGGCTTCATGACCACGCCGGAATGGGACGGCAGGCTCTCCAGCTTCGTGCTCGAGCTCGGTCCCGGTGCGCTGCCCGCGCTCGAAGCCGTCGCGCAATCGCCGCGTAGCCCCGCGTCGCGTGCACGCGCGGCCGATCTCGCGAAGCGGATCCAGGCGAAGCCACGCTGATACGCTTCCGGTACTGACATCTCGGCTACGCTCGATCCGTGCTGTTGCTCGTCCTCTTGGTCAGCTGGCGTTTCCACGCAGGCGATGACCCACGCTGGACGCAACCCACGTTCGACGACCGCGCGTGGGAGCTCGTCGATCTGACGGCGCCCGCCGGTGCGAACGACGGCGACGTCGGATTCAGCGGGTTCGTCGACGGGCACATGGAGCGCCCGGGCTACGCCTGGTATCGCACTGCGGTCGACGGCCCCGGCAAGCTCGCGGCACCGAAGCTGGTGGATGACGCCTACGACCTGTTCGTCGACGGTGCGCTCGTGGCGACGAGCGGTGAACCCGGGGTCTCCCTGCTGCCGCGTTCGGTCGGGCTCGCGGCTGGGCATCACGTCGTCGCGATCCGCGTGTGGTCGCACGCCCCCGGCGGTGGAATTCACATCGCGCCGGCGTTCGGAACCGACGCCGAAATCGCAACCGACGCGCGAGCGCACTGGAGCCTGCTGATCTGGGGCTACGTCGTCGACCTCATCGAGCCGCTCGCGTTCTTGGTGCTCGCGTACGTGCTGCGTCGGGATCGTGCGCTCGCGATCGCGCTGATCTCGACCGCGATCGTGCGAGGAAATCAGGTCGTGTGGGCATGGACGGGTGCGGAGTCGGCGGCAACCTACGACCTCGTGCACGCACTCGGACGGCCGCTCCAGCTCGTCGCCTGGACCGTCGCGATGGTCCGGCTCCGCGCGCCACTCTCGATCCTGATCCCTCTCGCGATCGGCCAGCTCGCGACGGAGCTGAGCCTGCTCGGCGTCCCCGGCATCTGGTTTCCGTTCGGAATCGGCGTGTCCCGTACCCAGTTCGCGTACGCGGCGTTGATCGTCGCGCTCGTGCTTCACGCGCGGCGCACGTTCGCGGATGCTAAAAAATGAAGCGAGCGAGCGAGCGAGGAAGTACCGAGTGTCCTACTGCTTGACGATCTCGACGCGTCGATTCTGCGAGCGCCCGAGCGAGGTGTCGTTGCTGCCGACTGGCTGGGTCGCCCCGAACCCCTTTGCCGTGAGACGACTGGCCGCGATACCGGCCTTCACGAGATACGCCTTCACGCTCGCCGCGCGCTTCTCGCTCAGTTGTTGGTTGTGATCGCTGGATCCCGTCGAATCGGTGTGACCTTGGATCTCGAGATTCCAGCTCGGCTCGGCTTTCGCGGCGGCGACGAGCTGCTCGATCGTCGCCTTTGACTCGTCTTTGATCTTGTCGGAATCGGTGTCGAACGTGATGCCGTAGATTCGCGCGCGCCCGGTCGTCGCGAGCGCGTCCTTCACGCCGTTCGCAGAGCCGAACTTGAAGTGCGGGCAGGTGCCGACCGTTTTCGAGGTGAACGTTCCATCCCACCGGCCACTCGCTCGCGTCTCGTGCTCGTGCCACCACAAGCCAAAGAACGTCTTGCCGTCGGCCGCGAACACCATGATCGCCGGCCCACTGAAGACTTCTTTCTCGACGCTCTCGACCCACGTGAAGCGCAACACGCGACCGTCGAAGCCACCGTTCTGGATCAGCCCGTTGCGATGCTCGTAGCATCCGGTCGCCGCGACACCGTCTTGCTTGACGCGAAAGATCCCGAACTGCTTCGTGTTGTAAGCCCCGGTGTGATCGCCCGTCGCCTGCTTCGCGACGACCTTGCCGAACGCTGCAATCCCCATGAGCTCGCTGTAGTCGGTATCGCCGTGGTTGTCTTTGATCGTGACGTGGAGATAGCGACCGGCCGCAGGCTTGCTCGGTTTCGCGTGTTGGTCATCCTTGTCGTTGGCGAGTGTCGCGGTCACCAGCGGTTGCCACGGGCCTTCGGCCTTGTCGCCAATCTCGACGATCACGGTCTTCGCGGCGCGTTGCGGATTCTCGGCGTGTGCGACGTCGAATGCGAGCTCGTCGATCTCGTCGCGGTCGGCGAGCTCGATCACGATCTCCTTCGGTCCGATGTCGCCCTTCGGCGGTGCGTAACCGGTGTTCGGGTCTTCGTCGATCACCCAGAAAGCGGACCACTCGTCGCTGTAAGCGACGGGACTCTTCACGACGATCGCACCGGCCCCGAACGACGCGAAGTTGGTGCGCGGCTCCGCATGGGCGAGCGCGCTCGCGAGAAACACGAGACCGAAGATCAGACGCATGGTCCAAACGTACAGGAATTGGCCTACGGCATCCAATCCGCCCAACGCTCAGTGGCTTTGCAGCTGCAGCATCGTTTCGCCAAACCTCGCCGCCGCCAGATCGACGTCGCGGATCCAGAAGTACAAACGCCCGTTGTCCCCCCAGTTGAGATCCTGCGTGAAGTCCGAGCCGACCTGAAACAACAGGCGCCACCGGCGCGCCGCCGTCTCGAGTGCGGGCTGGGGTAGGTCGAGGTCCGCGGCGTGCGCGGCGTATTCGATCCTGCGCGTCATGTCGCCTTGCAACGCGTCCGGATGTCCGAGGAAACGATGCACGTCGGCCGTGCGCGCGGGCTGACGGCAGTACTCCGACGCATGCGCATCGACGAGCTCCTGATACCTGCCAGTCTCGTCGGGATCGAAACCGAGATCTCGAAACGCGACGCTGCGTGTGGGCGGAAACGTGAGCTCGCGCAACGCATCGAGGATGAACGGGACGATCGCGGTCTCGCCGATCGGCGACGCTCGCCGTGCGAGGCGCGTCGCTGCGGGCATATAGAGATCACCGTCCACGCGTCGCGTTCATCCGGCGCGCCCCACGGCTGCGCCTCGATGTCATAGAAAAATGCGAGAAGCCCGCTAGCCGGCACCGCGGAATCCGGAACGAGCACTTGAAGGCTGGCGAGCTCGAGCTGGCCGAGAAACCCGAGAGGCTTACCGGCGCGAGTCGGCCAGACAAACTCTGGTCCCACGTCTGGATCCCCGCCGAGCCGTGATGCGCCGAGTGGAGCCGCCTCGCTCGCGCGGCCGAACATCGCGACCGACGGCCGGACTGCGGTTCGCAACGCCGCGAGCCGATGCTCGAGCCCGAACCGCGTCGCGAGCTCGCCGAGCTTCGCGTCGTCGGACATCGCCATCCGAGCCGGTCGCTTCGTCTCGCGATCGCGCGCTTCGATCACTCGATCACGATCTCGGAGCGCCCAGCCGTAGCCACGCGCGACCATCGCCTCGAGGAACTCCGCGTGCGCGGCAGGGTCTGCCGTGTCGCCCCAGCCCAGCAGATATGCGGTGTTCTGGGCGGCATCTTCGTCGCCCGCCATCGCGCCGATTCGATACCAGTGGAGCGCGCGCGCCGCGTCCTGCTCGTCCGGCGCAACCTCGCGATAGTAGTGGTCGCCGAGCAGACGCGCGGCGACGCCGTCATCAACTCCGGCGCGGGCCTCGAGCAGCGACACGATTGCCGCGCTATCGCCCCGCTTGCGCAGCGTCGCGACCTGACGCGCGAGTGACGGTGCACGCTTTGCCTTCGGCTTGCTCGCGCGCTGAGGCTTTTCCTTCCGCGCGTTGGCCCGCTTCGTTGCCCGTCTCTTCACCGGTGACCGCTTCTACTTGAACGCCAGGCCTAGCGCCGTTGTCGTCGCGGGTGAGAGCTCTTCGATCGTCCACACGATCACGCCGCCATAGCCATGTTGCTTACTCCACGTGCCCTTGGCCGCGATCGACTGCTCGTCCTCGTATGCGATGTAGCGCACCGCCTGGCCGCAGTGCGCGTCGGCCGTCGCGGTCGCGAACGTGAGGTACGGCTGCTGGGTGACGGTGTCGTACTGGCGCGCGCCACTCGGAACGGTCAACAAGCGGAGCGGATAGCTGTTATCGCCGCCGACGATCGCGACCGCGTTCGAGGTCGGCTGGCGCGGCCCACTGATCCCGCCGGTGTAACAGATCGCGTACGCGCCGATCCCGATACCGAGCTTGGCGTGCGGCACACCGGCCTGCTCGTAGCGCATCAGCGTGTCATCGGCGGCGATCGGGGTCGAGCCCGTCACGCCCGAGAGCGGCGCGACGAACCACGAATCCCAGCCCTGCCCGGCCACGGCAGTCGATGGATAGTAGGTCTGCACCATGAAGCGATCGAGCGACGTCGCGAGCTGCGCGTACCGCGCGTCGACGCTCTGAAAGTTGCCGTTGATCGCCCCGGCCGGGTAACTCAGCACGATGTCGGGCTTCGCCGCGCGCAACTCCGCCGCGAGCGCGACCAGCGAGTCGAGGTTCACCGCATCTTCCCAGTCGAGATCGATGCCGTCGTAGCCGAGCGTGGCGAGAGCCGCGAGCAACTTCTGGACGAACGCCGCGCGATTGCTCGAGCTCGCCGCGGTCGCGATGTTCGTGCCTGCGCCTGCGCCGCCGAGCATGAGCAAAGCCGCGACACCGTGAGCATGAGCCGCGCTCGCGAGGTCGATCGCGTGGGTCATGCCCATGCCGTCCTGATCATCGAACGTCAGGTCGAGTGACAGGTCGGCCTTGACGACCATCGGCGCGAAGGCGATGTGGGTCAGCGAGGTCCAGTCGATCGACGCGATCGGCAGCGAGTGCTCGTCGTAGCCCACGTAGTAGCCGAGCACCCATTGGCCCGTGCCGCCGGCCGTGTCGCCCGGCGCGCCGTCGCCATGGCCGCTGTTCGCGCCATCATGGGTCGCAGGCGATCCGCCACCACAACCCATCGCAAGCGCGATCGCGAGCAGCCGCCTCATCGCGCGATCATACGGCGGGGCTCCCAGCCAAACCATCGGGATCGCGGGAGTTGATCCACCTACAAAAAGAATTCGTGCGACCTCGACTCGGTGCGATGCTCCTCGGTCCATGAAGATCATCCTGCTTTCCCTCGTGTGTGTGTTCGGCCTCGGTTGTAGCGACGCATCCAAGAAACTCGAGGGCCTCGCCGACCGCGCGTGCGCCTGCAAAGACAAGGCGTGCGCCGACAAGGTGATCGATGACCTCGTGGCGTTCATGAAGGAAAACAAGAACGCCCGTGGCGACGAGGAGAAGGCAAAGGCCGCCGGTCAGCGGCTCGGCCAGTGCGTGATCACCGCCGGAGCAGATCCGACGGAGTTCATGACGAAGATGAAGAGCGCGATGTAGCGTCTTGACGACGTTGCACGATCCTTCAGTTGCGGACGATGCTCACCCTACTCGGCGAGACGGTCACGGAAGAATCGATCGCGAACACGTTCTGCACGGCGAGGCTTCCGTACGCCTTTGCGCAGGCGAGGCCCTGCTTCATGTAGAGCTGCACACCAAGCGTCTGCCCTGTCGTTGGGTCGACCTGCGAGGAGCCGAGGTAGGGGCCGCTCGTGATCTTCACGATCTGTTCGCTGCCACCGCTGCTGCTCGGCACCCTCGCGAACACCGCAAACGGTTGGCGGTTGCAGCTCTGTAGCTCGGCAGCCTGCGTCGGATCTCCCACGATCACCGACTGCGTGCACGCAGCATCGGCGAAGTACGTGTTCGCGTTCGCCGCCACACCCATCGGTGCACAAGTTCCGTCGAGGTTCGGCTCGCAGGGCGCCGCCAGTGCAGTGTCGTAGGCTCCGATGATCGCCTCGCTACAGTCGTCGTTGTGGACGACGAGGGACGCGAGCGTGCCTCGATGGTTGGGTTTGATCTCGACGTCCCCGCTCACGTAGCGAGACGGGGCGAACGCGCTACCTACGACGAGATACGTGGCGTCGCTTCCGCTCGGCGGATACGGACGGCACGCGGAGCTGGTCTTGTAATAGGGCTGGCTCACCAAGGTGTCGTCGAGGACATCGAAGGCATAGTCGAGCTTGCACTCGGGATCGACGGTCGCGTTGGCGAACACACCACCATGCGGAACGAGCAGATCGGCCCCGTAGCCACACGCAGTGGCGACCGCCGCCGTCGAACAACTCGCGTTCGCATAATCGGTCGACACCGCCATCATCGACCGATTGGAGAATCTGCCGCCCCAAACGACCTCGCGATCCACCGACGTTCCTCTGCTCGTGGTTACCGGCGTGACGTTTTCATCGAGCGTCGTGTCGTAGTAGGACGGAAGCGCGCTCGCCAGTCCGGTTCCCATTTCGAGCACGTGAGCGCGACTACCATCGGCACCGACCAGCACCTGCTCGTCGAGGCGCGACCCGGCGTGACGACGCTCGACATGTGCGCTGACCAGGACGTCCGGATCGCGCTCCGTCAGCCCGTACACGTACGCGGTGAAAGCGCCGGGCGGGGAGAGGTCCGGGACGATCGTTCCGGTTGGCAGGCAGCCCAAACCGTAGGCGGAGAAGTCGGCGTACGTCGTCGCCGTCGTCGGGACCGAGAGCTGCGCACCGAGCTCGAGTAATTCTTGCCGCTGGAGCCTTCCAAGCTCGTTGCAATCGGCGGTCGTCTCGAGCGACGAAACCTGATCGACGACGAAGCGCGGTACCGTGGGCGCCGCCGTCCCCGCTTGCAGGTAGACCACCACGCGCTGGCTACACGACGCATCAAGGTAGACCGGCGTGCTGGCGGGCGATTGGGGAAAGCATCGGTAGGCACCATCGCGATCGACCTCGAACGCGCAACGCATCTGGAGCTGCGCATCCCAGAACGTGCCCGTCGACTGCCTGAAGCCGTCCGCCGTGTAGTACTCGGCGCGCAGACGGAAGCCGCTCTTCACGAGCTCGCTCGACGTCACACCCTGTACGGTCGACGTGGTCGTCGAGTCCAGGTCGGCACATCCGGCCGCGATGAGAACAAGAATAGAGATCGATCGCTGCATGTAGGCTCCTTTGAGGTGGCGTGTTGTACACACCTCGTCGGAGCTCCTCGCGGCGCTCGTGCTGACCTTGTCAGCGCGAAACCTGTGTCACGTACGCACCTACCCGCCGACGACGCTTCCGAGCAGCGAGGCGCTCGGTGTAGAGGATCGACGTACGTTGCGCCCCGCGATCTCGTCCTCGAGATCGATGCGAACGGAATTGTCACCCGCGCGCCGCGCGCGAAGCGTCCGTGTAGTTGCGTTCACGCGCGACGTTCCTTAACGTCGGTCGCGGATGCGCGTCGCGGTCGTGTTCGACACTCCCTACTCCGACTGGACGCCCGAGCGTCACGCGGAGGAGCTCGCGCGCGAGTGGGCGAACCGCAAGCAGGTCGAGCCGGAGATGGAGTACCAGGTCGCGAAGGCGCTCCAGAACAACGGCCACGAGGTGATGCTGATCGGCGTCTATGACGATCTCCGCGACATGAGCGCGCGGCTCGCCGAGTGGAAGCCCGACCTCGTGTTCAACGCGACGGAGGCGTTCCGCGACAACGCCGAGCTCGACTACTTGATCCCCGCGCTGCTGGAGTCCGAAGGCTACCGCTACACGGGCGCGCCTCCGCTCGCGCTGCTCGTCACGCGCAACAAGGCGATGAGCAAGAAGATCCTCGCCTATCACGGCGTCAACGTGCCGAGCTTCCGCACGTACCGCGTCGGAGAGAAGCCCGACGACAACCACAAGCTCCGCTTCCCGCTGATCGTCAAGCCGATGGCCGCCGATGCGTCCGAGGGCATCGCGCAGGCCTCGATCGTGCGCGACCTCGCCGCGCTCGCCGACCGCATCCAGTTCGTCCACGACCGCTTCAACCAGCCCGCGATCGCGGAGGAGTACATCGAAGGTCGCGAGCTCTATGCGACGATGATCGGCAACGGCGCTGGTACCGAGGTCCTGCCGCTCGTCGAGATGGTGTTCACCGACTCCGGCGATCGCCCCGAGGATCGGATCGCGACGCAGCGCGCGAAGTGGGACATGGCCTATCGCGCGCGCCGCGGGATCAAGAACGTGTTCGCGCGCCGCTTGCCTCGCGCTTCACAGGAAGCGTTGATCCGGACGTGCGAGGCCTCCTACCGTGCGCTGTGGTTGCGCGACTACGCGCGCATCGACGTCCGCCTCACCACCGACGGGCAGATCTGGTTCATCGAGGCCAACGCAAATCCGTTCCTCAGCTACGGCCACGACTCCGCAGAGGCGGCGCACAAGAAAGGCATGCGCTACGACAAGTTCATCCAGCGCATCGTCGACGACGCGATGGCGCGCGAGCCCTGACGAGCTGTGCCCGGGTGTTCCGGGGCCGCTGAACCTACCGCGATTCGATCTGCGTCGACCCGCCGACGACGATTCCGAACGACGCAAGCTCGTCCGCGGTGTACGGCGCGGGCGCACCGCCGTTCGGATAGAGAATGCGCAGTATCGGCGAGCGGTAATCGGCGGTCACGTCGAGTGACGCCAGCAACGAATAGCTCGACAGGTGGAGATGATGCACGAACACCGAGTCGCGGCTCATGCTCATCGTGTTGCGAAACGAGCCGCGCAGCGTCACGTCGTCGATCGTACGAGCGAGGTGTTCGCGGGTGAAACGAATCTCGGGCAACAGGTTGGGTAACCAGAACCACAAGCACTGCCGCGCGAGATCGTGCACCGCGCACGTCGTGTTTGCGAGGCCGATATCGACGGAGAGCTTCCAGACGCTTGCCCAGTCTCGTTCGAGGACGGCGCGCGTGCACTCGGTGAAGTACGCGTGGAACGCAGGGGTGACCTGCTTCTGGCGACCGAAGTCGACAAACGCCAGGCGCTCGCCGGGGCTGACCAGGATGTTGCCCGGGTGGGCGTCCGCGTTGAACCGACCGTCCTGGTACAAGCTGCCGACGTAGAACTTCCACAGGACTTCGGCCACGACGGCGCGGGAGCTCCGCGACGCGCTCGCGATCCATTCGTCGAGCGGCTGGCCGTTGCACCACTCCATCGTGACGACGTCGTCGCCGCTGCGTTCGCGGATGACAGCGGGAATCGTGACGCGCGAGTCGTCGGCCCACAGGGTCCGCGTGTGTTCGAGGTTGTTCGCTTCACCCGCGAAATCGAGCTCCTGCTCGAGTAACTCGACGAGCTCTTCGAACACGACGTTGGGCTCCTGCGCCGGCCATGCGGTCTTCAGCCAGCGCTCGAGCAACTGGAGCGCGTCGAGATCCTCTCGCATCGCGCGTCGTGCATCGGAGTACTGAACCTTCACCGCAACCTTGCGGCCCGCGAATTCCGCGCGGTGCACCTGGCCTACGCTACCGCAGCGATGCGGCGCCGCCGTCCAGCGATCGAACGCATCGCGCGGTGCGACGCCGAGACTACCCACGACGACGCGATAGACCTCCGCCGATGTCATCGGCTTCGCGCGCTCGCGGAGTCGCACGAGGGCGCGACGCTCGCCTTCGGTCAGGACGGGATCGATGAACGCCGCCATCTGGCCGAGCTTCATCATGAGGCTGCGATGCCGCGCGAGCCGGTTGGAGAACTGGCGGATCAAGACTTCGCGTGCCGATGAAGACGGAAAGATGCCGGCCGCACCAAACACGTAGCGAAACAGGACCCACGACCCGAACGCGACGACGCCATTGAAGCCGCGCGGCAGCGTCGTGGAGCGCTCCACTTGTTCGAGGCCGAGATCGAGGTCCTGCTCGTAGATCTCGAGAAGCTTGCGGACCGGTCCCGGCATCGGGTTCGTCCCGAGCTCCCACTTCGCGATCGCAGCGGGCGAGACCTTCCACTCGTCTGCGAGGTCTCGCTGACTCATCCCGAGCGTGTCGCGCACGCGCCGCAAACGAATTGCGTCGTCGGAGACACCAGAGGCCACCTCGCGAGGGTACTTCGGAGCGACCGCCCGTGCTCGCGTGCTTCCCACGGAAGCGATGATCTCGAGACGCGGGCCTTACCGCTCGCCGATTCCGTCGAGCGAAACGTATTCGCCAGGCCCAGCACGGCAGACCAAAAAGCCGTCGATCTCTCCGACCACCCAGAGCGGTGCGTCGATGATTCGATCGCGCCGCAGCTTGTCGTTGTCCACCCGCCATACCTCCACGCGCTTCTTCAGCACGTATTGCGTCCCGAGCAATGCGGCACCGCCGAGCACCGCAGTGACCATCTGCACCTTCGTCTTCTTTTCGTCGAGGATCGACCACGAGCTCGGATCCACCAACTTGATCGACTCGCGCGCCACGACGACAAATCGGCCTTCCGGAAGAATCGAGAGGTCGTCGATCTTGCCGGGGCAGGTCCAGACTTTGTGGGCGACGCCGTCGGCAACGTCGACGCGAAACAGGTCTGTGCCCCGCGCGATCCAAAGCGTCCGTCCACCATCGCTCACCCAAGGCCCGAGCGCGTTCGAGAAGTGCCAGCTCTGCGCGTCTACGGGATCGAGGCCGCGGACCACTCGCCGATCACCTGCGTCATCGAGATAGACCGCGCCCCGCGGTGTGCCGTGGCGATACAGCGTTGCCACCACGCGCTCCGGTGCCCAACGCGGCATATCTCCATCGCCATATCTCTTCGCGACGGCGTCCCAGACGGGCGCTGGCTCCAGCTTCGCGAGCACCTCCGGCGCGTGCGCGCGCGCCGTCTCGAATGCTTTCACCGCCTCGGCCGGAAACGGCGACATCGGTGACTTCGCCTTCGCAGCTGCGATCTTCGCATCGGCCGCGCGTCTCGCAATCTCGGCGCGCACGTACGCACGCGCTTCCTCCACGGCTGCGTCGGCCGCAGCCGCAGGCAACGCCGGGTCGTCGGGGCGCGGATATGCAACGACCCGCATGTCGATCTGCGGTACGTAGCGTGGGCCCGCGGTGGGGACCGGTTGCAGCGCGACGGTCGCGAGATCCCAACCACCATCGCCGCGTTGGCGGGCTCCGAAGTTGATCACCTGCGAGATCGGCGCGAGGCGCCGGAGCTGGAACAGCACTTCGGTCATGCGCGCGAACGCCGCGCGATCCCCGCCGCGCCATCGCACCACGCCGGAGATGCACACGAAGCGCTCGGCCCACAGGAGCGGAGAGGCGACGAGCTGCAACGGACCGCTCGCGAGGCGGCGCTCGAGGAGGTCTCCGATCTGAAGACGAAGCTCCGCCGACGGAATCGCGGCGAGCTCGATCTCGTAGCAAAGCGTCTCGTACCAGTCCGCTGGTTGATGGCCGTAGAACCGAAAGCTCGCCATCAGCGGCGCTTCTTCTTTGCCGCGCCGGTCACCTTCGCAGGCGCGTCGAGCGACGTCTGCTCGCCCTTCTCCTTCGCCGCACGAAAGCACTTCTCGACGAATGCGGCGAGGCTCTCGGCCTCCTCCCACTCCTGCCAGCCATCGTCATGCTTGATCCGAACGACCGCGCCCAGCTTGCCTTTTCCGTCCGGCTTGAGCGCGAACAGATCGCCACCCGGGCTATGCGCGAACATCAGGACATCCTCGCGCATTGGTTCGGTCATGTCGTAATCGTCTTCCTGCGGAACGTCGCCCCCGGGATCCCTGTCGTCGAACCAGAGCTCACCGATCGAGATGTGCGGCGGCATGTGGCTGGCCCACGCCTCGAGAAACGTTCGCGCATCCGGAGCGAGAGCCCTGGCGAGGAGAGCCTTGGCGCTCGCCGGTGGCTTGCGCTCGGGTCGACTCAGGATCGCGGCGATCAAAGACTTGAAGGCTTTCGAGGATGTTGATGTCGCGGCCATGTAGCGGACCATAGACACCAGCTGCTTCGAGCTTCCACTGGCAGTCTGCTGACCACGTCAGCAACATTCGAGTCGACGAAATATGGGGTCGAATCGACTCGCAGCTGTCCTGGCGCTCGACCGCTAGTCTACTTGCCAAGCATGTCGCCGAGGACCGCGATGCTCTCGGCGAGCCACGGGTCGTGCGCGATCGAAGCGCGCCACTTCTTCATCCGATCGTCGATCGGCGTCGCTTCGTCGATGCCGGTCACCGTGAACATGGCCGGCAGCTTGTCGAGGTCGAGGCCGATCTTGGCGACCTCGTCCTTTTCGCGCTTCGCCCGGGCCTCCCACTCCGAGCGAGCCAGCGGGATCCGGGTCTCGGTGCTGCGCTTCGCCATCACGTCTTCGAGGGCCGTGATCTTGGCGAACACCGGGCTCTTCGCGACGCGCTTGCCACTCTTAGCAACGAGCGCCGAGCGGTCCCACTTCGCCGGCCAGTCTTCATGCGGCGCGGGATCGATCTTGGTCCACGGGATCGCGTGCTCGAGGTCGCGCTCGCCACTCTTGATGTAACTGTCGGGGTTCGGCAGCGTGATATCGGGGGTGACACCATCGCGCTGCGTCGAGCTCCCGCTGACGCGAAAGAACTGCTCGATGGTCAGCTTCACCACACCGATGACCGGCTTCGCGCTATCGCGATCCAGCTTGATCATCGCTTGCACCGTGCCCTTACCGTGGGTCGGGCCTGTTCCGACGATCACGGCGCGGTGGTAGTCCTGCATCGCGCCGGCGAGGATCTCCGACGCCGACGCGCTGAACTGATCGACGAGAATCACGAGCGGTGCCGTGAGCTCGACGCCCGGCTGCGGATCGGACAGGACCTGGATCCGGTCGTCGTGGTTGCGGACCTGGACGATAGGCCCCTGATCGATCAGCTCTCCGGCGAGCGCGACGGAGTCCTGCAGGAGACCACCACCGTTGCCGCGCAGATCGAGAACCACGCCTGCGACCTTCTTCGCGTTCATCGCAGCGAGCAACCGCCCCACGTCCTTCGAAGCCGTGCGCGTGCTGGTCGCGTCGCCGTAGAAGCCAGGCAGATAGATGTAGCCGAACGTCGGCCCTGCCTTGGGCTGGAGCAGCGCTCCACGCGCATACGTCGCTTCGATCACGATCACATCGCGCGTGATCTCGATCTGGTCCTCGCGACCGTCGGGCTTGCGAACGTGGAGCCTCACCACGGTGCCCTTCGGGCCGCGGATCAGCGCGACGACGTCGTCGAGACGCATGTTCATCACGTCGACCCAGTCGTCACTGCCTTCCTGCTGGATCGCCAGGATCAGATCGCCCTGCCCGAGCTTGCCCTGGCGCGCTGCGGCGCCTCCCGGCACCAGCTCGCTGACCTCGATCAGGTCGTCGTGCACGCGGAGCGCCGCGCCGATGCCCTCGAGCGAGCCGGTGATCGCGATGTCGAAGTTCGCCTTTTCGGCGGGTGGGAGGTAGTCGGTGTGCGGATCGAACGTCTGGCACACGGCATTGACGAGGTCGGCTGCCGCGTCGAGCGCCCCACGCGCCTTCAGGCGCTCGAACTGCGCGGCGTAGCTCTTCGCGAGGCTCGCGCGGACCTTCTCCTCGCGCGCCTCGCGGGTCGCCGGAATCTCCGCCTTGCTCGCAGAGCCGGCGTTCGAACCTGCACCCGCCAGCACGCGTTCCATCGCCGCGACGCGCTGCATGACTTCGAGCTCGAGCCGTTGCCGCCAGCGCTCGGCGAGCTGCGCCTCCGTCGTTGCTGGCTCGACCTTCTTCGAATCCAGCTCGACAAACTCCTCGTCGTCGTGATTCATCGGCGCCGCGAGCACCTCGGCGACCACCTTCTCGACGACGGCGACCCGCGCGAGCAACACGCTCTGTCCAGCGTGTGCGAGCTCGAGGTTGCCACTGTGGAGCTCGTCGTCGATCTTGTCGCGATACGCGGCCAGCTTCTCGCGATCCGAGGCGAGCAAGAACAGCTTGCTCGCGTCCAAGCGATCGAGATACGAGACGAACGCCTGCGACGAGATCGTGTTGTCGAGCGTGCGCCCGAGCAGGTGACGGTGCTCGAGCAGGTCGACCACCTCGTGAGATAGCGTGAGCTCGCGCCGATCGGCCTCGCTCGCCGGGGGCTGCACGGGCGCGGCCTGCTGATGTACCGGCGACGGTGCCGGAGACGAGGATGGCGACGTCGCGCCCGACGAGCAGGCGGCCGCGAGAACAAGGTACACGACGCGTTTCACGCAGCGAGTGTACGGGCTGCGCCCCCTGGGTGCACCTGAAGGTCGGTCGGCACCGGCGCCGAATCACATCGCCGCCGCCGGCTCCCTCAAAACGCTGGTACGGCACCTGCTTTGCGACGCGCCCATGATGAAGTCACGCGCGCTCCTCCGCGCCCCTCTCCTGATCGCCGACTGCGGCAACAAAAGCATTGTCGGCAGCCGTGACTATTCTTGTAGTGCTTGCGAAGTTTCGCCGCAGTCCGAACGGCGTCCGGTCACCGGTCATACGTGTACGCCCACCGGACGGCTCGGACGTTTGCGTACTGCGCTTGGTGTCACCGCTGCAATCGTCGAACGATTGGCACCGCTTGCTTTCATGCTGCCCGCTGGAGCCTTCACATGAACGATTTGCGGATCATTGGTTCGCACGTCCAGGTCCGTGCGCTCGGTCGGATTCTGTCAGTCTTGCAGCAACACGGGGCCCGACGCGAGGGTGTCGTCGCTCGCCCAGACGCCGTTGAAGGTCGCGGAAATATCGACTCGCCAGTCGCCGAGCGGCACATGGAGAAAATCAACCGAGTCGATCGCGAAATCGGCGGATCCTCCGCGCGAGATATCCTCGAGCACAGTGTGAGGAATAACGCCGCTGCCGTCGGCAGCGGGAAATCGACAGAGTGCGATGTGGCCATTTGAAATGCTGCCAATCGTGACTTGCACGAACCCTGCGCCCCCGGTCCACGCCACCGCGAGGTCCTGATGGATGGGGATTGAGAGCTCGCTGTCCGGCAGCGGAGCGGGTGACGTAACGACGATCTTGGCCGGTGCTACGAGCTGCTCGGTAAATGCCGGGATGTTGTGACCGCTTGCGGCGACGGTGATCTCTTCGCCACCGGTGAACAGTGGCCGCGTAAGGTCGCTGTACTGCGCGTACGAGACGTAGTCCCCGGACGGCTCTGGAGTCAGACGGACGGGCGTCGGGATTCCGCTGATGGAGATCACACCGGCGTCGAAATCACCGTCGGGAAACTGCATGCTGTTGTACTGGTCCAGCTCACACGGCGTCGACGTGCTTACAAGCTCGGGAAACTCCGTCGTGAAGAACCGAGCAACGACATAAGAAGCTCCGCCGGTGCTTCCGAGTTGCTGCGATGTGAGCGAGATGTATCCGGATCGCTTGTCGGGCGCAGTCGTGCACGCAGCCAGCGCCATCAGAACGTACGGACGCATCCAACGCCGATACCACACTCGCGCGGTTTGCGAACTGCCGCAACTCGTTGCGGCCCTCCCAACCGGGGTTGATCCAGCCAGCGAACGTCGCGGCCCTCCCAACCGGGGTTGATCCAGCCAGCGTACGTCGCAACACCGCGACTGCGCTGTTTCGGTCCGCAGCGAGGTTCGTCCGAACACAGCGTCCGAGAAACGGCCCTCCGCGTACGCTGCTCGGACGGCTCGGACACTCGCGTTCGTGATCTCAATACGTTGTGCGTGGCATTCGACGTGCTCTACGCGCGTGCATGAGCCTCCCGCGCCAGGTGCTTCCCGGCACCTTCTACATGCTGACGCGTCGTACTACGCAACGGCAGTTTCTGTTGCGACCCGACCCCGAAACGAACAACGCGTTTGTGTATTGCCTCGCCGAAGCGGCGCAACGATTCGAGATCGAGCTCATCGTCGCGCAACAGATGTCCAACCATCACCACATCACGCTCTTCGATCGATTCGGGCGCGTGATCGAGTTCGTCGCCCACTTTCACAAGATGCTCGCGAAGTGCCAGAACGCGCTTCGAGGGCGTTGGGAGAACGTTTGGTCGAGCGAACCACCATGCCTGGTCGAGCTCGTCGAGCCCGCGGATGTGCTCGCCAAATCGATCTACACGGCAACGAATCCGGTGCTCGGCGATCTCGTGGAGCGCGTCGATCACTGGCCCGGCGCGAAGATGGTACGGGCTGCACTTCGTCAAGAACCGCTCGAGGCCACGCGGCCGAGACACTTCTTTCGCGACGTCGGACCGATGCCAGCGAAAGCAACGTTGCGTTTCTCCGTACCGCCGGAGCTTGGAAATACCGACGAAGTGCTCGCACACGTTCGAGAGGGGATCGCTCGCGTCGAACGCGAAGAGTCCCAGCGACGTCAGGTGACGGGTGAGCGCATCCTCGGTCGGCGAGGCGTGCTTCGCCAGTCTTGGCGAGATTCACCGAGCAGTCGTGAACCGCGGAGGAATCTACGCCCGCGAATTGCCGCGAGATCGAAGTGGTACCGGCTCGAAGCAATCCGTCGGAGCAAGGAGTTCCTAGCCGCATACCGTGATGCTCGCGCTCGATGGATCAGAAACGAGCCTGCAGTTTTTCCGCCCGGCACGTATTGGCTCGCGCACTTCGCCGGCGCACCGGTCAGTCCGTTGCGAATTTCGAGTTGAGTCGCGCCGTGCGGGCGATCTGCGGATAGATCAGTTCGTTCTCCACAATTGCCATCTGCCCCGGCTCTTGGAGCAGAACGTGGCCCGATTCCCATTTGCTCCACGCCTTTTCTTCGGCGGAGCCCGCTGGTGGGCGAAGTGGTGGGGAACCGAACCTACGAACGTCTAACTATCGAGCGGGAGACGGGATTCGAACCCGCGACGTCAACCTTGGCAAGGTTGCACTCTACCACTGAGTTACTCCCGCAATGGCAGGGCGCATTTCTAGCGACCCATCGGCCGCAAGTCAAGCCCGCTAGCGCAAGTCCGCTTAGCGCCGACGACGGCGCGACACGAACGCGAAGCCAATGATGAATAGGCCGGCGCCGAGGCCACCGCCGGTCGTCGACGAGCAACCACCGTGCTCCGGATCGCCGTTGCCGCTGTTGTCGCCATTGCTGCCGCCACCACCGGCGCCACTGCCGCCAGTACCACCGCCACCGGTTCCGCCACCACCCGTGCCACCACCACCGGTATCGGAGCCCGAGCCGATGCCGCTGCCGCTGCCGCCGCCGCCACCACCACCACCACCCGAGCCCGATCCGCTACCGGAGCCGCCCGTGCCACCAAGCGCGGCGAGCATCGCGCCGTTCGGAGTACCAACTCCGGTGGGGCCGTCCCAGCCCGCGGCGGACTTGCAGAGCGGTGCCGTGCAGGTTCCGTTCGTTCCCGAAGTGACATCGTAGAACGCTGCTGCATTTTGATACGCGAACTGCGCCGTCGCTCCGCCGTTCTTGGTCAGCGCGTAGATACCGGCGACGAGCGGAGACGCGGCGCTCGTACCACCGACGACCTGCCACTGCCCGTTGTTGTAGACGGCGAGACCCGTGTTCGGATCGCCGACCGCGGAAACGTCCGAGGCCATGCGCATCGCGCACGCGGTGCTGGTCTGCCACGACGGCTTCGCGACGTTCGTCGAGCACGAGCTGCCGCCGCCGCTCCACGCCTTCTCGGTCCAGCCGCGCGAATTCGAGGCGCTCGTCAGCGTCGTGCCGCCGACCGCGATCGTGTATGCGGACGTCGACGGGTAGTCGGGGCCCTGCCCGCCATCGTTGTAGCCGCTGTCGCCCGACGCGACGAACACCGCGATGCCGGGATGATTGAAGTACATCTCGCTGCTCGCGACCGTGTTGTCCTCGGGACCGCCCCAGGAGTTGCTGATGACCGTTGCGCCGAGCGAGGCCGCGGCCTGCTGCGAGAGGTAGAGGCCATCGCCGGAGTCGTTGTCGGCCTGGACCACGAGGATCTTGCACTTCGGACACGCGGCGCTCGCCATGTCGACATCGAGTGCGGTCTCACCCGTCCAGTCGTCGTTCGCGGGCGGGTTCGCCGGCAGCGGTGACGTCTGGCCGCTCTGGTTCACGATCTTGAGGCAGCCGTTCGCGATCGTGCAGGCCGGGAGACCGTACTGAGAGCGATAGACGGCGAGATCGCTCGCGAGGTTCGTATAGCCGAACGCGTCGACGATCGCGATCGTCGCGCCGGGGTCGACAGAGGTGTCGAGGTTGTAGGCGCTCTTGAGATCTGCAGCGCCGATCCCCTGCGCGCTCGCGAACGCGGTGAAGCGACCTGCTTCATCCGTGCGCCGCTGCGAGAAGCAGCGGAAGCGACCACCGCTGCAAAGCCCCGCGTGTGGGTGCTGCACGACGTTATCGATCTCGAGCGACGCTGAGGTCGAATCGGTCGCCGTCGAAGGCTGTTCGACGCACGCGGTCGACAGGGTGAAACAGATTGCAACACCAAGCGTTTTCATCGATTCGAGTACTCAGCGAGCGGCGTGCCATCAACCCCGGTCGGGTGTTTACGCAGGACTCGGTGCACATGTGCATTCATGTGCGCGACTGCGTCGCCGCCTTTTGCTACGTCACCGCGCAAACGAGTCGCGCGAAACCGGCGCCTCAAGTTGGTCAGCGCACGTTGGCGCCTCACAATTCGAGACGTCGAGTCGCGGGCAGAACGCCACGCGTAACGTCGAGTTCACACAGCGCTATCAGCGACGCGCGGCTTTGTCAGCGCGCAGCGCTTCGTCAGCGCGAGCCGCCAGCGACTCGAGGGTCTCTTCGTTTGCCTCGACGATCCCCACGCTCGCCGTCACCGTGCCTTCGAGCAGGTTCGCTTCGATGATGTGCTGGCGGCAGCGCTCGATCACGATCCGTGCGCCGTCGAATGCCGTCCCCGGCATCACGATCGCGAACTCGTCGCCACCGAGGCGGAAGCACGCGTCCATCACGCGCGTGTGCTTGCTGAGGATCGTTCCGATCGTCCGAAGAAGCTCGTCACCACCCGCCTCGCCGAAGCGATCGTTCGCCGTGTTGAACCCGTCGAGATCGAGCAGCGCGAGGCTGAACGACTGCTGATAACGCGTCCGCCGCGCGAGCTCGACTCCGACGCGCTCTTCGAACGCGCGCCGATTCAGCAACCCCGTCAGGGCGTCGTGGGTGTTGTCATAGCGGGGCCGCGGGAAGCTACGCGTGCGATGCAAAGGAATCGCGATGATGTTCGCGAGGATCCGCAACGTCTCGGTATCTTCCGGCGCGAAGCTGCCACTCGTGCGCGCCGCTGCGAGCACGCCGACCACGTGCTCTCCGTGGATGAGCGGGACGCAGATCGCGCGACCGTCGGGCGAGAGAACCGGCTTGCGCTCGGTGACACACTTGCCCGACAGCGTCGACTTCTGGGACCGGCGGAGGCCGAGCTGGTTCGAGGCCCCTGACGATGCGCGGCAGACGACGTCGTCGCCTTCGACGAGCTCGACCGTGGCCGAGCTGCCTTCGACGAGCCCGACGGCGCGCTCGGCGACAAGGCGCATGATCTCGTCGGTGTTGAACGCGGCTGCCGCGATCACGTTCTGCAACTCGATGATCGAGAGCAGCCGCTGGGGACTGGGTAGAGGCCCAGACGCTTCCGCCATGGGCCCATCATACATGGGAACGGGCTACTCCTCCGTGGTCGTGCCCCGTTTGCACGCCGCGGCGGTGCCCGCATGAGGCGCGGCCGACAATTCGAGGTTCGCGAGCTCGAGGTTGTCGGTGCGCAAACCGGCGGGCCCCGAGAGCGAGCGCGCTTCGTCCGGAAGGCGGCCGTGCCACGCGAGCGTGCCGTCGATCCAGGCGTAGAGGTCGTCGCCTTGGATCTCGGCGCGGAGCGTGTGGGACGCGCCCGAAATCAACTCCGGTGGGGCGGAAGGACGGCGCAACGGCTTCACCTTCACGTAGCCCTCCGCTCCACATTCCTCGTGCGTGCGCTTACCGGGGTTCCTTTTCACCGAGATGTCGAGCTTCGGCTTCGGATCGAGCCTCCACATCACGTAGACGACATTGCATCCGTCTTGTGCCCGCAACTTGAGGCCGATCTGGCGGCGTTCCTGGCCGTTTGCGAGCGCGCGCGCGGTTTGGGCGTCGCCCTTGAACGTGAAGGAGAGCTGCGCGGCATCACCGGACGCGGCGGGGGCGAACGCTCGAACCGTGGGTTGTGTGATCGCGGCCTGTTCGATCGCGCCGCGGGTCACGCACAGCTCGGACATCGGTTTGACCTCGATCGCCGGCTCGCGGTGGTCGAGCGGACCGGCGCTGGTCGAGCTGCAAGCCATCAGCGTCATGATCATCAACCCCGGTCCGGAGATCCACCACTTCACGGCGGCCCCCCGAGCACCTCGTGCAGGCTCTGGAGGTGCGCCGCGAGGTACGCCTGCTCGGCCTTCGCCTTCGCGAAGTCGAACCAGATCGTCTGACGGTACCGCTTGGAGTCTTCACCGCCGACCTTGTCGAGCGCGGCGAGCTGGTGCTCGAGCTCGCCGACCAGCGCGGTGTTCTGTTCGGCGCGCCGGGTCTCGATGTCGATCGTACCCTGGACGTCTTCGAGCGTCGCATCGGCCCCGAGAGGGTCGTGACCACTCTCGACGAGCTTCTTGCGTCCGGATGCCGCCCGATCGTTGCCGCCACCTTGCCAGATCGCGCCGAGGCTGACCGCGACATTGACGACGGCGAAGTACGGCGTGGGATTCGAGACGTTCGAGTCGAGGAATTCATCAACCCCGGCGCGGACGGAGACGTCTACCAACTGCGCTTTCCGCAGCCTCGCCTCCGCATCCTCCATATCCGCATCCGCCGTCCGATACGCGGCCAGCGCCGCACCGAGCGGCTGCTCCGAGACCGGCGGCAACGCCGCGAGCTGGCGATGCGCGTCGGCCGACAGCTCGCGGAGCTCCTCTACGCGCAGCCGCAGCGCGGTCGTCTCCTGCGCGGTCGTCCGCCGCGCCTCGAAGTCGGCCTCGACCGCCTTCATGATCTTGTCCGCCTCGCCGAGCGAGTCGTCCAGCACCTTCACCTTCGCCACGAGCGCCCGCGCCGCGGTCTCGCCGCGCACGCGATCCAACGCCGTGTGCCTCCGACAGTCGGCGTCGGCATGATCCTTCGTCGCGAAGCCTTCATAGATCCCGGTCAACCGGTAGTTGATCCCGCCGATGAACCGCAGCGTGCTCGACTGCGACGGCGCGACCTGCGACGGCGCCTGTTCGACATACCCGAACACGCCGATCACCTGCGGCGCGAACTGGGTCGCCGCGGTCGCGGTCGCCCTGCCCTGCACGTAGTCGCAATAATCATCCGCACGGGCCGTTCCCGCCAACACCGCGATCAACACCAGCGCCTTCATCAGATGAACATCGGGCGGCCGCCGACGAACAACACGTCGTCAGTCGCGGCGGCACCGTCCTCCAGCTTCAGCTCGACCATCTGACCGCGCAGCTGCTTGTCGCGATTCGGATGCTTGAACAGCACCTCGCCGGGCAGCACTTCGAGGACGGTGCCGACGCGATGACAAAAGATCATCCCGAGCTTGCAGCCATACAGCCCATCCCCCTTCTTCACCTTCTCCATGTTCCCGTACGGCACGTACGCGACCTGCGCTCCATCGGCCATCGCGCGCAGATACGCCGATTGCTTCAGCGACGCGACGAGCTTGTCCTCGCGCGCCAGCGCCGTCTTCAACGTGTCGCGGGTCTCGATCGCTTTCTGGGTCTCGAGCCGCGACGCCTCGTACTCCTGCTTGATCCGCAGCACGTCGTAGCTCATCGCACCGCTCGTCGTCGTGTTCGCGAGCAACGCCTCGAGCGAGCGGGTCTGCGCCTCCAGATCCGCGGCCCGCGTCTCGTACTCGGCCTGGCGTTCGATCAGCGACAGGTTCGAGCTCGAGATCTGCGCGAGCTGGAACTTGCCCGACAGCATCGCGTTGCGATCGATCAGCCCCGCCTTCCACTCCTCCGCCATCCGGCGCTGCGACTCCGACGCATACGCACTATTCGATCGCTTGATCTGCGTCCGGGTCGACGCCGCCGCGTGCGCGAGCTGGTGCATCCGCTCGAGCGCCGCCTTGCGACCATCGAGATCGCTCTGGATCGCCTTCGCGAACTCACCTTGGAACGCCTGCTGGACCGCGATCGCGCGCTCCGCTTGATCGAGTGCCATCGCAGTTTGATCGCGCTGGTTCTGGCGCTCCGCGAGCTGCCCCTGCAGCGACACGATCTTCTCGTCGGTCGGCGCGAGCGCGGTCGGGACGATCCAGCTGTTGCTCCAGTAATAGAACGCGGTCGTCGTGATGTAGCCGATCAACACGACCACGATGATCGTGAGGATCGCGAACCCCAACATCCGATACGCGGTGACGACGTGCTTGGACCACTGCTTCGGATCGATGTTCTTCGCGACCAGCCCGAGCTTCTCGAACGCCGCCCAGCGATTCGGCCGCAGGTTCGGCACGCCCGCGTCCTGCATCGTCGCGCCCTCGGAACCAAATTCGTTCGCCGGCAGCGTGAGCGGCGGCGCGAACCGCGAGTGCTCGCTCGGCGGCGGCAACGGCGCGACCACGGCGGTCGCAGCTGCGATCATGCGCGGCTGCGGTTGGGGCATCGGTCGCTGTACCGGCGCCGGGTTCGGCACCAGCGACGGCACCGGCATCGCGACCGCCGCGACAGAGGCAACCGCCGAAGCCGACGCGACCACGCGCGCCGACGGATTGGCTACCGCAGGAGACGTTCGCGCGGCCGTGCCGAACGTGAGAGGCGCCTGCGAAGCCTGCGGCTTCTTCGATCCCCACGTCGGCGCTTGCGGCTGCGCTTGATAGCCGAACAGCGGCGTCACCTTCATCTCACCCGGCGGCGTCGAGCGTCGCGACCGCTTCGTCGGCGGCGCTTCTTCTTCGATCCGCGCCATCGGCGCCGTATCCGCGGGCTTCGTGATGCTCGGGATGCTGAACGTCGTCGGTCCTAATGAAGAGATCGCGCGCGGTCTCGCAAACGGAAGCACCGCACCGTCGCGCTTGTCAGGCGCTGCAATCCCGCCCTGCCCTCGTGTTGGTGAACTGCGCATGTCATGGGGCTGTGATGTCTTCGACGGCATTTCGCGCGATTGCGCAGTGCAAACGCATCGCCACAAACCGCCACGCGTAGCACCGTGATCTGCATCGGTGTGCATGTCGGGGACTGGCCTCCCCACACTCCAGTTCGGGGTGACCTCTCGCCCCCATGTCGCGAAGATCGTGCGGCTTTGCGCGAATTGCGCACGAGCGATCGAACGGAGTTGCGACGACGCGAGCGATTTTCGCGCGCGGCTCATCTCTTGCTGATGCGCTCGCTGCAAGCGTGCAGTCGTTCCCGATCTACCTCTTCATCTTCATCGTCTTCCTGAACCGCTACGTGTTCGGGTGGTACCTGACGATCCTGAAAGGGAAGCGACTCGATCCGAAGATCACCGGCTACGAGCCGACGATCACGATCGTCGTGCCGCTGTTCAACGAAGGCCGTTCGATCTACGACACGATCAAGAGCCTGGTCGAGCTCGATTACCCGAGCGCCAAGTTAGAGGTCACGGTCGTCGACGATTGCTCGACCGACGACTCCTACGAGTGGGCCTGCAAAGCCGCCTCGCAGTGGTCGAACGTACGAGTCTTGCGCAATGCCGTGAACATGGGCAAGCGCAAGGGCATCAACGCGGCGGTCCGCGCGTCGACCGCGGAGATCATCGTGTCGGTCGACTCCGACGTGATCGTCTACCCGACCGCGCTGCGCGAGCTCGTCGCGCGCTTCACCGCGCCGGAGATCGCGGCGGTCGGCGGCCGCATCCACGTGTCGAACCCGAACCAGAACTGGCTGACCCGACTCCAGACGATCAAGTACTACTTCGGCCAGGAGCACCTGAAGAACCTCGAGCGCGCGCTCGATCAAGTGATGTGCCTCTCCGGTTGTCTCACCGCGTACCGCCGCACCGTTCTCATCGAGCTCGAGCCGATCCTCGAGGACCGCAACATCCTCGGCATCCCGATCAAGTACGGCGAGGATCGCTACCTCACGCACCAGATCGTCAAGCACGGCTACAAGACGCGCATGACGATGGACGCGATGTGCTTCACCAAGGCCGCGGTGAACCTGCGCGGCTACTTCAACCAGCAGCTCCGCTGGAAGCGCTCGAACATCGTCGACTTCATGATCGGGCTCGGTGACGCGTATCGCCTCCACCCGCTGCTCACGCTGCAGTACCTGTCGATGCTGCTGCTCGTGCTCGTCTATCCGTTCGTGATCGTCGATCACGTGATGAACGGGAAGTTCTTCGAGCTCGCGAGCTGGCACGTCGTGCTGATCGGCGGGTTCTCGCTCGTCTACTACTTCTCGCCTTCGGTCCGGTCGCTGCCGCCGTGGCTGCGCGTCCATCCGATCGCATTCATGCCGATGGCCGTGCTGATGCCGGTCGCTTACCTCCTGCTCACGCCGCTCGGCCTGTTCACGCTCGATAGCTCGAGCTGGGAGACTCGCGGTCACGGCGGGACACCAGCCCCTACTCCAGGAGTCGCTCCCCGATGATCGTCGCCGCGCATCAGCCGCACTTCATGCCGTGGCTCGGCTACCTCGACAAGCTGGCGAAGGCCGACTTGTTCGTCGTGATGGACGACCTCCAGTACGAGGCGCAGAACTTTCAGAATCGCCAGCGGCTGAAGCTGCAGAGCGGCGCGCCGTGGCTGACCGTCCCGCTCGAGCGCGGCAACCAGATCGATCGGATCTGCGACAAGCGGATCGACAACACCGGCAGCGCGAAACAGCACTGGCAGCGCCGGACGTGGCTGACGATCGAGCACAACTACTGCCGCGCGCCGTTCTTCGAGATCTACGCACCGGCGCTCCGCGACGTGTTCACCCGGCCGTGGACGACGCTGCTCGATCTCGATCTCCACATGCTCGAGCTCGCGCGCAGGTGGTTCGGGATCACGACGCCGATGCTGCGCGCGTCGACGCTGAAGCTCGCGGGCCAGAAGACCGATCGCCTGATCGCGATGTGCAAGGCGGTCGGTGCGCGCGCGTATCTCACCGGCAACGGCGGCTCGGCCGGCTACCTCGACAGCGAGCAGATGGGCCGCGCCGGCGTCGGTGTGATCTGGCAGCACTTCCAGCACCCGATCTATCCGCAGCGCTACCCAGGCTTCGTCTCCCACCTCGGCTTCGTCGACCTATTGTTCAACTGCGGTGAAGCGAGCCGCGAGATCCTGTTCGAGCGCAGTCACCCCGCACGTCTGGAGGCCGCATGAACCGGATCCTCGCCGAGAAAGGTGGACGCGTCCTCGCGTTCGGCGCCCATCCCGATGATCTCGAGGTCGGCGCCGGAGGCCTGCTCGCGCGCCTGTCGAGCGCGGGCGCGGATGTCACGCTCGCGATCGTCTCGATCCCGAACAATACCGAGACCCGCAAGCGCGAAGCCCGCGCCGCCGCCGACATGCTCGATGCCGAGCTGTTCATCCTCAACGAGGACAAGCCGTGTCGGGTCGAGGACATCGCGATGCACGAGCTCGTGCGCCGGATGGATACGGTGATCGGCGACGTCCGTCCCGATCTCGTGATCACCCACTCCGCGAACGACCTCCACTGGGATCACGGCCTCGTCAATCGCGCGACGGTGTCGGCGCTGCGCCGCACGCCGTGCGACTTGCTCGCGTATCTGTCGAGCCCCGAGATGAACGCGCAGTCGCGCTCGTTCGGCAACTGCTTCGCCGACATCACCGGGTTTGTCGACGCGAAGCTCGCCGCGATCGCGTGTCACGAGAGCCAGCTACCGAAGCTCGACCTCGATTCATCTCGCGATCTCGCCCGCGCCATGGGCCGGATCAGCGGGTTCGAATACGCCGAGGTCTACGAGACACTGCGCGTCCGCGTCTAGCCAGTTCGATCGGCGCGTGATAGCCGATCCGAGATGTCGCTCGACCCGCCCGATTGGGATGCGTTTCGCCGCCAGGCCCACGCGATGCTCGACGACGCGATCGACCACGTCCAGGGGATCGCAGCGGGGCCGGTGTGGCGGCCGATGCCGGCCGAGATCCGCGCTTCGTTCGCCGAACCGCTGCCGATCGATCCCACGCCGCTCGCCGACGTCCATCGCGACTTCACGACCCGGATCCTCCCGTATCACAGCGGCAACGCGCATCCGCGGTTCGTCGGTTGGGTCCAAGGTGGCGGCAATGTCGCCGGGATGATGGCCGAGCTGCTCGCCGCCGCGATCGATGCGAACGCCGGCGGGCGCGACCACGTCGCGATCGAGGTCGAGCGCCAGATCGCGCGCTGGATGCGCGACCTGTTCGGATTTCCGGCGACCGCGCACGGCCTGCTCGTGACCGGCAGCTCTCTCGCGAACTGGATGGCCGTCGTGATCGCGAAGACCCGCGCGCTCGGCGTCGCGACTCGCCAGACCGGCATCGCCGGCGCGAAGCTGCGCGCGTACACCTCGGCAGCTGCGCATCAGTGCGTGCTCCGCGCGATGGAGATGTCGGGGCTCGGCAGCGATGCGCTCGTCGTGCTGCCGGTCGGCCGCGATCATCGCGTCGATCCAGCGGCGATGCGCGCGGCGATCGAAGCAGATCGCGCGAATGGCTTCACGCCGTTCCTCGTCGTCGGCAATGCCGGCACGGTCGACATCGGCGCGATCGACGACCTGTCCACGCTCGCCGAGCTCGCGGCCGCGGAGCGCTGCTGGTTTCACGTCGACGGTGCATTCGGCGCGTTCTTGGCGACGGTTCCCGAGCTCCGTGCGCGGGTCGCCGGCCTCGATCGCGCGGACTCGATCGCGTTCGACTTTCACAAGTGGCCGCAGGTCCCGTACGACGCCGGCATGCTGCTCGTCCGCGACGGCGCGGCGCAGGCGGCGACGTTCGCATCGCACGTCGCATATCTCGCGCGCGACGCGCGTGGCCTCGCCGGCGGTGGCTCGTGGCCGGTCGACTTCGGGCCGGATCTGTCGCGCGGATTTCGCGCGCTCAAGGTGTGGTTCACGCTCAAGCACTACGGCATCCGCCGGCTCGGCAAGGTGATCGCGAAGACATGCGCGCTCGCCCAGCACCTCGCCCGCCGGATCGAAGCGGAGCCCGAGCTCGAGCTCCTCGCGCCGGTCACGCTCGACATCGCGTGCTTTCGGTTCCGCCACGCTGAACCGGATCGAGTCAACGCCGCGCTCGTCGCCGATCTCCAAGAGGCCGGCATCGCCGCGCCGTCGACGACGCGGATCGACGGCGCGCTCGCGATCCGCTGCGCGTTCATCAATCACCGCACGACCGAGGCGGATGTCGACGCGATCGTCGACGCGATCCTCGCCGCCGGCCGCCGCTATCGCTGATGCGAATCTGACAACAGTGCGAGCGTCGCGAAGCAACGGACGAGCGCCGCGCTGCGCCGTATCGTGACGCCATGTTGTTCACGCCGTTCCAACTCGGCCGGATGTCGCTCCCCAACCGCATCGTGATGTCGCCGATGACCCGGTCGCGCGCGCCCGGCAATGTCCCCACCGCACAGATGGCGCGCTACTACGCGTTGCGCGCGACCGCCGGCCTCATCATCACGGAAGGGACCGCACCGTCGCAAAACGGGCTCGGCTACGCGCGGATCCCCGGCGCGTTCTCCGCGGATCAGACCGCCGGCTGGCGCCTCGTGACCGACGCCGTGCACGCCGCCGGCGGCCGGATCTTCATCCAGCTCATGCACACCGGTCGGGTCGGCCACGCCGCGAACCTGCCGGCCGGCGCGCGCGTGCTCGCGCCTTCTGCGATCGCCGCCCCGGGCCAGATGCACACCGACACGCTCGGCATGCAGCCGCATCCGGTTCCGGACGCGATGACCAGCGACGACATCCGTACGGCGATCGCGGAGTTCACGAACGCCGCGCGCGCTGCGATCGTCGCCGGCGCGGATGGCGTCGAGCTTCACGGCGCGAACGGCTACCTGATCGAGCAGTTCCTCAACACCGCTGCGAACCACCGCACCGACGCGTACGGCGGCTCGGTCGCGAACCGGATCCGTTTCGTCGTCGAGGTCGCCGAAGCCGTCGCCGGCGCGATCGATCGCGATCGCGTAGGCATTCGGTTGTCGCCGCACGGCGTCGCCGGTGGGATGGTCGCCGACGCCGACACGGATGCGGTCTATCTCGCGCTCGCGAGCGAGCTCCAGCGCATCGGCGTCGCGTACATCCACATCGCCGATCACTCGGGCCTCGGTGCACCGCCGGTACCGCGCTCCTTGATCGCAGGGCTCCGCGAGCGGTTTGCGGGCGCCGTGATCCTGTCGGGTGGCTACGATCGCGCACGTGCCGAAGCCGACCTCGCTGCGCGCATCGGCGACCTCGTCGCGTTCGGCCGGCCGTTCCTCGCGAATCCGAACCTGGTCGCGAAGCTGCGTGACAACCGCGAGCTCCTCGCCGCAGATCCGAAGACGTTCTTCACGCCCGGCGACGCGGGCTACCTCGACTGGCCGGTCGACTAGTTAGTTGACGTTGATGCCGACGCCGGCGGTGCCGAACGCCGTCGACGGGCCCGCGGCGACATCGAGCCGCAGATCGATCGCGAGCACGCCGACCTTGATCACCGCGTAGCTCGCGCCGGCGACCGCGCCGGGGCGAAGTCGTGCGTTGTCGAAGCCCGGATCGAACGCGAGCAGCAGCGCGGGTCCCGCGTGGAGCGAGAACCGATTCGCCGGCCAGTACACCGCCGCGACACCGGCCGCCATGCCCATCGCACTACCGGTATCACCGGTTCCTGCCGCGAGCTCGTAGACACCGGCGAGCCCGAGCGTCGGCGTCAACATGCCACCGACGTACGCGCCGCCCGACGGCAGCGGCGTCCCGGTCGTATCGAGCCGGCCCATCCCGACGTGCGCGCCGAAGATCGTTCCCCAGTGGAGGTTCACGTCGTTCGGCGGCCCCCAGTGCAACGCGGCGCCGTCCATCGCGGCGATGCGATCCGCCGGGTCGATCGATGCGACCGCGGCGGTCGTGACCTTGACGAGCGCGCCGGGATGAAAGCCCGCGGCGACGTCGATCAGGTTTACTCGCGCGTGAACCACGGCGCTTCCGTTCGGGCCGACCGCACCTGCCTCGAGCACGGCGGGTCGCGCTTCGACATGGAGCTCGGCCGACGGCAGCTCGACGTGGGTGCGCGAGAACGTGTAGGTCAGCAGCTGCGGATCGCGCGCCGCGGGCTGCCCCCACCGGTCCTCGAGCTCGAGCCGGGTCCGGCCGAGCCAGCTCGTCGAAACGTCGCGGTTCGCGGGCGCGCCCGTGTAGCACCCGGCCAGACACAGCGCGATGGTCGCGATCCTCATCGCGCTCCAGCTCAGCAAGCCGCGTGCTCGCACGCAAGCTCGCGAAACCGAGATCCCGCTGTGAACTCTCGATCACAGACCGACATGAGCGCCGGCGCTTGCCCGATACTGGTCGACATGCGCGGGCTCGTTCTCATGTTGGTGGCGGGGTGTGGTGGCAGCCGCGAGCTGACGTGCGCGCAGCTCGCCGATCCGACGAACTGCTGGGCGAACGCCGCGACCGCGGCGGCGGCGTGCCTGACCTCGCGCGCGACGCCCGCGAAGCTGTCCGCTGACCGGACCACCTGCACGTGGGACGACGGCAGCAAGGTCGTGTTCGACGCCCCGCTACCGGCCGACACGATCGATCTCGATCACCTCACGTTCGCTGCGAGCGGCGCCGGATGCTCGTGGCACTTCACCGACACGTTTCACAACGACATGCTGCTGACCGTGAACGGCAAGACCGAAGAATCGACGCTGCATCCCGATCACACGTTCGAGCTCGCGTGCGACGACGGCAGCAGCTACACGGCCGACTTCGACCTGTTGTTCACGTGTGCCGCACCCGCAGCGCCGCCGACCGATGGATTCTCTATCGACACGACCGGCGTCACGTTCACGCTCGACGCGGTGAACCTGAGCCGGCCGTTGTTCACGTGCAACTAGCGGCTCGGATATAGCCAGTTGCCGACCTTGTCGCCGATCCAGCTACCCGCGTCCCACAGCCCACGGCCGATCGCACCGCCCGCCGCCGATCCGACGCGCTCGCCGGCGACACCACCGGCGCCCGCCGCGGCCGCTTGACCGACGGGCGACAGCGGAGCAGCGAGCGCCGCACCACCGGCGGCACCTGCCGCTCCACCGCCGATGCCACCGACCCAGTTGCCGATCGTGCCGTAGATTTCGCGGCCGTCGGCGCCACCGGTGACGGAGTCGAGCTGGACGAGATCGATCGTGGAGATTGCATTCGACATGGCTGTTGCTTCTTTCTCTGGTGAGTTTGGGTTGGTTCGTGACGAGCGCTCCTAGTGCAGCGCGAGTGCCATCGCGTGCGTCGAGCGTGGTCGCGCGCTTGCGCGAGATGCGCGCGCGATTCGCGATCACCGCGGGACACGAGACAGCGTTCCGCGATCGACAGCGAATGATCGCGCGCACATGACCGCGCGCGAGTCGATCAGAGACTACGAGCGAGCGCGCCGATCGGATCGTGGGTCCGACGGCACCCGCGGTAGGCGGTCGATCGGGTCCGCACGACCGCGATCACCGACGAGGATTCGCGCGGTTGCGCTGGCCTTCACCGTGCAAATGTCGGCGGCCATGAAGAAGCTCCTCGCGATCGCCCTCCTCTCCCTGACGTTCACCGCCTGCGGCAGCGACATCGACAAGCTGTCCAAGCTCAAGGACGAAGCCTGCGCGTGCAAGGACAAGACGTGCGCCGACGCCGTCAACAAGAAGATGGACGACGCGATGAACGGCATGAAGGAGCCGAGCGCCGACGACGCCAAGAAGCTGATGGACATCATGGCCGAAGCGGGCGTGTGCCTCGCGAAGGCCGGCAAGTAGCTACGCGGCGGCGGGCGCTGCGAACTGCGCGTGATACAGCGCGTGGTAGTGGCCGCCGGCCGCGAGCAGCTGGTCGTGCGTGCCCTGCTCGACGATCTTGCCGTGCTCCATCACGAGGATCGTATCGGCGTCGCGGATCGTCGACAGGCGATGCGCGATCACGAAGCTCGTGCGGCGCTCGCGCAGCGTCGCCATCGCGCGCTGGACGAGCACCTCGGTGCGGGTATCGACCGACGATGTCGCCTCGTCGAGGATCAGGATCGACGGATCGGCGAGGAACGCCCGCGCGATCGTGATCAGCTGCTTCTCGCCGACCGAGAGGTTCGAGCTCTCCTCGTCGATCACGGTGTCGTAGCCCTTCGGCAGCGCGCGCACGAACCGATCCACGTACGTCGCCTTCGCCGCCTCGAGCATCTGCTCGTCGGTCGCGCCGGGCGAGCCGTACTTGATGTTGTCGCGGATCGTGCCGCCGAACAGCCAGGTGTCTTGCAGCACCATGCCCATCTTCGCGCGGAGATCGCGGCGCGGCAGCTTCGCGATGTCGACGCCGTCGAGCAGGATCTTGCCGCTCTCGAGGTCGTAGAACCGCATCAAGAGGTTCACGAGCGTGGTCTTGCCGGCGCCGGTCGGGCCGACGATCGCGACGGTCTGACCCGGCTTCGCGACGAGCGTCAGCGCGTCGATCAGCGGAACCTCGGGCTTGTAGCGGAAGCCGACGTCGTCGAACCGGACCTCGCCGCTCGTCGGCGCCGGTAGCGTCTCGGTGCTGACGTCCGCCGATTGATCCGGCGAGTCGAGCAGCTCGAACACGCGCTCGGCCGACGCGACGCCGGACTGCAAGATGTTCGTGACCTGCGCGAGCTGGCTCAGCTGCTGGGTGAACTGGCGCGAGTACTGGATGAACGCCTGGACCCCGCCGAGCGTCATCGCGCCGGATGCGACGCGGAGGCCGCCGACGACCGCGATCGCGACGTAGTTGAGGTTTCCGATGAAGTTGATCGCCGGCATGATGATGCTGGAGATGAACTGCGCCTTGAACGAGGCGTCGAACAGCTCGTCGTTCTTCGCGCGGAACCGGTTCTCGACTTCCTTGCGCCGGCCGAACACCTTGACCAGCGCGTGGCCGGTGAACGCCTCCTCGATCTGACCGTTGAGCGCGCCGACGTGCTTCCACTGCGCGACGAAGCCCTTCTGCGCGCGCTTGCCGATCTTCGCGGTGATCACGAGCGACAGCGGGACGGTGACGAGCGCGATCACCGCGAGCAGCGGCGAGATCACGACGAGCATCACGAGCACGCCGATCGCGGTGAGCCCGGCCGACAGGATCTGGCTGAGCGTCTGCTGGAGCGCGAGCGCGACGTTGTCGATGTCGTTCGTGACCCGGCTGAGGATCTCGCCGTGCGGTTGGCCGTCGAAGTACGACAGCGGCACCCGCATCAGCTTCGCCTCGACGTCGGCGCGCAGCTTCTTGACCGTGCGCTGGGTGACGATGTTGAGCACGTAGCCCTGCAGCCACATGAACAGCGACGCGAACGCGTACAGCACGATCACGAGCACCAGCACGTCGAGCAGCGACGCGAAGTCGATGCCGTGGCCGGGCTGGACGTTCATCGCGTCGATCATCTCGGCGGTGCGATGGTTGCCCTGCTTCTCGAACATCGCGACCGCCTGGTCGTGCGTCATCGTCGCGGGCAACTTCTGGCCGAAGTAGCCGGCGAAGATGATGTCGGTGCCCTTCGCGAGGACCTTCGGGCCGCTCACGCTGAGCGCGACCGAGACGACCGCGCACAGGATCACGAGGATGACGAGCGAGCGCTCGGGCGCGAGCCGCGCGATCAAGCGCTTGAACGTCGGGCCGAACGCCTTCGCCTTCTGCGGTGGTCCCATCGAGCCCATCGGGCCGCGCATGATCGGGCGCGGCGGTGGGGACTGGAGCTTGGGCCTATCGTCGTCGCTCACGCTGCCGCCTCCTGCTGCTCGGTCTGGGATTGGACGATCTCGGCGTACGTCGGGCAGGTCTGGACGAGCTCGGCGTGCGTGCCTTTGCCGACGAGCTTGCCGCTATCGAGCACGAGGATCTGGTGCGCGTGGCGAATGCTCGCGACGCGCTGCGCGACCACGATCATCGCGGCGTTCTTGGTTCGCGGGACGAGCGCGCTGCGCAACCGCGACTCGGTCGCGAGGTCGAGCGCGGAGAACGAATCGTCGAACAGGAACACCGCGGGCTCCTTGAGGAGCGCGCGCGCGATCGCGAGGCGCTGGCGCTGGCCACCCGACACGTTCGTGCCGCCCTGCGCGATCGGCGCATCGAGCTTGAGTGGCATCGCCTCGACGAAGTCCTTGCCCTGCGCGACCTCGAGCGCGGCCCACATCTCGTCGTCGGTCGCGTTCGGATTACCGAACTGGAGGTTCGAGCGAACGGTGCCGCTGAACATGTACGCGCGCTGCGGCACCACGCCGATCCGCGCCCACAGCTCCTCGGGCTCGCGGTCGCGAACGTCGACGCCGTCGAGCAGCACCTGCCCCGCCGTCGGATCGGAGAGCCGCGGAATGAGCTCGAGCAGCGTCGTCTTGCCGGCACCGGTCGAGCCGATGATCGCGGTGACCTGGCCGGGCTTCGCGGTGAACGTGATGTGCGACAGCACCGGTGCGCTCGCGCCCGGGTACTTGTACTCGACGTCGCGGAGCTCGAGCACGCCGGTGAGCTCGGCGGGCAGCTTCGGCGCTACCGGTGGTGCGACGGCAGGCTTCATGTCCATGACCTCGACGATGCGCTCGGCGCACACCGCGGCGCGCGGGATCATGATCGACATGAACGTCGTCATCATCACGGCGATCAGGATCTGCATCAGGTAGCTGAGGTACGCGATCAGCGAGCCGACCTCGAGGTTGCCCGACGCGATCCGGTGCGCGCCGAACCACAGCACGGCGACGCTCGAGATGTTGAACACGAGCATCACCGACGGCCACATCAGCGCCTGGAGCTTGCCGACCTGGAGCGCGATCGTCGTGAGCTCTGCGTTCGCGTCGTCGAACCGGCCCTCTTCCGCGGGCTCGCGGACAAACGCGCGGACGACCCGCATTCCCGTGATCTGCTCGCGCAGCACGCGGTTGAGCGAATCGATCTTCGGCTGCATCGCGCGGAACTTCGGGATCATCCGGCTGATGATGAAACCGAGACTGCCGGCGAGGACGGGGATGCACACGAGCAACAGGCGCGACAGATCGAGATCCTCGCGCAGCGCCATCACGATGCCGCCGACGCACATGATCGGCGCCATCACCATCATCGTCGCGCTCATCAGCACGAGCATCTGAACTTGCTGGACGTCGTTCGTCGTCCGCGTGATCAGCGAGGGCGCGCCGACCTTGCCGACCTCGCGCGCCGACAACTTGCCGACGTGATGGAAGATCGCGCCGCGGAGGTCGCGGCCGTACGCCATCGCGATCTTCGCACCGTAGTAGACCGCGATGATCGAGCACGCGATCTGGAACCCCGCGGTCGCGAGCATCACGCCACCGCGCGTGAGGATATAGACGGTGTCACCGGTCGCGACGCCGTGGTCGATGATCTCGCCGTTGATCGCCGGCAAGTACAGCGACGCGATGTTGCCGAACAGCTGCAACACGACGACGACGAGGATCAAGCGCCAGTACGGCCGGAGATACGTCTTCAGCAAACGCCACAGCATCAGGTCAGCTCCGAGTCAGGACGGCGCGAGATGCCGTCGAGCAGGATCGCGACGATCTCGCGAGCCGTGAAGGGTTGGCCATCGGTGATCCGCGGATGGGTGCCCGCGAATGCGAGCGAGCGCAGCATGCGCTGCGCGTAATCGGCGTCGACGCGGAGCTCCTCGCGATGGAGCTCGAAGATCGCGGCGATCTGCGCGCGGATGCCGACATCGGTGTGGACGTCGCGCTTGGTCGGCGGCGGGATCGGGATGTTGAGGATCGTCATGAGCTGCCAGACCTGCTCGACTCGGTCCTGGAGGATCTCGACGACCGTCGTGAGCTGCGCGCGGAGCGGCAACTCGCGATCGATCGCGGCGAGCTTCGCTTCCGTCGGTTCCGGATCGAACGCGGACTTGATCGCGGCGCCGATCAGCGCGTCCTTGTCGGGGAACGCGCGGAACAGCGTGCCTTCCGCGACGCCGGCGGCCGTCGCGATCTGCGCGGTCGTCACGGCGGTGCCGAACCGGCGGAGCAGCGGTAACGTCGCCGCGATGATGCTGGCGCGACGGGCGTCGGGAGGAAGGGGAGCTGCGCGGGTAGCCACGGTGCGAGTGTCGAAGGCGCGTGTTGCGAGGGACGCTGGCGTTCGATGAAGAAGCCTTGCACCTTGTAGCGGAGTGAGCGCTCACTCGCAAGCGGACATTCGCTAAGCTAGCGAGACGTCTCAGATCTTTGGCAAGATCTTGACCGCGAGATCGCGCGCGCGCGCGAGCCCCTTGGCGTCGTTTCCGTCGACGGCAGGGCCGTTCAACGCCACCATCAAGCCGCGCTCGCCCTTCCGGACATAGAGGTGGTTGCCCAGGCTGAGTGCCTCGTCCCCGAGGCCGGAAATGGGTTTCGGCGGGTGCTGCTGGCCGCCGCTGTTCGCCGACAGCAGCACGCCGTCCCAGGTGCCGATCGCGAACGTCACGCCGTAGAACTCGGACGTGTGGTAGTTGCACTCGCCGGTCACCTCGGTCTCGGTCGTGCCGGGCAACGGTAGCTCGAGCGCCGCCTCGGCGTCGGCGCGCGCCAGGTACTCGCACGGTTTCTTCGCGTTATCGCCGGCCGCTGGAGGTGTATTGCGCTCCGCGTTGGTTGGCGCCGCGTCCTTGCTACACGCCGCGAGCGCGCACAGCGCCGCGACCACGAACCTCGTGGATCTCAACATCTCGGTCTCCTCCATTCACCGCCAGCTCCTCCGGACTCGACCATGCGAATCCGACCGGTCTGCCAGGTGTACCACGCGCGATCGATTCCGTCCGACCGACGCCCGCGTATCGCGCCGTGGCGTACGCGCACGGCTCGACGTGCGCTACGCTGGGACCGATGAAGGAGCGCGACGAACCGGCCAAGCTCGTGCGCGAAGCGCCGGCGGAGGTCGTGGAGAGCAAGGAACCTCCGGTCGTCGCGCGGATGGTGATCGAGATCCGCAGCGATGGCTCGCGCACGATCGCGCGCGGCGCACTCGAGGACGTCACGACCGGCCAGACCGCGAAGATCGACGCGCACGGCACGTCGCCGATCCAGCTCGCGTTCGCGCTCGCGCGCTCGCTGACCCAGCTGCCGAAGCTGTCCGCGAAGATGGCGTTCACGCGCTTGCTCGCCGGCCGTAAGAAATGACCGATCATCGCGCTGCTCTCGAAGCCGAGCTCGGCGAACCGATCACGCTCGACGGTCTGACCGCGCAGTGGAAGTTGCTCCAGCGCAAGCACGGCCATCGCCACTCGACCGATGACGTGCTGACCGCGTGGTACGCGCTGCAACAGGCGCCCGACGTCACGCATGCGCTCGATCTCGGCACAGGCATCGGCGGCGTCGGCCTGCTCGTGCTGTCGGGGCTCGCGCCGACCGCGGAGCTCACGTGCATCGAGGCGCAGGACATCTCGTATCGCTTGCTCGTCGCGAACATCGCGCTCAACGATCTCGGCGTGCGCGTTCACCCGCTGCACGGTGACCTCCGCGATCTGCGGCTCGATCGGAAGCTCTCGCTGATCACCGGCAGCCCGCCGTACTTTCCCGAATCGGCCGGCGTCGTCCCCGCGGATTCGCAGAAAGCGCACGCGCGGTTCGAGCTGCGCGGCGACCTCACCGACTACGCGCGCGCCGCCGAGCGCCACCTCGCGCCCGATGGCGTGTACGTGTTTTGCTTTCCCTGGCAACAGCACGCGCGAGCGCTCGCGATCGATGCGCTGCCGATCGCGTCGTTTCGCGCGGTCGTGCCACGGGCCGGCGCCGAGCCGCTGTTCGCGGTCTACGCGTGCCGGCGTGGCACCCATTCTCCCGTCGAGGAACCGCCGTTCGTCGTCCGCGACGCCGCGGGAGCGCACACCGAAATGTATCGCGCGATGCGCCGCCGCTTCGGTTGGGAGTAGGCTGTTCGCGTGGAACGCACGCTGCTCGAACATCCCCTCGTGATGCCGTCTGCGGCACTACACGCCGCGACCACCCAGAGCGAAGCCGCGCGGCTGCGCGCGCTCGAGCCGTCGGCGTACTGGCTCGAGATCGCGAAGGAGCTCGCGTGGGACGAGCCGCCGACCGTCGGACTGCGTGGCACGCTCGGCGACTTCACGTACTTCGCCGATGCGCACGGCAACCCGAGCGTGTCGTGCGTCGATCGCTGGCCCGCCGAGCGGATCGCGCTGCGCTACGAGCGCGAAGACGGCGTGCGCGAGACGTACACGTACGGCCAGCTCGCCGATGCGGTCGCGCGGTTCGCCGCGGCGCTGCAGGACCTCGGCGTCGTGAAAGGCGATCGCGTCGCGATCTACGCGAGCAACGTGCCCGAGTCGATCATCTCGATCCACGCGTGCTACCGGATCGGCGCGATCTACTCGGTGATCTTCGCCGGGTTCTCCGCGTCGGCCGTGCGCGACCGACTCGAGGACGCGCAGCCGAAGGTCGTCGTCGTCGCCGACGCGACGCTCCGCCGCGGCAAGGCGATTCCGCTCAAGGCGACACTCGACGAGGCGCTGAAGGGCCTGCCGACGCCGCACGTGATCGTCGCCCGCCGGGTCGATCCGCAGCTCGCGCTACGCGCAGGCGAGCACGACTTCGCCGCGCTGCTCGCGAAGACCACGCGCAAGGCCGCGCCGGTGTCGCTCGAGGCGAACGATCCGGGCTTCATCATCTACACGTCGGGCACGACGAACAAGCCGAAGGGCCTCGTCCACACCGCGATGGGCTTCCTCGTCGGCGCGTACGCGAACGTGAAGTGGTCGCTCGATCTCCAGCCGAGCGATGTCTACTGGTGCACCGCCGATGTCGGCTGGCTGACGTTCCCGATCTTCGCGGCCGTCGGCGGCCTCGCGCAGGGCGCGACCCACGTGATCTTCGAGGGCAGCCTCGATACGCCGACGCCATCGCGCGTCTACGACATGATCGAGCACTACGGGATCACCAAGATCTTCACCGCGCCGACGGCGCTTCGCATGATGCGGCGCGCCGGTGACGACCTCGTCAAGAACGCGAAGCTCGACTCGCTGCAATTGATCTCGCTCGTCGGCGAGCCGCTCGATCCCGAGACCTGGCACTGGACTGCCGAGGTGCTCGGGGGCGGCCACATCTTCGTCAACAACACCTACGGTCAAACCGAGACCGGCTCGGCCTGGACGTCGGCGATGATCGGCGCGACGCCGACCCGCCCCGGCAGCTGCGGTCATCCGCTGCCCGGCTATCGCGGCAAGGTGGTGCGCGACGACGGCAGCGAGGCCGGACCGTGCGAGCTCGGCGCGCTCGTGTTGACCGCACCGTTCCCGTGCCTCGCGCGCACGGTCTACAAGGATCACGCGCGCTACCTCGAGACCTACCTCAGCCAGTTCCCGGGCAACTACTGCGCGTCGGATGCGGCGCTGTTCGATCAGGATGGCCAGCTCTGGGTCACCGGCCGGATCGACGACGTCATCAATGTCGCCGGTCACCGGCTCGGGACGATGGAGCTCGAGGCCGCGCTGCTCGTCCATCCCGCGGTGTCGGAGGCGGCGGTCGTCACCCGCCCCGACGACGTCAAAGGGACGGTACCGATCGCGTTCGTCGTGCCGCGCGCGGGCCACAGCGATTCGCCGGCGCTCCAGGCCGAGCTCGCCCAAGCGATCGTCGACGCGGTCGGCGCGATCGCGCGGCCGGCAGCGGTCTACGTCGTCTCGACGGTGCCGCGCACCCGCTCCGGCAAGATCATGCGGCGCGTGCTGCGCGACCTCGTCGTCACCGGCGTCGCATCGGGCGATCTCACGAGCCTCGACAACCCCGACGCGCTCGACGTGATCAAGCAAAAGCTCGGGCGATAAGGCTCAGCGACTTCGTTCGATCTTCCAACGAAGGCAGCAGCGCCGACACCATGATCTCGTCGGCGCCGGTGTCCTTCGCGAGCGCCTGGATCCCCGCCGCGACCTTCGCGGGCCCACCGATCACCGCGCCGGTGAAGAACTCGTCGGCGATCGCCTGCTCCTCGGGCGAGAACTTGTAGGCGAGCGCCTCCTCGATCGGCACGATCGGCGCGCGCCGGCCCGTGCGATTCTTGACGATCGCGACCCGCAGCGGTGCCGCCAGTCGCTCGGCCGCTTCGTCGGTGTCGGCGCAGACCGCGGTCACCGCGAGCATCGCGTACGGTTTTGCATGCTCGCGAGATGGCTCGTAGCGCGCGCGATAGTGCGCGAGCGCGTCGACGGCGTGGCGCATCGCGAAGTGACCCGCGAATGCGTAGGGCACGCCGAGCTGCGCGCCGATCGAAGCACCGGCGAGCGTCGAGCCGAGCATCCACAGCGTGCCGCACCCGGTATCGGCTGGCATCGGCTCGATCTTCGAGAACGGATGCGACGCCGGGAACCCGCCGCGCTCGAACGCGAGGAGCTCCGCGAGCTGCGCGTTGACCTCGGCATCGCTCCGGCGCAACGCGGCCGACGCGATCGGATCGGTGCCCGGCGCGCGGCCGAGCCCGAGATCGATCCGGCCCGGCGCGAGCGCCTCGAGCGTGCGAAACACCTCGACGACGTGGAGCGGTGCGTGGTTCGGCACCATGATGCCGCCGGCGCCGAGCTTGATCCGCGTCGTCGCGGCGGCTGCCGCCGCGATCAACACCTCGGGCGCCGAGGTCGCGATGCTCGCCATGTTGTGGTGCTCGGCGAACCAGTAGCGCGTGAAGCCGAGCTGTTCGGCGACCTTGCACAGCGCGATCGAATCGCGGATCGCCTGGCTCGGCGCGATGCCGGCGCCGACCGGCGAGAGGTCGAGCACGGACAGCGGCAACTTCATGCGCACACTCTAGCTCCTCGCGCGCGGCGCGCAGCTACGATGCGCGGGTGATCGATCCTCTGCTTCCACTCGACGAGCTGCTCGCGTCTTCACCGACGAGGCTCGCCGTCCCCGATACCTGGCAGCAAGGCCACGGCGCGTTCGGCGGATTTGTCACCGGCGCGATGGTCCGCGCACTCGAAGCGAGCGCACCGGACCGGCCGCTGCGCAGCTTGACCGCGGAGCTATGTGGCCCGCTCGTCGCGGGGGAAGCCGAGGTCGCGATCGAGGTGCTGCGCGCCGGCAACGCGGTGACGACCTCGGCGATCCGGTTCGTCCAGCAAGGCGAGGTCCAGGCCCACGGCGTCGGCGTGCTCGGCAAGGAGCGCACGCGCGACCACGACCGTGCCGAGGATCGCGCGCCGGTGCTGCCGCCCTGGCGCGACGTGCCGGTCGCACCGCTCGGAGGGCCGTCGTTCGCGCCCTCGTTCGCGCAGCACTTCGAGATGCGGATCGTCCGCGGCATCCCGTTCGCGGGCAGCGCCGATGCCACGATCGAAGGCTGGGTTCGACCGCTGCGGCCCGGTGTGCGGCGCGACGCGGCGTACCTCGCCGCGTGCATCGACTGCTATTACCCGACCCTGTTCGTGATCGAGAAGGCGCCGCGACCGATGGCGACGATCGCGTTCACGTTCCAGCCGTTTCCGTTCTCCGGCGATCCGGACGCGCCGCTCGCGTATCGCGCGCGCCTGGTCGCCGCCGATGCCGGCTACGCCGTGGAGTTCCGCGAGCTGTGGAGCGCCGACGGTCGGCTGCTCGCGCTCAACCAGCAGACGTTCGCGGTGATCAAATAGCCGACAGCTCGAGCGTCGCTTCGATCGTGCAGTGGTTCGGGCAGCGCGTGCCCTGCTCGCACTCTTCGTAGTGATAGTGGCCGGTGATCTTGCCGGACTTGAACGCGCCATGGATCCGCTCGTGCGTCGTCCACAGGTCGTCGAACCGATGCGTTGCATCGCGCGCGAGGTCGAGCTCGCTGTCGCGATACGTGCCCTTGAAGGTCGCGCCGCCGATCGTCGCGGTGACCTTCTCGCCGTCGCGCGCGAGCGTGATCGGGCCTGCCAGCCGGGTGTCGCGGCCGTTCGGACCGCTGAAGTACCAACACCCATCGCTCGCCGCGACCTCGGTCCACGCAGTGCGCATGTCGACGCGATTCTTCACGACCGCCGGCACCGGCGGCGGTGCAGGCGCCGGGACTTCCGGGGCTGGTGCCGGCGCGGGAGAAGGCGCAGGCGCATCGGCCTGGCAGCCCGCCACGCACACCGCCAGAGCCAGCCGCCACATGGCTTTATCGTGAGCGGTCGCGCGACCGGGTGCAATCAGAACAGCGAGCCCTGAGCGGGATTGCCAAGCGGCGCGATGCAGCGCTCGTCGTCGTGAGTGACATCTTCGAAGTAGCGCGAGATTTCGACCGCGCGCCACGCGACGTCGTCGAGCTTGCCTTCGGCCAGCCACGCCTCACCGGCGCCGGCGGGTAAGAGGTCGCTATATCCGCGCAGCGGTTCCGGTGCCGGCACGAGCACGATCGCGAACGCCTCGACGCCATCGTCCTTGTGGGTCGCGACCAGGCCCGCGAACCCGGTCGCTCCGTGAATCCACCAGGCGTGGATCGCCTTGCCGACCTTCGCCTTCGCGTACCAACCGTCGCCGGCGACGAGACACCGCCGTGCGCGGGCGAGCACGGGCGTGCGAGCGATCTCGGCGAGGCGTGCCGTGCGGATCGGCGGCGGCCGCACACCTCCATGCCCGCGCCACGGTGCGAGCAATTCCCAGCGCGCCAGCCGTGGCGGTTCACCCGCGAGCGTGATCGCTGCCATCTGCCCCGGCGCGATGTTGAATCGGCGCGGCGCATCGGCGACCTGCGGAGCCGAGTAGCGCTCGATCACCGGAACCTACATGGCATGTGACGTGCTCTTCAGCCTCGATATGCAACCCACGCTGTTCTCCAAAGTTCACGCATTTTACGATCGTGTCGTCCACGGCGCGAAGGCGAAGCGAAGCGATGGGGCCGTGGTTCGCAAGGTGGTGCGGGATTCTCCGAGCCAGCGCATCACCCGGCCGATGGCGGCCGCCGACGGGGATGCCGACGAGGTCGGCCTCTACGATCCGCGTGACGTCGAACCGATGAGCACGGTCGAACGCGACGCGAGCGATCGCGCCGACGGCGAGAACTGGGCGGAGTCAGCGGTAGAGCACGCGATCGATACCCTGCCCGCGGAGAAGCCGTTGTCGATCGACGACGAGCCCACCGCACGGCACTAACCCCGAGGAAGGATCGAGCTCATGGCGAATCGAATGGATCACGTAGTCGCGAAGACCAAAGGCGCGGTGAAATCGGTGAAGTCGCATGCCGAGGGCCTGACCGGCCTATTCGCGACGCTCGCGAAGCAGCACGGCGAGGCGAGCAGTCTGCTTCACGCCGTGGTCGCGGATCACGCGAAGCGCGCAGAGCTATGGCCGCAGATCCGCGCCGCCCTGCTCTCGCACGAGCGCGCCGAGATGCGCGTGCTCTATCCCGAGCTCCGCATGCACGACCCACTGCGCGCGATGGCGAACCGTCACGATGCGGAAGCCAGCGAGCTCGAGCGGATGATCCACGACCTCGACGAGGTCGACATGGCGAGCGACACGTTCGGCAACTTGTTCGAGCGGCTCGCCGATACCGTCACGCGCCATGCGCGAGAGGAAGAACAAGACATCTTCCCGCAAGCGCAACGCGTGATCGGCAAGGACCGCGCGAAGGAGTTGGACCCGAAGTTCCTCGCGACTCAAAAATCGCTCGAGGAATCCGCGTAGGACTGCGACCCTCGACCACTTCCTGCGCACAAGCGCACCCGGCGTAACTAGGCTTGCGCGCGAGGGCGATAGCGACGGAGCAGCTCTTCGGCGAGCTCCGAGAGCTCGTGTTCCCAATCGGGGTCAGCACCGTACGCCAGGGCGGCGAGGGCGCCGATCCAGAAGGTTTGTTCGAGACTCATATCCCCTGAATCGGCCCACCCGGGGTCTCGTTAATCCCGTTAGACTGGACGGGTGAGGGGTACCTGGGCATTCGTCCTGGTAAGCAGCGCATGCGGCTTTTCTCCGCACGCCACGGAGGACGGCGCGATCGTCGTCGGAGACAGCCGCAAGGACGCCGACATGGTCGTCGCCGACGCGCTCCCGGATTCGCCTCCCGGTGAGATCTGTTTCGGCACGCTGGCTTACGATCGAATCTGCTATCTCGCCGCGAACGTGCCGTCGGGGACGAAGACCTATCAGACCGTTCAGGGGATCGACACCGACGACGGCCCGACGTGCAACGGCAACACGAACCTCGCGTCGACGATCCCCGGCAATCCGTGCATCGTCGCGGCCGCATCGATCGCGCTCTCGCTGAACGCGGATCTCGGCGTGTTCGGCTCGCGGCCGTTGATCCTGCTCGCGACCGGACCTTCGGGGATCACGATCGGGGCGGGCACCGACATCGACGCAGGTGCGAACAGCACGAGCGGCGGCCCGGGCTCGCCGGATCACTGCAACGGGACGACCGCCGCGACGCAGAAAAGCGGTGCATTCGGCGGCTCGTTCCTCGCACTCGGCGGCAAGGGCGGTCTCGGCGATGGCAATCCGGCTGGATCGAAAGGCCTCCCCGCACCGGTGCTCGCGATGCCGGCGATGCTGCAAGGCGGCTGTCCCGGCGGCATCGGAGGTAACAGCGACGCGACTTCGCCGGCGGACGGCGGCGGCGCGATCGCACTCGTCGCGATGACGCTGACGATCGACGGCATCGTCGCGGCCGGCGGCGCCGGTGGAACCACGCCGGAGCAGGATCAAGCAGGCGGCAACGGCGGCGGCGCCGGTGGGATGATCGTGCTCGACGCTCTCGCGATCACCGGCACCGGCGAGCTGAATGCAAAGGGCGGCGGTGGTGCGGAAGGCAAAGGCGGCAACGTCTCGTCGAGCGGTAGGCCAGGGTTCTATCCGACGAACCGCACCGAGGATGGCCTCGGCGGTTCGACGGTGATGAGCAGCGGCGGCGACGGCGGTCACGGCGGCCCGTTCCTCGATGCGACGGCGGCGATCACGAACGTGGGTGAAGATGGCAAGCCCGGCACGACCGCGGGTGGTGGCGGCGGTGGTGGTGCAGCCGGCCTCGTGCTGACGAAGTCCGCGCTGCCGATCATGCTCGTGTCGAATCCCGCAGCCGTCGTAGCGCCATAGATCGACGTCACGTAGGATGCGCGAGTGATGAGGTTGTACTTGTTGGTAGGCGTGGTTTCGGTGGGGTGCTCGATGATCCAGTCGAGCGCGACGACGCCGTCGAGTAACGGTGGCCAGAATCAAACGACTTCGCCAGCGGAGTACAACGGGCCTGACGCGTATTGGGTTCCCGACCTGTCGAACAAGACGCGTGCGGACGCGGAGCAACTGCTTCACGATCAGCACTTCCAGGGTCAGGTGATCGCGACCGGCGATACCGATCCGCAGTACGCGCGCGACGAGCTGGTGTGCGAGCAATCGCCGAAGTTCGGCAAGATCGCACCGACCGCGACGATCACGCTGAAGTACTGCAACACGTACAAGAAGCCCGACGACGGACCGAACCTCGTCGGCATGACCGTCGCGGCCGCGAAGCAAAAGGCGGTCGCCGCGGGCTTCACCGGCAAGATCGAAGTGAACGAGCTCTACGAGCTCGATGCCTCCTGCAAGGAAGGCAACGTCTGTCGCGTCGAACCGATCCGCTGGTATCTCGACCAGGATCGCGAGATGCGCCTGATGGTGAACAAGAAGGTTTCGATCAGTACGCCCGACCCGTAATTCAGGAGGACCGTGTGAACAAGGTGATGTTGCTCGCGATCGCGAGCGGAGTGGTGGCGCTCGCTTCCGGTACCGCGCTCGCGGGACCGCCCGGCTGGTGCAAAGATGCGCCCACGAACGCGCCCCGTATGAACGACCTCGGGGCGAAGGATCCCGAGACGGTGATCAAGGGGCTCGTCGCGGCGGAGTGCAATCCCAACGAAGAGAGCGAAGCGCATCGCGCCGACATCGAGAAGGCGCGCGAGGCGTGGGGCAAGCGCCTCGGGATGAGCGAAGGCGATTGGTCGGACGCGGTCGCGTGGCTCAATCACACCGAGCCAAAGATCGACTTCTCGACGAAGAAGTTCGTCGAAATGACGCCGATCGACCAATGGTTCGCGATCGGCAAGGCGAACAAGGTGACGGACAACTCGCAGGGCTCGATGGATGGGTTCTACGTCGCCGACATCTTCGATGCGAAGCTCTCCGAGGTCGGCCGGCTCCGGATCGTCAGCGAGTGCCTCGGCGAGGACGAACCGATCCTGTGGGCGAGCTGTCAGGACGACATCGACAAGCTCGACTACAACCGGCTGTTCGACCAGCTCCGCGCCGACGCGAATCACAGCGGCGAGATCCGCATGAAGATCCGGATGACCGCGTACGGCATGCCGGCGCGGGTGAAGAAGCACGCCGAGAAGGTCGCGAAGCTCCAGGCCGAGGATCCGGCGTGGAAGAAAGCGTTCGACATCGCCGCGAAGGCGCGTACCGAGTGGGCGGCGCTCGCGACGAAGAATGCCAAGTTCCTCGCGATCACCGCGGAGATGGAATCGGCGGCGCTGGCGAAGTCGCGCTCGATGTTCGAAGGCTGCGACGAAAAGACCTATGCGGCGCTCGGCGAAGCGATGAGCGCGATCCCGGCGAAGACGTTCGCGAAGATGCACGACGTCCGCGATGATCCGTTCAAGGGGTTTGCGGATTCTGCGCTGCCGGTCGCGATGAAGAACCCGGCCGTCAACGTCGCGGCGATCGGCGTCGTGCTCTGCGGCAAGCGCGATGGCCTCGTCTACGAGCTCGGTGGTGCGCTGAGCTCGTCGGCGAGCCTCCGCGGTCCGCGCAACTTCGCGATCTCGAAGATGGCCGAGGCGAGCCTCCAGCTCGACGACACGAGCAAGGAGATCTCGTGGCCGACGATGCACCATCCCTATCCAATCGGCGCGGACCTCGCGAGCGCCGGCGCGCACATCAAGTCGATCAAGAAGCACGAGGACCACCTGACGGTCGAATCGTCGCCGATGATGGTCACGACCGAGGACTGCGTCGCGGAGCACGTCGGCAAGCACATCGAGCGGGTCCGCGACGATGGCCAGGTCGTGTACGAGCGGATCTGCGACAAGCTCGCGATGCGCAAACACGACGTGTCGTGGACGCCGTTCGAGATCAACGCGCGCTACGAGAAGATCCTGAAGGTCGGCCAGGTGTTCTCGACGACGTACGGCCCGCACGACAGCGACTTGATCGCGGTGTGGGCGAGCCCGACCGCGACCGCGCCGATGTGGATGCTCGGCGGTTATCTGAAATGAAGACGCTCGTGCTCGTCCTCGTCACCGGCTGCGGCGTCGTCCAGACCACCAGCGGCGGATCCTCGACGATGCCCACCGGCGGCACCGCGCCCGCCCAAAACGCGAACGAAGGGCCGCCGCCCAGCGATAGCGCCGACCACTTCCACGGGATGCTGGTTCGCCACCAGCTCGCGCCGCTCGTCGGGATGACGGTCGACGCCGGCAAGGCCGAGCTCGCGCGCCTCGGCTATCACGCCAAGATCCAGATCGATAAACCGTTCCAGTTCATCGACAAGTGCGGGCTCGGCAAGATCTGCGAGATCGAGCCCCAAGACGGGCTCAGCCTGACCGATCCGACCGCGGTCATGCACTTCACCGTCAACGACGACTCGGTAAAGATCTCGACGCCGGATAACTAGAGCCAACTAGGTCGTCGAGGTAGGCGCGATCCGTATCTGTCCTGGCGCGCGAGGCGCGTGACACCGTGCACCCGCGTCCATAACCTGCTCCATCATGCGGGTGTCTCTACTGGGTGTCGCAGCGACCGCGTGGGCGTGCGCGGCGTGTTCGTTGGTAAAGACGAGCTCGAGCACGACCACGCCGTCGAGCAACGGTGGCGAGATGACGGCGACGACGTCACCGACCTCGGAGAACGCGCCCGCGAGCGCCGAGTACAACGGGCCCGACGCGTTCTGGGTTCCCAGCCTCTTGAACCAGACGCGCGCCGACGTCGAACAGCTGCTCCGCGACAAGCACTTCCAGGGCAAGGTCGTCGCGACCGGCGATATCGATCCCGAGTACGCGCGCGACGAGCTCGCCTGCGAGCAGTCGCCGAGCTTCGGCAAGATCCCGCCGACCGGGACGATCACGGTGAAGTACTGCAACACGTACAAGAAGCCCGACGACGGTCCGAACCTGGTCGGGCTCACCGTCGACGCGGCCAAGCGGAAGGCGGTCGCCGCGGGCTTCACCGGCAAGATCGAAGTCCACGAGCTGTACGAGTTCGATGCCTCCTGCAAGGAAGGCAATGTCTGCCGCGTCGATCCGCTCCGCTGGTACCTGAACCAGGAGTACGAGATGCAGCTGATGGTGAACAAGAAGATTTCGATCAGTACGCCCGACAAGTAATCGAGGAGGACCGTGTGAACAACGTGATGCTGCTCGCACTGGCGAGCGGAGTGGTGGCGCTCGCTTCGGGGACCGCGTCCGCGGGCCCAGCCGGCTGGTGCAAAGGCGCCGGCACCGACAAGCCCGACATGGGTGACCTGTCGTCGAAGGACGCCGACCGCGTGATCAAGGCGTTCGTGCTCGCGGAGTGCAGTCCCGACCCAGAGGTCGAAGCGCACCGCGCCGACATCGAAAAGGCGCGCGCGGTGTGGAGCAAGCGGCTCGGGATGAACGAAAGCGACTGGGCCGACGCAGTCGCGTACTCGGGCGTGCGCGAGTACGACATCAAGCCCGACCTCTCGACGAAGAACTTCCTCGAGATGACGCCGATCGATCAGTGGATCGCGATCGGCAAGGCCCAGGGCGACATCCAGGGCCCGATGGACGCGTTCTACGTCGCCGATGTCTACGACGCGAAGCTGTCCGAGGTCGGCCGGCTCGCGCTGATCGACGAGTGTATCCGCCAGGACGATCCGATCCTGTGGGCCAGCTGCCAGGACGACATCGACAAGCTCGACTACGCCCGCCTGTACGATCAGGTCCGCGCCGATGCGAGTCACGGCGGCGACATCCGTCAGAAGATCCGCATGCACGCGTACGCGATGCCCGCGCGGCTGAAGGAGCACGCCGACAAGGTAGCGAAGCTGAAGGCCGAGGACGCGGCGTGGAAGAAGGCGTTCGACATCGGCACCAGCTCGCGTACCGTGTGGGCGACGATCGCCGCGAAGAACGCGAAGTACCTCGCGCTCGCCGCCGAGATGGAATCGGCGCTGGTCGCGAAGTCGCGCACGATGTTCGACGGCTGCGACGACAAGACCTACCCGGCGCTTGGCGAGGCGATCAGCACGATGCCCGCGAAGTCGTTCGCGAAGATGCACGACGTCCGCGACGATCCGTTCAAGGGCTTCGCGTTCGCGGCGCTGCCGGTCGCGATGAAGAACCCGGCCGTCAACCTCGCGGCGATCGCGGTCACGCTCTGCGGCCAGCGCAAGAGCCTCGCGGCGGTGCTCGGCGGCGCGCTCAGCACGACCTCGAGCCTGCGTGGCCCGCGCAACTTCGCGATCTCGAAGATGGCGAATGCGAGCCTCCAGCTCGACGACATGAGCAAGCAGATCTACTGGCCGAAGATGCGCCATCCGTACGTGAGCGGGGCGTACCTGCAGAGCGCGGGCGCGCACATCAAGTCGATCAAGAAGACCGGCGACCACCTGACCGTCGAGTCGGCGCCGATGATGATCACCACCGAGGACTGCGTGTCGGAGCACACCGGCAAGCACATCGAGCGCGTCCATGACGACGGCCGCGTCGACTACGAGCTGATCTGCGACAAGACCGCGATGCGCAAGCACGACATCTCCTGGGCACCGTTCGATGTCGACGCGCGCTACGAGAAGCTGCTGAAGGTCGGCCAGGTGTTTTCGGCGGTCTACGGCGGCAAGGGCGCCGACATCATCGCGATCTGGAGCAGCCCGAGCGCGGCGGCGCCGTCGTGGATGCTCGGAGGCAACCTCAAGTGAGAGCGCTCGCCGTCGTGCTGCTCGCGGGCTGCGGCCTCATCCAGACCACCCGCAGCGGGTCGTCGACGATGACTGCCAGCGGGGGCGATGGAGCAGGCCCCGCGCCGACCGGTGGCGGGCCCTTCGAGGGGATGCTGGTCCGCGATCAACTCGTGCCACTGCGCGGGATGAGGGTCGAGGCCGGCAGGGCCGAGCTCGCGCGGCTCGGCTACCACGGCCAGATCCAGATCGATCACCCGTTCGGGTTCATCGACGAGTGCGCGCTCGACACGATCTGCGGCATCGAGCCCGAGTCCGGGATCAGCCTCACGGATCCGAACGCGGTCATGCACTTCACCGTCAACCAGGACAAGGTGAAGATCGCGACGCCGGACGACTAGATCGAGACGCGCGCCATCACGAGGTCGTCGAGGAATTCGTCGCCGCTGCGGATGAAGTGCTTGCGGCGGCCCTCGGTGACGAAGCCGTGCTTCTCGTACAGCGCGATCGCAGGTGCGTTGCGCGCGTAGACGTAGAGCTCGATCCGCGTGAACTCGTGCTCGGTCGCCCACTCGACGGCGGCCTCGAGCAGTGCGCCGCCGACGCCCTGCCCTCGCGCATCGGCGCGCACCGACATCCCGAGCGTCGCGACGTGCTGGACCGCGCGCCGGTTCGACAGGCCGCGGACGGACAGCTCGCCGAGGAGCTCCGCACCGCGCATCGCGACGAGCATCAGCGCGCGTGGGTTGTCGGCGAAGCCCTGTAGCCGGTCTCGCTCCTCGGCCACGGTCAGCGTGACCTCGTCGGGCGCGAGCGGGATGTTGATCCCCGGCTCCTGGACGAGCGCCTTCAGGTGCGCGATCAGCGCGGCTGCGTCCTCGGGCGCTACCGGCCGGATCTCGATCTCGTTGTCCACGAGCGGACCTTATCAGCTCTTCGCGAGCTGTCGGGTCGGCGCGGTATCGACCTCGCGCCAGGGATGCGAGCGCAACATGCCGTCGGCCTGCGCCCGCACGCGTGGCGCGAGCTGGCCCTTGTACGCACCTCGCAGCGCCTCGGCGAGCTCGCGCACGGTCGCGAACCGATCGCCGCGCCGCTTCGCGAGCGCGATCGCGAGGACTCGATCGACATCGCGATCGATCTGCGCGAGTGCGCCGGGGCGGACCGCCATGTCGTGGACCATGGCGTAGAGCAGCGCCGCGTGATCCTGGCCCGCGAACGGCGCGCGACCGGTGATGCAGCGATAGACCACTGCGCCGATCGCGTAGAGATCCGCGCGGTGATCGACGTGCTCGCCCTTCGCCTGCTCCGGCGCCATGTAGCCCGGCGTGCCGATCACGCCGCCCTGGGTCAGGGTACCGGTGCTGTCGCCGAGCACCGCGACGCCGAAGTCGAGCAGCTTCCACGTGCCCTCGTCGGTGCGGAAGATGTTCTGCGGCTTGATATCGCGATGGACCACACCCGCGACGCGCGCTTGCTCGAGGACGTCGCCGAGCTGCGCCACGAGCTCGATCACGAGATCGCGATCGAGCGTGCCCGAGCCGCGCAGCAGGCTCGACAGCGTATCGCCGCGGAGGCGCTCCATCGCGAGGAACGCGACCGGCTCGTCGGGGCCGGACGCTTCGAGCACGCGGACGACGTGCGGCGAGTCGAGCGCGCTCGCCGCACGGACCTCGCGCAGGAACCGCTCGACGTGCATGCGATCGACCATCAGCTCGCGGCGGAGCAACTTGACCGCCGCCGGCGCGCCGGTGTGGACGTGACTCGCCTCGTAGACCTCGCCCATGCCGCCGCGACCGAGCACGTGGCCGAGCTCCCAGCTGCCGACGACAGCGCCGGTGAATTGCCCAGGCCCGCCTACCTCGAGCGCGCGATCGAGATCGTCGCGCGCCTCGTCGAGCAGCGCGAGCCGCATCGCCGCTTCGCGGGTCGCGCGCTGGAGCTGCTCGATCGCGCGCAACGACGCAGCGCGGGTCGTCCGCGCGAGCCAGAACGCCATCGCGTAGCCGGTTTGGACGCACATGTGACCGACGAGCGCGGCCGGGACATCGATCCGCGCGGGCAGCGGTGCGAACCCGCGCTCGGGGATCACGCCCGCCATGATCGCGAGTGCGAGCGCGAGGTGCGAGCCGGCGACCACGACGTAGATCGCGATCGCGGCCGATCGTTGCTCGGTCCGGCAGAAGAAGTAGACGCCGAGCGCGATCACGAGCGGCGCGCCCGCGAAGTAGCCGGTGTAGAGCACCGCGAGCGTGCCGCACGCCGCGCACGCGAGCGCGAGGATCGTCATCTGGATCGAGCGCAGCGTCGAAGCGTCGCGAAGGTTGCGATAGACGACGACCGAGATCAGCGCGGTCGTGGCGATCGCCGCGCACAGCTCCACCGCGATCTCGCGATCGCCGGGCAACGCGAGCGTCGCGAGGATGGCGCCGATCGCGATCGGCCAGCCGAGCCGGATGAACCCGCGCGTCCGCGCGACCTCTTCGTCGCGCAGCGCACAGGCCGCGGTCGTGATCGCGAGAGACCGCATGACAGAGCGGTCCTCGGTCACGAGGTCCTCCACGGCGTGTGCGCGAGCACGCGATCGGCCGCAGCGCGCGACGTCTCGGCGAGCTCGCCGCGCAGCGCATCCGCGAGCGCGGCTGCGAGCTCCTTGCCCGAGCCCCAGCGCACCGCAGGATCCTTCGCGAGCGCGAGCGCGGCCCAGCGATCGAGATCCGCCGGGAGCTCGGCGAGCGTGGTCGGCGCGACCGGCATCGTGTGGACGACCGAGTACAGGATCGCCGGCGCGTCGGTGCCGCCGAACGGGTTGCGCCCGGTCAGCGCGCGATACGCGATCGCGCCGAGCGCGTAGAGGTCGGTGCGGATGTCGACCTTCGTCCCACGCGCCTGCTCCGGCGCCATGTAGTGCGGCGTGCCGACGATGCCGCCGCGGGTCAGCGTGCCCGTGTGCTCGGCGAGCGCGGCGACGCCGAAGTCGAGCACCTTCCAGGTGTCCCCTGCGAACATCAGATTTTGCGGCTTGAGGTCGCGATGCGTGACGGTCGCCGCGGCCGCCGCATCGATCGCTCCACCGACCTGGGTGACGAGCCGGAGAACATCTCCTGAAGCGAGGACCGGCGTCCGGCGCAGCTGATCGGCGAGCGTCATCCCGGCGAGGCGCTCCATCACGAGGTACGGCCGCGCGGCGCTCGGCTCGCTCGTCGCGAGCACGCGAACGATGTGCGGTGACTCGACGGCAGCGGTCGCGCGGACCTCGCGCACGAACCGCGCGACCGTGGTCTCGTCCTCGAGGTGCTCGCGGCGCAGCACCTTGACGGCCGCGACCTCGCCCGTCGTGACGTGGCGGCCCTCGTAGACCTCGCCGTGCGCGCCGCGGCCGAGGATCATGTCGAGGACGTAGTCGCCGACGGTCTCGCCGGTGTGGCGCCCCGCGCTCGCGTGCTGCGCCCGCTCGAGGTCGGCGCGAACCTCCTCGAGCAACGCCGCGCGCTGCGAGGCGACCCGGGTCTCGCGCTGGAGCTGCTCGATCGACTGCAGCGAGATCCGGCGCTGGTGCCGGCCGGTCATGTACGCGAGCGCGTACGTCGCCTGGATGTAGACCGCGCCGATCAAGTACGCCGAGATCGGCAGCGACCGTTCCGTCGCGAAGATGCCCGGATCGGGATAGCCGAGCATCAGCGCGATCGCGATCGCGGCGTGACACACCATCGCCGACACGAGGATCGCGCGGCGCGCCCCGATCTCGCTGCGGCCGATGAAGTGGAGGCCGATCACGATCAACAGCGGCGACAGCGTGAACGCGCCGAAGTACAGGATCGCGACGTGGGTGTTGAACACCGACATCACGCCGAGCACGAGGATCGCGCGCGACGAGTAGCGGCGCGGATCGGCGAACGCCTGGTGAAAGCCGAAGCTGACGATCATGCCGAGCACGAGCGCGGCGGCATACGCGATCGTGACGTGGGGCTTGCCGGGGACGACCGGGATCGTCGCGAGCCCGCCGATGCTCGCGACCCAGCCGAGCCGGATGAACACCCGCGTGCGATGGACCTCTTCGTCGCGCATCGCATCGGCCGCCGTCGTGATCAGGCTGGTCGGCGTCGGCGTCGGGGTCGGCGCTACGCTGCGGCTCGACCGCACGAGCGAATCGCCGGCGCGCGGCTTCGGCCGGTCCGCGGGCCGATCGATCGCGGTCGCGGGATCGTTCGGCGGCGCGTCGACGACCGTCGGGTTAGCGTCGTCCTCTGGCATCCGCCCCGCCCATTGTACCTACGGCGCGACGACGCCGTACTTCTTACACTCCTCACTCGCTTCCACGAGATCCTGGCCCTTCAGGCTTGCCAGATAGCCGACTCCACCCGCGGGGTTACTGCCGCACACACATGCCGCGAGCTGGCGGATCGCGATCTTCTTGCCGCCGGTCACGATCGCGGCGCACTTCTGCATCATTTTGATCTGCTGCTGCGTCGGCTGATGGAACACCGGCCGCGGCGCCGGCGGGCGCGCATCCGGTCGCGGCGGAATCGACGGGGCATCGTTGCCCTGCCACGGATCGCCGGCATCGATCACGGGCGCCACCGGTGCGACGTCGACGCCGACATCTGCGCTTGCCCGATCGACTCCGACATCGGCGTGGCGCGCGGCGTCCGCGATCGCGACGATCGGCTGCGGCCGGCGGAACCACACCATCGCGGCGGCGCCACCGCCGACGACGAGCGCGAGCAATGTCGACACGAGGAGCAGCGGCCACGCGCGACGCCGCGGCGGCTCGACCGGCTCCGGTGGCACCGCGACGGACTGACTGCCCGTCGCCTGCGTGCCCTGGGTCGCCGCCGTCATCGCGCCGGTCGGCACGACGACGACGTTCGCACCCGTCGTACTCACCGCGCCCGTCCCACCGAGCGCGTTCGCGAGCCCGACATGCACGCGCGCCGCCGGCCCCCCGAACGGGGCGAGCGCAGCCACCAGCTCGCCGATGTTCGCGTAGCGATCGGCGGGCCGCTTCTCGAGACACTTCCAGATCACCGCGCGCAACGCCGGGTCGACGTCGAGCGGAACCGGCGGCTCCGTCGCAACCCGGATGGCGATCTCGGTATGCGACGCAGCCGGAAACGGCATCCGTGCCGACAGCAACTGATACAGCGTGACGCCCAGCGCCCACAGGTCCGTGCGCACGTCGACATCGCGTGCGGATTGGATCTGCTCGGGAGACATGTAGCCGGGAGAGCCCATCGCGCTCTGGTGCGTGAGGTTCGCCCCGGTGTCGGCCATCGCTTTCGCGATGCCGAAATCGAGCACCTTGACCAGAGGACCACCGTCGAGCCGGCGCGTGACGAACAGGTTCGCCGGCTTGAGGTCGCGATGGATGATGCCAGCTGCATGTGCCTCGGCGAGCGCGACGCACGCCTGCAGCACGTACTCGACCGCTGTCGTCACCGGCAGCGGCTGCTTCTGGACCGCGTGCTGGAGGTCCACGCCCTCCAGCAACTCCATCACGATGAACGGCGCACCCGTATCGAGTCGACCGATGTCGCTGACCTTGCACACGTGCTCGGTGCGGAGCCCGACGACCGAGCGTGCCTCGCGAAGGAAGCGCTCGACGATCGTCGGGCTCTGCGCCATCTCGTCGCGAAGGAGCTTGATCGCGACGCGATGGCCGAGCTCGAGATGCGTGGCTGCGACGACGATCCCCATCCCGCCGGCTCCGAGGATCTGGTCGATCCGGAACCGGCCGCCGATGAGCGACCCGACGGCAAGCACGCGCCCAGTATATTAGCGGCGCGCGGCGAGCGCGGCCATCATGCCCATCATCAGGGTCTGGTTCTGCTGGTTCGCGTTGTTCGCCGCGCTCGCGTTGAGGTCGCGGAGCGAGTGGACCAGCGGCGACAGCTGCGCGCGGAGCGCCCAGTTGCTGTTGCCATACGCGCCGGCGCCGTAGGCAAGGCCGCCCGTGGCAGTCGCGAGGGTATCGGTCGTGATGGTCTCGAAGCGGTTGTTGGGGGTCGACATGGCGAGCCCTCAGTGCAGCGAGGGTGCCAACCCCGCGATGTTCACCGGGGTTTTCGATCTGTCTCCCGAGGGAAACACGCGCGCCGCGGCAAGTCCGCGACGCTTGGTCCGCGCGTGAAGTGCGATCCCGATCGTCTACCGCAACGTATCTCGCGGGTGACGGCAACCGCGAACGCCGGTGGCGACAACGCGAGCCATCAGTTCGGCAGCGTGAACCAGAACGTCGCCCCCGCGCCGACCTCACCGTCGGCCCAGATCCGCCCCCCGTGGCGCTCGACGATCCGCCGTACGGTCGCGAGCCCGACGCCGGTGCCCGCGAAGTCGGTACCGTGCAAGCGCTGGAACGGGGCAAAGAGCTTCGCCGCATGCGCCATCGCGAAGCCCGCGCCGTTGTCGCGCACGAAGAACGCGTGCTCGGCGTCGGCGCTGACGCCGACCTCGATCCGCGCCGCCGGGCTCTTCGAGGTGAACTTCCAGGCGTTGCCGATCAGGTTGTCGAGCAACGCGCGCGCGAGCCGGGAATCGGCGCTCGCGACCAGGTGCGGGGCGATCACGACCTCGACCTCGCGCTCGGGATCGCGATGGCGGAGCTCGTCGACCACCGCGGCCGCGATCGCCCCGAGGTCGACCGTCGAGCGCTGGATCGCGACCCGGCTGATCCGCGACAGCTCGAGGAGCGCATCGATGAGGTCCGACATCCGCGCCGTGGCGGCGAGCACGCGATTCAGATGATCGCGGCTGGTCTCGTCGAGCAGGGGCCCGGCGTCCTCCTCGAGCACCTGGGTGAACGAACGGATCGCACGCAGCGGCGTGCGCAGGTCGTGCGAGACCGAGTAGCTGAACGCCTCGAGCTCGCGGTTCGCCGCGGCGAGCTGGCGGTTCGAGGCCGCGAGCTCGAAGTTCGAGCGCGCGAGCTGCTCGGCGAGCGCCGCGCGGGTCTCGGCGAGCTGGCGCGCCGCGCGGGCCTCGGCCGCTTCGGTCTCGCTGCGGAGCAAGCGCTCGCGGACGTGGCGGTGCTCGTCGGAGAAGCGCTTGCGGCGGATCTGCGCCTTGACCCGCGCTGCGACGACGTCGACGCCGAGGTTCTTCGAGACGAAGTCGTCCGCACCCTCGGCGAACGCTTCGAGGATCACGTCGCGGCCGTCGCGCGAGGTCATCAGGATGAGCGGGGTGTCGCGCAGGCTCGGCGCGTGCTTGACCCGCCGGCAGGTCTCGATCCCGGAGAGCCCCGGCATCACCGTGTCGACCACGACGCAGTCGACCGCCTGGACCGCGAGCAGCTCGATCGCCTGCTCGCCGGAGCTCGCCTGGACGACGTCGTAGCCGTCGCGGCGGAGCTCCTCGGCGACCAAGTCGAGGTAGTCCTCGTTATCGTCGATGACGAGCACGCGCTTGGGACCGAGCGCGCTCTTGGGCTCGGTCGCGGCGGCGGTCGTGTTACGGAGCATCGCGGCGAGTCGCGCGAGCACGATATCGACGTCGGAGTCCTTGCGCGCGAACGCGTCTGCGCCTGCATCGAGCGCGGCGATCTCGGCGGCGGCATCGTCGGACCCGGTCAACAAGAGGCACGGTGTCGTCCGCACCGCGGGATCGAGGCGGATCCTGCGGATCACGACGTCGCCGCCCATGTCGGGCATCACGCCGTCGACGATGATCGCGGAAGGCCGGCGCGCCGCGGCGCTCCGCAGCGCTTCGGCACCGGACGCCGCCGTGACGACCTCGTAGCCCGCACGCGCGATCTCCGTCGCGAGCGCTTCACGAAACGTGATGCTGTCATCGACGACGAGCACGAGCGTCGCGCCGTCCGACCCGGGCGCGACGAGCTCGCGGATCCGCGCGGTCACGAACTCGGTGTCGTACGGCTTGCCGACGTAGTCGTTCGCGCCCTGCTGGAGGCCACGGATCCGATCGGCGACCTCTGCTTCGCTCGACAGCATCAGCACCGGTAGCTGGGCCGAGCGCGGATCGGCGCGCAGCTCGTGCAGGAAGTCGACGCCGTCACCGTCGGGCAGCCGGACGTCGAGGATCGCGAGCGCGACGATGTGCGTGCGCAACAGCTCTCGCGCTTCACCGAGCGAGGCCGCCGGCAGCGGCCTCCACCCGGCGGCGGTCAACGCCTCGCCGAGATCCATGCGCACGGTGTAGCTATCGTCGATGACGAGGATCTCGATCAGGAGCGCCCCCTTCGCAGGCCGTCGACAACCGGGCCGATCTCGTTCAGCGGCAGCTCGCGATCGACGCCGCCGAGCAGGACCGCCTCGCGCGGCATGCCGTAGATCACCGACGTCGCTTCGTCCTGAGCGAGCGTGAAGCCGCCCGCGAGCCGGATCGCGAGGAGGCCGGCGGCGCCGTCGCGGCCCATGCCGGTGAGCACGCACGCGGCGACGTGCAGCGAAGGATCGGCGGCGATCGACTCGAACAGCACGTCGACGGAGGGCCGGCAGTGATTCCGGGGCGCGCTGGCGACCAACCGGATCCGCCGCGCTTGGACGGTGAGATGGACGTCGGCGGGCGCGAGCCGGATCTGTCCCGCAGCTTGCTCGATCGGCTCGTTGTCGTGCGCGAGGCGGACCGGCAACTTGGTCTGCTGGCCGAGCCACTCCGCGAACGCACCGGCGAACTGCGCGTCGATATGGAGGATGACGAGGATCGGCAACGGGAAGTCCGCGCCGACCGCGCCGAGCACCGCTGAGAGTGCGCCCGGACCGCCGGTCGACGCGCCAATCGCGACGAGATCGAACGGCCGAGACGGAGTCGCCGACTCGTGCTTGCCGATCCGCTGGCTCGGATCGCGGGTCCGTCCGAGCGAGCCGAGCCGACCGCGCGGATGCGTGATCACCTTGATCTTCGAGACCAACCGCAGCGCCGAGAGGAACCGGCGTTCCCAGTCGCTGTCGCCGGCGTTCGACTTGTCGAGGACGTCGACCGCGCCCGCGGCGAGCGCGCCGTAGGTATCGATCAGCTCGCCGCGATTGAACGACGACGACACGACCAGGATCGGCGTCGGATGGTGCGCCATGATCTGCTCGGTAGCCTCGAGCCCGGTCATGTCGGGCATCACGATATCGAGCGTGACCACATCCGGCCGCAACTTCGCGACGAGCTCGACGGCGCGCCGCCCGTCGCTCGCCTCGCCGACGACGACGAACTCGGGATCCGAGCTCAGGATCTCGATCAGGCGCTGGCGCACCGTAACCGAATCATCGACGACGACGACCCGGATCATGTGTGCACCAATCTGTGGATCAGGCCGAGGAGCTCGCCCTGATCGAAGCGGCCCTTGACGATGTAGCCCTGCGCACCGACCGCGCGACCGCGATCGCGATCCGCCTGCGCATCTCGCGACGTCACGAGCACCGCGGGCAGGTGAGCGAGCGCCGGGCGAGCGCGGAGCTCGGCGACGAGCGAGAACCCATCCATGCCCGGCATCTCGACGTCGACGAGCATCATCGCGTAGTCGCCGGTCTCGAGCTTGCCGAGCGCATCCTCGGCGGACACCGCGAGCTCGACGGTGTAGCCGGCCGATTCGAGGATGCTCTGCTCGAGCATCCGGGTGGTCAGAGAGTCGTCGACGACGAGGATCGGCCGGAGTCGAGCCGGCGCTGCCGGTAGGACGCGACGCGCCCGGCCGACCGCGGCGACCAGCTCGCGCGCGTCGACGACGGGATACGGCACACCATCTCCATCGAGCGCCATGCCCCACACGATCGGATCGATCAGCGCGGCGGCGCTCGCGGGCGGCGTGCGGACCATGACCTCGGTGACGCCGATCGTGCGATCGACGAAGAATGCGGCGCCATCCAGCACGACTGCGGTTGTCGCGCGATCCGATGTGGTGCCGAATAGCGCGCCGAGCGGCGCGACCGGCACCATCACGTCGTCGATGCACATCGAGGCGCCGTCGCTGGCCTGGACGATGTCGTGCGGCTGGACGCGAACAACGCGGCGCACGGCGGCCTGTGGGATCGCGACGACGCGATCCGCGAGCGCGACATCGATCACCGAGACCGCCGTGACCGCGACCGGCGCGATCAGCGTGATCATGGTCCCCGCCGCACCGGTCTCGACCGCGACCTCGCCGCCGAGCGCCGCGACCGCCGTGTGGACGAGCTCGAGCCCGATGCCGCGACCGGCGAGCTCGGTGACCTGCGTCGCGGTCGAGATCCCACCGCCGAGCAGAAGCTCGAACGCGCGCGCCGCATCGAGCGCGCCCGGGTCACCGCCGCGCTTGCGCACAGCGTCGCGGATCGCGCCCACGTCGAGTCCGCCGCCGTCGTCGCGGCACGCGATCGAGATCGTGCGACCGCGGGCGTGCGCGGTGATCGTGACCCGCCCTTCTGCCGGCTTGCCCGCGGCAGTTCGCACGGCGGCGGGCTCGATGCCGTGGACGACGGCGTTGCGGACGAGCTGGACCAGCGCGCCGTGCAACGCGGTCACGACCGGACCGTCGACGCGGACGTCGGCGCCTTCGAGCACGAACCGCACGCGCTTGCCCGCGAGCGCCGCGGCGTCGCGCGCGGTGCGCTCGAGTGCCGCGTAGAGCGAGCCGATCGCCGAGAGTCGAAGATGTTCGATGTCGCGGCGAACCTCGACGAGCTCGCGCTCGATCCGATCGAGGCCCCGCGCGAGCCCGCCCGGATCGCTGACGCCGCGCAGCTGTGCGAGCAGCCCGTGGACGCTCGCGAGCCCACCGAGTGCGTCGTCGATCGCCGTGCTCTCGAGGCGCGCCGGTGGCGGTGGTTCGGGCGTGGGCTCGGCGGCGGTGGTTGCCGGCGCCGGCTCTGGCGCTGCGCTCATCGCGCGCACGTGAGCCGACATCTGGTCGAGCAGTGCGAGCGCGAGCTGCGAGCGCCCTACAACGGGCGCCTCGCGCAGTGGATCGAGCACGGTCTCGAGCGAGTGCGAGAGCTCCGCGAGCTCCTTGTGTCGGACGATCCGGGCGGCGCCCTTCAGCGTGTGCGCGAACCGCAACAGCTTCGCGACGAGTGCGGCATCGGCGCGGGTCTCGAGCTCGGCGAGTCCCTTCGCGAGCTCGCCGACGAGCTCGTGGGCCTCGACGCGAAAGTATTTGAACGGATCGGCCATCGCGGAGCTAGCCGGCCTGGACGACCTGCAACAGCTCGGTCGAGAGCTTCGTCAGCTGGCCCGAGGTCTGGAGCGTCTGCGACGCGCTGGCCTCGGTCTCGCGCGTGGTCTGCGCGACATTCGTGATCGCGACGTTGACCTGCTCGACCGCACTCGCCTGCTGCTTCGTCGACAGCTCGATCTCGCGTGCGGCATCGCTCGTCGTGCCGACCAGGCTCGCGATCTGGGTGAACGACGTCGAGATCTCCCCCACCGCGCCGGCACTCGCATCGACCGCCTTGCTCCCGGCTTCGGTCGCCATCACGGTCGTGTTGACCGCGCCGCGCACGTCCTCGATGAGGCCGCGGATCTCCTTCGTCGAAGCGCCGACCCGGTCCGCGAGCGAGCGAATCTCGGCGGCGACCACCCCGAACCGCCGGCCGGCCTCGCCCGCCCCTGCCGCTTCGATCGTCGCGTTGATCGCGAGAATGTTGGTCTGCTCCGCGAGCTCCGCCACGATGTCGAGCACGGAGCCGACCTGCTGGGCCTTCTTGCCGAGGTCGAGCATGTGCGTGACGATCTGATCGACCTGGCGGCGCACCGCGGCGGTCGAGTCGTTGCTGCGCTTGATCACCGCTTGGCCGGAACGCGCCGCGCCGCCGGTCTCGGCCGCGATCTGGGAGACCCGCTGCGAGCTCTCCGCGATCTGACGCGACGTCGCGAGCAGCTCGCTGATCGTCGTCGCGATCTCGGCCATCGCGCTGGCCTGCTCGGCCGCGCCGCTCGCCTGCTGGTTCGCCGCCGCCTGGAGCTCCGCCGACGACGACTGGAGGTCGCGGACGTTGCCGCCGATCTGGCGCGACAGCGACGAGATCAGGAACCACGCCACGAGCAGCACGAACACGATCGCCGCGATGCTGCCGTAGATGATCACCGACGTCGCGACATTCGTCGCCGCCTCGGCCGACTCCGAGCGCCGCTTCAAGAGCGCGGCCTCGGCATCCTCCATCTCGCGGATCTGCGCGCGCACGGCATCCATGACGTGCTTGCCCTCGCCGTCGGACACCCGCGCGACCGCCGGTTCGAGGCCGGTCTTGCGGAGGTCGATCACGTTCTTCATCTCGCCCAGCTTGAGATCGATCTGGATCTTCACGGCGTCGAGCCGGCGGAGCGTCTCGCTATTATCCGCCGCCAACCGGCGCAGCTCGGAGACATCGTGATCGAGCTCGCCCAGCGCGTGCGTGTACGGAGCGAGGAAGTCGTCCTTGCCGGTGATCACGTAGCCGCGCTGGCCGGTCTCGGCATCGAGGAGGTCGGCGAACAGCTGCTGGAGCTGCTCGCGCACCGCGTACGTGTGGGCGACCTCGCCGTCGTTGAGGATCAGCGACGTCGTCGTGCGATAGCCCGCAACCGCGACGACCAACAGCGCGAGGATTGCGACCGCGAACCCCGCACCGACCTTGCGACCAAACGTCCAGTTACCCATCCGTGACTCCTTGCAACGCGACCCCGAAATCGACGAGCGGATGGCTGCGGCCGTCGCGCTGGATCACGCGACCCGCCGGCAGCTCCGCGATCGAGAAGTGACCGGCGACGTGATCGAACGCGAACGCGTTGCCGCCTGCGAGAACGGCCCAGCGTGGCGGCCGGGTCGCTGCGAGCCCGAGCAACCTGCGCAGGTCGTAGACCGGAACGATCGCACCGCGCAGCGCGATCACGCCGAGCAACGCGGGGGCTCGTGCCGGGACCGCGACGATCGCGAGATCGACGTGCAACGAGCTGATGTCGGCGAGCGCGATCGCGTAGGGCTCGCCGGCGAGCTCGATCTGCAACAGCTCGTACTGAGCTCCGCGTTCGCGGGCCGGCGCGTCCGCGAATGCGCGGTCGAACGCATCGCGAAGCTCCGTCGCGCGACTCACGCGGCCCCTCCCCTCGCGAGCGCCGCGAGCTCGCGCCGGCACAGCTCGACGAGCGCCGTTCGACTGAACCCGCCCGCGAACAGCATGAACCGCGCGTCGTCCTCGAGCTCGAGCTGGGCGATCGCGCGCACGAGCTGATCGCTCGCTTCATCGCGGGCACCCGCGCGGCGCGCGATGAACGCGAGCTGGACCCGCGCCATCGCGAACCCGGGCTCGATCGCGACCGCCTCGCGCGCGTGGTGCTCGGCGCCGATCGCATCGCCGTATCCCGACCGGCACAGAGCGAGCAAGTAGTGCGCGCGTGCATCACGCGGATCGGAGGCGAGCAGCTCGCGGCAGGCCTGTTCGGAGAGCGCCGTCGCTCCCGTGTGCGCCTGCACGATCGCTCCGTACAGCCGCACCTCCGAGGACGCCGGCAGTTGCGCGAGTGCGTCGCTCGCTTCGGAGAAGCGCTCCTCACCGATCATCACGCGGATCGGCGCGAGCGGCGACTCCGCCTCCGCCCGGGCGGCCAGCGCGCTATCGACGATCGCGTGGACCCGCCCGGCGGCGTCCGAGATGTCGCCAGCCCAGTCCGTGGGCATCGCCGGCGGCGACACGACGAGCGGGACCGGCGTGCGCGCGATCGGCTCACCGACCTCTCCATCGCCCCGCCGGTAATAGAACGTCCCGTGCGAGGAGCAGAGCTCGAGCTCGCTCGCCCGATCGCGGAGCGTCTCGGCGTGACCGAGGAACAGATGACCACCCGGCGCGAGCGCGCGGGTCAGCCGGCGGACCGCACCCAGCGCGCGCTCCTCCGAGAAGTACATGATCACGTTGCGGCAGAAGATCACGTCGTAGCGCTCGCGCGTCCACGCACCGTCGGACAACAAGTTACCCTCGTGGAACGCGACGGCGCGCTTGAGCTCGGGCACGAGCTCGACGTCGCGGCCATCCGCGACGAACCAGCGCTGCTCCTGCGTGCCCGACGTCGCGCGCAACGACCACCGCGAGTACCGCGCCTTGATCGCGCGCGCGAGCGCCACGGGATTGAAGTCGAACGCGTGGACCGAGACCGCGCTGGGGTCGACGAGTCGTTCCCGTGCGAGCATCGCGAGCGTGTACGGTTCCTCGCCGGTCGAGCAGCCCGCCGAGAGCACGCGGACATGGCCGCGACGCGCGAGTAGCGCGGGCAGGAGATCGGCGTACGCCTGGCACTGCTCCGCGTGGCGGAAGAAGTAGGTCTCGCCGACGCTGACCTCGCTGACCAGCGCGCGCAGCTCTTCGCGATCCGCGGCCTCGAGGCACGCGATGTAGGCTCCGACGGTGGCGAACCGATCGGCGCGGCGCGACAGGATCTCGGTCATCGCGACCGTGCGGTCTGCGACTCGTATGCCGAGCTGGCGCTCGACCACGTGCGTGAACCGGCGGAGCTCGTCGGCGCTCACGGTCATGCGGTCACCAGCTTCGCGGCCTCGAGCACGAGGACGAGCTCCGCGTCGACGGCACCGATCGCCTGGATCATCTCGTTGCCCGCCGAGCGAGCGAGCGGCGGCAACGCGCCGAGCTCGGTCTCGGGCAGTGTACGGACCTCGCTCACCTCGTCGACGATCAGCGCGGCGGTGCGTGTGCCGACACGCACGACGACGAATCGCGAGCGTGCGCCTGCGCTCGTTTTGAACAGCGTCGCCGCGTCGATCACGATCGTCGCGACGCCACGAATCACCGACACGCCGCGTACGTAGTCCGCGCAGTGACCGAGTGGCTCGATCGGCAACGGCCGCATCGTCTCGACGACGTGCGCGACCGGAATCGCGCACGCGAGCGTGCCGACGCGAGCGATCAGCACGTGATGAAGAACGGTCCCCGACACGCCTCTCGATCTCAGCATACCTCAACTCCCGACTTCACACTTCGCAACCGCGCGGCTGGACACCCTTTGTGTAGCGTTGCGCCATGAAGCCAATCATCGCAGCAGCAGTGATGTTGATCGGCTTGGTCTGGGCGCGCCCGGCCACGCCGACGGTTGGGACTCCAAGGGTTGGGTGAAGCTCGGCGAGCGTACCGTCAACGGCCACCTGGACCACGACAAGATCGAGGTCGGCAAGTACGAGGGCAAGTTCACCAAGCTGACGATGTTCGACGAGAAGAGCGACCTCGACCTGCTCGACTTCGAGGTCACGTTCGGCAACGGCGAGCGCTTCCACCCGGCGGTTCGCTAGTCGTTCAGGGAGGGCCCGCGCACGCACCTGATCGATCTCCTCGACGCCGACCTACACTGATCGACTCGAGATCAAGTCGGCAAGGGCGCGCCGTGGAACCCGCACACCAGCCACTTCTTCAAGGAAGATCAGCGCACGCACGCGATCAACTTCCCGGGCGACGAGCGGGTGATCAAGTTCATCGACTTCAAGTACCGGAACATCCCTGGAGGCGGAAAAGCCAAGGTCCAGGTCTGGGCGAAGTCCTAGCTATTCGCCCTTGTGGTGCGGCTCGGGTGAGAACGGTAGCGACAAGCTGAGGAACACCGTCCTCGGCGCTCCATAGCTCGAGCCGACGAAGCCGTTGCCGATGCGATACGCGTAGTGTGCGTCGGCGACGTTGATCACGTCGACTGCGACCTTCACCGGATACGCGTGCGGCGTGAACGTGTAGTCCATCGACACGTCGCCGCGAACGTGGCCGGGCACGTGCTCGTTGTTCGACGGGCCGGTGCGCAGGCCCGAGCCGTACGCGACCAGTCCGGTGATCGTGAACCGACCATCGCGCACGGTCGCACCGGCATTCGCAGTCAGCGTCTGCGCGTGATCGAGCGTCTGCCACGTCTGATCCGCGAGCTCGTCCGCCGTGAACAAGAACTTCGCCGACGCGATGCCCTGCCCTTGCGCAAACCCGTAGCTCGCGTTCGCGAAGCTCGACAACCACGGCCCGACCCGCAGATCGAGGCTGCCCTCGAGGCCGGCCGCGCGACCGCGATCGAAGTTGTAGTTCGACACGAGGCTGGTCGAGCCGATCGTGACGTCATCGAGTTGGTCGTACGCGTAGCGCCCCCAGACCGTGAGCCCGCCCCGCAACTGGGTGAGCAGCTTCGCCGCGATGCCGGCCTCCGCGTAGAGGTCGGTCTCGGCCTTGAGGTCGTACTTCTCGCCGTTCGTATCGGTGATCCCGAGCGCGCGCGCCGCGTTCGTCGCATCGAACGGCGCCGGCGGCTGCCAGTTCACGCCGGTGAACAGGTGGAGCACCGTGTCCTTGGTGAAGGAGTAGGACGCGCCGAGCCGCGGGCTGACACCGGCTTGATCGTCGGTGGTGTCGGCGAGGATCACGTGCTGCTCGTCGACGCGTAGGCCCGCATCGAGCGCGAGCTTGCCGAGCGTGATGTGATCCTGCGCGTAGATGCCGCTGGTCAGGGCGTTCGCGACGTCGGTGCCGGTCGCGGTCTGCGCCGGATCGATGCCGCCGCCGTTCGCGTCGTCGCGCGCGTAGGCCGTGAACGCGGTCGTGCCGTGCAGGAAGTCGACCTGCGCACCGGCCTTGACCAGGTGGCTACCGAACTGCTGTGAGTACGCGGCGATGCCGCCGAGGTGGTGCGCGATGCGAGTCACGTCACTCGCGACTGCGCCGGGATCGGAGGTCGAGCCGAGCGCGTGCACCGCGTCGCCGAACAAGACGCCGCGCGACAGCTTGTAGAGCGGCGCGACGAGCAGCTGGCCGTGATCGAGCTTGTGGGTGAACGCGAGCGCGGCAAACGCTTCGTCCTCGGTTTCGGTCGCGTCGGTGTCGCGCGGCACGAACGCGGGCGCGTCGTTACCGAACCGATCCGGTGGGCGCGGGTTCGCGGGATCGAACTGCGTCGCGGTCGTATCGAGCGGGATCTGGAAGCGATTGTGCGCGTACGTCGCGAACAGCTCCCAGCGGTTGCACTCGCACTGCTGCCAGTCAACGCGCGCGAATGCGCGGCCCGTGTAACCGGTGTCGTGGAGCGGCGCGACGGTGGCAGGCGACGGCGGATCGAGCGCGCGCTGCGAATACTCGACGCTCGCACCGCCGAACGCGCCGACGGTATCGGTCAACTTCTCCGCGTACGTCACGCCCGGCTCGATCGTATCGAACGAGCCGTAGCGGATCGTCGCGCTGCCTTCGGGATGATCGCCCGCCTGCCGCGTCGTGAGGTTGACGACCGCGCCGAGGCGCTGGCCGAACTCCGCGGGCATACCGCCGGTGTAGATCTCGAGGTTCTGGATCAACCGCACCGGGATCGACGCCGCGAACAAGCTGCCGACCGAGTCAGGAACCGGCACACCATCGATCTGGTACTGGACGTTCGCGTGATTGCCACGCGCGTAGACCTGACCGAGTGCATCGATCACGAAGCCCGGCTGAGTCGCGACGACATCCGTGACGGGGCGATCATCGCCACCCGGAAGCTCCGCGAGCTGCTGGCGCGTGACGGTCGCCACGCTTCCGGTCGCCTTCGGCGGCGCCGGCACCGACCAATCTTCCTCGATCTCGATCACCTCGTTGCCTGCGACGAGGGTGAGCTCGACCTGCGCGACTGTACTCGAGGTGATCTGGAGGTGCTGGTGATCACCGACGAGGCCCGTTTGACTTGCCTCGACCGTGTAATCGCCGAAAGGTACACCGGTGAACGAGAACTTGCCGTCGGCGCCGGTGACCTGCTTCGCGACCGTGTTGCCCTGAGAGTCGTGGAGCACGACGGTCGCGCCCTGAAGAGGATGGAGGAGTGCGTCGTCGACCAGCCCCGACACGACCGCGTCATTCGATGCACTCGCCGAGCCTGCGGTAACCATCACCGCGAACAACGCTGCTGCGAGTCTCACGTCGGAGACTCTGCAGTAAACGCGACTCGATTGCAATTACTCGAACGCGCTAATCGCGACCAGGGGTGATAGGCCCCGTGGGAATCGCCGGCGGGTGCACCGTCTGGCCACGCAGCACCGCTTCTTCTTCTACCGATTGGACCGCGCGATTTATTTCTTCGACCACGCCGCGCTTGCGCGTGTAGTCGACCGAGCGATCGAGCTTCATGCCATCGAGCGCGCGTTGCGAATTCATGAACTCGTCGGCCTCGCGCTGGCGGCGCTCGCGAATCTGCTCGAGGTCGAGCTGATCCTTGATGATGAATGGCGTCAGCATCACGAGCAGGTTCGTCTTCACCTTCTGCTTCGTCGTGTACTGGAACAAGCGGCCGAGCAGCGGGATGTCGCCGAGGATCGGGACCGAGCTGATGTTCGTGTGATCCTTCTGCTGCATCAGGCCGCCGATCACGACGGTCTGTTGATCGCGAACGACGACGCGGGTCTCCATCGTCCGCGTGCTCCACGTCGGGCCGTACGTATCGGTGCCGAGGAGCTCGTTGTTCGTGTGCTTGAACTCGAGCAGGACCTCGTCGCCGCTCGAGATGTGCGGCTTGATGTCGAGCTCGAGCAAGAGGTCCTTGCGATCGATGTTCGTAGACGTCACCGCGGTCGGGTTGACCGCCGACACGGGGATCGTGCCCTTCGAGTAGCCGATGTTCGTACCGACCTGATACTTCGTCTCCTCGTTGTCGAGCACGATCACGCTCGGCGCCGACAACACGCGCGTGTGCGAATTCGTTCCGAGTGCCTGGAACGCGAGGCCGTACGACGGAAACGTCGAGCCGAGCAGCGAGCTCGAGCCTAGCGCGGGCCCGAGCACGCCGCCGATCAGGCCGGTCAAGCTCGACAGCGTCGCCGGATTCGTCGAATTGAGCCCGGTCCCGCCCGACGACGATGCCGACTCGACGCCGCCGACCACGACCGTACCGTTGCTCGTGCTGACCGTGCCGTGCTCCGCGAACCCGAAGTTGTAGTCGTTCTCGAGATCGACCTCGAGGATCGTCGCCTCGATGTAGACCTGCTTTCGCGGCTCGTCGAGCTCCTGGATGATGCTCTTCAGCGCCAGGAAGTCGCGGCCGCTCGACATCACGATCAGCTTGTTCGTGCCCTTGTCCGCGATCACGTGGGCCTCACCCTCGAGCTTCACTTGATCGAGTGCTGCCGCGGTCGTCGCTGCGGCACCGGGCTTGGTCTGAGTCGCAGCACTCGACTTCTGGCCGCTGATCGCGTCGTTCATGACCTTCGCGACCTCCTCGGCGATCGCGGCCTTCAGCGGATAGACGTGCATCGAGCCGCCGCTCTCGGTCTCGACCGGCACATCGATCGTCTCGACGATCGCCTTCAGCTTGTGCCACGTCGCATCGCTCGCCGCGATGATCAGCGTGTTCGTGCGCGCGTCGACCATCATCTTCGGCGGCAGCGCGGCCGGTGCATTCTTGTCGGCGGGCGCGACCGTCATCGCGAGGTACGCCTCGAGCTCCTTCGATACCTTGTCCGCGTCGGCGTACTTGACCTGATACGTGTAGACGCCGTCGGTGCCGCCCGGCACGTCGATCTGCTTGACGACCTCGAGCATGTCGCGGACGTGCGTCGCGTAGTCGGTCACGAGCAACACCGTGCCGACGACCTGGATATCGCCGGCAGCCGACTTCATCGCGTTCAACGCGGCTTGCAGCGTCGCGACCTGCGCGTAGGTCGGGCGCAGCACGAACCGCACGATCTGCTCGGAGTTATCGGGCGTGCCGTGGACGAGCGGCACGCTCTCTGCGCGCGCCGTCGCCGCCTCGACGATCCGCATCATGTTGCCCTTCGGCACGACCGTCAGCCCGATCGTCGACAGCGCGACGAGGAACACGCGATACGCCTCCTGCGGCGTCATCGTGTTCGGCGCGATGATCGTGACCTTCTTGCCGCGCTGGACGTACGACGGGTCGTAGAGGAAGTTGCGGCACGTGAAGCCCATCGCCCAGGTCACGAGATCCTTGAGCTCGGTCTCCGGCTTGAACGTCACGCTGACCGGCGTCGTCTTGTCCTTGCAGTGATAGAGCTGGACGTCGTCCTCGGGATTCGCGGTCGTCGAGACCGGCGTCACCTCCGGTTCCGCGTGAGCGACCGCGCAGACGAGCACGAGACCGAGCACCAGCAGCCGTTGCATGGCTGGGGTCCATTCCACGCATCGCGCCAACCCCAGATCGCGCGCAAGCTCGCGATTGCCAGCTCACGCGCGGGGCGGTTCGTGCCAGCGAGGCAAACGGCTCGCCGCGATCAAGACATCAGTGCGCGGCGGGTGGCGCGTCGCAGACCGGCCCGAGGTGATCGAGCATCTCCCACGCGTCATCCGGCGCGAGCATCCACGCGATGTGATGGCCGAGCGCCGCCTTGCCGGGCGTCAGGTCGTACGTCGCGTACTCGCCCGGGCCGTCGGCGATCAGCACGTGCGCGCCCGTGCGATCGACGAGCGCTGCCGACAGTGCGAGCGTGTGACCGGCGCTCTGCCCTTCCGTCACCTTGACCGGCGGGCCGCTCGGCGACGGGATGAAGAACCCGCTGAACTGATCGTGCTTCCACGAGCACTGCTGCGCGGGATCGCCGATCTGGAACCAGTTGACCGCGCCGGCCCACGCGACCGGATTGTTCGCGACGTCGATCTCGGCGATCGCCCACAGCTGCTCGCAGCCGGGCGCGACGCACTCGTGCGGTGGGATCGCCGGAACGAGCGCGGGCGGAATCGGCGTCTCCTTCTCCGGCTTCTGCCACTGCTGCTGTGCATTCATCGCCCCGAGTCGCTCGGCGACCGGATGCGGCGCCTCGAACTGACACGTCGACGGCGCCTCTTGCGACACGAGTACGACGCCGCTCGCTTCCTGCGGATCCGAAGGCGCCGAGCAACCGTCGAGCTCGTAGCCGTACGAGATGCTCGCCGGCGGACCATCGATCTTCACCGCGTACGCGTTGCCGAGCTTGGCCTGGCACGGCGCGCCCATGCCGGCGACCAACCAGATGTTGCCGGCGGGCGCCGCGGGCACACCTGCCGCACCGAGCGCGGCAGGATCGAGGACCTGATAGTCCTGCGCGTTCGCGTCGGCCGGTGCCGCGTGCAGCGGCAACACCCAACCGGTGCGGCCCTTGGCGGCGTCCTGGGTCAGGTACGACGCGACATATACGTCGTTCGCACTCGGGCAGCCCGCGCCCGGCGGTTGCGGCGGCGGCGTGACCGGTTGCGAATGCGGCGGGCAAGCGGCGAGGCCGAGCAACGAAGCGACGAGCGCGAGGCGAACCATGCGCGGACAGTACTACGAGCGCTTGCGCTTGCCGATCGCTTCACGCCCGAGCCGCAGGATGTCGCGCACCGCGGGGCGCAAGAACACGAACGCGCCGAGCGTGTACACGACTGCCCCAGCCGCGACCTGGACGACCAGCGACACCAGCTTCGGCGCGTCGTCGAGCACGTGCGCGAGACCGATCACCGCGAGGAACATCGGCACGCACGGGATCAGCGGCTTCGAGATCCCGATCAGGTAGTTCTTTACGGAGTAATTGCAGACGATGCCGGCGACGACGATCGTGCCGATCGCGTGCATGCCGTAACCGATGCCACCGCCGACGCACGCCCACACCGGGTTGCCGACGGCGCCACCGATCGCGACGCCCGACAGCACGACGACCGCGCGGAAGAAGCTCGAGAACATCACGAGCCGGGTCTTCTGGACCGCCTGGATGTACGCGATCGCGGACCACATCGTCGGCCGGAATACCGTCATGATCGACAGCACGAGCAGCATCGGCGCCATCGGCGCCCACCGCGCGTCGAAGAACGCGGCGACGACGGTCTGCGAGACCGCGCCGAGACCGACGCCGAGCGGCGTGACGATCACCGCCATCAGCGCGGCGGTGCGGACGACGTTGCGCGCGCGCTGCGCCTCTTCCATCCGCGAGAACGACGGCATCAAGACCTCGCCGATCTGCTCGGCGATGTTGTTGACCGGCATCTCGGCGAGCGAGTACGCGAGGTTGTAGCGAGCCATCACGGCCGCGTCGAACAGCTTCGTCATGATCAGGTTGTCCCAGCGCGTCGCCGCGCGATCGGACACCGCCGCGATCATGATCGGCAGGCCATAGAGAAACAGATCCTTGACGTCGGCGGCCTTCAGCTTCGTCGGTGCGAGCCACTCGTTCTTCGGCGAAGCGCGGAAGAACAGGATGCACTGGACGACCGAGCGGATCACCGCCGCGAACTCGATCGCCTTCGCGCCCCACGGCTTCGCGAATGCGAGCGCGAGCGCGGTGAACAGCAGCTCGCCGATCGCGTTCGTCGATGCGATCGTGCGGAACTTCAGCGAGCGCATGATCAACCGCTCGGGCACGTAGCGCGCGCGATCGAACAGGTGCGCGAGCGCGTAGCCGTAGATGTAGTGGCCCATCTTCGGCGCGTCGAGGAAGTTGCCGAGCGGCTCTTGCGCGGCGCACACGATGACCATCGCGCCGATGCCGATGCCGACGTGCAGCACCATCGCCTGGAACGCGATCTCGGGTGGCGAGTTCTTCGCGATGATGTTCTGACCGAACGCGAAGCTCGTCAGCACGCCCGCGGTCATCACGGCGATCGACGCGGTCAGCACGTCGCCGTACTCGGCCGGCGCGATGAACCTCGTGAGGATCAGCGTGCCGACGAGCTGGATCATGCGGGAGGTCACCCCGAACAACATGTTCCAGGCGACTCCGCGCGCGGCAGTATTGGCGACGGACATCGCCTAGCGGAACCGCGCCATCCAGTCGGACACGAGCGCGATCAACTCGGCCTGCTCGTCGAGCTCCGTGAACGTGTGGTTCGCGTTCTCGAAGTAAGCGCTCTCGACCTTGCCGCGTAGCTCTGGAAACAGTTCGAACAATTGATTCGGATGATTGTACTTCGCGCCGTGGATGCCTGAATAGATCGCGAGGATCTTCACGCCGCGTGAAACGAGCGTCGCGAGCTCGTTACGGAATTGTGAGACCGGCGGCGCGCTCCGCCCCTCTTCCTGTTCTTCCGGCGCTTCGGCCCGGTCGCGCAGCGCGCGCAGGCGATCGATCGTCGCGCGCGCGCGACGCTCTGCAACCTTCGCGATCCAGCGCACCGATTCGCGCGGGCTGCGCGCGGACAGTTTCGTGTAGAGCGCGCGCAGCCGGCCGCGCTTGCTCGCGTACGTGTGCGGATCGACGACCGCGATGCCGGCGACCCGGTCGTCGACCAGTGCGGTCGCGATCGCATTGTCGGCACCCGCACATACCCCGAAGATCACGAACCGCGAGGTCCCGAGCCGCTCCGCGAGCGTCGCGAGCACGAGCCGGGTGTCGTTGACGGCACTGTCGCGGAACGTGGTCGCATCCGAGGAGTTGATGCTGTCGCCGATCCCGCCCAGATCGAGCCGGAGGCAGGTCACTCCCGCGGCGGCGAGCCGGCGCGCGAGGACGACGTGCAGGCGGTGGGGGCCGACGCGGTGCAACACGCCTGCGTTCAAAATCACCACCACGGGCGCGCCTGCGCGCGGTTGCTCCGGTTGGCTCAGGATTCCTACGAGTTGATCGCGATCTCCGAAGCGCAGCACCGATTCGGCGACGGGCGCTCTCGACGCTCGTCTATGCCGCTCGTGCATTGCCGTCATGTCGGGCGGGATTGTAAGCTGCCGATCTGGATCGTGGGTGTGAGCATCGAGTATTTCGGTGATCGGCGGCTTTTAGGCGCGCTTCACCTCGCGCAGCGGTTGCAGCCGAGGAGCACGGCGGTCGTGCTGTGCAATCCCTTCGGGGAAGAAGCGTCGCGTGGGCACCGCACGTTTCGCGTGCTCGCGACCCAGCTCGAGCGGCTCGGCTACTCCACGCTGCGGTTCGACTACACCGGGACCGGCGACTCGCAAGGCGACAGCGAAGACGCGACGGTCGACAGTTGGCTCGCCGACATCGGCGAAGCGGCCGAGCACCTGCGGAAGACGAGTGGGATCTCGCGGATCTCGCTGGTCGGCCTGCGGTTCGGAGCGACGCTCGCAGCGCTCGCGACCGCGCGCGGCGTGTTGAAAGCGCGTCACCTCGTCTTGTGGGATCCGATCGTCGAAGGTCGCGCGTATCTCGCGGAGCTCGTCGCGCAACACGAGGCGTACATGCGCGACGAGATCGGCCCGACGTGGACCGATCGCCGCGGCCAGCGCCCCGACGGCTGGCCGATGGGAGCGCTCGGTGCGCCGATCAGCGCGGCGCTCGCCGCGGAGCTCGCCGCGATCGATCTCGGCACCGTGACGCCGGCGATGGATCACTGCACCGTGATCCAGACCCGGCCCGCGCAAGGCGCCGATCGGATGCGCGCGCACATGCCGCCGGGCGCGCAATGGATCGAGATGGCCGATGACACCGCCTGGAACAGCGACGCCGCGTTGAACGCGATGGTCGTGCCGATGGAGATCGTGAAGACCGTGATCGCCCGCATCGAAAAGAGCTCGCCATGACGCAGACGAACGACGAAGTCGATTTGCTCGATGTAGTGGCAGTCTCACCAGGTGGCAGCGGCGAGGACAGCATCGCGATCGAGCTCGCTCCTGCCGAGGAAGCCGAGCTCGCCGCGCTCGCACGACGCGCGGGCGTGACGGCGACGGCGATCTGGCGCGCGACCTGGGCACTGTTGATCGCGCGACTCGGCGGTGCGAAGCGCGAGGGCGACGTCGCGACGTGGCTCGCGACCAACCCCGGTGCGAACGATGCGACGTGGGAGGCGACGGACCACGGCGCGACCGCGCGGTTCGAGCGCTCGCGGATCGATCGCGTGAACATGGAGCGGCTCGCCGGGCTGCTCCGCGTGATGCTCGCGCAGGTGATCGCGCCGGGCGCGCGGCTCGAGACCGTATCGCCGCTCACGCCGACCGAGCGCGCGCTCGTCGTCGAGACCTGGAACCAGACCCGGGTCGAGTACCGGCCCGAAGCGACCGTGCACGCGCTGTTTCGCGAGCAGGCCGCGGCGCACCCCGAGCGCGTCGCGATCGCGTGGGACGGCGGCGCCATGGCGTACGGCGATCTCGATCGCTGGTCCGACGCGCTCGCCGAGCGCCTGATCGCTGCGGGCGTCGCGACCGATCAGCCGGTCGCGCTCGTGATGGAGCGCTGCCCCGAGGCGATCGTCGCCGCGCTCGCGATCCTGAAGGCCGGCGGCGCGTACTTGCCGCTCGATCCCGAGTATCCGGCCGAGCGCCTCGCGTTCGCGATCGGCGACGCCGGCGCCGAGGTGCTGGTGACGACGCACGCGCGTGGCAATGCACTCGCCGCGTTCGCGCAGCGCACGCTGTTCGTCGAGGATGCGCGCCACGACTCCGCATCGGTGTTGCCGCGGGTCGAGCGCGCGACGCCGACCACGCGCGCGTACGTGATGTACACGTCGGGCTCGACCGGAACGCCGAAGGGCGTCCAGATCGAGCACCGCTCGATCGTCCGGCTCGTCGGCCGCCCCGCGTACGTCGAGCTCGCGGAGCACACGCGGTTCTTGCACGCCGCGCCGCTCGGATTCGATGCCTCGACGCTCGAGCTGTGGGGACCGTTGCTCCACGGCGGCAGCGTCGTCGTCTATCGCGATCCGGTCCCGACCGGGCGCGGCCTCGCGCGCGCGATCGCCGCGCACGGCGTCACCACGATGTGGCTGACCGCGGCGCTGTTCAACTCGGTCGTCGACGAGGATCCGCGCCTGCTCGCGGGCCTTTCGCAGCTGTTCACCGGTGGCGAGGCGCTGTCGCCCTCGCACATCAAGAAGGCGCTCGCGGCGCTGCCCCAGACCGAGCTCGTCAACGGCTACGGCCCGACCGAGTGCACGACGTTCACGACGACGTTCTCGATCCCGCGCGACCTGCCGGCGGAGATCGCGATCCCGATCGGCGCGCCGATTGCGGATACCCAGTGCTACGTGCTCGATCGCGCCGGCCAGCCCGTGCCGATCGGTATCGTCGGCGAGCTGTTCGTCGGCGGCCTCGGCGTGGCGCGCGGCTACCTCGCGCGGCCGGAGCTCGATCGCGAGCGGTTCGTCGCGAACCCGTTCGGCGAGGGCCGGCTGTACCGCACCGGCGATCGAGTGCGCTGGCGGAACGACGGCACGATCGACTTCCTCGGTCGCGCCGACAACCAGGTCAAGCTGCGCGGCTTCCGGATCGAGCTCGGCGAGATCGAAGCGCGGCTCGGCGCCCTGCCCGGCGTCCAGGCGTGCGCCGTGCTCGTCCGCAGCGAAGGTCCGCTCGGCAAGCGGCTCGTCGCGTACGTCGTGCCGAGCGATCCCGCGCTCGCAACCGCGCCCGTGCTGCGCACCCAGCTCGCGAAGGTCTTGCCCGAGTTCATGGTCCCGGCGACGTTCGTCACGCTCGCCGCGCTGCCCGTCACCGCGAACGGCAAGCTCGATCGCGCGAAGCTCCCCGCACCGACGACTGCGCGGCCCGAGCTCGCCCAACCGTATCGCGCGCCGACCGGAGATCGCGAGGCGACGATCTGCCGCGTGTTCGCGCAGACGCTCGGCCTCGATCAGGTCGGTGCGCTCGACGGGTTCTTCGAGCTCGGCGGCAACTCGCTGCTCTCGGTCCGCTTGCTCGGCAAGCTGCGCGAAGCGGGCCTGCCCGAAATCTCGTCAGCGATCTTCTTCGCCGCACCGACGCCCGCCGCGCTCGCGAAGGCGCTCGATGCGCCAGCGCCGGTCGCCACCACGCGCTCGCGCGCCGCTCGCAGCGACGAGCCGATCGCGATCATCGGCTTCGCCGGGCGGTTCCCCGGCGCCGGCGATGTCGCCGCGTTCTGGGACAACCTGTGCGCCGGCAAAGAGTCGATCACGACGTTCGCGCCCGGCGAGCTCGATCCGAGCATCCCCGCGGCGCAGAAGAACGATCCAGCGTACGTGCCCGTGCGCGGCGTGCTCGAGGGCGTCGAGCTGTTCGATCACCAGTTCTTCGGGATCTCGCCGCTCGAAGCGCAGCTGCTCGATCCGCAGCACCGCCACTTCCTCGAGGTCGCGTGGCACGCGCTCGAGCACTCCGGCCACGTCCCCGATTCCGCGCCGGGACCGATCGGCATCTTCGGCGGCATGTACAACGCGACGTACTACCAGCGCCACCTGTGGACGCGCCCCGATGTCTCGGGCCGGCTCGGCGAGCTCGCGCTGATGCTCGGCAACGAGAAGGACTACGTCACGACGCGCGTCGCCCACAAGCTCGGCCTCACCGGCCCGGCGGTCGCGATCCACACGGCATGCTCGACGTCGCTCGTCGCCGCGTCGATGGCGATGGACAGCCTGCGCAACGGCGGCTGCGATATCGCGCTCGCCGGCGGCGTCGCGATCACGTGCCCGCCGAACAGCGGCCACCTGTTTCAAGAGGGCTCGATGGCGTCGCCCGATGGCCACACCCGCACGTTCGACGCGCAGGCCGGCGGCACGGTGTTCTCCGACGGTGTCGCGATCGTGGTGCTGCGCCGGCTCAGCGACGCGCTCGCCGCGGGCGATCAGATCTACGCGGTGATGCTCGGCGCCGCCGTCAACAACGACGGCAGCGAGCGCGCGAGCTTCACCGCGCCGTCGCCCGAAGGCCAGGCCGCGGTGATCGCCGCCGCGCACGACGCCGCCGGGATCGATGCGCGCACGCTGTCGTACATCGAGGCGCACGGTACCGCGACGCCGCTCGGCGATCCGATCGAGATCGAGGGACTGACCCGCGCGTTCTCGCGCCACACCCAGGAGCGCGGGTTCTGCGCGATCGGCTCGGTCAAGAGCAACGTCGGCCACCTCGTGATCGCGGCGGGCGCGACGAGTCTGATCAAGACGTCGCTCGCGCTGCACCACAAGGTGATCCCACCGTCGATCAACTTCACGGCGCCGACGCCGAAGATCGACTTCGCGCGCACGCCGTTCAAAGTGCAGACCGAGCTCGGGAAGTGGCCGGCGAGCGCTGGGCCGCGCCGCGCGGGTGTCAGCTCGTTCGGGTTCGGCGGCACGAACGCGCACGCCGTCCTCGAAGAAGCGCCTCCCGCCGTGCGCTCGACGCCGTCGCCGCGCGGCAGCGAAGTGCTGTTGGTCTCGGCGCGCACCGCACCGGCGCTCGAGCAAGCGAGTGCGAACCTCGCGCGCTACCTCGAAAAGACCACCGCGCCACTCGCCGACGTCGCGCACACGCTGCAGACCGGTCGCAAGGGCTTCAACCATCGCCGCTGGGTCGCCGCGTCGAGCGCCGCCGAAGCCGCACGCCTGTTGACGACGACGCCACCGGATCCGGCGCGGATCGGCACGCGCGAGCTCGGCGCCGAGCTGCCCGCGCTCGGCTTCCTCTGCCCGGGCCAAGGTTCGCAGTACGCGCGGATGGGCTACGGCCTCTATCACTCGGAGCCGGCGTTCCGCGCCGCCTACGACGAGTGCTGCGCGATCCTCCAGGCGCACACCGGGACCGATCCGCGCGACGTGTTCTTCTCGGAAGATCCGAAGGCGCTGGTTCCGACGAGCCAGACCCAGCCCGCGATCTTCACGCTCGAGTACTCGCTCGCGAAGATGTGGCTGAGCTGGGGCGTGAAGCCGACCGCGCTGATCGGCCACAGCGTCGGCGAGTGGGTGTGCGCGGCGCTCGCCGAGGTCATGCCGCTCGGCGATGCACTCGGCCTCGTCGTCGAGCGCGGCCGCAGGATGCAGGAGTTGCCGGCCGGCACGATGCTGTCGGTCCGGCTGCCCGCGAAGGAGCTCGAGCCGAAGCTGCCCGCGGGCGTCGCGATCGCGGCGGAGAACGCACCGGGTCTGTGCGTCGCATCGGGTCCAACCGAGCTCATCGCGCAGCTCGAGGCCGAGCTCGCCGCCGGCAACGTCGCCGCGAAGCGACTCGTCACGTCGCACGCGTTCCACTCCGCGATGATGGAGCCGGTGATCGAGCCGCTCGCGGCGAAGATCGCGGCGGTGAAGCTATCGCCGCCGAAGTTGCGGATCATGTCGACGGTCACGGCGACGTGGATGACCGACGCCGATGCGACGAGCGTGCGCTACTGGGCCGAGCACCTGCGCGCGCCGGTACGGTTCGCGCCAGCCGTCGCCGCGCTGCTCGCCGAGTCGCGCCGCGTGCTGATCGAGATCGGGCCGCGCGCGACGCTGACCGCGCTCGCCCGCCAGGCGACCGGCAAGCGCGCGTTGCCGCCGGCCGTCGCGAGCCTCGCCGATACCGCCGAGAAAGAGCCCGAGTCGATCGCCGCCGCGCTCGGCCAGCTGTGGTCGCTCGGCGCATCGTTCGACTGGGCCGGCTATCGCAGCACCGAGCGCCGCAAGAAGCTCGCGCTACCCGCCTATCCGTTCCAGCGCGTCCGCCACTGGGTCGACGCGCCGGCCACCGCGACCCAGGTCGCAATGCCGATCGCGAGCGCTGCACCCGCGCTCGCACTCCCCGCTCTCCCTGCCCTGCCCGTTCCTGTTCCGGAGATTCCCGCCATGTCGAATGTTGATCGCCGTCCGCGCCTCGTGTCCTCGATCTGCTCGCTCGTCGAAGAAGTCTCGGGTCTCGAGGTCAGCGAGGCCGAGGCGAACACGCCGTGGCTCGAGCTCGGCCTCGACTCGTTGACGCTCACGCAGCTCGCGCTCCAGGTCCAGCGCACGCACGCGGTGAAGGTCACGTTCCGCCAGGTGATGGAGAGCTTCCCGACGATGGCGGCGCTCGCGCAGATGCTCGACGAGCAGCTGCCGCCCGACGCTGCTGCCCCGGCTCCGGTTGCTGCAGCGCCGGTCGCCGCCGCGCCTATCGCGATGCCCGCGTTCGCGATGCCTGCTGCGCCCGCTGCCGGTGGTGATTATCTCCGCCAGGTCATCGACCAGCAGATGATGCTGATGCAGGCGCAGCTCGCGCTGCTCGCGGGTGGTGCGGTCGCGCAGCCGCAGCCCGCGCCGGTCGCCGCGAAGCCCGCGCCGGCTCCCGCACCCGCCGCCGCGAAGCCGGCACCGGTCGTCGCTCCCGCGAAGAACGAGGACGAGCCCGCCGCGGTCGCGCAGACCTACGACGTCAAGAAGGCGTTCGGCGCGATCGCGCGGATCCACACCGCCGTCGACGAGCTCACGCCGCAGCAGCGGACCCGGCTCGACGCGTTCATCCAGCGCTACACGAAGCGCACCCGCAAGTCGAAGGACTACACGATCGAGCACCGCCCGCACATGGCGGATCCGCGCGTCGTCAACGGCTTCCGCCCGCTGACCAAGGAGCTGACGTATCAGATCGTGATCGAGCGGTCGCGCGGCTCGAAGCTGTGGGACCTCGACGGCAACGAGTACGTCGACGTGCTCCAGGGCTTCGGCATGAGCCTGTTCGGCTGGCAGCCCGACTTCCTGCGCAAGGCGATCCACGAGCAGGTCGACCTCGGCTACGAGATCGGGCCGCAGCACGTGCTCGCCGGCGAGACCGCGAAGCTGTTCTGCGAGGTCACCGGTGCCGAGCGCGCCGCGTTCTGCAACACCGGCTCCGAAGCGGTGATGGGCACGATGCGGATCGCGCGTACCGTCACCGGTCGCACGACGATCGCGGTGTTCACCGGCGCGTATCACGGCATCTTCGACGAGGTCATCGTCCGCGGCACGCGCAAGCTGAAGAGCATCCCGGCGGCGCCCGGCATCATGCCGTCGACCGTCCAGAACGTGCTCGTCCTCGACTACGGCACGCCGGAGTCGCTCGAGATCCTGCGCGAGCGCGCCGACGAGCTCGCCGCGATCGTCGTCGAGCCGGTCCAGAGCCGGCGCCCCGACTTCCAGCCGGTCGAGTTCTTGCGCGAGCTCCGCCAGCTCACGCTCGATCACGGCATCCTGTTCGTGTTCGACGAGGTCGTGTGCGGCTTCCGCGCCCACCAGCGCGGCGCACAGGGCCTGTTCGGCATCCAGGCCGACCTCGCGTCGTACGGCAAGGTCGTCGGCGGTGGCTTCTCGATCGGCGTGATCGCCGGCAAGCGCCAGTTCATGGACGCGCTCGACGGCGGCGAGTGGCGCTACGGCGACGAATCGATCCCGACGGTCGGCGTCACGTACTTCGCCGGCACGTTCGTCCGTCACCCGCTCGCGCTCGCCGCTGCGAAGGCTGCGCTCCAGCACATGAAGGACGCCGGTCCCTCGCTCCAGGAGAAGCTGACCGCGAAGACCGCCGCGATGGTCGCCGAGATCAACGCGTACATGCAGGAGATCGGAGCGCCGTTCAAGCTCAACACGTTCGCGTCGCTGTGGCGCAACGTGTTCACCGAGGATCTGCCGTACGGCGACCTGATCTACGCGATGATCCGCGATCGCGGCATCCACATCCTCGACAACTTCCCGTGCTTCCTCACGACGTCGCACAGCGACGAGGACATCGCGAAGATCGTCCGCGCGTACAAGGAAGCCGCGAGCGAGATGCAGGCGAGCGGGTTCTTCCCGATCCGCGTCACCCGCACCGCGCCCGAAGTTGCCGGCACGCGCGAAGCGCCGTCGACCGAGCCGCAGCGCGAGGTCTGGCTCGCCGACAAGCTCGGTACCGAAGCATCGCTCGCGTACAACGAGTCGGTCTCGCTCCACCTGCGCGGCGAGCTCGATGTCGGTGCGCTGCGCCAGGCCGTGCGCGACCTCCCGGCGCGCCACGACGCGCTGCGCGCGACGTTCTCGTCCGACGGCACCGCGATCCGCGCGGCATCGGCGCTCGAGCTCGAAGTGCCGCTGCGCGATCTGTCGGATCTCACGCCCGACCAGCGCGAGGCCGAGCTCGCGAAGATCGTCGCCCGCCATGTCGGCGAGCCGTTCGCGCTCGAGACCGGCCCGCTGATCCGCGCGGAGCTCGTCCGGCTCGATCCCGATCACCACGTCCTCGTGTTCACCGGTCACCACATCGTCCTCGACGGTTGGTCGTACTGGGTGATCGTGAAGGACCTCGCGTCGCTCTACGGCATCGCGACCGGCGCGCGCACCCAGCCGCTCGCGCCCGCCCCGTCGTTCTTCGACTACGCGATCGACATCGCGGCGAAGCAGTCGAGCGCGGAGGTCCGCGCGAACGAAGCGTGGTGGATCGAGCGGTTCGCGACCGGCGTGCCGACACTCGACCTGCCGACCGATCGCCCGCGCCCCGCGGTTCGCACGACCGCTGCGGGTCGCGAGGACTTCACGCTGCCCGCGGATCTGCTCGCCGGCGTCAAGAAGCTCGGCGCGAAGCTCGGCGCGAGCGCGTTCGCGACGCTGCTCGCCGGGTTCGACGTGCTGCTCCATCGGATCACCGGCGCGACCGATGTCGTCGTCGGCGTCCCCGCCGCAGGCCAGGCCTCGGCTGGCCTCGAAGGGCTCGTCGGTCACGCGGTCAACATGCTGCCGCTGCGCAACCAACTCCAACGCACCGACACGTTCGCGGAGCACGTCGCGGCGTCGCGGCGGACGATGCTCGACGCGTACGACCACCAGGACGTCACGTTCGGCCGCGTGCTCCAGATGCTGCCGATCGCCCGCGATCCGAGCCGGCTACCGCTGATCACGGTGATCTTCAACATCGATCAAGCGCTCGCGGCCGAGGGCCACGGCATGCCGGGCATCTCGCTCGAGCTCGCGTCGAACGCGCGCATCCACGAGACGTTCGAGCTGTTCATCAACGCGGTCGACACCGGCAACGGCCTCCGCATGGAGTGCCAGTACAACAAGGACCTGTTCGACGCCGCGACCGTGCGGCGCTGGCTCGCCGCGTTCGAGGTCCTGCTGCGCGCCGCGATCACCGATCCGACGACGCCGCTCGGCAAGCTGCCGATCGTCCCCGAGTCGGATCGCGCGCAGCTCGCCGCGTGGAACCGGACCGAGGCCGACTATCCGCGTACGACGCGGGTCGAAGAGCTGATGTTCGCGACCGCGCGCCGCGTGCCGGATCGGATCGCGGTAACCGCGAAGGGGAAGACGCTGACCTATCGCGCGCTCGCGCAGCGCGCCGAGGCGATCGCGGGAGAGATCCGCGCGACCGGCGTGCGCGCCGGCGATCGGGTCGGCTTGCTCGTCGACCGCGACCTCGATCTCGTACCGTCGCTGTTCGGCGCGCTCGCGGCGGGCGCGACGTACGTGCCGCTCGATCCGAACTTCCCGACCGAGCGGCTTCGCTTCATGGTCGAGGACGCGAAGCTCGCCGCGATCGTGACGACGAGCGCGATCGCGCAGGCCTACGCGACCGTGATCGGCCGCGTGCCGGTCGTGATCCTCGAGGACGCGCCGGCGACGTACGACGGCGATCATCATCCGGTGACCGCGACCGCGCAGGACACCTGCTACGTGATCTACACGTCGGGCTCGACCGGCAAGCCGAAGGGCGTGCGGGTCCCGCACCGTGCGGTCGTCAACTTCCTCGGCGCGATGCGCGCGCGGCCCGGCTTCAGCGAGGACGACAAGCTCGTCGCGGTGACGACGCTGTCGTTCGACATCGCGGTGCTCGAGCTGATCCTCCCGGTCGCGACCGGCGCGCACATCGTGATCGCGACGCGCGAAGAAGCGACCGACGGCGAGGCGCTGCGCCGCGTCCTCGAGCAGCACCACGCGACCGTGATGCAGGCGACGCCGGCGACCTGGCGCCTGTTGATCGAAGCGGGCTGGCGCGGCGCGAAGGACTTCCGCGCGCTGTGCGGTGGCGAGCCGCTGCCCGGCGAGCTCGCGAGCGCGCTCCTCGAGCGCACCGGCCAGCTGTGGAACATGTACGGCCCGACCGAGACCACGGTGTGGTCGACGTGCGATCGCGTCACCGCGGGCCGGCCGATCTCGATCGGTACGCCGATCGCGAACACCCAGATCCACGTGCTCGATGAAGGGCTCCAGGCAATGCCGATCGGCATCGTCGGTGAGTTGTTCATCGCCGGCGATGGCGTGACCCAGGGCTACCTCGATCGCCCCGAGCTCACCGCCGAGCGCTTCGTCGCCGACTCGTACCAGCTCGATCCGAACGCGAAGATGTATCGCACCGGCGACCTCGGCCGCTGGCGTAGCGATGGCACGATCGAATGCCTCGGCCGCACCGACTTCCAGGTGAAGGTGCGCGGCTATCGCATCGAGCTCGGCGAGATCGAGACCGCGCTCGCGCGCCATCCCGCGATCGCGCAGGCCTCGGTGACGACGCGCGAAGATCGCCCCGGTGACGTTCGCCTGATCGGCTACGTCGTCGCGCGCGATGGGGCGCCGACCGACGAAGCGCTTCGCGCCCACCTCGCCGAGACCCTGCCCGACTACATGATCCCGGCGCGGTTCGTGACGCTCGCGGCGCTGCCGCTGACGCCGAACGGCAAGGTCGATCGCAAGGCGCTGCCCGCACCGTCGGGCCCGGCGCTCGCGAACCAGGGCGCGACCGTCGCGCCGCGCACGCCGACCGAGGAGGTCGTCGCCGCCGCGTATCAGGAAGCGCTCGCACTACCGCGGCTCTCCGTGCTCGACGACTTCTTCGCGCTCGGCGGCCACTCGCTGCTCGTCGCACAGATGACGACGAAGCTGTCGCGCACGCTCGGCCGCGTCGTGCCGATGCGCGCGGGCTTCGAGCACCCGACCGTCGCGAGCCTCGCGGCGTGGATCGATGGCTCGAAGGCGCGTAGCGCAGATGCACCGCCGACGATCCCGCATCGCGCGCAGGGCTCGACCGCACCGCTGTCGCTGATGCAGCAGCGCGTCTGGTATCTCGAGCAGCTCCAGCTCGGCAAGACCGTGTTCCACGTGCCGTCGGCGCACCGCCTCCAGGGCGCGCTCGACGTCGACAAGCTAGGCAAGGCGTTCGCGCAGCTCGTCGAGCGCCAGCCGATCCTGCGGACGTCGATCGGCACGGTCGGCGATTCGCCGGCGCAGATCATCGCGGCGCACGTCGAGACTGCGCTGCCGTACGAAGACCTCAGCTCGCTGCCCGATACCGAGGCCGAGCTCGCGCGCCGGATGGAAGCCGATATCGCGCTGCCGTTCGATCTCGCGCGCGGCCCGCTGTGGCGCGCGAAGCTGTACAAGCTCGCGCCCGATCATCACGTCCTGTACTTCATGCCGCACCACATCATCTGGGACGGCTGGTCGTTCGACCTGTTCTACGAGGAGATGACGGCGCTCTACGGCGGCACCGATCGCACGGCGCCGACGGTGACGTACGGCGACTTCGCCGCGTGGCATCGCGATTGGATGAGCGGCCCCGAGCTCGCGCGCCAGCTCGAGCATTGGAAGAACAAGCTCGCGGGTGCGCCCGACGCGCTCGACCTGCCCGTCGATCGCCAGCGCCCGCCGATGCAGACCGGCGAAGGCGCGACCGAGTGGTTGAAGCTCCCGGCAGCAACCGCGGCGAAGCTGCGCGACGTCGGCCTGAAAGAAGGCGCGACGCTGTTCATGACGCTGCTCGGCGCGTGGACCGCCCTGCTCCACCAGCTGACTCGCCAGAGCGAGATCATCGTCGGCACGCCGGTGCGCGGCCGCGCGCTCCCCGAGATCGAGCAGGTGATGGGCTTCTTCGTCAACGCGCTGCCGCTGCGCCTCCGGGTCGACGCGAACGCGACGTTCCTCGAGCTGCTCCGTCAGATCCGGAGCGAGACGGTCGAAGCGTTCGGCGCGCAAGACGTACCGTTCGAGCACCTCGTCCGCGTCCTCGATCTCAAGCGCGACGAGAGTCGGTTCCCGATCTACCAGGCGTTCTTCTCGTATCAGGACGCGCGCCAGCGTCCGCCGCGCTGGGGCAACCTCGAGCACCACAACGTGCCGGTGTTCCAGCCGTCGGCCGCGCAAGATGTCGCGCTGTGGTTCCTCGACGGCGTCGACGGCATCGTCGGCGGCCTCAACTACAACACCGACATCATCACCGAGGACACGGCCGCGCGCTGGCGCCGCCGCTACCTCGCGCTCGTCGAGGCGATCGCGCTCCATCCCGAGCGCCCGCTGCGCGAGCTGTTCGCGGTGACCGCCGAGGAGCGCACGCAGCTCGCGGCGTGGAACAACACGAAGCGCCCGCTCGCGGCCGATGCGAACCTCGTGTCGTTGTTCGCGGGGCTCGGCGCGCGCGGCGATCGCCCGGCGATCCGCCACCTCGGCAAGACGGTGACGTACACGGAGCTCGCGGCCGAGCGCGACAAGGTCGCCGCGACGCTCGCGGCGCGCGGGGTCGGCCCCGGCGATGTCGTCGCACTCCACGTCGAGCGCACGCCGTTCATGCTCGCTGCGCTGCTCGGCACGCTCGCGACCGGCGCGACGTACCTGCCGCTCGACCCGAGCTTCCCGGCAACGCGCCTCGCGTTCATGCTCGAAGACGCGCGCGCGAAGCTCGTGATCAGCGACGTCACCGACGGCGAGCTGACCCACGCGACGATCCTGCGCCCGGACGACTTCAAGATCGGACCCGTGCCGAAGCTGACGGCGAAGCCCGATGCGGCGGCGTACTTGATCTACACGTCGGGCTCGACCGGCAAGCCGAAGGGCGTGGAGGTCCCGCACCGCGCCGTCGCGAACTTCCTCGCGGCGATGCAGCAACGGCCCGGCCTCGGCGAGACCGATCGGCTCGTCGCGGTGACGACGCTGTCGTTCGACATCGCGGTGCTCGAGCTGATGCTGCCGCTCGCGTGCGGCGCCGAGATCGTGCTCGCGACCCGCGAGCAAGCGACCGACGGCAACGCGTTGCGCGGTCTGCTCGAGCAACACAAGGCGACCGTGATGCAGGCGACGCCCGCGACGTGGCGCATGCTCGTCGAAGCCGGCTGGCGTGGTGGCTCCGCGTTCAAGGCGCTGTGTGGCGGTGAAGCGCTGCCGCCGGAGCTCGCCGAAGCGCTGCTCGGCCGCACCGGCCAGCTGTGGAACATGTACGGCCCGACCGAGACCACGGTGTGGTCGACCTGCTCGCGCGTCGAAGCCGGCCGCGGTGGGGTCACGATCGGCACGCCGATCGACAACACCGAGGTGTGGATCGTCGACGATCATGGCGACCTCGCACCGATCGGCGTGCCCGGCGAGCTGTGCATCGGCGGCGATGGCGTCGCGCTCGGCTATCACGGCCGGCCGGAGCTGACCGCCGAGCGGTTCATTCCCGATACGTTCTCGGGTCGCACGAACGCGCGGGTCTATCGCACCGGCGACCTCGCGCGCTGGCGCGCAGATGGCGAGCTCGTTCACCTCGGCCGCACCGACTTCCAGGTCAAGGTCCGCGGCTATCGCATCGAGCTCGGCGAGATCGAGGTCGTGCTCGCGCGCCATCCGGCGCTCGCGGGTGCGGTCGTCGTCGCGCAACCGGGTCCGGGTGGCGAGCAGAGGCTCGTCGCGTACGTGATCGCGAAGCCGGCGAACGTGGTCCCTGCACCGCAGGCGCTGCGCGAGCACCTCCGCGCGTCGCTGCCGGACTACATGGTGCCGGCGGTGTTCGTGACGCTCGAGACGTTCCCGCTGACGCCGAACGGCAAGGTCGATCGCCGCGCGTTGCCCGCACCCGAGACGACGCTCGCGGAACCGACGACGAGCTATCGCGGTCCGCGCACGCACGCCGAGGAGCTGGTCGCGACCGTGTGGCGCGAGCTGTTGAAGGTCGAGCGGATCAGCATCGCCGACAACTTCCTCGACCTCGGCGGCCACTCGCTCTTGATCATGCAGGCGATCGCGAAGCTCGAGGCGCGCACCGGCAAGCGGATCAGCCCGCGCGCGTTCATCTTCCAGACGCTCGAGCAGATCGCGCGCGAGTACGATGCTCGCCCGCCCGAGGCGCCGAAGCCGCCGCCGCCGGCGCCCACCGGTCGGTTGCAGCGCTGGCTGACGTCGCTGATCCCCGGCTCTAAATCGTGAGCCGCTGGCGTGCGGCCGCGACGCTCGCGCTGATCGCGTGGTGCGTCGTGGTCGTCGCGCTTCGCCGCCCCGCGCAGATCACGGACGACTGGATGGGTTGGCGCCAGGCCGACACCCAGGCGATCGCGCGCAACTTCGTCGAAGAGGGCTTCACACCGCTCCACCCGCGCATCGACTGGCGCGGCGATGGCCCGGGCTTCGTCGAGACCGAGGCGCAGCTCTATCCGACGCTGATCGCGGCGACCATGGAGGTCACCGGCGAGTCGGAGTGGCCGGGACAGCTGATCTCGCTCGCGTGCACCGCGACCGCGCTCGCGCTGATCTTCGCCGCGCTCGCCCGTCGCTACGGCGAACCCGCGGGGTTCGTCGCGCTCGTCGCGCTGCTCGGCCATCACGGCACGCTCGCGATCGCGACGTCGATCCAGCCCGATTCGCTCGCGCTGGTCTTGTTCGTGATCGGCTGGATCGCGTTCGTCGCGGATCTCGAAGCGCCGTCGCGCGGCAGGCTCGCGCTGTGGATCGCCGCGACCGCGCTTGCCGGACTCGTCAAGCCGACGACGCTCGAGCTCGGCATCGCCCAGTGCGTGCTCGCGGCGCTGTCGCACCGCCTGGGTTCGCCGCGGCTGTGGCTCGGCTGGGCGGTCGTGCTCGCGATCGTGATCGCGTTCCTCGCGTACGCGCGCACACTGTACGTCACCTACGGCAACACGTTCGGCGTGCTCTCCGGCGGCGACAGCAAGCTCCCCGCGGTCGCGATGATGAAGGATTCCGAGACCTGGATCGGCTTGGCGCGGTTCGGGATCAACTGGGGCGTCGGCGCGCTCGCGATTCCGGCGGCGATCTATCTTGCCTGGAAGCGCGCGCTCGAGCCGGCGCACTACGCGCTCGCCATCGCGGCCGTGCTGCTCGTCGTGGTCGCACTCCGCTACACGTCGGGCACGTTCGGCACGCACTATCACCTGCCGCATATCGTGCTCGGCGGCTGGCTCGTCGCCGCGGCTGTCGCGCAGCTCGGGCGGCCCCGCATCGTCGCCGCGGTCGTCGCTGTCTGCGCGCTCGTGCAAGGGGGGCGTGGCCTGCACTTCTTGCGCTCGCTCCGGCCCGAGCCGGAGACCACGCTCGGCGATCAGCTCGCCGCGCTCGCACCGCCGCACGCGCTCGTCGTCGTGCGCGCCCGCGCCGAGAGCTTCAACACCGAGTGGCACACCGCGAACAACTTCCAGGATCCACGCGTGTTCTACCTATCGCGGACCAAGGGCTGGGCGCTCCCGAACGACCTCGCCGGTGCCGCCGGGGTGGCAGATGCCGCTCGTCACGGCGCGCTGTTCTACGCCCACGTCCACCAGATGCCGCTCGACGCCGCGCTCGCCGCGTGGCTCGCGGCACACGCGACGCTCGTCGCGACCTCACAAGCCGGTCAAATCTACGCGTTATCGCGCACGCAGTAGAACCCGGAGTACGCGTCGATATCGCGGTCGCGCGTGAACGGAATCTCGCAGTGCTGCTCGCGGTTCATCCAGTCGTCGACGAGGCGATAGCCGAGCGCCGCGAGCTCTGCGAGCAGCGCCGTGCGGTTGTAGATGCGATACGCGTGAAACGCGCGGCCGGTCGACTGCACGGTCACGAACGGCTCACCGTCGTAGACCGGGAGCTTGTTGAGGATCAGGTGCTGCGGCTTGGAGCCGATCTGCGCGAGCACCTCTGTCAGAGACGCTTCACCGTACTGCAGCGAGCCCGCGGCCATGAACACGCTGCAGCCACGGCCGGCCGCGAGGTCGCTCGTGAACTCGAGGCCGTCGGTGTGCCGCTCTGCCGCGAGCTCGGCGCCGACCTTCACGATCGCGGGCATGTCGTAGACCAGCCAGCGCAGCCCGCGGGGGTAATTCAGGTAGTGGCGCCAACCATGGAAGCTGACGCCCACGTGGCCGCCGAGATCGAACACGAACGAGTGCTCGTCGAGGATGGCTCTCATCCAAAACAGGACCGCGTAATCGCTCTGATTCGCCTTCTCCATCCGGTGGCGATACAAGCCGGCGAGCTCGGCGTGGTCGTAGCCGACCGGCTGTCCTTTCGGGATCGCCGCCTCAGCCTCGGCGAATGTCGCGTAGATACCGCGGAACCGGTTCGCCGGACGCATCGCGAACGTGCGCTCGTAATCGAGCTCCAGGATCTGACCGAGCCCTGGAACTCGCCATGCGTGGCGTTGAACGCGTTTGCCGATCTCGATAAGGCCCACGGCATGCCATTATCACGTCTCGACTATGTCGGCTCCTCATATTCATGTCGACGCGGCGACGTTCGATCCGTGGAAGATCCAAGAGCTCACACACTCGCTCGTCGACCATCCGCTGCTCCAGCTCGATGCCCTCGTCGAGCTCGGCAAACGGCAACAAGAACGGAACCTGGTTCGCACGCATAGCGCCGACGCGAAGGCCGGGACGAGCTTCGCCGACGCGCCGAGCCTGCATCCGAACCAGAAGGGCGCCGCGACGACGCTCGCCGACATCGCGAACGCACGCGCATGGATGTCGCTGCTCAACGTCCAGGCGGATCCGATCTACCGCGCGTTCATCGACGAGGTGCTCGACTCCGTGAGGCCCGTCACGGACGTGCGCGATCCGGGCATGTGCTACCGCGCCGGCTGGATCTTCGTGTCGTCGCCGAACACGATCACGCCGTTCCACATGGATCACGAGCACAACTTCATCATGCAGATCCGCGGGACGAAGCGGCTCTACACGTGGGACCCGTTCGATCGGGTCACCGTGTCGGAGCGCGCGCAGGAGCTGTTTCACGACCGCCACTCGCGCGAGCTCGTGACGTGGAGCGAGGACCATCGCTCGCGCGCACGCATCCTCGACCTCGTGCCCGGCCAGGGCGGCTACATGCCCTCGACCGCGCCGCACATGGTCGAGAACGGACCGGAGCCATCGATCACGATCAGCTTCACCTACTACACGGACTCGACGCGCCGGCGCGAGCTGCTCTATCGCGGCAACGCGGGCATGCGCCGGCTCGGGCTCGATCCGGCGCCGGTCGGCTCTTCGGTGCCGCGCGATCGCGCGAAGCTGGCGGTGCTGTCGAGCTTCACGTCGGCGAAGAACCTCGTGCGCCGCGCGATGGGCAAGTCGATCCGCGTCAACGATCAACCCTACGCACCCGCATGAAGGCCTGGCTATTCATCGCGCTCGCCGCATGCTCGACCTCGAAGAAGGGGATCGACGCGTCGCCATTTGGTACCGGTGGTGAGATGCCGATCAACAACCCGGGGCAGCCGGGTGTCGGTGGTCACGGCCTCGCGTACTACGGGCTCGAGACCAACTTCGCCACGTCGATCTCGACACCGGCGTTCACGACCCAGGCGTCGGGCTCGACGCTGGTCGTCTCGGTCGGGCGCGGCAAGGTCTCCGCGACTGCGGTGCCGACCGATAACAAGAACAACACGTACCAGCAGGTCGGCGCGACCCACACGTACACGCGCTACACGACGTCCGGAACCGCGGTCTACGCGATCGCCGGCGCGACGGGTGGCGATGGCACCGTCGTCTCGGTCACCAACGCGGCGCAGGACGAGATCACGATCGCGGCGGTCGAGGTCACCGGCGCGACGCACATCCAAGACCAGCAATGGAACGAGCAACTCCAGGCGCCGCTCCAGAGCAAGAGCGTCACGACCACCGGGCCGGCGACGCTCGTCGCGTTCTGGTGGGGCGACGCGCCGGAGCCGATGATGAAGACCGCTGTCCCGAACAACGGCTTCACCGTGGTCGATTCGATTCTCAACTCCGGTGCGCTCGTGCAATGCGCGGTCGCGGTCAAGAACGTCGCCGCCGCGGGCACGTACGACGTGACCTGGACGTCGACGCCCGCCCAGGGCGCGCAGCTGTGGCTGATCGCGGTCCAATAGCTGCGCTGTTCGCCTCGCTCGTGCCACCTGGCGCGGCGGTCGCCGTGCTCGCGATCACCGGCGAGCCACCCGCGTTGTTTCCCGGCGAGGATCTGCCGCGCGCCGTCGCGAAGCGGCGCAACGAGCGAGCGTTCGGCCGCGCGTGTGCTCGGACCGCGCTCGGCGAGCTCGGCATCGCAGCGAGTCCGATCGCCGTCGGCGCCGGCGGCGAGCCGCAGTGGCCCGCGGGGATCTCCGGCAGCATCACGCACACCGACGATCACGCGGCCGCCGCGGTGGTTCGCGGCGTCACTGCGCTCGGCATCGATCTCGAATCACTCGCGCACACCGCGCGGGTTCCGGATCTGCTGACGACCGTCGCGCTCGCATCCGAGCGTGCGCATCCCGCCGCCTTGCTGTTCTCGGCAAAGGAGAGCGTCTACAAGTGCCTCTACGCCGGCCGGTTCCTCGACTTTCACGACGTCGAGCTCGCGATCGAGCCCGGTACGTTCACGGTCGTTCGCGCGGCGGGCTACGACGCGAGCAGCGTGCGCGGCCGGTGGGCGATCAGCGGCGACCACGTCGCGACCGTCGCGGTTCGCTAGTTCTCGGCAACGCCGAGGTAGCGGGTCACGAGCAGCGTCGCTTCGTCGAGCAGGCGCGGATCCTTCAGCTTGTCGGGATACAGCAGCGCGGAGCGATGAACGATCGATTCGATCGCCGAGACCAGGACGAACGCGGCGAGCTCGACATCCTGGATCGCGAGCTCGTCGCGGCGCGACGCGAGCATGCCTGCGACCATCCGGTGGCTGATGTTGTCGAGCTCGCGCAGCTTCGCGAGCTTGCCGATCCGCGGGACCTGCTCGGTCAGCACGCGATGGAGCGCCGGATCGATCGCGTGTGCGGAGAACGTCAGCTCGATCACCGCGCGCGCGCCTTGCGCGATCGGCAGGTTCGCGACGTTCGCGAGCTCGGCGAGGATCGCAGCGTTCATCTCCTCGCAATGGCGCTCGATCAGCGCGGACACCAGCGCCTCCTTGTTCGGGAAGTACTGGTAGAGCGAGCCGATCGACACGCCGGCCTTCGCGGCCACCGCGTTCGTGGTCAGCCCATCGAACCCGTCGTGCTTGAGAACCCGAGCAGTCGCCTCGAGAATCGAGTCGACCGTGTCCTTGCTGCGCTGCTGGCGCGGCCGTTTCCGAGGCGTCGTGCGGACTTGGCGCTGCATGAAGGGCCTTTCGATCTCGATCCAGAACGCGAGCTGACAATGTGAGCGTTCGCTCGCATTCTAGCTCCACATGGCGCTCCTGACCAGCTCGATCCCCGTGACCTCCGTTCCTGGCGTCCCGGGCCTGCCGCTCCTGGGCAATCTGCTCCAGTTCCGCAACGACCGGCTTGGCCTCCAGGAGATCGCCGGGCGGACCGGGCCGATCGCCCGGCTCCAGCTCGCGCACATCCCGGTCTACGTCGTCACCGATGCCGACCTCGCGCACGAGGTCCTGGTGACCGACGCCGCGAAGTTCACGAAATCGGCGGGCCTCCAGTTCCTGAAGCCGTTGCTCGGCGAAGGCCTGTTGACCGCCGAAGGCGAACCACACCGCCGCCACCGCAAGCTGCTCGCGCCCGCGTTCGCGCCGAAACGCCTCGCCGCGTACGGCGCGACGATGGTCGAGGAGACCCGCGCGCAGACCAAGCGCTGGCACACCGGGCAGCGCATCGATCTCTCGGCGGAGCTAATGGAGATGACGCTCGCGATCGCGGGCAAGACGATGTTCGGCGCCGACGTCCGCAAGGACGCGGAGCAAGTCGCGCGCGGCCTCGAGCTCGGGATGCACGCGCAGGTCGCGAATCTGCGCTCGCCGATCCAGCTCGGCTACAACTGGCCGCTGCCGCGCCACCGCCAGATGCGCAAGGCGGTCAAGATGCTCGACGACATCGTCTATCGCCTGATCCGCGAAGGCCGTGCGCGCGGCACCGATGCCGGCGACGTGTTGTCGATCCTCCTGCTCGCGCGCGACGAGGAAGACGGTAGCGGGCTCACCGACGTTCAGGTCCGCGACGAGGTCATGACGCTGCTGCTCGCCGGTCACGAGACCACCGCGAACGCGCTGACCTGGGCGTGGTACGAGCTGTGCCGCCACCCCGAGGCGCTCGCGAAGCTTCACGCCGAGGTCGACGCCCTCGGCGGCAAGACGATCACGACCGAGGATCTGCCGAAGCTGCCGTGGACGCTCGCGGTCGTCGAAGAGGCGATGCGGCTGCACCCACCGGCGTACATGACCGGCCGCCAGGCCGAGGAAGCGATCGAGCTCGGCGGGCATCATCTGCCCGCGAAGGCGATCGTCGCGATCAATATTCGCGGCATTCACCGCCGCTCGGACTATTTCGCGGCACCTCACGCGTTCCAGCCCGAGCGCATGCTGCCGGAAGCGAAGAAGCTGCGGCCGCGCCATCACTACATCCCGTTCGGCGGTGGCCCCCGGGTTTGCATCGGCTCGCACTTCGCGCTGCTCGAGGGTCAGCTCGCGCTCGCGACGCTCGCCCAGGCGGCGACGTTCCGCCTCGTCAACCGCGACGTCGAGCCCGAGCCGCTCGTCACGCTTCGTCCGCGCGGCGGAATGCCGGCCATCGTCGACCTGAGGTGCTAGCTTGAGGCGACGTGTTTCGCATCGCGATGTTCGTGGTCTCGGCGCTGGTCCACTACTACGTGTTCCGCCGGATCTTGGCGGTGGTCCAGCCGACCAAACGAACGCGGTGGATCGCGGCGACGATCGCGATCGTGTTGTTCCTCTCGATCCCGCTGCAGTCGTCGGCGCGGATGTGGGCGCCGGGTCTGTCGTCCGCACTCGGCTGGATCTCCGGACCGTGGCTCGCGTTCATCGGCGTGTCGGCGACCTACTTCGCGATCCTCGATCTCGTTCACGGGATCATCTGGCTGACTCGCAAGGCGCTGCGCCGGCCGGCACCGGCGGGCGGTGCGCTGTCTCGCCGCGAGTTTCTCGCGCGCGTCGGCGGTGGCGCCGCGATCGCGGTGAGCGGAGCTAGCGTGGGTATCGGCATGCTGGAAGCGCGCGGCGATCACGAGATCGTGACGGTCGAGATTCCGCTCGCGAAGCTGCCGAAGGCGCTCGACGGGTTCTCGATCGTCCAGCTCAGCGACCTCCACACGGGCATGACGATCGATCACGCGTTCGTCCAACGCGTCGTCGATCGCGCGAACGCCCTTTCGCCGGACCTGATCGCGCTGACCGGCGACCTCGTCGACGGCACGGTCGAGAGCCTGCGCCACGATATCGCGCCGCTCGCGAACCTCCGCGCGCCGCACGGCGTGTTCGCGGTCACCGGTAACCACGAGTACTACGCCGGCGCCGATGCGTGGATCGCCGAGATCACCCGGCTCGGTGCGCACTACCTCCGCAACGAGCGGGTCACGATCGGCAGCGGCGACGCGGCGTTCGAGCTCGCTGGCGTCGACGATTACAGTGCGAAGGACTGGCCGGGCCACGGCGAGGATCTCGGCGCCGCGACCGCGAACCGCGATCCGAACCGCGCGCTCGTGCTGCTCGCGCACCAGCCGCGCCAGGTCAAGAACGCGGCGAAGCACGGCGTCGACCTCCAGCTCAGCGGCCACACCCACGGCGGCCAGATCTGGCCGTGGCATTACCTCGTGAAGATCCAGCAGGGCGGACTGCTTGCGGGAAAGTACGAGCACGCGGGAACGCAGCTCTACGTGACGCGCGGCTGCGGCTACTGGGGCCCTCCGGTCCGTTTGTTAGCTCCATTAGAGATCACGCGCGTGATCCTGCGCAGCACCGCCGCGGCCTGAACGTCGGCGCGTTACGATGCGTGCGTGAAGTGGCTCGTCGTCCTTGGCCTCGCGATCTCGAGCATCGCGATCGCAGGCGGCGGCACCGGGGGGCGGATGGGCGGCGGATCGTGGAAGTCGAGCGGCTCGACGTCTCGCGCGACGCCCTCGTACACCCCGTCGCATTCGTACACGGCGCCGACCTACCACGCACCGTCGTATCCGAGCACGGACACGTCGTCGTTCGGCGGCGGCCATCACTGGTCCGATCCATCGCCGCATCACGACTACACACCGGCGGTCGGCTCGACGAGCTCGCCCGGGTCGGCGCCCTACGTCCCGCCGCCGGATGATTTCACGAGCCACGACTCGTACTCGTCGCACGACTCGTTCGACGTGATGTTCTGGCTGTTCTTCGTCGGCGTCATCATCGCGATCATCGCGGCCACCCTCATGCAGCGCTATCAAGACCGGCCGCTGAACGTGGGTTACGGCGACGACACGCCGATCGAGGACGTCGACGTCTCGGTGCTCCGCGTCGCGATCGACGGTCGCGCCCGCAAGTTCGTCCAGACCGAGCTCGCGCGGATCGCGAACACCGCCGACACGTCGACCGACGAGGGCCGGGTCGCGATGCTGCGCGAGGTCACGCTGATGCTGCGCCGGCTGCGCGACGCGTGGATCTACGGTGGCGCGGTCAACGAGGCGATGGGCGACCTCGACCACGAGAAGTCCGTGTTCGATCACCACGTCGACGACGCGCGCGTGCGGTTCCGCGAGGAGACGATCACGAACGAGCAAGGCGTGAAGGCGACGACCGCAGCGTCGCACTACGTCCCGCGCAGCGATGAAGGCGCCGGCGTGATCCTGGTGTCGATCATCCTCGCGGCTCGCCGCGAGCTGTTCACCGTGACCGAGATCGCGAGCGGCAACGATCTGCGCAACGCGCTCGAGTCCGCGGCGACGCTGACGACCGACTCGTTGGTCGCGGTCGAGGTCGTGTGGCAGCCGTCCGAGGACAGCGACCGGCTGTCGTCGATCGAGCTCGAGGCGAAATATCCGCGCCCCGAGCTGATCCCGATCAGCGGTGCGCTCGTCGGCAAGATCTTCTGCGCGTACTGCAGCGGGCCGTTCCCGGCCGAGCTCGTGTCGTGTCCGCACTGCGGTGCACCCGCTCGCGAGGCGGCATGAACCGAGTCGTCCTCGCGCTCGCGCTCGTCGCGTGCAACAAGCACGAGGATCGATCAGCCGTCGCCGTGCCGCCGACGCCGTTCGAGGAGATCGAGACCGACTTGCCGCCGGGCACGTCGGACCTGTCGCTCGACGATAACGGCCACATCTGGTCGGTCGCGGAGCGCGATCGCGTCGTCGCCGAGATCGTGCTCGACACCGATGCGAAGACCGCGAAGCTCGCGCTCCATCCGATGGACAACGTCCCCGACGGCGTCGACACCGAGGCGCTGTCGTGGCTCGGCGGCGGCAAGTTCGCGATCGGCACCGAAGGTCAGGACCAGCCCACCGCGAGCGTGATGTTCGGCGAGCTCGCCAGCGACGGCCACATCATCGTCAAGCCAGGCGTCGAGCTGACCGACGCGATCCTCGGCATCACGCTGGTCAAGAACCACGGCGTCGAAGCGCTCTGCGGCCGCGGCGACGACCTGCTCGTCGCGATCGAGTCGTGGGGAACGTTCCCCGAGCGCGAAGCCTACCCGGAGGGGTACAAGACGCGGTGGGCACCGATCGTGCGGATCCACGCGGGTGCCGTGACCGGCGTGCAGAAGCTGAAGCTGACGACCGCGACCGGCAAGATCTCCGGCATGACGTGCAAGCTCGCGCCCGACGGCTCGTTCGACGCGATCGCGATCGAGCGCCACTACGGCGTGTCGCGGATCCTGACGTTCAGCGTGCCGCTCGGCCAGGACACGATCACGCCGCAGGTCGCGGTCGATCTATGGCCGGTCGTCCGCGATCGTTACCACGCGAAGCTCAACCTCGAGGGCATCGTGAAGCTGCCCGACGGGCGATGGGTCCTGGTCAACGACAACCAGGGCGCGACGGTCGACGGTCCGACGAAGCTGTTCGTGTTCCATCCGAGATAAGCTCGATCCCATGATCAAGTGGGTGATCCGGATCGCGCTGCTCTGCGCGTTTTGCGGCGCCGTTGCCGCGCAGGGCACCGGCGGGAGCATGGGCGGTGGGTCCTGGGGCGGCGGTGGCGGTGGCGGTGGCGGTGGTTACTCGTCGTCTTCCTCGTCATCTTCTTCGTCATCGTCGAGCGGCTACTCGTACAGCGGCGGCGGATACTCTTCGAGTGGCGGCGGCGATGTCGGTGGCGGCTTCGTGATCGCGATGCTCGTGATCATCTTCGTCGTGTGGGCAGTGGTCACGGTAGCCAAAGCTTCGGCAGCCACGGACATGTCTCCCGCATTGGACGATGGATCGAGCTACACACCGCCCGCGGACGGCGCGGTCGATGTCAGCGTGCTGCGCGTCGCGATCGACGGCCGCGCTCGCAAGTTCGTCCAGTCCGAGCTCGCGCGGATCGGCAAGCTCGCCGACACCGCGACGGCCGACGGCCGCGCCACGATGCTGCGCGAGGTCGCGCTGACGATGCGCCGGCTGCGCGACGCGTGGGTCTACGCCGGCGCGGTCAACGAGCCGTTGCGCGACATCGGATCGCAGAAGCAGGTATTCGATCGCTACTGCAACGACGCGCGCGCTCGCTACCGCGAGGAGACCGTGCGCAACGAGCAAGGCGTGAAGACCTCGACGCCGGCGAGCTCGTACACGCCGCGGACCGAAGAAGGCGCGGGCCTCATCCTCGTCTCGATCATCATCGCGGCGCGCCGCGAGCTGTTCACGGTCCGAGAGATCGGCAGTGGCGCCGACCTCGCTTCGGCCCTCGAGGCGGCCGGTACGCTCGATGCGAGCACGCTCGTCGCGATCGAGATCGTGTGGCAACCATCGGAAGACAATGATCGGATGTCCTCGATGGAGCTCGAGGCGATGTATCCGCGCCCGGATTTGATCCCGCTCACGAACGCCCTCGTCGGCAAAGTGTTCTGTGCCTATTGCGGCGGGCCCTACCCCGCCGAGCTGGTGTCGTGCCCGCACTGCGGCGCACCAGCAGCTGGCCGCACCGCCTGACATCGCGCAGGCCTGGTGTACAACCTGGCCATGCGTACGCTCGTGTTCTGCGCGCTGGTGGTGGCCCCGAGTCTGGCCACGGCCGACCCAGCCAAGCTCACGCTCGATCAGATGATCGCGAAGGCGGTCGCGAACCCGCGCGTGCGGATGGCCGAGAGCGATCGCGATGCTGCCTCGGCGCGCAGCGATGAAGCGGATGCCGCTCGATTGCCGCGGATCAAGGGTACGGCGTTCGCGACGATCAGCCCCGAGATCCACTGCGACGATCCGGCGACCTGCATCACGACGCATCCGACGAACTTCTCGTGGGACTTCCACGGCCTGTTCGGCGGTGCCGAGCTCGACGTCACGCAGCCGCTCTACACGTTCGGCAAGATCGAGCACGCGCGCAACGCCGCACGTGCGGGGCTCGACGCGCAGGCCGCGCTCGCCGACGAGGCCGCCGGCGACCAGGTCTCCGACGCGGTCCGCGCCTACTGGGGCCTCAAGCTCGCGCGCGAGCTCGGCGGCATGCTCGACGACGGCATCGAGCAGATCGAGGATGCGAAGAAGCACTTCGACGAGAACAAGGGCATCACGATCACCGATCGCCAGCGCGTCGCGGTGCTGCTCGCCCAGGCGAAGTCGCAACGCGCCGACGCGGCACAGGGTGAAGCGCAAGCGCTCGCCGGCCTCCGCGCGGTCACCGGCGATGCGACGGCCGACATCGACGACGCGGAGCTCGCCGCGATCGAGCGCCCGCTGCCGGCCGCGAAGGACCTCGCGATCGAGCATCGCCCGCAGCGCCTCGCCGCGGTCTCCGGCGCGGCTGCCGCCGACGAGCTCGCGCGGATGCAGACCGCGTATTACTTCCCCGACATCGCGCTCGTCGGCACGGCGCTCGCGAGCGGTGCGCAGGGCGTGGATACACCGCCGAGCGTGTTCGCGAACAACCCGTACAACCGCTACGGCCTCGCGCTGGTCCTAGGCTTGTCGTGGACGATCGAGCCGTGGAACGTGAAGGCGCGCGCGGATCGCGCGAAGGCCGACGCGCAGAAGGCGCACGCGCAAGCGGAGCTGGCCGAGCTCGGCGCGCGCTACGACGCCGAGACCGCGCTGTCGGAAGCGAGCGCGGCGCACACCAAGGTCGATGCGGCAGCGACCGGTGAAAAAGCGGCAAGGACGTGGCTCGCATCGGTGCTCCAGAACGAGGCGATCGGCACGGCCGAGTCGCGCGATCTGGTCGATGCCTATGTCGCGTGGTTCACGCTGCGCGCCCAATGGGCCACGGCCGTGGTCGGGTGGAATGTTGCCGTGGTACGGCTAGGACGTGCCACGGGTGAATTTAAGGCCGCGCCCGCACGTCCGAGGTAAGAACGCATCATGAAACGCCTGGTTGTCATCCTGATCGCCCTCCTGTCGCTCCCGGTCTATGCCGACAAGCCCGGCGTCGGAACTGCCGCGGTGAAGTCCGCGAACGACAAGATCAGCGGCCTTCTCAAGCAGAAGGTCGCGGCCGGTTCGAAGGAAGAGAAGGACCTCGCCGGTAAGGTCGCCGGCTCGGTGCGCGACTTCCTCGATATCGACGAGCTCGGCAAGCGCGCGATGGCGGATCAGTGGGCCAAGCTGACGCCGGCACAGCAGCAGGAGTTTCTGACCACGCTGCGCGAGCTGATCGAGGACAACTACGTGAAGGGCCTCC
>Ga0105245_10000051_pt1 | contig 127940 bp, 117 predicted proteins | sample KBSM54metaG_FD_81523 | JGI IMG/M metagenome (GOLD analysis project Ga0105245, IMG submission 81523) | Miscanthus rhizosphere microbial communities from Kellogg Biological Station, Michigan, USA - KBS M5-4 metaG | ecosystem: Host-associated > Plants > Roots > Rhizosphere > Soil | place... | reverse complement strand
CGCGCGCGATCGGCCGACGACCGACGAGGCGACCGAAAATGTCTCGGGCGTTCCGCACAACGCGTTCGTGTTGTTTCGCCGCGATGCAGGCGTGCGCGTGCCGTGGGATGACCGGCTCCGCATCATCGACGTCAAAGATGTGCTCGCGACCGTCGAGGAAGTCCTCGCGGCCGAGGCACACTAGCGGCGATGGAATCTGCACCGCCCCGCGCCGATATCCCGGTCGTCGCGTCGCTGCCCCTCGTGATCGAGGGGTCGAAGTTTCGGTTGCGGCCGATCGCGCTCACCGATGTCGACGACCTGTGGCCGTTCGTTTCGGATCCCGAGCTGCCGAAGTTCATGAGCTGGCGCGCGCATCGCGATCGCTCGGAGACCGTCGCGTTCGTCCAGGCGCAGGTCGACGGGCTCGCCGCGGGCAAGATGATCAACTGGGTGATCGAGATCGCGGGCAAGGCCGCGGGGCTCGTCACGCTGTCGGGGATCACGTGGCAGTTCTCGACGGACTGGCGCGTCGATCGCGCGGAGCCCGGCTACTGGCTCGGCCCACCGCACTGGGGCCAACGGATCATGAGCGAGGCCGCGCTACTCGCGACGAAGTTCGGGTTCGAGACGCTCGGCCTCCACAAGATCACGATCGGTCACATGGAGGGCAACGAGCCTTCACAGCGGATCATCGAGGGTCTGTTCTTCCGCCATCTCGGACTCGCGCTCGAGGACGCGTGGAAGAACGGAGCGTGGCAGCACCACCACCGCTACGAGCTGACGAGCGGCGAGTGGGGCGATTCCGCTCGCACGCTGCGGTTCAATAAACCTCGCCGGCCTTGATCCGCGCGATCATGTGACCGAGGCGAACGCGCGCGGCATCGTCGCACTCGACGATCCGGACGCCGAAGCCTGTCGGGTACGTCGAGGACTCGGTCGTCCCCGACTCGACGACGCGGACGACGACGACCTTGCACATGACGGCCTCGTCGTAGTCGTAGAGCTCGAGCGCCAGCGTCGAGCCGACCTTGAACGGGTAGGCCCGGGCGACCTTGGTGTAGAGGAACAGGCCGTGCTCGGAGAGATCGCGGGTGCGGAACACCAGCTCCTGGCCATCGGCGCCGTGGACCTTCACGAACGCATCTACGCGAACACGCTCGGCGCTGCGCTCGCGCAGATCGTCGGACATGCAACGAGAATATCTTGGATTCCGTGGTAGCGTACGCCCTAACCCCCGGAAACCAATGGACGTCCGCTGCGAGAAGTGCCAGACGGAGTACGAGCTCGACGAGAGCCGCTTGAAGCCTGGTGGTGTCACGGTCAAGTGCACCAACTGCGGCCACATGTTCAAGATCCGCAAGCGGACGCCGACGAACGTCGGGCTACCCGCGGTGACCGCGAACGAGGAAGCGGCGACGACGCGGCGCGAGCCTTCGCCGTCGGCTCCGCAACGGCTGCAGACGCCGCCCATGGGTTCTCAGTCGCGCGCCGATTCGGTGCTCGGTGACGGCACGCCCGGCGCGCTCACCGACGGTGGCTCGGGTCCGACGGAGCGTCAGTGGTTGGTTCGGCTCGAGAACGGCGAGCAGAAGACCTGCCGCGAGCTCGCGACGCTCCAGCAGTGGATCGTCGCCGGCGTCGCGACGCGCGAATCGCTGATCTCGCGCTCCGGCAAGACGTGGAAGCGGCTCGGCGATATCGCGGAGCTCAGCCAGTACTTCTCGATCGCCGACGAGGCGCGCACGCAACGCGCGCAGAAGCCGACGCCCTCGCCGAAGCCCGGTGCCGGTACGATGCTCGGCGTCGGTGGCAGGCCCGCAGCGGCCGGCGGCACCGTGCTGCCCGACGAACGAGACGACGCCCGCACGACCGGCAACTTCCGAGCGCGCCGGTCTACGCCGCCACCGCCGCCGCCGAAGGGCCAGTCCGCGCCGCACGCGGTGCCGAAGTCGCCGAATTCGTCGGAGCTCGCGCTCCAGCAGACCGAGATCTCGGGGCCCGCGGCCTCCGGATCGCGCACGCGCGTTCCGACACCCCCGCCGGTGCCGGTCGTGCCGCCGCAGAGTCGTGCGACGGGGACGTGGGCGTCGAGCGAGATCAAGCACAGCGACTCGATGGCCTCGATGCCGCAAGGTCCGCGCGGCGGACGGTTGTCGATGCAAGACAACGAGCCCGCGTTCGCGGGGCGCGTGCGGATGGCGCCGGGCGACGAGTCTTCGTTCCAGACCGGCAAGGTCAGCCGACTCGCGCTCGACGACGACGACGACGACATGATCGCGCCGCCGCGCGGCTCGCGTGCGGGAACGTGGATGGCGCTGCTCGCGCTGGTCGTGATCGCCGCGGGCGCCGGCGCGGTCTACATGTTCGTGTTCAACAAGAAGGGCGGTCAGCAGGCAGCGGTCAAGCAAGACGCTGCGACCGTCGCCGTCGCGGCCGATGCCGCCGGCGCGATCGTGTCGCCGATCATCGACGCTGCACCACCGGCGCCTGCCGATCCGCTCGATAGCGCGCGCAGCGAGCTGCTCGCTGGGATCGAGCCGCGGATGAAGGGTGTCTACGACTCGCTCGCGGCGAAGGACGATGCAGCGTCGCTCGCGATGCGCTCGCGGCTCGCGACCGGAATGGCGCAGTCGATGCTCGAGCGCGCGAACCTCGCGACCGACAAGGCCGAGTCCGACAAGCTGCGCAAGGATTCCAAGCAGCTCGTGATCGACGCGGCGACGCTCGCGCAGAAGGCGTTCAAGGCCGCCGCCGATGACCCGAGCGCGAACCTCGCGATGAGCGACGTGCTGCGCCTCCAGGGCAAGCCGTTGAAAGACGTCGAGCGCTACCTCGATGCCGCGAAGGCAAAGGGCGCGGCGGACAAAGAGCTCGCGCGCTCGATCGCGGTCGGCGATGCGCTCGCGCTCGAGCGCGATGGCAAGCTCGACGACGCACTGAAGGTGCTGGTCGCGATCGACGGCGCCGGCGATACCCGCGTCCAGCAAGAGCTCGCGCTCGTCGCGTACGCGCAGGGCAAGCCCGGCGATGCGAAGCCGTTCGTCGATCAGATCCTCGCATCGACGCCGGATCACGATGTCGCGCGCGCGCTGCAGAAGCGGCTCGACACCGCCGTCGCGAAGACCGATCCGATGCCGAGCGAAGGCTCGGGCTCGGTCCATCACGACCCGACGCCGCCGCCTCACGACAACGGTGGCAATAGCGGTGGCGGCGGTGGCGACTACGACTCGCTCGTCGCCAAGGCCGACAAGCTCGCGACGACGAACTGCGCGTCGGCGATGACCTCGTATTCGAAGGCGCTCGAGCAGAAGCCGACCGGCGTCGAAGCGCTGACCGGCATGGGCTACTGCTATTTGAACGGCAAACAGTTCGCGAGCGCGTTCTCGAAGTTCCGCTCGGCCCTCGCGGTGTCGCCGAAGTTCGAGCCTGCGCTCGCCGGCGTCGCCGAGACGTACCAGCAGCAGGGCAACCACGATCAGGCGGTCGAAGCGTGGCAGCGCTACCTCGATGCGTATCCGGGCTCGGCGAAGGCGACGAAGCAGTTGTCGATCCTCGGAGCCGGTGCGACGCCGACGCCAACGCCGCAGCCGCAACCGCCAGCGGGCGGCAGCGCGGAATCGCCAGCGCCGACGCCTGCGCCTACGCAATCACCGACGGCGCAGCCGCAGAAGCCAACGGACGGCTCGGCGTCGTGATGATGCGGGCCCTGCTCGGCCTCGCTCTTCTCGCTGCGTGCTCGCCGAAGCCGTCGTTGCTCGACAAGCAGCCCAAGCAGGCCGATCCGTGGGCCGCGGGCATGAAGGGCAGCGGCAGCGACGACGACAAGGGCTTCGATCTCCAGGGCACGCTGTCGAAGATCAAAGAGTCCGTCGAGAAACCCGGCTTCTACGAAGCCCCCGAGCAGAGCGCGGACTACGCCGCCGACAAACCGCACTGGGGCGTGATGAAGCTGCAAGGCGACCTCGTCGAGCGCGAGGCGTGGTCGATCACCGGTGGCAAGGGCACCGAGCTCCGCCAGGTCATCGATCGGCTGCGCGAGCTCGCACAGGACAAGCAGCTCCAGGGCGTGATCCTCCGGGTCGGCGGGATCGCGGCGAGCGTGCCCGATGTCGTCGAGCTCCGCGCCGCGATGCACGACTTCCACGCCGCGAACAAGTCGCTGGTTTGCTACACCGAGGGCGCGAGCAACGCGACGTACCTCGTGCTCGCCGCGTGCGACAAGATCGCACTCGCACCGCTCGGCGATATCTCGATCACCGGCCCGACGGCGATGCCGATCCACGTGAAGGGCCTGCTCGACAAGCTCGGCGTCACCGCCGACTTCATCCACGTCGGCGCGTACAAGGGCGCCGCGGAGCCGCTCACGCTCGACGCACCGTCGAAGGAGATGCAGGAGACGCTCGGCGCGATCCTCGATCAGCGCTACGCGACGATGGTCGACATCATCGCGACCGAGCGCAAGCTCGATCCAGGTGCGGTGAAGGGCTTGATCGATACGGGCTTGTTTCCGTCGACCGCGGCGAAGGCGGCGAAGCTCGTCGACGAGGTCACGTCGTTCGACATGCTGCGCGCCGAGCTCAAGGCGCCGTGGACGAAGCTCGAGCTCGAGCCTGCCGCGCACGATCAACTCGCGTCGTATCTCAAGATCGCGCGGTTCATCGGTGCGATGCCCCAGGATCGCCCGTCGGCGGATCACGTCGCCGTAGTCTACGCGGTCGGCAACATCGTCGACGGCGACGGCGGAGGCCTGCTCGGTGCGCGCCACGAGATCGCGGCGCACACGCTGATCGCGGCGCTCCACGCGCTCGCGAACGACGCGAGCGTGAAGGCGGTCGTGCTGCGGATCGATTCGGGAGGCGGCAGCGCGCAGGCATCGGAGCTGATCTGGGCGGCGCTCGCGGACCTCAAGGCGAAGAAGCCGGTGATCGTGTCGATGAGCGATGTCGCGGCGAGCGGCGGCTATTACATCGCGAGCGGTGCGACGAAGATCTTCGCGCTCCCCGACACGCTGACCGGATCGATCGGCGTCGTCGGCGGTCGAATCGCACCCGCCGGTGCGCTCGCGAAGGTCGGCGTCACGACGTTCCCGATGGGCCGCGGCAAGCACGCGACGATGATGACGAGCCTCGCGCCGTGGACGCCCGAGGAGCGCGACCTGATCCAGAAGACGATGGGCGAGGTCTACGAGACGTTCAAGGCGCGCGTCGCTGCGGGTCGTGGCAAGACGCCGGCGGATATCGAGCCGATCGCGCAAGGCCACGTGTGGGTCGGTGCGAAGGCGAAAGAGCTCGGGCTCGTCGACGAGATCGGCGGGCTCGACGCCGCGCTCGCCGAAGCGCGGAAGCTCGCCAAGGTCGATCCCAAAACCGACGTCGAGGTCTATCCGCCCGCGCCGACACTGCGCGATGTCCTCCACGGCTTCGCCGGCGGCGACTCGCCGTTCGGCGTCCACGCCGAGGAGCTGTTGACGACGCTCGACCCGCACCTCGCCGAGGTCGCGCTGAAGCTGCTCGCGCTCGCCCGCACGTTCGAGACCACGCACGTCCAGACGCTCACGTTCTTGCCGGAGCTCGCCGAATGAAGACCCTCCTGTTCGTCGCCCTGTTCGCCGCTTGTGGCGGTTCGAAAGAACCCGCGCCGCCCGCGCCTGCGCCCGCCCCTGCTCCGCCGACGGCCACACCGCCGGTCGCCGACGCCGGACCGCACGGCACGACCGAAGAGCGCACGTTCCACTCCGACGCGCTCGGCGTCGACAAGACGTACGTCGTGTATCTGCCCGCCGGCTATGCGGACAAGCCGACCGCAAAGTACCCGGTGTTCTACTTCCTGCACGGGCTTGGCGGTGACGAGCACAGCTGGGTCAAGGGCGGTCATCTCGACGAGGCCGCCGACAAGCTCGGGCTGCAGGCGATCATCGTCATGCCCGACGGCGACGACGGCTTCTACTTCGACAGCGACAAGCATGCCGATTACGACGCGTGCATGAAGGACGGCACCGGCCTGTTCATGCCGCAGATGAAGAATCCGAAGAAGACCTGCGTGAAGCAGTGGCACTACGAGACCTACATCACGAAGGATCTCGTCGGCGATGTCGACGCGCACTACCACACGAACGCGACCGGTGCGGCGCGCGGCATCGCCGGCATGTCGATGGGCGGGCTCGGCGCGTGGGCGCTCGCGCTGCGTCACCCCGACGAGTTCGCCGCAGCGGCGAGCCACTCCGGTTACATCGGCATCCTCTATCAGGGCCCGCATCCGTACGTCGCCGGCAAGGTCCAGCTGATCCCCGCGTTCGCGCCGGGCTCGACAGGAAACGACCTGATCGACTACGTCGTCGGCGTGTTCGGTCGCGACCACGCGAAGTGGGAAGCGTTCGACCCCGAGCTGCTGATCTCGAAGGTCGCGCCCGGCAAGCCGGCGCTGTATCTCGATTGCGGCACCGAGGACGAGTTCAAGTTCCAGGATGTCGCCGCGTACGCGCACGACACGCTGAACGCGCGCAAGATCGAGCACGCGTACTTCATCGGCCCCGGCCACCACAACTTCGAGTTCTGGCGGCCGCGCGAGGCGGAGAGCCTGACCTGGTTGCGAGAGCACGTTGCCAAGCCCTGAGCCGCCGGCGCCGCAGGCCCCGAAGGGTCCGCGCAAGCTGGCCGAAGGACGGTTCGAGCTCCTCGAGAAGTTAGGCGAAGGTGGGATGGGCGTGGTCTATCGCGCCCTCGATCGCGAGCGCGGTGTGCAAGTCGCGCTCAAGACGCTGCGCGGCGCGACCCCGGATAACGTGCTGCGGTTCAAGACCGAGTTTCGCGCGCTACGCGACATTCGCCATCCGAACCTCGTCGAGCTCGGCGAGCTGTTCGAGAGCGAGGGCATGTGGTTCTTCACGATGGAGCTCGTGAAGGGCACGCCGTTGCTCGCGTGGATCCGCGGGCTCGTCGAGGACAAAGGCCCGCAGTCGACCGATTCGGCGATCCAGCGGCTCGGCGACGACGCCGCGACCGTCGTCAACCCGAGCGAGGAGCAGACCTCGACGACGCTCAGCGGCGAGAGCGAGCGCGAGCCGGTCATCCGCACGGGCCCGCGCGCGGACGAGACCAAGCTGCGGATCGCGCTTGCAGGATTGACCAGCGGGCTCGCCGCGCTCCACGCGGCGGGCAAGGTCCACCGCGACGTCAAACCGTCGAACGTGCTCGTCGATGACAGCGGCCGCGCGGTGCTGCTCGACTTCGGCGTCGTCGCGGAGCTGCGCCAGACCGCGTTCGAGGACAAGCTGATCCTGGGCACCGTCAGCTACATGGCGCCGGAGCAGGCGCGCGGCGATGCAGTCGGGCCCGCCGCCGACTGGTACGCGCTCGGGGTCGTGCTGTTCCAGGCCCTGACCGGGCGTCTGCCGCTCGCCGCGACGTCGCAGGCGCTGATCGTGCTGAAGCAGCACACCGCCGCACCGGAGGTGTCGCGGTTCGTCGATGCGCCGGAGGACCTGTCGCGGCTGTGCATGCGGCTGCTCGAGCGGGATCCAGGCGAGCGCCCGAGCGAGGCGCAGATCTTCGAGCTGCTCGGTGCGCCGCGCACCGCGCACGACGTCGCATGGATGCCGCCGGCGACCGAGGGCACGCTGTTCGTCGGTCGCAAGGTCGAGCTCGGCCTGCTCGAGGCGGCACTCGATGCGAGCGCACACGCGGCGGTCGCAGTCGTCGTCGAGGGCGAGTCCGGCGTCGGCAAGACCGCGCTCGTCGATCACTTCTGCGAGGTCGCGCGCGCGACCCACAAGAAGGCGACGATCCTGCGCGGTCGCTGCCGCCAGCGCGAGCGCGTCGCGTTCAACGCGTTCGACGGCATCGTCCACGAGCTCGCGCGCTGGCTGATCTCGCGGCCGGATCCGAAGGTCGCCGCGATCGTGCCGGCGCGGGTGTCGGAGCTGATCGCTGTGTTTCCCGATCTCCGCGCGGTGCCGATGTTCGCCGCGGCGATCGCCGCCGATGGCGAACGCACGGATCGCTCGAGCGGCCCGCGCGACTCGGTCGGCGTGCTCCAGACCCCGGCGGATCTGCGCGACCGCGCGTTCATGGCGCTGCGCGAGCTGCTCCGGACGATGGCGCAGCGCGGGCCGATCGTCCTCGTGATCGATGATCTGCAATGGGCCGACGACGACAGCGTCGCCGCGCTCGAGGTCTTGCTCGACGATCGCAAGGCGCCACCGATCCTCGTGCTCGCGACGCTGCGCACCGGCGACCTCGCACCCGGGCTCGCGGCGGATACCCGGCACCTCGAGCTCGCTGGACTGGCGCCGATCGACGCCGAGAAGCTGCTCCACCGGCTCGCCTCGGAGGCCGGGATCGAGAGCCACGACGAGCACCACCTGATCGCGGAGAGCAACGGCCACCCGCTGTTCCTCGCCGAGCTCGTCCGCCATCAGTCGCGCGGCGGTGCCGCGCCGCGGCTCGACGATGCGATCTGGACGCGCGCCGCCGCGCTCGATCCGGAAGCCCGCAAGGTTCTCGCGACGATCGCGATCGCTGGTGCGGAGCTTCCGCGCGAGCTCGCTCTCGAGTCGTCGGGGCTGGCGGCACCTGCGGCAGAGGCCGCACTCGATCGGCTCGCGCGCGCCCAGCTCGTCAAGATCCACGGACCGCGCCGCACCGATCCGGTCGAACCGTTCCACGATCGCGTGCGCGAATCGGTGCTCGCGCACGAATCCGCCGAGGGCCTCAAGAAGCTGCACCAGGCGCTCGGCCTCGCGCTCGAGGAGCGCGGCGCCTCCGCCGACGTGCTGTGGGGGCACTTCGAGGCCGCCGGCGATCGACCGCGCGCGACCCGCTACGTGCTCGTCGCCGCCGAGCAAGCCGTCGCGAGCTTCGCGTTCGGCCGCGCGGTCGAGCTCTATCGCCACGTCCTCACCGTGCTCAACCCGCACGCGCGCCAGCGCGCCGAGCTGTTGGCGCAGCTCGCGGACGCGCTGTCGATGACAGGCCACACGGCCGAAGCAGGCAAGCGCTACCTCGAGGCGAGCTCGCTCGTCGAGCCCAACTCCGATCGCCAGCTCGATCTGTTGCGGCGGGCGTCCGAGCGATTCCTGATGAGCGGAAACCTCCAGCCCGGCCTCGAGACCGCGCGCCAGGTCCTCGCACGCGTCGGCATGTCGCTGCCGAATTCGAAGCTGCGCACGCTCGCCGGTATCGGCTGGAGCCAGTTCCGGACCCGGCCGTCGGCGCTGACCTGGAAGGCGCGCTCCGAGGTCGATCAGCGCTCGCTGCGCGCCGACGTGTGCTGGTCGATCGCCGCGGGGCTCGCGATGGTCGACTCGCTGCTCGGCGCCTACTACTCGGGCCGCTCCGCGGTGCTCGCGCTCAAGTACGGCACGTCGTTCCAGATCGCGCGCTCGCTCGCCGCTGCGACCGTCGGTGCCGCACTGATGGGCCAGCGCAAGCGGACGCAGCGCTACCTCGAAGCCGCGCACCGCGCCGCCGCCGAGGCCGGCTCGCCGATCGCGCAGTGGTACGCGCGGACGACGCATTGCACGACCGTGTTCCTGCTCGATCACCAGTTTCGCCGTTGTCTCGAGCTGGCGACCGAGCTCGAGCGCGAGTGGCACGCGGCCGGCTATGGCGAGGGCTGGGAGACCGACATCATTCGCCACTTCAACCTCGCGTCGCAGCAGATGCTCGGCATGATGGCCGAGCTCGGTTCGCGCGTCGAACAGCTGACGACGAACGCCGCGCGTATGGGCGACAAGTTCCAGGAGGTCTCGCTCCGCGTGCGATTCGCGGTCCGCCACCTGCTCGTCGACAAGCCCGAGACCGCACACGAAGACATCGTCGACGCGCTCGCATCGTGGCAGCCGAGCTCCGAGGCGTTCGGCAATCAGAGCGCGTGGGCGCTGTGGACGCGCACGCGCGTGATGCTCTACCAGCGCGACTTCGGCAAGATGCACGAAGTGCTCGACACCGACTGGGAGCGGATGCGGCGCGCCCTGATCGGTCGCGTGCCGGCCCTGAAGATCGAGTGGTACCACGCGTACGGCACCTACTTCCTCGGCCGCGCGATCGACGCTCGCGATCACGGCCGCCACTCGGAATCCGCGGCATTGATCCGCACCTGTGCGCGCCTCGCGAAGAGCATCGATCGCATGCAGTTCCCCGGTGCACCAGCGACCGCTCGCATGCTCGAAGCCGGCGTCGCATGCGTGCGCGGTGGCGACGTCGTGACGCCGCTGCGGATCGCGCTCGAAGCCGCGCTCGCGGCGGAGTTCCTCGTCTACACGCCATTCCTGCGCCGCCGGCTCGGCGAAGCCGTCGGTGGCTCGGAGGGCGCCGCGCTGATCGCCGCGGGTGATGCCGAGGCCATGTCTCAGGGCTGGCAAATCCCCGAGCGCGGCGCCGAGATGTGCATTCCGCGCGGTTAGCTAGCGTCCGTCTTTGACGAGGCCGTTCAAGTGGCGGAGCGAATCGCGCGCCCGCTCGACATGCTCGGCGGCCTGGCTCACCGCGGACGTGATCGCGATGACCGACTCGCTCTGATCCATCATCGCGGTCTCGTCGCTCGCGGCGCGCATGTTCGCGCGCAGCGAATCGATCGATTCTTCGAGGACGTTGAGGTGCTCGGCGAACTCGAGCGGCAGCGCGTTGCCGGTGTTCGTCGGCTCGTCCTCGTGCGCGCGGGCCTGGGCTTCGGCGCGCGCCTCGGTCTCGGAGAGCTGGCGGCGGAGCGCCGCGATGTCCTTCTCGAGCTTGCCGTTCTTCTGCTCGAGCTCGGTCGCGCGCGACACGAGCTGGGTGTAACGCGCGTGCTGCGACGGCGCTTCGTCGGCGACGGCGGGCACTTTGCGGTGCGTGGTCTCGCTGTCGTCGCGGAGGTCGCGCAGCTGCGATTCGAGGCGGTCGCGCTCGAGCGTGATCTGGGTGACCTTGGCCTTCTGATCGCGGAGGTCGCGCTCGAGCTGCGCGATCTCGCGTTCGGTGTTCGCGGCGAACTGGCGGACGTTCTCGGCCGCGTCGACCTCGCGCTTGAGCTCGCCGATCCGCTGCTGCGCGGCGGCGAGCTGGCGCTCGAGCCCCGCGTTGCTACCGGCGCTCTGGGTGCGCGCCTCGCCGATCTGCGCTTCGGCAGCGCGCAGCATCTGGGTGACCTCGGCGAGCTGGTTCTGCGAGTCGCGCGCGCGCCGCTCGGCATCGACGATTCGCTCCGCCGCGTCCTTCGCGCGCTGCTCGATATCGCGGGCGCGCGCATCGACCTCGGACGCGCGCTGTTCGCTCGCGCGCAGCGATGCCTCGAGCTCGCGCGCGTGCGCCTGGGCTTCGTTCGTCTGGCCTTCGAGGTCGTCGACGTTCGCCTGGAGCTGGGCCGCCCGGTCCATCGCCTCTTGGAGCTTTTCCTGCGCCGCGCGCTCCGCCTGTTCGAGCTCGCTCGTTCGCCGCGCGCCTTCGCGCATCCGATCCGCGTACTCGCGCGCGTGCTGGTCGGCCTCGCGCGCCTGGAGCTCGGCCGCGCGCGCCTTGTTCTCGGCGGCGTCGAGCTGCTGGATCAGCTTCGAGAGCTTCTCGTCATCCTCGCCACCGCCGCTCGTGTCTTGCTCGCGCTCGAGCCACGACAGCTTCTGGAGCGCCTCGTCGAGCTGGCGCTGGAGCGCGCTCGCGCGACCGATCGCGAGGTCGGCAGCCTCGGCCTTCGCGTTGAGTGGTTCGAGCTGCGCCTCGGCGGCGAGCGCGCGTTGCTCGGCCTGTGCGGCGAGCGCTTTCAGATCGCCCTCGGCCGCGATCGCCTCGAGCTGTTGCTTCGCCTCGGCGACCGCGGCTTCGGCGGCGGTCTTCGCCTGCTGCGCCGCGGCGAGCTGGGTCTCGGTCGCGTCGATCCGCTTCTCGAGCCCGGCGGCGGTCTTGAGCGCCGTCTTCGCCGCGGCCTTCGCTTCGGCGAGCTGCTCTTCGAGCTTGCCGATCCGGGTCTTCGATTCGTCGCTCGTCGACTGCGACGCGGTCTTCTCGACCTCGATCCCGCTCTCGAGATCCTGGATCCGCTCCTCGAGGTGCTCGATCTGGGCCTCGGCTTCAGCGAGCTTCGCCGCGGTGTCGCCCGCGCTCTTCGCCGACGCCTTCAGCTCGTTGAGCTCGCGCTCGACCTGGGTCTTGCGATCGATGATCGCCATCGAGCTCTGGCGCTCGGCGGCGAGCTCGCGCTGGGTCGCGGCGAGCTTGTCGCGCAGCTCCGCGATCAGCTTGTCGGACTTTTCGGTCAGCTGCTTCTCGAGCTCCGACAGCTGGTCCTGGACCTTCGCCTGGATCTCGACGACCGCCTGCTCCGCTGCTTTCGCACGCGCTTCGGTCTCGGCGACCGCGGCCGCGCGCGCCTCGGCCTCGTCGGCCTTGCGATGCGCACCGGCGAGCTCGCGCGACACCGCGCGCGCCTTCGTATCGGCATCGACCGCACGGCGCAGCGCCTCGGCGACGTCCTTCGCCATCGCCTTCGCCATCGTGTCGGCCGCACTCGCACGCGCTTCCGCACCATCCGCGCGCGTCGTCGCTTCGGCGAGCTTCTTTTCGGCCGCCGACGTCGCCGCCGCGGCATCCTCGCGCGCCTTCTTCGCCGCCGCGATCTCGGCCTCGGCCGACGCCGCGGTGCGGAGCCGCGCCTCGAGCTCGCCGATCCGGGTCTGTGCCGCCGCGAGCTCCGACCGCGCCTTCGCCTGGGCCTCGGCGAGCGTCGCCTGGATCTTCTTCTCGGCCTCGCTGCTCGCGCCCTTCGCTTCGCGCGCGTCCGCGAGATCGCGCTCGAGCTCGCTCACTCGATCGCGCCGCGCCTCGAACTGTTGCGTCATCTCGGCGAGCTCGCCGGCGAGCTTCGCCGCGCGCGCCTCGGCGGCATCGAGCTTGTGACTGACCGGGCCCGCCGCGACCCGCGCCTCGAGCTGCGCGATGTGCTCCTTCGCCGCCGCGAGCTCGCCATCGACGACGCCGCGCGCGGTGCCGAGCTCGGCGAGCTTCTGGTCGAGCTCCGCCGCGCGGGTCTCGGCCTTCGCCGCGTTCGTGTTCGCGGCTGACAGGTTGCGCTCCGCCCCTTGCGCCCGGATCTGCGCGGTCCCGAGCTCCTTCTCGGCCTTCTCCGCGCGCTGGGTGACCGCTGCGAGCTGATCCGACAGCGCCTTCGCCGGCGATTCGTCGCGCGCCGTCGTCGCAGCGGCACGCAGGTTCGCGACCTCGTGCTGGAGCTGCGAGATCATCATGTCGGACTCGGCGAGCTTCTCCGCCGTCGTGATGCCCGCCTGGGTCTCGGCGACGATCTTCGCCTCGCGCGCCTTCGCGAGATCGAGCCGCGCGTGCTCGAGATCCGCGGCGCTCTTGCGCTGGACCTGCTCGAGCTCGCCGCGCAGCTCGTTCGCCTCGGCCTCGTGCGCCGCGGCTGCATCGCGGAGCGCCTTCATCTCCTCGAACAACTGGCCGACGCGCTCGACGAACGCGTTGCGCTCCTCTTCGACCGCGCCGCGCGCCTTGCGCTCCATCTCGAGCCACTGGGCGAGCGTGCCGTGGAGCCCGATCGGCGGCGGCAGCGTCCCGCTCGCCGGCAACAGGCGAATCATCAAGCTGCCGACGAGCACGATCTCGCCGGTCGGCACCGGTGCGCGCTGGACCTTTTGCGGGCCTACGTAGATGCCGTTCGAGCTCCCGAGATCCTCGACCCACAGCGCGCCGTGCTCGAGATAGAACCGCGCGTGCTGGCGCGAGACCCGCGGATCGTCGCTGCGGATCGCGCACTCGGCCGACCGGCCGACGAGGATAGGCTCGGCACCCAGGGAAAAAGACCGATCCGTCCCGTCGACGTCGCTATAGACCAGCGTGGCCATTCCCGCGCCGAAATTATCACGTCGGCGTCAGGGACTGGATCAACTGCTCGGCCGTTTCGAGTGCGCGATCGGTGTCGTCATCGAGGAGCAGCACGTGGCCCATCTTGCGGCCCGGCGCCGGCGCGGCCTTGCCGTAGAGGTGGAGGTGGGCGTCCGGCCGATCGAGGACGACGCGCCAGGGCGGTGCTCCCTTCGCCCACAGATCGCCGAGCAGGTTCAGCATCACGGCGCCGGTCAGTGGGCGCGGATCGGCGAGGCGAAGCCCGCACACCGCACGGACGTGCTGCTCGAACTGCGAGGTCGCGCACGCGCCCCACGTGACGTGACCGCTGTTGTGCGTGCGCGGCGCGATCTCGTTGACGAGCAGCGTGCCGTCGGCGAGCTCGAACATCTCGACCGCGAGCACGCCGACATGCCCGAGCGCCTCCGCGATCGTCAGCGCGATATCCGCGACCTGGGCCGCACCCTGCGGCGAGATCTGGGCCGGTGCGCGCGTCGTGTGGAGGATGTGCTTGCGATGTGCGTTCTCGGCGATCGGGAACGATCGGATCTCACCGGTCACACTGCGCGCGATCACCGCCGAGATCTCGCGCGCGAACGGCACGATCGACTCGATCACCGCATCGGTGCCGCGCAACCAGGTCCACACCGCCGAGGCATCCGACAGCTTGTCCGCGCGCATCTGGCCCTTGCCGTCGTAGCCGGCGCGGCGGTGCTTGATGATGCCCTGGCCGCCGAACCGCTCGAGGCTCGCGCGCAGATCGAGCTCGCTCGTCACCGGCGCCCAGTCGGCCTGCGGCACGCCGAGCCGGTCGAGGAACTGCTTTTGGGTCTGACGATCCTGAATCGTGCGGAGCACCGATGCGCTCGGGCGAACCGCCGTGTGGGTCTCGAGCTCGTCGAGGATCTCGGCGGGAACGTGCTCGGTATCGAGCGTGATCACGTCGACCTGCTTCGCGAGCAGGACCGCGGCTTCGAGATCGTCGAGTGCGCCGACCACGACACCGTCGGAGACCTGCGCCGTCGGGCAGCGCGGGTTCGGATCGAGCACGACGATCCGGTAGCCCATCCGGCGCGCCGCGAGCGCCATCATCCGGCCGAGCTGGCCGCCGCCGAGCACGCCGATCGTCTGTCCCGGCAGGATCGCGGAGACCGTCACGGCAGCGAATCTCCGAGCACGCGCTTGGTCTGCGCTTCGCGATAGCCGTCGAGCTTCTTCGCGAGCGCGGCGTCGTGGATCGCGAGGATCGCGACCGCCATCAGCGCCGCGTTCGCCGCGCCGGCCTCGCCGATCGCGAGCGTGCCGACCGGAATGCCCTTCGGCATCTGGACGATCGAGAGCAGCGAATCCATCCCGTTCAGCGCGCGCGACTGGACCGGCACGCCGAGCACGGGTAACCGGGTCTTCGCCGCGCACATCCCGGGCAAGTGCGCCGCACCACCAGCGCCGGCGATGATCACGTGGAGGCCGCGCTCGGCCGCGGTTCCCGCGTACTCGAACAGGAGATCCGGCGTGCGATGCGCAGACACGATCTTCTTCTCGTACGCGACATCGAGCTCGTCGAGCACGTCCGCCGCCGCCTTCATCGTCGCCCAGTCGCTGTGCGAGCCCATGATGATGCCGACCTTCGCGGCGGCATTCTTTTTCTGCTTCGTCATGGCTTTGACCGAGGTCCCGCCGCGCGGCGGAGGCGATCGCCGACAGCTTCGCCTAGCCCGACCGCTGGTGGCAACGCGGCGATCACCACATCGACGCCGCGCGCGTCGAGATCTCGCAACGCCGCGTAGAGATGGCGCGCCATGCCATCGAGCTCGTCGGGTAGCGGATACGCGAGCGCCGGGAGGTCGGCCCAGTCGAGGAACGCGCGCGCGGGAGCGAGCACCGCGACCATGCCCTGCGCGGCCGCGACCGCTGCCGGCACGTCGCTCGGATCGACGGCGATGACCTCGGCGCGCGGCGCGTAGTGGCTCGCGAGCGTGCCCGGTGCGGCAGGCGCATCTTCGTCGGCGATTGCGAGCGGCCCGACGATCGCTTCGATCGCGGCGCGCGGCATACCGCCCGGGCGCAGCAACACCGGATGACCGCGCGAGAAGTCGACGATCGTCGATTCGACGCCGACCGCGCACGGCCCGCCGTCGAGGATGTAGTCGACGTCACTGCCGAGGTCGGCTTCGACGTGCGCGGCTGTCGTCGGGCTGACGTGACCGAACCGGTTCGCGCTCGGCGCCGCGATGCCGCCGCCAAACGCGCGCAGCAGCTCCTGCGCGAGCGGATGCGCCGGGACGCGCAGGCCGATCGTATCGGAGCCGCCGACGGTCGCGAGCGCGACGCGCGGACCGCGCTTCAGGATCACGGTCAAAGGGCCCGGCCACGCCGCGGCGACGAGCTGCTTCGCCTGTGAGGGAATGTCGCGCGCCCAGCCGTCGAGTCGAGGTGGACCACCCTCACCCGGTGCGAGGTGAACGATCAGCGGGTGCGCGCGCGGCCGGCCTTTGACCGCGAAGATCTTGCCCGCGGCCGCCTCGTTCGCGGCATCACCGCCGAGGCCGTACACGGTCTCGGTCGGAAACGCGACGAGCCCTCCTCGGGCGAGGATGGCAGCCGCGGCGCCGACGTCGGTACCTTTCAAGGCCCCAGTCTACGTGCGAGGGCGCGTCGAGACCAGCGACGGGCGATCCTGCCAGCGATCGCGGATGGCCTGACAGCCGCCGGCGCGCTCGACCGGGTAGGCCTTGCGGAACTCCATCCAATCGAGCGCGCAGATCAGCGACAGCTCGGCGAGGCCAAACCCGCCGCTGAACGTGCCTTCCGCGAGCTGCGGCGATAGCCACGCGAAGATCGCATCGGTCCGGGCGAGCTGGCGCTGCTCGAACGGCGTGCCCTCGATGGGAACGCCATCGCGGCGCAGATAGAACAGCTGGATCACAGAATCGATCGCGGCGTCGATCGCGTTCACGAGGTTGGTCTCGTGCGCGCTGTGCGTGCCCCACGAGCCGTGCGTCGCGGTCAGCCAGCTGTGGATCGCGCGCGAGTCGAACAGCGGCGCGTCCCCGACGATCGCGACCGGCACCTTCCGGATCGGCGAGACGCTCTCGAGCTCCTTCATGCCGGCGGGCGTCGCGGTATCGACGCGCTCGATCGGCTCGCCGAGCTCGTCGGCCACCACCAACACGCGGCGCACGAACGGCGACGTGGTCGTGCCATAGATCTTCATGGCGCGAGCTTGCGGCGAAATCCTCGGCCGAGCAACGTCGCGAGCGCGATCCATGCCACGCCGAGCACCGCGACCCCACCGACGAGCGCACCACTCGCGGCCGCCGCGAGCCCTTCGCCGAGCCACGCTCCGGAGAAGTCGCCGAGCCGGTAGCCGACCGTGTCGATCGCGTTCTTCGCACGGTACTTGTCCTCGCGCGAGATCACGGTGAACAAGAGCTCGCGCGACGGCCGGGTCAGGCCGTGCGTCGCGGTCTTGCCGACGACGAGCACGACCATCAGCAGCGCGAGCGACGGCATCGTGACGAGGCCGATCAAGCCGGCGACCTGGACGAGCGGTAACACGCACAACACGACACCGGGGCCGACCCAGCTGATCAACGGACCCGCGAGCAACAGCTGGACGACGAGCGTCGCGATCGACACGTAGATGTCGACGGTCGCGAAGTAGTCGGTCCGCGCCGCGCGATCTTTCAGGAGATCGTGAACGATGTGCGACTGCGCGAGGTAGATGAACGTCGCCGCGAACGACGTGCACAGCACGTACGCGACGATCGAGCGCAGGTACGGCGACTTCACGACCTCGATCAGACCGTCGAACGCACCGCCCTCGACCGGCGGATCGCCCTCGCCTTCGCTGCTCACCGCGAGCGCCGACCGGCGCAACAGCGCGACGCCGACGACCGCGACCTCGAGCAACAACCCCGACATCGCGAGGATGCCGGCATCGCCGACGTGCGCGACCAGCGCCTTCGTCAGCACGGGCCCGACGACGGTGCCGATCGTGCCGCCGGCCGCGATCGGACCGTACAGGCGCTTCGCCGTGTTCGCGCCGAGCAGATCCGAGAGCAAGCTCCAGAACACGCTGACGACGAACAGGTTGAATACCGACGCCCACACGTAGAACACGCGGCCGACGACGACCGGCGCCCAGCCCGCGTGGTTCGCGAACGCGAAGCCGAACGCGCAGACGGCGAATACGTGAAACGAGATCGGGACGACGTGGCGCGGCCCGCGCTTCACCAGGGCACCCCAGATCGGCGACAGCACGAGCAACGCGACGAACGTCGCGGTAAACAGCCACGGGATGCGATCCGGATCGCCGTCGAGCACGAGCGTGTCGCGCACCGGCTTGAATGCCGAATAGCTCGCCATCAGCGCGCCGAACGTCGCCGCGGCCGAAACCACGACGACGAGCTCGCTGCGCGCACGTGCCACATGACAGCGTTGCCGCATGTAACAGAGCGCGGTCAAGATGCGACGCGTGCGACACGCGGCCGTACCTGGGCTAGGATTTTCCCGTGCCCGGTCCGAGCGATGTTTTTCTGATCCGCCACGCGACCGCGATCGACGAGACGCTCGCGGTCCGCGATCCGAATCGCCACCTCACGGCCGAAGGCCGCAAGGAGGCGCGCGCGCTCGGCGATCGCCTGCGCTGGCACGATTGCGCGCCGACGCTGCTGTGGTCGTCGCCGCTCGTCCGCGCGATCCAGACCGCGGAGCTCGTCGTCCAGACGCTCGGCGTCGAGCTCGTCGTCGAAAGCGTCCCCGAGCTCGCGCCCGAGGGTCATCCGCGCGAGGTCGCCGCCGCGATCGCGAAGCTGCCGGACGACGCGCTCGTCATGCTGTTCGGTCACGAGCCGACGCTGTCGGCGATCGGCGCGATCCTCACGAGCGATCCGGACTTCCCGGCGATCGCGAAGGCAGAAGCGGTGCGGATCCATCACGGTCGCGTCCGCTGGCGATTCGCGTGGAACGCCGAAGCGCCGACGCCGAACGTCTAGACGTCGACCTTGACCTGAACGTGATCTCGAACCCTACCGTCGACCTTGACCTCGACGTGCGAGCGGCCGTTCGTAGCGACGTTCGTTCGAGATCGATTCGGGACGAGGTTCGGTGAGGCTGATCACTCGGACGAGCTGACGCAGGTTGCGGATCACGAGCTCACGCGATTCGATCCGCACGTCCAGGTTGACGGTGGCGTTCAGGTTCAGGTTCAGGTCAAGGTTTACAGCCCGAGCAGACGAAACACGCCGATCGCGCGTTCGCCGCCGAGGAGGGCGAACGCGAGCACCAGGTCCACGATCGCGAGCACGGCGCCGTAGCGGAGAAACTTGAGAAACCCGATCTCGCCGCGCGGCCCGGCGGACTCCATCACGATGATATTCGCGACCGACCCGAACAGCGTGAGGTTGCCAGCCAGCGTCGACGCGACCGCGAGCATGATGTAGCCCCACGTCGGATCCGGCATGTGCGGAACCCACGCGACTGCGACGAGCACGAGCGGCACGTTCGACACGATCTGCGAACCGATCACGACGAGCGCGATGAACGCGAGGTCGCCGACGAGATCGCCGCGTGCGATCACCGGCTCGATCGAGTGGAACAGCTTGTCGATCACGCCGGCGTGCTGGACGCCCGCGACGACGACGAACAAGCCGCCGAAGAACAGCAGCAGCGTCCAGTCGACGATCGCGAACGCGCCCTTCGCGCCGCGGCGCGATACCACCATCAGGATCGCGGCGGCGCAGATCGCCGCACCGGCGAGCTTCACGCCAAAGAGCGCGAGCCCAGCGAACAGCGCGAGTGCGAGCAGCGCCTTGATCGCGAGCTGCTTGTCGACGGCCGGCTTCGGCGGCGACCGATCGACGAGCGGCCCGTCGGGCAGTTGCTTGCGGAACATGAAGCCGATCAACCACGCGTTCGCGGCGAGGCACGCGACGCCGACCGGCAGCGTCAGCACGAGGTACTGCGCGAACCCGATCGTGCCGTGGGCCGCCGCGCCGACGATCATGTTCTGCGGATTGCCCGAGAAGCTGACGACGCCACCGACGTTCGCGGCCGACGCGAGCGCGAGCAGGTATGGCAGCGTCGGCAGCTTCGCTTCGACGACGACGCCCACGACCAGCGGCGTCAGCACGACGCACACGGTGTCGTTGAGGAGCAGCGCCGACAGCGCGCCGGCGACGAAGATCAAGCCGAACAACAACCGCCGCGCCGAGCGCGCACGTGTGAGCACGAGATACGCGGCGAGCCGGAAGAACTGGGCCTCCTGGAGATACGCCGCGATCACGAGCACGCCGAGCAGCAGGACGACGACGTGGAGGTCGATCGCCGACAGCGCCGCCTCGAGCGGCAGCCCTCCGAACAGCACCATCGCGACCCCGCCGACGATGGTCGCGGCCGGGCGGTCGAGCTTCACGAACTCGAACTGGCGGCTCGCAATGACCAGGTACGTCAGCGTAAAGACTACGAGAGCCCCGGTCACGGCTCCTCACGATAGCCTGCGACACCGGGTGTGACCACGCCCGCACACCGGTGATCGCGTGCCAGGGACCGAAGTCCAAGCTCGTGCGTGGAAACGGACATGCGCCGCTGGCTCGTCCTTCCATCCATCGTCTTCCACGTTGGCCTCGTTGTCGCGCTGCTGTTCCTCGGCGCGTGGCACCTCGACAAGCTCGATCCGGGAAAGAACCGGGTCACGATCGGCTACGTGCCCCAGCCGCCACCCGCGTCCGAGGGCAGCCCGGCACCGAAAACCGCGAAGCCGTTCGTCCACAAGCACATCGTCCACGAGCTGGTCACGCCGCCCGAGACCCCGGTGAAGCCCGACACGGCTGCCGCCACGGACTCGACCGACGGCCTTCCCGGCAACGGCCTCGGCTCGGGGTCCGGCGACGGCTCGGGTACCGGTCCGGGCACCAGCGATGGCCCGTGTGTCTCCGATTGTGGGCCACCGGTCGTCGAGAAGAAGGTCGAGGAACAGAAGGTGATGGTGCCGCCGACCGTGCTGATGGGCCTCCGGATCGCCGGCGACACCCAGATGCAGCCGTCGGGCGCGACCCGCAGCGAGATCCAGTACAGCGGCCACGACAAGGTCTCCGCGACGTTTCAGGTCTGCCTCGACAGCGAAGGCAACGTCGCCTCGTCGCGCCAGATCAAGTCCTCGGGATACGCCGAGTACGACGCCACGCTGAAGGCCGGCATCGCGACGTGGCGCTACAAGCCGTACATGATCGGCGGTCGGGGCATCCCGGCCTGCGGCATCGTGTCGTTCGTTTACACGATGAGGTAATGTCGTCGCGAGCGTGAGCGCGGCAGACACCGTCATCGACGTACGCGAGCTGCGGAAGACGTACCGCACGCCGTTTCGCCGCAAGAAGGTCGAGGCGCTGCGCGGCATCTCGTTCACCGTGCAGCGCGGTCACATCTTCGGCTTCGTCGGTCCGAATGGCGCCGGCAAGACGACGACGATCCGCACGCTGATGGGCCTGATTCGCCCGAGCGGCGGCACCGCGACGATCCTCGGCCACCAGATCCCGAGCCGCGCCGCGCGCGCACGGGTCGGGTTCCTGCCGGAATCGCCGTACTTCTACGACTACCTGACGATCGGCGAGCTCCTCGATCTCGCGGGCCGGCTGTTCGGCCTCGACGGTGCAGCGCGCAAGAAGCGCGCGGACCAGCTGATCGAGCGCGTCGGCCTCGGCCGGGCGCGCACGCAGAGCCTGAAGAAGTTCTCGAAGGGCATGCTCCAGCGCGCGGGCCTCGCCCAGGCGCTGATGAACGATCCGGAAGTCATCGTCCTCGACGAGCCGACGAGCGGCCTCGATCCGATCGGCCGCAAGGAAGTCCGCGACCTCATCCTCGAGCTCCGCGACCAGGGCAAGACCGTGTTCTTCTCGTCGCACATCCTGACCGACATCGAGGCGATCGCGGATCGAGTCGCGATCGTCGCGCGCGGCTCGCTGCAGTCGACCGGCACGCCGGCCGAGCTCGTGAAGCGCACGGTGCTCGGCTTCGATCTCAAGGTCCGGATCGCGGCGGACGCGACGGTCGACGAGCTCACTGCGGGTGCGTCGCGCGTCCGGCGGGTCGCCGACGAGCTCGCGGTCACGCTCGGTGCGGATGCCGATATCGACGCGTGGCTCGCTCGCGCGCACGCCGCCGGCGCGAAGGTGCTCGCGGTCGAGCCTCGCCACGAGACGCTCGAGGATCTGTTCATGCGCCAGATCGCGAGCGCCGATACCGCGAGCGCCGCGACGGAAGGACGCGTCTAGTGCTCGGTCGGATCTGGGCGATCGCGCTCAACACGTTCCGCGAAGCGGCGCGGATCCGCGTGCTCTACGGGATCGTCGTGCTCGTCGCGGGCGCGAACCTCCTCGCGATCGTGCTCGGCCAGATGTCGATCCACGAGGAGCAGCGGGTCGCGCGCGACATCGGCCTCGCCGGCATCTCGCTATTCGGCTCGCTCACCGCGATCTTCCTCGGCGTGTTCTTGCTCTACACCGAGGTCCAGCGCCGCACGATCCACGCGATCGTCAGCAAGCCGATCGAGCGCTGGGAGTTCGTCGTCGGCAAGTGGTTCGGCATGGCGATCGTCCTCACGATCCTCGTCGGCCTGTTCGCGGTCGCGATGGCGGGCATGCTGACGTGGCAAGGCGTCGGCGTGTCGAGCGCGGTCGTCAAGGCGGTCGTGCTCGCGTGGTTCGAGGTCCTGACGGTCGCGTCGATCGCGATCTTCTTCTCGTCGTTCTCGACCCCGTTCTTGTCGGGCATCTTCGCGCTCGCGATGTGGGGCCTCGGCCGGGTCACGCCGGATATCGAGGCCGCGATCGAGCACGGCTCGCCGTGGATCCGGACGACCGCGCGGGTCGCGCTCGAGATCGTGCCAGACATCCATCTGTTCTCGCCGTCGGGCCGGATCGTCGAGGGCGCGACCGTGACGGTGCACGGCGACTTCATCACGTGGGGCTACGTCGGGCTCTCCTCTCTCCACGCGCTCGGCTGGATCGTCGGCCTGCTCGCGATCGCGTGTCTGTTATTCCAGCGGAGGGACTTCGCGTGAAGAACAGGGCCGTCGCGATCAGCGCGATCGTGCTGGCGGTGATCGCGCTCATCAGCCTGCGCGCCGTGGTCGCCGGTCGTCGCGCGCTCGCGGACGGCGACGATTGGATGCTGCGCGGAAAGCCCGCCGAGGCGATCCGCTCGTACGAAGCCGCGGCGCGCTGGTACGTGCCACTCGCGCCGCACGTCGATGCCGCCTACACCAGGCTGCGCGCACTCGCCGCCGGGCCGAATGCCCTCCTCGCCTGGCGCGCGATCCGCAGCGCCGCGCGGGCGACGCGCTCGCTATGGCAGCCCCATGCCGCCGACCTCGCGGACGCCGATGCGCAGATCGCGAAGCTCGAGGCCGGCGCGACACCAGAAGCCTGGTTTGCCGGGCGGTTAGCCGAAGATCCGCGCCCGTCGATCGCGATGGCCGTGCTCGCCGGGCTCGGGATTGTTCTCTGGTTGGTCGGCGCCGGCTTGGTGGTGTTCCGGCGCTGGAGCACCAAGGCCGGCGCCATCATCGTCCTCGGCGTGGCGGTCTGGCTCGTCGGGCTTTACAACGCCTAAGCCGATGATGTCTTCTTCGCACCGATGGGTAAGAACCTCGGAGGCGCGATCATCGATTTGCTCGACTCGGACAAGGTCGAGCTACGCGCGGCAGCGACGACGGTCCTCGCAGCGGTAGGCAAAGGCGACAAGTCGGTGATGTCGGCGCTGACGTCGCGCCTCGCGGACCACGATGCGGTCGTTCGCCGGATCGCGCTCGAGGGCCTCGCGGATCTCGGCGCGAGCGGAATCGCGCCGAACCTCGTCCCGCTGCTCCGCGGCGATGACGACACGCTCGCCGAGCGCGCCGCGACGCTGCTCGCCCAGCAAGGCGCCGAGGCCGAGTCGACGCTGCGCAAGGAAGTCCGCGCCGGCTCCGTCGGTGCGCGCCGCGTGATGGCGCAGCTGCTGCTCCGCCGCGGCACCCAGCCCGCGATCGAAGCGGTGCTCGATCAGCTCTCCGATCCCGAGTTCGGCGAGCAAGCGCTCCAGCTCGTCCGCGCGGAGCTCGACAAGGACAACGAGAAGCTCGCGAACCAGGTCGAGAAGAGCGCGATCGGTCGCGCCGGCGACGCCGCGAAGGATCTCCACAAGGCCTGGGCCACCGCCGAGAAGGCTGCCGAGAAGGTCCTCAAGGAGAACAAGGAAGCGGCGAAGAAGGCGGCGAAACGAAAAGCGGCGAACGGCACGAACGGTCACGGCGTGCTCGCGGCGCCCGATCCGCTGCGCGCGCCCGAGGTCGCCAGCGGCGTCGCTCAGCTCGGCGCGCTGCTGCGCCTGATCGGCTACCTCGCACGGCCGTCGACCCAGTCGCTGCTGCTCAAGTACGCCGATGCCGACGAGCCGCGTCCGATCCGGCTCGCCGCGATCGCGGGCCTCCGCCGGATCGTCGCGACGAGCGAGGCGAAGGGAACCGAGAAGGTGATCGAGATGCTGATCGACTACGCCGACGGCGAGGACTTCGCGGTCGCGCAATCGGCGGTCGACACGCTGCGCGGCGCGCGGATCCCGGAGTCGCTCGCGAAGTCGTTCGCGGCGCTCGCGAAGTCGAAGAACGTCGCGGCCCAGAAGCTCGCGATGGAGCGCATGCCGGCCGGCGGCGGCGCCTCGGCGGTGAAGATGCTCGTCGAAGCGCTCGGCGGCGATGACCCGACGGCGCGCGATGCCGCGGCGCGCGGGCTCGCGAAGGCGCCCGAGGCGGTGATGCCGCTCGTCAAGGCGCTGCTCGACACCGACGACGAACAGATCGCGCGCCGCTACGCCGGCGTGATCCGCAGCCATCGCGGCAACGTCTCGAACGCTGCGGTCGAACAGCTCGTCGAGCGCCTCCGCGAGCTCAGCGAGAAGAGCGCGAAGGGCAAGGCCGAGGCCGACGCGATCCTCGTCGAGCGCGTGCTCGGCGAGCTGATCGCGGACGTCGCGCCGCACAAGCACGTCGAGCTCTTGTTCGAGCGCGCGAAGCGGCTCCGCAAGGCCGGTAAGCCGGTCGAGGCGTTCGGCTCGCTGAAGCCGCTGATGCGGTCGCGCGCGGATCTCGACGCCGCGATCGATGACGATCAGCGGTTCTTCCTCGCGATGCTGTCGCTCGAGGCCGCAGGCGAAGGCATCGTCCGCTCGACCCGCGCCGACGATCCGGTGTTCGCGCAGTTCGCGGTGCTCGCAGCGAAGGGCTATCCGGTCGCGAAGCAGCTCGCGAAGTCGAACGACATCACCGACGAGATCCTCTACGGCCTCGGCTTCCGGCTGATCGAGTCGGGCGACGGCTCGAACGAGGAGCTCGGCGCCGAGCTGCTCCAGGGCATCATCGACGAGCGGCCGCGGAGCAAGCTCGCGAAAGCGGCGAAGAACAAGCTCAAGCTGACCGGCCACCTCGACGAGGACTAAGGCGTCAGCCGCACGAGCAGCGCCCGCGCTTCGCCGACACGCTGCGAAGTCGGATAGTCCGCGACGAACGCGGTGAGCCGGCGGATCGCGTCGGCCTTGTTGCCGGCGCGTGCGCTCGCGATCGCTGCCCAGTACGCGGCGTCCTCGCCGACCGTCGGATCGGTCACCTGATCGAATTCGGCGATCGCATCGGTGTAGCGGCCGTCGCGCAACGCGGTCCAGCCGCGCTCGAACGCAGTCGGTGAGACGACGTGCGCGAGCGCGACGATCGGCCCGGGCTCGAGCGTGACCTGGTCGCGGGTGAGCTGGCCTTCGCGCTCGTGCTGTTGCGATCCCGCGAACACGCGAGACGTCGCGGTGGTTGCCTTCGTCGCCGCGACCGGCGCAGGTGCGGGGGACTCGTGGTGAGCGACGACGGGCGCGACCTCGTGCTCGACCGGCGGCGGCGGAACCGTGCTCGCGATCTGCGGAGCGGTCTGTGGCGCCGGTACGCGCGGCGCCATCACCGGCCAGGCGACCGCGTATTGCACCGGCCGCAGCTGCCACGCGACGAGCGCGATCGCCGCCGCGAGCGCGGCACCGGCGAACATCGCGACCGGCACGCGCGAGCGCCGCATTGGCGGCTCGACCGCGACCACGTCGGCACTCGCCATCACGAGCGCCGCGATCCGCGCGCGCCGCTCTGGACTCGCGGTCCGCACCGGTGCGCGCCGCGCGAATGCGCCGACCTCGACCATCGCCGCGAGCTCCGCGCTGCAGTGCTCGCAGGTCTCGGCATGAACCAACGCAGTCGGATCTGCACCGAGCGTCGCCGCGGCGAGGCGTTCGGACGACGGGCACCTCACGTATCACCTCCGGTCAGCGTGCGGCGCACAGCACGCCTCGCATCGTAGAGCCGGCGCCACAGCGTGCCCTGCGGGATGCCGAGCATGCGCGCCGCGTCGCTACCACGCTCCTGCTCGAGATCGATCAGCACGAACACGACGCGGTGATCGTGCGGCAACGCCTCGAGCGCCGCGGGGAGTTGCGCGAGCAGGTGACGATCATCCGGATCGAGCGCGTTTACCGGCTCGCCGAGCTCCGCGACCATCCCGAACATTCGCTTGCGCCGGATCTCCTTGCGCGCGTAGGTCCGGGTGAGGTTGGCCGCGATCCCGTACAGCCAGCCGCGCACGTTGCCGTCGCGATAACGAGCGGCTGCCGCGAACGCCGCGACGAACGTCGAGTGCACGAGGTCATCGACCTCGTCCGGATCGCTGCCGCGCATCCGATCGACGAAGCGATGAACGTCTGTGAAGTAGCGCTCGAACAACATCCCGCGTGCGGCACGATCGCCGGTGGCGCACGCGGCTACGACCGCCTCGTCGGACAGCTCCGACGGGTCGACCTCGGCTCGGAGCTGGATCAGCTCCGCCGGTTTCACATCGCCACTCCCACGCCACCGAGCCATTCCAGCTCCAGATTCTCGCCGATATCCCAGAGATCAGGGTGCAAGACCGCACTCATCCCGAACACGAGCTGGACGCGATCCGTGACGTCGATGCCGCCGACCAGCGAGCCCTGTGCGACCGGCATCACGTTGCGGTCGTGCTCGGGAGCCTCCATGGGGTCGCCGGACCAGTAGTCGAACGTCCCGTAGCGGAGGCCGAGCCCGATCGATGGCGTCAGCGACCAGAAGCCGTGGTGGAGCGCGTAGCCGAGGTTCGCAAATGCGTTGACCTCGCTGAACCCGACGAAGGCGGGCGAGACCGGGTGGTTCGGCGAGACGTAGTCGAGGGACACGTCGAGCGTCCACGCATCGTGGGTCCAGACTCCGACCGAGCCGCGGATGCCATCCGAATGGAGCCCGCCGCCGCCGTTGCCCGCATGGGCCAGCATCACCGAAGCGAGACCTTCGTCGGCCATGACGCGGATCCAGCGCCGCTCGCTCGGTCGAAGTACGGGCGGCGCCGTGTCGACGTCCACGCTCTCCCCTGGATCGCTCGCGATCGGTCTCGCGGTCGCGATGATCGCGGCCGGTGCGGCGGGCGTAGTCACGATCGGCGCGGGTACGCCCGGGATCGAATCGTCGGCGGCCCAGCTCGCGATCAGCACGCCGGCGGTCTGCGCATCGGGCACGACGCGATCGTGGACGTGGCCGCCGCGGTCGCGTGCGATGACGTAGAGCCCTTGCTTGGTCGCGACGATCCGGACCTCCAGCGTCGCGGTGCACTGCGGCTCTGCCGCGACCCAGTGATCGACGACCTCGCGAACACCTTCGGGCGCGCGAACGACGTCGACCGCACAAGGCGCCGCACTCGCGGACGCCGACGCGATCAGAACCAAGAGCGCCGCCTTCACAGCACGACTCCGATACCAGCGATCCAGACCAACTCGAGGTTCTCGCGCATCTGCCATGGATCGGTGTGGAGCATCGAGCTCACTTGCACGGTGAGCTGAACCCGGTCCGCGAAGTCGACCGCACCGAGTACGGACGCCTGGGCAACTCCAAAGAAGCCGGTGCGCTCGACCCCGAACGGGTACATCAAGTCGGGTGTTCCCAGATCCCCCAGATAGAGCAGCGTCGCGCGACGCAGGCCGAGACCGAGCGCTGGGGTCACGGACCACCGACCACTTCGGAGGACGTAACCGAGGCTGGCGATCGCGTTGTACTCGCGAACCGAGAGGATCCCGTTGCCGTCGCCATATGCGAGCGCCAGCGGCAAGTCGTCGACGAAATCGAACGATGCGTCGACCGTCCACGCGCCGCGCGTCCACACGCCCACGCTGCCGCGTGCGCCGTTCGAGATCGAACGCTCGCCCATGTTGTTGCTGAATGACAGCATCGCCCCTCCCAGTCCCCCGATCCTGCCGAACCGGATCCAATGATGCTCGCTCCATGGTTGCCTCGCCGGCGTCCGTTCGACGTGGGCTTCCTCACCGATCTCGTCGCCGGTGGTCGGCTTCGCGACGATCGGTGCATGCGAGAGCGGCACGGATTCGTCGGCTGCCCAGCTCGCGATCACGACGCCCGCGGCCTGCGCGTCCGGCACGACGCGATCGCGTATGCGACCGTCGCGATCTTGGGCGACGACGTAAAGCCCTTCATCCGTCTCGACGACCCGGACCTCGAGCGACGCCGCGCACTGCGGCTCCGCTGCGACGAAGCGATCGATGACCTCGCGCACCCCATCGGGCGCACGTACCACCTCCACCGCACACGGTGCTGCCGCAGCCGGAGCCGCGGCCGCCACGACCATCAGGGGTACGAGACGCATCGGGAAGTCGGTCGCTCGAGCGACCGTTTTCATCCCGAAAATCAGTAGTACAAGCGGAGCCACGCTCCCGCGGCGCCACCACCGGCGATCGCGAGGATGAACAGGATCAGCACACCCCAGCGAAATCCTGCGGGTTCCTCGGGAGCATTGCCGGGAGGCAGCGTGCGCGTCTCCGCCGGCCGCGCCTTCACGAGGATGCCCGACTCCGCCGCGGCGAGCGGCAACGATGGCGGCCGCGAGCTCCATGGCTTGCTCGTGACGAGCTCGTCGTCGACCTCGGGCTGCTGGCGCGACACGCGTGCGATCAGCGCGAGCTCGGGTGCGCGCAGATCCGCGTCTTCGATCGTCGCGCGATCGTCGCGCACGATCCCCGGCACCTCGATCTCCTCGTCGACCTCGGTCGAGACGAGATCGCCGATCGGCTGACCGACGCGCACGCGATCGAGCAGCTGGCGCTTCGCAGCGATCCGATCGCCGAACAGCCGCATCAGCTTCGACGCGATCGCCTGGGCCGGATCGCCCGACGAATCGAGCTGGCTCGCGGTGACGAGCAACGCATCGCGCAGCTCGGCCGCGCTGCGAAACCGCTCCGCCGGATCGGTCGCGAGCGCTTGCATGCAGATCGCATCGAGCTGCGGCGGATAACTATCGGTCTGCGAGCTCGGCGGCGGGATCGGGAGCGCGAGCTGGTTCGGCGACGAGAACACGCGGTGCAGCGTGGTCAGCTCGTACAGCACGAGCGCGACCGAGTAGACATCGGACTGGCGGCCGAGCGGCCGGCTGCTCGCTTGTTCGGGCGAGCGATACAGCGAATCGGAGTCCGCGACCGCGACGCCGAGATCGAGCAACTTGAGCTCGCCGCCGTACGTGATGAACACGGTGTCCGGCGACACCGCGCGATGGAGCTCGCCGGCGAGGTGCGCGGCGTGGAGACCGTCGCAGATCTCCGCGATCATGTGCGCGGCGAGCCCCGTCGCGATCCGCTCGTGGCGCTTGATCAGCCGGCGCAACAGCCCCGAGAGCCGCTCGCCTTCGAGGTACTCCATCACCGTGTAGAGATCGTTGCCGACGGCGACGATCTCGATCACGTCGACCAGATTCGGATGGCGCGCTTGCGACAGCGATCGCGCTGCGGTCGGCGGGCGCTTCTTGATCGCGACCGGTGCGCCCGACGGGCTCTTCGCGAGCAACACCTCTCGCCCCTCCCCGCCGATCGCGAGCAGCCCTACGACCTCGTATTGGCCGATCCGCGAGAGCATCTGCGCTAGGGCACGAGCTTGTATCCGAGGCCGTAGACCGTGAGGATGTGGCGCGGGTTCTTCTGGTCTTCTTCGAGCTTGCGACGGAGCTTGACGATGAAGTTGTCGACCGTCCGCGACGTCGGCGACGCCTGCATGCCCCAGACCTTCTCGAGCAGCTCGTCGCGCGACACGGTCTCGTCGGAGCGCTCGCGCAACAGCTTCAAGACCTCGAGCTCGTAGAACGTCAGGCGCTTCGAGGTCCGGCCCTTCGTCATCACGTGCTTGCGCGCGTTGATCTGCCAGCTGCCGATGTTGAACGTCTCGTCGGGGTGCGAGCTCATCCGCGCCTGGCGGCGGAAGATCGCGTTGATCCGTGCGATCAGCTCGGCGACCGAGAACGGCTTCGTCACGTAGTCATCGGCACCCGCGTCGAGGCCGCGGATCTTGTCGCTCTCCTGCGCCTTCGCGGTGAGGATGATGATCGGCACGGTCTCGTCGCGCTGGCGCAGCGTCTCGCACACGCGATAGCCGTTGTCGTCGGGCAGCATGAGGTCGAGCAGGACGCAGTCGGGCGCCCAATCCATCGCGGCCGCGAGCCCTTCCGCCCCGGTACCGCGCGCATCGACCTCGAAGCCTTCGAACGTGAGGGCATCGCGGATGCCGCGAACGATATCGGGTTCGTCCTCGATGACGAGGATGCGCTTCTTCGCCGGCTCTTCGCTCATCCGTCGCCTAGTTCTATCAGATCGGCAGCCACAGCTGGAACGTCGCGCCGTTTCCCGGCGTGCTCTCGACCGTGATGTCACCGCCGTGTGCGCGCGCGATGTGCTGGACGAGCGCGAGGCCGATGCCGGAGCCGCGGATCGGCTTCAGGCGCATCTCCTTCGCGCGATAGAACCGCTCGAAGATCCGGGTCTGCTCCTCGAGCGGAATCCCCGGGCCGAAGTCCTTCACCGCGAGCACGACGCGCTCGCCTTCGCGCCGCAGCGACAGCTCGATCTTCTTGCCGTCGGCCGCGTACTTGATCGCGTTATCGACGAGGTTCAGCACCGCGAGCGTGAACGCGTTCGCGTCGAGCTGGATCGGCGGGATGTCCTCGCCGATGTGCGCCTCGAGCGTCATGTTCGCGGCCTGGAGCCGGCGATTCGCGAGATCGATCGCGCGCTCGACGACCTCGACGACGTCGGATTCCGCGAACTCGTACACGCCCATCCCGCGCTCGATCTTCGCGAAGTCGAGCACGTTGTCGATCAGCCGGCCGAGCCTCACCGACTCGCGCCAGATGATCTCCGCGTATTCGGTCGCCTGCTCGGGAGACTTCGTCTTCTTGTTCGCGAGCATCTCTCCGAACATCGAGATGATCGCGAGCGGCGTCTTGAGCTCGTGCGAGACGTTCGAGATGAAGTCGCTCTTGAGCTCGTTCGACCGGCGCTCGCGGCGGATCGCGATCGCGAGCAGGCCGAGGCCGACCAGGATGATCGCGACCGCGCCGCCGAGCAGCAGGCCGTCGACGATCTTCTTGTCGCGGATGTTCTTCGCCGCGGTGTCGGTGCCCTCCGCGAGGCGGAGTCGCCAGTGGTCGAGCATCGTGAACTCGACCTCGGCGCGCAGCGCTTCCTTCTCGTAGTTGAACGGCCAGCCCTGGCGCAGCGCACCGCGGTCGTCGACGACTTGATACAGAAACCCGGAGCCGAGGAAGAACTGCGGGATCATGTAGTTGAGGAGATGGTTGAGGTCGTCCTCGACCACCACGTAGTAGCTCTTGCCGTCGGCGAGCTTGCGCTCGTACGACAAGAGGTATGGCGTGCCGTCGGGCTGGGTGCCGTAGTGGTGCTCCGCCTTCTCGAGCGGGAGCTTTGCGAAGTCGAGCTTGCTGATCTCGTGCGCCACGTACCAGTCGCGCGCCTTCACCGCCTCGGCCTGGGGCCGACTGGTCGAGATCGAGCCGTTCAGGACCGGCTTGAGCTCGTCGTCCAGGACGAACACGCTGGCGACCGCAGCGCCGGTCGACCGGACCTGTTCGTCGAGCTTGTCGACCTGGTCGAGCCGTACGACCTTCAGGATCCGGTTGTCGGCCTCCGCGACGTTGGACTCGATGTTCAGGCGCTTCTCCAACGCCAGCGCGTCCAGGAGCTTCTGCTGTTCGTCCTGAAGGGCGACTGCGGAGCTATTTGCCCAACCGAAGTAGGCGAATGCCACGACCGCGGCCAACACCGCGAAGATCAAGGCGTTCACGAGCAACAGACGACGCACGCGCAGCGAATCCTGCCACTTCCGAGAACACTTGTGACTACCGAAGGTTGTCGGAGTGCCGGCTTTATGTTAGACGGCTGACTTATAAGACATCCATCCGGAGTATTCGGTTGGACAGTCCTTACAGGTAGTTAGATCCGTACTCGTCCAAGAAGAGGGCTGGCAGAGATGGACTCCATCTTCGAAGAAGAAGCTGATGAGATCGGGGGCGAGATCGAGGCTTACTGCCCGTCGCCACGCTGCAAAGCGGACACGACTCACACGATCATCAGCATGTACGAGGACGAGGTGCGGCGCGTCCAGTGCGTGGTCTGCGGCGAGGTGCATGCCTACCGCAAGCCCCGTGGTGACGGCGCCGAAGGTGACGGTGACGGGAGCGGCAAGAAGTCGTCCTCGAAGCGAATGAACTGGGATGACGCGATGGCGCGGGCGACCGATGCCGACCTCGCGAACACCCGGCCGTTCTCGATCCGCGACACCTACGAAGACGGCGACGTGGTCCACCACCCGGCGTTCGACATCGGCTTCGTGATCGAGCAGCTGCCCGACAACAAGGTCGAGGTGATCTTCCGCGACGGCGGCTCTCGGATCCTCGTGCACAACCGCGGTGACCTCGCTGCGCGGATGCCCGACATCGCCGAGATCCCCGCGCCGCGCGAGGCGAAGAAGAAGAAGCGCTCCAAGAAGGTCGAGACGCCGTCGGCGCCCGTGCCGGTGCGCAGCAAGGCCGAGGTCGAGGCCGCGGTCGACCGCGCTCGTACCGCGGCTCAGGCCCGCATGGACGACTCGGCGAAGACCGCCGAGGAGCACAACAAGAAGCTCAAGCAGCAGGCCAAGACCATCAAGGCCACCGCGAAGACGGCGAAGGTGACCGCGAAGCCCGCCGCCGTGCCCGCGAAGGCCGTCCCGGCCCCCGCCGAGAAGGGTGCGAAGAGCGCGGCGAAGCCCGCTCCTGCGAAGGCGCCCGCCAAGGCCGCCGCGAAGCCCGCGCCTGTGAAGGCGGCTGCCAAGGGCGCTGCGAAGAAGCCGGCCGCGAAGCCCGCACCGAAGAAGGCGGCCGCAAAGCCCGCCGCGAAGAAGCCTGCGAAGCCGGCCGCGAAGAAGCCCGCGCCGGCCAAGAAGCCGGCGAAGAAGAAGAAGTAGCTCGCTAGCCGCCGGCCTTGCCGGTGCGGCTCGCCAACGCGAAAGCGGCGATCGCGATCGCCTGGAGTGCGGCGATCAGGCCGAGCAAGATCGTCACCGCCACGCCTGGACGGCGGGCCACTCGACCTCGACCTCGTCGCGTTCGAGCTCGGCGAGGATCTCGCGCAGCGCCTCGACGCGGCCAGACGCCGGAGCATCCGCGCTCTCGGGACCCGATGTTGCCTGCTCGAGTTGCTCGCGGGTGGCGCCGATCGCCAGGATGCGGGACACCGTCAGCGGATCGACGTCGCCGACGAGCTCGAGGATGTCGCGTTCGCGCAGTGCAGGCATGCCACGAGCGCTTGCAGCGTTCGCGCCAGCCACGCGGAGATCCGGATCGCGGCGATCCGCGAACCGCGTGCGTCTCGGTGTTGCGGCTGGCGCATCGGCTGCGCGATCCACGCGCCGCGCATGCATGCGTGCGTGGCGTGGGGCTTGCTCGAACAAGGATCATGGAAGCCGACAAACCGCTCCTGAGAGCGCGCGACCTGATGGAGCGCGACATCATCTCCGTCACCCCCGACACCACGATCCTCGACGTCCACCGGATGTTCGTCGAGGAGGAGATCCACGGCGCGCCGGTGATCGACGAGCAGGAGCACGTGCTCGGTGTGATCACGACGCTCGACTTGTTGCGCGCGACGCGCGACGAGCTCGCACCGACGACGAGCTCGTACTTCCAGGAAGATCCTCCAGCGGCCAACGGCGAGTGGCGCCTGATCTCCGAGGAGCTCGAAGATCGGATGTCGGAGGTGCGCGCGCGAGATGCGATGACGCGCGAGGTCGTGATGGTCGATCCGGATCTGCCGATCGACCAGGTCGCGAAGGTGATGCTGACCCAGCACATCCATCGCGTGCTCGTCGGCAAGGCCGGCGCGCTCCAAGGTGTGCTGACCAGCTTCGACATGCTGCGCGCCGCGAGTGCGACGCCCGGCCGGCGGCCATGATCGCGCGAGCGCCCGTGACTACTGGCGAGCGCAGTCGTCGCCGGTCGTCGCCGCGCCGTGATCGATGACCTCGAAGTCGGTCACCTTCAGCGCGGCGAGATCGCGCGGGTTCAACAGCCCGGACCACTTCGCGGTCGTGTGCTTGTCGCTCTGCGCGGTCAGCGCGATGTTGCCGCCATCGGCCTGGTACATGCCGTACTTCTGCATCGCCTTCGCGACGACCCGCGCGCCCGCGGGCAGCGAGTTGATCGGATAGTCCGCGCGCAGCCGCAGGTGGACGCCGTAGTACGGGAGGTCACCGGTGCCGCTCGTCGAGGTGCTGTGGGTCGCGGGCGCGACGAAGCCCGGCTTGATCCGGTTGTTCGGCAGGATGAACCGGATCGCGTGGTTGATCGCGCCGGCCTTCACTTCATCCGCGGTGAACAGGAGTGGCGAGATCGGGAAGCCGGCGGCATCCGCGCTCGTGCACTCGAGGCCGCGCAACGGTCGGGTGTACGTCTTGTTCGTCGTCCAGGTCGCGAGGCAGCCGCCGTAGAACTGATCCGTGATGTTCGCGCGCCACATCTCGTAGAGCTTGTGGTTCGTCGGATCGTTCACGATCAAGTGGCAGTCGCCATCGTTCGTGCACGCGTAGCCCGTCTCGCCTTCGACGTTGCCGCCGGCCGGCAGCGGAATCTGATCGCTATCGCAATCCGGGCCATACCAATCGCCAGTCGGCGTGAACGAGACCTTCGGCGTCGCCGCGGTCGCAGTCAGCACGTCGATGTCGAAGTCGACCTGCATCGTGTTCGCGTTGCCCCAACCGCCCGCCGCGGCGAGCGCCGCGATGATCCGATCGCTGTTCGCCGCCTTCGGCGACGTCGACACGTCGGAGTTGAAGAACATCGGCGTCGTGAAGTACGGGCCGGTCGTCGCGGTCACCGAGCTGTTGCTGCCGGACGTCGAGCCAGTGTCGCCGGTTCCGGTATCGCTACCGGTCGACGTGTCGCCCGCCATCGTGCCGTCGTCGGCGCTACCTCCCGCGCTCGTACCACCCGAAGAAGCCACACAACCGGCCATCAGCGCGCCACCGCACGCGAGCATCGTAAATCGCATCGCGGCATGGTGCGGTGCAGAGCGTGCGCGGACAATCAGGCGGACTCGCACGAACGTGCGATTTCGTCCCAAATCGTCCGCGAAAATTTCTCGATCGAAGATTCGTTGGTGTTCAAACCAACTATTCGAATCCCATCGTCACACCGTCGAGATCCATCCTACCTACATACAGCTCGAACTTGACGCGCTTGATCTGATCCGCGTTCGCGGTGCTCTGCGGGATCTGAGCGTGCGCGAGACCGACTTCGTACAGGTTGATCCGGAAGATCACGTCCTTGCGATCCGGCGAGAGGAACTCGAGCGAGCCGGACTTCTGGAGCGAAGGATCCGCGCCGCCCTTCACGACGGCCTCGTCGTACCACTTGAGGATCGCATCCGCGTAGCCGAGCGCGATCGTGCAGGTCAGCGCAGGGAACTCGATCTTCGTCGGCTCGATCTGCGGGAGTCGCTCGAGCCCGGTGTAGAGCTGCTTGATCCCCTGCTTGATCGTGAACGATTCGATCTTGTTCGTGTACTCGATGTCCTGGATGCCATCGAGGTGGAGGCGGAACGAGGAGCACATCCACAGCTTCTGCTTCGCGCCGAGGTTGCTCTTCACCTGATCGCCATCAGCCTTCGCCGTGACGACGCGCTCGGGCTGGATCTTGACCTTGAGGTAGGCGGCGTCTTTCGAGGCGCCATCGAGCGCCGGGAACGTCGTCTCGGTGATCAGTGCGTCGTAGAACTCGTGGGTGAACGTCTGGTAGAGGTCGAAGTTCGCGTGCCGGATCTCGCCGTTGCGGCGCGACCACTCCTTGCGCCACGACTGCTGGATCCAGCGCAGCACGTCGTTCGCACCCGACAGACCAAACTCGACGGAGAACGGCTCGATCGAAGCGACCGACGTGTGCTTGATGCGATGGTTCTCCGGGCCGATCGGCTCGTCCATCAGGCCGGCGCGAATGTAGCCACCGTCGACCGTCTTCAAGTACGCGGTCGTCGGGTGGCCGTCGATCGCGAGCTCGAAGTGCCCGCCCGTCGATGCCTTCTGAATTTTGCGGCCTACCTGTGAGCTTGGCATGCGATTTCCTCAGCTTAAGCGAACCTTTTACGGTGGTGGGCACGCCGAGTTCCCCGGTGAGGGTGCAGCCCCCACGAGATCCTCGCAAAACTACGTGATTTCGCGCCATTGGATTCGGCACGGTTGGTGATCAATAATAGGGGTGATGCGGGCGCTCGGCATTGCTTTCGTTTTGCTGTGGGCAACCACCGGTTCGGTGTTCGCCGAGAAGGTCAAGACGAACCAGGAAACACGCGTCCTCAATCACCCCGGCGAGCAGGGAAAGCTCGTCATCAAGGTGAAAGAGGGTCAGCAAATGACGTTGATCGGGACCGAGGGGCGCTGGCTCCACGTCCGGGTCTCCGGTCGCACCGGCTGGGTCGCGCGGAGCAAGGTCGAGATGGCCGACCCCGACGAGATCGAGCGCAACACGCGGCGCCGGCCGTTCGTCGACGGGCGCAGCACGCACCGCGGGTTCGGTAGCTCCGAAGCGCCCGACGATCGGATCGGCGCGGATGCGGTCGGCGGCGGTGGCGACGACGCGGCCGACGACAAGCCCGCCGCGAAGAAGAAGCCGACCAAGGACGAAGGCGACGACGACGACGCGAAGCCCGCGAAGAAGCCGGCCGCGAAGCCCGCCGCGAAGAAGCCGTCGAAGGACGACGGCGATGACGACGATGACGACGCGAAGCCGGCGGCAAAGAAGCCGGCCGCGAAGCCCGCTGCGAAGCCCGCCGCGAAGAAGCCGTCGAAGGACGACGGCGATGACGATGACGACGACGCGAAGCCGGCGAAGAAGCCGGCCGCGAAGCCCGCCGCGAAGAAGGGCAGCGACGACGGCGACGATGACGACGACGCGAAGAAGCCCGCCGCGAAGAAGGGCAGCGACGACGACGAGGCCGCCGCGGCAGAGACGCCGAAGCGCCCGCAGGCGCACGTCGGTGCGAAGACGAAGGTGTTCGGCGAGCGCGACGAGGGCAGCGACGTCGAGTTCACCGCGAAGCCGACCGACGTGCTCTATCCCGGCGAGACCAAGGGCAAGTGGACCAAGGTCGAGACCGACGAGGGCGACGAAGGCTGGATCCTCTCCGACGCACTCGAGATGGAAGGCGGCGGCGGCGGGAGCCACGCTCGCACGATCGCGCTGAACGTCGGCGTCGGTATCGCGTTCCTCCAGCAGGGCATGCGTACCGCCGGCTCGACGAAGGCCGCCGGCACGGACCAGGTTCCCGACGCGTACAACATCGGTACGTCGGCCGCATCGCTCTCGCTCGGCGGCGCGTACTACACCGGCCTCGGCGCGAAGTACTTGATCGGCGTCGACGCCGGTCTCAGCTACTCGAAGACGGTCGGCGGTGGCGTGACGTACATGAAGACCGTCACCGGTCTGTCGATCGCGGACTACGCGCTGCGCGGTTCGATCGGCTACCCGACGTCGCGGCCGAGCGGACTCACGCTGTTCGCGCGACTCGGCTTCCGCTACCGCAACTACTCGGTCAACGACTACAACAGCGCGACCGGCAACCCGGCGAAGATTCCGCAGGAGAACCTGAAGGCGCCGACGCTCGGCTTCGCAGTCGCGCTGCCGAAGCTGACCCCGAAGCTCGGCCTGTCGGTCTCGCTCGACGCGATCCTGTTCGGCGCGAGCATCACCCAGACCTCCGGCCTCGAGGACGGCGCGACGCCGAAGATGACCGGCGTCAACCTCGCCGCCGGCCTCGTCTACGCGTGGAAGCCGACGATGAACTTGCTGTTCGCGTACGACCTCGACTACGGCGGCTACGACTTCGGTGCACCGAACACGGGCGCTGCGGCGATGTCGACGCGCGGCCATACCGGTACCGATGTCACCCGCACCGATATCATGCACAGCGTCACCGTGACGCTGGCCAAAGGCTTCTAGTGCTACTGGTGCGGCGTCGGTAGCTTCGAGACGTCGATCTGGCTGAGCGCGAGCCGGATCAGCTGCGACTTGTTCGCCTTCGTCCACCCGCGCTTCTTGAGCTCTGCGACCTTCGCGTCGAGCTCTTCGAGATCGCGCGTGTACATCGAGATGCAGATCACCTTGTAGTGCGTCGGGCGCTGCTGCGCCTTCGCCACCTTCGGTGCGCCAGCGGGAGCAGTGCCGGCCGCCACGCGCTTGCCGTAGTACTCCTCGGTGAGGATGGAGTCGGCATCGCTGAGCGGGTCGTGCGCCATGAGCTTTTCTTCTTTCATACGGCCTCTTGAGTCAGAAGGATCGGGTGGGCGTTGGGCTCGGAGTGGTGCGGGGCTTCGGCCTGCGTCGTTGTGGTCTGGGTGCTCGCGAGCACCCAGTCGCAAACGCGGTTGTAGTCGGCGGCGCCGTGCGAGACCGGCGCGTACTCGAAGATGGTCTTCTTGTGGCTCGGCGCTTCTGCGAGGCGCGTGTTGAGCCGGATCGGCTCGAGGCACTTCTGCTTGAAGTGGCCCTGCAGCGTCTCGAGCACTTCGCGCGCGAGGCGGGTACGACCGTCGTAGAACGTCGGCAGTACCGCGCTGATCCGGACCGCGTGGCCGAGGTGGCGCTCGACGTCCTTGATCGTGCGCAGCACTTGCTTCACGCCGACGAGCGCGAGGTAGTCGCAGGTCACCGGGATGATGACCTCGTCCGCGTACGACAGCGCGTTTTGGTTGAGGAGGTTGAGCGACGGGCCGCAGTCGATGATCACGTAGTCGTAGCGGCGCGAGATCGCCATCAGGTTGAGGCGCTTCGTCAGGATCCGCGAGCGCGCGTCGGTGTTCTGGCGAGCGAGCCAGATCTCGGCGGCCGCGAGCGTCGCGTCACTCGTGATGACGTCGAGCTTGCCGCGGACCGGGACGGCGACATCGGTCGGCTCCGCGCCATCGACCAGCACGTGGTACAGCGACTTCTCTCCGGCGACGCCGAGCGACACGCCGACGTTGCCCTGGGCATCGGTATCGATCAGCAACACCTCGTGGTCGCGCTCGGCGAGCCCGGCGGCCAGGTTGACCGCGGTGGTCGTCTTACCGGTACCGCCCTTCTGGTTGAGGATCGCGATCCGGCGCGCGCGCTTGGCCCGGTAGCCCTCCTCGCCGAGCCCTGCCGTGCGGCACTCGAGCGAGCAGAAGTGGTTACGGGCGCCGTCTGCCGTCACGGCGATCTGGAATACGAACGCCGGACGGAACACCTGCCCGCACGTGTTGCACGTCTTCTCCATGCGGTTATGGAAGCGGCATGGGCGGGATGTGGGCAACTTTTCGTACGCGCGCGGTATAGTTCAGAACGTGATCGCGCGGAACGTGTCGGCACGTGGGGACCAGGCGGAGTCCGTCGCAAAACAGTTGGGCGAAAAACTTGTCGCGCCCGATCTGAAGCTCGTCGTCGTGTTCGCCGACTGGCGGCTCGAGCCCGCGGCGTTCGTGCGCGCGTTGCAGCGCGCGCTGGGCCGCGTGCCGTTCGTCGGCTGCACCGCGATCGGCGTCGTCGGTGCCGCGGCGCTCGAGGGTTCCACGACCGTCGCGCTCGGCCTCTACGGCGAGGGGCTCCGCGCGGGCATCGGGGTCGCGACCGAGCTCAGCAAGCACCCGCTCGCGCGCAGTCGCGATGGCTTCGACCGAGCCGCGCAGGCACTCGGGTTCCGCTGCGAGCAGCTCGATCCGAGCCGTCACGTCGCGTTCACGCTCGCGGAGGGTTCGGCCGGCGTCGAAGAGGCGTTCTGCATCGGCTCGGCGGCGGCCGCGCCCCAGATCCGGGTCGTCGGTGGTGCGGCGTCGACCGAGCTCGACGTCACCGGCGCCGTCCCGATCGGGCCGACCGCGGTGTGGGCGCACGGCGAGGTCATGACCGATGCCGGGATCGCGGTGGTGCTCGAGCTCGCCCGGCCGTTCGAGGCGATCACGTCGTGTCATCTCGTGCCGACGGAAGCGAAGACCGTCGTGACCGCGGCGACGGGTCGAACGATCGAGGAGCTCGACGGCGTCCCGGCACCGCGCCGCCTCACCGAGCTGCTCGGGGAGCTCGGCGTCGAGTTCGATCCGAACAAGCCGACCGCGTACTCGTTCGCGCGCGTGATCGAAGGCGTGCCGTACGTGCGATCGATCCGCACGGTCGAGACCGACCGGATCCAGCTCGCGTCGGGCGTCGAGCCCGGCCACGTCCTGCGGGTCATGAAGCCCGGCGACCTCGTCGCGTTGACCCGGCGCGACCTGGCGGCCGCGAAAGAGCGCCTCGGCTCGATCGACACGCTGCTCGCGTTCTCCTGCGTCCATCGCCACTGGGAGGCGAAGCACAGGGCGATCGCGAGCGAGCTCGCCGAGGTCTACGACGGCTATCCGACGACGGGGTTCCAGACGTTCGGTGAACAGACCGGGATGCTGTTCGTCAATCACACGCTGACGGCGCTCGCGATCGGGGGCGGCTGATGGCGGAGCCGAAGGACGAGCGAATCGCGGAGCTCGAGGACGAGCTCGCGGCTGCACAGCGTACGGTCGAGGTCTTGATCGCGCGGCTCGAGCGCAGCAGCTCCGCGCCCGCGACCCAGGCCGAATTGTTCGACACCGCGGTCCGGCTCGGCAACGTGCTCGAAGAGCGAACCAAGGAAGTCGAAGCCGCCCGCGCCGAGTTCCGCGCGCTGCGCGCGAACCTCGACCAGATCGTGAAGCAGCGGACCCGCGCACTCGCCGAATCCGAGGCGCAGCTCCGCGCGAAGAACGTCGAGCTGGAGCGCCAGAGCAGGATCCGCACCGAGTTCATCTCGATCGCGGCGCACGAGCTGCGAACGCCGCTGACCAGCATCGTCGGGTATCTCGACCTGTTCTTCGAGAACCGGTTCGGCGACCTGCCGCAGCTCGCCGAGCGGCCGATGGGCTCGATGCGGCGCAACGCGCACCGCCTGAAGCGCCTCGTCGACGACATGTTCAACGTGTCGCGGATCGACACCGGCCGGATGGTGCTGCGCCGCGAGCCGGTCGACCTCGGCGACATGGTGCGCGCGGTGGTCACCGAGCTGCTCCCGCTCGCGCACGCGCGCGATCAACGGCTCGAGGCGAAGATCGAGTCGGTCGATTCGATCGAAGCGGACCGCGACAAGCTGCATCAGATCACCGTGAACCTCGTGTCGAACGCGATCCGCTACACGCCGGAGTCCGGCGAGATCTCGATCACCGTCGACGAAGCGCCGCGTGCGCGCTACCCCGGTGGCTGGGCGCGCCTCCGCGTCCGCGACAATGGCATCGGGATCAGCGAAGAGGATCGCCAGCGGATCTTCGATCCGTTCCTGCACCCGATGCCGGTGCGCCATCACACGTCTGCCCTGCCCGACTCCGCCGGGCTCGGCCTCTACATCGCGCGCGGCTTGATCGAGATGCACGGCGGGCTGATCACCGTCGACTCGCAGCCCGACGTGTTCACCGAGTTCACCGTGCTGTTGCCTTTCAAGAACGAAGCGCGGCCGAACAGTGACCCGCCCCCGGTGCGATGAGGTTCGCGATCGTCATCCTCGCAGTGCTCGGCGCGATCGCGTTCGCGGATCCACCGGCCAAGACCCAGGCAGTCCTCGACGCGGGCAAGAAGGTCTACGAGGGCTCGGCCGCCGGCTGCTGGGCGTGCCACGGCTACACCGGCGAGGGCAACGGACCCGTCGCAGCCGCGCTGAGGCCGCAACCGCGGAACTTCCAGAAGGATCCGTTCAAGGGCGGAGATAAGGTCGAGCAAGTGTTCGCGTCGATCACGAACGGGCTGACCGGCACCCAGATGGTGTCGTACGACCGCTTGCCCGAGGCCGACCGCTGGGCCCTCGCCTACTACGTCCTGTCGTTCCGCAAGAAGTAGCCACGTTGTAGTGCACGTGCTCGTGCTCGTGCTCGTGCTCGATCCGGAAGTTCGAAGCACCACGAACCGTTCGCCGACATGCACGAGCAGGAGCACGAGTAGGTCTCACGAACGGGCTGACCTGCACGCAGATGGTGTCGTACGAACGCTTGCCCGAGGCCGACCGCTGGGCCTCGCGTACTACATCCTGTCGTTCCGCAAGAAGTAGCCACGTTGTCGTGCTCGTGCTGATCCGGAAGTTCGAACCGTGCCGCCATGGCCCGAGAACGCTCGGGCATCAACGCGAACCGTTCGCCGACGAGCACGTGCACGTGCACGTGCACGAACACGAGCACGTAGTTACGACATCGCGACGATGAGATCGTAGAGGGCGTGCGCGTAGACCGCGTGCGCGAGCGAGCGGAACCAGAAGATCGCACCGAACGCGAGCCCGGCGAACGTGCGGAACGCGAACGCGTGCCAGGTGAACGGCTCGCCATTTGCCCCGGCGTGATGCGCCAGCGCGAATAGCGGCGCCGAGCACGCGAACGCGATCAGCACCGCGACACGCCGATCGGTACCACCGCCGCGCAGGAAGGTGACCATGCCGGCGAGCAGGCCGAGCCGGAACACGAGCTCCTCGTGGACGCCGGCGCCGAGCGCGGACACGACCGACGAGCCGCTGCCCATGCCGAGCACGTGACTGAGCACCAGCGTGATCGCGGCGCCGAGCGTGAGCGCGTAGATCAGCGCCTCGAGCACGACCGGCGCGACGATCTCGAGCCGGAGCGAGTCCCAGCGCTTCGCACCGCGGATCCACACGAGGAACAACGCGGCGAGTGCGGCATGGACGAGCAGGTAGAGCGTGCGGCTGCCGAGTGTCGCGTAGAGCGCGCGAGTGACGACATCGGCACCGTTGACCCGGCCCGCGAACAGAACGCCGACCTCGTAGGCGAGCAGGACCGGGAAGACGAGCACGAGGCTCGCTTCGAGATCGCCGTGGCCCGCGTCGTAGCGCTCCTTCATTTCTTCAGCCGCGACTTCTTCGCCGCCGCGGGCGTCTTTACGGGTGGCCTCACGGTCGCGGTGATCGCGCGATCGTCGACGAGATACGCGTGCGCGGCGGCGGCAACGTCGGCGAGCGAGACGGTGCGGATCGCGTCGTCGTAGCCGGCCCACGACGTCCAGCCGAGCCCGTAGGCCTCGTGATATGCGATCGCGTTCGCGATCGCGGAGCGGCGCTGCATCGCGATCTGGTGGCTGCCGACCAGGTAGCTCTTCGCACGGTCGAGCTCGTCCGCGGTGATGCCGTCGCGAACGACCTTCGCGAGCTCGTCGCGCACCGCACCGACCGCGGCATCGAGCTTCTCGGGCGAGCACGACAAGTAGACCGCGACGAACCCCGGGTCGACGCCTTCGACGGAGTGCGCCGAGACCCGGTAGACGAGCGCGCGCTTGTCGCGAAGCTCCGCGAACAGCCGGCCGCTCTGACCGCCGAGCACGGCGACGAGCACTTCGAGCGCGAACCGATCCTTCGCGTCGATCGTCGCGCCGGGATAGCCGATCACGAGGTGTGCCTGGGCGCGATCGAGATAGCGATAGACCTCGCGGTCTTCAGGGGACCGACCCGCGAGCGACACCGGGGCGACGCTCGGAACGCTCGCCGTCTGCTTCGCGGCGGTACCGAACCGCTTCACCACGCGCGCGAGCGTGTCCTCGACATCGACGTCGCCGACGATCGCGAGCGTCAGCGCCGAGATCGGATAGCGGCTGCGATAAAAGCTCGCGAGCTTGCCGCGATCCAGCGCGCCGATCGTGTCCTCGCTGCCGAGCGCGTCGCGGTGGTACGGGTGCGTGCCGTACAGGGCCTCGCTGAACACGCGGAACGCGATCTGGGTCGGGTTGTCGGCCTGCGCGACTTGGTCCGCGTAGATGCCGTGCTGTTCGCTCGACAGCTCGTCGGCGGGAAAGCTCGGTGCGAGCAAGCAATCCGCGGTGAGCTCGAACCCCGCCGGCCACGACCGCGCGAGCCACTCGGCAGCGAGCCCGAAGCTGTTCCGGCCGGCGACGCCACCGAGCGAACCGCCGAGCCGATCGATCTTGTCGGCGACCGCCGCGGCATCGAGCTTGCCGCAGCCGCGCGTGATCATCCGGGCGAGCAGCATCGAGGCGCCGGCTTCCTTGTCGGTCTCGACGCGCTGACCACCGCGCCACACCGCGCGCATCGCGACGACCGGCACCGACGGATCGCGGCGCACGATCACGACCATGCCGTTGCCGAGCGTGACCCGCTTCTCGACGACCGCGGTCGGTGCGGCCGTGCCGGCGAGCGCGGTGCGGACGCGCTTCTCCGCGCCGCGCGCGAAGTGGGTCGAGCGCTGCGCCTTCGCGCGATGCTTCGGAAGTACCGCAGCGACCGTCGCGTTCTCGGGCCGCAGGTAGCGCTTCACCGCCGACGCGACATCGTGGCGGCGGACGGCGCGGATCCGATCGAGGTAGACGTGCGAGTAGCGCGGATCGCCCGCGACCGTCGCGTTCCAGCCGAGCGTGCGCGCGCGGCCCTGCGCGGTCTCGAGCTGGCGCACGAACCCGGCCTCCGCCGCGATCCGCGCCTTGTCGAGCTCGTCGGCATCGAGCTCGTCGACGAGCGCGAGCGCCTGTTCGACGAGGCCACCGACCGTCTTGTCGGCATCGCGCGGGCGCGCCGTCGCGGACAACACGAACAGCCCCGGATCGCGCAGCGCGTGGACGTGCGCGTACGCGGTCGTGACGATGCCTTCGTCGTCGCGGAGCCGCCGCGGCAACCGTGCCGATTCGCTCTCGCCGAGCAGGATCGCGGCGACATCGAGCGCGGCGACATCGGGATGTCGCGCGGGCGGAACGTGAAAGCCGACCGCGACGTACGCCTCGCTGACATCGCGGAGCTGCGCGACCGCACGCGGCGCCGTCTGCATCGGCTCCGCGGCGAGCCGGCGATGCGGCCGGCCCGACGGCAGTGCACCGAACCTGCGCGCGACCGCGCGACGGACCTCGTGCGGATCGACGTCACCGGCGACGACGACCGTCATGTTGTCGGCGACGTAGAAGCTGCGAAAGAACTCGACGAGGTCCCGCTCGCCGAGCCGCTTCACGCTCTCGGGATTGCCGATCACCGGCCGGCGATACGGATGCGCGACGAACGCGGTCGCGAACAAGCTCTGCGCGACCGAGCGCGCCGGATCGTCGGAGCCCTGCCGGATCTCCTCGAGGATCACGTCCTTCTCGCGAGCGAGCTCGTGCGGGTCGACGCCGCCCGGTGCCGCGAGCGCGCTGCCGAACGCATCGATCGCATCCGTGATCCGATCCTTGCCGAGGACCGCGTGGAACACGGTGTGATCGAACGAGGTCCAGGCGTTGATCTCGCCGCCCGAGCCCGCGATCGCTCGCGACAGCTCGCCGACGCCGTGCTCGCCACCCTTGAACAGCATGTGCTCGATCACGTGAGCGACGCCGGCGTTGGCCGTGGTCTCGTCTGCGGAGCCCACACCGACCCACGCCTGGATCGCGGCGACGGGCGAGGGGTGCCCCGCGGCGATGTGAAGAGTCAGCCCATTATCGAGGCGATGCGTTTCGACGTCGTGCACGGTAGCGAGCGCCACCGCAACCAGCAGCGTGGCGAGCAAATGATAGGCACGGCGCACGGCGCGTGGCACGTTTCGGAACATAAGCCAACCCCGTGGATTTTGGCGTTATCCTGGGACCATGAAGAGCCTTGTTGTCCTCGGACTTTGGGTCGCCTCCGCTTCGGGATGTACCAGCACGCCCGCGAACATCGCCGGCGACTACACGGTCGGCGTCACGAACCGCGATAATGGCTGCAACTTCCCGAACTGGACGGTCGGCGGGATGACCGCCGGCGTCGACGTCAAGATCGCCGAGTCCGGTTCGAACGTCACCGCAGATGTCACCGGAGGCACCGGTGCGGTGCTCGACTTCGCGTTCGGATCTTCTGCGTTCACCGGCCCGATCGACGGCAACATGCTCGACCTCACGCTCGAGGGCACGCGGGTCCAGCAGACCGGCACCTGTACGTACACGTACAACGGCGAGATCATCGCGACCGCGAACGGCGACACGATGACCGGCCGGATCAACTACACGCCCGCGACGAACGGCAACAGCTCGTGCACCGCGGTCGCCGGCTGTCTGACGTACCAGGAGTTCAACGGGTCGCGCCCGCCGCAGTAAATGCTCACCGAGGTCCGCACCCGCCCGCCGCTGATCGTCACGGAGCGACTCGCACTTCGCGAGCTCCGCCTCGACGACGCGCGAGCGGTCGCGGATCGCGCGGGCGACAAACGCGTCGCACGGTTCCTGATCGCGGTTCCCTCGCCGTACCCGGTGGCGCTCGCCACGCGCTGGATCGTCGGTCGGATCGCGTGGTGGGGCCAAAATCGCGGCCTCACGCTCGCGATCACCCGGCGCGAGACGCCAGATCTCTTGATCGGCAGCGTCAGCCTGCGCCGCTACGCACGCGATCGCCGCGCCGAGCTCGGCTACTGGCTCGGTGCCGAGAGCTGGGGCCAAGGTTTCGCGACCGAGGCAGCACACGCGCTCGTCGAGCACGGCTTTCGTGATCTCGGACTGTCGAAGATCTATGCGCAGGTGTTGGAGGGCAATCGCGTGAGCTGTGGCGTGCTCGAAAAATTAGGAATGATCGAAGAAGGTGTGCGGCGCCGGCATATTCGCAAAGGCAAACGGCTGCTCGATGTGACGCTGTACGGAATTCTTAAAGACGAGTGGCGCAGTCGCGTCTGATCACTTCTTCCGCACCGCGAGCACGCTACCGATCGCGATGCCGAGGCCGAGCCCGACCAGCAAGCCGAGCCAGAGGCCGGAGCTGGAGGCCGGCGAATGTTCGTCGAGGTGCTTCAGTGCGACGGTGTCGCGATCTTGAATCCACGCGATCGCGAGCGCGAAGACACAACCGACCGAGATCACGATCGCGGCGATCCAGACGCTGCGCGGCACCGGCGTGCGCTGGCGAGCAGATCGCTCGATCGCGCGTGCTTTGGCCTCGGTCTCCGGATCCACGAGGAGAGTATGCACGGCGTCCCAGGTAAGAACCGCAGCGGCCCGACCTTTGCTGAGGTGGCCGGCGACAACGCGATTCCGCCGACTTCCACGGCCACGCGTTGCGGATCGCAACATGCGCCACCTGATCGCTCTCACGTTTGTCCTCGGTTGCCACAATGGATCCACGCCGGCGGGCGCTGAACCGGATGCAGCTACCACGACCGTCGACGGCGCCGGCTCGGGCTCGGACGCCTCCTGCCTCGCGGGTCTCGCCGGCGCACCGTGCGTCCTCGAGCTCTACGATCAGGCCCAAGCCTGTGACGCGACCGCGGTCGCGAAGCTGCGCAGCGAGCTCGATGCTCGCGCCGGCCTCGGCCCGCTGTGGGCGAACGGCCGCGCGCTGTTTCGCAGCTCGACGCCGACGAACGTCGCGGGCGACTGGAACAGCTGGTCGACGACCGCGCTGCCGACCGCAGCGTTCTGCGCGACGGACCTCGTGATCGGCGTCGGCACGGTGCCGACGGGACTCCATCCGTACAAGCTCGTCGCGAACAACGCGTGGTCGCTCGATCCACTCGATCCCGCGTTCGCATACGACGACTTCGCCGGCAATCCCGACGGCATGAACAGCGTGCTCGACACGCCGGACTCGGGCGTCGGTCATCTCGTGCGGTTCGCGCAAGCTTGCTCGACCACGCTGAACAACTGCCGCGACGTCACCGCGTACTTGCCGCCCGGCTACGACGCGCCCGCGAACGGCGCGCGCACGTATCCCGTGCTGTTCATGCACGACGGCCAGAACGTGTGGGACGACCACGATTGCTGCTTCGGCCACACGGGCTGGGAGATCAACGTCACGCTCGATTCGGAGATCGCCGCGGGCAAGGTCGCGCCGATCGTCGTGATCGCAGCGGCGAGCACGGTCGCGCGTAACAACGAGTACGGCCTCGACGAGCCGACGATGCTCCAGTTCATCGACTTCCAGGTCAACCAGCTCCAGCCGCAGGCGCTCGCGAACGTGCGCTGGAATCACCAGCCGCTCGCGATCGCGGGCAGCTCGCTCGGCGGCCTGGTCTCGATGGAGCTCGCGCTTCGCCATCCCGAGACCTACGACGCGGTCGCTTCGCTGTCGGGAGCGTTCTGGCCGCGGATGGATCTACACACGGCGCTGCGCGACGAGGTCCCGACGTTCGGCAAGCAAGCGCTCTCGGTCTACGTCGATAGCGGTGGCGATCCGAGCGACAACAGCGACGGCGCCGCCGATACGATCGAAGTGCGCGGCGAGCTTGTAACCCTCGGTTGGCAACTCGCGACCTCGCCGAGCTGCGCGCCGGGCCCGAGTGCGCTGTGCTACGCGTGGGCGCAGGGCGCGACCCACGACGAGCTCGCTTGGAAAGCGCGAGCTTGGCGGTTCCTCGAGTTCTTGTTCCCGGCGACGTGACCGCCACTGCGCAGATCGAGGACAGTCGTCCCACGGGGTGGGGGTGGGCCCCCCGATCCAGGGTGCCCCTAGGGTGATCGTTCGCCAGTAATTTCAACGATCAGCGCCGAACGCGGGCGGCACATCCGTTGCTTTACAATTGCTACATGATGAAGGCGCTCTCGCTTGTCTTGTGTCTCCCACTCGTCGCCTGCGTCGTCGGCTCCGACGGCATGGCCCCCACCGGCGGCGGCAGCGGTGACCAAGGCTCGGGCGGTGGTGGCGGCGGCGGCGGTGGTTCCGGTGGTGGCGGCGGCAACGCCGGCCACATCACGGCCGACGAGACCTGGACCGGCACCAAGGCGATCGACACCGCGCTGACGATCGACGCGGGCGTCACGGTCACGGCGGCAGCCGGCACGATCATCACGTTCGGCGCGGCGGGCTCGCTCGCGGTCGCCGGCACGTTCGACGTCCAGGGCGCGAAGGGCAACACGGTCAAGCTGCAGCCCGAGACCGGCCAGACGAACTTCACCGCGATCGACGTGACCGGCACGCTCAAGATGAGCTACGCCGATATGACCGGCGGCTGGCTGTCCCTCGAGACCACCGCGACGACGACGATCATCGACTCGACGTTCTCGCACGCGTCGCACGACCTCGTCGTGATGAACGGCGGCACGCTCTCGTTCACGTACTCGATGGTCGGCGTGGTCGCGCCGGCGACCGATACGACGCACTGCGACCTCCACTTCGGCGGCACGGCCCCGAAGATCACAGTGAGCCACTCGACGCTCGCGACGTCGTCGTACGGCGTGATGTTCTACGCCGGTATGGACGCCGACTTCACCTACGACAACTGGACGTCGAACCAGATCAACGTCGACCCGACGATCGGCCAGGTCACGGGTAACTTCAGCAACAGCTACTTCATGGGCGCCGCGCCGACGGCGACCGGCCTGACGGCGACGAACATGTCAGCGACGCCGCTCGTCGCGTGCTCCGGTGCGAACGACACCGTGTGCGCGGGTCCGCGGTCGTAAACGCAACCGTAAACGTAAACGAGCCGGCCGAAAGGCCGGCTTTTTCATTTCTCGTAAGAGACCTGCTCGAGCACGTTTGCATTCTCCGGCGGCGATGGCGTCAGCAGATACACGCCGATCACGATGCCGTCTCTCCCGCGAAACGCCTTCACGCTGCGCGTCCCCGCCGGGAGCAGCCCGCGTTCGCGAAGGTGCTGCAACGCCTCGTCGCTCGGCGTGCTGATCTTCGCGCGCGCCGCGAGCATCTCGTTCCAGCGCTCGACCGCGCGGTTGTCGTCGGGATAGCGCTCCCAGCGCCTGAGCTCGACGAGCTTGTCGCCCTCGAACGTCGCATTGACCCAGGCCTCGCCGAGCTCGGCCGCCGTGCGGTCGCAGCGCGGATACATCTCGTGGTTCGAGTTGATCTGCCCCTGAACGCGACAGAACTGATGCGCGTGGAGGTCACGCTCTGCGGCATCGTGGGTGATCCCGAGCTCGACCGTGAGCGGCGCCTCGGCAGTCGGCCCGCCGCACGCAGCCAACAGCCCCAACAGCACAGGCAATTTCATAGCGCCGGTCAAACTATCACGTGTGCTAGGGTCCGACGCCATGAAGGGCTGGACGCTACTCGTGGTCGCTTGTGTAGTCGGTTGCGCGGATCCCGCACCGAATCCCGACAAGCCGAGCGCACCAGATTCGAACGATTCAGCGTTCACCTCCACGGGACTCGCGGGCTGGTACCTGATCGGCAATGCCGCGACGCCCGGCCAGGACGAGATGAAGTTCACGATCACCGCACCTGGCGGAACGAAGTTCGTCGACGCGTATGTCGGCGATCTGCCGGTCGAGCGGATGAAAAACCAGAGCGACGGCTTCGCGCTCGACGTCTCGATCAAGGACGTCCCCGTGGGCACGTACGACATCTTGTTCTCGGCGAACGGCAGCAAGACCGCATTCGCGAAGGCGACGTGGAATCGCAGCGCTCCTTACTACGTGATGGTCTCCACCGACTATGACTTTTCAGAGCCGGGTGACAATTCGACTTCGTTCATGGACATGCTTCACACGGCCCATCCCGGCCTCGTGATCACGCACTTCTGGGCACCTTATACGTATACCGATCCGGCCGTCACCGAGGACCGCCGCGCCGCGCTGACGACGTGGCTGGTGAATTCACGCGATACGTACGGCGACGAGATCGGATTGCATATCCACCCGTACTGTAACTTCGTCACCGATGCCGGGCTGACCTGCATCACCGACCAGTCGACCGTCTATCCCGCCGGCGATACATCCGGCTACACGATTCGCTTCAATGCCTACGATCGGCCGTCGGCGAACATTCTGTTCCAGCACGCTCGCGACCTGTTCGTCGCGCGTGGGCTCGGCGCACCGGCGACGTTCCGCGCGGGCGGCTGGACGGCGGATATCACGACGCTACAAGCGCTCGCCGACCAAGGCTTCATTGCAGATAGCTCTGCGCTGAATTGGGCACGGATCAGCGCTTGGAAGGGCTACGAGCTCTACGACTGGAACATGCAACACTGGGCGCCGATCGACGATACGAGTCAGCCGTACTACCCGAGCGATTCCGATATCACCATGTCGACCCCGGGCAACGACATGGCGTTGCTCGAAGTGCCGGTCAACGGTGTGATGATGGATTACCTGACTCTCGACGACGTCACGACGTTGTTCGACGAGAACTGGGACGGTACGCCGCTCACCGCGCCGCACGTCCTCATGTCGGGCTTTCATCCATCGACGACGTTGCCTGCTAAAGACAAGTCTCACATGACGGATCTGCTGAATATGGCAGATGCGCACCTCGCGAGCGCTGGTACGGGGCCGATCGTCTACATCACGCTATCTGCGCTGACGCCGGTGTTTCCCGCGCAGTAGAGATTGTAATTCACGATCACTCATATTATTCAGGCAGCAATGAGTGACTTCCAAACCGAGATGAATCGCGTGGTGGGCGAGTTCGTGGCGCAGATTACCGAGCTCGCCAAGCGGGCCGCCATCAACACGCTCGAGAGTGCACTCGGCGGTGGCAAGGGCGGTCTGGCCCTCTCGGGCGGCCGCGGTCGCCGCAAGGGCGCGAAGCGTACCGCCGCGGATCTCGATCAGCTCGGCGATGATTTCCACGCGTACGTGCTGAAGAATCCGGGCATGCGGATCGAGCAGATCAACAAGCAGCTCGGCACCACGACGAAGGATCTCGCTCTCCCGATCCGCAAGATGATCGCGGATGGCTCGCTCAAGACGAAGGGCGAGAAGCGCTCCACCCAGTACTTCGCGTCCGAGAAGAAGAAGTCCAAGAAGGACTGATCGTGCTCGACACGATCCCCCGCCGCGTCCTGCGCCAAGCTGCCGAGAGACCGTCGACGATCGCATATCAAGCGAAGGTCGATGGCCGGTGGCAACCGACAACCTGGCGAACCTACGCCGACCAGATCCGCACCGCGGCGCGCGCGTTGATCGCGCTCGGCATGCCCGCGGGCGGCAAGGTCGCGATCCTCGGCTTCAATCGCCCCGAGTGGGTGAACCTCGATCACGCGGCGATGATGGCGGGCGGTGCGCCAGCCGGCATCTACACGACGTGCTCGGCCGAAGAGGTCCAGTACATCATCCATCACTCGGAGTCACACGTCGTCCTGGTCGAGAACGCCGACCAGCTCGCGAAGGTGAAGGCGCAGCGCGCGAAGCTTCCACTGTTGAAGTGGATCGTGATGATGCGCGGCGCGACCGCGACCGGCGGTGACGTCCTGACCTGGGACGACTTTCTCGCGAAAGCAGAAGGCATCGGCGAAGCCGAGCTCGACCGCCGGATCGACGCGATCGAGCAGGCCGACCTGGCGACGCTGATCTACACGTCGGGCACGACTGGACCGCCGAAGGGCGTGATGCTGTCGCATCGCAACCTCGCGTGGACCGCAGAGGCCTTGCTCGACATCGCAGGCCGGCCGACCGACGAGGTCTCGCTGTCGTACCTGCCGCTCTCGCACATCGCGGAGCAGATGTGCACCCTCCACATGCCGGCGACCGCTGGCTCGACGGTGTACTTCGCCGAGTCGATCGAGAAGGTCCCCGAGAATCTGAAGGATGCTCGGCCGACCACGTTCTTCGGCGTGCCGCGGATCTGGGAGAAGTTCCACTCGGGCCTCGCGGGTCGGCTCGCGCAAGCGACCGGCGTCAAGAAGCAGCTCGCCGCGTGGGCGCGCAACGTTTGCTCGAAGGTCAACGCCCATCGCGATCGCGGTGAGCGGCTGCCGAAGGCGCTCGACCTCCAGTACAAGCTCGCTCACAAGCTCGTGATCTCGAAGGTCAAGGCCGCGCTCGGCTTCGACCGCGCGATACGCCTGTACTCCGGCGCCGCGCCGATCGCGCCAGACGTTCTCGAGTTCATGGCGAGCCTCGATCTCCCGATCGCGGAGATCTACGGCCAGTCCGAGGATTGCGGTCCGACGGCGTGCAACCTGCCCGGCCGCACGCGGCTCGGTTCGGTCGGCCCCGCGCTGCCCGGCATCGAGGTCAAGCTCGCCGAGGATGGCGAGATCCTCGTCCGCGGACCGAACGTGTTCCTCGGTTACTTCAAGGAGCCCGAGGCGACCGCCGAGGCTCTGATCGACGGTTGGCTGTGCTCCGGCGACCTCGGCGCGTTCGACAAGGAAGGCTTCCTGTCGATCACCGGTCGCAAGAAAGAGATCATCATCACCGCCGGCGGCAAGAACATCGCGCCGAAGAACATCGAGGCGATGATCAAGGCGTCGCCGCTCGTCGGTGAAGCGGTCGTGATCGGCGATCGCCGCAAGTACCTCACCGCGCTCGTCACGCTCGACGAGACTGCGGCGAAGGAGCTCGGCGAGACCGACATTCGCGCCGCGATCCAGAAGACGATCGACGAGGCGAACCAGGTGCTCGCGCGCGTCGAGCAGGTCAAGAAGTTCGCGATCCTGACGAAGCCGTTCGGCATCGACTCGGGCGAGCTGACGCCGACGATGAAGATCAAGCGCAAGGTCGTGGCCCAGAAGTTCGCGCGCGAGATCGATCAGATGTACGCGGACGACAACTAGTGGCCCGGCTCTGGCGCCGCGAGCAGTTCACGACCGGTGGTGCGCCCGGTGTCGTCGCGCTGATCGCACTATCGCCGGTGAAGCTGCCCGATCCACTGCCGGTGTCGCGCAAGCAGCACGGCATGCCCGACGACAGCGAAGGCGCCGCCGCGATCGAGCTCGTCACGCGCGATCGCAGCGAAGACCCCGCGTGGTTCGTCGAGCAGGTCGTCCAGCCGTTCGCCGATCTGATCGCGACCGACCTCGGCCCCGACGTCGCCGCGACCGCGCTCGCGAGCGAGCACGCATACGTGATCGAAGGCGAGATCGCGGATCCCGAGGACCACGGCCACATCCAGGCCGCCTGGGCGCTCGCGAAGTGCATCTGCGAGCAAGGTGCGGCGCTCGTCGTCGATGTCTACGCAGCGCGCGCGCACCTCGGCGTCGAGGTCGCGGCCCTGTCGCCCGAGCGCGACCTCGATGTCATGCACGAGATCACGCTGTTCTTCGACGAAACCGAGTCCGGAGCGCTCGCGGCGTGGTCGCTCGGCCTGCGCAAGTTCGGCCGGCCCGAGATCGTGATCCTCGAGATCGCTGCCGACAAGGCGACCGAGACCGCCCTGCTCCTCCGCGATATCGCGGCGACGCTCGTCGCGGGTGAACGGATCGAGCCTGGCGATGGCGTCGGCACCCCCGATGGCCGCCGGCTCGTCGCGGAGCGGTTCGATCCGGCTGAAGCTCCGGTGGTTTCGATCGAGGGCGACGCCGTCGTCCTGCGCTAGACTGCCCGGCATGGGTGAGGCGCTCGCCGTCGTGAACAAGGGCTTTCTGGGCCGCGTGTTGTTCGTCGATCTGTCCGCGCAAACATCGCGGGTCGAGCCGATCGACCCCGCGGTGTATCGCGACTATCTCGCCGGCTACGGCCTCGGCGCGTGGCTGATGTGGAAGCACTTCCCCGCGGGCACCGATCCGCTCGCGCCCGAGGCGTGCTTCGCGATCTGCGCGGGCCTGCTCACCGGCCTCCGCACGCCATTCTCGAGCCGGATCCAGATCGTCGGCAAGTCGCCGCTCACCGGTACGTGGGCCGATTCCAACTCCGGCGGTAGCGTGTGCACGCACCTGAAGGCCGCGGGCTTCGACGCGATGGTCGTCACCGGCCGCGCAGCCGTGCCGACGGTTCTCGTGATCCGCGATGGCGAGGTCTCGTTCGAGCCCGCCGGCGAGCTCTGGGGCCAGGAGATTCCGCCGACCTTCGACGCGCTGAAGAAGCAGTTTGGCGGCAAGCGCGACGTCGGCGTCTCCGCGATCGGTCCCGCCGGCGAGAAGCAGCAGCGGATCGCGTCGGTGATGAACGATCGCTATCACGCGTTCGGTCGCCAGGGCTTCGGCGCGATCTACGGCTCGAAGAACCTCAAAGCGATCGTCGTCGCGGGTAGTGGTGATGTCGAGATCGCGCGCCCCGCCGAGTTCAAGGCCGTGTGCAAGCGGATCAACGACGAGTACAAGCGCGACCTCGGCGTCATGACCCGCGTGTTCGCGTACTTCATCAAGGCGAAGAGCTGGCTCGGCTGGATGTATCGGATGATGACCCGGCTCGGCATGAAGGCGCAGACGCCTGCGGCTGCGATGCGACGCGCGTTCTCGCGCCGCGGCACGACGCTCGCGGTCGCGCTCTCCGTCGAGAACGGCGACGCGCCGATCCGCAACTGGACCGGCGTCGGTACGAAAGACTTCCCGATCGGCAAGCGCGGCATGAAGGTCGACGGCGCCGCCGTCGAAAAGATCGTGACGAAGAAGCTGTCGTGCGGCGATTGCCCGATGCCGTGCAAGGGTCGCGTCGATATCAAGTCGCGCAACCTTCACGACGTCCGCCGCCCCGATTACGAGACGCTCGTCGGGTTCGGCGCGAACCTCCTGAACGACGACCTCGAGCTCGTCACCGCGTGCCACGACGCGTGCAATCGCTACGGCATCGATGCTGTCAGCTCGTCGATGACGCTCGGCTGGGTGTGCGAGGCCGTCGAGAAGGGCCTGCTCACCGCCGCCGACCTCGACGGCATCGACATGCGCTGGGGCAACGGCGAAGGCGCGCTCGCACTGACCATCAAGATGGGCACCGGCGAGGGCTGCGGCGCGTGGCTCGGTCAGGGCGTCCAGCGCGCCGCCGAACACCTCGGCAAGGGCTCTGGGGAGTTTGCGGTCCACGTCCACGGCGGCGAGCCCGCGTATCACGACAGCCGGTTCACCTCGCTGATGGGCGTCACGTACATCGCCGACCCGACGCCCGGTCGCCACACCGCAGGTTCCGCGTCGTGGAACGAGACGTTCGGCGTCGGCCTCTCGCTGCCGAAGGCCGCCGACAAGAAGGACTACACCGTCAAGTGGAAGGGCACCGAGGGCAAAGGCAAAGCCCAGGCACTCCACTCGAACGCGCACCAGGCGATGAATGGCCTCGGCCTCTGCATGTTCACGATGCTGACCGGCAACCTGCCGTGGACCGAGCTCGTCAACGGCGCGACCGGATGGGACGTCACCGATGCCGACCTCTTGAAGTGCGGCGAGCGGATCCAGAACCTGCGCGCCGCGTTCAACTGGCGCGAGGGCCTCAAGCCGGGCGATTTCAAGCCCCACCCGCGCATGCTCGGTGAAGGCGACGGCAACCTCGGCGCCGGCCCGCTCAAGGGCGTCCGCGTCCCGCTGCCGATGCTGCGCGACGACTACTACGCCGCGATGCAATGGAGCCCCGACTCCGGCATGGTCTCGAAGGCGCGCGCGACCGAGCTCGGCATGGCCGACCTGCTCGCCGGGTACGTCCGCTAGTGGGCATCTTCGATCGGCTGCGCGGCGATCAGATCAAGATCCACATCTTGATCCGCGGCCGGATCGGCGACGACTGGAAGGATATCGACCAGCACCTGAGGCTGCCGAAGGGCACGACGCTCGAGCGCTTCGTCGAAGTGGCGGAGCAGTCGGGAATCCCGATCCGCGCGGCGCTCGCGAATTCTCCGCACCTCGCGGAGACGCTGATGCTGAATGGTGAGAGGTGTCCTCTCGAGGAGAATCGGTCGCGTCAGCTCGCCGATGGCGACGAGATCTATCTGCTGGCGCCGTTGGCGGGTGGATAGCGCCGGTCGCGCAACGTTGATCGCGTCTCACACGAGAACGCCAACGCTCTGAGCTCGCGCCGCGTCAGGAGAGCGCGAACGGTCTGCGGTCGCGCGAGCACCTGCGAGAGCGCCAGCGCAAACGAGGTCGGATTACCACAGAGGCCTGGTCGAGAGCACAAAAGCACGAAGCAGACCTCGGATGGCGGCTGCGCCGCCACACCGCGGGCCGCTTCATGCTTTGTACTTCATCCGGATGAACGCTCCGTCCGATACCCGGACACTCGCTCGCCGATGCATGTCAGAAGCTCGATCGAAGATGCGCTGATGACGAACGCATCTATCGAAGCTATCGCCGACGAGATTAACGAGCTCTCGCACCAGGTGATCGGTGCCGCAATCGACGTCCACCGCCAGCTTGGCCCTGGACACTTCGAGTCGGTATACGAGCGCGCGCTACGCATCGAGCTCGGCCTACGCGACATTCCATTTCGGGCGCAACCTGCGCTCCCGGTGACCTACAAGGGCCTCTCGGTCGGCGAGTTCGTCCCCGATCTGATCGTCGATGACCGGTTGATCGTCGAGCTCAAGGCGACGGAGGCCGGTGGGATTCGCCGTGTCGCGAACTAGAACGATCGACGCACGCGCCTTGCGTGATGAGGCTCGAGAGCACGAAGCCGAAGCGTGCGAGCGGCGCAGCCGCCGCCGGTTCTGCTTTGTGCTTTTGTGCTCTCGACCAGGCCTTTGTGGTAATCCGACCGCGCTTGCGCTCGCGCTCGCGCCGGTGTGCGCGCGACTGCGGAGCGGTTGCGCCCTCGGTGAATTCGGCGAGCCCGATGACGCGACTACATGCACACGTAGTACGCGACTACGGCGCGATCACCAGCGCGACGCCGCGCTTCGCACACGCGTCTCCGAGTGCCTGCGTCGCGAGCTCGAGCTCTGCAGCTGCGAGGCCCGTCACGGTCAGCCGTTCGAGCTTCGGGAACATGGTCTCGTCGACGAGCGCGAGCAGTGGGCGTAGTCCGATCCCATCGCCAAGCATGTTCGGCGCCTCGTACGAGAGATCCGTGATCGACGGCCATGCGATCTGCGAGATCTGATCCGCGAGCGCGACGACACCGGTCCGCATCGGCGCGAGCGTCAGCGCGTGCAACCGCGGCAACGCGGGAGCGGCGGCGAGCATCACGCTGCGCAGGATCAGGTGGCGGAGCTGGACCATGTTCTCGAGCCCCGCGCACGCGATCCGGTGATCGCTTCCGTCGTGGTTCCACGACGACAGCGTCAGGCGGCGCAGCGAGCGCACGCACGCCTTGTTCACGAACGTACCGACGGCATGATCGATATCGCTGGGCGACGCGGTCAGCATGAACGCGCGCAACAACGAGCTTGCCGGCGCCTCGAGGAACGAGCTCAATGGATCCGGTCCGCCGGTGTACTGGCACTCGCGCAGAAACCCGGCGCGCCAGTCGCACTGATAGACCTTCTGGACGATCGTGGCGTGCTTCGTGCCGAGCAGCCTGCGAGCGAGCCCGCGGAGCCTGCGCTTTGTATCGGCACCTCGCTTCTCGAGGATGACGAGGTCGGCGCGCGGATCCTCGCACTCGAGCAGCCAGTCCTCGAGAACGATCCAGCGCTCCTCGTCGAATGGCTCTTCCGCGAGCGCGTCCTCGAGCTCGGGGTGATGCGAGAGCTGCTTCGTGGCCACTCAGGACCCGATCAACAACGCCACGAGCATCGCGCCGTAGATCCGGACCATCGAACCGAGATCCTCGTCGGTGAAGCGGAGCTCGCCGCCGAGGAAGTAGTCGCGGCCGTAGCGCAGCTTGTTGAAGTACGTCGGCTCCGCCGCGTTGCCGGTCTCGATCGGGAGGTAGCCCGGCGTCGAGAACACGTCGTCGACACCGCCGCTGATGTAGACCGAGCGAAACACCTCGAGCGCACCGGCGAGCTTCACGCGCGGGACGTGCGAGAACCCGCCGAACGCGTCGGCGGAGAACCGCAGCCGGCCGTGACCGAGCAGGAGATCGGAGCCGACCCCGAACGTCGACTCCTTGATGCCGGCGCGCAGCTGGAGTGGACCGAACCGCTTGCCGAACTCGAGCGTGAACCGGAGGCCTTCGTCGATCTCCTGATACCGGTTGTACTGCTGGGCCTTCAGCACGTCGGTGAGCTGATCCTCGGGCAGCGCGCCCTGTCCGCTCTTCGAGAACTCGACGAGGTAGAACTTGTCGTTGTGGCCGCGCAGCTCGGCACCGACGTAGAACTTGGGCACGCCGGAGAACACGTTGTACTCGGCGCGCACGCCGAACCACGACTTGAATGGATCGAGCGAATGCGCCGCGTCCTTGCCGGCCTCGGCGAGATCGTCGAGCTGATCGCCGAGCTCGGTGTCGTTGATCAGGCGGCCGAGCTTGCCCTTGCCGTCGTCGCCGCGGCCTTCGTTGACGGCGGCGATGACGTCGCTCATCTGGTCGAGCGTCGGATCGACCTTGTCGATGCCGTCGCGCGCGTTCTGGAGGCTGTCGTGGAGACCGCTGCGAATGTCGGCCATCTGGCGGCGCGCACTCGCGATGCCGTTGTCGACGCGATCGAACCAGTTCTTGACGCCGGGCTTCGCACTCGCGATCGCATCGGCCGCGCGCGTCGTGCCGTTCTCGAGTCGCTCCATCGCGCGGTCGGCGGATTCGATCGGCTTGGAGATGTGGCCCTCGACGACCCAGCGGTCGGCGTTGATCAGCGCGTCCTCGAACGGACCGCTCGACCACTTGCGAGCGGCGAGCGCGAAGTCGTGCACCGTGTCGAGGCCGCGATCGACCTTCGGCAGCGTCCGCGCGATCGAGCGCAGCGCGGTGTCGGTCGAGCCGCCTTCGATCACGTGGATGATCGGCTCGCCAGACTTGAGGCGGCGCTGGGTCGCCGCACCCTCGCCGTTGCCGCCTGGAATGATCTCGAGATAGCTGTCGCCGAACGCGGACTCGGCCTTCTTGGTGATCCACGAGTCGATCGGGATGTCGGTCGTGTCGACGAGCTCCATGTCGACGCGCGCGAACGCGCCTTCGATCGTCAGCCGGTTGACCTCGCCGATCCGGACGCCCGCGATCATCACGGGCGAGCCGGTCGCGAGCCGCGAACCATCGCGAAACCGCGCGTACGTGTAGAAGTGACCGCCGAGGTGCGTCGCGGGCATCTTCGCGCGCACGAGCGCCGCGAGCCCGATGACGAGCGCGACGAGCACGACGATCGACACGCTGCGCGAAATCCAGCGCACAGCCGACTCTACGTCATTTCGAAGCGCCGCGACGCAAGTAGAAGTGCACGCCGCGCTGCGGATGAGACAACCGGATCGCGATCGCCTGCGCGCCGCCCGACGGGGCCTGGATGGTCGCGTGGAAGCGCCGGGTGTTCGGATCCGTGATCGGGATCTCGACGGCGTCGACCTTCGCGGTCCACCCCGGCAGCGCCGCGCCCGCGACCTCGATGTCGCTGCCGAATGCCGCACCCTCGATCGGGGACTCGATGTAGACCTGCGCCGCGGTCTGGTCGAACGTGATCTTCAGCGTCGTGACCTTGTCCTGCTTGCCGTCGGGCTTCTCGAACCAGAACGTGTAGCTGGCTTCCTTCAGCTTCTTGCCGGGAATTTCCACCACGGGCGTGGAGCTCTCGAACACCTCGTCGCTGCCGCCGGTCGCGAGGTGCAGCTTGTAGGTCGTCGCCGTGCCCTTGTAGCGGACGTCGACGTTCGGGATCAGGCTCTGGTACGAGATGTCGTAGACCCGGCCGTCCGCGTCGATCGAGTTCTTGCTCGGCTTCGGCGGCAGCGGTCGACGGCCCGCATCGGCGACGACTGCGATCTGCCCCGACGACGCGACGCCACCCCCGGCGCAGCGCAGCCGCCACGCCCACGCGCCGCTCGTCAGCAGCATGTTCGCCGCGTCCTTGCCCTCGGAGACCCGTGGCGTACGGAACCGGGCGTCGCGATCCATCTCGATCGTGCCACCGCTCGGGCACTTGCTGTTGAACGCGAACTGCAGCGCGGTCGAGCCCTTCGGATCGTGGACCACGAACGAGCGCGGCGCATCGCCGACGACGATCTTGAAGTCGAAGTAGCGCGGGATCACGACGCCCGGGTTGATCGTGCCGGCCTTGAGCAGCGTCGCGCTCTCGCCGCCGGCCATCTCGAGCGTCGAGCTGCCGTTCGTGCCGACGAGCTTCGCGCCGCCGTGGACCATCGCGACCTTCGCCTCGCCGCGCGCGTTGACGTCGATCCGCGCTTCGGCCGCGGCGTCCTTGCTGCCGGTCAGATCGACCTCGCCGCCCGGCACGCCGATCTTGCCCTCCTGCTGCGCGGGCACCGTCGCGGTCGCCGTACCGAGCTCCATCCCGACGAGCAGGTTCTCGTGGATCGCGATCTGCGAGGACGCGCCCGAGAGCTCGAGCGATGCCGTCCCCGACACGAGCATGGCCTTCGCACCCGCCTTCTTCAGCCGAAGCTTCGCGCCGATCGGGATCGAGCCCTTGCCGGCCGCGACCGGCGTCCACGTCTTCGTCCCCGGGGCCTGGACCTCCGCACCGGTGCCGGTGACCTCGTACGCGACGTCACCGCCGGCAACCGCGGCGTCGGCCGGTGGCGGCGGCGCGGCATCGACGACGCCCGCATCGATCGCGACGACTGCACCGAGCTCGAGCCCGATCGGCTTGCCGATCACGAGCTCTGCACCGTTGATCTGCGCGTGGCCGATCAACAGCTCGACGTTGTTGGCGGTGATTCGGACCTTGCCGCCGGGGGCGACCTTCACGTTGCCGATCTCGAGGCCGACGCTCGTCGCGTTGACGACATCGATCGCACCGAGCTCGACGACGACGTTCGTCGCGTTGTTCTTGCCGGCGCCGAAGCGCAGCACCGTGTGAGGCTGCATCTCGAGGACCTGCGAGCCGGTCAGCGTGATCTGCGCCGAGCCATCGGCGGTGCGCACCGCGTCGCCCATATAGAAGTGCGCGCCGACGAGCGCGCCCTCCCACGCACCGACACCGGGCTGGCGTTCGACCGGGCCGTCCGCCTTCGTCAGCTCGGCGATGCCGCCCTTCTTCTTACCGCCGCAGGCCCAACACAACCATGCGGCGATCGCGAAGATGGCGAGCGTACGCATGGATCACTTGTGGAGATCGATGTTCTTGATCGCGACGCCGTTCGGCTCGATCGTGACATCGAGATCCTGCGACGCGAACGATCCGGCCTTGACCGTGATCTTGTACTTACCGGGAGCGAGGTCGACCGAGAACGTACCGTCGGCCGCGGACTCGACCTTGAGGTCGCCGGGGGTGACCGTGATCGTCGCCTTGTCGACCGCCTTGCCATTCGGCAACGAGTGGACGACGCCGCGCAGCTGACCGGGCGGCAAGAGCGGCTCGAGCTTGATCGGCGGGACCGTCGTCGTGGTCTCGTCGAGCTTTTCGATCGTGCCGGTGCCCGGCTTCTTGCCGTCGACCGAGACCGTCACGGTCGCGCTCGGCTCGTCGATCCGGTGGAGCTTCGGCTTGGACGCCGTCGCCTCGGCCTGCGTGCCGATCCGGACGCCCTTGAACACGTACTTGCCCGTCTGATCGGTCGCGACCGGATCGACGGTGACGTTCGCGAGCTTGATCGCGACCTTCGCACCGACGACCGGCTTGTCGCCTTCATCGACGACGCTGCCCGAGATATCGACGGCGATCGGCGTCTCGACCGCGGGGCAGCCTTCCGGCGTGTACGCGCAGCCCTTGAACTGCGCCTGGTTCTTCGAGTTGCCGAACTGCGCCGAGATGCCGATGCCGGCGGTGAACACTGGCTCGTAAGGGACGAGAGGGATCGCGTTCGCGGTGACCTGCGCCGCGGTGACGTACGGAACCTTCGCCATCTCGGCGAACACGAGCAGCGCGAACTGATCGTTCAGGTGATAGCCGCCACTGACGCCGCCGCGGAACGTGAGCTTGCCGTCGGTGAGCGCCGCGTGGCCGGCCTTGACCGTGCCGTCGCTGTTCGTCGGCGGATCGCCGAGGAATGCCTCGAGCGATGCCTCGGCGCCGAACCACGCCTTGCCCGCAGGAATCGCGAGGTGCGCGCCGCCGTAGAATTCGTTGAAGTCCGAGACGCCGAGCGACATCCGATCCGCGAGCGAGAGCGCATCGACCATGTCCACGCTGTTCGCGCTGTTGTCGAGCTGGTAGCCGACCTCGAACGACAGGATGCCGGGGCCGGCGGGCAGCGATGCGAGCGCGCGAACATCGATCGAGATCGCGGAGCCCGCGATCGACGGCGCGTCCTTGCCGGGTACCCAGATGCCGAGCTGCGCGCCGAACCGCGCGGTGCCGAACGCCTTCGCGACGCGCGCGAGGAGGTGGGGATCGCCGACGATGCCGGTGTCGTGGCCCATCGGCGCGTTGTCGTGGCTGTCGTAGCGACCGTCGAGCGACAGGCCGATCGTGACCAGCTCGTGGACGCCGAACGCCACCGCGATCGAGCCGAGCGCGCGGCTCATCGTGTGGGTCGCGCCGAGTGCGGCTTTGCGATAGCCGTAGCCGTCGAGCGTGATCAGCTCGAGCGCGCCTTTCGGCAGCGTGACCGCATCGGGCACGTACATGCCACCCGGCATCGCGCCGTAGCCGACCACCGGTTGCGGCGCAGCGGTGTCGGTCGCGGGTGCGACGGTCGATGCCGCCACATCAGGCTGCGCAACCGCTGGAACCGTGCTCACCAACAGGACGGAGCACGTAAGTCCCCAGCGACGCATTACCGAAATTGTAAGGGGCCGGCCCGGGTAGTTTCCAGTGCGCGGCCCCTTAATAACGGAGCCAGCGGAGCAGCTCGCGGAAGCTGGGGCGCTTGCCGTACATCAGGATGCCGACCCGGTAGATCTTCGCGGCGAACCGCGACACCACGACGATCGAGGCGACCAGGATCCCGAGCGACAGCGCGACGTCTCCGAGCCCAGCGCCGCCGAGCAGGTAGCGCAGCGGCATCAACATCGGTGACCAGCACGGGACCATCGTGAGAACCGCCGCCGTGTGGCCACGCGGGTCGCCCGTCACCGCGGTCATCGACAGCATCGCGATCACGAGCAGGATCGTGATCGGCGTCGCCGCCTGCTGCGAGTCCTGCTCCGAGGCGACCATCGCGCCGACCGCGGCGTAGAGCGTCGAATAGAACAGAAAGCCCAGCACGAAGTAGGTGAACACGACGAAGTACGCGCCCGCCGATAGCGTCGGCAGCGCACCCGGCGAGTGGACCCCGAACAGGCCGAGCAGCTGGTCGTGATAGCTCAACGCGACCCCGCCGACGATCAACCAGATCGAGATCTGGGCGAGGCCGGCGCCACCGACGCCGAGGATCTTGCCCATCATCATCGAGCGCGGCTTCGTCGCTGCGACCATGAGCTCGACGACGCGCGATGTCTTCTCGGTGACGACGCTGCGCATCACGTTGATCCCGTAGAGCAGGATCACGAAATACAGCAGCACGGCCATGATGTAGCCGAGCGCGAACATCGCGCCGCCGTTCTCGCCCTCGGACTCGCCGTTCGTATGGAGCGTCGTCAGGTGCGCCGGGCTGAGCAGCGCTTTGATCTGATCGGGACTCTGGTGGAGCTGATCGCCTAGGCGTCGCGCGATCAGCGTCGAGTTGAGAATCTGGCGCAGCTGGATCTGGACGGCCTGGTTCGTCGCATTGTCACCGCGATAGACGATCTCGCCACCGGTGAACGCGTCCTTCGGAATCCGCAAGAACCCGGCGGTCTGCTTGTGCGCGATATGCGCCATCAGCTCGGCATCGGGAGTCGACGGCGGAACGATCGAACCGACCCAATTCACGTCTGGGTCTTTGAACACGACGACGAGTTGCGGGCCGAGCACTCCGGTCTCGTCGGCGATCTCGATCTTCGCTCCGTCGGTACCGCGCGAGGCGAGCAGCACCGGCAGCACGATCATCGCGATCATGAAGATCGGACCGAGGATCGTCATCGCGACGAACCACTTCGTGCGCACGCGCTCGAGGAACTCGCGCTTCGCGATCACGAATGTTTCACGCATGGTGGCCCTCCGGGCGGCGCTCCGCGATCGTCGCAGCGTCACCGCCGACTCGCTCGACGAAGATCTGGTGCAGCGTCGGCACGACGACCTCGAAGCGGCGCACGCCGACATCGGCCGAGAGCAGGCTCGCGAGCAAGCGCTGCGGCGCCACGCCGTCGGCGAGCTTGACCTCGCAATCGGCGACGTCGCCGGGGCGCGGCTCGCGCTGCTCCGAGATCAGCGCCTTGTCGTCGAGCACGGCCTTCGCACGGCCCTTCGACGCATCGTCCTCGAAGCCGAGCGCGACGAGTCCCTCGCTGCTCGCGGCGCGCTTGATCTCGCGGAGGTTGCCGTCGAGCACCTTCTGGCCGCGCGCGATGATGCACACGTAGTCGCAGACCTTCTCCGCCTGCTCCATGCCATGGGTCGAGAACATCACCGTGCGGCCGGCCGCGCGGATCTCTTCGACGACTTCCTGGAGGACCTCGGCGTTGATCGGATCGAGGCCGCTCCACGGCTCGTCGAGGATCACGAGCGCGGGCTCGTGGATCAGCGCGGTCGCGAACTGGACCTTCTGCTGCATGCCCTTCGACAGATCCTGGACCTTGTTCTTCATCCACTGCGCGAGACCGAGGCGTTCGATCCACGCCTGCGCGCGCTTGCGCGACTCGCTGCCCGACAGGCCGCGAAGCTCGCCCATGAACGCGACCATCTCGAGCACGTTCATCTTCGGATACAGGCCGCGCTCCTCGGGCAGGTAGCCGATCTGCCCTGCCGCCTCGGGGCCGGGCGAGTACTTCTCGAACAGCGTGATCTTGCCGGCGTCGGGCGCGATGATGTCGTTGATCATCCGCAGCGTCGTCGACTTGCCGGCGCCGTTCGGGCCGAGGATGCCGTAGACGGATCCGCTCGGGACCTCGAACGACACGCCGTCGACGGCGGTGTGGTTTCCGAATTTTTTGACGATCGAATCGACGCGTAGCGCAACTGTCACGCAGGGGCTCCCTCGCCGAGGACGGCGCGCTCGAGCACGGCCATGCGAATCGCGACGCCCCAGCTGACCTGCTGGAGGATCACGGCACGCGGCCCGTCGGCGACCTGGGGCGAGACTTCGACACCGCGGTTGATCGGCCCCGGGTGCATCACGATCGCATCGGGCTTCGCGTACGCGAGCGTGCGCTCCGACAGACCGAACGTGCGAGACAGCTCGCGCGTGTTCGGGAACCGCGGCGCTTCGCCTTCGAAGCGCTCGTGCTGGACGCGGAGCATCATGACGACGTCGGCGCCGTCGAGCCCGTCCTCGAGGCGCGGGCACAGCCGCGTCCGCTCGCGCGTGAGGTCGCCGCCGATCGACTCGATCCCGCGCGGCAGCAGCGTCCACGGGGCGACGAGCCGGATCCGCGCCCCGAGCTTCGCCAGGCACAGGATGTTCGAGCGCGCGACGCGCGAGTGCGAGATATCGCCGACGATCGCGACCTCGAGGCCATCGACCTTGCCCTTGTGGCGGCGGATCGTCGCGGCGTCGAGCAGCGCCTGGGTCGGATGCTCGTGCTGGCCGTCGCCGGCGTTGATGATCGCGCACTTCGAGGTCCGCGCGAGCAGCGCCGCTGCGCCGCCGTACGCGTGGCGGACGACCACCGCATCGGGGTGCATCGCCTCGAGGTTGCGCCCGGTATCGAGCAGCGACTCGCCCTTCGTCGTCGACGACGACGAGCCCGAGATGTTGATCGCTTCGGCCGAGAGCCGCTTCGCCGCGAGCTCGAACGACGTGCGCGTGCGCGTCGAATTTTCGAACATCACGATCATCACCGTGCGGCCGCGCAGCGATTGCAGCTTCTTGATCGGCTCGTCCGCCAAGCTCCAATAGCGGTCGCCGTGATCGAGGATGCTCGTGATCTCCGCGGCGTCGAGATCCGCGATGCTGACGAGGTGTCGTGGGCCAGTCGGCACGCCGCGGGTATACCACTGGTATAATGTGACGGCGTGTCCGGAGATCGCGTCAACCGGATCGGTCAGGTGGTCGGCGACCGATTTCGGGTCGAGGCGCTGATCGGTCGTGGAGCAAGTGCCGAGGTTTATCGTGCGACAGATCTACAAACGTCGCAGCCTGTCGCACTGAAGATCCTCCGCTTCACGCACATCTCGGATGCGGTGCTGCTCGCCCGGTTCGAGCGCGAAGGCGAGGTCCAGGCCAAGCTCCGCCACCGCAACATCGCCGCGCTGCTCGACTCCGGGATCACCGACAAGCGCGAGCCGTATCTCGCCGTCGAGATGCTGCGCGGCAAGACCCTGCGCGGCGTGATCAAGGACGAGGGTCGGATCGCACCACGCCGCGCCGCGAGCTACGCGTGGCAGGCGTTGAACGGGCTTGCCGCGGTCCACGCACAGGGCGTCCTCCACCGCGATCTCAAGCCCGCGAACATCATGCTCGAGGCCGGCGAAGGCCCGATCGATCGCGTCGTACTGATCGATTTCGGATTCGCGACGTTCGAGGGCAGCGCGAAGCTCACGCTGCAGGGCACGGTCGTCGGCAGCCTCACGTACATCGCGCCGGAGCGGCTGCGCGGCGAGGCCAGCGATCCGCGCGCGGATCTCTACGGCATGGGCGTCATCCTGTACGAGATGATCGCGGGGCGGCCGCCGTTCGTCGCCGAGGACGACTTCGAGCTGATCGACTATCACGTCAATGTCGAAGCGCCGCGGCTGAAGGATTTCGAGCCGAGCTTGCCCGACGCATTCGACGATCTCGTCGCTCGCGCGCTCGAGAAGCAAGCCGACGAGCGGTACGCCAGCGCGCAGGCGATGGCGGATGCGCTCGAGCTCGCCGCGCGCGGCCTCTAGTTACAAGCGCCGGTCGCGCAGTCGCACGCAGCCGGAGTCACGCCATCGCTCGCGAAGCACGTCTGCTTCGCCATCTGATCGCCGAGCAAGAACGCCTGGACCATGCGCAGCGCGGCCGCCTTGCGGTTGATGCCCGAGTGCGTGCCGTTATCGACGGCGGGCGGCACGTTCGTGTCGGGCGGCAGCGGCGTCGGGTGATCGTTGAACACGTTGATGCCGTTGACCATCGGGCCCGGCGCCGGCGTCATGCTCCACACCTGCTTCACCGCGGGATCGATCAGCGTGATGCCCATCGTCCGCGCGACCATCTCCGTCGTGATGTTCGACACGAGGCAATCGCCCATCGAGTACCACATCAAGATGTCCTTCGCGGGAATCCCGGGGAGCGGGTCGTGGATGACGTGCTCCGCCGTCGTGATCGGATCGTACGGCTCGAACGCCATGCCGAAGAACGCGATCAGCAGCTGGTAGGTCTGCGGGTTCGTGTAGCTGCCCATCGCGGCGCCCTGCAGGAGGTGCCAGGCTTCCGAGCGTTCGAACAGCATCGACCACACGCCACCGGGTACGGCGAGCACGCCGCGCGTGATGTTCGGATCGTAGGCCATGAACACGTTGCCCATGATCCCGCCGAGCGAGCCACCGACGTAGTACGTGTGCGCCGGATCGATGACGGCCTTGCCGGTCATGTCCTGGAACTCGGGCGCGGTCGACATCGGGCCGCGCACCGCGTTCTCGAGCGAGATGAAGTCGATGATCGACTGGCCGAGCTTCTCGGTGATGCCGTAGCCGAGGTTGAGATCGTTGACCGCGAGGCTCGCGAGCGTGAGCTGGCGCGAGGTCAGGCCGATGAAGTCGCCTGCGACGATGATGAAGCAGTACTTCTCGGCGAGCATCTGCGTGAAGCTGTCGTCGAGGTATTCCTTCGCCGAGCCGAACAGACCGTGGCCGAACACGATCGTCGTGAACGGGCCCTGCTGGGTGTTCACGCAGTCCGGGATCAGCGCCGCGAAGTTCGCGTCGCGCATGCCGTTCATCATCGGCGTACCGTCGGCGCCGCGCGTGATGATCGAGTCGTCGTTCTCCATGTCGGAGAGGAAGTTCGGCGCCTTGTACGTACCGACGTACGCCTTGTAGATGCCGCTGATCGCCGGCTGCAGCGTGCCGACGAAGGAGAGGTTCGCGCCGTTCGTGCCGATCGCGGGGAGCGCGGCGTCGCGCATCGCCGTCAGGTCCGAGCGCAGGAAGTCATCGCTCGCCGTGACGAAGTCCCACGCGAGCACGAGCTCGGACTTCTGAACACCGGCGGTCGCGAGCGCGCTGAACATCTTGTCGGCGTTCGCTTTGACGTCGGCGAAGTGCGGGTGACCGAAGTCCTTGCCGTCGCGGAGCGCTGCGAACCCGGCGGAGACCGGCAGGTCGCTGCCGTCGGCGCCCTTGACCGTGTTGCGGATCGCGACCGCGTAGTGCGCGCTGGTGTGGAGGCGTGCGAGCGGGCGAATGATCAGCGCGCTCTGCGCCGGATCGGTGAAGTTCGCGTCGGCCTCGGCGAAGAACGGCGCGCGCTCACCGGTGTCGATGTCGAGCAGCACGATCGGCGAGTCCGCCGCGAGCGATGCGGTCGGATCCTTGAACGTGGGCAGGTTCGTGATCGACACGCCCTTCGGGAACATCGCGAGCATCGGCCCGGTCGGCGAGAAGCCGTCCCAGCGGTCGACCATCTTCGGATCGATCGCGATCTGATCGCCGTTGATCGGCATCGCGTCCTTCGTCAGCGCGATCCGGAACCCGGTCTTCGATGTCGAGTCCGCTTTCGCGAACGCCATCGAGGGCCAGGGCAGCAGGCAGCCCTCGCCACCGAGCGGGTTGCATTGATCTGGAATGCCGCTGTCATCGCTCCCACCGCAAGCGGCGAGCAACGTCAGTGCGACTCCGAGGCTACAAAAACGGAGGGTCCCCACGGGCGCGACCGTATCACTCCGACGCTGGCTGTATGTAGCCAACCGCACGATGCCGCTCGTGGCAGGAAGTATTCTATGGTCGAGCGGTGAGTCTCGTCGGCTGGTTGGACCGGATGCTGTTCGCGCATCCGTTCGAGGGCCGCACCGCGCGCCGGTACGCCGCGGGAGAACGCCCCGCGTTCGGCGACCTCGACGACCGCCTGCTCGACGGCTGGACCGCCCAGATCGAGCGGGCACGCACGCTGCTCGAGCTCGGTTGCGGCCCTGCGACGTTCTCTCGGCGCGCGGCCACGCGGTTTCCGCATCTCTCCGTGATTGCAGTTGATCCCAGCCGCGACTTCGCGCGCCATCATGCCTCTATCACCGTGGCCCGAGCTGCCGGCGAAGCCCTCCCTCTCGCGAACGCGTCGATCGACGCGGCGGTCTGCCTGTCGTCGATCCGCCACGTCCGCGACCGCGCCAGGGTGCTGCGCGAGCTCCGCCGGGTCGTGCGCGGAGCGCTGTGGATCGTCGAGCTCGATCCGGCATCCTCGCCGGCGCGGATCGCGGCGCACGCCGATCGGTTGAGCTCGCCGCTCCTGCGCCGCACGTTCGGCCCGATCGTCGTCGGCATGGCGCCTCGCGTGGAAGAGATTTCGGCGAGCGCCCGCGCCGCCGGTTGGACCGTCACAGATCAGCGCGCCGATCCCATCCAGCCGGTCTACATCGTGGAGCTCGCCTGATGGTGATGGCCGGCACCGCCCGCTGGGCCCGCCTCGCTGCCGAGCTCCATCGCGAGCTCCGCGAGGTCGCCGATCTCGCCGCGATCGATCCGCGCTGGTGGCTGCTCGCGGGTGGCGCCGCCCTGCCCTGGGCTCGCGCCGGCGCGTACGTGATCTCGGATGCCGAGCCCGCGTCCGACACGTTCATCGCGCATCCCTCGCCCGCACCGAACGATCCGATCGGCGACGCGATCGCCCGCGCGCACGCCGCCCGCGCCGCGATCCGCGCGTTCGACGGCGAGCTCCCCGATCAGCCGCTCGCGGTCACGATCCGCCGCTCGGTGTTCGGCGCGTTCGTCGAACCGAGTGCGCTCGATCTCGCCGCGTTCGCGATCGCCGACCGCTGTTACTGCGCGCCGCTCGGCGACGACCACACGCTCGCCCAGGATCTCGCCGCGGTGGTCGCGAATCCGCGCGCCGCGACGAAGCTACTGAAGCCGCTCGGCGAGGTGACGCCGTTCGTATGCGTCACGCTCGGCGACGAACCGCTCCCCACCGCTCGCCACGGCCACCGCCGCGCGTGGCTGGACGATGGCGAAGTCGCCCGCGGTCCGTGGTTGGGCCTCAGTCGCGCGGCCGGCATGGAGATCGTCTCGACGTCCCATATGGTGGTGGATGGGTTCGGTCATGCGCAGCTAGCGGGGCTGATCAGGAGGCGTAGAGACGTAGGCGTAGGCGTAAGCGTAGGCGTAAGCGATCCGGAAATTCCGCCAGATGCGATCGCGCTCGATGTGGCGTTTGCAGAGCTAGCAGAAGCGCCGCGTGCGCTGGATCTCGCGTATCGGCTCGGTCGTGCCTTGCATCGCCTCGCTGGAAATCCGGCGGCAAGGTTCTCTCCAACCTTCCAGATCCCGATCGCTCCTGGATCCCGCGACGATCTGGATCGCTTCAAGCGCCGCGTCGTCCCCGCGATCTGCTCCGTCCGCTTCCACCGCTCGACCCCCGAATCCTTCCCCACGTTCGAAGCCCGCACGCGCGAGCTCCTCGCTCGCGAAGCATCCGGCACGGGTGTCTCCGCTCACCTCCTCGCCGCCGCGCGCGGGGCGCCCGCTCCCCTCGCCTGGAAGCGCCGCGCCGTCGGTGCCGCGCGCCCGCGCTGGCTCGAATCGATCGCGAACCTGATCGGCGGTCGCGGCTGCGTCTCGAAGATCCTCGGCGATCCCGCGGTCGCGGTGTCCTCGCCCGCGCGCCTCGCGACCGAGACCGATCCGTTCGGCAGCTGCGTCGTGACCGTGGTCACCTCCGATGCGCGCTCGGTGATGACCGTCGCGAGCTCCGGGATCGATCCGCACGCCCTGCTCGACGAGCTCGTCTAGGCCTGCGACGGCTGGCGGCGGCTCGCGAGCATCTCGATCAGATCCATCTTCGTCAGGATGCCGATCACCGACTTGTCTTCCTCGACGACGATCGCGACCTCGCCGCGCTCGAAGATCCGCGGCAGCTCGCCGGAACCTGCGTGCATCGACACCGTCGAGACCTTGCGCTCCATCACCTCGGCGACGACCGTGTTCTTGTCGACCCGGCCGCTCATCAGCTGGTGGAGCAGATCGCTCTCGGTCAGGATGCCAGCGAGCTTGCTCTGATCGAGGACCGGCATCTGCGAGATGCCGTGCTCCTTGAACATGTCGGTCGCGCGGCTGACCTTGTCGTTGAGGTCGAGCGAGATCACGGTGCGCCGGCCGATCGTGCGCATCACGTCACCGACCGTGCCGACCTCCCAGTCGGCCTTGAAGAAGCCCTGCTGGCGCATCCAGCGATCGTCGACGAACTTCGACAGGTAGTTGCGGATCGAGTCCGGCAGGATCACGACGACGCGCTTGCCGGGACCGAGGTCGCGGCAGACCTGCATCGCGGCCCACACGGCCGAGCCCGAAGAGCCGCCGCACAACAGGCCCTCCTGACGGATCAGCTGGCGCGCGACGAGGAACGAGTCGCGGTCGTTCGACTTGACCCAGCGATCGACGAGGCGGCGATCGAGGACGTCGGGAATGAAGTCGTAGCCGATGCCCTCGACCTTGTACGACTTGATCTCGCCCGGACCGGCGAGGATCGAGCCCTCGGGGTCGACGCCGACGATCTGGCACTTCGGCAACACGGCCTTGATCGCCTTCGCGACGCCGGTGATGGTGCCACCGGTGCCGGCGGTCATGACGACCGCGTCGATCTTGTTCTCGCACTGCTCGAGGATCTCTTTGCCGGTGCCGAGCTCGTGCGCGCCGGGGTTCGACGGGTTGCCGTACTGATCGAGGATGTGCGAGTTTGGGATGATCTCGTGGAGGCGCTTCGCGACGCCGATATGCGACTCGGGCGCGTCCCACGCGGCCTCGGTCGGCGTGCGGATGATCTCGGCGCCGAGCGCCTCGAGCACGACCTGTTTTTCCTGCGACATCTTCTCGGGCATCGTGATGATCACGCGGTAGCCCTTCGCGGCGGCGGCCATCGCGAGGCCGATGCCGGTGTTGCCGGACGTCGGCTCGATCAGCGTATCGCCCGGTTTGATCCGGCCCGAGCTCTCGGCGTCGATCAGCATCTTGACGCCGATCCGGTCCTTGACCGAGCCGCCCGGGTTCATGAACTCGCACTTGGCGAGCAGCTCGCACGGGAGGTCGCGGCCGATCCGCGAGAGCCGGACCATCGGGGTCGAGCCGGTGGCGTCGAGGATGGAATCGAGGATGGGTCCGGGACTGCGGGCGTTCATCGCGGCGCAGTCTACTTGATATGATTCTCGGATGCGCCCGGTGATCGCCTTGCTCGCATGCGTGGCATGCGGACGCGTTGGCTTCGGTGCGTATGACGGTGATGGCGGACAGAGCGGCGACGATGACGGATCAGGATCCGGCTCGGGCTCGGGCTCGGGCTCGGGCTCGGATCTCGGCAACTCGTGCGCGAGCCCGGGCTACGGCGACACGTTCGATGAAGCCCTCCCGTGCAGTCAGTTCGGGATGCCCGTCGCGACGAACGGCGGGCTCGCGACGGCGAACGGCACGCTCACGATCACACCGAACGCGAACGCGAACACGATGCTCGGCTGCGAACGCGCGAACAGCGCATTCGGCAATGCCGGCGCGTTCGTCGAGGTCAGTCAGGCGATTCCGGCGCCGGGCCAGACGATCCTCCTGGTCCAGATCGGGCTGAAGAGCGCGTCGATCGTCGTGACGCCGCCGTTCATCACCTATCTCGATCCGAACGCGAACAGCGTGATGACCTCCTACGACGCGACCGCGATGCGGTGGTGGCGGCTCCGCCCGGTCGACGGCGGCCTGAACGCGGAGACCGCGCCCGACGGCAAGACTTGGACGCGGTTCGCGAGCTCCGGCACGGCGTTCACGGGTACCGGCACCGTCGCGATCTTCGTCCAGACCGCTTCCAGCGAGAACGCGCCTGGAACCGCCAAGATCGAGGGGATCGACGTCTGCCCGCCCTAGGGGCCTCCGTCATAGCGGAAGGATCGACGCCGCCAGGGAAACCTGGTAATCACGCCCAATGTCTTCCGTCGACGAGCTGTTGGATCTGTTGAACCGTCGCATCGTCGTGCTCGACGGCGCGATGGGAACGATGATCCAGGGCCTCGAGCTCAAGCACGAGGAGATGTGGCGCGGCGAGCGGTTCGCGAACCACCCGACGTCCGTGAAGGGCTGTACCGACCTGCTCGCGCTGACCAAGCCGGCCGCGATCGAGGAGATCCACTACCAGTTCTTGATGGCGGGCGCCGACATCGTCGAGACCGACACGTTCACCGCGACCTCGATCGCGCTCGCCGATTACCAGCTCGAGTCTGCCGCCCGCGACATCAACCTGTCGGCGGCGCAGTGCGCACGCCGCGCCGCGGATCGCGCGACCCGCGATGACGGCCGGCCCCGCTGGATCGCGGGCTCGATCGGCCCGACGACGAAGTCGGCCTCGCTGTCGCCCGACGTCAACGATCCGGGCGCTCGCTCCGTCACGTTCCACGAGCTCGCCGCCGCGTTCGGCGAGCAAGCGCGCGCGCTGATCGAAGGCGGCGTCGATCTGCTGCTGACCGAGACCCACATCGACACGCTGAACTGCAAGGCCGCGCTGTACGCGTTCGAGGAGCTGTTCGCGCAGGGCGTGCGCCGCGTGCCCGTGATCGCATCGGTCACGATCCCCGACAAGTCGGGCCGCACGCTGTCGGGCCAGACCGTCGAGGCGTTCTTCAACTCGATCTCGCACAACAACCTGCTCGCGGTGAGCATCAACTGCGCGCTCGGCGCCGAGGACATGCGCCCGCACGTCCAGGAGCTCGCGCGCTCCGCGGGCATGCGCGTGTCGTGCTACCCGAACGCCGGTCTGCCGAACGAGATGGGTGGCTACGACGACACGCCGCAGCACATGGCGAACGTGCTCGGCAGCTTCGCGCGCGAAGGCCTCCTCAACATCGTCGGCGGCTGCTGCGGTACGCGGCCCGAGCACATCGCCGCGATCCGCGAAGTGGTCGAAGGCGTCGCGCCGCGCACGATCGCGAAGCCGGCGAAGTTCATGCGGCTGTCCGGCCTCGAGCCGCTGACGATCACGCCCGAGACCAACTTCGTCGTGATCGGCGAGCGCACGAACGTCACCGGCTCGGCCGCGTTCCGCCGGTTGATCAAGGACGACAAGTTCGACGAGGCCGTCGCGGTCGCGCGCGAGCAAGTCGCCGGCGGCGCGAACATCCTCGACGTCTGCATGGACGAGGGCATGCTCGACGGCGTCGCCGCGATGAAGCGGTTCCTCAACCTGATCGCGAGCGAGCCGGATATCGCGAAGCTGCCCGTGATGGTCGATAGCTCGAAGTTCTCGGTGATCGAAGCCGGGCTCGAGTGCCTCCAGGGCAAGGGTGTCGTCAACTCGATCTCGCTCAAGGAAGGCGAGGAGCAGTTCATCCGCCAGGCGACGATCGTGCGGCGGTTCGGCGCGGCCGTCGTCGTGATGGCGTTCGACGAAACCGGTCAGGCGACCACCGTCGAGCATCGGCTCGAGATCGCGCATCGCGCGTACAAGATCCTGACCGAGCGGGTCGGCTTCCCGGCCGAGGACATCATCTTCGATCCGAACATCCTGACGATCGGCACCGGCATCGAGGAGCACGACAACTACGCGGTCTCGTTCATCGAGGCCGTCCGCCGGATCAAGGCGGAGCTGCCCGGCGCGAAGGTCTCGGGTGGCGTGTCGAACCTGTCGTTCTCGTTCCGGACCTCGCCGCGCGTGCGCGAGGCGATGCACGCGGTGTTCCTCTATCACGCGATCAAAGCCGGCCTCGACATGGCGATCGTCAACGCCGGTCAGCTGGCGGTGTACGAGCAGCTCGATCCGCAGCTGCGCGAGGCATGTGAAGACCTCGTGCTCAACCGCCGTCCCGACGCGACCGAGCGGATGCTCCAGCTCGCGGCGACGTTCGGCGGCGCGACGACGAAGAAGGAAGACGAGCTCGAGTGGCGCAAGGGCACGCTCGGCGAACGGCTGTCGCACGCGCTCGTCAACGGCATCACCGACTTCATCGATCCGGATATCAACGAGGCGCTCGGCGTCTACGCGAAGCCGCTCGACATCATCGAGGGCCCGTTGATGGACGGCATGAACATCGTCGGCACGCTGTTCGGCACCGGCAAGATGTTCCTCCCGCAGGTCGTGAAGTCGGCCCGGGTGATGAAGAAGGCGGTCGCGATCCTCGAGCCGCTGATGGACGCCGAGAAGGCGCGACTCGGCCAGAGCACCGCGAAGGGCAAGCTCGTGATCGCGACGGTCAAGGGCGACGTCCACGACATCGGCAAGAACATCGTCGGCGTCGTGCTCCGCTGCAACGGCTACGAGGTGATCGACCTCGGCGTGATGGTGCCCGCGCACAAGATCCTCGACACCGCGGTCGAGGTCGGCGCGGATCTCGTCGGCCTGTCGGGCCTGATCACGCCGTCGCTCGACGAGATGATCAATGTCGCGGCCGAGATGACCCGGCGCGGCATGAAGCTGCCGCTCCTGATCGGCGGCGCGACGACGAGCGGCAAGCACACCGCCGTGAAGATCGCGCCCGCTTATCACGCGGCGACCGTTCACGTCCCCGATGCATCGCTCGCGGTCGGCGTGCTCGGCAAGCTGATGTCGACCGAGCGCGACAACTACATCAGCGAGATCGCCGCGAAGCAGGTCACCGCGCGCGAGCAGTTCAACAACGCGCAGCGCCGCCCACTGCTGACGTTCGAGCAGGCAAAGCAGCGCGCGGCGAAGCTCGACTTCTCGACCGTCGCGCAACCGAGCTTCACCGGCGTCAAGAACCTCGAGCTCGACCTCGCGGAGCTCGCCGAGTGGATCGACTGGTCGCCGTTCTTCCACACGTGGGAGCTGTCGGGTCGTTACCCGGCGATCCTCGACGATCCGAAGAAGGGCGATGCGGCGCGCAAGGTGTTCGCCGACGGCAAGGAGCTGCTCGCGAAGATCATCCGCGACAAGTCGCTGCGCGCACGCGCGACGTACGGGTTCTGGTCGGCGACCTCGAACGGCGACGACATCTCGGTGCTCGAGCAAGGCCGCGAGGTCGCGCGGTTCCCGATGCTGCGCCAGCAAGAGGACAAGGACGTCTGCTACTCGCTCGCAGACTTTATCGGCCCGACGAACGACTACCTCGGTGCGTTCATCGTCACCGCCGGCCTCGGCAGCGACGAGCTCGACGTGTTCTACAAGCGCGAGAATGACGACTACAACGGCATCATGGCGAAGGCACTCGCCGACCGGCTCGCCGAAGCCGGAGCCGAGTGGCTGCACCATCGCGCGCGCGCCGACTTCGGCTACGGCCGGACGGAGGTGCTGACCCGCGACGACATCCTCGCCGAGCGCTATCGCGGCATTCGCCCCGCGTTCGGCTATCCGGCCTGCCCGGATCACACGCCGAAGGGCACGCTGTTCGAGCTGTTGAACAACGAAGCGCACCACGGCGTGAAGCTGACCGAGAGCTACGCGATGACGCCGACCGCATCGGTGTCGGGCCTGTACTTCGCGCATCCCGATGCGAAGTACTTCGCGATGGGTCGGCTCGGCCAGGATCAGGTCGCGGACTACGCGCGCCGGATGGGACGCAGCACGACCGAAGTCGTCCGCATGTTTCCCTCGCTCGTTGCTTAACTAGCGAACGCGATCACGACGGCGACGACGATCGCCGCACCCGCGCCGATCATCGCGAACACCTTCGCGCGGCCGCGCTTGAGGTCCTTGACCATCGCGCTCTCGTCGACCTCGTGGCCGTCGACCGGCGCCGCGCCGAGCTTCGGCATGTACTCGGTCCGCCCCGTGTGGAGGCCGAACGCGACGCTGTCGCTCGCGTCGACGCCGCCCTGGTCGTGCTGGTAGCGATCCTCGATCGGCAGCAGGTCGACCTTGTCGGGCTCCAGCGGGTCCGCCGCGACCACAGACTCGGCAACCGCGGCATCCTGGTGGCCCTTCTTGAACCACAACGTCTCGCGAAATTTCGTCCGCACGGTCCCTGAATCGGCACCTGCGCGCTCCTGTTGATGTAGGTCTACCTGAGGAACGCCCGCAGATCGAAAGTCGGGTCCTCGACGCGCTCGTTCATCCCCGCTCCCGCCTGCCACGACCTCGCGTTGCCGCACGCGAGGCAGATCTGGATATCGCGCCCGCCCGAGCGGCCCGAGATCGCGTAGATCGCGACCGCCTGCTCCTTGCAGGCCGAGCATTCGTGCAGGAACACGTCGTCCTGGCGAAACCCGCGCTTCTTGAGCTTGTACTGCAGCGTTTCCAGATCACCAGGCGCGGGCATCTGGCGAGTCTATCAGTCGCGGTAGCTGCGATCGATCCTATCGAGCTTGCGGAGCAGGCCCGGCCACGCCAGGCCGCCACCCGCCGAGCGGGTGACCTGCTTCGCCATCATCGTCGCGCCGGCGACGATCTTCGGGTCGACCGAGATCAGCTCGCCGTGCGTCGACTGCGCGCGGATCTGGATCGTGCACGCGGCCTCGAACAGATACATCAACAGGAACGCATCCGGGATCGTCGCACCGACGGTCAGGATCCCGTGGTTGCGCAGCATCAGGAAGCTCTTGTCGCCGAGGTCGCGGACGAGCCGCGGCTTCTCGCCCTCGTGGAGCGCGACGCCTTCGTAGTCGTGATAGCCGAGCGACGCGAGCACGAACACCGACTGCTGCGAGATCGGCAGCACGCCCTGCTTCGTCGCCGAGACCGCGACGCCGTTGAGGCTGTGGGTGTGGAGCACGCACTTCGCGTCGTCGCGCGCCGCATGGATCGCGCTGTGGATCGTGAAGCCCGCCGGGTTGATCTCGTACGGGCTGTCCATCAGCTTCTTGCCCTCGAGATCGATCTTGACGAGGCTCGACGCGGTGACCTCGTCGAACGTCATGCCATACGGGTTGATCAAGAAGTGATGATCCGGCCCGGGCAGGCGCGCCGAGATGTGCGTGAAGATCAGATCATCCCAGCCGTACAGCGCGACGAGGCGATAGCAGGCGGCGAGGTCGACGCGGAGCTTCCACTCCTCTTCACCGACCTGCGACTTCACATCGTTCATGCCGCGATGCTACACGACGGCGCCGCCGCGCTGCGATCACCAAGATCGTTCCGAGCGCGAGTTTCGTGACGAGTCCAGCCAGAATCAGTTTGACGACCATGCCGGTGCGTTCTGCAACGGATCGGCCAGCCGCGCGGCGAACAAGCTCGCGAAACCCGAGCAGTGCGTAGCGGGCAACGCGTGGTAGCGCTTCACACCCCGCGGCGACAGCGTCGCGTTGCCGGCTTCTACCTTACTCGGCGACGGTCGGCGCTTCGACGGAGTCGCGCGTCGGTTCGCCCTCTGGCTCGTCCTCGGTATCGGCGGGCGATATCGGCACAGTCGTCTCGCGATCGATCGGCCAGCTCGCGGTCCACGGCACGCCACACGCTGCGAGCTTTGTCACGACGTCGTCGACCGTCGCCGGCCGCCGGGTCGGTTCGCGATCGAGCATCGCCACGATCAGATCGTCGAGCTCGGCCGGCACACCCGCGATCAGCGCCGAGGCGGCGACGCCGTTCGCATCCTTCGGCGAGCGCCCGGTCAGCGCGTAGAACAGGCTCGCGCCGAGCCCGTAGACATCCGCACCGATGCCGCCCGGCGCACCGGCGAGCACCTCCGGCGCCATGAACCCGGGCGTGCCCATCACCGCACCGGCGTGAGTGAGCTCCGAGCCCTGGTCGGCGCGCGCGATCCCGAAGTCGAGCACCTCGATGTGATGTGGCTCGCGCTCCTGCGCGACGACGTAGAGGTTCGCCGGCTTGATGTCGCGATGGATCACGCCGCGGCGATGCGATTCGGCGAGCCCGCTCGCCGCGCCGATGCCGAGGTGGATCACGAGCGCCGGCGGCAACGGGCCGGTGTGGCGGACGAGCGACGCCAGGTCCATGCCGCGCAGGAGATCCATCGCGTAGTACCAGACGCCATCGTCGGTGACCCCCCAGTCGTGGATCCGGATCACGTTCGGATGCGCGACCTCGGCGGTCGCCTGGATCTCGCGCTCGAACCGCGCGATCGCCGCCGGATGCCGGCCGTGCTCGGGGCTGAGGATCTTGAGCGCGACCTCGCGGCGCAACGCGCGATCCTGCGCGCGCCAGACCTCGCCCATGCCGCCCTTGCCGATCCGGCGGATCAGGCGATAGCGGCCGAGGTTGCGGCTCTCGAACACGCTGCGTCGCAGCGACCACAGGACGTGGCCGGCCCACGCGACGCACACCGCGCCCGCGCCGAGCGTCAGCGTCGAGACCAGGAACTGGCCGCGCGCGACCGGATCGTGGAGCTGCGCCGCGATCAGCGGATCGAACGCGGATGCGACGAGCAGCGTCAGCGGGTACGTCGCGACCGTGCCACCGGCGAGGAGCGCTCCGCGCTGCCAGCGCAGGGGCGCCGCCGTGACGAGCACGAGGATGCCGACGCATACGACCATCGCATACGGCGAAGAGATGCCGCCCATGTGCGTCGCGATCAGCGAGATCGCGATACCGCTGATCGGGAACACGCTCGCGATCACCGCCGTCGCGATTCTCGGCGATAGCTGGCGGAACAGCAGCGCGAGCACCGCGAACTGATACGCGCTCGATGCGAGCCGCACGATCAAGACGAACGCGAGCGAGCCCGTGCCGATCGCGTCGTGCTGGAACACGTCGATCGGCACGCCGACGACGAGCCACAGCGTGAACGCGACCGCGAGAATGCTGCGCGCGCGGAGCACTTCAGCCGCGTGCTGGTGACGCGCGATCCGCTCCTGCGCGGCTGCGCTGATCTGCCCACTCGCGGTGCCCAGCGCGTCCACTCCAACGATCATACGATCGTCGGGGCGATTTCGATCAGACAGCTAACCCTTCGGATCCGTGTCAGACTTTTACGGGTGAGATTCCTCGTCCTGGCGCTGGTGGCGTGTGGGCACGCTCCCGCGGCGAAGCATCCGCCGCGCGTCACCGAGCGGCCGTACTTGAAGCTGATCGAGCCCGACAACGCATGGACGCTGCCGATCAAGACCGCGACCGGCAGGTTCGACAACGGCTACAAGACCGAGCACCACGCGGAAGGCACGGTTCACTGCCGGGTCGCGAAGCTCGAGCGGATCGGCGAGGCATCGGTCGCGCGGCTCGCGTGCGACAAGCCGTACGACGATCTCTCGATCACCGGCACCTGGGTCGCGCAGCCCGGCGGCCTCTACCATCCGCTCGGACCGATCACGCAGCCCGACGATCTCGCGACGCTGGTCGACGATGATTTATTGATCACCGAGCACGCGCGCGAGCGCGACCACTCGCACACGACCGATGCCGCAAACCGCCACGTCGAAGCGAGCCCGTTCGGCAACGGCTGGTGCGTCCAGGACAAGACGACCGCACTCGGCCTCGGGCCGACCGAGCTCGGTGATCGCCGCAGCTTCACGCTGTGCTTCGACGCGAGCGGTATCGTCGCCGCGAGCGAGTACGACACGGTCGCCTCCGACAAGACCTGGCGCTCGGCGCAGATCGGGGCGCACCCGCCGATCGACTCCGAAGATCCGCTCGCGCCTGTCGAGGACACTACCGGCGAGTGAATCGCTTCAGGAGTGACGCGCCGAGCGCGGTGATCACGACGAACATCGCGATCGCGAGCAGCGGTACCGTGCTCGCACCGACCGGATCGGCGTTCGCGCGCGACACCGAGTTGATCCAGTGCATCACGAACGCGGTGATCGCGAGCGCGACCGCCGCGGCCAGCGCGAGTCGCTGCAACCGGCCCTTCGTATCGCGCAGGTCAGTGTCCATGTCTTCTGGACACGTGGGAGCGGCGCTGGTTGCTCGCGTCGTGCTCGTCGAGGATCCGGTCGACTTCCTCGGCTTCAGCGATCTTGCGGGCACGCCGGAACAATACGGCCAACCCGAGAATCGCGGCGACGCCGAGCGCACATGCGATCACCCAGACGACGCCGAGATAGTGCGCGTCGTGACCGGCGAGGCCCGGTGCGCTCACAGATGGAACCCGTCGACGCCGCCTTCGAGCGCGGTGCCGTGAACGCCGATGATCGGCGACGCGAGCGCGACGAACTGGAGCAGCGCCGCGAGAAACAGCGCGACGAGGATCACGACCGCGAGCAGCGATGCCGCACGCGGCTGCCCGGCCATCCGCCGCGACACGGCGCGTGCGAACAACAGCGATGCGGTCGCGAGCGCGACGAACACCGAGCCAAGCGCGAGCGGAACGCCGGCCTTTGCACTCGTGTGGTAGTAGATCGCGACCAGAGGCGCGAGCGTCGCGAGCACGAGCGTGCCGCCGAAGATCGAGGTCGCGAATGCACCCGCGAGCTCGCTGCTCTTCAGCTTCGCGTTCGTCAGCCGGAGCGTGACCAACCCGGCCGGCAGCGCGGTCAGCGCCGACAGCAGGATCACCATCGGGACCTTGTAGAGATTCGCGATCGCGAGGTCGAGCGAGCTGCTCCCCGCGGCGAGCCCCCACACCGCCGCGAGCACGAGTCCACTCGCCAGCGCGAGGACTGCAAACATCGTCTCTCTCGCGCGCGTCGCGGGACGTTCGCCACCGCACACAACTGTCATCAGTTCCGATAGTCCGATCGAAGCTTCCATGGACGGCCTCCGACACCCACATCAGCAACGCTCGCGCCAGCCCGAGCTTGCGGTGAGCTGCCATACGCTGCCTGCGTTTGCGGCGCACGCGGAACACAGTGGTGTTAGCGGACCACACGAGATCGCTGGAAACGTACACACCCGGTCGAGTTACTCTCCGAGTATCGCGGACTACGACGATATCGAGACGGACGTCTCGCGCGAACCGGTGGAGATGCCGCGCTTGTGCGCGATGATCAGCATCGATGGCATCGTCACGTCGATGGTGCTACCGGATCGTGGCGATGTCACGATCGGCCGCGGGTCGACCTGCGACCTCGTCGTTCCGCACGCCTCGGTGTCGCGCCATCACGCGACGCTCCAGATGGTGCCGCTCGCGATCACCGATGTCGGCAGCCGCAACGGCACGCGCGTTCGCGGGATCGCGGTCGAGCCGCAGATCGCGAATCGGCTGACGATCGGCGAAGCGATCCAGGTCGGCGAAGCGGCGATCCTGTTGCAGCCGTTCGTCGCGGGCGAAGCGGAAGACGATCTGCCGGCGCTACCCGCGGAGTCGATCGCGCGGATGCTCGACATCGAGTGCGCGCGATCGGCGAGGAGCCGCTCGCCGTTCTCGTTCGTCACGCTCGAGCTCGCGGACGATCCCGAGACCGACATCCACGTGTTGCTCCGCAACATCCTGCGGACGTCCGATGCGATCGGCGTCGAGGGCACGCGCAGCTATCAAGTGCTCCTGCTCGACACGCCGGCGAAGCAAGCCGCCCTCGCGGTCGCGCGGATCACCCAGTCGCTCGCGCAGCACGGCATCACCGCGCAGATCGGCAGCTCGCGCTACCCAGAAGACGGCGTCACCGCCGATCAGCTGAGCGCGCATGCGGCCGAGCTGCTGTTGCGCGCGCCGAACGATCCACCGACCGCGATGGACGCGGTCCGCGCGCGGATCGCGCAGATCGCGACCGGCGAAGTCTCCGTCCTGATCTCCGGAGAGACCGGCGTCGGCAAGGAACTGTGCGCGGAGATGATCCACCGGCTGTCGGCGCGCGCCGCGAAGCCGTTCGTGAAGCTCAACTGCGCCGCGATCGTCGAGTCGCTGATCGAGAGCGAGCTGTTCGGTCACGAGCGCGGCGCGTTCACCGGTGCGACGACCGCGCGGCCCGGCCTGTTCGAAGCGGGCGACGGCGGCACCGTGTTCCTCGACGAGATCGGCGAGCTCCCGCTGGCGGTCCAATCGAAGCTGTTGCGCGTGCTCGAGGAGCGGATCGTCCGCCGGATCGGCGCGACCGAAGGCAAGACGCTCGACGTCCGCTTCATCTGCGCGACGAATCGCGACCTCGCCGACGAGGTCGACGCGGGTCGGTTCCGCCGCGACCTGTACTACCGGGTCAACGGCGTCACCGTCGCTATCCCGCCGCTCCGCCAGCGCCAGGCCGAGATCGGTGGCCTCGCCGTCGCGTTCGCACGGCGCGCGCGCGGCACCGCCGGCAAGGTCGAGCTCGGCCCCGAGGTGATCGCCGCGCTCGAGCAGCACTCGTGGCCCGGCAACATCCGCGAGCTTCGCAACACGATCGAGCGCGCGATGCTGCTGTCGGCCGGCGGCCCGGTCCAGCCGCAACACCTCGCGCTCGAGGTTCCGCGCGCCCGCCGCGACTCGGTCACGACGATGCCGGTCGAGCGGATCTCGTCGATCGATCTCGTGGCCCGGCCGTCGCCGCCATCGCTCGCGGGCGCGGTCGCCGAGCTCGAGCGCCAGCGGATCATCGAGACGCTCAACGCGTGCGGCGGCAATCAGACCCGGGCCGCTCGCGCGCTCGGGATCTCGCGAAACACCCTGCTCGCGCGGCTCGATGCCTACGGCTTCCCGCGACCTCGCAAGCCGTAAGCTAACGAACTGCTGACGGTTTGCACGGGTTGCTCAAACCTTGGGCAACTCGCGCAGCGCCGTTCGCAACGCGGGGCAGAACGTACGGAAATCACTATGTGAGAAACGCGGCACGCCGCGTGAAACACGAGGGTGCAGGGGGACCTCGTGAACAAACTGCTGCTCGTACTCGCATCTAGTCTCGCGTTCGCCGCCTGCTCGACGAACGAACCGACGACGCCGAACGGACCGACCAGCGATGGCAACGAGGGCGTCACCCTCAAGATCGCCACGCCCGATCGGATCGCGGGCAGCTACGTCGATGCGCGCGGCGTCGGCATCACGTTCGAAGCGGCGAGCACGAACGGAGATCTGTTCCTCGACATCACGAGCGCGACCGGCCACGAGATCATGCACGCCGAGACGACCCAGACCCAATACCTGTTCCGCTACCTCGATAGCCGGCTGACGCTCGCGATCGACAAGGCGTGGGTCGCCCAGGTCAAGGCCGAGGGCGACGACGGCCCGGCGATGAAGGACACCACCGCGATGCACTGGAACGGTGACATGGCGGTGCTCGACGAGATGATCCAGATGCCCGAGGTGCGCTCGCTGCCGTTCCTGTCGCGTGCGCTCGGTGCGATGGGCTACGACGGTATGTCGTATCCGTCGACGCTCGCGATGCACCAGATGGGACAGCAGAGCGCCGACGCGCTCGGCATCCAGGTCGACCCGCTGCCGGTCGCGCCCGACAAGGCCGACTTCTGCGCGCGGCCGACCGCGAACGACTGCTACGGCATGTGCGGCCCGGGCTGCACCTGCTGGTCGTGGGTGTGCGGCGACTGCTGCTACCACGGCGGCTGCGCGAAGCACGACTCGTGGTGCCGCGATGGCCAGTGGTACTACTGCTACAACATCACCGCCGTGATCGCGCTGTTCGGGTGTTAGCCTGACGGTTTGATCGCCTGGATCACGATTCTTCTGGCCGCCGGTGCTTCGATGGGGGCACCGATCACCGGCGGCACCCCTTCTTCCGAGGACGCGGTCGTCGAGCTCGCGCACGGCGACGTGCTCGCTTGTAGCGCGACGGTGATCGCACCGCAGGCCGTGTTGACCGCCGCGCACTGCCTGAAGGGCTCCGAGCTCCCCGACATCGTCGACGGCAACGGTGTCCATCACGCGGCGCTCGCCGGGTTCTCGCATCCCGGCTTCGACCCGGTGTCGCTCGACCACGACATCGCATTGCTCCTGGTCGATCCGCCGCTGACGATCGCCCCGCTCGCGTACGCGACGACGCTGACCGCTGCCGTCGGCGACACGATCGAGGTGATCGGCTATGGCTGGACCGTCGCGAACGACACGACGCCGCCGGCGCGTCGGACCGGCAGCTCGCAGCTCTCGCAGATCGATCCGCTGCAGCTGCACTCGGTCGCTGCGCCATCGCAGACCTGCGAGGGCGACTCCGGCGGCCCCGCGTTGTTCGCGGCGCAGATCATCGGCGTCGCGTCGTCCGGCGATCCGATGTGCGTGCAGTTCGCACAGCACACGCGGGTCGACGCGCACGCGGACTTCATCGCGGCGACGCTCGCAGCGACTGCAGCAGGCGGTGCGCGACCCGGCGATCGCTGCTGGTACGCCGCGAACTGCGCGACCGGCACGTGCACGCCCGCGCTCGACGATCCGCGCCTGGCGTTCTGCGCGACGACGTGCGACGGCGGATGCGCGAGCGGCCTGGCATGCATCGCCGGCCTGTGTCGTCACCCCGCGCCGAGTCCCGGTGCGACCGGCGCGGCGTGCGCGAGCGCGAGCGATTGCATCGACGACCTCTGCGTCGCGCCGAGTGGCGGCAGCGCGACCGTGTGCACGACGCATTGCTTCAGCGACCTGCCCGGCTTCACCTGCCCGAGCGGCACCGCGTGCAGCGCCGCCGGCGACGGCCAGGAAGCGTGCTTCGAGACGGCCAAGAGCGACGGCTGCAACGCGTCGCAGGGCGATGCCGGCTGGTTACTTTGCTTGCTCGGGCTTCGGAGGATCCGCCGACGTGTGGTCGTGCACGATCCGCCAGCCGGCTGATGTTCGATCGAACGCGATCGAGAACACGCCACCGCCGGCGTTCGACGTATCGGAGAGCTTCCATCGCCCGAGCACGATCGCGCCGTCGGCGCCCATGTGCTGGATCGACAGCACCTCGAGCGACAACGCGCCCATCGTCGACCTGTCACTGCCGTACTTCGCGCGGTACTTCGCGAGCGTCTCGTCGTAGCCGTGGCGAATGTTGCCGCCCGACGTGAACACGAGCTCCGGCGACCGCGCGTAGCCCGCCATGTATCCATCGAGGTCGCCGCGATTCCACGCCGCTGCTTGCGCCGCGATCACGCCGCGGATCGCTTCGTCGTCGCTCGGAGCGAACACGCGCTGAGGACCCGCACAGCCGACGACCAGTGCGATGACGAACCAGAACCTCACTCGAGTGGCTGCACGGGCGCGACCACGGGGTCGGGGGCGTGCGGAGTCTCGGGCTCTGGGCTCGGCTCGGTCTCGTCAGCGGGTTTCGTCTCGTTGGTTGTCTCGTTGGTCGGGACGGCCTTCGCCGGCGCCTTCTTCTTGGTCCTCTTCGCCTTCTTTTGGCTCTTGGGGTGCGCGATGGCGTCCTTGTCCTCGTCGCCGAGGTACTCCCAGTGCCACGCCTCGCCCGGCACCGTGCGATGGAAGCCGTACGTCCGCGCGTGCTCGGTGAGCCAGTCGAACGCCTTGTGATCGGTGACGTAGAGATCGAGCGCGCGCCCGCTCTCGTGGTTCGAGTAGCCCGGCGGCGCAGCGAGGTTGCCGTCGCCGCGGCGGTACTCCTTGTAAAGCCGCTCTTGTTTCGCGAACGTGCGGAAGCCGCTGCGGATCCGGAGATCGACGCCCTTCTTGCTCGCGGCCTTCGCCATGATCCGGAACGCCTTCGCGGTCCTGACCTCGACGTCCTTGCCCTCGACCTCGGTGATCCGCAGCGTCGTCCTCGTCCCGGCGACGTAGCCGACCGCTTTCTCGGCACGCGCGGCCGTTGCGGCAAGGCCGACCATCGAGAGGGCAACCAAAACCCGGTTCACGAGAGCCCGATACTCCACATTTCGGCCGGCCTGGGCAACTAGTCTTTGGCCGGGGTTTCGTCCTCGAGGTCCTCGGGGACATCCATGTCCCGGTTGCCGATCCACCCCTTGTGGCGGAACCAGAACAGGCAGCCGACCGTGATCGCGAGCATGAGGCCGACCGCCATCGGATAGCCGTACGTCCAGTCGAGCTCGGGCATGTGCTTGAAGTTCATGCCGTAGAGCCCGGCGATGAACGTGATCGGGAGCATCACCGTCGCGACGAGTGTCAACTGCTTCATGATCTCGTTCATCCTGTTGGATTGAACGCTGAGGTACGCCTCGAGCGCGCTCGTCACGAGATCGCGATAGCTCTCGACGAGGTCGTTGACCCGCAGGAAGTGATCGTAGACGTCGCGGTAGAACGGCATCATCTCGGCGGGAATCTCGTCGAACTCACCGCGCGCGAGCCGCAGCAGGATCTCGCGCTGGTGGATGCTCATCCGGCGGAGCTGGAGCAGCATGCGCTTGAACCGGAGGATCTTGCGGAGCACGACGGTGCCGCCCTTGGTGCCGGCCTTCGCGAGCACCTGGTTCTCGAGCGCCTCGATCTCGTGATCGAGATCGTCGATCACCGGCAGGTAGCGATCGACCGCGACGTCGAGGATCGCGTGCGCGACCCACGCCGGGCCTTTCGCGAGCAGCCTCGGCGAGCGATCGAGCTCCTTGCGCACCGCATCGACGACGAGGCGCTCCTGATCGTACGTGATCACGTACGTCGGGCCGATCACGAGGTCGAGCTCGACCAATTCGATCGAGCCCTCCTCCTTCGACGCGCGGATCCCGTGGACGATGATGTAGAGGTACTTGTCGTAGTCCTCGAGCTTCGGCGCGCTGCGATGCGCCCAGATGTCCTCGATCGTCAGCGGGTGAAGGTTCAGCTGCTGAGACAAGAGGACGTCACACGCGTGATCCTTCTGCTCGAGCTCGATCCACATCGGCTGCTTGTCCTCGAGCGCCGCGTGGATCTCCTTCGGATCTCGGGTGACCCGCAGCTTGTCGCCATCGAGGATGCGAGCCTCCATGGACGAGTCTTAGCAGGCTATCCTCCGGCCATGTCCGATCTGAAGCAGCGCTTTGTAGAAGCTCAAGCGCGGATCAAGCCGGTCACCGGGCTCGGCAACGACGTCATGCTCGACATGTACGCGCTGTACAAGCAGGCGACGTCGGGCGACGTCAACGGCTCGCGCCCAGGCATGATGGATCTCCGCGGCCGCGCGAAGTACGACGCGTGGGCGAAGGTCAAAGGCCTCTCGAGCGATGACGCGATGACGAAGTACATCGCGATCGTCGACAAGCACGCCAAATGACCTGGAACCTCGAAGGCAAGCGCGCGCTCGTCACCGGCGGCACCAAAGGCATCGGCAAGGCGATCTGCGAGGAGCTCGCGGCACTCGGCGCGCACGTGATCTCGGTCGCGCGCGAAGGCGCCGACATCGAGGCCGACCTCGTCACCGATCGCGCGAAGATCGTCGCCGCGGTCGGCGATGCACCGCTGCACGTGCTCGTTCACAACGCGGGCACGAACATCCGCAAGCCGCTCGTCGACTACGACGATGCGACGTGGCACCGGATCCTCGATCTCGATCTCACCGCGGCGATCCTGTTGTCGCGCGACCTCCATCCGGTGCTGCGTAAAGCGCAGGGCGCGAGCGTGATCCACATCGGCTCGGTCGCGGGTCAGCTCGCGCTGCCGACCGGCGTCGCGTATGCGGCCGCGAAGGCCGGGCTCGCACAAGCAGCGCGCACACTCGCGCTCGAATGGGCGCGCGATCAGATCCGCGTGAACACGGTCTCGCCGTGGTACACGCGCACGCCACTCGCCGCGCCGGTGCTCGCGGATCCGGTCAAGCTCGCCGCGATCGTCGCGCGCACGCCGATGGGGCGGGTCGCCGAGCCGCGCGAAGTTGCGACCGCGGTCGCGTTCCTCGCGATGCCCGTCGCGTCGTACATCACGGGCCAGGATCTCCTCGTCGATGGCGGCATGAGCATTCAAGGCCTCGGGCTGTAGCCGCGAGGTCCGGATCCGGCGAGCAGGTGCGCGCGGATCGGTGCAGCTTGCACCCATGCTCGACACCGATGGCTACGCGCTCCTCCCCGGTCTCGTGTCCGCGGACGCGTGCGCGCGGCTCGTCGCCGACTATCCAAACGAGGCGCTCTACCGCAGCCGTATCGCGATGGAGCGCCACAACTTCGGGCGCGGCGAGTACAAATACTTCGCGTATCCGCTACCGCCGCTGATCGAACAGCTGCGCACCACGCTCTACGCGGAGCTCGCTCCGATCGCGAATCGCTGGAACGAGCTGCTCGGGATCGCGACGCGGTTTCCCGCGGACCACGCGGCGTTCATCGCGCGCCGTCATGAAGCCGGCCAGCTCCGGCCGACCCCGCTCGTGCTCGCGTACGGGCCGGGTGACTACAACTGTTTGCACCAGGACCTCTACGGCGAGCACGTGTTCCCGCTTCAGGTTGTCGTGCTGCTGTCGGACGCGTTCACGGGCGGCGAGCTCGTGATCACCGAGCAGCGGCCGCGCATGCAGTCGCGCGTCGAGGTGATCCCGTTGCGCCGCGGCGACGGCGCGATCATTCCGGTGCACCACCGACCGATCGCCGGCACGCGCGGCTACTACCGCGGCATCCTTCGCCATGGCGTGAGCCGGATCCGCAGCGGCGCTCGCCACACGCTCGGGGTGATCTTCCACGACGCGGTCTAGGCAGCGAGAACCGAGAACGCTTCAGCGGAAGATCGAGTAGCCAGGGCAGTTGTTCCTGGGGTTTCGAGGCTCTACCGCAACTAGTGAACAACTCTGCGCAACGAGCTGGCAAGCCGGTTGCTGATGCAGAGCGGCATGCGAGCCATCTACGTCGCTTTGTTCGCGAGCGCCTGCGCCACCGGTTGTACGACGGATCTCGGCGAAGGCGCCGGACCGCAGGGTGACCAGATCGATCAGTACATCCAGTCGCTCCCGTTCCTGCCCGTGGCGCCGCCGGCGATGGTCCAGGGCACGAGCAGCGCACCGACGCGCGATGGCGATTACCAGTGCTCGTCGCAGAACCTCCAGGAGACCCGCAACTACGACGAGATCGTCGCGTACGCCGCGAACTCGGACTCGCTGTGGCCGGGCGCGCTCGTCAGTGCGGACTCGGTGCTCACCGGTCTGTTCACCCAGATCGTGATGCCGCGCGCGCCGGCGACGATCTCGGTCTCACTCCAGAACATCGCGGGAACGAAGAAGGCGACGATCACCGACCCGAGCCTCGCGTCGTATCGCGATGCGCTGTCGGGCATCCTCGACACCGAGATCACCGGCTCGACCGCCGCGGACATCTCGTCGCAGATCGAGCAAGTTCACTCCGATGAACAGCTGAACCTCGCGCTCGGCGTGCAAGCGAGCTGGGGCCTCGGCGTCGCGTCGCTGAAGTCGAGCTTCAACTTCTCGAACACCCAGACCCGCTCGCACTACCTCGTGAAGTACACGCAGGCGTACTACACCGTCGACTTCGACGCGCCGCAGTCGCCGAGCGCGGTGCTCGCCGACGACGTGCTGTTGTCCGACGTCAAGGCGCACATGGACGACACGCGCCCGCCGGCGTACGTGGCGTCGGTGACGTACGGCCGCGTCGTGCTGTTCACGTTCGAGTCTTCCTACTCCGACGAGGAGATGGGCGCGGCGCTCGACTTCGCCTACAACGGCGGCGCCGATGTCTCGGGCAACGTCTCGGTCACGTACAAGGACATCATCTCGAGCTCGAAGATCACCGCGTTCATCCTCGGCGGCGACGCTGGCGCAGCGGTCCAGGCGATCGACAGCTACGACGCGCTGATCACGTTCATCAAGAGCGGCGGTAACTACTCGAAGGATTCTCCCGGCGCGCCGATCGCGTACAAGCTGAACTACCTGAAGGACAACTCGCCGGCGCGGATGTCGGAGACCACGAACTACGACGTCCAGACTTGTAACCGCGTGTCGCAGAAGATCCAGATCACGCTCGACAGCATCGCGGTCGACTCCGGCGGCTCGTTCCAGGTCTACGGCGACGTCTCGGCGACCGGTACGAGCTCGGCAGCGCTGTGGCACCGCGATAGCGGCAGCAACGTCAACATCGACAACGGCCAGCAGCTGACTCAGGCCGGCGGGCTCGCGACGGTCGTGGTCGACGTGTCACCGACCGCGGGCTCGACGATCCAGCTGAAGGCTCACCTCTACGATCACAACGCGATCTTCTCGGACGACGACCTCGGCAACCAGGTCACGATCCTTCCGTTCGAGACCGGCTGGCGCAAAGATTCGACGGTCCTCCTGACCGGCGACGGCGGTAAAGTCCGCGTAAACTTTACGCTTGCGCCGATCTGAGAGATCGATGGTAGATTCTCTCTAAGTAGTCGAACGAAGCGCGTAGCCGGAATGCTCCGGCGCGCGACCTCGCAAGCGAGCTACGACACATAAGAAAGCGGGACGGAATGAAGGCGCAACGCGTCACCATCCACACCCTCCGGCAGATGAAAGAGAAAGGCGAGAAGATCGCCGTCCTCACCGCGTACGACGCGACGTTCGCGCGGTTGTTCGATGAAGCAGGCGCTGATGTCCTGCTCGTCGGTGACTCCCTGGGCATGGTGATCCAGGGACACGACACGACACTGCCTGTCACTCTCGAAGAGATGGCCTATCACTGCCGCGCCGTCGTACGTGGCGTGAAGCGCGCGCACGTGGTCGGCGACATGCCGTTCATGTCGTATCAGGCGTCGATCGAGCAGGGCCTGATCGCAGCGGGCCGCTTGATCAAGGAAGGCGGCTGCCACTCGGTCAAGCTCGAGGGCGGCGCGCAACACGCACCGCTCGTCGAGAAGCTGGTCGCGGCTGGCATTCCGGTGATGGGCCACATCGGCCTCACGCCGCAGTCGTTCCATCAGCTCGGCGGCTTCAAGGTCCAGGGCCGCGATACCGGTGGTCGCGAGCGTCTGCTCGCGGATGCGCTCGCGCTCGAAGCGGCCGGCGCGTACGCGATCGTGCTCGAAGCGATTCCCGCGACGATCGCCGCGGAGATCACCGCTGCGCTCGGCATCCCGACGATCGGCATCGGCGCCGGCGTCGAGTGCGACGGGCAGGTGCTGGTCTCGTACGACATGCTCGGCATGGACGAGTCGTTCAAGCCGCGCTTCGTGCGCCGGTTCGCGACGCTCGGCACCGAGATCAAGAACGCGGTCGGTCAGTACGTGACCGAGGTCCGCGGCGGAACGTTCCCGTCCGACGCCGAAGCGTTCGCCGTGACCGAGAAGCAAGCGGCGCAGACGCCGCTGTACTCGACGATCAAGAAGTGATCGAACGGTCCATGCGCCGCGGCGGCCGTGCCACCCGCATCGGCAGCCGCGGCGGTGGATCCTTGCTGACCTCGATGATCGCGCCGCACAGGGCGTGAACGTCGAACGGCTTCTCGACAACGACCGCGCCGAATTGATCGGCGAGCGAGTGCGTCGCGAGATCATCTGCCGAGGTCGTCAACACGATCGGCACGTAGCGATCGCAGCCGCGCACCGCGCACATCACGTGGAGCCCGGACAGCACCGGCATCCGCACGTCGAGCACGAACGCATCGGGGATGCGCTCGCCGCCGAGCAGCATGTCGGCGGTCTTCTCGAGCACCTCTGCGCCGTCGCTCGCTTCGATCACGACGCAATGCTCGCTCAGCAGCGCGACCATCGCTTCGCGGAGCTGCGGATCGTGCTCCGCGACGACCACGTGCGAGAGGCGAGAAAGATCGGTACGGCTGCCTCGTGCGAACATGACGGCTCCTTCAGGAAAGTAGGTGTTGAACAGCATCCGTGAGGGCGTCGAGGTCGAGAGGTTTATCGAGCATCGTCGCTCCGAGGCGCGCAGCCTCGGCGTGGACTTCTGCACTTCCGAAAGCGGTGATCAACAAGATCGGTGTCGGCCACGCTCCGCGCTTCAGCTCCGACGCGATGTCGAGTCCAGTATGACCAGGCATCTGCACGTCGGAGATTAAGAGATCGTAGCTTTGGTCTTGTTCACAAAGTGCGTCACCGAGCCGCGTGAGCGCAGTCGTTCCGTCACGCGCTTCGATCACCTCGAAACCTCCTCTCCGGAGATGCCGCGCGAGCAGCGCGCGGAACACGCGATCATCTTCGGCGATCAAGATCCGTCGTCTACCCATGATCGCTACGAGTGCAGCGAGCGTGCCGGCGCATGTGTGCTCAAGAGCGTCGATCAGCGGGTCGTTGCGCGGGGACTTTCTCTACGGCGTAACGCTCCAGCTTGTTGTAGAGCGTCTTGCGATCGAAGCCGAGGATGCGCGCGGCGAGCGTCTTGTTGCCTGCGACAGACTCGAGCACGCGCGCGATGTAGCGGCGTTCGACCTCGGCCATACTTTGCAGCTCCAACGGATCGTCGCTCGCGATCAGCACGTAGGAGGCCGCGTAGCTGCGAATGCGCTCGGGTAGGTCTTCGACGGAGATTTGCTCGAACCGGGTCACCGCGACGGCGCGCTCCATCGCGTTCTCGAGCTCGCGGACGTTGCCGGGCCACGCGTAAGCCAGCAATTTTTGGGCTGCGCCAGCGGACAGTCCCGTGACGGGCTTGCCGGTCGCAGTCGCGAACCGCGTGATGAAGCGTTGCGCCAGCAACAGGATGTCGGGACCGCGTGACCGCAGGGGCGGAATCTCGAGGTGGATCACGTCGAGCCGAAAAAATAAGTCCTGGCGGAATCGGCCTGCGTCGACATCCGACTCGAGGTCGTGATGCGTCGCGCTGATCACCCGCGCTTGAAATGGGACGTCGCGGTCCGACCCTACGGGGCGAACGGCGCGATCCTGGAGCGCGCGTAAGAGCTTCGCCTGGAGTGTGAGCGGCATGTCGCCGATCTCGTCGAGGAACAGCGTCCCACCGTTCGCGCGCTGAAACATTCCGACACGGTGATCGACGGCACCCGTGAATGCCCCGCGGACATGTCCGAACAATTCGCTCTCGAGCAGGCCCTCCGGAATCGCGGCCGTGTTGACCGCGACGAAAGGTGCGTCGGGATTGCGCCGCGCATGCAACGCGCGCGCGACGACCTCCTTGCCGGTGCCGCTCTCGCCGGTGATCAGCACGGACGTGTCGGTGGTCGCGACCTGATCGAGCAGCGCGTAAAGCCGGCGAGCCTCGGCACTCTGACCGACGAAGTCCTCGAACTGGGCCGGCTCGTGGGCGTGGCGCTGCAACACCTTCACCTGCTCGCGCAGGGTCCGATGCTGAGCGGCGCGAACGAGCGCGACCTCGAGCTGATCGAGCTCCACGGGCTTCGGGATGAAATCGTACGCGCCCGCGCGGATCGCGGCGATCGCGGTCTCGAGGCTGCCGAACGCGGTGATCACGATGACCGGAACGTCGGGCCGATTCGCGACGATCCGTTCGCACAGCGCGAGGCCGTTCATCGATCCCATGTTGAGATCCGAGACGATGACGTCGTGATCGCTCACGAGCGTGCGCTCGAGAGCATCGCCGGCGGACGTGCACCACGACACGTCGAACCCGCGCTTCTTCAGGCCGCGTTCGAGCATCTCGCATAGTGCGCGATCATCGTCGACGATGAAGATGTTGGTCGCCGTCATTGGTCCCCTGCCCCCGGTAAACAGACCGTGAACGTCGATCCACTCCCCACTTCACTCACGACCCGGATCCGACCGTGATGTTCGTCGATAATACCGTGACTGACTGCGAGACCAAGCCCTGTTCCTTCGCCGACCGGCTTTGTCGTGAAGAACGGGTCGAACACGTGAGAGAGCGCGTCCTTGGCGATGCCGCACCCGTGATCGCGGACCGCGATCTGTATCTCACCGTCCACGCGCGATACGTCGAGGACGACCTCGCTTCCGGGAGCGGACGCGTGGATCGCGTTGATCGCGAGGTTGACGATGACCTGTTGGAGTCGCGAGACGTCGATCGCCGCGATGATCGGGACCTGCGACTCGCGATAAGTCACCCGCACGCCGCGCTTATCACCTTCGATCGCGACCATGTCGACGGCGCGCTGGATCACCGGACCTACATCGGTCGCCTCGAGGCGAGGTTGGCCGCGCCGTGCAAAATCTAACAACTGGCGGACGACGTCCGCGACGCGTTTACTTTGTTCTCCAATGATTCGGGCGGCATCACGCGCCGCCTCACCGTCCTCATCGCCGTTCGCGATCAACTTCGCGTAGCCCGAGATCACATTGAGAGGAGTTCCTAGCTCGTGCGCGATGCCGCTCGCGAGCCGGCCGACGGTGGCGAGCCGGTCCGCGTGTCGCAACTGCTCGAACAGCTCGAGCTTCGCCTCGTGCTCGCGCGCCGCGGCGAGCCGGGCGTCGAACAGTTGGCCGATCATCACGTCGAGCTCCCGCTGGAGCTTGCCGAACTCGTCGGCGCGGATCCGTCCACTCAGACGCGTGAGATCACCGCGGCCTACACGCCGAAATTCTCCGACGAGCTCGTCGATCGGCCCACCGACGATGCGCGCGGCCGCGGTCGCGGAATACAGCGTGGCGAACACGAGGATGGCGAGCGCGGCGCAGATCGTCCACAGCGTCGTGACCAGCATCGTGTCTTGAATCGCCGAGAACGACTGGGTCACGACGACCGCCGACGGGGTGCCCTGGCGCGTCAGGTAGCCGCGCGAGAGCTCGAGCCAGTCCTTATATGCGATGACGCGCTCGTCGCCGGGGAATAGCGGGAGGTCGATCGCGGGATCGAAGTGGCGCACGACGACGCCGGGGAGTGGGAGCTTGCGACCTGCTTCACCGAGAGCGGAATCTTCTACCGGCGAGAGCTCCGCGATCGTCTCGCGTGCGATCGCCGAAAGTTTTGACTCCAACGTAATTCGCAGCGTGTGCGACTCGTTCCAGATCGTGATGTACGCGTACATCGCGACGAGCGCGAGAACGGTGACCTGAAACGACAGAGTGATCTTCGTCGAGACCCGCACGGCGCCCCCTCGTAGAGGTCCACCACACTGTGGAAACGTTCCACGCTAATCCCCGCAGCCGAGCTCTTCGTAATCATGATCGACAACGATCGCACTACGTATTTCTTCCCGACATTGCTCGCAGACAAGCAAGGACGGATACGGAGATTTGAACTGGCGATGACAGCGCAGACAGATCCGCGCGGGCTTGCGAGGCAATCGCAGCGATTGGATCCAGGACATGACGGCCTCCCCACCCGAGGGCCTGCACGTCGTGCGCCCAGGGTCTCAGGCGAGCCATTCGAGGACGACGTGCTCCGCCTGCGCGGCCTCGACGAGCTGGGCGCGAGCGCGCTCGAGTGCCGCTGCGACCCGCGGCTCGCTCGTGCGCGCGAGTGCGGTCGCGTAGCTCGCTGCCTCTTCGAGTGCGGCGCCGGTCGACCACGTCGGAGCCGCCGCGTATTCGCCGCACAGTGCCGCGGCGTCCTCGGCGAACAGTGCGTTCGCGGCCGCGGCCGAATACGCGCCGCGCCCGGCGACCACGCGCGCGAGGAGCTCGGGCGGTGGCGATGCGCTCGCGCTGATGTACGGCGGAGCGAACAGCGGCTTGCCGGTCGCGAGCGTCGTCGCGACGAGTGGACCGAGACCGTGATCACCATCGAGACCGATCACGCAGCATGCGCCCATCAGCGTCGTGAAGCTGCCGTGCGGTGCGGCCGCGAGCTGCGCGTGGAGATCGCAGCGATCGAGCGCCGCGATCGCCGCGCGCGCGCCGAGCACTTCGCGCGTGATCAGCGCCTCCGGCGCTTGCGAGCCGAGCAGCCGCTCGAGCCGCGAGACCCGCACCGCGAGTGCGCGCTGTGCCGGCCGCGACACGCGATCGATCGGCGCGAGCCACTTCGCCTCGACGAGCAACGCATGCGCTTGTGGTACCGCCGCGTACGGTGATTGCTCGAGGCGTGCGAGACAACCCTGGAGCGCGGTGAAGATCCGCTCGTCGCGCGCGATCCGGATCTGATCGTAGCCGGTGTAGCGCAGCCGGTTGATCGACCAGAAGCGCTCGAGCCCGCTCGCATCGCGCCGCGCGATCGCCGCGGTCGTGACATCGCCCAGTGGCTCCACGAGCGTTCGCTCGCAGATCAACAGGTGGTGCATCGCACGCATGAGCGGGCCCCACCTTGGCCTCCGAATCGTGCTCGGCGTCATGCCGGTCGCGCCAACGTCTTGCGTCTTCGCGCCACGTGCCGGAGACTGCGCGGATGGGAGTGCGGAGTGCCTCCGCTGCGCTAGCGCGCGGGGTCGTGAGTGCGGCGATATCACTCGGTGCGCCGCGTGAGATGTTGCTCGCGGCGCTCGGCCATCGCTGGGAAGACCTCTCCGCGTACGACCTCCGGATCGCGACGCGCGATACCGCGGCACTGTGGCACGCGATCGAGCAGTGGGCGAACGATCCGCTGATCGCTGTGAGGGTCGCGCGTGCGATCGCCGCATCGAGCGGCGCCGCGTTGTTCCAGTACACCGTGCGGGCCGCGCCGACGATCGAGCTCGCGTGGGAGCGACTCACGCCGTTGCTCGCGCTGTTCTTCGGTCAGGACTTCGAGCCGATCACGCGCGAGGTCGGCGGCTGCTGGGAGCTCGGCTATCGCCTGCCGCTCGCGCCCGAACCGCCGGTGCCGCGCTCCGAGGAAGCGATCGTGATCGGCTTCGTCGAGCAGTGCCGCGCCGCCGCGCCCGGCTTCGCACCGCTCGCGCTGTGCTTCCAGCACGCAGCGAACGCACCGCTCGCCGCGTGGCGCGCCGCGGTCGGTGGGCCCGTCGAGTTCGATGCCTCGTTCTATGGCGTGCGGATCACCGAGCGCGGCTATCGCGCGCCGATCGCGACCCACGATCCGACGCTCGCGAGCTTGATCGCCGCGCTGTCGAAGCCGCTCGTCGCCACGCCCGTGCAGGCGCCGAGCTACTCCGATGCGGTCGCGCGCGTGATCCGCGATCGCGTCGAACGCGGCCAGCCCGTCACCGTCGATCGGATCGCGAACGACCTCCACGTCTCGCGGCGCACGCTCCAGCGCCAGCTCCAGGCCGCGCACACGAGCGTGCGCGCCGAGCTCGAGCGCGTCCGTCACGACGCCGCGCTCGCGCTGCTCCGCGACGACCGGTTGTCGATCGCCGAAATCTCCGCGCGCCTCGGCTTCGCCGATCCGAGCCAGTTCACCCGCGCGATGCGCCGGTGGTCCGGTGCGGCTCCGAGCCAGCTGCGCAGCCGCGGCGCCTCGTAGATGCTACACATCTCGACGTGGTGGATTCCCTCGTCGAGCTCGTCCGCGGCAAGCGCATCGTCGCGCTGACCGGCGCCGGCATCTCGACCGAGAGCGGCATCCCCGACTATCGCGGCCCCGGGCGGCCCGAGCGGATCCGCGACCCGATGCAGCACCGCGAGTTCGTCGAGAAAGAGGCCGCCCGTACGAAGTACTGGGCGCGCTCGATGATCGGCTGGCCCCGCCTCGCCGAAGCCCGCCCGAATGCGGGGCATCGCGCGCTCGCGGCACTCGAGGAGCGCGGCCTCGTCGCCGGCGTGATCACCCAGAACGTCGACGGTCTCCACGGCGCCGCCGGCAGCCGCGAGGTCGTCGAGCTCCACGGTGCGCTCCGCCGCGTGAAGTGCCTCGCGTGCGACGAGGTCACGTCGCGCGACTACATGCAGCAGCGCCTGATGGAGCACAACCCGCGCCACGCCGGCGATGCGCGGATCCAACCCGATGGCGATGTCGAGCTACCCGACGCGCTCGTCGCGTCGTTCGAGATCGTCGCGTGCACCGCGTGCGGCGGCGTGCTGATGCCCGACGTCGTGTTCTTCGGTGGCAGCGTCCCGCGGCCCACGCTCGACGCAGCCTGGGCGCTGTTCGATCAGGCCGAGGTGCTCGTCGTCGTCGGTAGCTCGCTCGCCGTGTTCAGCGGCTATCGCTTCGTCCGCCGCGCCGCCGAGCGAGGCATCCCGGTCGCGATCATCAATCGCGGCGCCACGCGCGGTGACGAGCACGCGACGCTTCGCATCGACGAGGCTTCCGGCGTCGTGTTGCCCGAGCTCGCTCGCCGGCTTCCATGATCTTGTTGCTCCGCCACGGCGAGACGTTCTGGAACCGCGAGCGGCGAATCCAGGGTCGCGCAGAATCGCCGCTGACGCCGCTCGGCGAGCGCCAGGCCGCCGCCATGGCGAGCCTCGTCGCCGATCTGATCGCGCGCGAGGACCACGCGTTTCGCCTCGTCGCGAGCCCGATCGGACGCGCCCGCCAGACCGCGGCGCACGTCGCGCGCGCGACGCAGCTACCGATCGAGCTCGACGATCGCCTCGTCGAGATCGGCTGTGGCGTCTGGGAGGGCCTGCTTCACGACGAAGTGAAGACACGCCATCCCGATCACTACGCGCGTCACTGGATCTTCGGCGCGCCCGGCGGCGAGACGTTCGATGACGTCATGATCCGCGCGCGCGCTTGGCTCGATGCACAGGAAGCTGAACCGACGCGACGCTTGATCGTCGTCAGCCACGGGGTGTGGGGCCGTTGCCTTCGCGGAATCTACGGCGGTCTCTCCGCCGACGAGACGAACCGCCTGCCCGTTCCGCAAGACGCGGTGTTCCGCCTCCACAACGGACGGATCGATCGCTTCGACTGCGCATCATTGGACTGACGCTCCCGATCAGCTCCTTCGATGCGCGCAGCGATGATGATCGCGGTGCAGTGCGGCGCTGAGCTCGTTCGCCGGCTCTAGTCGTCGAAGTTCTCGGGTCCGATCTCTTCGATCAGCTTGCCGAGCGCGGCGCGGTCGTGGAACAGCGCAGCGAGTCGAGCGCCGAGCTGTTCGAGCGCCGCGCGATCCTCTCCATATGCGCAGAACATGCTCCCTTCGGGATCGAGGCCCAGTCGCTCGTCGTCCTCGGCATCGATGAGGTGACGCGCGATCGCTCCCCACGTGTAGCCGCCTCCTTCGAGCCCGGCCGCGGCGAAGACTTCGCTCGCGGGCGAAAACTCGCTGAGGAGCAGACTGAAGTTTCCTGGGCTGGTTTCGACGAGGCGAAATGGCGTCACCATCCGAACTTATCAGGCGACATGTTTGCGCGGTTACGGAACTCTCAGCGATGGAGCACGAACGCGCATTCACTCTTGTGGGTGGCGTAAGATCTTTCGATGCGCAAAGCGATCATGATCGCGTTGCTGTGCGTGGCGAGCACGGCGACGACTGCTTCGGCGGATCAGGGCGTGGGCGTGGGCCTGTTCGTAGGCGAGCCACTCGGTCTCGATCTCAAGCTCGGCTTGGGATTCCGGTCGAACCTCGACATCGTGATCGGCTGGGATACGTATCGCGATGGTCGCGACGCGTACGGCCATGTCACGTATCTCGCGACGCTCGGAGTCGCGCACGGCCAAGCGGTCAGCGTGCCGTTCCGGCTCGGCATCGGCGCCGCGGTCTACGACGACGGCAGCTTCAACAACGGCACGAACTTCGCGGTGCGCGCGCCGCTCGAGATCGGGCTCAAGTTCCACGGCGCCCCGATCGAGCTCTACGGCGAGGTCGCGCTGATGCTCACGTTGATCGACGCGAACAACAACAACAACGACGTAGACCTCCAGGGCGGAATTGGCTTTCGGGTCTACTTTTGAGCTGCTAGCGTTTCGGGATGGCGAAGATGTTCACGGAGCGCATCTGACCTAGGGTCGTCCTGTACGGGCTCGCCGTCTTCGACGAGCTCGTCAGTGGGCTGGCCTCGGTCGCCGAGCCCGACATCGAGCGTTCGTTCGGCGCGTCGCACGCGATGGCGACCGCGATGCTGTTCCTCGTCCCGGGGATCGTCGCGTTCGTCGTCGAGCCGTGGCTGTTCCTGCTCGCGGATCGCTATCCGCGGCGCTGGTTCATTCGCGGAGGACTCGTCGCGATGGCGGCCGCATCGATCGCGGCGGCGTGTGCGCGCGATCCGTACGTGCTCGCGGCCGCGCAGGCGGTGAAGTGGTGCGCGATCGGCGCCGCGAGTGGGCTCGCGCAGGCGACGCTCGTCGATGGCAGCGGCGACAAGCGTGCGCGCACGATCGCGAGGTGGTCGCTGTTGTCGCTCGTCGGTGATCTCGGAGCACCGGCGCTGCTTGCCGCGGTCGCGATCGCGGGTTTCGGATGGCGGATGGGCTATGCGATCGCGAGCGCGTTGCTCGCGGTGTGGATCCTCGCCGCGTGGTGGGTGCCGATCGACGGCACCGGCAGTGAAGAAGATGAAGACGCCACCTCGCCAGGGGTGATAGCGGCGTTCAAGATCGCACTCGGCGATCGCCAGCTGCTCGCGTGGTTGTTCGCGACCGCGCTGTGCGATCTGCTCGACGAGATCTTCATCGTGCTCGCGTCGATCCACGTGCGCGATGACTTCGCAGCGAGCGCCGCCTGGCAGACCGCGACCGTCGCCGCGTTGATCGCTGGCAACGCGATCGGCCTCGCGCTGCTCGATCGCGCCTTGAAAAAAGCGAGCGAGCTGCGCGTGCTCGCGATCGCGGCGGCGGGCTGCGCGGTCGCGTATGCGGCATGGATGCTCGCGCCATCGCCACTGTGGAGTCTCGTCGCGATGATCCCGGTCGGCCTGTGCGCCGGACCGCTCTACCCACTCGCATCGGCGCAGGCGTATGCAGCGCGGCCCGAATCGTCGGGCCTCGTGCTCGCGGCGAGCCATCTGTTCACACCGCTCGGCCTCGCGATCCCGTTCGGCCTGGGCGCGATCGCAGATCTCGCCGGAACGAGAGTCGCGCTCGCGGTGCTGCTGCTCGAGCCCGTCGCGATCTGCATCCTCGCGATCCGCCAACACAAACCCCGATAGTTGCGCTGAATCCGGACCACTGTTCAAATGCGCAGGTGGATACTCTGAACGCGCAGCAACGTGAAGCCGTGATGTATCGAGGCGACGAACCGCTGCTCCTGATCGCGGGCGCCGGTACCGGCAAGACGACGACGATCGCGCATCGCATCGCCCAGCTCGTGAAGGACGGCGCCGACCCGCGGCGGATCTTGTTGCTGACGTTTAGCCGGCGCGCGGCGCAAGAGATGATCCGGCGCGCGCAGCGGGTCGTCGGCAATCTGGATCTCCCGTGGGCCGGGACGTTCCACGCGATCGGCTCGCGCCTGTTGCGGATGCACGCGCTCGCGCTCGGGCTCGATCCCGCGTTCACCGTGCTCGATCGAGGGGACGCCGCCGACATGCTGGATCTCGTGCGCGCGGATCGCGGGCTCGCGAAGGGCGAGCGGCGGTTTCCGAAGAAGGACACGTGCCTGGCGATCTACTCGCGCACGGTCAACGCGCGTGCGGCACTCGATGGCGTGCTCGCCGAGGCCTATCCGTGGTGTCGCGAGCACGCGGCAACGTTGCGCGGTCTGTTCGGCGCGTATGTCGAGGACAAGCTCGCACGCCACGTCCTCGACTACGACGATCTGCTCCTGTGGTGGTGGCACGCGATGTCGTCGCCCGAGGTCGCCGCGCTCGTTCGCGCGCGCTTCGATCACGTGCTCGTCGACGAGTATCAGGACACGAACGCGCTGCAGGCCGAGATCGTCGTCGCGCTCGCACCGAGTGGCCGCGGCGTGACCGCGGTCGGCGATGACGCGCAGGCGATCTACGCGTTCCGCGCCGCGACGATCCACAACATCCTCGCGTTCCCGAGCGCGTTCGCGAAGCCCGCGTGCGTGATCCCGCTCGAAGCGAACTATCGCTCGACCGCGCCGATCGTCGAGGCGACGAACCTCGTGATCGCGAAGTCGCCGCAGCGCCACGCGAAGACCCTGCAGTCGACCCGCGGCGCCGGCGAACGCCCGACGCTCGCGATCGTCGATGACGAGCTCGCGGAAGTCGATTTCGTGATCGAGAAGGTGCTCGCGCATCGCGAAGCCGGGCTGCAACTTCGCGATCAGGCCGTGCTGATGCGCGCCGCACATCACTCCGATCTGCTGGAGCTCGAGCTCGGCCGCCGCCGCATTCCGTACGTGAAGTACGGCGGCCTCAAGTTCCTCGAGGCCGCGCACGTGAAGGATCTGCTCGCGCTCCTCCGCTGGGCCGAGAACCCGACCGATCCGATCGCCGGGTTTCGCGCCGCCCAACTCGTGCCCGGCGTCGGGCCCGCGTTCGCGCGCAAGGCGGTCGATGCCCGGCGTACCAGCGTGACCGAGCTCGCGGCGTTGAAACCACCGCCGGCCGCACGCACCGCGTGGCCGGAGCTGTGCGCGCTGCTCGCCGAGCTCGGAGATCCGGGCACGCCGTGGATCGGTCAGCTCGGTCGCACGCGCGCGTTCCTCGAGCCGCTGATCGTGGAGCGCTACGATGGCGTCGAAGCGCGGCTCGGCGATCTCGAACAACTCGAGGCGATCGCCGCGACCTATGGCACGCGCGCGAGCTTTCTCGACGACCTCGTGCTCGATCCGCCGGCCGCGACCGGCGATCTCGCCGGCCCGCCCTCGATCGACGAGGACTGGCTCGTACTGTCGACGATCCACTCCGCGAAGGGTCAGGAGTGGCGATCGGTGTTCATCCTCGACGTGATCGACGGACGGATCCCGAGCGACCTCGGCGTCGGCACGACAGACCAGATCGAAGAGGAGCGCCGCCTGCTCTACGTGGCGATGACGCGCGCACGCGATCACCTGTGCCTCGTCCAGCCGCTGCGAATGTTTATAGAGAAACAGCACAAGTTCGGGGATCGCCACGTCTACGCGCCGCGATCGCGGTTTCTCACCGACGACGTCGTCGAGAAATGCGATCGCATCGTTCGCGGACGCGGCACCGCCGGCCTCGTCGCCGAACCGACGACCGCGATCGTCGACGTCGCTTCGCGCCTGCGCGCGATGTGGTGAGAAAGCTAAGCGAGCCGATATTTCGGCGAGCCTCTCCGCGGCGCGAAGCGGCGCGATGTGATCGACACTGGGTACGTCGCTACTCGGCGAGTCAGCAACTACCCAACGCGTGGTCACGAACATTCGCCGCTTAGCGTTGGCTCGCGGTTTGGACTGTAAGCGACGTGATGAAGCAAATCGCCGTCGCAGTTGTCGTGCTCGGTGCGTGTGCCGCTGCCTCTCGGGATCCCGAGTTCCACATGGTGGGACATGTCGATGGCGCGACTCACGTCGTCGCCTCGACCGCCAGCCACATCGCGACGCCGTCGGTCGCAGCGACCGTCGCGGCGAACGGCTCGTTCGACCTACCGCTCGCACCCGGTTACGCCTGGTCGATCAGCTTCGTCGACAGCCACCAGGTCGGCTCTTCGATGGTGGTCGGCTCGCTCACCGCCGGCGGCGTCGACGCGTTCTTGCCGGCCGAGCCCGGCAGCATCGACCTCGGCAACGTCACGTTCGGCGACCGCGCACACGCTTCGGTCGCGACCGCCGATCTCGTCGCCGCGCTCGGCATGACCACCGCCGGCGCCGCGACCGATGACCTCGCGACTCGCTACGCGAACCCGGACGTCGACAACGATGGCGTGATCGACGCACTCGAGCCCGGTCATGATTACCGGCTCGACTTCCTCGCGAAGGCCGAGCTCACGACCAGCGGTCACGTCGCGACGATCGACGACATGGTCCGCGGGATGAACTATATCGGCTTCGCCTACATCCAGACCGGCATCGTCGTGTCGCTGCCGCCGCTGCGCGGCGCGATCGATCACCGCGTCGATGGCGCGATCATGGCGTTCGATGCGGACTACCACGGCTCGTCGCAAGGCGCGACGACGCCGGTCAGCCCGGCTGGCACCGCGATCGTCGCGCCGGAGCTCGCGATCGGCACGGTCGAAGGTCGTCCGTCGATCGCCGTGTTCGCGCGCGGCGGCTTCGATCTGCCGAGCGGCGATTACACCGTCGCGCTGCGCGATCAGGTGCTGACGTTTTCGAGCGTCGAGCCGCCGCACGCGAACGAGCTCCAGAACGACGTGATCGTTCCCGTCGCCCAGCTCGTCCCCGCAGCGCCTGGCTGCGTCGCCGATTGCCCGCTCGCGTCGCTCCACACCGAGTGGATGCGCCACGCGAGCGGTGGCTGGAACGCGGCCGAGGCGGTCACGCACGGCGCGCACGTCGACTTCGTCCGCATGGACGGCACGATGCTCGGCATCGACCTACCGGCGACCACGACCTCGGATGTCGCGACCACGGCGATGATGGCGGGCCAGCTCCGCTACATCCAGCTGACCTACACCGACGAAGTCGGCATGCAGGTCACGCTGCAGATCGGAAATTAACGCTTCGTGTAGCGGTCGATCCAGGCGAACACTTCGTCGTGCCACAGCTTCGAGTTCTGCGGCTTCTGGACCCAGTGGTTCTCGTCGGGGAAGTACAGGAACCGGCTCGGCACGCCCTTGCGCTGTAGCGCGTTGAACGTCCCCATGCCCGCGGTGTCGGGAATGCGGTAGTCGAGGCCGCCGTGGACGACGAGCGTCGGCGTCTTCCAGTTCTTGATCAGGTCGAACGGTTCGTTCTTCGCGTAGCCCTCGGGCTTGTCCCACGGCGTACCGCCGTGCTCCCACTCCGGGAACCACAGCTCTTCGGTCGCGAGGTACGCGCTGCGCTCGTCGTTGTTGCCGTCGTGGCAGACCAGCGCCTTGAACCGGTCCGTCTTGCCGTTGATCCAGTTGATCATGTAGCCGCCGAACGAAGCGCCGAGCGCTGCGGCGCGCTTGCCGTCGAGCCAGCTGTACTTCGCGAGTGCGGCGTCGAGGCCCATCATCAGATCGTCGTACGGTGCGCCGCCCCAGTCGTTGCTGATCGCGTCGGTGAACGCCTGGCCGTAGCCCGTCGAGCCGTGGAAGTCGACCATCACGACGCCGTAGCCATGGCCCGCGAAGACCTCCGGGTTCCACCGGTAGTGGAAGTGATCGCCGAAGCTGCCCTGCGGGCCGCCGTGGATCAGGAACGCGACCGGATACTTCTGGCCCGCGACCCAACCGGCCGGCTTCACGACGAAGCCGTAGACGGTGTCACCCTTCGCGCCCTTGAACGAGTACTGCTCGTAGTCACCCCACTGGATGTTCTTCACGCGCGCGTCGTTGAAGTGGGTGATCTGCGTCAGACCGGTGCCGTCGAGCTTGATCGTGAACAGCTCGGCCGGCTGCTTCAGCGTGTCGCGCGCGAACACCAGCTTGTCGCCGGCGACCTTCGGGGTCTCGTTCGTCCCCTTGTCGAGGATCAGCTTCTCTTTGCCGCTCGCGACATCGACCGCGAACACCGAGTGGTTTCCGACGTTGTCGGTCGTCGTGTAGATCGTGCGACCGTCCTTCGCCCACTCGATCGCGCCGACCGAGCGGTCCCACGCCTCGGTCACGACGCGCAGCTTCTTCGTCGCCGTGTCGACGATCGCGAGCCGCGTGCGGTCGGCCTCGAACCCGCCGCGCGTCATCATCGTGAGCGCGAGCGAGCGGCCATCGGGCGAGAACGTCGGGTTGAAGTCGTACGCCTTGTTCGCGGCGGTCAGGTCGATCGCCTTGGACCGGCCATCGGTTGCGACCAGGAACACGTCGGTGTTTGTCGTCCACGCCTGCTCGCGACCGCCGACGCGCGCGAGATACGCGATCGTCCGGCCGTCGGGCGCGATCGACACGTCCTCCATCCCGTCGAACGGCTTGACCGGCGTGTCGGTCGCCTGGCCCGGCGTGAGGTCGAGCGCGCCCTCGGGGTGCTCCGGCGTCCACACGAACAGGTGCGAGTACTTGCCGTCTTCCCAGGTGTCCCAGTGGCGGAAGAACGCCTCCGTGTAGATCTTCGCCTTGACCTTCGACTTCGCCTTGTCGTCGTCGCGCTTCGCGCTGTCGGCGAACGACTTCGCGTCGGGATAGACGTCTGCGGTGATCGCGAGGCGCTTGCCGTCGGGGAAGATCGTGAAGCCGTTGATGTCGACCGCGAGCTTCGTCAGCTGCTCGGCCTCGCCGCCCGTCATTGCGATCCGCCACACCTGCGACGAGCCCGAGCGGCTCGACAGGAAGTACAGCCAGTGGCCATCCGGCGACCACGCCGGGTCGGTGTCGTTCTCGGCCGAGGTCGTGACGCGCTCGACGCCCGAGCCGTCGACCTTCGCGATGTAGATGTCGTAGCGACCGCGGTTCGCGTCGTAGTCGGTATCGCGGACCGCGAACGCGACGCGGCTGCCGTCGGGGCTGACGTGCGGTTCGCCGACCCGCTGCATCGCGAGCATGTCCTGGATCGTGAGGCCCTTCGGCGCCGCAGAGGCCGTACCAGCGATCAGGAGCATGGCGAGGAGGGACGTTCGTTGCATCGCTGCGATCTATCACAGTACCGTCGGGTTCGTGGTCGATACGATCCTCCAGTACCTCCGTACCCCGCTGGTGGTGCTGTCGGGCACCCCGGTTTCGCTGCTCACCCTGTTGACCGCAGTCGCGATCGTGATCGCCGCGCGTATCATCGCGGCGATCGTCGGTCGCAGCCTCGAGCGCGTGCTCGCCGCGCGCGAGCTCGACAAGGGCATGCGGTTCGCGGTCAACAAGATCGCGCGCTACGTGATCGTCGTGCTCGGCGTGTTCGTCGCGCTCGACACGATGGGCGTCAACATGAGCGCGCTGATGGGCGCCGGCGCGGTCCTGCTCGTCGGCATCGGCTTCGGTCTGCAAAAGCTCGCCGAGAACTTCATCTCCGGGTTGTTGCTGCTGCTCGAGCGCCCGGTGCGCAAGGGCGACTTCATCGACGTCGGCGGCGTGCTCGGTACCGTCGAGGATATCGGCCTGCGCGCGACCCACGTGATCTCGCGCGAGGGCGTGACGATGATCGTACCGAACGCGAACCTCGTGACCTCGCTCGTGATCAACCACAGCGTCCCGACGAATGCGCGCCGGATCAATATCCGGATCGGCGTCGCGTACGACACCGACATCGACCACGCCGTGAGGGTCCTGATGAAGGTCGCCGACGACGAGCCGATGGTGATGGACGATCCACCGCACGAGGTCCGTCACATGGGCTTCCTCGATTCGGCGATCGATCTCACGCTCGTCGCCTGGATCCCGGAGGCGCGCGACGAGCTGATCGTCGCGAGCAAGCTGCGCTTCGCGATCACCCGCGCGTTTCGCGCCGAGAAGATCACGATCCCGTACCCGCAGCGCGAGGTCCGCGTGGTCGGTGACTCGTCGCTCACGTCATGACGCTGTCGGCCGTCGAAGCGCGCCGGCTCGCGATCGGTGCCCAGGGGTTCGCTACACGACCGGCGAAGGTCACCCAGGCAACGCTGCGCGCGCTCGTCGACCGGCTCGGCGTGATCCAGATCGATTCGGTCAACGTGCTGTCGCGCTCGCACTACCTGCCGGCGTTCTCGCGGCTCGGCCCGTACGATCGCGAAGCGCTCGATGCGCTCGCGTGGGATCCACCGCGCTCGATGTTCGAGTACTGGGCGCACGAGGCGTCGTTCGTACCGGTCGACCTCCAGCCGATGTTCCGCTTTCGCATGGCCGAGGCCGCGAACGAGGCGTGGGGCCGAATCCGCAAGATGGCGAAGAACCGCAAGGCATTCATCGCCGACGTCCTCCGCGTCGTCGCGGATCGCGGCCCGATCGCGGCCGGCGAGATCGAGCTGGCCGAGGCAAAGAAGAAGAAGTCCAAGGGCGGTGGCTGGTGGGCGTGGTCCGATACGAAGACCGCGATCGAATTTCTGTTCTGGAGCGGCCAGGTCACGAGCGCGCGGCGCCGCCAGTTCGAGCGCCAGTACGATCTGCCGGAGCGCGTGCTCCCCGCGGAGATCATCGCTGCGAAGACGCCGACGATCGAGGAAGCGCATCGCGTGCTGATCGAGCGTGCCGCCCGCGCGATCGCGGTCGGTACCGAGGCCGACCTGCGCGACTACTACCGGCTGGCACCGGCTCCGTCGCGCGCCGCGATCGCGGAGCTCGTCGAGGCCGGCACGCTCGTCGTCGAGAAAGTCGAGGGCTGGCCGAAGCAGGCGTATCGCCACCGCGACGCGACGACCGTGCCCGCGATCGAGCCGATGCGCGGCGCGCTGCTGTCGCCGTTCGACAATCTGATCCGGACGCGCGACCGCACCGACCGGATGTTCGGCATGCGGTTCCGGCTCGAGATCTACGTGCCGAAGCCGAAGCGCGTCCACGGCTACTACGTGCTGCCGTTCTTGCTCGGCGATCAACTCGTCGCGCGCGTCGACCTCAAGGCCGATCGCAAGTCGGGGACGCTACTCGTCCACGCCGCGCACGGCGAGCCGAAGATCAAGAAGCCCGCGATCGCGGTCGCACTCGCCGCCGAGCTCCGCCTGCTCGCGAAGTTCCTCGGTCTCGCACAGGTCAACGTCGCGAAGGAAGGCAACCTCGGCGCGGCGCTCGCGAAGTGCTGCCGTTAGTTGCAGCTGTGCATCAGCGCGTCGAGCGTCGCGAACGAGTTCTGCGTCGTCGCGGACGCATCGCAGCGGCACAGCGCTGGAAGATCGGTCTGGGGATCGACGCAGTTCTCGTCGACGGCGAGGAACGAGCGCACGCCGCAATCGCCCGCCGGGCTCGTGAAGTCGAGGCAGTTCTGGCTCGGCCCGAGCTGGCCGATCATCTCGGCGAGCCCCGCCATCGCGACCTCGCAGCCGCGGGTCGGTGTCGAGAGCGCATCACCGAAGATCACCTCGATCTGATGCCCCGACTTGCAGCTCGACGGCACCACGTTCGTGACCGCCGGATCCGCCCAGTACGAGTCGGTGAACACGAGCTCGACGTGCGGCGTCGTGCCGGGGTCGTTCTCGGTCACGACGACATCGAACCCACCGAGCGCCGTGCGAATGCACGAGGTGAGATCGGCCCACGCGACGTCGTCGCCGGGAAACGGCGCCAGCGTGCGCGGGCCGTCGAACACGATGCCGACGTTCAGCGTCGCGTCGTCCGCCGCCGAGTGATCGTAGGCGCCGCCGAATCGATCGAGGTAGACGATCGCGTTCGCGCAGCTGACATCGACGTGATGCGTCCCGTCATTCCCGCCGCACGCGGCGAGCACGAGGAGCCAGCGCCACACGAGACCAGTGTCTCACGGCCGATTCTATTCATCGAGCCAGACCTGCCCGTGCGGTACCAGTTCACATGGTTCGCGCTGGCTTACTGGTGTTTCTGGTCGCGTGCGCTTCGGATCCGAGCGCGCAGACCCACACGATCGCGTTCGACCTCGCCAGCAAGCTCGCGACGGGCGAAACCTACTGGGACCTGCCCTACCCGTCGGACCTCAGGCTCGCCGCCGATGGCACCGTCGACTTCGCCGGCTTTCCGAACCGGCGCAACCTCCCCATCGTCAACGACCTGCTCGCGGGCGCGAAGCGGCGCGCGGGTTTTCCGGTGATGCCGATCGCCTACGTGAAGTTCACCGACGCAGCGCCGGAGCTCGACCTCACCCAGATTTCGACCAACGCGCGGATCATCGATATCGACGACGCCTCGCCGGAGCGCGGCACGACGTTCCCGGTCGTCGGCCAGACGCTCACCGCGGACGACTACACCGGCAAGAACCTGATCGCGCTCGCTCCCTACCCCGGCATCGTGTTGCGCGCCGCGACTCGCTACGCGTTCGTGCTCGACAAGAGCTTCGCACCGGGGACCGACGTGCCGGATCAATTCGCCGCGCTCGTGGCCGGGACTTCGACGAACGCGACCGCGACCGCGCTGTACGCGCCGCTGTGGCCGCTCGTGGACAAGGCGAACGTCCTGGTCGCGACCGTGTTCACGACGGGCGATGAAGTCTCGGTGCTCCAGCAGCGCTCCGAGGCCCTGCGCGCCGCGCATCGCGTCACGATCGACAACCTCCAGGTCGATCCGACCGACGGCACGACGCACGACGGCTATTGCGAGCTGATCGGCACCGTCACGTTTCCGCAGTTCCAGCTCGGTACGCCGCCGTTCGATCACGACGGCACGTTCATCTACGACGCCGCCGGCGTACCGATCCAACAGGCCTCACTCGTCGTGCCGTTCCACCTGACGATTCCGAACGGACCGATGCCGGCAAACGGCTGGCCGCTCTGGCAGTTCTTCCACGGCTCGGGCGGCTCGAGCGCGGACCTCGTCGACAACGGCGCGAGCCTGACCTCCGCCGACGAGCCGACGGTCGGCGAAGGCCCGGGCGCGATCGTCGCGCGGCGCGGGATCGCGGCCGTGGCGGCGGCGATGCCGCTCAACCCCGAGCGGCTGCCGAATGCCTCGGAGTTCGCGTATCTCAACTTCAACAACCTCTCCGCGTTCCCGTTCACGTTCCAGCAAGGCGTGTTCGAGCAGCGGATGTTCCTCGACGCGCTCGTCGATCTGGAGATTCCAGCGGCGACCGTCGCGAGCTGCACCGGTGTCGCCGCGACCACGCACCACTTCGATAACCAGAAGCTCGTCGCGGGCGGCCACTCGATGGGCGGCATGTACACGAACATGATCGCCGCGATCGAGCCGCGCTACGGCGCGATCACGCCGTTCGGCGCCGGTGGCTTCTGGAACCGGATGATCCTCGAGACCGCGATCGTGCCCGGCGCGCACGATCTGTTGTCGACGATCCTCGGCGTCGACAGCACCACGATCTCGTTCATGCATCCCACGCTCGGCTTGCTCGAGCACGGTTGGGAGATCGCGGATCCGATCAACTCGATGGCGCGGTTGATCCGCCGGCCGCTGCCGGGCACGACCGCGCGCCACGTCTACGAGCCGGTCGGCATGGACGACAAGTTCTTCCCGAACGACGTCTATGACGCCGCGGCGCTCGCGTATGGCAACCGCCAGGCGGGCGATCCGGTGTGGCCGACCACGCAGACCTCGCTCGCGGTCGATCACCTCGACGGCATCATGAGCTACCCGGTTGCGGCAGATCGCCCGCCCACGACCGCGGTCGTCGTCCAGTATGCCGGCGATGGCATCGTCGACTCGCACCAGATCTTTCGTCAGCTCGATGCGGTGAAGTACCAGTACGGCTGTTTCTTGCAGACGTTCCTACGCGACGGCGTCCCGACGGTTGCCGCGCCGGCGCCGCTCGCGAGCGCGTGCCCCTGATCTCGTTGGGGCCTGTCGCAGGGGGCGCACTCCTCGCGCGCTCGCGCGCATCTGCAGCGCGAAAGCGCGATTTCGTAGTGCGGCCAACGCCGATCACAGCTTCGCGTTCACGACTCGCGCACGCGCTTGCGCGATGTCGTGCAAGTCCGCGACGGCATGTCGACTGCAAATCGCCGGCGCGTGCTTCGCCGCATCCTTCCGCCTCTCATCCTGCTCGCCGCCTGTACGTCGGACGTCGAGGTCACCGAAGACACCAACGCGACCTCCGGCGCGAGTGTCACGTACACCCAACACCTCAGCGGCTGCCACGGCAAGGCGTCGTCGACGATCCCCGCCGATGGTCACTACGACCTGACGTCGTTCGGCGGCCCCGGCGACGAGCAGAAGATGTCGTGCGGTGGTCAGGCCGACGGCAAGGGTTGGTATGCGGCATCGCGCCAGCGCTACGGCTGCGGAACGAAGTTGATGGTCCAGGCGAACGGCAAGTGCGTCGTGCTCGCGACGCTCGATTACGGTCCCGATATCTGCGTCGAGAACGCGGCACACTCGCCGATCCTCGACGTCTCGCCGGCCGCATCGAAGATCCTGTTCAACAGCGCGAGCGCGGGCTGGAGCGATCACTTCGCCGTCACCGTCACCCAGGTCTCGGCATCGACGCCGCTCGGCCTGTGCACGAGCGCGCCGCCGCCGCCGCCCGGCACCACGACCGAAGGTGGAGGTGGAGGCAGCGGCAGCGACACGGGCGGCACCTCCACCGGTGCCGGCGCCGCATGCTCGTCGTCCACGCTCGATCGCGATGTCGACGACGGTACGTGCGTCCAGGCCGCGAGCGACTCGCAGTGGTACCAGTGCGACAACGGCAACTGGGATTCGATCGCGAGCTCGGCCGCGTGCGGCGGCGAGGTCTACGGGTTCTGCCAGTCCGCGACGCTCGGCACGTCGGTCCCGGCGCGCACCTGCGTGCAGTCGGCCTCGACCAGCACCTGGTACCAGTGCAACGGCACGACGTGGGTCAGCCCGGTGTCGACGTCGAGCGAGACCGGCCCGCTCGGCGACTGTTCGAGCTGGCACGCGCTCTAGGGCGCGATCACGGCAAAGAGGCGGCGTCCTTGCTGATCGCCGCGAGCGTGTCTTGCGACAGCTCGTTGTCGTGCATCCACGCGAGCCCGACGACCGCGCGGATCGTCCCCGACGGATCGTGAATCGGCAGCGCGACCGCGGCCTTCGCATTGACCGCCTTCGCGCCCGGCTTCACCGCGCCGGAGTTGTCCTCTTTCAGGTTGCACGTCTGGATCGGCTTGTCGTGCTGCCACGCGAGGCCCGCCATGCCCTTGCCGAGCGGGATCGCCGCGGTCACTTCCTGCACCGGCGGCGGAATGTTGTGGGCCGCGGTGATCACGAGCAGATCGCCCTTCACCACGTGGACCGTACCGGCCACGGCAGCATGACGCGCGAGCAGGCCGCGCAACCAGTCGTTCGTCGCATCATCGAGCATGGGCGCGGTCGGCAACATGGCCGAGAGGATACACTGCCGCGCCATGACGCACGGAACCGACACGCGCGCGATCGCCGAGGCGTGGCACGCCGCGTTCGAGGCGCGCGACCTCGATGCGCTGCTCGCGCTCTACTCCGACGACGCGACCCACACCTCGCCGAAGATCCGCGCGCTCCATCCCGAGACCGGCGGCAAGCTCGTCGGCAAGGCCGCGATGCGCGCGTGGTGGGCCGATGCGTTCGCGCGGCTGCCGTCGCTGCGCTACATCACGACGTCGATCACCGCGGCCCCGGAGAGCGTGTTCCTCGAGTACATCCGCCGGGTCGACGGCGAGGCCGACATGCCGATCGCGGAAGTGTTCGATGTACGGAGCGGTTACATCGTCGCCAGCCGCGTGTTCCACGGCTGAGCTAGTATCGGCGGATGTTCGAGCTCGACGAGCAGACGCAAATGGTGGCCACGATGGTGCGGCAATGGTGTCAGAGCCAGCTCGCGCCGAAGATTCCCGTCCTCGAAACCGGCGCCGAACAGCCGTTCGAGCTGATGAAGAAGATGGCCAAGACGTTCGGCTTCGACGCCATGCTCGGCTCGTCGGTCAAGAAGCGGATCGCGAAGCTGCGTGCCCCGGGCGGTGAAGTTGCCGACGACGGCGATCGCCAGCTCGCGAAGGGCATAGGCAGCCCGATGATGATGCACGTCGTCGTCAAGGAGCTGTCGCGGGTGTCGCCCGGGTTCGCGATGGGCTTCGGCGTGTCGATGGGCCTGGTCGGTGGCGCGATCGTCGCGAAGGGAACCGCGGATCAGATCGAGCGCTGGGGCCTGCCGGTCGCGACGCTCCAGCAGATCGGTTCGTGGTGCTTGACCGAGCCCGCCGCCGGCAGCGACGCGTTCGGCTCGATGCGCACGACCGCGACCGCCGATGGTGGTGGTGGCTACGTGTTGAAGGGCTCGAAGACGTTCATCACGAACGGGCCCGGCGCCGACGTGTTCCTCGTCTACGCGAAGATCGGCGATGGCGTCGGCACGTTCATCGTCGAGCGCACCATGCCCGGTGTCACCGTCGGCCCACCGTTCAAGAAGATGGGCATGCGCGACTCGCCGACGAGTGAAGTGTTCTTCGACGACGTCAAGCTCGGCATCGAGCACCTGCTCGGCGGCAAGGAGAAGGGTCGCGCCGGCCGCACCGATACGAAGGACTCGCTCGGCAACGAGCGCTCCGGCATCCCCGCGATGGCGTGGGGCATCATCGAGCGCTGCTACGACGCGAGCCTCGCGTACGTCCGCGAGCGCCAGCAGTTCGGCCGGCCGATCGGCGCGTTCCAGGCCGTCCAGCTCCACATCGCGGACCTCTACTTGAAACTGCGCACCGTCGAGAGCGTGGTCTATCGCACCGCGTGGATGCAGCAGAAGGGCGTGCGCGACATGCCGTTCATCAACGCGAGCAAGGCGATGTGCGCGCAGTACGCGGTCGACTGCGCACTCAAGGCGATCCAGATCCATGGCGGCTACGGCTACATGGAAGAGCTCGGCCTCGAGAAGCTCGCGCGCGATTCGAAGCTGCTCGAGCTCGGCGCCGGCACCACGGACATCAACCTGCTTGCCGCGGCGCGCGAGCTCATCGGCGTAGAAGCGACCGCCCCGTAGGTGCCCGCTCGCGGGTGAATCGTTCAACCCGTCTACATTCACGACGGGCGCGGCAAAACCCGACAGTTCCGGTCGCCGATCGTGACCGCGCGTTCTCGCGATCGTGAGGCGATCGCCACGAAATCCTTGGCCCCGGCCGTGAAGTACGCGGCGGCATGCGCCTCCTCGCCCTGTCCGTCCTGCTCACTTCCACCGCCGCTTCCGCCGAACCGATGGGCGTCACCGCCGACGCTCCCGATCCGACCTGGTCGGTCGGCGCTCGGATCGGCGGCTACGGGTTCCGCCGCGAGGGCAACGTCGACTTCACGGGCAAGTGGGACGAGTGCCGGATGAACGGCGTCGGCGTGTTCGTGAACCGCACCGTCCACGGTCCGATCTTCCTCGAGGGCGGGCTCGACACGTACTTCTCGTCGACGGATCGCCAGCCGCAGGATCTCCAGATCGATCGGACGAGCGCGCTGATCTCGGCGGCCGCAGGCGTCCGGCTCGACTTCACGTCGTGGCTGACCGGCTGGGTCCAGCTCGGCGTCGGTGCGGAGCTGACGAAACTGTCGGTGCCGTACGGCGACGACGCGATCCGCGCCGACAAGATCCTGCCCGAGGGCTTCTTCGGCGTCGGTGGCGACATCAAGGTCACGCGCGCCGTTCACCTCGGCGCGAGCATCCGCACGCTCGTGATGGGCAACTTCAACTACGACCCTGCGCGGCTCGACATGAGCAACCAGGCGTGGACATCGACGCCAACGGCGGACCAAGTCTTCGCCGCGACGCCGAGCCTCGCTGCGCAGGGCCAGTTCTACATGCGCTACGACATGTAATCGCTTTGGATTTGTGGACAGACCAATTCGCTTGACGGTCCGACCTTCCTGCGCGATGTCTAGCGCATGCGGACGCTTGGCTTATCGATCCTGCTTTTCGGGCTCGTTCTCGGCGCGTGCAGCAGCAGTCCAGATCCATGCAAGGGCGTCACCGGCGCGTGCGTTGGCGTGCCCGAAGGCTCGAGCCAAGAGGCGGTTCAGCAGGCGCTGCTCGACGTCAAGACCGGCGGCACCGTCGCGTTCGGCGCCGGCACGTTCGAGCTGAAGACCGGCCTGTCGCTCGACATCGACAACGTCACGCTCCTCGGCCAGGGCATGGACTCGTCGATCCTGTCATTCGCGAACCAGACCGATGGCGCGCAAGGCCTCTACGTCACGGCGCAGAACGGCTTCACGATGCACGACCTCGCGATCGAGGACACCAAAGGCGATGGCCTGAAGCTCCTCGGCACGACGAAGGTCCGGATCTCGAAGTCGCGCGTCGAATGGACGAAGGGCGCGAACGAGACGAACGGCTCGTACGGTCTCTACCCGGTTCAGTGCGCCGACGTGATGCTCGACGGCAACGTCGTGAAGGGCGCGTCGGACTCGGGCGTCTACGTCGGCCAGAGCGACATGATCGAGGTCAAGAACAACTAGGTCTCGCTCAACGTCGCCGGCATCGAGATCGAGAACTCGACGAACGCGGACGTCCACGACAACACCGCGACGATGAACACCGGCGGCATCCTCGTGTTCAACCTGCCCGGCCTCCAGGTCGAGAACGGCGCGATCACGCGCGTGTTCCACAACCAGGTGTTCGAGAACAACACCGAGAACTTCGCCCCCCAGGGCAACATCGTCGGTCTCGTCCCGACCGGCACCGGCATCGCGATCCTCGCCGCGCACCAGGTCGAGGTGTTCGACAACAACATCCACGATCACAAGTCGATCAACCTCGGCATCATCTCGTACGAGACGACGATGATCCCGATCACCGATCCGCACTACGACCAGTATCCGACGGCGATCTCGATCCACGACAACACGTTCGCGGGTACGAGCGACATGCCGACCGGCCCGCTCGGCGCGCTGTTGATCTCCGCGCTCGGCGAGATCCAGTCGACGGGCCCGTACATCGTCCCCGACATCGGCTGGGACGGCGTCCAGGATCCGGCGCGGCTCGCCGCGAACGGCGGCACGTACGCGGCGACGGATCGCCTGTGCGTCTCCGGCAACGGCGACGCTGACTACATCAACCTCGCGTGGCCGCTCGGCGATGCGACGAAGCCGAGCACCGACGCTTCGCAGGTCGCGTGCTCGCTCGCACCACTGCCTTCTGTCGTGCTCCAGTGAAGCGCGCGTTGATGCTGATCGCGCTCGCCGCGTGCGGCGACAACGACGCGTGCTCGCTCGACGGCGACATGTGCAAGAAGCTGTCGTACTACGGCCTGTTCGACGACATCGCGCGCCAGCAGCCGGCCGCCGGCGTCACGCCGTACGAGATCGAGACGCCGCTGTTCTCCGACTACACGACGAAGCATCGCTTCCTCGCGCTGCCGCCCGGCGTGACCGCGACGTGGAGCGACCACGACGCATTCGATCTGCCGGTCGGCACGGTGCTCGTGAAGACGTTCGGCTATCTCGCCGATCGCCGTGATCCGAGCTCGTACGAGACCAAGCTCGAGACCCGGCTCTTGATCCACGGCAGCGAAGGCTGGCACGGTGCCTCGTACGTCTACGACGGCAGCGACGATGACGCGACCCTCGCCGCCGCCGGCACCGACGTGCCCTCGACGTGGATCCACGACGACGGGATGGAACGGTCGAACGACTACATCGTGCCGAACGAGAACCAGTGCAAGAACTGCCACGCCGAGCACGACGACGTGCTGACGCCACTCGGCCCGAAGGCGCGCCACCTCAACATCGGCGCGCAGCTTCAAGGGCTCGTCGATCACGGCCAGCTCGTCGGCGCTCCGCCGGCCGATCAGTGGCCCAAAGATCCGAACGCGCTCGATCCGACGACGGGCTCGCTCGATCAGCGCGCGCGCGCGTTCCTCGATATCAACTGCGGTCACTGCCACAACCCGACGGGCCAGGCCCGCACGTCGGGGCTCTACCTCGACGCGTTCGAGACCGACGTCGCGAAGATGGGCACGTGCAAGCCGCCGGTCGCGACCGGCCGCGGCTCGGGTGGCCTCGCGTTCGACATCGTGCCCGGCCAGCCGGATGCGTCGATCGTGATCTATCGCGTGTCGTCGACCGAGGCCTCGATCAAGATGCCGGAGCTCGGCCGCAACCTGGTCTACGATGAGGGCGTCCAGCTGCTGCGCGACTGGATCACCGCGATGCCCGGGACCTGTCTCTAGCTCGGAATCTCGACCGGCTGGGTCGGCGGATCCTGCGTGCGGCGCAGCGCGATCTGGAGGTCGCCGCCGGTCGCGAACAACGCGCCGACGCCGCGCACGCGCTCGATCTCCTTCGCGAGCCGGGTCGCGGTCTCGACCGACTCCTGCGCGTCGTGGCCGTGCTGGACGAGCAGCAGCGCGATCCGCGCGTTGATCGCCTGGAGGATCGCGTCGTCGAGCTCGATCAACTGGCGCTCGACGAGGCTGGCGACCAACCGGCGTGCCCACATGCCCTGAGGCGCTTTGTCCGCGAGCGACGACTTCGCAGGCTCGACCGGCGGCGGACGGCGCGACTCGAGCTCGGCCTCGCGATCGAAGTCGCCGAGCATCAAGAACTGACTCGGGATCGTGCCGTCGAGGATCACGGCCTCGCCGAGCACGCCGTGCTCTGCGAAGTGCATCAGCGCCGGCTTGCCGACCCGCCACGGCACGAAGTCCGCCCACCGGACCGTGATCGTGCCCATGTCGTGATCGGCGATCTCGAATTCTTCGGTCCGCGTCGGATCTCCCACCGACGTGCCGTAGCCGTGGTGCGACGTGATCACGTAGAGCGCGCAGTCGAGCCCGTTCAGCACGCAGACGACCTGATCGTCGTGCGCGGTCCACAATCGGATCGCCATCGGCATGTCGTTGCCGATCGCCTGCAGCGCGTCGAGCGCGAGCGCCAGATCGCCGAGCGTCCGGATCCGCAGCGCGTCCTCGTCGTATTCGCCCCACACGAGGAGCGGTTCGCCCCGCGCGATCCGCGAGTTGCTGACGAGCGGCTCGGCGTCGACCTCGGAGAGATTGCCGGCGACGATGTCGCGGATCTGCTGCTCGCGGAGCTCGATCGAATACTGGCGATCGTCGACATCGCACACGAACCGGAACACGTCGGTGCCTTCGATCCGTCCGCCGCGATAGCCCTCGGCCTCGATCGCATCGGGGCCGGTGAGCGCACCCTCGCCCCAGTCCAGCTGCGCGGTGACGTCGCGCATGAACTCCCGGAATGGGTGGGATACGGCGAATTGCTCCTTCATCACCACGGTTCACATACGCGCACCCATGCGTATGCGATCGCTCCAATCGCAACACACGCGTGACACCGACGCAAGTCGCGATCGCCGTACCCATCGATCCGTGAGCCACTTCACGCGTTTCGTGTACGATGACGATCGTCTTGCGCACCTCGCTCGCGATGGCCATCGTCCTCGCGGCCGCGCACGCAGCTGCGCAGCCTGCGACGGAGACGATCGTGCTCGCGGGCTCCGATCCGGTGTTTCAAGCCGCGCTCGGCGAGGCGGTCGCGCCTGCTGGCATGGGCGTGATCCGCGCCGCGGAAGTGACGCCGCCCTCACTCGGCGCACTGTCGACCGCGTCGCGCGAGCTCGCCGATCGGCTGCACGCGACCGCGACGGTGTGGTTGCTCGAATCGCCGCACGGCCTGACGCTCGTGACCTACGATCGCGAGCGCGATGGCCTGCTGATCCGCGAGCTCGCGTTCGCGCTGCCGCTGTCCGTCGAGCACGCGGCCGAAGCGGCGCGGATCTCGCGAACGATGCTGCGCGCGCTGCGGACCTCGCCCGACATCGACCAGCTACCGCCGCGCGTCGAGGAAGCGCCGAAGCTCCGCGCCGAGGTCGTCGCGCCGACCCAACGCCGGCTCGCGGTCGCCGCGCTCGTCGGCGGCCGGTTCGGCGCTCCCGATAGCGACCTCGGCGGTCAGCTCGCGGTCACCTGGCGGCCCGACGAGCTCGGGTTCCAGATCAGCGGCGAGCTCGCACCGAGCGCGGATGTCACGACCAGCGCGTTCACCGGCACCGTGGTCGATGTCGCGGTCGCCGCGGTCGCGCGCTGGCCGTTCGAGATCATCCCGAATCTGAGGCTCGCGCCGATCGCAGGAATCGCGCTCCATACGATCCGGCTGCGCGGCGCGCTGTCGACCGATCAACCGATCCACGACCGCCAGTTCGACATCGCCGCGCGCGCTGGGGTCGCCGCGATGTACCGGCTCGGCCGGGACCTCGATGTCGGGATCGGCGTGACGACCGATATCCTGCTCGATCGTCAGGATTACAAGGCGGCGACCATGCAAGTCCTGATAGTTCCTAGGCTTCAGGCGATGGTCGGGCTCCTCGCGAGCTTCCGGGTGCTGTAACCTTTTTCGAGCGTGTCTCGTCTAGATGACGTGGGCCTGTCGATCGTCGAACGTCCGACGCCGGAGGATGAGGCGGAGCTCGTCGCGGCGTGTCTGGCCGGTGACGTCGCCGCGCAGCGCGCGCTGTTCCGCCGCGAGTTCGGCCGGGTCAACGCGACGATCTATCGGATCCTCGGCCCGACCCGCGAGGTCGACGACCTCGTGCAGGAGACGTTCATCGCGGTGTTCCGCGGGCTCGCGAGGTTCCGCGGTGAAGCCCGGCTCGCGACGTGGATCGATCGGATCGCGGTCCGGGTCGCGCTCGATCACGTGCGCGCGCGCAAGGGCACGCCGGTCGCGCTCGGAGTTATCGACGAACCGGCGGACGCGAGCGTCCCCGATGCGCAGGCGCACGCGCGCGAGGGTCTGCGCCGGCTCTATGCTGCGCTCGCTCAGTTGTCGCCGGAGGCACGCATCGCGTTCGCGCTGTACGCGATCGACGGGCGTTCGATCGCAGAGGTTGCCCGGTTGGTCGGCACGACGGTCGTGACCGCGAAGGTACGGATCTGGAGGGCGCGTCGCGAGCTGATGAAGCGCGCGGCGGAGGACCCCGTGTTGAAGGAGCTATTGTGATCAACGTCGACCCACCGCAGAACGAGACCCGGCGCGACCGGATCGAGCGCAACGTGTTCGCCCAGCTCGCGCAGATGCGCGTCTCCGATCGCGCGGACGCTGCGGTCCCCGTGCCGGCGACGTCGAATCGCCGCGCGTGGATGTTCGCGGGCCTCGGTGCAGCGGTCGCGGCGGCCGTGATCCTCGTGGTGATGACGAAGAGCGAGGCGCCTCCGCCGGCGCCGATCGCGGAAGACACGACGCCTTCGCGGATCGTCACGCCGGTCGGCGGCGAGTCGCAGTTCACGGTCGGCGATGCGGTGATCGTCGCGGCGAGCGACACGAGCGTAGACGTCAAGCGCGCGCCCGATGGCGGCATCACGCTTGTCGTGGCGCGCGGTGCGGTCGATTGCGATGTCGCGCCGCGCAACCAGCGCCCGCCGTTCCACGTGATCGCGGGCGATGTCTCGGTCGAGGTCGTCGGTACCCGGTTCTCGGTCGCGCGGACGCCGTCGCCGCGCGTCGATGTCGTACGCGGCAAGGTCCGCGTGCGCGCGCCGGGTGGAACGTGGCTTCTCGCGGCCGGAGATTCGTGGACGCCGCCGGTTTCGGGATCGGCCGCGGAGCAAGTCGCCGCCGAAGAGCCTGCGCCGGAGATCGAGATCGATCGAACTCCCGCGCCCCGGAATTCGCCTACGCCTACGCTTACGCCTACGCCTACGCTTTCACCGCACGCGCAGTACCAGATGGCGCAGAAGCTCGAGGCCACGGACCTCGCTCGCGCGGCGAAGCTGTACCGCACGGTCGCCTCGTCGAAAGACGCGTGGGCCGCGCCTGCCCTGTTCGGTCTCGCGGAGCTCGAGGCCAAGACGAACGCGACGCAGGCGCTAACTGATTGCAACGAGTACCTGCGGCGATTTGCCAGCAGCGCGCAGGCCGAGGACGTCGAGTGGCTGCGGATCGAAATTCTGCGTTCGGCGGGCCGGCGTGACGAAGCTCGCGTCGCCGCGACCGAATATCTGCGACAGTGGCCGCAAGGCAGTTACGCTGGGATCGCCCGGCGTATTGCCTCGCCTCCATGATCCGCGTCGCGCTCCTCGCATTTCTGACCGGTTGCACCGGCATCATCCAGCTCGAGCCCGATCCACTCGGCGACCTCGTGCAGCTGGTGGTCACGCCGAAGACCAGCGAGCTCGTGATCCACGACCTCTCGCAGCCGCCCGAACAGCAGACGTTCCGCGCGATCGGCGTGTTCTCCGATGGCGCGCGCCGCGACGTCACGCAGCAGATCATCTGGACCGTCGACAATTCGCTGCCCGGCGGGTTCCAAAATCCCGGCGTGTACACCACGACGAATCAGGCTGCCGGAGACGTCGGCGTCGTCGCGATGGCGGATCAAGTGTGGGCGACCTCCGAGGTCACGGTGCGGATCGATGCGACGATCGTCGACGGCGCATTCCCACCTTCCGATCCAACGCTGTTCGACAACGCGCCACCCGCGATCCTCGGCGATCCGACGCGCAGCCCCTCGCTGCTCTACCCGAGCGACGGCACGTGGTTCCCCCAGGGCCTGCCGAACACGCTGTTCCAGCTAACCCGCGGCGATCAGAACGACGCGTTCCAGCTGACGTTCGACACCGATCTCATGCATCTCGTCGTGCTTACCGGCGCGGATCGGTGGGAGACCGATGCGGTGCAGAACGTGATCGCGCAGTCGAACATGGGCGACCTCGTCACCGTCTCGATCGCGGCTGCGTCATCGGCAAGCCCGGGTATGGTCTATCAGGGTCCATCGATCCAGCTGCACTACTCGAGCGACTCGCCGGATAGCCCACTGTATTTCTGGTCGGCGGCGACGAACGGGCTGATGCGCGGCGGCACGAGCGCGAGCTTCGCCGGCAAGCTCTATCCCGGCGACTCGACCTGCGTCGGCTGCCACACGCTGTCCCGCGACGGCACGCGCATGGCGATGGGCTGGGGTGGCGAAGCGGTCTCGGCGCTCCAGACGATCGACGTCCAATCGCTCGCGACGACGATCTCGCAGAGCAAGCTCTACGACATGGGCTGGGCGACCTACTCGCCCGACGGCATGTTGCTCCTATCCGCGAGCAACGGCGTGCTGACGCTGCGCGACGCGACGACGGGCGTGCCGATCAACTCGCCGACCGGCAAGGTCGCACTGCCGGTCGGTCACTACGCGACGCATCCCGAATGGTCGCCCGACGGCAAGTACGTCGCGATCGCGTACAGCGCGACGCAACCGAGCAACCTCGACGTCAAGGCGGCGAGCATCGCGCGGCTCGCATTCGATCCGATGACCAAGACGTTCGGCGGTCCGCAGATCCTCGTCCCCGCGACCGCGGTCGACAACTTCTACTTCCCGAAGTACTCGCCCGACGGCGCGTTCCTCGCGTACGTCCACGCGACGGGGCCTTCGAAGGGTGCCGCGTCTGCGGAGCTCGAGCTGATCGGCGCGGATGGCGGCGTCACGACGTCGCTCGCAGCCGCGAGCCATCTCGTCGCGAGTCTCCCGGGCGTCACCGCGACCGCAACTCAGATGCCGACGTGGGCACCCTTCCAGGGTCAGTTCGCGTGGCTCGGGTTCACGTCGGCGCGACCGTACGGCGTCGTGTTGCCTTCGGGCGGGCGCAGCCAGGTGTGGGTGTCGGCGCTCGACCTCGGGCACGAGGTGCCCGGCGTCGATCCTTCGGCGGCGGGGTTCTGGTTGCCGTGTCAGGATCCGACGGTGGTGAACAACACCCCGATCTGGGCTCCTGCCGCGGTGATGCCGCAATGATCTCGATCGCGATCGTCCAGGCGTTGCTGTTCGACGACGCGGCGCCGGCCGCGTGCGCGAAGAAACCCGATCCCGTCGCGTGTCTGATCGATGCGCGCTACGCGAAGGACGATCGCGCGAAGCACCTCGCCGCCGATCTGTACAAGCACAGCGGCGATATCGCGGGCGTCGGCGCCGACGAACAAATGAACGGCGGCTTTCGCGGCAAGATCCACCTCGTCCCCGAGCTCCCGATCGGCGCGTATCGCAAGCACCTCACGTGGGTGCTCGCGGCGACCGACTCGATCGACAAGTTCTTCACCGACGTGATGGACGGCAAGCAACCCGCGTATCGCTGGCGCGACCTCGCGTTCAAGTTCGTACGCTCGGTCGGCAAGCACACGCCGAGCGCGTACGCGGGCATCGATCCGAACGGCGCGTGGGCGATCGAATACAACGTCGAGGGCTCGCTGCTGAAGAGCGAGGCCGGCGTGCGCGAGACGCTCGTCCACGAGCTGTTTCACATCAACGACGAATCGCATCACGACTGGTCGCAGACCGCGCTCGCGAAGGACTACGCGGCGATCGTGAAGAAGTGCGGGACGCGCTCGAGCTGTCTCGCGCCGTACGCGCCGAACGATACGAAGGTGCTCGCGACCGGGACCTACTACGCGTTCCAGCCGAACAACGGCAACACGGTGCACGAGTATGCCGCCGAGCTCGCGGTCCGCTATTTCAAGGAGCAGACCGAGGTCCTCGCGCACGGCAAGCTCGGCCAGCGCGCCTTCAAATGCGGGCCCGCAGAAAATGCCCGTGCGTGGCAGGCGCTCGTCGACGAGTTCTTCGCGGGTGTGGATCACGTGCCCACCTGCTGAGCGCTTTCGCACGGTGGGCGGCAGCGCTCGTTCGCTCTCATGCGGGCCTGTGAAATCGCTGATCTAGAGCCCTAAAATATCGTAATCGCAGGCACATCCCGTGCAGGTCTGAGGCGCGCACGTGACGACGGACCTCGACGACGAGAGCGACGTACCGGTTCTCGAGTACGGACAGGACATCCTTGTTGTCGACGACAACGATCCGAACCTGATCGCGATCGAAGCAGCGCTGCTCCCCCTCGGGCGCAAGCTGGTGCTCGCGAAGTCGGGCACCGAAGCGCTCCAGCACCTGCTCGAGCAGGACTTCGCGCTGATCATCCTCGATGTCGCGATGCCGAGCATGGACGGCTTCGAGACCGCGCGGCTCGTTCGCTCGCGCGCTCGCAACCGCGCGACGCCGATCATCTTCGTCACCGGGCTCGCGTGGCAGGAGGACGAGATCCTCCACGCGTACACGCTCGGCGCGGTCGACTTTCTCGTCAAGCCGATCCGGTCCGAGGTGCTGCGCGCGAAGGCCGGCGTGTTCATCCAGCTCCAGGACCGCACGCGCGAGCTTCACGACAAGGCCGAAGAGCTGCGCAAGGCGCAGATCCGCGCGCACGAGCGCGAGCTCGCGATGCAGCGCGAGCGCTTCGAATCCGAAGTGCTCGAGCACAAGAACCGCCAGCTCGCCGACAGCGATCGCCGCAAGGACGAATTCCTCGCGATCCTCGCGCACGAGCTGCGCAACCCGCTCCAGCCGCTGCAGACTGCGGTCGAGCTCCTCGCGGTCGAGGAGACCAAGCCGGTGCCGCCGCGCGTGCGCGCGATCATCGAACGGCAGGTCCAGAGCATCGGCCGGCTCGTCGACGATCTTCTCGACGTGGCGCGGTTCCAGACCGGCAAGCTCGAGCTCCGGCGCGAGCCGATCGATCTCGGCACGCTCGTCGAGCAAGCGGCCTCCGACTCGCGCCCGGCGGCGACGGCGCGCAAGCACGACATCGTCGTCAACGGGCGTGGGCCTTCGCCGACCGTGTTCGGAGATCCGGTGCGCCTCGTCCAGGTGATGAGCAATCTGCTCTCGAACGCGATCAAGTACACGGATGTCGGTGGCAGGATCTCGATCGACTGGGGAACCGACAAGCCGGGCGAAGGCCCGGCGCGTAGCACCGCCGAAGGCGGTGCGAAGGTAAGTGACGGCTGCGCGTTCATCCGCGTGACCGACAACGGCCGCGGCATCCCAGCGGAGCTGCTGCCGCGGATCTTCGACATGTTCGTGCAAGAGCGCGTCACCGGAAGTGGCGCCGGCGGCCTGGGCCTCGGCCTCGGTCTAGCGAAGCGGCTCGTCGAGCTGCATGGAGGACGTATGAATGCGACGAGCCCCGGCCCGAACATGGGCGCGACGTTCGAGGTGAAGCTTCCGGTCGCCGACCACGCGACGCTGCAAGGCTATCGCCCCAAAGGCGACGAGACCGCGCCCGTGCCGCGCGCGCTGCGCGCCGTTGTCGTCGACGATGCCGCCGATCTGCGCGAGCTGGTCTCGGACCTCTTGCGGATGAAGGGCCACGAGGTCACCGCGGTCGAGGACGGCGCGTCCGCCGTGCGCGTGATCCGGGAGCAACTGCCGGATGTCGCGCTGATCGACATCGGCCTGCCCGAGATGGACGGCTACGAGGTCGCGCGCAGGCTGCGCGCGCAGCTGCCCGACCAGAAGCTGCGGTTGATCGCGATGACCGGCTATGGCCAGGCCGCCGACAAGGCTGCAGCGACCGCCGCCGGGTTCGACGCGCACATCGTCAAGCCCGCGAGTGCCGACAAGATCATGCGCGCCATCTACGGGGACAAGGACGCCACATGACCGACACGCATCGTCCCGAGAACGGGAAACGACGGGCCACGGCCAAGAAACCCGCAGGGGTTGCCGACCCGCTCCACCACGCAGAGATCCTCGCCGCGCTTCGGTCATTCAAGCGCGGCGATTTTTCTGTGAGGCTGCGGAACGACATGACCGGCACGGACGGTCAGCTCGCAGAGACGTTCAACGAGCTCGTCACGATGGTCGCGGCGATCGAGGTCGAGGCGCGCGACGTGTGCGTCGCCGTCGGCAAGGAAGGCAACGCGAACCGCCGGATGCGCCGGCTCAACACGAACGGCGCGTGGAGCGACTACATCGCCGCGGTCAACGACGTGATCGACGATCTGTCGGGTCACACGAACGAGATCGCGCGCGTCGTCAGCGCCGTCGCGAAGGGCGACCTCGATCAGACGATGGACGACAGCGCGAGCGGCCCGCGCCGCGGCGAGTACGCGCGTCACGCGAAGATCGTCAACGGCATGGTCGCGCGGCTCTCGCAGTTCGGCTCCGAGGTGACGCGCGTCGCGCTCGAGGTCGGCGCTGAAGGCAAGCTCGGCGCGCAGGCGCGCGTCCAGGGCGTCAGCGGCGTGTGGAAGGACCTGACGGATTCCGTGAACCTCATGGCGTCGAACCTGACGTCGCAGGTCCGCGAGATCGCGCGCGTGACGACGGCCGTCGCCCAAGGCGACCTGACCAAGATGGTCACGATCGACGTCAAGGGCGAGATCAACGAGCTCAAGAACACGATCAACACGATGGTCGAGCAGCTCCGCGCGTTCGCGAACGAGGTGACGCGCGTCGCTCGCGAGGTCGGCACCGAAGGTCGGCTCGGCGGCCAGGCGACCGTGCGCGGCGTCTCGGGTGTGTGGCGCGAGCTGACCGAATCGGTCAACTCGATGGCGAACAACCTGACGTTCCAGGTCCGCAACATCGCCGAGGTGACGAGCTCCGTCGCTGCGGGCGATCTCGGCAAGAAGATCACCGTCGAGGCGAAGGGCGAGATCCTG
>Ga0105245_10000049_pt1 | contig 128277 bp, 128 predicted proteins | sample KBSM54metaG_FD_81523 | JGI IMG/M metagenome (GOLD analysis project Ga0105245, IMG submission 81523) | Miscanthus rhizosphere microbial communities from Kellogg Biological Station, Michigan, USA - KBS M5-4 metaG | ecosystem: Host-associated > Plants > Roots > Rhizosphere > Soil | place... | reverse complement strand
GGGTGAAGCGGGCGCCGCGGGCCTCGACCAGTTTCGCCGAGCGCGGCGCGACGATCACCATCAGCACCGCCGCCGGCAGGATCGCCAGGCCCGAGTCGAGGGTTGAGTAGTCGAGCACGTTCTGCAGGAACTGCTGGCCGATGAACATCGCTCCCATCAGCGAGCCGAAGACGATGATCCCGGCGCAGGCGGCGACCCAGAAGACGCGCCGCCCGGCGACCTCGAGGTCGTAGAGCGGCGAGCGCGCCCGGCGCTGGCGAATGACGAAAGCGACCGCCGTGGCGAGTGCGACCAGGCCGAGGCCGATGGCGACGGCGCCCTTGCCCGGCACCGGCGCCAGGTTGATCCCCAGCACCAGGGCGGCGATCAGCAGGATCGAGAGGATGCCGCCGAAGTTGTCGACGGGCTCGGTGGTCTCGTTGACGTGGGCGGGGACGTAGCGCCAGGCGAGGAAGAGGGCGACGGCGGCGAGCGGCAGTGTGATCAGGAAGACCGAGCCCCAGTCGAAGTGCTCGAGCAGTGCGCCTGAGATCAACGGGCCGAGCGAGGCGATCGCGCCGCCGATCGCCGACCAGAGCGCGATCGACCTGGTCCGCGCCGCGCCCGACCAGAGCGCGGTGATCAGCGCCAGCGTGGTCGGGAAGGCCATGCCGGCGGAGATGCCGCCGATCACCCGGGCGGCGAAGAGCACGCCGATCGAGGGGGCGAAGGCGGCGACCAGCGCCTGCGGGATCGAGAGCCCCATGCCCAGCAGCAGCATCCGCTTGCGCCCGTAGCGGTCGCCGAGCGCGCCCAGGTAGAGGACCGAGGTGGCGAGGCCGAGTGAGTAGCCGACAGCGACCAGGTTGAGCGAGGTCTGGCCGGCGTTGAAGGCCTTGCCGATGTCCGGCAGCGCCACGTTGGCGACGGCGAGGTTGAGGTTGGCGACGGCCGCGACCAGGATCAGCGCGGTGAGGACGAGACCGGCGCGCTTGGGGCTGCTCGACTCCATCGGCGTAGGCAACCTATCCGAGCATGACGGCGGTCACGTGGGACCGGTGCCGCGCCTGAGAGGATGCGGGCCCGATGGCCGATCGCAAACCAGAGGCGCCGCGCGGTGAAAAGGTGCTGCCGGGCGTCTGGCGGCTGCGACTGGCGCTGCCCTGGCCGGGCGTGCCGCACGGCAACGTCTGGGCCGTCGCTGCCGACGGCGGCATCGTCCTCTTCGACACCGGGATCGGCGGCAAGGGACGGATGCGCCAGTTCGACCTTGCTCTCGCCCAGGTCGGCTTCAGCCTCGAGGACGTGAAGCTGCTCGTCTGCACCCACTCCCATACCGACCACTACGGCCTGGCGGCGCCGATCGTCGAGGGAGCCGGCTGCGAGCTCTGGATGCATCCCGCCTGGGAACACGTGCGGCTGCTCGCCGACGATCCTGCCGCGGCGCTGGAGCAGCGGCTCGAGGTGGCGCGGCAAAGCGGCGTGCCGGTCGCCGGGCTCGAACGCTACCGCGAGCGCAGCGACAACAGCGACAACGGGATCGACGCGATCGCCGTGCCCGATCGCGAGCTGCTGCCCGGGGTCGAGGTTGAGACCGACCTCGGCAGCTGGCAGGTCTACGAGACGCCGGGTCACGCTCCCTCGCACGTGGTCCTGCACCAGCCCGAGCGCAAGCTGATGATCTCGGGCGACCACCTGCTCGGCCGCACCGTCCTTTTCTTCGACCACGGCCACACCCCCGATCCGGTCGGCGAGTTTCTCGCCAGCCTCGACAGGGTCGAGCCGCTCGCCGTCGACCTCTGCCTCCCTGGCCACGGCCGTCCCTTCCGCGAACCCCGGGCCAAGATCGCAGAGGCGCGGCGCCAGGTCGCCGAGCTGCTCGGCAAGACCCGCGAGGCGCTGGGCGAGGGGGAGAAGACGGGCTTTGAGATCGTCGCCGAGATCGTCGGGGCGGAGAACGTCAACACCCCGGTCAGCGCCTGGGTCCTCCAGATCGTTCTTTCCTGTCTCGACCACATGGCGATCGAAGGGACCGTCGCGAAGGTGGAGGGGACCGATCCACAGAGATGGAGACTGGTGTGAGTGGCGGGCACCACTCCCGGCTCAACTTTTTCGGTGGATCGTCGAGGTCGTCCGAGGGTGGATTGCCGAAAAAGTACAAGCCGCCGGGAGCGGCACCCGCCACTCCCTATAGCCTTCGGGCGCAGTGGCTAGCTTTACGTTCACGCGGGAGATAGATGCTCCGGTCGAGACGGTGTTCGAGGTGCTCACCGATCACGCGGGGTATTCGAAGCTGACGCCGCTGCGCAAGTCGGAGCTCGAGCGGCGAGGGGAGGGCGATCCGAACGGGGTTGGGGCGATCCGCAAGCTCACGGCGGTGGGCCCGCCGATGCGGGAGGAAGTGATCGCTTACGAGGCGCCGAGCCGCTTCTCCTACAAGGTTCTGTCCGGCCTGCCGGTGCGGGATCACGTCGGCACGGTCGAGCTTTCCGAGAACGGAGGTGGCGGCACCAAGATGGTCTATGCGGTCCGCACCCAGCCCACCCTGCCAGTCGCCGGCTTCGTGGTCGTCGCCGGGATCAAGCAGGCGGTGAAAGGGCTGGTCGACGGGGTCGCCAAGGAGTCCGAGCGGCGCGCGGTCACGACGGGTTGAGCGGGCGGGGATGAGCCCGCGCCTCGACGAGCAGGAGCTGCGCCGCCGGGCGATTGCCGGGATCGGCGACGAAGTCGCCGCCTTTGGCCGGGCCACTCCGGACTCCCGCCTCATCCGCCACCCGGGCCTATCCGCCTCGGTGTCCCCGGGTTCGCCGGAGCGCTCGATCTTCAACGCGGTCTTCTACGAGCGGCCGGCGGCGCTGGCGGAGCGGATCGAGGAGCTGGCGGCGGCCTACGCGGCCGCCGCGGTGCGCGCCTGGACGGTCTGGGTCCCGGATGAGGATCGCGCGAGCGCGGCGGCGCTGGAGCGGCGCGGGCACCGCCTCGACGGCGCCCCGCGGGCGATGGCCCTGGACCTGGCCGGTCTCGCTACCGAGCCGCGGCGACCGCAGGTCGTGGAGCAGGTTTCGCTCGAGCCCGCCGATGGCGCCGTGCTCAACGCCCGCGCGTACGGTTACGACGATTCCGACCTCGCCGCTGGCTTCGGCGCGGGAGCCGGCATCCGCTGGTTGGGGGCGAGCGAGGCGGGAGAGCCGCTCGCCTGCGTTGGCACGATCGATGCCGGCGACGACTGCTGCGTAACCGGCGTTGCGACCCCGCCCGAGCACCGCGGCCGCGGCCTCGCCAGCTGGCTGCTCTGGCAGGCGCTCGCCGAGGCGCGCGAGCGCGGCTTGGCCTCCGCTTCGCTGCGCGCGAGTCGCGCCGGGGCGCCGCTCTACGAGCGCCTCGGCTTTCGCGACCTCGGCTTCGTCGAGCTCTGGGAGCTGCGCCGCTGAAGGGTTTCTGGAAAACCGCGCTGGTCGGTGCCTGGGGCGCGGCCACCCACTTCTGGCACACGCGGCGAGGGATCGCGGTCGCCCTCATCGCCGCCGGCGCGATCGCCGTCTTCGGTGCCGGGCTGCTCGCCTACGAGCTGCTCAAGCGGCCCGCGGACGTGCACAACGAAAACGCCACCTTCGTCCCGCAGAAGCCGCCCAAGCCGGAGGCGAAGACGGTCAACTGGCCGATGTTCGGGCTCAACCCGGCGCGCACCCGCTACCTGCCCGCGAAGGGGATCAAGCCGCCCTTCCGCAAGCTCTGGCGCTTCACCGAGCGGCCCCTGCTCGAGTTCCCGCCGGTCTACGTCGGCGGCAAGCTCTACTTCGTCAACAACAACGGCACCGCCTACGCGCTCGACGCCGACACCGGCAAGGTGCTCTGGGAACGCAGCATCGGCCGCCTCAACGCCTCCTCGCCGGCCTACTCGCGCCACCGGCTCTACATCGTCAACCTCGTCCCCGGTCACATCGTCAAGCTCGACGCCAAGACCGGCAAGACCATCTGGAAGCGCTCGCTGCCGGGCCGGGCGGAGTCCTCGCCCGTGGTGATTGGCCGCACCGTCTACTTCGGCTGCGAAGACGGCAAGCTCTACGCCCTCAGCACCGGCAAGGGCCACGTGCGCTGGGCGACCAGCCTGGGCGGCCCGGTCAAGTCGGCGCCGGCATACTACGGCGGCCGCCTCTACGTCGGCGATTACGGCGGCTACATGAACGCGGTCGACGCCAAGACCGGCAAGCTGGTCTGGCAGAGCGGCTCGCTCGGCCAGGGCTTCGGCACCTCGGGCCAGTTCTACTCGACCCCGGCGGTGGCTTTCGGCCGCGTCTACGCCGGCAACAACGACGACCGCGTCTACAGCTACGACATCAAGGACGGCGCGCTCGCCTGGAGTTACTCGACCGGCGGCTACGCCTACTCGGGCCCGACCGTCTCGACCACCCGGCACGCGCCGCCGACCGTCTACATCGGCTCCTTCGACGGCAACGTCTATGCGCTCGACGCAAAGGACGGCCACCTGCGCTGGAGCCGCTCCGCCGGCGGCCAGGTCGTCGGCTCGCTCTCGGCGGTCGGCGACATCGTCTACGTCGCCGAGTTCAGCAACAACTCGACCAGCGGCTTCATGATGAAGAGCGGCCGCAAGGTCTTCCACTACGGCCGCGGCACCTACTCGCCGGTGATCTCCGACGGCCGCCGCCTCTACCTGACCGGCTACTCGAGCATCACCGCCCTGCAGCCCTACGAGTACAAGCGCGCCGTCGCCCCGGCGATCGTGGCGCCCAAGGCTCGTCCCCAGCGAACTGCATCAAACTCTCACCCTGGCAGGTAGAGAATTTGATGCAGTTCGGCTAGCTGCCGGGCGCTACGCCACCCGGAGGAGGCGGCGGCGCGACCGGGAAGTTCGGCGCAAAAGCAGGGAAGACGGGGTGGTGAATCGCGTCGCTGAGGGCGGCGAGGCTGCTCGGGTAGTTTTGGATCCGGTAGGTGCTGGTCGAGCCGAAGTCCTGGTAGTAGACGAGCATCTTGGTGCGCTCGTGACCGCGCGCCCAGCCCATCAGTCGGCTCATGTAAGCGGGGTCGTCGGCGGCGTCTGAGATGCCGAACTCGGGGATCGCGAAGGGCTTTTTCGAGAAGCGGTTGTAGAGGCCGGTGAGCGCCTTCCAGTCCTGGTTGTCGGAGTAGAAGTCGGTGCCCACCCAGTCGGCGTACTCGTCGCCGGGATAGAAGTATTTGGGCCGGTTGCGGGGGAAGGTCGGCGAGCCGGAGGGGAGGGTGCTCCAGAGCACCGCGACCGGCGCCTTGGGCAGGCCGTTCGCTTCCGCTTTCAGCGGCGGAAGGCCCGTTTCGCCCAGCTTCGCGTCGATTCGCGCCCGGCTGCCGCCGCCGTGGACGAGGATGTAGATGCGGCGGAAGGCAAGCCGGTACCAGCGCGGCTTGTGGGCGGCGTCGCGCAGCTTGCCGGCGCAGTCGTAGGAGGCGTAGGGGTTGAGGCAGCGGTTCGGCTCGCCCAGCGGCCGGATGTAGGCGGGCATGTTCTTCGACCAGAAGAGCTTGTTGAGGCGGACGAGGTATTCGTCGCCATAGCCCTGCGCGATCGAGCGCGGGCTGATCACCTCGCTGCCGCTGCCGGGGTCGCCGGTGGTGATGTGGAGGACCGGCCGCGCTCGGGCCGTCTGCCAGCGTTCGATCGACTCGGGGAAGTCCGAGCCCCAGGTGCGGAAGCTCTCGATCAGCGCCGGGTGCTTGTCGAGGGCGCTGCTGAACTGGCCGAAGTCAGCGGGGTCGCCGGTGTCGCTGACCCCGAAGAAGATCTTCTTGCCCTTGGGCAGCAGCGCGCCGGCCTGGGCGCTCGCGGGCAGCGCCGCGCAGAAGGCGAGGAAGAGCGCCAGCGCCAGGAGGCGTTTGGGGATGGGGCGATTCATGCAAGCAGGTTTCGATTCGATCCCGGGTTGGTCGACCACCTTGCGCCAACACCCGCGGGAGCGCCAGGTTGCCCTCGCTACTGGGCGACGAGTTGCAGCACTTCGCCCGCGTACTTGGCGACGAAGCTGGGGCCGACGCCGCTGATCTCGGCGAGGCTGGCCTCGTCGCGGGGGCGGCTGGCGGCGATCGCCGCCAGCGTTTTGTTGTGGGCGACGGTGTAGGCGGGCTTGCCAGCCGCCGCCTTCAGCCGCCACGCCTTGAGCTCCTCGAAGAGCGGCGCGTCGGCTTCCGCAAGCTCGGCCGGCGGCGCGGCCTTGGGGCGGGCCCTGCGGATGACGATCGTCTCGGGGTCCGGCAGCCAGCGCGGCGGGTCGCAGGCGTCGCAGCAGCGGCCCAGCGGCTGCCCGGCCTCGCGGTCGCCGAAGTGGTCGAGGATGCTGCGGCGGCGGCAGCGCTCGCCGTAGATGAAGGCCTTGATCGTGTGGTAGTCGCGCCAGCCGCGCTCGCGCGCGATCGCCAGCTCGGGGTCGCCGGCGCGCTGTTCGTTGAAGCGCACGAGGCGGCCGAGGTCGGCCTTCATCGCCAGCAGCACCGCCCGCGCGGGCAGCCCGTCGCGCCCGGCCCGGCCGGCCTCCTGGTAATAGGCCTCGAGGCTGGTCGGGATCGCCATGTGCCAGACCGAGCGCACGTCGGCCTTGTCGACGCCCATGCCGAAGGCGTTGGTGGCGACGATGACTTCGGCGTCGCCTTCCATGAAGCGGCGCTGGGTGGAAGTGCGATCGCCCGCCTCCATGCCGGCGTGGTAGGCGAGGGCGCGCAGCCCCGACTCGCGCAGCGCCTGGGCGATCTCGTCGGTGTCGCGGCGGGTGCCGCAGTAGACGATCGCCGGCCGGTTCTCGGGATCGGCGAGGCCGCTCTCGAGCAGCCCCAGCCGCCGCGCCTTCGAGCCCTTGCCCTCGAGCGGGACGATGTCGAAGGAGAGGTTGGGGCGGTCGAACCGCGAGCGCACCTGCAGCGGGTTCTTCAGCCCGAAGCGGGAGACGATCTCCGCCGCGACGGCCTTGGTTGCGGTCGCGGTGCAGGCCATCACCGCCGGCCGCCCGAGCCGCTGGGCGATCTCGGGCAGGCGCAGGTAGTCGGGTCGGAAGTCGTGCCCCCACTCGGAGACGCAGTGCGCCTCGTCGACGGCGAGCAGGTCGATGCGCCGCTGCGCGAGGGCATCGAGAAAGGCGGTCGAGGCAAAGCGCTCCGGCGAGCAGTAGACGATCCGCGCCCAGCCGCCGCGCACCGCCTCGAGCGCTTCCCGCACTCCTTCGGGGCTCATCCCGGAGGAGATCATCGCCACCGGGTGGCCGGCGGCGGTCAGGCGCCGCCACTGGTCCTGCATCAGGGCGATCAGCGGGCTGACCACGATCGTCAGCTCCTCGCTCGCCAGGCCGGGCAGCTGGTAGCAGAGGCTCTTGCCGCCGCCGGTCGGCATCACGACCAGCGAGTCGCGCCCTTCCAGGCCGGCTTCCACGGCCTCCTTCTGCCCCGGGCGCCAGCTGGTGAACCCGAGCTTCTCAAGCAGGGCGTCGGCGCGACTCTCCGTCTCAACGGTCATGCGTCCAGGCTATGCGCTTCTCCGGCGGGTGGCATGGCCCGCCGGCCTAAACGATTTGAGCTGGAACCTGTGACAGCAGCTCCGCCAGAGCGTCGATTTCCTGCGCCAGCTTGCGCGTGTCGGCCTTGGTCAGCGCGGTGTAGGAGACGAAGCCGTCGCCGCGTTCGTAGGGCTCCAGCGAGGCGTAGACGTCATCGAAGCTCGCTTCGATCTCCTTGGCCAGCTTCGGGTCGTTCTTGCTGAGCAGCGGCTCGACCGCTTCGAAGGCGGACTCGGCCCCTTCGACGTTGGCCTTGAAGTCGACCAGGTCGATGTGCGAGTAGCGCTCCTCCTCGCCGGTGATCTTCGAGGCCGAGACCTCGCCGAGCAGCTCGTTGGCGCCATTGGCGATCTGCACCGCCTGCAGGTTCACCGTCTTCACCTTTTCCTGCAGCTCTTCGATGTCGGCCAGCAGCTGTTCGGCGACCGGCGTCATGCCCTTGGTGGTGCCGATGACCACCGGATGCAAACCGGCGGTACTGCCGCTCCAGAGTGCCTTCTCGATCCGGTGGAAACCGCCGAATTCGCTGGCGGGAACGTCATTGGCGCGAGCGTCGATGCGCGGGTCGAGACCGCCGAAGGACTCGGCCACCGGCTCGATCCGCTCGTAGGGGATGCGCGCGGCCGGGTAGAGCGCCCTTGCCTTGGCCGCGTTGCCGGCGACGACCGCGGCTACGAACGGTTCGGTTTCGGCGACCAGCTCGGTGGTGTTTTCCTCCAGGTAACGGCGGTACTGGGCGATAGCGTCTTCGACCTCCGGGCTGTTCGCAGCCTGCAGCTTGCCTGTGACCGCGAGGGTCCCTTTCTCCGTATCGCCGCCGGGGCAGTAGAGCGTGTATTCCCCTTCCTCGAGGGTCAGCGCGAAGCTTCCGGAGAGCCCGTCGGAGAGGTTCTCTACCTCGCCCAGGATCGTTTCGCCGTCCATCACCTCTAGCTCGGTCACCTTCGAGGTGCCGGCGTTTTCGACTTCGAAGTCGATCGGTCCGGCTGGAGCCTTGGCCTGGTTCGGCACGCAGCCCGCGTCGGTCAGCTCGAAGGCCATCTTCTTGGCACCCGGGGCGGCGTCCTGATTGGAGCCGCAGCCGGCGGCGAGTATCGAAAGCGCCCCAAGTGCGGCGATGGCGGCTATCCGGCTCATGAGTCTCAAAAGTTCTCCCCTGTCTTGCTGACTTCGTCTTTTTGCATCCCTATGCGCCAAAAAGGCGAAGTCAGCAGTCGGTCGCTTGCATTAGGGGACCCTAACAAAAACCGACAGAACGAGTCGGAATACCGGTATGAATTCAGCCGAGGAGGGTTTCGCCGACGTAGCCGCCGCTGCGGGCGCCTGGCGGCACGGCGAAGACGGCGCTGCCGACGTGCCTGATGTACTCGTTGAGCGCGTCGCTGGAGCCGAGGCGGCGCTGGATCGGGACGAACTGCCGCTGCGGGTCCCGCTGGAAGCAGATGAAGAAGAGCCCGGCTTCGAGCTCGCCGAGGCTCTCGTCGACGCCGTCGGTGAAGGAGTAGCCGCGGCGCAGGATGCGCTCGCCACTGTTTTCCGTGGCCGAGGCGAGGCGGACGTGGGAGTTGGCGGGGATCGCCGGCAGCCCGTCTGCGTTCTTGGCCTCGAGGTCGAGCCGGTCGAACTCTTCGCTCTCGCCCAGCGGGGCGCCGCGGTACTTGTCGCGGCCGATCGTCCGCTCCTGGTCTTCCAGCGAGGAGCGGTCCCAGACCTCGAGCAGCATGCGGATGCGGCGGCTGACCAGGTAGCTGCCGCCGCGCATCCAGGATGGTCCTTCGCGGCCGACCCAGACGTGGCGGTCCATCGCCTCGGTGTCCTCGGCCTTGATGTTTGCGGTGCCGTCCTTGAAGCCCATCAGGTTGCGCGGGGTCTCCTGGCTGCGGCTGGTGCTGGCGGTGCGGCCGAAGCCAAGCTGGGACCAGCGCATGACCACGGTGCCCCGGCCGATCCGGGCCAGGTTGCGGATCGCGTGGAAGGCGACCTGGGGGTCGTCCGAGCAGGCCTGCACGCAGAGGTCGCCGCCGCTTTCTTCCGCGTTCAGCTCGTCGGCGGGCAGCGGTGGGATCTCGCGCAGCGCCGCCGGCCGCTTGCCGGCGAGGCCAAGCCCGCGCTTGGCGAAGAGGCTGGGGCCAAAGCCGAAGGTCACGGTCAGCCGCGAGGGCAGCAGCCCGACCGTCTCACCGGTGTCTTCGGGCGGGGCCAGCTGCTCGGAGTTGACGTCGCCAACCATCTGACCGGCGGTCATTTCGGCCGCGGCGCGCGACCATTCCCGCATCAGCTCGCGCAGCGCGGCGGGGCTGGCGTCGACCAGGTCGAAGGCGGCGAAGTGGAGCCGGTCCTGGGCCGGTGTGTCGATCCCAGCCTGGTGCTCGCCGTAGAAGGGGACGCTGCCGGTGCCGTCCTCGGCTTCGGCGGTCTCGCTGCCGACGAGGTAGCCGCCGACGCCGCCGAGGCCGATCCCCGCCGCCCCGACGCCCGCCGCGCCCAGCAGTCGCCGCCGTGTCAGCTCGGTCATCGCGCTGGCGCGGTCGCCATCAGGCGGGGCTCTCGGCGGGAGCGCCCTGGCCCTGTGCCGGCGCCGTCGCCGGTCGCCGCCGCAGCCGCAAGCGGTCGGGCCAGAGGACGTAGAGCGACATAGGCACCGCGTAGAGGAGGTAGATCCCGACCTCGCCCACGGTCGGCGTCGGCTGCAGGCCGAGCATGCCGGTCAGCAGCGAGCCGGTGATGGTGCCGGGCTGGACCAGCCAGGTGAGGTCGAGCGCCTCCCCTTGCAGCGTGTTGAACCAGCCCGCCTCGTGGGCCGTGTGCAGCGAGGTTGCCAGCAGGCCGGCGGCGACGAAGACGAGGATCAGGCCGGTGAAGCGGAAGAAGCGGTTGAGGTTGATCCGCACGCCGCCGCGGTAGAGGCCGACGCCGATCACGATCGCCAGGACCAGGCCGATCACCGCGCCGGCCCCGGCGGCGGTCGTGTCGGTGGCGTCCTGGAAGGCGGCGAGCATGAAGACCGAGGTCTCGAAGCCCTCGCGCAGGACGGCGAGGAAGGCCATCGCCACCAGCGCCATCGCCGAGCCGCGCGCCAGCGCGTGCGCCGCCTCGCCTTCGAGCGCCTTTTTGATCCCGCGCGCGTTGCGGCGCATCCAGACGATCATGTAGGTGACCGCGGCGACCGCCACCAAGCCGATGACCGTCTCCAGGCCCTCCTGCTCTTTCTGCGGCAGCTGCTGGCCGACGAGCTCGAGCAGGACGGCGATCCCGAAGCAGAGGGCGACGGCGATGCCGACGCCGATCCACATCTGCTTGATCGCGTCCATGCGCCCCTCCTTGACCAGGAAGGCGGCGATGATGCCGACGATCAGCGAGGCCTCGACGCCCTCGCGCAGCGCGATGACAAGTGTGGGGATCATTCCTGCGGGTGCTCCTTCGATCGCCCCCTAGCCCAGGGGACCCTAATTAGGTTTCCCTAATCGAGGTTCAAAAACCTAGCACGCCGCTAGGCTTTACGTCGTCGGTCGGGAGCCAGGGCTCGTCCCACTGGCAGACGCCGCGGGTCAGCTTCTCCGCCTCTTTCGGCCCCCAGGTGCCGGGCTCGTAGCTGTGGACCGGGCCGGGTTCGTCGAGCAGCGGCTGCACGATTCGCCAGGTCTCTTCGATCGCGTCCTGGCGGGTGAAGAGCTGGTGGCGGCCGGAGATCGCGTCGCCGAGCAGGCGCTCGTAGGGCTCCGGCTCCTCGCCGGGAACCTTCTCGAAGAGCACCGCGAGGTCGGCGGGCTCGAAGGCCTCCACTCCGGCTTCCTTGGCAAAGAGGCGCATGCGGGCGCCGGGCACCGGCTCGATCCGCACCGTCATCCGGTTCGGGTCCGGCCGCTTGCCCGCCCCGACGCCGAGCGGCGGCGGGCGTTTGAAGACGACGCTGACCTCGCTCGACTTGGCCGGCATGCACTTGCCGGCGCGGATGAAGAAGGGGACGCCGTGCCAGCGCCAGTTGTCGACCGCCAGCTCGACCGCGGCGAAGGTCTCGGTGGTCGAGTCGGGCGCCACGTCCTCGACCTCGAGGAAGCCCTCGTACTGGCCGCGCACGTAGCGCTCGGGGTCCGCCGTGCGCACCGCCTTGAAGAATTCGAGCTTCTTGTCGCGGACCGAGTCGTAGTGGTTGCCGGTCGGCGGCCCCATGCCGACCAGCGCCAGCACCTGCAGGGCATGGTTCTGGATCACGTCGCGCATCGCCCCGACCGCGTCGTAGAAGCGGCCGCGGTCGTCGACGCCGAAGTCCTCGGCGATCGTCATCTGCACGTGTGAGACGTGCTGGCGGTTCCAGACCGGCTCGAGGACCGAGTTGGCGAAGCGCAGGTAGGTGATGTCCATCACCGGCTCCTTGCCGAGGTAATGGTCGATGCGCAGGATCTGGTCCTCGTCGAGCGCTTCGCAGAGTTCGGCGTTGAGCTCGCGCGCCGACTCGAGGTCGTGGCCGAAGGGCTTCTCGATCACCACGTGGGCGTTCTCGGTCAGGCCGGCGGCGGCAAGCCCGTGCACGACCGTGGCGAAGAGCGAGGGCGGGATCTCGAGGTAGAAGACCGGGCGCTTTGCCTCGCCTATCGCCTTCGCCACCTGCTCGAAGGTGGAGGCTTCGGCGTAGTCGCCCTGGATGTAGCTGAGCCGCCCGGCGAGGCGGGAGAGCACGTCCCGGTCGGGGTCTTTGACCGTTTTCGTCACCGCTTCGCGGGCGTGCTCTCGCAGCTGCTCGGTCGTCCAGTCGTCGATCGCGACGCCGACGATCGGGCAGTCCAGCAGGCTCCGTGCCTCGAGCCGGTAGAGCGCCCGGAAGGTCATCTTCTTCGCCAGGTCGCCACTGATGCCGAAAATCGTCAGCACGTCCGCCTTGGTGTCGACGTGCTTGGCCTCGGACTTCCGCATGCGCTGGGCAGGCTACCCGTTGGCCGGGTGGTCACACACCGCCGTCGCCCCGCTCGCATAGGGTTAGGCCATGGAGCTGGGAATGGTCGGCCTCGGCCGCATGGGGGCCAACATGGCGCGGCGCTTGATGCGCGACGGCCATCGCATCGTCGCCTACGACGTCAACCCCGACGCGGTCGCCGAGCTGGCCGGAGAGGGCGCCGAGGGCGCCTCCTCGCTGGCGGACCTGGCGGCGAAGCTGAGCGCGCCGCGTTCAGTCTGGGTGATGGTGCCGGCCGGCGAGATCACCGAGAAGACGATCGAGGACGTGGCCGCGGTCCTCGAGCCCGGCGACGCGATCGTCGACGGCGGCAACTCCTATTACCGCGACGACATCCGCCGTGCCGAAGCGCTGCGCGAGAAAGGGGTCGATTTCGTCGATTGCGGCACCAGCGGCGGCGTCTTCGGCCTCGAGCGCGGCTACTGCCTGATGATCGGCGGGCCCGACGGCGCGGTCGAGCGGCTCGACTCGGTCTTCGCCTCGCTGGCCCCTGGGGTCGAGTCGGCGGAGCGCACGCCGGGGCGCTCGGGCGAGGTCTCAACCTCCGAGAACGGCTACCTCCACTGCGGCCCGAACGGGGCCGGCCACTTCGTCAAGATGGTCCACAACGGGATCGAGTACGGGATCATGGCCGCCTACGCCGAGGGCCTCAACATCCTCAAAAACGCCAACGCGGGCAAAGTGCAGCGCGAGGCCGATGCCGAGACCGCGCCGATGGAGCAGCCCGAGTACTACCAGTACGACCTCGACCTGCCCGAGGTGTCCGAGGTCTGGCGCCGCGGCAGCGTGATCGGCTCCTGGCTGCTCGACCTGACCGCGGCCTCGATGCAGGAATCCCCCGACCTGGCCGAGTTTGCCGGGCGCGTCTCCGATTCGGGCGAGGGCCGCTGGACTTCGATCGCGGCGATCGACGAGGGAGTGCCGGCGCCGGTGCTGACCGCCGCCCTGTATGAGCGCTTTGCCTCGCGCGGGCTCGACGACTTCGCCGACAAAGTGCTCTCGGCGATGCGCAAGCAGTTCGGTGGCCACGACGAGAAGTCTTCCTAGGAGGGGTCTTGTGGGAATCGAGCTCGAGGTAGTGGCCGACGAAAAGGCGGCGGCTCGCCGTGCCGCCGAGCTGATCGCCGCGATCGGGGCCGAGGCCGTCGCCGAGCGCAACATCTTCTCGCTGGCGATGAGCGGCGGCCGCACCCCCTGGGCGATGCTGGCGATGCTCGGCGAAGAGGAGCAGATGTCCTGGGACAAAACCGAGCTCTTCCAGGTCGACGAGCGGATCGCCTCGCCCGGCAGCGAGGACCGCAACCTCACCCACATGGTGCTTGGCCTCTCGATGGATCACCAGGCGACCCTGCGGCCGATGCCCGTCACCCAGCGCAACCTCGACCAAGCCGCTCGCGATTACGAAAACACCCTGCCGGCGCCGCTCGACTGCGTCCACCTCGGCCTCGGCCCGGACGGCCACACCGCCTCGCTGGTCCCCGGCGACCCGGTGCTCGAGGTCAGCGATCGCCGCGTCGCCCTCACCGAGACCGCCTACCAGGGCCACAACCGCATGACCCTCACCTATCCCGCCCTTGCGGAAGCCCGCCAGGTCGTCTGGCTGGTCACCGGCCCGAAAAAGGTCGAGGCGCTGCAGAAGCTGCTCGCCGGCGACACCTCGATCCCCGCCGGCCGGGTCGAGAACCCGCGGATGACGGTGATCGCCGACGAAGCCGCGGCGCCTTAGCTTGCGACGATAGGGCGCGTTAGCGAATTCGCTAACATATTCGCGTGAGTCCGAGCGCGACAAAGCTCCAGGAAATCCTTGCGGGGAGTGGGCTGAGCCAGGCCGAGCTGGCTCGTCGCGCTGGCTTGCCCCGCTCTGTCGTCAACGCGTATTTGAAGGGGAGCAGAGAGCCGGGCGCTGACGCTCTGGCTCGGCTTGCGGCGGCGGGGGGCATGGAACTGCGCCTGGCGCCTCGCCGGCCGCCGGTGGATCCCGAGCGGGCGGGCAAGATCCTCGTCCAAGTCTTGGAGCTCGCCGAGGCGCTTCCGTTTAGGCCCCGGGCCGAGCTCGACTATCCCTCTCTTTCCGATCGCCTTGCGCCACACGGAGCGAGTTCGTGAGCGAGCTCGTCGAGAAGCTCTTCGCTATTCACGACTCCTTGGCCAAGGCCAGCATCCCGCATGCTTTCGGCGGCGCGATCGCACTTGCCTATTGCGTCGAGGAGCCGCGAGGAACTCGCGATCTCGACGTCAACATCTTCGTCGACGCTGGTAAGGCGAAGGCCACACTCGCTTGCCTGCCGGCAGGAGTGAGGGTCCGCAAGGCGGATGTCGCCAAGGTCGAACGAGATGGGCAGGCTCGGCTCGATTGGGACGGCACGCCGATCGACGTTTTCCTCAACAACGTGCCACTGCACGAGGCCGTTGCCGGCGCGGTGGTGTGGGTGCCCCTCGAAGACCGGCAGGTGCCGGTGCTCGATTGCGCCTCGCTCGCGATCTTCAAGGCCTTCTTCGATCGCACCAAGGATTGGGCGGACATGGAGGCGATCGCCGTGGCGACGCCGGAGGACATCGATATTGCCGCGGCGACGATCTCCGAGCTCGTCGGTCTGGACGATCCGGCGGTGAAGCGGCTGGAGAGCCTGATCCCACTCGACGTGGGATCAGGCCGAGGGGCTCGGGGCTAAGCCGTCTCCAGCGAGACGGTGTGGTTGGCGACGATCATGCCCTCGGGGTCCCACTGGCGCTTGACCTCGGCGAGGCGGGCGCAGGTGTCGGCGGGGAGGATCGCGTCGACGTCGCAGGGACGCTCGGTGAAGTTGTAGTAGGAGCCCTCGCCGGCCCAGGGCTGCATCGCCTCCTCGATCTTCCGCAGGTGGGCGGGGATCGCCTCACCCAGCTCTGGGGTCATCGGCATGCCGACGCTGTACATGACGAAGTCGGTGTCGAGGTGGGTTAGGGCGCCGCCGTTGGGATCGGGGCGGCCGAGCGCGCCGCCGATGTGCCGCAGCTCGCTGAGCAGCAGCGGCGAGCCCGAGCCGGGGCCGGCAACCCCGGCGAAGGCCTCGATCGCCTCGTCGGGCAGCTCGCGGATCGTCATTCCCTCGCCCAGGCCCGGCACCGGGTTCTCCGGGTCCATGTGGATGCGGCAGAGGCCCTCGGCGGGGATCTGGCTCCAGGTGTCCATGATCGTCTCGCCCAGCTCGCGCAGCGGCGCGACGATCGCTTCGCCCTCCTCTTGGCTGCCGATGCAGGCGCCGTCGATCGTCAGCAGCGGGCGGCCGCGGATCGGCTCGGGCACGTCGGGGATCGGCGGCGGCGTGACGAAGCGGACGACCGAGGTCACGCTGTCGGGGACACCGGCGGCCCAGTCGCGGTAGGAGCGCACCGCCTCGGCGCCGAGCTCGGCCGGGAAGACGAGGGCGCCGGCGTAGATCTCGCCGATCGGGATCAGGTTCAGGTGCAGGGCCGAGACGAGGGCGTAGCCGCCGCCACCGCCGCGCAGGGCCCAGAAGAGGTCGGGCTCGTTCTCGGCGTCGACGGTGCGCTGCTCGCCGTCGGCGCTGACCAGCTCGATCGCGCGCACGCGATTGCAGGCGAAGCCGTAGTGGCGGCCGAGCCAGCTGAGGCCGCCGCCGAGGGTGAAGCCGGTCACGCCGACGTCGGGCGAGGAGCCCGGCATCGAGCAGAGGTTGTGTTTCTGCGCGGCGGCGCTGAGCTCGGCGACGAGCACGCCCGCCTCGACCCGTGCGGTTTGCGCGTCGGCATCGACCTCGATCCCGCGCATCCGCTCGGTCTTGACCAGGATCGCTCCCTCGAGCGAGCCCGCCAGGCCGAAGGCGCCGTGCCCGGTTCCCTGGCCAGCGACGCGCAGGCCGTTCTCGGCGGCGAAGCGGATCGTCTTGGCGATGTCATCGCCGCTCTCGACGAAGGCAACCGCCTCGGGGCGTTGGTCGGCGGCGAGGTTCCAGGCGAGGCGCGCCTCGTCCCAATCGGAGTCGTTGGGGGTGGCAACGCGGCCGGCGATCGCCAGCCCGGTGAAGTCACTCATCTCGATCCTTTCTCGATCAGCTCAACGTCAAGCGTTCGACGGTGCTCCCGGCCCCAACCAGCACCGCGCTCACCATATCCGGCGGAAAGAGGCCGTGGGCGGCGACGCCGGGCTCGGCCTCGAGCCGCGCTGCGAGCCTGGCCGGATCGCCAATTTCGCCGCTGTAGTCGGCGATCACGCCTTGATCGGGGCTGGTGGGCGCATCGCGCAGGGCGACATCCGGACCGAGCCGCTCCAGGGTCGAGGCGATGCCGAAGGCGAAGAGCTCCAGGGGCACCGGCGCGCTGAGTGCGTCGACCGGCTTGCTCGAGTCGGCGATGACGACGAAGCGCTCGGCGGCCGCGGCGACGATCTTCTCGCGCAGGTGGGCGCCGCCACCCCCCTTGACCAGCCAGCCGTCCGGCGTCACCTGGTCGGTGCCGTCGATCGCGATGTCGAGCCGCGCCAGCTGGCTGAACTCCTCGACCGGGATGCCCAGCTCGCGAGCCTGCTGCTCGGTCGCGACCGAGGTCGCGACGCAGCGGATCCCGCTCAGCCCTCGCGCCGCGAGCGCGGGGAGGAGGAAGGCGACGGTAGACCCCGTGCCGAGGCCCACGGTCATCCCGTCCTCGACCAGCCCCGCCGCGGCCTCCGCCGCCAGGCGCTTCTCCGCGTCCGCCTCGCCCACGGCGCGCCACTCTATCCCGCCCCCAGGCGGCTGACTTCGCCTTTTTTGGCGCATAGGGACCATAAAAGGCGAAGTCAGCCGCCTGGGAATTTATGCTCGCCGATGGATGGACGCGCGGGTTTGGATCAGCGGGCCGGGCGGCGAGGCGCCGCGGTCGGTGGCGCTCGGGGCGGAGCGCACCGTCGTCGGACGGGACCCCGAGGCGGCGATTCAAATCGAGGACGAGGCGGTGTCCTGGAATCACCTCGAGATCGAGAACCGGGGCGGGGTGCTGATGGCGACCGACCTCGACAGCCGCAACGGGACGGCGCTGAACGGCGAGCCGCTGGACCGGCCGCGACGCCTGCGCGACGGCGACACCCTGCTCGTCGGCAACCACCGGCTCGAAGTCTCCGACCCCGTGCCGGGTCGGGCCGGCGGCACGGTCGCCGCGACCGGCGGCGCCGTCTCGCTCAACGAAGAGGAGCGCGCCACCGCCGCGGCCCTGGTCGCCCCCTATCGCAACGAGGGCGCATTTGCCGGCCGTCCCGCCACCCGGGCCGAGATCGCGGCGGAGCTGCACGTCAGCGAGCGCACCGCCCAGCGCCGCCTCGACGCGCTGGCGACGAAGCTCGGGGTCCCTGGAGGAGCTGGCCGCGACCGGCCGCGCCAGATTGCTTCCCGCATCCTCGAATTGGGCCTCGACCGCTAACTGCCCGCCGGCCCATGGGTTTCGTGGCTCGGACCGCGCCAAACGTGGCCCGGTCGGTGACTCGAGTGTCGTTTTCGCACACGCCTGGGAGGCGGAGCATCGGTTGTGCAATCGCAACCCACCCGAAAGGGGAGTCCAATGCTCAACCGTTCGATCAAATTCCTGCTCACCGTTCTTGCCCTGGCTCTGCTGCCGGCAGCGGGCGCCGCCGCTGCCGGACACTCGGGCGCCGTCGTCTTCTCGCGGGCGATCACGACCGTCGAAGAAACGAAAGGCGGCAAAGTCGAAAAAACCGAAGGCGGTCTCTACGCAGCCCGCGACGGGCGCCTCAACCAGCTCACCGAAGATCCCACCGACGTCGAACCCGACTTCTCCGCCGACGGGCGCAAGATCGCCTTCGTCCGCGGCGGCGACGTCTGGTCGATGCGGGCCGACGGCACCGGCCAGCACAAGCTGACCGCCGGGCCGGAGGCCGACAGCCGCCCGCAGTTCGACCCTGAGGGCCACTACGTCGTCTTCACCCGCGCCGCGACCGAAGGCGGTTCGCGTGACCTCTACCGCGTCAACCTCGGTGGGGTGGCCCGGCCTCTGGTGACCAGCCCGGGTGACGAGCACGAAGCCTCGTTCTCGCCCGACGGCAAGACGATCGTCTTCGTTCGCGGCGTCGCCGAGACCGGCGGCGGCGTGGCCGACGACATCTACTCGGTGCGTCCTTCCGGGGCCGGCCTGGCCCGGCTGACCAAGACCGGTCGGATCGACGAGTTCTCGCCCCGCTACTTCGAGGGCGGCATCGTCTTCAGCCGCGGCCAGAGCGGCGAAGGGCCAGGCGCCTACGCCGACATCTTCACCATGCGCCGCAACGGCACCAAGGTGAAGGTTCTGGTCGCCGGTGCCGGTTCCGCCTTCGTCGAAGACGTGGCCCCGGCCGCGGGGACGCTGCTCTTCCGCCGTGACCGCGGCCTCTGGGTGAAGAAGATCGGCCCCGGCCGCGCCCACAAGTTGAGCGAAGTCGCCGATAACTCGAGGACCAACTCGGTCTTCTCCTCCGATGGCCGCAAGGTCGCCGCCTTCATCGCCAGCAAAGAAGCGGAGACCCTCTCGGCGATCGACGTCGCCAGCCGCCGCAGCTCGCAGCTCGCCGAAGGCTTCGCGCTGGAAAGCGGCTCGACCGCGACGACGATCGGGTCGGTGATGACCTGGCAGCCGGTGCGGCGCTGAGCCCCATCCGGTTCTCCGGGGGGCTCGCATGGACTCCCCCCGGCTCCAGCGCGAAGGGCCCGTTCCTCACGGAGCGGGCCCTTCGTCGTTTTGCGGCGATATAACCGCTGGGTGGGAGAACCTTCGATTGGCTCGACCCTCGCCGGCTACCGGATCGACGCGCTGATCGCCCGCGGCGGCATGGGCGTCGTCTACCGGGCGACGCAGCTCGCCCTCGACCGGCCCGTGGCGCTGAAGGTGATCGCGCACGAGCTCGCCGGCGACGAGAAGTTCCGCAGCCGCTTCCTCGGCGAGTCGCGCCTCGCCGCCCGGCTGGAGCACCCCGCCGTGGTGCCCGTCTACGACGCCCGCGAGGAGGACGGTGAGCTGATCGTCGCGATGCGCCTGGTCGAGGGCGGCGACCTGCGCAAACTGATCGACCGCGAGGGGCCGCTGGAGCCCGAGCGCGCGATCCGCCTGCTCGGCCAGGTCGCCGAAGCGCTCGACGCCGCCCACGCCGCCGGCATCGTCCACCGCGACGTCAAGCCGCACAACGTCCTGATTGAGGGCGAGCGCGCCTACCTGTCCGACTTCGGCCTCGCCAAGGCCTACGCGGAGACCGGCTCGGGCGCCGGCGCCTCCGTCGTCGGCACGGTCGAATACATGGCGCCGGAGCAGTGGCGCGGCGAGCGGGTAGGCCCGCCCGCGGACGTCTACGCGCTCGGTTGCGTGCTGTACGAGGCGCTGACCGGGGTCGTCCCCTACGCGCGCAAGGAATCCGGCGCCGAGCCGGAGCTGCCGCGCGGGATCGAGGCCGTGATCGAACGGGCGGTCTCCAAGGACCCGGCCGAGCGCTATCCCACAGCGGGGGCGCTGGTCGAAGCCGCCCGCGAGCGCCAGGGGGCGACCCCCGCCGCGACCCTGGTGCTCAGCGAGCGACCCGAGAAGCCGACCGTGCGCCTGGGCGGGGAGCCCTCCGGGGACGTGGGGCTGAGTCGTTGGCGGCGTCTCTTCGCCGGTGGCTTGCTGCTCTGGCTCATCTCTGGATTCGTCGTCACCGCGGTTCTCGTCGGCATCGCGATCTTCAAGCTCGACACCGGCGAAAGCGTCTCGGTCTCCGCCCCGATCGCGGTCGCCGAGCCGCCGCTGCGGCTGGCGGTGGGGCCGAGGACCGTCTGGGTGACGAGCGCGACGGGCGGGACCCTCTCCGGGGTCGACGCCGAAGCCCAGCGGGTGACGTCGAAACTACGGGTCGGCAAGGGCGTCTCGGGGGTGACGATCGGCGACGGCTCGGTCTGGGTCTCGAACCCGCGCACCGGCAAGGTGCTGAGGGTCGATCCGGAGCGGGGCGTGACCGGCGAAGTTTCGGTCGGCGGCAGCCCGGGCGCGATCGTCTCCGGCGGCGGGCGGATCTGGGTCGCCGACGAGGACGGCGCCGGCGTCACGGCGATCGACGCCAAGAGCGAGCGCGTGATCAGGCGAGGCCTCGCGCCCCATGCCGCGCCGCTGCGTCTCGCGACCGGCGCCGGCGGCCTCTGGGTGAGCAGCGCCTCGACCGGCACCGTGCGCCGCATCGACCTGGGCACGATGGCCGCGGGCTCCCCGATCCCCGCCGGCCGCGGCCCCGCCGGGGTGACGGTCGGCAACGGCCTGGTCTGGGTCGCCAACAGCCGCGGCGGCACGGTCAGCCGCGTCGACCCCTCCCTCCACACGGTCATCGGCGCCCCGATCCCCGTCGGCGCCCGCCCGGGTGGCATCGATGCCGGCACCGAAACCGTCTGGGTCGCCAGCACCGCCGAAGCAACCGTCAGCCGTCTCGACATCACCACCGGCGACCGCGTCGGCGACCCGATCCGCGTCCCCCTCGACCCCGGCGCCGTAGCCGTGGGCTCGGAGGCCGTGTGGGTGGCAAGCAACCACGACGGCACGGTCACCCGCCTCGAACCCTAACCTGAGCCGATCTCAGGAGGGGTGAAACGTCTTCTGCTTTTTCGGCAATTCCTCGCGGCGCCAGCCAGCGACTCTCCACCGAAAAAGTTAAGTGGAACCCCTCCTGAGATCGGCTCTCGCCTAGGATCGACCAAGTGACCCGCGACGACATCGACCAGCTCGCGATCAACACGATCCGCACCCTGTCGATCGACGCGATCCAGAAGGCCAACTCGGGCCACCCGGGCACGCCAATGGCGCTGGCGCCCCTCGCTTACACGCTCTGGCAGCGCTTCCTCCGCTTCGACCCCGCCGATCCGATCTGGCCCGGCCGCGACCGCTTCGTGCTCTCCGCGGGCCACGCCTCGATGCTGCTCTACTCGCTGCTCCACCTGGCCGGGGTGAAGGCGGTCGACCCCAAGTACGAGGTGGTCGGCGACCCGGCCGTCTCGCTCGCCGACATCGAAAGCTTCCGCCAGCTCGATTCGCGCGCCCCCGGCCACCCCGAGTACCGCTGGACCTCCGGCGTCGAGACCACGACCGGCCCGCTCGGCCAGGGCGTCGCCACCTCGGTCGGCATGGCGATCGCCGCCAAGTGGCAGGGCGCTCGCTACAACCGGCCCGGCTTCGACCTCTTCGACTTCGACGTCTACGCGATCGCCGGCGACGGTTGCCTGATGGAGGGCGTCTCCAGCGAAGCGGCCTCGATCGCCGGCCACTTGAAGCTCGACAACCTCTGCTGGATCTACGACAACAACCACATCACGATCGACGGCAAAACCCAGATCACTTACGACGACGACGTCGCCGCCCGCTTCATGGGCTACGGCTGGAACGTCACCCGGGTCGGCGACGCCAACGACACCGACCTGATCGCCACCGCCTTCGAGGAGTTCAAGGGCGAGGAAGGGCGGCCGACGCTGATCGTCGTCGACAGTCACATCGGCTGGGGCGCGCCGCACAAGGTCGACACGCCGGAGGCTCACGGCGAGCCGCTGGGCGAGGAGGAGGTCCGCGAGACCAAGCGGGCCTACGGCTGGCCCGAGGACGCCCAGTTCCTCGTCCCCGGCGGCGTGCGCGAGCGCTTCGCCGAGGGTGTCGGCAAGCGCGGTGCCGACCTCAGCGCAGCCTGGAAGCAGTCCTTCGAGCGCTACGCGGGGGAGAACGGCGGCCTCGCCGCCGAGATCGACGCCCAGCAGAAGCGCCAGCTGCCCGCCGGCTGGGACGCCGATATCCCAAGCTTCGAGGCCGACGAGAAGGGGATCGCGACGCGCAAGGCCTCGCAGCAGGTTGAGAACGCGATCGGGGCGCGGCTGCCCTGGCTGCTGGCCGGCTCGGCCGACCTCACCGACTCGACCTCGGTCCGCCTCTCCTTCGACGGCGCGGAGGACTTCGAGCCCGGCGCCTACGGCGGCCGCCAGCTCCACTTCGGCATCCGCGAGCACGAGTCGGCGGCGATCTGCAACGGCCTCTCGCTCTCCAAGCTGCGACCGCTCTGGTCGACCTACCTGACCTTCTCCGACTACGCCCGGCCGGCGATCCGGCTCTCCTCGCTGATGGAGCTGCCGGTGATCCACGTCTTCACCCACGACTCGATCGGCCTCGGCGAGGACGGGCCGACCCACCAGCCGGTCGAGCAGCTCGCCTCGCTGCGGGCGATTCCCGGCCTCGACGTGATTCGCCCAGCCGACGCCAACGAGGTCGCCGAGGCCTGGCGGGTGGCGATCGACCGCCACCACCAGCCCGTCGCCCTGGTTCTGACCCGCCAGAACGTGCCGGTCCTCGACCGCTCCAGGTACGCCTCGGCGGAGGGCCTGCGCCGGGGCGGCTACGTGCTCGCCGACCCCGAGGACGGCGACCCCGAGGTGATCCTGATCGCCACCGGCAGCGAGGTGGCGCTGGCGCTCGCCGCCCATGAGGAGCTGCTCGGCGAGGGCGTTCGCTCGCGGGTCGTCAGCCTGCCGAGCTGGGAGCTCTTCGACCGCCAGGACCAGTCCTACCGCGACGAGGTGCTGCCGCCGCGCGTCACCGCCAGGGTCTCGGTCGAGGAGGCCTCGACGATCGGCTGGGATCGCTACGTTGGGTTTGGCGGTACCAAGGTCGGGATGCACACCTTCGGCACCTCGGCGCCGCTGAAAGACGTTCAAACCAAGTTCGGCTTCACCCCCGACAAGGTGGCCGAAGCCGCAAAGGAGCTGCTCTCATGAAGCCGACCCAGAAGCTGCACGACATGGGCCAGAGCCTCTGGCTCGACAACATCACCCGCACGATGCTGGCCGACGGCACCTTGCAGGGCTACATCGAGGGGCTCTCGGTCACCGGCCTCACCTCCAACCCGACGATCTTCGACAAGGCGATCTCCAGCGGCGATGCCTACGACGAGCAGATCGCCGAGCTCAGCGGCAGCGCGGTTCCCGAGCAGGGGATCGGCGCCACCCCAACCGAGCGCATCTTCTTCGAGCTGGCGCTCGCCGACCTGCGCGACGCCACCGACCTCTTCAAGCCCGTTCACGGGCGCACCGCTGGCGTCGACGGCTTCTGCTCGCTCGAGGTCTCGCCGCTGATCGCCGACGACGCCGCGGCGACGATCGAGGAGGCGGCCGCCCTGCACGCCAAGGGCGAGCGCGACAACCTCTACATCAAGATTCCCGGCACCGAGGCCGGCCTCACCGCGATCGAGGAGTCGATCTTCGCCGGCATCCCGATCAACGTCACCCTGCTCTTCGACGCCGAGCAGTACCTGGCGGCCGCGGACGCCTACATGAAGGGGATCGAACGGCGGATCGAGGCCGGGCGCAGCGCCGACGTCGCCTCGGTCGCCTCGATCTTCATGAGCCGCTGGGACGTCGCGGTGACCGGCAAGGTGCCGGACGAGCTGCACAACCGGCTCGGCCTCGCGATCGGCTTCCAGGCCTACCGTGCCTACCGCGAGCTGCTCGACTCGCCGCGCATGCAGCGGCTGATGAACGAGGGCGCCCGCCCACAGCGCCTGCTCTGGGCCAGCACCGGCACCAAGGACCCCGACGCCTCCGACACCCTCTACATCGAGGGCTTCGCCTCGCCCTTCACGGTCAACACGATGCCCGAGCCGACCCTCAACGCCTTCGCCGACCACGGCGAGGTCGGCGAGCTGGTCCCGGCCGACGGCGGCGACTGCGAGCAAGTGCTGGCCCGGTTCGGCGAGGCGGGCATCGACGTCGCCGCGCTCGCCAAGCAGCTGCAGGAGGAGGGCAAGGACGCCTTCGCCAAGTCGTGGGACGAGATGCTGAAGACGATCGAGTCGCAGGTGGGGGCCACCGCGTGAATCCTCGTTCCGCTGTTCCCTTTCCGCACATGACGGAGCGAAGGAACAGCGGAAGTGAGTGAGTTGCGGGATCTGCCGGCCTGGGGAGCGCTGGAGAAGCACTTCGCCGAGATCGAGGGGCGGCACCTGCGCGATCTCTTCGCCGCCGATCCCCAGCGCGGCGAGCGCCTGGTCGCCGGCGGGGCGGGCCTCCACCTCGACTTCTCCAAGAACCGGATCACCGACGAGACGGTGATGCTGCTCGGCCAGCTGGCGCGCGAGCGCGGGGTGGAGGAGCGCCGCGAAGCGATGTTCGCCGGGGAGCACATCAACGTCTCGGAGGACCGCGCCGTCCTCCACGTCGCCCTGCGCATGCCGCGCGGGCGCTCGCTGGTCGTCGACGGCGTCGACGTGGTCAAGGAGGTGCACGAGACGCTCGACCGGATGGCGGCCTTCGTCGAGCGCGTCCACTCCGGCGAGTGGAGGGGCCACACGGGCAAGCCGATCCGCAACGTCGTCAACGTCGGCATCGGCGGCTCCGACCTCGGCCCGGTGATGGCCTACGAGGCGCTGCGTCATTACTCGCGCCGCGAGATGACTTTCCGCTTCGTCTCCAACGTCGACGGCACCGACTTCGCCGAGTCCACGGGCGACCTCGACCCCGAGGAGACGCTCTTCGTCATCTCCTCGAAGACCTTCACCACGCTGGAGACGATGACCAACGCCCGCACCGCGCGCGAGTGGTCCCTGGCTGGGCTCGGCGGCGACGAGGCCGCTGTCGCCAAGCACTTCGTCGCCGTCTCAACCAACGCCGAGGAGGTCTCCAAGTTCGGCATCGACACCGACAACATGTTCGGCTTCTGGGAATGGGTCGGCGGCCGCTACTCGATGGACTCGGCGATCGGCCTCTCGACCATGCTGGCGATCGGCCCGGCCCGCTTCGAGGAGATGCTGGCCGGCTTCCACGCGATGGACGAGCATTTCCGCACCGCCCCGGCGGCCGAGAACCTGCCGATGCTGATGGGACTGCTCAGCGTCTGGTACGTCGATTTCTTCGGCGCCCAGACCTGCGGCGTCTTCCCCTACGACCAGTACCTGCACCGCTTTCCCGCCTACCTGCAGCAGCTGGCGATGGAGTCAAACGGCAAGCACGTGACGCTCGACGGCGCCCGCGTCGACTACGACACCGGCGCGATCTTCTGGGGCGAGCCCGGCACCAACGGCCAGCACTCCTTCTACCAGCTGATCCACCAGGGCACGCGCCTGATCCCCTGTGACTTCATCGGTTTCTTCCACTCCAACAACCCGCTCGGCAACCACCACGACCTGCTGATGTCCAACGTCTTCGCGCAGAGCGAGGCGCTCGCCTTCGGCAAGACGGCCGAGCAGGTGCGCGAGGAGGGCACGCCCGAGCAGGTCGTCCCGCACCGGGTGATGGAGGGCAACCGCCCCTCGAACACGATCCTCGCCGAGCGGCTCGACCCGCACACGCTGGGCACCCTGGTCGCCCTCTACGAGCACAGCGTCTTCACCCAGGGCGCGATCTGGGGCATCGACTCCTTCGACCAGTGGGGCGTCGAGCTGGGCAAGGCCCTGGCGGTGGCGATCATCCCCGAGCTGCAGGCCGGCGAGGAGCCGCAGCTGCGCCACGACAGCTCGACCAACGCGCTGATCCGCCGCTACCGCAGCGCCCGCCGCGGGGAGTAGGGTCGTCCACATGCACGCGCTCGACCCGCTCCCCCTGGCGGCGTCGGCGTCGAACCTGCTCGCCGCCCGCGAGCAGATGGCCTTCACCCTCGGCTTCCACATCGTCCTCTCCTGCCTCGGTGTCGCCCTGCCGGCGACGATCCTGCTCGCCAACTACATCGGGCTGAAACGCCGGGACGCGGACGCGATGGAGCTGGCCCGGCGCTGGTCGAAGGCGATGGCGGTGACCTTCGCCGTCGGCGCCGTCACCGGCACCGTGCTCAGCTTCGAGTTCGGCCTGCTCTGGCCGCACTTCATGGACCGCTTCGGCGCCGCCTTCGGCATCGCCTTCGCGATCGAGGGCATCTTCTTCTTCATCGAGGCGATCTTCCTCGCGGTCTACATCTACGGCTGGAAGCGGCTTGGCGGATGGGCCCACTTCTGGTCGGGGGTGCCGATGGTGATCACCGGGATCGGCGGCGCCTTCTCCGTCGTCGCCGCCAACGCCTGGATGAACCAGCCGCAGGGCTTCGTCCTCGACGCCGCGGGCAAGGTGGTTCAGGTCGACCCGGGCGACGTGCTCTTCAACCCGGCGACCGGCTACGAGGTGCCGCACATGATCCTCGCCGCCTACATGGTGGTCGGCTTCCTCGTCGCCTCGATCTACGCGGTGGGGATGCTGAAGGGGCGGCGCGACCGGCTGCACCGGCTCGGCCTGCTGATCCCGCTGGCAATCGCCTGCATCGCCACACCGGTCCAGCTCTTCGTCGGCGACACCGCGGCGCGCGAAGTCGCCGACCACCAGCCGGCCAAGTTCGCCGGCATGGAGTGCATCCAGGAAACCGGCACCCACCAGACCGAGTACGTCGGCGGCATCTGCACCAGTAGCGGGGTCAAGGGCGCGATCCCGATCCCCGACCTCGACTCCTTCCTGGTCGGCTTCAGCGCCGACACCAAGGTCACCGGCCTCGCCAACATCCCGGTCGACGAGCGGCCGCCCGCCAACACGCTGCTGCACCTCGCCTTCGACGGCATGGTCGGGATCGGCAGCGCCCTGCTCCTGCTCGCCGCCTGGCTCGCCTTCTCCTGGTGGCGCAGGCGGGACATCCCCCGCACCCCATGGTTCCTGCGCGCGGTCGCGCTCTCGGGCGGGGGCGCGATCCTGGCGCTCTGGGCGGGCTGGATCGTCACCGAGGTCGGCCGCCAGCCCTGGATCGTGCAGGGCTACATGCGCACGGAGGAAGCCGTCACCGAAGCCAAGGGGATCTGGTTCAGCTTCGCCCTCGTCCTCCTGCTCTACGCCGCGATCGGCACGATCGCGATCAAGGTCCTGAGGGCGATGTCGCGCCGCTGGCGCGAGGGCGGGGCGGAGGCGGAGGGCTCGACCCCCTACGCGCCGCCGGCGGAGGCGAGCCGGTGACCCGCGCCGACGTCTGCGCCGTGATCCTCTGGGTCGGCGCCACCTTCTACGCGCTCTTCGGCGGGGCCGATTTCGGCGGCGGCTTCTGGGACCTCGTCGCGGGCGGGGCGGAGCGGGGAGAGCAGCCCCGCGCCTTGATCCAGCGCTCGCTGACCCCGGTCTGGGAGGCCAATCATGTCTGGTTGATCTTCATCCTCGTCGTCCTCTGGACCGCCTTCCCGCCGGCCTTCAGCGCCGTCATGACCACCCTCTACGTGCCGATCGCCCTGGCCGCCGTCGGCATCGTCCTGCGTGGCTCCGGCTTCGCCTTCCGCAAGTCGATCGAGGGCCTCTCGGGGCGCCGTGCCGCCGGTGCCACCTTCGCGATCTCATCGCTGCTGACGCCGTTCTTCATGGGTGCGGTCGTCGGCGCGATTGCGTCCGGGAACGTCCCCGGTGGCGGCAGCGGGGACCCCTTCTCGAGCTGGCTGCAGCCGCTGCCACTGCTGACCGGGGCGATGTTCGTCGCCAGCGGCGCCTACCTCGCCGCGGTCTTCCTGATCGCCGACGCCCACCGGGCCGGCGAGCGGGAGCTGCGCGGCTATTTTGCCCGCCGGGCCCTCGCCGCCGCGGCGGTCGCGGGCGTCGCCGCGGCCTTCGGCCTGATCGAGCTGCACGCCGAAGCCCGCTACATCTTCGACCGCCTCACCGGCCAGGGCCTGCCCCTGGTGATCCTCTCCGCGCTCTGCGGCATCGGCGTCCTCGCCGCCCTCCTCTCGGTCGCCCGCCGCCCGGAGGCGAAGCCATCCTCGTCCCTGCGCCCGCTCGCCGCCGGTGCGGTGGTCACGGTGATCTGGGGCTGGGGCGTCGCCCAGTTCCCCTACCTGCTGCCGACCTCGCTGAAGATCGCCCAGTCCGCCGCCCCCCCGGACACCCTCGCCACCGTGATCGTCGTCTTCCTCGTCGCCGCGATCCTGGTTCTCCCATCGTTGGCTCTTCTCTACTGGCTTTCCCAGAAGGAAATGTTGGGCGAGTAACGGCGTGGATGTCACTTCAGGCATCCGCGCTGTCCTCTTCGACATCGACGGGACGATCCTGGTCACCGGCGGCGCCGGCGGCGTCGCCTGGCAGCGGGCTTTCGAGGAGCTGCATGGGGTCGAAGCCAACGTCGCCGCGCACACCGACGCCGGCATGACCGATCCGGAGATCGCGGCGATCGTCTTCCGCGAGGTGATCGGGCGCGAGGGCTCGGCCGAAGAGCGGTCGAGGGCGATCGGGGCCTACCTCAAGCACCTGCCGGCGGCGGTCGCGGAGTCGCCTGGCTACCGGGTCATGCCCGGCATCGAGGAGCTGCTCGAGCGCTTGATCGACGCCGGGACGCTGCTCGGCCTGGTCACCGGCAACATCGAGGCGGCGGCCCACATCAAGCTCGCCCGCGCCGGGCTCAACCGCTTCTTCAGCTTCGGCGGCTACGGCTCTGACTCGGCCGATCGCACCGAGGTCACCAAGGCGGCGCTCAGCCGCGGCTCCCTGGTCTCCGGCGGGACGCTGGCCGGCGGGGCCTGCATCGCGGTTGGCGACACCCCGCGCGACGTCAAGGCCGGTCATGGCGCCGGCGTCGCGGTGGCCGGGGTCGCCACCGGCAGCTACAGCGTCGAGCAACTGCGCGGCGCCGGCGCCGATTTCGCTTTGGAGACGGTGCAGAGAAGCTTTCCGCTGTAAGCTGGAAAGCGGTCCCAAGCTGTTGCAGTGAGCCGTCGTCGAATCTGGCGCAGGGGAAGATTTGGCTCTTCGAGCACGCAGGGCATTGGGACTGTCGTTGGTTTGCTTCGGGGCGTTCCTCGCCGCGGCGCCGCTCCCCGCCGCCTCCGCCGCCGAATTCGGCATCGCCCCCGGTGGCTTCACGGTGCAGATGCTCAACGCCGAAGGCGAACCGGAGCACCGCGCGGGGGCTCATCCCGACCGGGTCTTGATCGACTTCGCGCTGGAAACGGAAGGAAGCGGAACCTCCCTCAAGGACCTCGCGATCGACATGCCGGCGGGTTTCCTGGGTAATTCCAACGCGGTCGCGCCGTGCCCGCGCCAGGCACACGAAGAAGGCGAGGAATGTTCCCCGCAAAGCCAGGTGGGGGTCGTCCGCATCGGCAGCGCGGGCGAATCGCAGCCGCTCTACGTGCTCGAAGCCGAACCCGGGCAGCCGCCGGGCTTCACCTCGAAAAGCGGCGTGGCGTTTCCCCTCGAGCTGGAACAGAGAACCGACGACTTCGGCGCCACCCTGATTGCCAAAGACCTGACGGGCGAAGCGCTGAACTCGGCCAAGATCGAACTCTGGGGAGTTCCCGCCAGCCACCAGGCCGGCTCCCCCGGCGCTCCCGCCCCCTTCCTGACGACGCCGTCCACCTGCGGCCCGCTCGAATTTGGCCTGCGCGTCCGCTCCTACGAAGAAGGTGCCGAATGGCTGGGCGAAACCGCCGAAGCCGGGCCGCTGACGGGCTGCCAGGAACTCCCCTTCTCGCCGCGGCTGAGCATGCGCTTGGGCAACCCGGTCGCCGACTCCCCAACCGGGCTGTCGATGACGCTGAGCGTGCCCCAGGAAGAAGAAGGGGAGCTGGCGAGCGCCCAGCTGCGGGACGTCTCGATGGAGATGCCGCCGGGCATCACCGTCTCCGCGGGCGCGGCGGCGGGCCTGGCACTCTGCACCGGCGCGCAATTGGGACTCGGCGACACTGAGCCGGCGACCTGCCCTGCCGCCTCGCAGGTGGGGACCGTCGAGCTCGAAGCGGCGGCGCTGCCCGAACCGGTGACCGGCGCCGTCTACCTGGGCGAGCCGGCTGGAACGGAACGCCTCCGGCTCTTCGTCGTCGCGATCAGGTCCGGGCTGGCGCTCAAGTTCGTCTCCAGCATGCAGCCGGATTCATCCGGGCGGATCAGGATGGCCCTGAGCGAGCTGCCCCAGGCCGGGATCGAGAGGATCTCGCTCAACTTCAGCGGCGGCTCGACCGCGCTGCTTGCCACGCCGCTTGGCTGTGGCCCGCTAACCGCCTCGGGACACTTCGTCCCCTACGGGGACGGCCCCGCCGTCGACTCGACCGCGAGCGTGGACATCGCCAGCGTCCTGCCCGGGCTGGCATGTCCCGGGCCGCTGCCCTTCGCGCCGCAGCTGCTCGTCTCCACCTCGAGCCACCGGGCCGGCCACGTCACCGCCCTCTCCATCGCCGTGCGCCGCCGTTCCGGGGAAGCGCTCCCCTCCCGGTTCAGCTTCACCATGCCGGCCGGCCTCAGCACTGCGCTCGGTGCCGTAGGGACCTGCCCCGACTCGCTTGCCGCCAGCGGCAGCTGCCCGGCCGCCAGCCGCGTCGGCTCGGTGCGGGCGGAGGTGGGGTCGGGCCCGAGCTCCGCTTTTCTCGGCGGTGCCCTGTACAAGGCCGGGCCGTACGGGCGCTCGGCCTTCAGCGTGGTGATGACGTTCGGCGGCACGGTCGGCCCCTTCGACCTCGGCACCGTCATCACCCGCTCCTCGACGCGGATCGACCCCGGCAGCGGCCGCGTCACCATCACCACCGATAGCCTGCCCGGCTCGGTGGAAGGGATGTCGATTCGCTTTCGCGAGATCGCGCTCGCCTTCGACCGCCCGGGACTGGTCCGCAACCCGACCTCCTGCGGCCCGCACTCGCTCGACGCGGCCTTCGCCTCGCAGGAAGGGGCCTCGGCGTCGGCCAGCGCTCCCTACCCGGTCACCGGCTGTGGGCGGCTGCGCTTCGCTCCGCGCTGGCGGGCCAAGCTGCTCGCCCGCGCCCCCCTGCGCAGGCACGACCCCGTGGGGCTGCGCTTCACCGCCAGGTTCCGCCGCGCCGACGCCTCGATGCGTTCCCTGGTCTTGGCGCTGCCACCCGCCCTCGAGCTCGGCCTCGGCGGCCTGGCGGAAATCTGCTCGCGCGCCGACGCCCAGCGAAGCCTCTGCCCGCCCGGTTCGAAGGTCGGGGTCGCGCGCGCCCGCTCGCCGCTGCTCGACGAGCCGATGCACGGCTCCGCCTACGCCGTCCAGCCCCGCGGCCGAGGCGCACCCGACACCTGGATCGCGCTTAGCGGGGGCGGGATGACGCTCTCCCTCAGGGGCGAAAGCCTCAGCGAGCACGGTCGCACCATGACCAGGATGAGCGGCATGGCCGACATGCCGCTGTCCAGCTTCACCCTGCGCCTGGGCGGGCCGGAAGAGGGCCTGCTCTCGCTTGGCGCCACTCCCTGCCACCACGGCGTGGCGCGACGGTTGAGCACGGAGATCCGGTCCCGCGGCCAAAACGGAGCCCGGCACGCGGTCAGGCTGGCCATACCCACCGGTGCCCATTGCGGGGCCTGATGCCCCGCATCGCCGCCCTGGCGACGCGGCGCTCTCGCCTCGTCGTCGCGGCCTGGGTCGTCTTCGTCTGCGTCTTTGCCGCGATTGGGCGCAATCTCGAGGACGAACTTGGCATCCACGAGCTTTTCATCAACGGAACCCCCAGCAAGCGCGCCCACGAAATCGCCCAGCAGGAGTTCGGCAGCGAATCCGCGCTGACGGTGATGCTGAAGGGCCCGGACGGGGAGGTCGAACGCCAGGCGCGGCGGCTGGCGGCGAGCCTCGAAACGAGGCCTCGCACGCTGGTGGTCGCGCCGTGGTCGGGCGGGGGCAGTGTCGACGGCCTCGCTCCCAGGCCGGGCGTCATCGGCCTGGTCGTCCGCGTCGAAGCCGACGAAGCCGCGGGCATCACGGTCGTCCTGCCGCCGGTTCGCCGGGCGATCGGGGCCGAGATCCACGCACCCGTCCACGCCCATGTCGCCGGCTTCCCGGTCCTGGTCGACTCGTTGCGCCAGGCCAGCGACCGGGCGACCCGGTTCAGCGAGCTGATCGCGCTCCCGGTCCTGCTCCTGATCCTGCTGCTCGTCTTCAGGTCGGTGATCGCGGCGGTGCTGCCGGTCGTCGTCGGCAGCGCGGTGATACAGGTGACGCGGGGCCTGCTCTCCATTCTCAACCACGTCGTCGAGCTCAACCTGTTCGCGATCGCGGTCGTCGCGATGATGGGGCTCGCCCTCGGCGTCGACTACTCGCTGCTGGTCATATCGCGCTACCGGGAGGAGCGTCGCAAGGGGAGCGAGGCCGCCGAGGCGGCGCGGGTGACGGCGATCGCCACCTGCCGCTCCGTCCTCCCGGCTGGCTTCGGCCTGATCCTCGCGATGCTCGTGGCGATGCTGATCCTGCCGGGCTCGGTCGCCCTCTCGGTCTCGCTCGCGGTGATCGCGGCGACGCTGCTCAGCATGGCCTCGGCGCTCTGCCTCGTCCCCGCCCTGCTGGCGATCCTCGGGGACAACCTCGACCGCTGGGCGCTGCCGGCGCGCCGGCCGGGCCGGGGCGCGCCCCTACTCTGGGCTCGCCGGCTCGCCGGCCGCCCCGGGGCCGTGCTCGCGATCGTCATGGTCCTCGTCCTGCTCTCGGGCTGGGCCTTCACGCTCGACTCGGGCCTGGCGAACGCTTCCTTCCTGCCCCCTGGCGATCCCAGCCGCCTCGGGCAGGAAGAAGTGGAAGACGAGCTGGGCCCGGGGTGGGGGGCGCCGATGGAAGTGCTCGTCAAGGGTCGCGGGGGGCCGGTTACCTCGACAAGGCAGCTGAACGAGATGGCCAGCTTTCAGCGCCATGTCGAAGCGGACCCCGGGGTCGCGTCGATGGCGGGGCTCAGCCAGGTCGCCCAGGGGGCCGAAGGCATCGACGGCATCGAAGGCGAGCTAGCGAAGCAGGAACGGGGGCTCGATCGCCTCACGGCCGGGATCGGCAAGGCCCACGACGGCGCCGCGCAGAACACGGGGGGGTTGCGCAAGGCGGCGGCTGGGTCGAGCCAGCTGGAAGCGGGGCTCGAAGCGGCTCACGGCGGGGCTGGGGCGCTGACCGGTGCCCTGCTCGAGGTCGGCGATGGATCGCGGCGGCTCAGCCAGGGCCTCGGGCGCGTAGGGGAAGGGAGCGGCAGCGTTGCGGAGGGAACCTCGCGGGCCAGCGACGGCGCCGGGCGTATCGCCGAGGCCCTCGGCAAGGCGAGCGAACAGACCGGCGAACTGTCCGGCAGCGCTCGCTTGATCCAGAACGCGATGCGCAGCGGGGAAGCAAGGCTGGCGGAGGTGCGCCCGCCCCTGCGGGCAACCGAAGAACGGCTCGCCGCCGCCTGGGGCGCGCTGCAGCGAATGTCGGCCGGGCGCAGCGACCCCGAATACGCCGCCGCCCTGGCCGCGGTCGAAGAAGCCAGCCTGCGCCTCACCGGCAATGACATCCGTACAGGCGAACGCGCCGATCCCTCCTACGAAGGAGTCGCGGCTGGCGTCGAACGGGCGGATGGGCAGTTCGGCGTCGGCGGCTACCTCGCCTCGCGCCTGGACAAGTCGGGGAAGGAAGCTAGCGAAGGGATCGAAAAGCTCGCCGACGCCTCGGGCAGGCTGGACCGGGGCCTGAAGCGCCTGGCCGGCGGCAGCAGGCGAGTCTCGGACGGCGTCGCGGCGCTGGATCGCGGCGGCGAACGGCTGTCGCCGGCATTGGGGCGCCTCGGAGACGGAGCCGAGCGCCTGAGCAGTGGGCTCGCACAGCTCGCAGGGGGAGCGGGCCAGCTCTCCAGCGGCCTGGGCCAGGGGGCGCAGAAGTCGATGCTGCTGACCGACGGGCTGGGCAAGATCGAATCCGGGCTGCAGGGGCAGGGCGGTAAATCGGGCCTGGCCCAGGTGAAGCGGCGCTCACCGGGCATCTTCCGCTCGTCCTACTTCGTCCTCGCCAGCCTCGACGGCAGCCCGCCGGCCCAGCGCGACCGGCTCGGCTTTCTGCTCAACATCAATCGCGGCGGCACCGCCGCTCGCATGCTGGTCATCCCCCGCGACGGCCCGGGCACGGATGCCGCGCGGCAGACCAAGGACCGGCTGGAAGAAGACACCGCCCAGCTGGCCCGCTCAACCGGAGACGAAGTGGTCCTCGGCGGTGCCATGCCCACCAACATCACCGCCGAAGACGCGACCAGCGAGCGCTCGCCGCTGATGCGCCTGGCGCTCTCGCTGGTCACCCTGATCGTGCTGGTCCCGGTCCTGCGCTCGCTGACGCTGCCGCTTCTCGCCGTCCTGGTCAACCTGCTCACGATCACCGCCAGCTTCGGCATCCTCGCTCTCCTCTTCGACAACTCCCTGCTCGGCGGCCCGGGCTACGTCGAAGCCGTCGTGATCCCGGCGACGATGATGGTGATGTTTGGGCTGGCGCTCGACTACGAGGTCTTCGTCTTCGCCCGCATCCGCGAGGAATACGTGCGCACCGGCTCGACCAGGGCCGCGGTGAACGGCGGTCTCGACCGCACCGCCCACGTCGTCACCGGCGCCGCCCTGATCATGATCGCGGTCTTCCTCTCCTTCTCCGTCTCTGACTTCATCACCACCAGGAACTTCGGCATCGCCCAGGCGGTGGCGATCGCCCTCGACGCCTTCGTCGTCCGCCTCATCGTCGTGCCGGCGGCGATGAACCTGCTCGGCAGGTGGTGCTGGTGGGTGCCGAAGTGGCTCGACCGGCGCTGGCCGGACGCGGCGCGCTCGCGCGCTCCCGCCGGGACCGGCTAGGCGAGGCTGCAGCGCGCCTGGTAGATCGAGAGGAAGCCGCTCTCGAAGCCGTTGCGCGCGGCGCGCAGGTAGAGGCGCCAGACGCGGACCCGTTCCGGTCCGGCGAGCCGCAGCGCCTCGTCGAGGTTCTCGTCGAGCCGGCGGGCCCAGTGCCGCAGGGTTTCGGCGTAGTCGGCGCCGTGCTCGGAGACGTGGCGGGTGACGAAGCCGGCCCGCTCCAGCGCCAGCAGCACCCGCGAGAGGTGGATCGGTTCGCCGTCGGGGAAGACGTAGCGCTCGGTGAAGGCGCCGGCCTCGGGATCGGTGTGGCGGAGGCGGGCGATGCCGTGGTTGAGCAGGCGCCCGCCCGGCCCGAGCAGGCTGGCCAGGGTGCGGGCGTATTCGTCGATCTGGACCTCGCCGACGTGCTCGACCATGCCGATCGAGGCGATCGCGTCGAAGCGCTCGCCGCTGGCGGCGAGGTCGCGGTAGTCCATCACCCGGATCTCGACCCGGTCGGCGACCCCGGCCTCCTCGGCCCGCCGGCGGGCCTCCTCGGCCTGGGGCGGGGAGAGGGTGATGCCGAGCACGCTGGCCCCGTACCTCGTCGCCGCGCGCAGCGGGAAGGCGCCCCAGCCGCAGCCGACGTCGAGCACGCGCTCGCCCTCTTTCAGCGCCAGCTTGCGCGCCACCGTGTCGAGCTTCTCTTCCTGCGCCTGCTCGAGGGTCTCGGTTCCCTCCGGCCAGAAGGCGCAGCTGTAGGTCATCGACTCGTCGAGGAAGAGGGCGAAGAACTCGTTGGAGACGTCGTAGTGGTGGCGCACCGCCCTGGCGTCGCGCTCCTTGCTGTGGCGGCGGCCGCTGAGCACGAGCTCTGCGTCGGGCCGGCGCGGCGGGCGCTGGATCCCGGCGGCGCGCACGGCGCCGAGCAGGAGCCTGCGCTTGGCGGCCGCGTCGAGCGGCGGCGCCTGCCAGTTGTCGAGAACCTCGATCACCGCGTCCATGTCGTCGACCTCGATGTCGCCGCTGACGTAGGCGCGGCCTAGGCCGAGCTGGCCGGGCGCCCGCAGGACGTGGGCGGCGGCGCGGGATGAGCGCACGAAAAAGGTCGGCCCGCTGCCGCCGGTCGCGGGGAGGCGTGTGCCGTCCCAGAACTCGACCGTGAACGGCCGCTCGGGGATCCGGGCTTCGATCTCGCGGCGAAGGGGAGCGGTGCTGGAGAACGCCAAGAGCGCGATTTTATCTTTCCGGCCTCCCGGAGTCCGTATGATCGCGCTTTCCATGGCAGGCGCTGGGCCCCTCCCCTCAGACATCCAGCCGGTCGCGAACGAGACGCGCGACCGGATCATCACCGGCTTGGTGACGCTTATCCCCTTTCTGGCGATCGGCTTCGCCGCCTGGCAGGTGTGGGGCCAGGCGCTGCACTGGAGCGACGTCCTCCTCTTCTGCGGCATGTACTTCTTCACCGGGATCGGGATCACGGTCGGCTTTCATCGCCACCTCACCCACCGCAGCTTCAAAGCGAAGAGCTGGCTGCACGGCCTGCTCGGCATCCTCGGCTCAGCCGCGATCGAGGGCCCGGTGATCTCCTGGGTCGCCGACCACCGCAAGCACCACGCCTTCTCCGACGAAGAGGGGGACCCGCACAGTCCCCACGTCGACCACGGCCACGGCTGGAGCGGTGCGCTGCGCGGCCTCTACCACGCCCATATGGGCTGGCTCTTCATCCACACCCAGCGCGGCAACAAGGAACGCTTCGCGCCGGACCTGATCAAGGACCCGATCATCAGCTGGGTCGACCGCACCTTCCTAATCTGGGCGATCGGCGGCCTGATGCTGCCCTTCGCGCTCGGCTGGGTGATCGGCGGCACGCTCTTCGCGGGCGTCACCGGCCTGCTCTGGGGCGGCCTGGTCCGCGTCTTCGTCCTCCATCACTTCACCTACAGCATCAACTCGCTCTGCCACGTCTTCGGCAAGCGTGACTTCGAGACCACCGACGAGTCGCGCAACCTCGCCCTGATCGCGATCCCGACCTTCGGCGAGGCCTGGCACAACAACCACCACGCCTTCCCCACCTCCGCGGTGCATGGCCTGGGTCGCTGGCAGGTCGACATCTCCGCGATCGTGATCGACTCGCTCGAGAAGGCCGGCCTGGTCTGGGACGTCGTTCGACCGACCGACGAGCGTCTCGCGGCCAAGTCGATCTAGGGGACTTCGTCGGCTTCGTACCAGTCGAGCCAGTGGCCGCAGCTGGCGGCCAGCGGCACGGTGCGGTGCGGTTCTGAGCGCACGGCGACCAGCTCGCCCAGCTCGGCCCTGCCGGAGTAGCCGCTGAGGCTCTGCAGGGTGCTGGCGCCGGCGGCGGTGACGGTGAAGCGCACCTTGCCGCCGGGGCTGTCGACGGTGCCGGCGAGCCAGAACTGGCCGTTGCTGGCGAGGCTGATCGTGCTCGGGCGCTGGCCGTCCAGCGCGGCCGGCAGCGACCTGCCGAAGCCGGGCGCGTTCAGGGCCAGGCCGAAAGGCGAGAAGTACTGCAGCGAGAGCTGCCAGCGGCCGCGCGGCAGGCTCAGCGCCTGGCTCGCCTGCTCGCCCGCCTGCAGGGTCGAGTCCGGGCTCCACTCGCCCTTGCCCCCGATCGCCGCGGCCGGGAAGAGCCCGGCCCGGCCCCGGTTGGCGGTGAGGATGCGGATCTCCGGCGAGGCGCATTTCACTTCCGCTCCCGCCTCGGTGCCCTCGAGCAGAACGTGCCGGTCCTCGGGGGTGGGGCCCGTCCGCTTCCAGAGGATGTAGGAGGGGGTGGAGGCGACGCGGCGGAAATTCGGCGGTGCTTCGCTGTTCCAGGCGGCGCGCCCGGTGATCACGTAGGGGAAGCGGTCGAGCGTGCCCTTGGAGAAGGAGTCGAAGTCGATCGGGCTGTAGGCGTCGCCGGTGTCGAATGGCTTTTCGGGGTTGGGAGAGACTTCGGCGTCGGGGAACTCGACCAGCGGTACATGGGTGTCGGCTCCCATCAGCTCGTAGGCGGCGTAGCGGTCCTGGCCGGCGTAGAGGACGGGCTCGCCGTCCAGGACCGGCATGAAGGCGCGCAGCTCCGAGCCGTGCCCGGGCGGTCCGATCGGAGCATCGCGCAGCACCAGCAGGCTCGAGTAGGCCGCCCCGGCAACGAACACCACCGCCAGGCCGCCCCAGCCGACCCGCACCCATTTCGCTGACTTCGTGTTTTCTCCCTCTATTCGGGAGGAAACACGAAGTCGATCGGCGGTCAGCTGCGCCAGCAGCGGCCGGATCGCGATCAGCATCGCCAGCGGCGCGCCGATCATCAGCGCCTTCGCCTGCGAGTACTCCCCGCTGCCTGCCAGCGCCGCCAGGTAGAGCACGGCGCAGGCGACGAGCGCGATCGGCACGGCGTACTGGCGCCGGCGCAGCCACCAGGCGCCGCCGGCGAGGACGGCCAGCGCCGCGATCGCGGTCGCCAGTCCCGCCAGCTGGGCGCCGCCGGCGGAGCTGAGCCGGTAGTTGGAGGTGAACCAGACCCCCAGCGTCTCGATCGGCGATACCGGCCCGTAGGTATTGGTCCCGGCGACGCGGTTGAAGCCGTGGATGAAGGCGTAGGGACCAACGACGGTGAGCACGGCGAGGGCGACGAGCACGGCGATGACGAGCAGCGCCGCGGGCTGGCGCAGGGTGGAGAGCCAGTGCCACGGGTAGAGCGCCCGCCGCAACGGCGGCACGGCGATCGCCCAGAGGACGAAGACCAGGACCGGCCAGGCGAGCCCGGCGAAGCTGTAGGAGAAGAAGATGCCGGTGACGAGGGCCAGGCCGGCGACCGCCGCGCCGAGCAGCGCCTTGCTGTCGAGCTCCTCGCCGTTTTGGCGCCGCCGCTCGAGGTCGTGGAGGAGCAGGGCGAAAGCGAGGACGAAGAGCGCCTCGGCGGTCTCCTTGAAGGCGCCCTGGGCGAAGTAGGAGGCGCCGAGGTAGGGGATCGCGACCAGCGCCGCGGCGAGCAGGCGGGGAGCGCGACCGAGGTCGTCGAGCGCGACCAGGGCGGTGAGGGCGGTGAGGATGCCGATCGCGAAGATCTCGCCGACGAAGGCCTGGCCGAGGCCGATGCCGGGCACGGCGGCGACCGCGTCGGCCAGCGCGTGCGGGCCGAGCGGGTAGCCGGCTTCCGGGGCCGGGCCGAGGCCGCTGCGCAGCCACTCGGCCCAGGCCAGATGCAGGCCGAGGTCGTTGTTGAAGCCGATCCCGATCACGCCCCAGCGGCCGCTCACTGCGAAGGGGATCGAGAGCACGATGCCGACGACGACCGCCAGCGGCAGCCCCTCGCGCAGCAGGGAGGAGAGCTGGCTCGGGCGTCGCGGTTGCCACCAGAGCAGGGCGGCCGCGGCAATCACGAGCGCCACCAGTCCCAGTGCCGCCGAGGTCGCGTGTCCCGGAGCCCGGGCGAGGACGCCGGTGGTCGTGAGCACGGCGCCGAAGCCAACCGCCGGCGCCAGCCAGCGGCGCGAGTCTCCCCCGCCGCCGAGGCCGAGAATCGCGCGTCCCACCAGCAGCGAGGCGGCGCAAATCAGCGCCGCCGAGGCGTAGGTACCGATCATCAGGGGCGGAAACTATGGCAGCGACGCCCCCCGCCGCTGCTCGGCTCAGTACTTGTCCGCCGCCCGTTCCAGCGCCGGCCGCAGGTTCTCCCCGCGCAGCGGCGGGTCGTGACCGGTGCAGGCGAGCCGCGGTTCGAGCGCGGCCAGCTTGCGCACCGACTCCTTCGCCTTGGTGTGGTCCCAGCCCCAGGCGGGGTGGGGGACGCTTGCCTCGCCCTCCGGCAGCGGCCGTCCCAGCTTGGTCGAGTCAATCAGGTAGACGACGTCGCTGACGATCGCCACCCGGTCGCTCTCGCGCCAGAGGCCGATCAGGCCCGGCGCGTGGCCTGGGAAGTGGAGGACCCGGAAGCCGGCGACTTCATCGCCCTCGGCGACGGTGCCGTCGATCTTGACCGCGCCACCGTCCCAGCGTCGCAGCAGCGTTGGGTAGATCCAGCGCGCCGGGGCTGGCAGCGCTTGCAGGTCGAGGTATCTCCAGCGCCAATCGTCGTTTTCGGCGTGTGTGACCTCATCGGGGTGGCAGAAGACCGGCGCGCCCATCGCCGGGGCGGTGCCGCGGTGGTCGGCGTGGGCGTGGCCGAGGACGACGCGCTTGACGCCGCCGAGCTGCTGGCCCGCCTCCCGCGCGGCCTTGGTCATCGCCCTGGTCCCCGCGTCGAACTGGATGACCCCGTCCCCGTCCTCGAGGAAGTAGATGTTCATCGACTTGCGGGCGTCCCCGCGCAGCAGCCAGACCCCATCGGCGACCTTCTCCATGATGAGATCAGCCTAATGCCCGGTCTCTGGAAGGTGGGAATGGCGGTGCTGATCCTTTGCCTGGTCGCCTCGATGGCGATCGCGATCGTGCGCCTGGCGACGACGCCGACCGAAATCCTCGGCGACGGCTTTCGCGGCCTGCCCGCCCATAACCACAACTCCACTTCCGGCGCCGACCGCTCGCGTTAGTATCGGCCGCGTTCAGCGACCGAGCAGAGGAGGGGCGGCGTGTTCACTCGCATCGTTGTTGGGACCGATGGGTCGGATACGGCCGCCGAGGCGGTTCGCCAAGCGGTGGACCTGGCCAAACTTGCCGGCGCCTCGCTCAGCATCGTCAGCGCTTACGCCCCGGTCACCAAACGGCGCCTGGAGGAAGAGCGGGAGGAAGCTCCGCGCGACGTCCAGTACGAGATCGGCCCGCGCGAGGACGTCAACCTGGTGCTCGACGCCGCCGCGGCGGCGGCCCGCAAGGAGGGCATCGAGGTCCAGACCCACCCGGTCGAGGGCGACCCCGCCGAGGGCATCCTCAACGTCGCCGAAGAGACCAACGCCGACCTGATCGTCGTCGGCAACAAAGGCATGACCGGCGCCCGCCGCTTTCTGCTCGGCAGCGTGCCGAACAATGTCTCCCACCATGCGCCCTGCTCGGTGATCATCGTCAGGACTACCTAGGGGCGTTAGCTGGCGCGTTCGGTCGCGGCCGCCGCGTCGATCAGGCCGGCCCCCTGGCGCAGTTCCGATTCGCCGAGGTCGCGGGCGGTGCGGCGCAGGCGCTTCGTCACGGCTTCCACCCGTCCTGGGCCGGGCTTGCTCGAAACCGTGCCGCTGGCCAGCACCATCGCCGCCACGCCCGAGACGTGCGCCGCCGACATCGAGGTGCCGATGTAGCTGCGGGGCTCGCCGAAGCGGTTGGTGCTGCCCGGCTTCAGCGTCACCTGGTAGATCGAGCCGGAGAAGATCGAGGCGCAGCCGGGCAGCGGCGGCCCGCCGCCGGGCGCGACCAGGTCGACGTCACGGCCCGACAGCGTGTAGGCGCCAAGGCAGCCGCCCTCGGTGCTGCCGCCGGCGCCGATCACGTGTGGGCTGGTCGCTGGCGGCGAAACGCAGGTCTCGGAGCCAAGGTTGCCGACTGAGGCGACCGCGACCGCCCCGCGGCGATAGGCCAGGCGCAGGGCTTCGTCGACCGCCGGGACGTTGCGCGCGCAGCCGAAGTTGAAGCTCATGTTGATCACGTCGGCGCCGTGGGTGGCGGCGAAGCGGATGCCCTTGGCGATCTCGTCGGCGCGACCGCGACCGTGAGCGTCGAGGACCCGCACCGGCATCAGCTTCGCCCGGTAGGCGATGCCGACCAGGCCGATGCCGTTGTTCGTCTTCTCGGCGATCGTGCCCGCGACATGGGTGCCGTGCCCGAATTCATCGAGCGGCAGCTCGTCGTTGTCGACGAAGTCATAGCCCGGGACGAATTGGCTGGCGGTGAAGTCGGGGCTGCGCTTGAAGCGGGGGGGCTTCGCCCGGTAGGCGATGCCGCTGTCGAGCACGGCGACGGTGATCCCCTTGGCCCCCGGGCGACCGGCGGCCTCGAGGTTTTGCCAGGCGCCGACGATGTCGATGCCGCCCGGCGAGACAGGCACCAGCGGCGCGGGCGCTCCTTCCCAAGGCAGGAAGTTCCACTGCCTCGAGACCCAGCCGCCGGGGGGGCCCGGTGGTCCCCCGATCGGGCCGGGGTCGTTTGGCACCGGGTTGGTCACTTCGCTCGACTTCGCCGAGGCGGTGGCGACGAAGTTAGGTGCGGCGTAGGCGACGGCGGGGTCGGCGCGCAGGGCCGTCACCGCCGCGCGCACGCTGGCCCGCCGGGGGATGGCCACTGTGCGCGGGGGCGACCCGGCGAGCTTGACGACGACCTGGTGCGGGACGAAGCCACGCGCTGGAGCGACCGCGGGCGGGGCGGCAGCGGCGGCCGCGTTGCAGGCCAGCGCCGGGGCCGCGAGCAGGGTGAGGGCAGCGATCGAAAAACGGCTCTTCATCTTGTCTCAGCGCTCCCGGAATCCCTGCATCCGGCGGGCCTTCCGCTAACACGAGCCCGCCGCCGAAGTTGTAGTGACACATACTCCCCCATGTATGGAGGCCGGCGCCAGCGAAGCCCTGCGGGAGCGGATGATGCTCCTGGCGATCGAGCGCGCCCGCGCCGCGGAGGAGCACGGCGACGTCCCGATCGGTGCGGTGGTTGCCCGCGGGGAGGAGGTGCTCGGCGCTGCCGGCAACGAGCGCGAGCTGCGCGCCGACCCCACCGCCCACGCCGAGATCCTCGCGATCCGCGCCGCCGCCGAGGCGCTGGGCGGCTGGCGCCTGCCCGAGACGACCCTCTACGTCACGCTCGAGCCCTGCGCGATGTGCGCGGGCGCGATCGTCCTCGCCCGCATCCCCCGGGTCGCCTACGGCGCCCCCGACCCAAAGGCCGGGGCCGCCGGCAGTGTCCTCGACGTCCTTGCCGAGCCAGCCCTCAACCACCGCCCCGAGGTCACCGGCGGCGTGCTCGAGCCCGAGTGCGCCGCCCTCCTGCGCGAGTTCTTCGCCTCGCGGCGCTAGCGGGGAAAACGAGACGGGTCTCAAGCTTCCCGACTGCTGCGTGTCGCTCGCGGCGGAGGATCACCGCGGCGGAATCGCCAGCTTCGACGGGACCCCGCGCCAGCGCGCCCAGGGACTCGGCATTGCGATCACGCCGATCCGATATTGACCCCGCTCTGGTGTGGTCAATGTCGGATACGCGACCAGCGGAAGCGGAGAGGGTGGGATTCGAACCCACGAGGCGGGTTAACCCCGCCCACGCGATTTCCAGTCGCGCTCCTTAAGCCACTCGGACACCTCTCCGTGGTCTGACAAGCGTATTGCCTCCACCCCCGAAGCAGGTGCAACGCGTTGGGGCTTTCAGGGGGACGAAAAGCGTTGCACTACGCGACGGCGGTGGCTGCCACCGGTTCGGGAGCCGGCAGCGGCAGGACGATCGCCTCCTCGGCTGGGACGGGCGTCGCCGGGCGGTGGCCGCGCAGGCGCTCGTGGCTGCAGACCACGTAGCACCACTCCATCAGGCGCATGCGCGAGTTGGGGTCGATTTCCGTGATCGTCGCGCCGACCAGGTGGCGCCCCTCAGCCTCGCGGCAGGAGCGCACCTCGACCTGGGCCGCCACCTCGTGCGACTCTCCGGCCGCGTCCTGGAGCGCGAGCAAAACCGCCGGCTTGGCGCCGATCGCCAGCGGCGCCTCGAGGACGAGGCCGACGCCGGCTGCGCTGGCGTCGATCAGGCGGCCGGTGACGTGACCGTCCTCGGAATAGCACTCGGCCGGGGCGTCGCCCTCGAAGCGGTAGATGAGGCGGCGCTGCTGGCGGCGGCCGACGGCGAAGAGCGTGCGCAGGATGCGGCGCAGCTCGACCAATCCGAGCAGCGGCACGATCACGGCGGCGATGCCGGGCAGGTCGGGCAGCGGCCCGGCGCCGGCCAGGTCGAGCAGGCGCAGCACGGTGCCGGCGCCGACGACGAGGGCGCAGAAGAGCACCAGGCGCAGCTTGCGCACCGCCTCGATCCCGCCGCCGCCGGTCCCCTGCTTCGGCGTCACCTTGAAGGAGGTGCGGCCCGGGCGGAAGATGCAGCGCAGGGCGCGGGCGTAGATCTCCATCGTCAGCAGCTCGTAATGGGCGGTCTCGCCGATCTTCATGTAGCCGCGGGCGAGGGCGGCGCCGGCGCCCAGGTTGAGCGTCACGTAGGGCAGCCAGAGGGCGGCGAGGGCGACGACGCTGATCTTCATCGGCAGCTCGCCGGTCCAGAGGACCAGGCCGAGGGTCAGCATCAGCAGCAGCCGCATCGGTGGCGCGAAGTAGGCGGCGAGGCTGGCGAAGTAAGAAAGCCGCTGCAGCGGTCGCAGCTCTTTGGCGCGCAGCGGGGACTCGGGCAGGGTGAAGACGGCGAGGTTGCCGCGCGCCCAGCGGTCGCGCTGCAGCAGGTAGCCGTCGAGGTCGTGCGGGGCCAGTCCCTGGACCAGGACCTCGTCGTGGTAGCGGCTCTTCCAGCCGTGGCGCAGCATCCGAATCGTCGTGTGGAAGTCCTCGGCGATCGTCTCGGTGGCGACGCCGCCGATCTCGAGCAGCGCCTCGCGGCGAATCAGCGCCGCGGAGCCACACCAGTAGGCGGCGCCGTGGCGGTCCTTGCCGGGGCAGACGACGCGGTAGAAGAGCGATTGCTCATGGCGGCCGACGGCGTAGTGCTGGGCCGAGTCGTGGTTGAAGAAGTCGTGCGGGCTCTGGACGAGCGCCATGCGCTCGTCGTCGAAGTAGCCGACCATCGCCTCGAGCGCGTCGGGCATCGGCACGTGGTCGGCGTCGAGCATCAGCACTAGCTCGCCCTCGGTCCGCCCCAGCGCCGCGTTGATGTTGCCCGCCTTGGCGTGCGAGTTGTCGGGCCGGGTCAGGTACTTCGCCCCGGCGAGCTTTGCCAGCTCCTCCATCTCCGGGCGCCGGCCGTCGTCGAGCAGGTAGGTGGTGTGCGGGTAGGTGAGCGCGCGGCAGCCGGCCAGCGTCGCCGCGATCACCTCCTCGGGCTCGTCATAGGTGCAGACGTAGACGTCGACAGAGCGTCCCGGCGTCGCCCGGGGCCGCTGCGCCGGCGGCCGCGACCAGGAGAACCAGGCCAACGTGCCGAGTGCCCAGAGCCCGTAGATCTCGGTCACCAGCAGCATCCCGTAGGCGACCGGGCTCGCCCCCTGGCTGCTCCAGCCGATCCGCCAGATCAGGTAGCCGACCCCCCAGAGCAGGGCGACGATCGCCAGCGAGCGCAGCAAGAGGGGGTGGCGGTCGAAATACCCTCCGATCCGGGTCTGGGCGCTGCTTTCCACGCGACTGCATCGGCGCGAGCCCGGCGATTCTTGAGTTCGTAACGCTCGCTGTCACCCGCGGCCGCCCGGCCCGTTGTTTCACAATCAGGCTGTGAGTCGAGACTGATGGCGGGGCGAGCGAAGAACCGGAGAGGGGGCGGCGGCAAGGGCGAAGGGCTGAGCGAGTACGAGCGCAAGCGCGATTTCGAGGCAACGCCGGAGCCTGCGCCGAAACGGCGGCGGCGCAAAAAGGCGCCCCTGCGCTTCGTCATCCAGGAGCACAGCGCCCGCCGCCTGCACTGGGACCTGCGGCTCGAGCACGACGGCGTCGCCGCGTCGTGGGCGATTCCAAACGGCATCCCCGACGACCCGAGCCAGAACCGCAAGGCGGTTCACACCGAGGACCATCCACTCGAGTACCTCGAGTTCGAGGGCGAGATTCCCAAGGGCGAGTACGGCGCCGGCACGATGAAGGTCTGGGACCGCGGTACCTACGAGCTCGAGAAGTGGGAGCCGGGAAAAGTGATGGTGCGGTTCGAGGGTGAGCGGGTCAAGGGCCGCTACGCCCTCTTTCACGCCGGCAAGGACGAGAAGGACTGGATGATCCACCGGATCGACCCGCCGCTCGAGGAGCGGGATCCCTTCCCCGATTCGGTGGTGCCGATGCTGGCCAAGCTGGCGCCGCTGCCGGCCAGCGAGGAGGGCTGGGCGACCGAGGTGAAGTGGGACGGGGTGCGGGCGATCGCCTACTGCCGGCCGGGGCGGATCGAGCTGCAGACCCGCAACCTCAACGTCGTCACCGCGCAGTACCCGGAGGTGCGGCGGCTCTCGCGCCAGCTCGGCGCCCGGGACGCGGTTCTCGATGGCGAGCTGGTCGCCTTCGACGCGCAGGGCCGCCCGAGCTTCGAGCGCCTGCAGCAGCGCATCCACCAGACCGACGCGAACGTCGTGCGGCGGCGGATGAAATCGCACCCGGTCACCTACGTCCTCTTCGACCTGCTTCACCTCGACGGCCGCGACCTCACTGCCGAGCCCTACTCGCGCCGCCGCGAGCTGCTCGAGGGGTTGGGCCTGGAGGGCGAGAGCTGGCAGACGCCGGGCTACTCGGTGGGCCACGCCGCCGAGCTGCTGGCGGCAAGCGCCGAGCAGGGGCTGGAGGGAATCGTGCTGAAGCGGCTCGACAGCCGCTACGTCCCCGGCAAGCGCACCGGCGCTTGGCTGAAGGCGAAGGCGGTCGGCCGCCAGGAGTTCGTGATCGGCGGCTGGGTGCCGGGGGAGGGGCGTCGCCGCGGTCGCCTCGGCGCGATCCTGCTTGGCACCTTCGACGCCGCGGGTGATCTCAACTATGCCGGCAAGGTCGGCACCGGCTTCTCCGAGCGTGACCTCGACGAGCTGTTGGAGCGGTTGCGCCCCCTCGCCCGTGAGGACAATCCGTTCGCCGGCCGCCGCGGTCCCCGCAAGGCCAACTTCGTCGCGCCGGAGCTGGTCGCCGAGATCGAGTTTCGCGAGATGACCGCCGAGGGCATGATCCGCCACGGCTCCTTCAAGGGCCTGCGCGAGGACAAGCCGGCGAGCGAGGTGCGGCTGGAGACCGAAGCGAGGGCCGGCGCCGAGCTCGCGCCGCCATCCGAGCCCGCGCTGGCCGAGGCGGTTGCCGCCGGCCGCAAGCGGGTTCGCGTCAGCGTCGGTGGCCAGGAGCTCAGCCTCTCCAACCTCGACAAGGTGCTCTACCCGGCGACCGGCTTCAGCAAGGGAGAGCTGATCGAGTGGTACGCGCAAATGGCCGAGGTCCTGCTTCCTCACCTGCGCGGGCGGCCGCTGACCCTGAAGCGCTATCCCAACGGCGTCGAGGCCGGCCATTTCTACGAGAAGCGCTGTCCCAAGCATCGCCCCGAGTGGGTGCGGACGGCGCGGGTCTGGAGCGACAGGCATGAAGAAGAGATCGACTACTGCCTGGTCGAAGACCTGCCGGCGCTGGCCTGGGCGGCGAACCTGGCCGACATCGAGCTGCATACCTCGCTCTCGCTGGCGAGCGAGATGGAGCGCCCGACCTCCGTCGTCTTCGACCTCGACCCTGGCGCCCCCGCCGATGTTCTCGACTGCGCCCAGGTCGCGCTCTGGATCCGCGGCATGCTCGAGCAGCTGGGACTCAGCAGCTACGCCAAGACCTCGGGGTCGAAGGGCGTCCAGCTCTACGTCCCGCTCAACTCCGACGTCACCTACGAGAAGACCAAGCCCTTTGCCAAGGCCGTCGCCGAGACCCTGGCGGCGAAGTTCGGCGATCGCGTCGTCTCGCGCATGACCAAGGCCGCCCGCCCCGGCAAGGTCCTGGTCGACTGGAGCCAGAACGACCGCCACAAGACCACCGCCTGCGTCTACTCGCTGCGGGCCAAGGAACGGCCGACGGTCTCCACCCCGGTCGAGTGGGACGAGCTCGAGGCGGCGCTGCAAGCGGGCGACCCCGACCGCCTCGTCTTCGAGCACGACGCCGTCCTGCGCCGCATCGAGGATCGCGGCGACCTCTTTGCACCCCTGCTCAGCGAGAAGCAGGAGCTGCCTGGATAGGCTTTGCGGTGTCCCGGAGGGGTGCCGGAGTGGTTGAACGGGGCAGTCTCGAAAACTGTTGGCGTCGCAAGGCGCTCGTGGGTTCGAATCCCACCCCCTCCGCTTGTAGAGCGCAATCCTGCATCGGCCTGAGATTGCGCGGTTTCGGGCCTGATCGGCGTCGAAGTCAGCTCGGGTCAGAAAAGTCAGAAAAGGGCTGTTTTGAGGGGTCGTCATTCCCTTCTCATTCCCTTCCAACAGGAATCAGGCTTAAGTCAACGAGGCGAATCGGCGCTGACCCGAGCGCGTCGCGGTATGCCTCCATGCGCTCGCGGCGCTCGGGATCGGCGATGAGGTCCTGCGGCTCTTGCCAGGGCATCGACATCGCCGGTCACACGTGGTGCGGCCTTTGCCCAGGCCCCAGAACTCAGGCTCCTCGGCACCGGCCAGCCAGAGCCGCGACGAGGGCGCTCCGACGACCCCCGCCGATGCCCCCGTACCGAAGACCGGCAGGGACTAACAGTCAGGCTGACGATGCCGAGAACGGCGTGTCGGAGGGCTAGGCCGAGAAGGCAGACACCCGCCTCCGGCCTCGTGGGCTCAAAGCCCCCCACTGTGAGGTTCAGTGGAAGTCAGAAGAGGCCGAGGCGAAATCGATCTGCTCGGCGTCCCAGTCCTCTGGCGGTAGCCCGGCGAGGTGCTCGAGTAGCTGGACTCCCACGGCGGAGCCGAGGGCCCGGTAGGCGTCGAACAACTCGCCGGAAAGGAACTGGTTCGAAGTGGGGTGGTTCGGAAACCGCCGCTCGCGGCGAGCGAAGAGATGAAGGTCGCTGGGCGCCTCTCCCCAAAGCACCGCCCGCGCGTAGTAGATCGTCCCCGTTCTGCCGTCTGGGTACTCGAACGATCCCTTCTGCACGGGGGTCGAAGCAAGAGCCCCTTCTCCTCCCGCCGTGACCCGGGGGTCGAAGTCAAACTCGATTCCCAGTTCTGCCCGCGCGACCGCCATCGCCCTGGCGATGTCTCCAAGCCCCGGGTCGGCGCTCGCGTCGACGACGATGACCTCGGTGCAGTCGTGTCGAAGCAGCTCGATCAGGCCGAGGTTCTCCCAATGCCCGCCGTCCGAGACGTAGATGAAGGGCCCCTTTGCGTCGGCGAGGCCCAGGGCCTCCTTCAACACGTACCAGGCGCCCGGCTCCTGCCAACCCCGAACGACGTAGTTCGTCGCTCGCCGCCACCACGATGCGCTCGAGGGGGCCGGTTCGAGTGGCCGGTATGTCGGATTCCTCAGCCAGACCCCAAGGCGGATGTCCAGCATCGCCATCAGGAAGCGGAAGCCGGGCAGCGTAAATCGGCCCATGAGCGGCGAAACAGCCGCTCCTGATATGGCCATCATCCCCGGCAGCGTCACGTGACCGCCTCCCCATGAGCTCCCGGCCTCGAACCACCCCGTTGGAGCCTTCAGGCCGAGTGACGCATTGCCAGATTGACGTCCCGCAAAGGTGAAGTTCGCCGCCCAGGTCTTGTTCGGCACTTCGGTGCCCCGCGCGGCGACCGCGGCGCACATCACCAGTTGGGGAAAGGGCTGTCCTTGCTTCGACTGTTCGGCATTTTCGCGGGCGATTCTGCTGAGGAATATCGACTCGTCGTAGGGAATCTTCTCGACGTCGAAACCCCTTTTGTTGTTCGACGGCACCCGCCGGAACGCGAACGCGTCCTGCAGGCGTTCTCGGTAGAAGAGGTGCATCGAGTAGCGGCGGTTGTGCACAAACACCCCGAAGGCCACGATGATGGCCAGGGAGCAGAGGAAGACCGGGGCGTAGTCCACTAGCGCAAATCCACGCGCCGTGGCTGTTTGGGTGGCGAGCAGGAACGGGGCGAAGAGGATGCCGATGCCGGACAGATAGGCGAGCACGCTGCGCAACGTGGCCATCCGCCGCCGTCGCAGTAGCCAGACCGCTATCCCGCCCATGCCGATCGAGAGGACGAGGACGATGAGGCAGATGACCAGTCTGCGGATCGAGAACGTGGCCCCACCGAGGCCGAAATCGGTGGGCCGACCATTTGACACCTGGGCGAGCGCGGCCACGATGGCGGGCAGGAGGACGCCGAGCGCCACGACTACTGCGACGAGCCCAAGCAGGATCATCACGACTCGTTCGCTGCTGCTCTCATTCAAGCGCTTGCGCGAGTCGTCCCTATCGAGGAACCGCCGCCTGCCGACCACCGCGACCGCCAGCAGCGCGAATCCAGCTGCCACCGCGAGGACGATTGGGAGGGCGGAGAAGTCGGCCTCGCCGGCTTCGGCTAGGCCGGGGTAGAGAAACCTGAGAAGCAGTCCGGCGACTCGGCCGCAGAGGTAGGCGCCGAGGACGAGCGGAATTAGGTTGAGGAGGAGCCCATAGAGCAGGTTGGCGAACAGCCAGAGGCGGCCCGTGCTGCCGGGGGCCAGGTAGCTGAGGTTCTGCCGCAGTTCTCGTTCCTCGGGGCTAAGGCGGCCCCACGGCGGCGGCTCCGCGTCGCGCAGCTCCGGCGGGCATTCGGCGTTTGAGATCGCCAGGCCCGCCGCCAGGTAGCTTCCGCCGGACACCGCGGAGAGATGGCTCGCCCGCCGGAAGATTCCGGCCTCTATCAGCCGCTGGCAGACGCCCAGCGAAAAGGCCGCGGAGCGTATGCCGCCCCCGCTGAGCGCGATGCCGAGCTGGGACCTGCCTTCGCTGGCACCGTTGATTCCTGGGTCGGGGGCGCCTGCGCCGGACCCCTGATCAGACTTGGTAGTCGACATGCAGGGGGTCGGATCCGTAGGGGTAAACCGCCGCATAGCCCACCGTCGCCATCTTCTTGATCCTGTGGCGGTCGAACAGCAATGGCACGAAGAGGGGATGCACGCAGACGCGGTCCTCGGACTCGACTCCTCGTATCCCGTTGGCGAATGTGTAGGAGAAGTTTCCTTCCGTGTAGCGCAGCCCGGGACCCTCTTTGGTGACGATCCCAAACGCGCCGATCCCCAGGCATGCGTCGAGGAAGTCGTCGAAGTCAAGTCCGGTCTTCTTTGCGGTGCCGGATTCGTTGAAGGCCTGATGCACGCGACTGGTGTCGTCGACCACGGCGACGCGGTTCTTGATCGTTCGCAGAGCTTTCTTTACGTGTGGATATTGGTAGGAGTAAGAGGAAAGGATCCCGCTCAAGATCACGGTCTCGGCTTCGCTGACACCCTTCAGCAGCCCCGCCGGGGACACGCGCGGTACATCTCCTGGCTCTAGGCCGGCCACTGCATTGCGCATCACGTGATTGAGCATCAGGATCAGGTGTCGGGGGAGTAGTTGGGTGTGGCGCATCAGGTAGGCGACGGGATCCTCTTTGCCCTGCAGCCTGTTGATCATTTCGTCGGGCAGCAGCGCCCGCAGGGTCGCCGCCGCGGCCTCCGCGTCGCGCGCATCGTGTTGTTGGGGAAGGCCGAGCTTGCGGGGGGCAGATGGGAAGTGGAGGTTGAGGAAGATCCGTAGCCTGTGGCCGACGATCGCGATCAGCTCTTGCGCCGTCCAGCGGATGGTCTGACGGTCGACAAAGTCCTTCTCAGCGTTGGCAGCCAGGTCATTGAGGTGCTCCAGCAACTCGGCCGGGAAGGCGAAGCGCATTTTGAAAGGGAACTCCCTGCCGTCTCCCGCGGCGTTGCGCCCGACCAGGCGGAAGAGGGCGATGATCACAGGTGAAAAAGCGTCGAGGTGAGCGTGCAGATCCTCGAGATTGTCGACCACGACGAAGATCGTGTGGCCGTTGGCGCCCTCGAGGATCTCGCGGGTCCAAACAACCGCTTCGCCGAAGGACTTCTGCCCTGGCCTTATCGACCAGCAGTCGTGCCGGAAGGACTTGCCGCTCTCGGCGACGAGCAGCGCCTCCGTCATCTCGGCTCCCACGGCGGCGAGCAGGTCGTCGGTCTCGATTTCGTCCGGGCGGCCGAAGGCGCTCATGTAGTTCCAAAGATTGCGGAGCGCCTCGGAATTCGGCAGATCGTCACTGCGCACGATGGCGTGCATCGCGGCGTGGAACAGCAGCACTTCCCAAACGTGGGCCAGTCGGTCGGCGGCCACTGCACCGTTGGCTTTTTCGTAGCGAAGGAGCAGCTTGTTGACCTCGGTGTAGATGTCCTCGGAGCGAATTAGCGAGACATCTGTTTTTTCCTGTGCGAAGGCGGTGCCGAGGAGGAACGCGGTCTTGCCAGCGCCCTTGCGGCCGACGACGAAGTGTGGTTCGTCGGTCTGCGCTTCGAGATGAACGCCGTTGGTGTCGTCGTAGAGGCTGCGGAAGACCGCCTGGCCCTTCCCCACGAGTTTCTCGGTCGCGTGCGGGCCAAGCGGTTCCTCCAGCGTGATGATGTCGCTCAGCGACGTATCTATTTCGCTCCGTGTGTCAGGCAACCGACTCTCCTCTCGCTGATCCCCGCCGGTCTACGACCGAGCTAGCTTTGCTTTCGCCTCTCCCTGGCGAAAGACCTGACCAATCGTCGGCACCATATTTAAAAGTGGAGTCTTCTAAGTGGTGGAAGCGCCTTAATCGGTCGAAATCGGTACTGGCCGAAGCGCCGGGCCTTGCAGGCAAACCGCAAGAACCTGTTAGAGGGGCGAACGATCAGCCCGACAGCGCTCGGGGGGGCTTGATCCGTTTCAGTCTCGAAAACTGTTGGCGTCGCAAGGCGCTCGTGGGTTCGAATCCCGCCCCCTCCGCTTTTGCAGGGCGCGGTGTTGCCTTGGGAAAAACCCGCGATTAGGGTCGTGGTGTGGAGATCCTCGAGGTCAATGGAAGTCCCCTTGCCGTCGGGCGCTGAGCCTCGCGCAATAAGACCCTTTAGGTTGTTTCTTTAACAGCGTAATCCCAAAGCATTCGGCGTCTTCTAGGGCAATAAAAGGAAGTTCCACGTGGTACGTCCCATCGGCACCAAGGAGGGCTGGGCACCGGCGGCGAAGGGCCGCGCGGTCGTCGATCGTGCCGCTCGCGAGAAAGCAAAGCGGATCGTCAAGCTCACGGTCTCGATTGCTGTCGTTGCCGGCTTGGGCATCTGGCTTATCCCTCTTCCCTTCGACGACCCCCCAGCGATACGAAAGCTCGTGGCGGCCGTGCTGGTCGGCATCTGCGCCGCCTATCTGGCCAGGATCGTCGTGGCGAACATTGGAGAGATGGTGGTCGAGAGCGAAGAGCCGGTGATTCGCGAACAGTCTCAGCCTGAGCCGGTCCTCCGTCTCGCCGGGGTGGATATGCGTGAAGCCGCATTGCCCGGGGCTGACCTTGGGCGAACCGAGCTGACCGGGGCGTTGCTCGAAGGCGCCGACCTCAACGCAGCGACTCTGCACGCATCCCGGCTGGCCGGCGCAGATCTCCGCGAAGCGGATTTGCGCCAGGCTGACCTCCGCTTGGCCGACCTGAGCGGTGCCAACCTGGGAGGGGCTGACCTCCGCGGCGCTGACCTCCGCGGTGCTCAGCTCGATGGCGCTCACCTCGCCAGGGCCCTCTACGACGCGGGAACTAAGTGGCCGGACGAGGCTCCGCCTCCGAAGGCGGAGCCCCCAATCGATGTCGGCAAGCCGGATCGTTGAAAAACGGCCTCGACCAAGACCCGAAAAACGGCCTCGACCTGGCCTCGAAAGTCATTGCCTCCCTGGCGGCGCTGCTCGGGACCGCCGGCTATGTGCTGGTGCTCGGCGCCGCGATCCTCTGGCTGCGACTGGAGAAAGTCGACCTTCCAACCGAGGTGCCGGTGTCACTGGCATCGCGACAGGAGCTGATTGCGATTGGTGCCAAGGCGGTGGCGGTCTGGGTGCTGTTGGTGGCGGTTCTCGGCGGCTTGGCCGCCTGGATAGTCAGCGGCGATCCGCAGCGCCGCCGCTTTGACCGCAAGGAGGCGGGACTGGCATTGGGAGTGACGATTTCCGCGCTTCTGGCGCTCGACAGCGCGGTGCCTTGGGCCGTCCTCGTGCCAGGGCTGGTGGCGTCTTACACAACTGTCAAGGCTGTTCAGGCCTGGCCTTCCCTAGACGCTGTGACCGCCGTGGTGCTGCCGATCGGCGTCGGCCTCGTGCTCGCCTTTGCGCTTTCTTTCCTGGTCCAGGACGACGGAGTCGCCACCCTGATCGGCGCTACCTTCATCTTCGGCGTGCTGGTGCTGGTGGCACCATCCCTCCAACGCTGGCGAGCACAGCAGGAGATCAACCAGAAGGCGCTCGTGCAGCTAGAAGTACAGCAGCACACCTCCGGAGATGACCTCTCCGAGCATGATCCCGTTGCCACGGCCCTCAAGCAGCCGGGGCGCGGGCCAAGCCGTTCGGGAATCGTCGTCTGGATCCAGCGGGTCGCGGTCGTCTCGGTAGCGCTCCTGGTTCTCGGCGCGATTGCGGTCGCCTCCCAGATCGAGCGAGACGAAGACTTCCATCGCGCTCTCGTGATCCTTACCAACGGCGACTGCATCAAGGGCACCTACATTGCTCGCGGTAGCGAACAGATCGTGCTGGCGCAGCCGAACCTAAGGGGCGACAACAAGGCACCCCGGATAACCACGATCCCGACCAAGGAGGTTCTCGAGGCTCAGGTCTATGGCAAATCGATTGAAGGCGCTGACTTGGCCCGTGACGCCGAATGTGCGAACAGCCCCGACCTGGTGCGACCCAAACCCGGGGAAAGCGGGGAAGCGGCTCCAGGGATGCCCGCACATGGCGACTGACCCGCGGCTTGGACGGCAAGCCTAAACGGGCCGTTGGTGTTCGATCGCTTGAAATCCGCTTGAACTAGCTCCACGTAGCCCAGCCGACGCCGGCGCGGACCCATGCGGCTCGCGCCGACTCGACATCTGTTCCGGCGAGGCGGAGCCATCGCTGGGGTTATGGGACCAGCACTCGGTTGATGGCGTGGATGACCCGTTGGACGCCTCGACATTGGCCTGACGACGCTGCGCATCGGAGAGCTCTCCGCGAAGAGCGGCGTGAGCGCGGACGGCGAGCTCGGCGAGCGAGGCGAGGTCCCGGTTGCCCAGGATCACTTCGCCAGGTCGTCCTTCGCGGTCGCCTGCTCGCTCTCGCGCGCGGCTGGGATCGGGGGGCGGGGCCGCGTGCGTTGCTCGCATGCGCCCCGGAAGAGCAGCACGAGCTCGGGCTGCTCGTCTTCGGCCTGGCGCTGCGCCAGTTCGGGTGGCGGATCACGTACCTCGGCGCCGACACGCCGGCCTGTCTGCTGCCGTCGGTGCCGAGCTAATGTCGAGTGACCCGCTGGACGCCGCGAACGATCTCGCGGGCGGTTAAGGGCCATTCGCCCGCCGCTACTGGGCTCCAGGGCTCGACCGGTTACAAGGTCGCACCGATGGGTACTTCGCGGTGACGCGCGTCATTTCGTGCCCTATCCATCCGATACGCCATGTTCATCTTCTTCTCCAACAGGCTTGGCTGTGCCGGCTCACTGCTCGTATCGGCCATCGTCACGGGGATCCTTCTGCTTCTCCTGGGCGTGATCGAACTGTGATGAGCATGGCTCCCACGGCAGGAGGGCGAGGAAGTTCTCCGGCTCGAGCCGGAACGCGAAACGGTCCCGCAAGGGGCTACTCGTAGGGATAGGTGTTGTCGGTCGCCGCCCACTTGGTTCCGTTGCGCGGCGGCACGCTATCGGCGCAGATGACCGATTCCCCATCACTCTTGCGGCGTTCGAAGTCCGCGTAGGCGGCGACGGTGTAGGTGCGGCCTTTCAGAGTCGGGTGGGGCGGCGGAACTTTGAAGATGAAGGTGTAGGAGAAGCGATTCGAGGAGTCGGTCCTCACCGAGCGCCTGATCGAGTCCTGGCTGCCTTCACCGACGACCCAGATCAGGTCGACGATGATCCTGCGATGCGGCTGGCACAGCCCGCCGAGGCCAGTCGACTCGATCTTGCCTTTGACGATGACTGGGTATTCGCTTGAGCCATCGCTGGGGGGAGGGGTCCCCGAGTACTTGATCAAGGTCCTCACTTCGCATTCGGGGCCGTGATCGCACCTCACTGAGGGAGGCAGCTTTCCGCCCAGTGCGCTCGACCCGAAGGCGAGCAGAAAGAACGCCAGCGCCAGCGCGCCCACCCTCGATGCCGAGCGACGAGTCAAGGTCGCTGACAGTAGAGCAGTGCCAGCCGCCGCGCAAACCCAGCCCTAGCCGACGGGCTGGCCGCGCTGTGCGGCGACCCGCTCGAAGGCCGCGACGACCTCCGGGTCGAACTGCGAGCCCGCGCCGCGGCGCAGCTCCTCCAGCGCGCGGGCGGGACGCATCGCGACGCTGTAGGGGCGCTCGGAGACCATCGCGGCGAAGGCGTCGCAGACGGCGATGACCCGGGCGCCGAGGGGAATCTGCTCTTCGCGCAGGGAGTCGGGGTAGCCGCTGCCATCCCAGCGCTCGCCGCTCGAGCGAACCAGGCGCGCGACCGGCACGAGGGCCGCCGCGGAGGCGATGATCCGCTCGCCGATCAGGGTGTGCTGGCGAACGAACTCCCACTCGGAATCCTCGAGTGGCCCGGGCTTGTTGAGGATCGCGTCGGGGATCGCCATCTTGCCGGTTTCGTGCAGCTGGGCGGCGCGGTAGGTCTCATCGCGCTGCTCGGCCTCCATGCCCAGCTCCCGGGCGACCGCCTGAGCCAATTTGGCGACGTCGACGGCTTGCTCGGCCAGCTCCGGCTGGCGCTCGCGCAGCGCCGTCAGCAGCACGTCGCGGGACTGCGAGCCGGCCGAGGTCCGCTCGCTGACCTTGTTCGCGTACATCCGCCGGTCGACGAGCTGCATCGCCTCTTTGACCGAGCCGGCCTCGCTCGGCAGCAGGACGCTGCCCTGCGAGGCGCCGATCGAGAAGCCCTCGCCGTGCTCGGAGAGCGCCGCGCCGGTGCCGGCGATGATCGCGTCGACCTCCGCCGCCGTGCACTCGGCGAGCAGGCAGAACTCATCGCCCCCCAGCCGGTAGCCGCGGCCGTTGCGCGAGGCGGCGAAGCTCTCCAGCCGCTTGCCGAGGCGCGCCAGCAGGGCGTCGCCGGCCGGGTGGCCAAAGGTGTCGTTGTAGAGCTTGAAGCCGTCGAGGTCGAACAGCGTCAGGAGCCGCAGGGAGCCGGCGTGGGCCGGCCGCGTGATCGCGCTCTCGAGGTCGAGCATCAGCGCCCTGCGGTTGGGCAGGCCGGTCAGCTCGTCGGTGCGCGACTCGTGCGCGCTCGTGCGCGCTTCCCCCTGGCTCTCGCGCAGCGAGAGGACCAGGCGCACGACGACCGCGATCAGGGTGAGCAGGGAGATGATCGCTGCCGCGGTCGGAGCCGTCGTGAAATGTTCGGCCGCCTGAAGGCAGATCGCGACCAGGGCGGCCGCGGTCGGTATCGCGATGATCCGCACCGCCCTCGATTGCACCGGTTTGGGCGTGTCCGGCACGATCCACGCGGCGCTGGCAACCAGCAGGACGCCGAACGGCCAGCCGGCGTCGAGGACCGTGCCTTCGACGTAGGTCCCCTGCGCGGTCTGCAGCAGGTAGACGCCGTCGGAGACGGCCAGCAGCAATAGCCCGAGACCAAGAACCCCCCAGCTGCGTCCCGGCCGCCAGCCGGTGAAGGAGGCGGCGGTCGCCACCATCGTCAACAGGGTCAGGTCGGCGATCGGGTAGGCCAGGTTGGTCGCCACGGCGAGCGTCTGTCCTTCGCTCGAGGCATCGACGATCGGCCCAAGCGCGAACGCCGCCGCCAGCGCCGCGACGGCCGAGCCGACGATCACGCCGTCCAGCCAGCGCGCCACCGGAAAGGTCCCGATCCTCGCTCGCAGGAGCGCGACCAGCGCCGCGTAGGCGAGCGGGTAAAAGGCGAGGTAGCCGCCGTCGGCGAGGGAGGGGATCGGCACCGAGGCTTGGCTCGCGAGCGCTGCCGCGTAATAGATTTCCCCGCTGGTGTAGGCGAGCAAGCCGGTGCCGAGTAGCGTCCAGGCAAGCCGCTCTTGCCGCACCAGCGCGGCCCGCAGCAGGCAGGCGGCGGCGCTCGCCAGCATCAGGGCGCAGTAGATCCAGGTGTTGAAGAGCGCATCGGTGTCGGCGCCGCCAAGTCCCACCACCGCGTGAGCGGTGAAGGCGGCGAGCAGGCAGAGGGCGATCAGGCCGCCCGCGAGGACGGTCCTTCGCTGCCGCCGGCTCAGGCCAGAGACCATCTCCCATCCATCGGAGCCTGGGACGGCAACCTTGACCGCTGGGAGCTGTTCGCCGTGCAAGTCCTCCTCAAGGATGCGGCACCGTGCCCCGGCGCCCGCGCTCGAAGATCGCGACCAGGGCGGGGACCAGCAGGGTCCGGGCCAGGAGCGTGTCGAGCAGGAGGCCGGCGCAGAGCGCGAAGGCGATCTCGCGAAAGCCCTGAATCGGGATCAGCCCGATCGCCGCGAAGGAGAGGGCGAGGATGATCCCGGCGACGGTGATCGCCCGGCCAGCGCGCACGCCGGCGCTTCGAATCGCGGGGCGCAGCTCCTGCCGGTCCGCCTCGCGCCAGATGCGGCTGATCAGAAAGACGTTGTAATCGGCACCGAGGGCGAGGAGGAGAATCGCGCTGGCGACGGGGACGAAGAAGGCCAGCTCGCCGTACCCGAGCAGATCCTGGAAGACGTAGACCGTCAGCCCAAGCGCGGCGGCGACGGCGAGGAGGCTGCTCGCGACGAGGTACAGCGGCGCGCTCCAGCTTCCCAGCAGAAGCCAAAGGAGCGCGAGCAGGACCACGAGCGCGGCCGGTGTGACGCGGGCGAAGGCGGTGGTCGTCTCGCCGGTCAGTTCCGAGGCGATCGTGGTGTCGCCGGTAATCCCGGCGCTGGCGCCGGCAAGGCCGCTGCCTTCGAGCATCGCCGGCAGGTCGGATTCGACCCGCGCGAGGGCATCGATCGCCCTGGCGCCATCGGGATCGCCTTCCAGGGCCAGCACGTAACGCGCCGCGCCGCCGCCGGGGGCGAGCATCACCCCGGCGCGCGAGGGGACCGGCTGGTCGGCGGGCCCGAGCACGCCCGCGACGCCGCTCTGCCGTTCCAGCCGGGCCTGCAGGCTCGCCAGGCTTTCTTCTCGTTCGGCGATGCCGGGCTCTTCGAGGACGAGCATCGTCGGCCCGAGAACGCCGGCGCCGATGCTCGCGGCGGCCGCGTCGTAACCCTGCCGGGGTTCGCTCGCCGCGGGCAGGCCGCGCATCACCGGGTTGCCCAGCTCCAGGTGGCGCAAGCCGCTCGCGGCCGCGAGCAGGGCTGCGATGCAGGCGATCGCCGTCAGAACCGGCACCCTGACGGCGATTCCGAGGAGAAGGCCGCGGGCGCCCGCTCCCTCGACCTCGGCCTCCTTCGCCTCGGGATCGCGGTTGGAGGATTCCCGGCCGTCCGCCCCCCGGGGCCAGAGCAGGGTCCTGCCGAAGATCGCCAGCGCCGCCGGGACGAGCGTCATCGCGACCAGGGCCGAGACGATCACCGCGACCGCCATGCTCGGCCCGAAGGCGCTGAGGAAGCGAACGCCGGAGAGCAGCAGGGTCAGGGTCGCCCCGGCGATCATCAATGCCGCCGTCAGGATCACCGGCAAGAGCTCGCTGGTGGTGTCGGCGACGGCGGCGGCCGTTGGCACATCCTGGCGCAGGCGCTGCCGGTAGCCCGAGACGAAGAAGACGAGGTAGTCGGTGAGCACGCCGAAGATCAGGGCGACGATCACGGGCTCGGCCTCGCGCGGAATCGAGAGGCCGTAGCGCTCGGCTATCCAGCCGAGGACCCGGTCGGCACAGAGGTAGGCAACCGCCACCGTCGCCACACCCAGCAGCGGGATGCCCAGCGAGCGAAAGTAGAGCGCGAGGATCGCGACCACGAGCAAGGCGGTCGCCAGCTCGACCCAGATCAGGTGGCTTTCCGCGATCCCGGTTTCCGCCCAGGTCCCCGGCAGGGCGCCGGTCACCTTCACCAGCGGCGCCGAGGCGGCGCGGGCGAATCCGCTCGCGAACCTCTCCGCGCTCTCCTGCGCTTCGCCTTCGCTCAGGGCGGGATCGGGGTAGAGGTAGGTGACGATCGTCGTCCCCGGGCTTCCCTTGCCGAGCATGCCCGGCGCGTCGGCGATCGGCACGGCTTTGACGGCGCTTGGGGCCTCGCTGCGGTTGGCGGCGGCGATGTAGCGGGCCGCCGCCGAGGCTTGCGCGGCCGAGAAGCCGCGCGGCTCACGGGCGACGACCATCGTGCGACTGAGCAGCGGCAGGCCGAACTCCTCGAGGGCGTCGCGTTCGACTTCCAGCGCTTCGGACGAATGGGGCAGGAGGTTGCCGAGCTCGCCGGCTTCGGCTTCGAAGGCGGAGGGCAGGTGTGTGACGGCCAGGACCGTGGCCGCGATCCAAGCGGGGACGATCAAAAAGCGCAGCCAGACGACCGCGCGACCGCCCCGGGTCCACTTCAGCCCACCCCGCGAAGGACGAGAATTCTCCTCCCGCACCGTCATCGCTTACCCGTTTGGCGCCTGCGACAAGCGATTACTCGGCACTTTGCCGGGTATGGGCTAGCCGACGAAAGGAGATGGCCATGCCGCCTCGTGGAGTGAAAAAAGGGTCCAAAAGGGCCCGCCAGTACGAGCACATCAAGAAGAGCGAGAAGGAATCCGGGCGCTCGGAGAAACGGGCCGAGCAGATCGCCGCCCGGGCCGTCAACAAGGAAAAGGCCCGTTCAGGGGAATCGAAAACCTCTTCGCGCAGCTCGAAACGCGGCAGCTCCGCCAGCAAACGGGGCGGTAAACGCTCGGGCAGCGGTCCCGGCGGCCGCACGCGCGAACAGCTCTACAACGACGCCAAGAAGCTCGGCATCGAAGGCCGCTCGTCGATGAGCAAGTCACAGCTGCAGCGGGCCGTGGCCGGGGCCGAAAGCTAGGAAGGCCTCGAAGCTTGCTGGGAGGCTTCCGGCGAGGCCTCCCAGAAGTCCTCGACCTTTGTCGCGTCTCCTTCCTCGATCCGCCGTGAGACGGCCCAGATCTCAACTGGCTCGTCGCCCTCGTTGCGGTGCGAGCGCGTCACGCCCGGCGCGACCCTTGCCACCGAGCCCGCCGCGACCCGCTCGATCTCATCGCCGAAGCGCATGGTCAGGGTGCCGCGGGTGACGATGTAGAGCTCCTCCAGCTCCTCGTGGCGGTGGCCGGATCCCTGCTCGAAGTCCGAGTGGGGCGGCACCCGGATCAGCGTCACCGCGACCTGCTCGCATCCCAGCGTGTCTTTGAGGCTGCGGAACTCGCCCGGGACGTCGCTGCCGGCGTAGGCGTCCTCGGCCTCGTCGGCGCTGGCAATCGAGTAGTCGCTCACGCCCTGCCTTTACCCGCGGCCCGCTGGACCAAGCGCAGGTCGTCGATCAGGCCGCCGATGGCCTCCTCGCGCTCGTCGTGGTCGCGCAGGCGGAGGATCGCCGAAGGGTGGATGGTGAGCGCGGCGACAGGCGCCAGGGGCGACTCGATCAGGCGGCCGCGATCGCGGGTCACCCGCGCCGAGGGCCCGAAGAGCGCTTTGGCCGCGGTTGCGCCGAGGGCGAGGAGCGCGGTCGGGCGCACCGCCTCGAGCTCGGCCTCGAGCCACGGCTTGCAGGCCTCGACCTCGCCTGCCCGCGGGGTCTGGTGCAGGCGCCGCTTGCCGCGCGCCCGCCACTTGAAGTGCTTGACCGCGTTGGTCACGTAGATCGCGCCGGGCTCGATCCCGGCGCTCTCCAGTGCGCGCGCCAGCACCTTGCCGGCCGGGCCGACGAAGGGCTCGCCCTCGATGTCCTCGCGGTCGCCCGGCTGCTCGCCGACCAGCATCAGCTCCGCCTTTTTCAGCCCGGCGCCGAACACCGTCTGGGTCGCGTCCTTCCAGAGCGGGCAGCCGCGGCAGCCGGCCGCCGCCTGGCGCAGCGCCCGCAGCGAGCGGCTCTCGGGGACGAACCCGGCGGCGGAGCCGTGCTCAGCCATCGCTACCTCCGTTTCCATCGCTGTGCGAGGAAAAGGGAGGTAGCGTCACCTCTTCCAGGCGCGGGTTCGGGCGCAGCTCGCGGCCGGCCTTGCCGCCGGGGCGCCCTTCGAGCTCGACCACATCGGCGGTGAAGTCGAAGCCGCCGCGCAGCAATGCGGAGCCGACGCCGTAGGAGTCGACCGGCGCGCCGCGCTCCTCGAAGCGCTCGATCTTCTCCGCGTCAAAGCCGCCCGAGGCGACGATCCGCACCTGCTCGTGACCGGCGCCGTCGAGTGCCCGGCGCACCTCGACGGCCAGCTCCGGGGTGACGCCGGTGAGGCGTTCGGCGCCGGGCTTCTCGCAGAGGGAGCGGTCGACGAGGCGCTCGGAGGTGTCGAGCCGCACGCCCCAGAGTCGCTCGCCAAGCCCATCGGCGACCGCGACTGCGTCTGCGACCGAGTCGTTGTGGAAGTCGACGAGGACGACGACGTTGACCTGCTCGCCGAAGCGCTCGGCGAAGTCCCGTGCGGCGGCGACGGTGTCGCCGCCGTAAGCGGCGATCAGGCCGTGTGGCACGGTGCCGACGCCGCGGCCGCCCCACCAGCTCGCCTGGGCGTCGGTGGAGACGCCGATCGCGCCGGCGACGTGCGCCGCCCAGCCGTCACCGGTCTGGACCAGCCAGTGATCGTGGCGGGCGGGGAAGAAGAGGATCGGCTTGCCGCGCGCGGCTTCGACCACCCGCCGCACGTTGGTCATCACCAGCGAGCGCCGCGAGAGTGTCCCCAAATAGACGGTCTCGAGGTGGGCGAAGAGCGAGTAGTCGCCCTCGATCGTCAGGACCGTCTCCCAGGGCTCGATCCGCTCGCCCTCATTGAGGGCCCGCACGCGCAGCTGCGGCCAGCCGTCGCACCAGCCGGTCCCGTCTTTTCTCCCGGCCCCAAGCCTGAGGACCGCGATCGCCTCGTCGATGCCGCCGAGCAGCCCCTCGCGCTTGGCGAACACCTGCATCGTCACCCGCGGGTGGCGCCCCTCGGCTTCGAGTAGCTCCTTGGTGAGGACGAAGTAGGAGTCCGAGTAGTAGCCGGAGCGGATTTTCTCGACCGGCAGCCGGAACACCTCGGGCGCCTGCCGCTGCGTCGCGGTTGCCATGTTCAGGGCTACCCTGGGCCCGTCGCCCGCAAGCCGCGCATCAGGTAGCGGGCGTTGGCGGGGGCGTAGCCCTTCCAGTCGTTGTTGAGGTAGGCGAAGACCGGGCGGCGCGAGCGCCAGGCGGCGATGCGGCGGCGCCACTCGTCGAGCTCGGCCTCGGAGTAGTTGCCGCCGCGGCCGCGGTGGCCGTAGTGCAGGCGCAGGTAGGCGATCTCGCCGGCCGGCCTGGCCTCGGGCAGCGGCCGGCGCTTGTCGTCGCCGATCGCCAGCGAGGCGCCGCGCTCCGCCAGCAGGTCGCGCACCGGTTTCGCGAACCAGCTCGGGTGGCGGAACTCGAAGCAGTGGCGGGCGCGGGGAAGCCGGTCGAGGGCGGCGGCGAGCAGGTCGTCGTCGCGATGGAAGTTTTCCGGCAGCTGCCACAGCACCGGGCCCAGCCGCTTCCCGCGCCGCAGCGGCTCGAGCGGCTCCCAGAAGCGGGCCACCGCGTCGCCGATCTCGCGCAGGCGCTTCATGTGGGTCAGGTAGCGGCTCGACTTGACCGCGAAGAGGAAGTCGCCGGGCACCTGCTCGACCCAGGCGGCGACCGTCGACTCCTTCGGCAGCCGGTAGAAGGTCGCGTTGACCTCGACCGTGTCGAAGGCCTCGGCGTAGCGCTCGAGCCAGTGCCGCTGCGCCAGGCCCTCCGGATAGAGGCCGCCGCGCCAGTCGGTGTAGCTCCAGCCAGAACAGCCGATGCGGACTCGGTGCATCGAACCTCCTAGGCCGCGGCCGGCACCTCGGTCATGGGCCCTCAGCCGCGCGCCGCCGAGCGGCTCAGCTTCGGCAGCACCTCGCGCCCGTAGAAGTCGATCGCCGCATGCGGGCCGGCCCCGGAGTTGTTCATCAGCGCCACCGTCGTCGCGCCCATCTCTTCCACCTGGCGGATCCGTTCGAGGTGCTCGCTGGGATCCGCGGAGATGATCATCGCTTCGCCGAGCTTCTCGTCGGAGACCTGCTTCTCGCCGTGCTCATACATCGCCTTTGGGTCGTGCCAGTCCTCCTTGTAGAACTCCTTCGGCTGGGCGCCCTTCCAGACGCGTGCGCCCTCCAGCGCCGCCCCGTCGTCCTCGGCCCAGGAGAAGGCGGCCTGCAGGACGATCTCGCCCGGCTCGCGCCCGGCGTCCTCGGCCGCGCCGCGGTAGGCGTCGAGGATCTCCGGCACCGCTTCGGGATCGGCAAGCGTCCAGACCCCGTCGCCCTGGCGCCCGGCGACGGCCGCTGCCTGCGGGCCGAAGGCGGAGACGTAGACCGGCGGGCGCCGGTTCTCCGGCAGGCTGTGAATGAAGGCCCGGTCGGCGGCGAAGTGGTCGCCCTTGCCGCTCAGCTTCTTGCCGTCCCAGAGCGCCCGGATCATCTCCAGCGCCTCCTCCATGCGGGCGATCTGGTCGCCGACCGAGGGCCAGCCGTGCCCGAGGGGGGCCTCGTTCAGCGCCTCGCCGGAGCCGAAGCCGAGGTACGGGCGGCCGGGATACATCAGCTCCATCGTCGCCCAGGCCTGGGCGATCAGCGCCGGGTGATAGCGCGGCCCCGGCGGGGTCACGCCGGTGCCGAAGAGGGCGCGCTCGGTTGCCTGCGCCGCCGCCCCGAGCCAGACCCAGGCGTTGCCCGACTCACCGCCCTCCCACCAGGGCTGGAGGTGATCGCTGCAGCCGATCCCGTCGAAGCCGGCCCGCTCCGCCTCGACCGCCTGGCGCAGCAGGTCATCGGGCGGGAACTGCTCGTGGGCGCAGAAGTGGAGGTAGCGCATGCGGTTTTCCTACCCGGTTGGGAAGCGGCCAAGCGCGGGTACTGGAAGCCGGTGAGCAATGGCGAGCCGACCACCGTCGTCCTCGACATCGACGGCACCCTCGTCGACACCAACTACCAGCACGCGATCGCCTGGCACCGGGCGCTGCGCGCCCACAACTACACCGTGCAGCTCTGGGAGATCCACCGCCACATCGGCATGGGCGGCGACCAGATCGTCGCGGCGCTGGCCGGCGAGGAGGCGGAGCGCGAGGACGGCGACGCGATCCGCGAGGTCGAGGGCGAGGCCTACGGCGAGCTGATCGGGGAAGTGCAGGCGATGCACGGCGCCACCGAGCTGCTGCGGGAGCTGCGGGAGGACGGGGCCAGGGCGATCTTGGCCAGCTCGGCGAAAGCAGAGGAGGTCGAGCGCTACATCGACCTGATCGACGCCAGAGATTTGGTCGAGGGCTGGACCAGCTCCGCCGACGTCGAGCGCACCAAGCCGCACCCCGACCTGGTCAACGCGGCGCTGGAGAAGGTCGGTTGCGACGGCCCGGCGGTGATGGTCGGCGACTCCACCTGGGACGTGAAGTCCGCGGACGGGGCGGGCATCCCGACCCTGGCGGTGCTGACCGGCGGCTTCTCCGAGGAAGAGCTGCGCGAGGCCGGCGCGGCCGAGGTCTTCGAGTCGATCGGCAAGCTGCGCAAGGACCGCGCCGCGCTGGCGCGCCTCGCCGCGCCGATGGGCCACGCGGACCGCTCAGGCCGGTAACTGATCGTTTTATGACCCTATAGGCATGTAAACCGATCAGACGATGCTGCGGCCGAGCCCGGCCCTTCGCTCAGCGGAAGCTGGGCAGCACCTCGCGCTCGTAGAAATCGAAGAAGCCCTCCTGGTCGTCGCCGACCTGGTGGACGTAGACGTGGTCGTAGCCGGCGTCGACGTACTCCTGGATCGCGGCGCGGTGGCGCTCTGGGTCGGGGCCGCAGGCGATGCTCTCGCCGATGTCGTCGCTGTCCAGCACCTCGGCCGCCTCTTCGAAGTGGGCGGGCAGCGGCAGCTCGAGGAAATAGCTACCGCTGATCGCGCCGTTGGGCCACTGCTCCAGCGCCAGCTTCTTCGCTTCCTCCTCGTCCTCTGCCCAGCAGGCGTGGAGCTGGCCGTAGGCCGGCTTGCCCTCGCCGCCTTCAGAGCGGAACTGCTCGACCGACTCGGCGACGGGGGAGGTACCGATCAGGCCGTCGCCGGCTCGGGCGGCGAGCTCGACCGAGCTTTCGCCTGCGACGGCGACCAGCAGCGGCGGCGGCTCGCCGGGCAGCGAGTAGAGGCGCGCGTTCTCGACCGTGAAGTGCTCGCCGCGATGGCTCTTCAGCTTGCCGGTCCAGAGCTCGCGGATCACCTCGATCGCCTCCTCGAGGCGGTCCTGGCGCTCGACCACGCCCGGCCAGCGCTCGCCGGTGATGTGCTCGTTGAGGTTCTCGCCGGTGCCGACGCCGAGCGAGAAGCGCCCCGGCAGCAGCTGCGCCGCGGTCGCGGCGGCTTGGGCGACGATCGCCGGGTGGATGCGCGTCGTCGGGCAGGTGACCCCGGTCATCAGCTCGATCCGCTCGGTTCGCTGCGAGATCGCGCCGAGTGTGCCCCAGACGAACGGGCTCTCACCCTGCGCGTCGATCCAGGGGTGGAAGTGGTCGGAGATCGAGGCGAAGGCGAAGCCCGCCCGCTCAGCGCGCTCGGCTTGGGCGACCAGCGTGGGCGCGTCGAACTCCTCGCTGGAGAGCGTGTAGCCGAGCTGCGTCACTACAGCCCAACATTCCCCGGGCGGTGCGGTGAAAACATCGAGCGCGCCGGGCGCGCCGGGACGGGCCAGGCCGCCTAGGACAGCGCCTGCACCACGTAGCCCGCCCCGAGCACCAGGGCCAACAGCCCGAGCCCGCGCCGCAGCAGGACTTCCGGCAACCGCGGCTGGAGCCGGGCGCCGAGGCTGGCTCCGGCCAGCCCGCCGATTCCCATGCCGAGGCCGAGCGTCCAGTCGGGGGCGATGTCGCCGCTCGCCCCAAGGCTCAAGACCGCATAGGCAAGGACGCCGGCGAGGGAGGTGAGGAACGTCGCCGCGAGCGCGGCGGGGGCGACCTCGTAGACGCTGAAGCCGAGGCCGACCAGGACCGGCGCGAGAATCGAGCCGCCGCCGATGCCGTAGATGCCGCCGACGATGCCGACGGCCAGGGAGAGCAGGACGATCTGGCGCCGCCGGCGCCGGCCGGGCGTGGCGGCCGGATGCGCCGGCCGCGCCGCGAGGAGCCAGGCGCCGAGCGGAAGCAGGACCGCGGCCACCACGACGAGGAAGGTGTCGCCCTCGTTCAGCAGCGTGACGCGAATCGCCGCCCCGGCGATGACGCCAGGCAGGGTGCCGAAAACGAGCAGGCGGCTGAGCGGTCCGGTCAGGCGACCTTCGCGATGGAAGCGCACCAGCGCGCCGGGTATCGCGAGCAGGTTGAAGAGGAGGTTCGTCGGGGTGACGGCTGGGCTCGGGGTCTCGACGATGCTGACCTGAAACGGAATCAGGAAGACAGCGCCGGAAACGCCCACGGGCGTGGTGAGGGTGGCGAGGCAGAAAGCCACCGCCGCGCCGAGGATCGCGTCGCCCAGCATCGCGGCAGCCTACGCGGCATCGGCTGAAGCGCCAGCCCGACCGCGCCAGCGACGCTTGCTCCCACCCGCTTCTTTTAAGTCGAGCTTTCCCGCTCAGCCCGCTTCTCGCCCCAGACGCCGCCTTCGATGTCATCGCGGCTGGAGCCTTCCCGTTCACCCACGGCGGCGACCTGGCCGGTTGGCTTGTGCTCCGGCTCGGTGCCGGGACCGAAGAATTTGTAGAGGCCGAGCCCGATCAGGAAGAGGACGAGCACGACCACGGCAAAGAGCGGCCCGGCGAGGATTCCGACGCCGACCACCAGGATCAGGAGGAGGGGGATTAGATACATAGGCCTCAGTTACCCCGTTCGCCCTCGCTGACACCTGGCGCGGCGGCCGCCCCAACTGCTCGAAGCCACCCTCGCGGTTGCGGGAGAGGACGCGCGCCCCGGAGCCGCGGCCGGGGTGCTCCTCGGGCTCGCGCAGCCGCTTGCAGGCGCGGCGAGTGCTGCTTTTCGGCAACGGGAGATCGTCACCCGCGCTGGCGAGACGAAAACGGCGCATGAGGCGCGCCGCGAGGCTCACCGGGGAAGTGACCCACATGTTTGACTAGGGGACGATGCTGCATCGACCCAACGTTGAGACGCGGCCTCTTGCCACGCTGCTCCTGGTGGGCGTGCTGGCGCTGCTCGCCGCCGCTCCAGCCGCGGCCGTGCCGCGGCTTTTTTGGGGGGTCGTACCCCAGCTGCAGCAGAGCGACGCGCGATTGCGGCGGCTGAGACAGGGTGGGGTCGACAGCGTCCGCCTGCCGGTCGCCTGGGGCAGCGTGCAGCCGTCCGCCCGCGGCGGCTTCGACTGGGCGGTCATCGATGCCCAGGTCGGGGCCGCCGCCCGGGCGCGCCTGGAGGTGCTTCCGTTCCTCTACGACGCGCCGCGCTGGGCGGTGCCCTCGCGCCGGGTGCCCGGCTCGGCCGGCGCGCGAGCGCCCCTGCACCTGCCCGCGGCTGGCGCCGCCGGGCGGGCCTGGGCAGCCTTTGCCCGCGCCGCCGTCGCTCGCTACGGGCCGGGCGGGGACTTCTGGAGTGAAAACCCGGCCTTGCCTCGTCGCCCGGTCCACTATTGGCAGGTCTGGAACGAGCCGAACTTCAAGTACTTCGTCGTCCGGCCCAACCCGGCGGAATACGGGCGCCTGGTCAAGCGGACGGCGGGCGCGATCGGCTCGGCCGACCCGCGCGCCCAGGTCATCCTCGGCGGCCTCTTCGCCCGGCCCGGGGAGGCGGCACGTCCCTTCCATCCCCCGCAGGCCTACTTCGCGACCGACTTCCTGCGCCTGATGTACCAGCGCACGCCGGGTATTCGCGCCGCCTTCGACGGCGTCTCCCTTCACCCCTACACCGCCACCTACCAGCGCCTGCGGCCAGAGATCGAAGAAGTCCGCTCGGTCCTGCGCCGCGCCCGCGACGGCGGCATCGGCCTCTGGATCACCGAGATGGGCTGGAGCTCCGAACGTCCCAACCGCCGCGATTCCTTCGCCAAGGGCCTGCACGGCCAGGCGGCCCAGCTGAAGGGAGCCTTCTCGCTGCTGCGCCGCGAGCAGAGCCGCTGGCGGCTCAAACGGGTCTACTGGTTCTCGGTCGACGACGTTCCCGGCGTCTGCAACTTCTGCGGCGGCACCGGCCTCTTCCGCCGCAGCGGCGCGCCGAAGCCTGCCTGGCACGCCTACGTCCGCTTCGCTCGCTGAGGCCCTTTCCCCGCGCAGGCTTCGAGCAGGACCGCCGCCCGTGCGGGCCCACCCGCCGCCTCGTAGCCGGCCTTGACCGCGGCGGCTCCCGGCGCGCAGGCGAGGGTTTTCTCGACGGCCGCGGCGAGGCGCCGCGGCGTCAGCTTTTTGCGCGACAGCTTCGTCCCCGCGCCGGCCTCGACGACGTGGGCGGCGACATCGAGCTGGTCGCGGCCCCAGGGGACGACGCAGACGGGCACGCCGAAGGACAGCGCCTTTTGGGTGACGCCCATGCCGCCGTGGCAGACGACGGCGGAGGCGCGCTCGAGCAGCGGCGAGTGGGGGAGGAAGCGGGCGAGGAGGGCGTCGCCGCGCTCACCCAGGACAGCGGGGTCGACGCCGGCGGTGGTGACCGCCAATCGCCAGCGGTCGCGCAGCCCAGCCAGGGCGGCGGCGGCAATCGCGCCGTCGTCCTGGAACTCGGAGGAGCAGGCGACGAGGACCAGCGGCCGCTCGTCGCCGGGCAGGTCGAAGGGCGCGTCCGCCGCCGTGTCCCAGAGGCCGGGCCCGACCATCTCGACGCCGGCCGGCAGCGGCCGCGGGTACTCGAAGGGCTCGGCGGTCCAGTAGAGAGTGAGCGGCGCCCGGTGGCGCCACTCGTCGCCGAGCTCCAGCTTGGGCAGGCCGGCCGCCCGCCGGCCTGCGTTGACGACCGGCAGGCGGGCCCGCTTGTCGAACGCCTTGGAGGTGAAGCCGAGGGCCACGTCGCGAAGGCGGCCGAGAACGCCGGGCAACGGCCGCAGGCCGAGCCCGAAGGGCGGCACGCCGGGCGCCTGTTCTTCGAGCAGGAAGGGGCGGGACTCGGCCCAGGCGATGCCCTCGCGCTCGGCGACGGCCTTGGCCCCGAAGCAGGTCACGTCGACCAGCGAGACGTCGGGCCGCACGGCCTCGAGCGCGGCGGCGAAATCGGGCGCGTCGTATGGGGAGCGCGAGGCGAAGGTGGCGAAGCTGCGCCGCCCGGCCGCGATCTGCGACCTCGCTTCGTGGTCGTCGTGGACGAGGGCCTCGATAGCGGGGTCGATCGGCTCGCAGGCCAGTCCGGCGCCGCGGACCGTCTCGACCTGGCTGGAGAGCGTGCGCACGTGGACCTCGGCGCCGCGGCGGCGCAGCTCGACCAGCGCCTCCATCATCGGGTTGAGGTGGCCGCGGGCAGGGGAGGTGTAGGCGAGCACCCTCACCGGGCCAGCTCCAAGATCGCCGTTTCGGTCGCCGCCCGCCCGAGGCCTTCGCGGCGGCGCAGCAGGTGCCAGAAGTAGACGTCGGTGAGGCTCGCCAGCACCGCCCTGCGCGTTCGCCGCGCCGCCGCGGGGAGCGCTTCGAGCTGCGGCGCGAACACGGCGTCGACCCACTCGAGGTGCATCCTGGTGCCGGCCTCGACGACGTGGCGGACGAGCGGGTAGCGCTCGGCGGAGCCGAGCCAGCGCATCACCTCGTCGCCGAGTCGCTCGTAGTGGCCGACGAGGGCGCGCACCGCGGCGTCCACGTCGCCGGGCTCGACCCGTCTCTCCGCGGCGATCGCCCCGGTGGCGTCGGCCACGGCGGCCTCCATCAGCCCCTGCTTGGAGCCGAAGTGGCGGATGATCGAGCGGGTGCTGCAGCCCGCCCGCCCGGCGACCTGCTCGAGCGACGGGTCGAGCTCACCCTCCTCGCGGAATAGCTGCTGGGCGGCGTCGAGGATCGCGCGGCGCGTGTGCTCCGTAGCGTCTGCGCGCCTGGTCTGGGTGTAAGTGCGCGTCGCCATTTCGCGTCACTATAAGTGACACGAAAAGAAAGTCAAGCCAGCGCCGGGGCACCTCGATCTGGGAGAGGGGGTGAGGGGCCTGAGGGAAGTTGCGGAGCATCCGCCCGCTCGAAGAGCTGCCGCGCACCCTTCTTGCGGCGTCGGCGGGCGAGGTAGGTGGCGAGCACTCGATGTGGGCCCGATTGCCAGCGGCGCGCTGGGGTACTCAGGGGCAATGAAGACCGTCCTCGTCACCGGCACCTCCAGCGGCATCGGCCGCGTGACCGCCGAGCGGCTGGCGCGGGACGGGTGGAAGGTCTTCGCCGCGGTGCGCGACCGAGCCGACGCTCCGGTGGTCAAAACCGGGGCCGGCGAGGTCGTCCCGGTCGTGCTCGACGTCACCGACCCGATGTCGCTCGCCGCCGCCGCGACCGACGTCCGCGACGCCACCGGCGGCTCGCTCGACGCCCTCGTCTCCAACGCCGGCATCCCGGTTGGCGGGGCGCTCGAGGCGGTTGAGCCCGAGCAGCTGCGCGAGATCCTCAACGTCAACGTCGTCGGCGCGGTGGCCGTCACCCAGGTCCTGCTGCCACTGCTGCGCGCGGCTCGCGGGCGGATCCTGATCGTCGGCTCGCTCGGCGGGCGAGTCGCCTTTCCCTTCGCCGGCCCCTACCACGCCTCCAAGTTCGCGCTCGAGGGGATCGCCGACTCCCTGCGCGCGGAGCTGCGCCCGCAGGGAGTCACGGTCGGCCTGGTCGAGCCCGGCCCGGTCGCCACGCCGATCTGGGCGAAGGCGCGCCAGCAGGTCGCCGCCCAGCGCGCCGCTCTCGATGGTGAACGGCGAGAGCTGTACGACGAGCGCCTGCGCAGCTTCGAAGACAGCCTGCGCCGCGCCGAGGAGAAGGGCGAATCGCCGTCCAAGGTCGCCGGGAAGATCGCCGCCGCCCTGGAAGGAGGCGGTGCCCGCTATCCGGTCGGCCGCGGCGCTCGCACGCTGGCTACCCTCCGCCCCCTGCTCCCCGACCCCGTCTTCGACCGCCTTGCTGGCCTCGTCTCCCGATAAGCCCGGGCACCGCTTCGGCGACTCGCCGCCGCTCTCGCTCGGCGTCGAGGAGGAGCTGCTGCTGATCGATGCCGACGGCGGCTTGGCCTGCGCGGCCGAGGAGGTGCTGGAGAGCATCGCCGGCACGCCGATCGCCGAGCGGGTCTCGGCTGAGATCTTCACCGAACAGATCGAGCTGAAGACCGCGGTCTGCCGCGATCCCGGCGAAGTCCTCGAGCAGCTGCGCGACCTGCGCCGGGCGATCGGCGAGGCGGGCTTCGTCCTGCTCGGCTGCGGCCTGCACCCCACCGCGGCGGCGGACAAGGCGGTGCTGGTCGCAAAGCCGCGTTATGAAGTCGTGCAGAAGGATCTCGGCAGCCTGCTGAGGACGCCGCCCTGCGGCCTTCACGTCCACATCGGCATGCCGGACCCCGAGTCCGCGATCAAGGTTGCCAACGCCTTCCGGCTCTACCTGCCCGCGCTGCAGGCGCTGAGCGCCAACTCGCCTTTCCAGGCGGGCGTCGATTCCGGCCACGCCAGCGCCCGCACCCAGATCGTCCGCAGCTACCCGCGCTTTCAGGTGCCGCGGGGCTTCCGCGACTACGCCCACTTCCTCGAGGTGGCCGACCAGCTCGTCGCCGCGGCCGGCGTCGACGACTACACCTACATCTGGTGGGACGTTCGCCCCCACCCTAAGCTCGGCACGGTGGAGGTGAGGGCGCTGGACGTGCCGACCGAGCCCCATACCTCCGCCGCCTTCGCAGCCCTGGTCCAGGCGATCGCCGCCAAGGAGCTCGACCGCCCCACCGATTCTCCCCTGCACCGCGAGGCGCTCGAGGAGTCCTACTTCCAGGCCGCCAGCCACGGGCTCGAGGCGGAGATCGTCCTCGACTCAGAGCAGCCCGGCCCGGCGCGCGAGGTCGCCTCCCGCATGCTCGGCACGGTCCTTCCCTACGCGCGGGAACTGGACACCGAGGCGTCGCTGGGGGAGATCGAGCGCATCCTGCGCGAGGGCAACGGCGCCGACGAGCAGCGGCGGATCGAGCGCCGCGAGGGCATCGATGTCCTGCTGGCGCGACTGCTCGAGCGCAGCCGCTGACCGAGCGCGCTCAGGAGCCGAGCAGGAGGATGAGATTGACCAGCACCGCCAGCGGTGTGCCGACCAGCGAGAGGTAGCGGAAGAGCTTGGCGAAGCCGCCGCGGTAGCGGACGCTCTCCATCAGGGTGAGGCCGACGACGTGGGCCATGTTGACCAGCGCGATGGCGATCGCGATCAGGATCGCGGCGGCGGCGCGGCCGGTCTCATCCTCGCTCTTGGCCGAGACGGCGGCGGCGAGGATGGCGGCGACGATCGTGCCGAAGATGCCGGCCACCATGCCGGCGAAATCGCTGCGCGAGAGGCCCGGCAGGTAGGCGGAGCCGACCTCGTGGCCCTCGGCCGGGTCGTGCGTCCCGGGGCCGTCGCTCTCGAGGCCGACGACGTGCTCGCCGCCGTCCTCATCGCTGTGCAGGACGACCATCCGCAGCGGCGGCTCGAGTCCCGCTTCTGCCTTTTCCAGCAGGCCTTCTTCGAACCAGCGGGCCTGCGCCTGCTCGTGCTCGAAGATCAACACCTCGTCCGCGGGCGCTTTCATCAGCGCGTCCTGCGCGGCCTGGATCGGGTCGGGATCGCCGACCTCGCCGCCGGCCTCGATGCCGTTCTCGCGCAGCTCCTCGAGCACCCGTCCCAGCCGGGCCTCGGCTTCCCGCTTGGGCTGGTCGATGTCGCCGAGCGTATGCCGCAGGGCGGTTGCCTCGACCGCCGGGACCACGACCCGCAACTCGTCGCCCCCGCTGCCATTGCCGGCGTTTCCAGAACGGATCTCGCGCAGCGACTCGGGCCCGAGCGGGTCGCTGGTGACTATCGCCAGCAGGCGGCGCGCCATTGCCCTGGCGTCACTCGTCCTCGGGAATCGCCTCGTCGGCTTCCCCGTAGACGGCGTCGCTCGGCTCCTCCGGCGGTGGCGGCACGTTGTCGGGGAAGCGGTGCTGGTCGCCATGGCTGGCGATGTCTTCCAGGTCCCGCTCGGCCAGCTCGAAGCCCTCGGCCTCGCCCTCGCCCGCCTCGATCAGCGGCTGCTCGGCCGGGTCCTCGGAGTCCTTGGCGACCTCACCGCCGATGCCCGCGGCTTCCGCCGCCGCGGCCGCGGCCTCTTCCTTGGCGAGCGCTTCTTCCTCGCGCTCCTTTTGGTTGGAATCCATGGCTACCGCCTACCCGTGGCGAGGGCGCGAAAAACGCCCGCCTCGAATCAGGGAATCGAGCCGTGGGCGGGGACGCTGAGCTCGGTTCGCCAGAAGGCCTTGCCGAGCACCGGCTGCGAGACGTTGTGCACCGGGGTCTCGCCGATCCGTCCCGAGGCCGCGCCCGCGTGCGCGTGCCCGTGCAGGACCAGGTCGGGGCCGTGCTCGAGGATCGGCGCGGCGAGCCTGTCGCTGCCGAGAAAGGTGAAGATCTCCCGCGGCTCTCCCTCGAGCGTCTCCTCGACCGGCGAGTAGTGCAAAAGGACGATCCGCAGCGGGCAGGTGGCGACTGCCTTCAGCCCCGCGTCGAGCGCCTCGACCTCGGCGCTGGTCTCGGCGTAGACCGCGCGCAGGGAGGGCTCGCCGAAGTCGGGCAGGTGGCGCGGGGCGAAACCGCCGACGAACCCCTTGCAGCCGACGATGCCGAGCTCGACGCCGTCGATCAGGCAGGCCTGCGATTCGCGCTCGAGCAGCCCGATGCCCGCGTCGCGCAGGCGCGCGACGATCGCCTCCGCGGCGTCGCCCTGCCAATCGTGGTTGCCGAGCACGGCGAAGACGGGCGCGCCCGCCTCGGCCGCCGCCTCGCAGAGGATCTCGGCCTCCTCGACCGTGCCGTGGCTGGTCAGGTCGCCGGCGAGCAGGACCACGTCGACCTCGCCCGCGAGCGCGGAGAACGACTCGATTGTCTCCCCGCGGTTGCTCTCGCGGCAGTGGACGTCGCCGGCCGCGGCGATGCGGAGGCGCTTCGCGGAGTCCGGTGAGTGCATCCAACCCCTTTACCCGCTCTCTTCTCTATATATGGGCGAGTTTCAGCCGCCGCCATGACGGGCAACCGATGGGCGTGGATGCGGAGAGCGCCTCGCGGGTCGAGACCCTTGCCCAGAGCCTCAAGCGGGCGGCCTCCGCCCTGGAAGCGGAGAGCGTCCCCTACCTCCTCGGCGGCGGCCTCGGCTGCTGGGCCCGCGGCGGCCCGCCCTCCAGCAACGACATCGACCTGATGATCGAGCGCGAGCAGGCCGAGCGGGCGCTGGCGACCCTGGCGGCCGCGGGGATGCGCACTGAAAAGCCGCCGGAGCAGTGGCTCTTCAAGGCATGGGACGGCGAAATCCTGATCGACCTGATCTTCGAGCCGGCCGGCGTGCGGATCACGAAGGAGGTTCTCGAGCGGGGGGAGGAGCTGAGCGTCGCCGGGATGTACGTGCGGGTGATGGCCCTCGACGACATCCTCGTCACCAAGCTGCTCGCGCTCGACGAGCACTGCGCTGACTACCGGGACCTGCTGCAGGTCGGCCGCGCCCTGCGCGAGCAGATCGACTGGGCCTCGCTGCGCGAGCGGACCGCGGCCAGCCCCTTCTCCCGCGCCTTCTTCGAGCTCGCCGACGGGCTGCAGATCAGCTCGCCCCTTCCCGCTTCCCCGGAAGCGGCCGATCCCTAGGACGAGTTCCGGTCCTCCTCGCGCCACCGGGCCCGGCCCGAGAGCGCCGCCGCCGCGGCGGCGAGGAAGGCGCGCCGCAGGGTGCCGCGCCGCGCGCGCCGCCAGCCGCCCTCGATCGCGTGGGCCCCGGCTGGCTCGAGCACATTGCCGGGCCCCGCCTGGTGCCGCGCGGCGCTGAAGGTGCCGCCGACGAAGGCGGGGTGGGCGAAGCGTCGGTAGAGCGGCGGCGCCGCGGCGTGGAGGACCTCGAGCAGGAGCCCCGCGCGCCCGTAGCTGACCTGCCGCCGCGGCGACTCGGCGCAGGCCTCGATGCCCTCGGCCACCTGCTCCGGCGAGAGCACCGGCGGGATCGCCCGCACCCGCCGGCCGGTGTAGTCGGCGGCGTTGTCGAAGATCGGCGTGTCGACGGCCTGCGGGGCGATCGTGGTGACGTGGACGTCGGGGAGGTGGCGCAGCTCGCCGCGCAGGGACTCCGAGAAGGCGCGGACGGCGGTCTTGCTGGCGACGTAGGGGCTGACGTCGGGACTCGTCACCCGCCCCCAGACCGAGGAGAGGTTGATCAGCACGCCCTGCTCCTGGGCGGTGAAGCGGCGCAGGGCGGCGCGCGCCCCGTGCACCTGGCCCAGCAGGTTGGTCTGGATGACGCGGGCGAAGACCTCGGAGGGGATCTCGAGGAAGCTGCCGTAGGCGATCACGCCGGCGTCGTTGACCCAGACGTCGATGCGGCCGAAGCGCTCCTCGACGGCGGCGGCGAAGCCCTCGACCGCCTCCTCCTCGCCGACGTCGAGGGCCCGCTGCAGGACACCGGCGGCGCCCGCCGCTTCGCACTCCGCCGCCGCCGCGGCCAGCGCGCCGGGCTCGCGGGCGCAGAGGCCGAGGCGGGAGCCGCGGCGGGCGAAGCGCAGCGCCGCGGCGCGGCCGATGCCGCTCGAAGCCCCGGTGACGACCACCGTCGCCTGCTCGAGCGCCCGCGGCACGGCGGCTAGCCGAGCCCCTTTTCCTCCGCTGCCTTGTAGGCGATCTGGAGGAAGTCGGAGAGGGCCAGCGCCGAGAAGATGGCGGCGAGGAAGCGGGTCAACCGCGGCGCGAAGAGCAGGCCAATGGCGAAGGCGGAGACGACCCAGAGGTCGAGGCAGTATGGGCAGACCAAGAGCTCGCCGATCGCCTTGCGGGCACCGGTCCCGCGTGAGCTCTCTTCGAATTCGGAAGGTCCCCCCTCGCCTTCGTATTCGGTGAAGGGCGCCCGCAAGGGGCTCGTCACCTTGTCCTTCGCGACCAGTCGGCTCAGCTTGTGCGAGGCGACGCCGATCGTCGCCAGGTCCGCCGCCCCGACCCGCTCCGGCAGCTGGCGGCCGCTGCGCCTGGCGAGCAGCAATGCCAGCGCGAAGAGTGCATGGAAGGCGGCCATCACGGCGGCGTAGGAGAGCAGCGGGGGCCGTTCGCCGGGAGGGGCGTAGCCCTCGGCCTCTTGAAGCGCGCCGCCCATCAGATCACCAACACCAGCACGGCCGAGATGACGACGGCGATCGGCGTCGCGATCAGGCTGAGACGGGAGAAGAAGCGGCTGAAAATCCCGTCGTAGCGGACGCTTTGGAAGAGGAAGATGCCGACGACGTGAGCGAGGTTGATCAACGCAATCGCGAGCGCGATCAGGATCGCCGCCGCCGCTTCCACGCCCATACGATTTTCCTCGTGGTCGTTGCCATTGCCGTGCGAGTCGGCCACGCCCTTCGCGGCCAGGATGCCGAGCAGCAGCGTGCCGATGATCGCAACCAGGATCCCGCCGATCTCGCGGCGGGTCAGCGGCGGCCAGTTATAGGACGGGCGCCATCCCTTGCGCCGCCCGGCGACCGGCCTGGTGCTCTTCTCGTCGAGGAGCTCGGGCTCGGCCTCATGGCTGACGACGAGCTCGAGGACGGGGAGGTCGAAGTCGCGCTCGGCCTGTTCGAGCAGCCCCTTCTCGGCGAATGCGCCTTCCTCGTCGCGGTGGGCGACGACGAGGATCTGGTCGGGGTCGAACTTGACGATCTCGTCGCTGATCGCCTGGATCGGGTCGGAGTCGCCGACCTCCCCGCGCGCCTCGGCGCCAGCCTCGTGAAATTCGCGCAGCGTCGTCTCGAGGCGCTCCCGCGCGGCCGGGATCGCCGCGTCGACGTCGCCCATGATGTGATCGAGGGCGGAGCCGGCCAGCGCCGGGGCGACGACGAAGATCTCCTCCGCGCCCTCGCCGAGGTGACCGAGCACGGAGCTGACCAGGCGCTCGCCGCTGACCTTCTCGTTCGCGACCACGAGCGCCCGCTTGCCGACGCTCTCCCGCGCCCCCTGGGGAAAGCGCGGAGCTTCCTTTCGTCCCTCCATCGAGCGTTCTCCTTGGTCAGCGGGTGATGACTCGTCCAGTGCGAACGCGTTACCCCGCGTTGCGCGACTCAATCCGCCGTTTCTCGCCTCGCTCGGCGGGTACTTCGGGCGAGTACTCAAAAGCGAGTAAACGACGAAGGGAGCGAGATGGCTGATCTGAACGAGCGCGACGCGAAGCTGGTCCAGTACCTGGGCGAGGCCTACGGCAAGGAGAAGGAACTGGAGACCAGCCTCGAGGCGCATATCGCGATGACGACCAAGGCGCCCTACAAAAAGCGCCTCAAAGCTCACCTCAAAGAGACGAAAGCTCATGCAAGGGCCGTCGAGCGCCGGATCAAAAAATTGGGCGGAGGCGGGCAGCGGACCCAGACCGCGGTCGGCAAGGTGATGGCGGCGGCAAAGGGCCCGTTGCACATGGTCCGCGGCAACGGCGAGCAGGAGAAGATGCTGAAGAACGCCAAGACCGAGTACTTCAACGAGCACGAGGAGATCGCCACCTACCTGGCGATCGAGACGCTGGCGGAGAAAGTCGGCGACCGGGAGACTGCGAAGCTGGCGAGGGGGATCCGCCGCGAGGAGGAACGGATGGCGAAGTTCCTCGAGGGCCAGATCAAGTCCTTGACCGGGGCGGTCGCCAGCGAGGAGGTGCCGCGGGCCCAGCGCCAGCCAGCCAAAGCGAAACGTGCGCCCGCGAAAGCCAAACCCTCGCCGGCAAAAGCGAAACGACCGCCGGCTAAAGCCAAACGTGCTCGAAAACCAGCCCGCTCTGCGTCTCGCTGAGCAGGCCCATCGAAGGCCGCGGGGCCCGTCGCCGCTCGGTCGGGCTGCCGGGGTTGAAGATCTGGAAGCCGGCCTCGCTTTCGTGCAGGGGGAGGTGGCTGTGGCCGAAGACGACGGCCTCGGCGGCCGGGAAGCGCCGGCGCAGGCGCGCCAGCCGGCCCTTGGCGGGCCCGGCATCGTGGGTCACCGCGATAGCCCGGCCGCCGGCCTCGACTTCCAGCTCGGCCGGCAGCGCCCGCCGCAGCGGCTCCTCGTCGACGTTGCCGTGCACGGCGTGGACCGCCGGGCAGAGCGCTTCCAGCTCCGCCAGCACCGAAGCGGCGAAGAAATCGCCGGCGTGGATGATCGCGTCCGCGCTCTCGATCAGCTGCAGGCAACGCTCGGGCAAGCGGCGGCTGCCCTTGGGCATGTGGGTGTCGGCGAGGACGGCGATCAAAGCGAGCGGATTGACGCGGCGACAGCCGGGTAGCGAGCGTGAATGGGGAAGCTACTCGCGATCTACCTCAACGACCACCTCGCGGGCGCGACGGTGGGGGTCGAGCTGGCGCGGCGCTTGCGCGCCAGCAACTGCGACGAGCCTGAGTTCGGGCCGGAGATGGCCGCGATCTGCGCCGAGATCGAGGCCGACCGGGAGACGCTGGTGGCGATCATGGACCGGCTCGGCGTGGGCCGCAGCAGGGTCAAGCCGCTCGCGGCCTTCCTCGCCGAGCGGCTGGGCCGGCTGAAGCTGAACGGGCAGCTGCGCGGCTACTCGCCGCTGAGCCGCCTCGACGAGCTGGAGTTCCTCGCGATCGGCGTCACCGGCAAGCGCCAGCTGTGGCGGTCGCTCGAGCACACTCACGCGGGCGGCCTTCCCGGCTTCGAGCTCGGTGCCCTGGCGGAGCGAGCGAGCGAGCAGCTGGACCGGCTCGAGGCCCTGCGGCTGAAGGCCGCCGCGCTCGCTCTATAGGACCGCGTTTTCGCTGCGGTCGCAGGGGTAGACAGAGTGGATGAGCGAGCCGGCGCCCGCAACCAAGATCACCCCTTACCAGGACGGGCCATACCTGGTGCGCGGGCCCTTCACCCTCGTCGACCAGGAGGGCAACGAGATCGAGGTGAGGCGCCGGGTGGTGGCGCTCTGCCGCTGCGGCCGCTCCCAGATGCGCCCTTTCTGCGACGGCACCCACAAGGCGATCGGCTTTCAGGCTCCGAGCGGCGCCTCCGTCTTGCTTGGGCCCCCTGCACCGAACGTGCCTGACCCGTAGCGGCAGCGCACGCAGCTGGAGCGGTCAGTCCTGCTCGGGAGCTTCCTTCCCTGGCCACGTGCCGGTCGTCTTCGCGAAGGCGCGGCGGGCACCGTGGTCGGTAAGGCCCTTGACCAGCCGGAAGATCGCTCCCTCTACCAGCAGCGCGACTATCAGCTTTGGCCAGGAGAATTCGCGATGCTCCGGGCTCGGCGGCTCTTGGTCGTCGACCAGGCCCCACAGCTTCTCGAAGATCTTCTGCCCGATGAGCCCGGCGATCAGGCCCAGGAGGACGCTGACCGGGGTGAAGACGACCTTCACGCCTCGCTCCCATCTTGGCTCCCGGCGGTCCCGGCGGCGCCGAGCGCCAATACCGCCAGCACGGCCTTGCGACCGGTTCGCTTCGGCTTCCTGCGACTGCTGGCGAGCGCTGCGGTGCCCTCGTCGAGGGCCGCGATCGCCGCCTCGAACTGGCGGCGAAGCTTGCGGTCTCGCGCCGGTTTCACCCGCCGCTTCTGTGCCCGTCCATAGGCGACGCGCAGGTTCTCGCGGGCGTAGGGGTTGTCGAGCAGTTCCTCCGCCAGGGGCAGCAATCGCGACGGTGCTGGGGTCGATGCCATGGGTCATCCCTCCAGTTTCAGGTGGTCTTCCGTTCCTTGGGCTCGTCGCGCGGCTCGAGCTGGATCTCGCGCTCGGCCCGCGGTCGTCCTTCTTCGAGCTCGAGACTGCGCTCGCGCTCGGCGTTCAACTGGTGGCCGAAGAGGATCGCCAGGTTGGTGATCCAGAACCAGACCAGCAGCGCGATCATGCCGCCGAGGGTGCCGTAGGTCTTGTCGTAGGAGCCAAAGTTGGAGACGTAGAAGGCGAACAGCGCCGAGGCAAGGATCCAGGCGACGATCGCGACCAGGCTGCCCGGCGTCACCCATTTGAAGCCGCGCAGCTTCACGTTTGGTGAGGTGTAGTAGAGGAGCGCCAGCATCAGCAGGAAGACGAGGACCATTACCGGCCACTTTGCGATGTTCCAGACGTCGACCGCCGTGGAGCCAATGCCGAGCGGTTCGGCGACGGCGGAGACGACCGGCCCGGTCAGGACCAGCGAGACCGCCAGCAGGGTCATCAACACGATCATCGTGAAGGTGACGAGGATCTGCAGCGGCCGCAGCTTCCAGAACGGCCGTCCCTCCGGGGTCTCGTAGATGATGTTCGAGGCGCGCATGAAGGCACCGGTGTAGCCCGAGGCCGACCACAGCGCGACGGCGATGCCGAGAATGAGGGCGACCCCTGCGGTGCCGCTCGATTCGGTGATCGATTCGATCGGCCCCTTGAAGGTTTCCGCCGCCGAGGCGGGCCCGATTTCAGTGATGATTTCGGTCAGGCTCGAGGTCGTCGATTTGGGATCGCCGAAGATGCCGATCAGCGAGACCATCGCGATCAGCGCCGGGAACAGCGAGAGCAGCCCGTAATAGGTGAGCGCCGCCGACCAGTCGCTGAGGTTGTCCTCCTGGAACTCGGTGGCGGTGCGCTTGATCGTCGCCCACCAGCCGCTCTGTGCGGCGGTGGTGCCCTGCGGGGCGTAATCCCGTCGCGGCTCACTCTCGCGGTCGCGGAACTCAGCGTCGCTCTCGGTTCGCTGCTCGTTCTCGTCGGTCATCGGGTCTGGTGGCATCGCTCTTCCTCGCCGGTTGAGTGCTTTCCCGTTTGTGTGCCCCCGATTCGGGAATTCAATCCGGGGATGCTCCAACTGAGACCAAGTGCGACACGAGAGCGAGACAGGCCGTCGCACTTCTCGCCAGCTCGCCGGTGAGCGCCAATACTGGTACGCGGCGGCGCGCGGACTCGCTGCGCAACGAAAGCCGAATCCTCGAAGCGGCGAGGCGACTGCTGGAACAGTCGCCCGACGCCACGGTCTCGGAGATCGCCGCCGCCGCGGGGGTCTCGCGCTCCACCGTCTACCGGCGCTTCGCCGACCGCGGCCAGCTGATCGCGACGCTCGAGGCAAGGCCCGAGGACGGCATCCTCCCGCCGCCGGAGGAGCCGCTGCCGGCCGGCCGGCTGGGTAGGAGCCGCGGCGTCGAGCTCGACGCGATCCAGGTTCTCGACGTGGTGCCCCCGGCGCTCCTGCCCGAGCAGCTCGTTGCCGAGGCGCAGCGGATCGCCGGGGTGCCGGTTGCCCTCTATGTCCTCGATATAGACGGGAGCCACCTGCTTCACATGGCGGGCCCGGATCGGCTCGGGATTGAGCTGCCGGCCCCTCTCGCGATCGGCCCCGAGCTCGACGCCGCTGGCGTCTCGATGCTCCGCGCCGACCTCGCCCGCCTGGCGGGTGTGGAGCTCTTCGCGCTTTGGCTGCGCGGCCGGGCGGTCGGCGCCCTGATCGCCTTTGGCCGGCCTCGGACGCCGCTGGCCGAGCTGGCGCGGCAGGCGACGGCGGCGATTACCCTCGCCGACCGGTACACCGACGCGTTTGCCGGCGCCCAGCGCCGCAAGCAACCGCACCCGGCTGCCGAGATCCAACAGAGCCTGCTGCCACCCCGGATTTCACGCGTCAGCGGTGGCGAAGTCGCTGGCAACGTCCTGCCGAGCTACGACGTGGCCGGCGACTGGTTCGACGTCGTCGAGAACACCGACGGGGTCTGGGTGACGCTCGCTGACGGGCTCGGCTCGACGACCCGCTCGGCGGCGAGCAGCGCGGTCGCCCTCGGCGCCCTGCGCGCCAGCCGCCGAAGCGGCGCGACGATCTCCGAATCGCTCATGGTCATGCATCGAACGCTCTCCGAGATGCCGGGGGGGAAGGCCGAGATGAACGCGATCATCGCCCACTGGGACCCGACCGCGAACGACCTGCGGATCGCCAGCTGTGGTCATGTCGCGCCCCTGCTCCTGCGCGAGGATGGCGATGCGGCAATGCTCGACTTCGCTCGCAGCCGCGGCCTCGGCGGGCGTTCTACGCCGAAGCCCGCCGAACGGGGCTGTCGCTTGGCTTCGGGCGATCGCATCTTGATGGTCTCCGACGGCGTCGTCTCCAGCGGCGACGGCGGTGCCGGGATCGGGATCGAGGCTATGACCGAGGCGGCGCGCAACTCGCTCCAGAGCTCGGCCTCCGACACCGTTCGCGAGGTTCACCGCGCTGTTCTTGCCGCCACCGCGGGGGAACGCCTCGCCGACGATGCCACCGCAGTGTGCTTGGCGGTGGGATGAACGGCTCATTGCTGGCGACCTCGCCGGTCGGCTCCGTGCGAGCTACCCGCTCTCGTAGCGGCGACGCAGGCGACGCATCGAGCTCGCCGAGTGGGGAAGCCGTCGATCGCCGTACGGGATTCCTCCCCTCAGCTTCGACCACAGCGCCAGCCAGGCGCAGATCGAGCGCTCGCCGACCCAGGCCGGCGCCAGCAAGGCGCCGCTGGGCGGGAAGCGCTCCGCTCCGCTCGCGCGACGGCGCCCAAGCTCGGCCAGGCCGATGGTGGCGAGCGCGGTGAGCAGCAGGTGGCGGCCCTTGCCGCGGCGCAGCAGCGCTGCCGCTCCCGGTCCGATTGCGAGGAAGGCGCCGATCCGGGCCGGGATCGCGAAGTCGTCGTAGGCCTGGCGCACTCGTTGCGAGAAGAAGTGCCCGGTGCTCGGTGCCCTCCTCGCGACGTAGAGGTCGAGCGGCGTAACCACGGTCCCGCCGGCCGCCGCGATCGTCCGCATCAGCTCCAGGTTCTCGAACATCGCCCGGCCGTCGTAGGCGCCGCTGCGCAGGAAGGTGCCGCGGCGCACCGCGAGGGTGCCGGGGAAGTCTCCGACCGGGAAGTCGGGATCGCCGGTGAAGACCCGGTTGAGCAGTGAGCGGGCGGTGTCCCAGCGGGCGTGCCAGGGCAGCTCGGCGAAGTAGTTCTGCGGGCGCACCAGGTCCGCCCCGGCGAGCAGCGCCAGCGTCCGCGCCAGCGCCGCCGGCTCATAGCGCACGTCGTCGTCGGCGATCACGACCCGCTCGCACGAGCACTCGCGGATGCCGGTGATCACGCCGTTCACCTTGCCCATCGGAAAGGCAAGGTCGTCGTGCGGCGGCAGGTGGGTGGCGACGCCGCGCAGCGCCTCGGCATGCGATTCAAACAGCGGCGGCGGCGAGCCGTCGACGACGAGCACTTCGGCGAGCAGCCCGCACGCGCCCAGCGCGTGCAGGTAGGAAGCCAGCTCCCCGATCGGCCCGGGCTCGCTCCAGCGCAGCGGCAGGACATAGGCGGCCTTGCCGCCGCTCGCGCCCGCCGGGGCGCCACCGCTCACAGCGGGCGGCGCAGCGAGGAGTGCCCGTCCCTCCAGCTCGCCAGGAGCGCGCGCCCGAAACGGTCTTCGAGCTCGAGCAGGGCGCGGGCGCCGAAGAGGATGTCCCCCGCCAGCTCCGGCTCCTGGCGGGCCAATCCCCCCGCCAGGTCGTGGGCGGCGATGTTCTCGTGGACGGCGTCGGCCTCGACGTGCTCGTCGAAGAAATCGGTGGCCTCGCGATCGAAGCCGAGGCGGCGCAGGGCGTTGCCGTAACGCCGGTTGGGCAGGGAGGAGGTCATCTCGAACATCGCCAGGTGGCCGACGATCGCGCCGCGCCGCTCGCGGCGCAGGCCGAGCGCCGACATCAGGTTGACGGTTGCGAGCGTCTCTCCCGGCACCCGGTCGAGGTAGGCGTTCTCGCGGTCGTCGAGGCCGAGCGCCCGCATCGTCTTGGCGAAGAGGCGCGAGTGCATGCGCTCGGGCCGGCCGCCGCCGTACTCGTCGCTCTGCACCTCCAGCAGCGCCGTCTTCGCCGGCCCGGTCAGGCGCGGTATCGCCCAGCTGTGGGGATCGGACTCCTTCAGCTGGTAGAGCGAGCGGTGGACGACGAACTCGCGGAATTCCCCCAGGCCGGCCCTGGTCTCGAGGTGCCGCGAGAGCGAGACGCCTTCGTCGGCGGCCTCGAGGCGGAAGAGCTCCTCCGCCAGTCGCGAGGGATCGACCGGCTCGGCCGGGGCCAGGCTCGCTTCCAGCGTGCCGAGGAAGGCCCGCTCGAGCGCGGCCCGGATCGCCAGCAGCTCCGGCTCCCACTCCCACGCCGGGTCGACGTCATCGAACCCTCGGTAGTGCAGCTCGAAGCAGAGGTAGAGGGCGAGCTGCAGGTCGTCGTCGCCGAGCGGGTCCTCGACCTCCCCGAGCAGGGGCGCCAGCTCTTCGGCCGGGTCGGCGGCGCCGGCCCGGCCGGCGGGAGCGGAGAGGAGCCTCCCGACCAGCTCGGAGATCGGCCCCGAGACGGGGAGCAGGGTGCGGGCCTTCTCCCCAATGCTGGCCATAGGGGCCGAGTTCCCAGGGGAGAGGGGAGGCAAACCAGGCATCGCCTTACCCGACCGGTGCCGAGTCGGGGACCTGGTAGCCGAATTCCTCCAGCGCCTCGCCCATGACCTCGTGCATCGCCTCTTGCTCGGCCGCGGAAAGGCGCTCGCGCCAGGCGCCGGGAGAGGCGAGGCGCTGCCTCTGTCCCGTCCCCCGTCCGGTTCGGGGCAGGCGCTCGAAGCGATGCGCGTCGACCGCCGCGGGCAACCCCTCGCGGTCCAGGCCGAGGACGTCGCAGATCCGCTCCATCGTCTCCGCCGTTTCGCTGCGCAGGCCCTCGTAGCGGACCAGGATCCGGCTCTCGGGGTCGTGCGCGGCGAAGGCCTGTCGCACGGCGCGGCTGCGGTAGGCCCAGACCGCCGAGAGCCAGCGGACCAGCGGGATGCGGCCCGCCGCGGAGACGGGGAAGGCGCCGCCGGGGATCGCCCAGGAGCCCTGCTGGTAGGCGTCGAGCCAGGAGTCGACGACGTCGCGGCCGTCGCGCAGCAGGAAGATCAGCTTCGAGGCGGGGAAGAGCTCGGCGAGCAGCGGGGCGACGTGCGAGCCGGGCTCCTTGACGACGACGGCCGGCGACCCGCCCGCCCGCCCGGCCGGGTCGATCTCCGCCTCGAAGCGGGAGTGGATCAGTCCCCGCAGCGGCTCCGACCAGCTCTCGCGCCGGCGCTCGGAGAAGAAGTAATCGGGCTCCTCCGCCTTCACCTCGAGCAGCGTGCTCAGCTCGGGCTCCTCCTCCGCCGCGGCCCAGGCGAGCGGAATCGGCCGCCAGACGCCGAGGTGGTGGCCGAGGTGCGGGTCGTCGATCGGCACGACCCCGTCGAGCTCGCTCAGCATGCGCAGCAGCCAGGTGCTGCCACTGCGGGAAGAGCCGAAGATCCAGGCCAGCCGATGCTCGTTCTGGGCGAGGTAGAGCTCGCTCACCGTCGGCTCCCGCGTGGGTCGAGGGCGAAGCGGAAACGCTGCCACGCCGCCCATGGCAGTCCCGGCAGGGCCTCGGCGAGGGCGCGGCGGGCAGCCGGGTCGCGGCCAGCGCCGGCGAGGAGGCGGGCCGTGTCGTCGAGCACCGCACGTGGCGGGCGCCGCATCAGCGAGGTCCAGAGGTCGTTGCGCAGCCGCAGCCAGGAGCGGTCGCCGCGGCCGCCCCCGTCGGGCACGTGCAGGGCGACGACCGCGTCCATATAACAGAGGTCCCAGCCGGCGGCGGCCATGTCGATCGCGACCAGGTCCTCCTCGCCGCCGATCAGGAATCGCCGCGAGAAGCCGCCCGCTTCGAGGAAGGCGCGGCGGCGGACGATCGCCCCGCAGGCGACGAAGCCGTTCACCCGCGGTCCCGGCAGGCGCGGCGGCGTCGGCCCCCGCATCGCCGCCGAGGTGGGGTCGATTCGCCGCTCGGGCCCGACCAGGATGCGGGCGGCGATCAGCCCGGTCCGCGGGAAGCGCTGGAAGGCGCGAGCCGCGCGAGCCAGCGCCCCGGGCGCCCACCAGGAATCGTCATCGCTGAAGGCGACCAGCGGGGTCTCGATCTTTTCGGCGCCGAGGTTGCGGGCGAAGGCGCCGCGGTTGCGATCGAGCGCCAGCACTCTCACCGCCGGGAAGCCTTCGCTCACCGCCTCGGCGGTGCCGTCCTCGGAGGAGTTGTCGACGACGACGACCGGCGGCCGCTCCGGCAGCGCTTCCAGGTGCTCCAGGGTTTGCAGCAGCCGCTCGCGCCGGTTGCGGGTCGCCACGACGACGCCGGCGCTGTGCTCGGGATCGTCGCGATTCGCCAGCGGGGCCCTCGCGCTCATGAGACGGGAGCCCCCCTGGTCAGCTCGATCTCCGCCAGGACGGCATCGACCTCGATCTCGAGCAGGCCGAGGTCGACCGTGCCGGCGTGCGGGTCGCCGTGGCGGCCCGCCCAGAGAACGCGGTGGATCTCCCGCTCGGGGGGCGGGCCCCAAAGGCGGGGAGAGGTGGGGCCGAAGAGCAGCACCGAGGCGACGCCGAGCGCGGTGGCGAGGTGGGCGACTCCGGTGTCGCCGCAGACGACGGTCCCCGCCGCCGCGACGAGGGCGGCGAGGCTGAGCGGATCGGTCCGGCCGGCGAGCTGGCGGGCCGGGTCTAGCCCTGCGGTGGCGGCGATCGATCGCGCCAGCCCCAGCTCCTTGCGCGAGCCGGTGATCAGGACCTCGCGACCCGCCGCCCGCTCGGCGGCGGCGACCTGCGCCCAGCGCTCGGCGGGCCAGCGCCGCGCGGCGCTGGCCGCGCCGGGATGCAGGAGCGTCGCCCCCCGCGCCCACTCGGGCAGCTCCAGCTCCGGGGCGCAGATGTCGAGCTCCGCCGGGTCGGCCTCGATGCCGCTCTCGGCCAGCAGGCGACACCAGCGCCGCACCTCGTGCTCGTTGTCCTGCCAGCAGGGCATCGAGACGCTCTCCGGGACCAGCTCGTTGCGGAAGGCGATCAGGTGCCGCGGCCTGGCGGCGAGGAGAAGGCGGTGGCTCTCGGGGCCGCAGCCGTGCAGGTCGACGGCGACCTCGGGCCGGCGGGGCATCCCGGATGGGCCCGCCGTCAGTCCCTCGGTCGCCAGCAGGCCGTCGAGGCAGGGGCGCTGCCCCTCCTCGATCAGGGGCAGCAGCGGCTCCAGCCAGCGCGGCGCGGCAAGCAGGCGGCGGTGCTCGGGGAAGGCCCGCGCCAGCGCCCGCAGCGCCGGCACGGCGGCGAGCAGGTCGCCGAGGCCGAGCGCGCGCAGGACCACGAGCCGGGGCGAGTGGTTGCGCTCGCTCACGGCCAGGAGCTCTCGGTCGAGGGGCAGACCAGCGCTTCGCGCAGCTCGACGCCGGCGGGGCGGGTGAGGGCGAAGAGCACGGCCTCGGCCACCTCCGCGGGCGGCGCGAGGTTGGCGTCGGCGGGCGGCTTGTACTTCTCTTCCCGGCCGTCGAAGAAGGCGGTTTCCATCCCGCCGGGCATCAGCAGGGTGACGCCGATGCGGCCGGCCGTCTCGGCCGCGAGGGCGCGGGTGAAGCCGACCACGCCGAACTTGCTCGCGCAGTAGGCAGTCGCGTCGGGAAGCGCGCGCGTGCCGAGCGTCGAGGCGACCGTCACCACCCGCCCCTGCCTGCGTTCGAGGTCCGGCAGCGCCGCCCTGATCACCGCGGCGACGCCGAGCAGGTTCACCTGGATCACCCGGTTCCAATCCGCGGCGGAGATCCGCTCGAGCGGGCCGCAGGAGTCGGTGCCCGCCGCGGCCACGACCGCGTCGATTCCCCCGTGGCGCTCGATAGCGCTTCGGGTTGCCGCTTCGGCGGCGCCCGTGTCGGCCAGGTCGACCAGCTCCGACTCGACCCCCTCCGCCTCCGACTCGCGCAGGTCGAGGGAAACCGCTTTCCCGCCCCGCGCCACCACCTCCTCGGCGATCGCCCGGCCCAGGCCGGACGCCGCGCCGGTCACGATCACCGTCCCGATCTCATCCTGCGACACGCACACCCACCTCCTCGATCAATCGCGTCGTCGAGCGGCCCTCGAGGTAGGGCAGGATCGCGACCCTGCCTCCCCAGGAGCGGACCTCCCGACCCTCCGGCAGCTCGTCCACGTCGTAATCGCCGCCCTTTGCCCAAACGTCCGGTTGCAGCAGGCGCAGCGCCTCGACCGGCGTCGGCCCGTCGAAGATCGCGACCTCGTCGACGCAGGCAAGGGCGCGCAGCGTCGCGGCCCTCTCCAGCTCGCCCACCAGCGGCCGGTCCGCTCCCTTCAGCGCGCTGGCCGAGCGATCGCTGTTGAGCAGGACGATCAGGCAATCGCCGAGCCGGGCGGCGGCTTCGAGGCAGCGCACGTGGCCGAGGTGAAGGAGGTCAAAGCAGCCGCCCGTGGCGCTGACGGTGCCGCCGGCCCGGCGCACGCGGTCGGCCAGCGCCAGCGCCTTGGCCAGCGAGTCCGGGATCGAGCCGCCGTTGCGCCCGCCGGGGCGGGGAGCCGGGTCGAGGAGGGAGATGCGGGCCGCGCCGCCTTCGCCCCCCGAGACGAACCGAGTGGCCGCGGCGACGGCGCTGGTGACCGCCTCCTTGGGACCGTGACCGTCGGCGAGGCGAGCCGCGGCCTCGGCCGCGAACATGTCGCCGGCGCCGCAGGGGTCGCCCGCCGCCGTCGCGCAGCGGACCCGCAACGGGGGCCCGCCGGCCGCGGCGCTGAGCAGGGCGCCGTCCTCGCCCAGCGTTATCGCGACCCGCTCGACCTTCCACCGGCGGGCGAGCTCCTTCGCCAGCTCGCCCAGCTCCTCCTCGCCGGCCTGTCCCTCACCGCCGGCGCAGGCGACGGCTTCGGCGCGGTTCGGCGTCGCCAGGGTGGCTCCGGCGAGCGGCGGCAGGCCGCGGGGATGGGGATCCCAGGCCAGCGGCAGTCCCTCGCTTCTCGCCGCCAGCGCCGCCCGAACGTGGGCGTTGGCAGCGACACCGCGCCCGTAGTCGGAGACGAGCACGCCGTCCGCTTCGCGCAGCGCCGCGCACAGCGCCGTCGCCGCCGCGGCCCCGTCGATCGATGAGCCGCGACCGCCCCGGTCGAGGCGCAGCAGCGGCTTCCCCGATCTCAGCAGGCGGATCTTCTCCGGCGTCGCGCCCGCGAGGCCGAGGTCGATCAGGTCGACGCCGGAGTCGAGCAGGAGCCGCGCCAGCTCGTTCCCGGCCCCGTCGGCGGCGAGCGCGGTGAGCAGGGTGACCGGCCTGCCGTTGCGCGCGGCGAGGGCGGCGGCGAGGCCAGCCCCGCCGGGGCGGGTGCTGACCGCCCGCTCGTCGAGCACCGGCACCGGCGCGTCCGGGGCGAGCCGCTCCACCCGCCCCTCGACGTCGCGGTCGAGCAGGGCGTCGCCGATCACGAGCAGGCGCCCGTTCATACCCGGGCCACCTCCCTCGGCCGCTCGCGCCGGCGCGAGTCGAGCCGGGCGACGCAGCGATCGACGGCGCCGCAGAGCAGGTGCGTGGCGATCAGGTGCATCTCCTGCACGGTTGCCGCCGAGGCCGCCGCGCAGGTGAGGGCCTCATCGCAGGCTTCCGCCAGGGGGTTCGGCGCCGGGCCGGTGATCGCCCAGGTGATCATCCCCACGCGGTTCGCCGCCGCGACCGCCTCGAGCACGTTCTCGCTGCGGCCCGAGGTGCTGAAGGCGACCAGCACGTCGCCGCGGCGGCCGTGGGCTTCGACCTGGCGCGCGAACGCCAGCCGCGCGCCGTAGTCGTTGGCGATCGCGGTCAGGCTGGAGCTGTCGCCGTGCAGCGGGATCGCGCTCAGCGGCCGGCGCTCGGTCTCGAAGCGGCCGACCAGCTCCGCGGTCAGGTGCTGCGCCTCGGCCGCGCTGCCGCCGTTGCCCACCGCCAGCAGGCGGGCGCCGCCGGCGAGCGCTTCGCCCAGCCACTCGCCCCAGGCGTCGACCTCCTCGCGCTGGGAGTCGAGCCCCGCGATCGCCTCGCCAAGCGCCGCCAGGTGCCCGGCGCTGCCGTCTAGCCCGGCGGCGGGCGCCGCCGCCCGCTGCCGCCGGCGCGCGGCAATTACGTCCTCGTAGGCGTCGAGCACCTGCGCGGCGATCCGGCGCCAGTCATAGAGGCGCCGCGCCCGCCTGACCCCGGCCGCGCCGTAGGCTTCCCGGCGCTCGCGGTCGGCGAGCAGCCGCACTGCCGCTTCGGCGAGGCGCTCGGGGTCGCGAGGCGGGACGTGGACGCCGGTGCGCCCGTCGACGACGCTGTCGATCATGCCGCCGACCGCGGTGGCGATCACCGGCACCCCGCAGGCCATCGCCTCCAGCGGGACGATGCCGAACGGCTCATACCAGGGGGCCGAGACGACGGCGTCGGCCGAGCGCATCAGCGCCGGCAGCCGCTCTCGCTCGACCCTGCCCCGCATCCGCACCCGCCCGGCGACGCCGTGCTCCTCGGCCAGCTCAACCAGGCGCCGGGCTTCCGGGTCGGTCTCCAGCTGCTCGCGCTCGGGGCCGCCGGCGACGACCAGCTCGACCCCCGGCATCCGGGGCAGGGCCGAGATCACGTTGCCGATGCCCTTGCGCTGGACCAGGCGGCCGACGTAGAGCAGGCGATGCAGGCTCGGGTCGCGCTCCTCGGCCTCGCCCTCGGGGCGGAAGAGCTCGAGGTCGACGCCGCAGGGGATGACGGTGAGCCGCTCGCCGTCGGCGCCGAGGCGGAGCAGCTCGAAGACCTCGTCGCTGCAGGTCGGCAGGATGCGGTCGGCGCCGCGTACGATCCCCCGCTCGATCTCGAGCCGCTCCTTGGGGCTGGTGTCCATGCCGCCCTGGTAGCGGCGCTTGACCACGCCGAGGGCGTGGAAGGTCTGCACGACCGGCAGCTCCAGCGGCTCGGCCGCGAGCAGGGCGGCGTGACCCGACATCCAGAAGTGGGCGTGGACGACCTCGGGCCGCCGCTCGCGCCAGGCCCGCTCGAGGTAGCGCGCGAACTCCGGCATGTGCGGGAACAGGTCGTCCTTGGGCAGCTCGCGCGCTGGCCCCGCGTCGACGTGCTCGACTTCGACGCCGGGGCAGAGCGGTGCCCGCCGGGGCAGGCCGGGATCGTCCCGGCGGGTGTAGACGACCACCTCGTTGCCGCGGCGCGCCAGCTCGCGCGAGAGCGCCGCCACGAAGACGTTCTGCCCGCCGGCATCGACCCCGCCAAGCACCGCGAGCGGGCTGGCGTGCTCGGAGACCATCGCGATCCTCATCCCGCCACCTCCTCCAGTAGCTCGTCCCACTCGGCGAGAAAGCGTCGGAGGCCGTAGCGCTCGAGCGCGACCCGCCGCGCCGCGCGGCCGCGCTCGCGGGCGAGGTCGGGCTGCGCGACCAGGCCCTGCAGCGCCTTCGAGACCGCATCGACCGAGGTCGAGACGAATCCCGCCTCGGGCGGCACCGCCTCGACCACCTCGGTCGTGGCGAGCGCCGCCACGGGCATGCCGAGCTGCATCGCCTCGATCAGCGAGAGCCCCAGCGAGGTCCAGCGGATCGGGTGCAGGTAGGCGCGGCAGCGCGCCATCTCGGCGTGAAGCTCCGCCTGGGGGAGGTCCTCCACCCCGCCCAGCTCACCCGCGCCGATGCCGAAGAGGCGCAGCGGCACGGTCCCGTTCATCCGCGGCAGCAGGTCGGTTCCGGTCACGCGGCCGCGCCGCCCGGGTTCGTTGATCGTCACCGCCGCCTCCGCCAGCTCGCCGGTGTAGCGGTAGCCCGGGTCGACGATGCCGTGCTCGATCACCCTGGTCGGCGCTGAGCCCGCGTCCCAGAAGAGGTCGTTGAAGTGGGTGACGTGGACGAGCGTGATGTCCTTGCGCCCGGCGACGGGGTGGCGCATCTCGGCGATCCGTCCCTGCGGGGCGTTGTGCTCGACGTAGACCGCCGGCACCTCGCCCCCCAAGCGCCGCCGCAGCAGCCGCTCGGCGAGCTCGAGCTCGTGGGGGCGCTGCAGCACGACCACGTCCACCTCGGCCTCCGCCAGCTCCTCGAAGCGAAGCTCGACGGCCGCCTCGGGCCACTCCCAGGTGCGCGCCCGGCCGCGCCCGTCCGGCCCGCGGTCGGGCTGCACCGGGAGCAGGTAGGTATGCGGGCCCTGGACGAGCGCCGTCGTCCAGGAGCCGTGCACGTGCCAGAGCAGCACCCTCACGCGAACGCCTCCGCGCGCTCCTCGGCCCGGTCGCGCCGCCACGAGGCGAGTCGCTCGACCGCGGCCACGACCTCCGCCGGCTCGACCGCGGCAAGGCAGGGATGGCCGGGGACGGGGCACTCGCGGGCGCGGCAGCCGGCGCAGGCGACGTCGCGGTTGAGCAGCTCGTGGGGGACACCCCAGGGGCGCCAGCGGGCCCAGGGGACGGTGGGGGCGAAGAGCGAGGCCACCGGTGTGCCGACCGCCGCCGCCAGGTGGGCCGGGCCGGTGTTGGCGACGGCGACCGCCTCCGCGCGCGCCATCACCGCGGCCAGCTCGGCAAAGCTGCAGCGACCGCCGAGGTCGAGCACGCCGGGCCGGCCCGCGGCGACCGCCCGCGTCAGGCCCGCCTCGCCGGGAGCGCCGGTGACGACGACGCGATGGCCGCGCTCGACCAGGAGGGCGACGACGCTCGACCAGGCTCCCGGCTCCCAGGCGCGGGCGCTGACCGAGGCGCCGGGATGGACGGCGACGAAGGGCTGCTCGGGGAGCGGCGGCGGAATGGCCGCCAGGTCCACGCGCAGGCGCGCTGTGTCATCCGGCGCCAGCCGGTGCCCGGCGGCTTCGACCAGCGAAAGCGCCCGGTCGACCTCGTGAAGGTCATCGGGCACCCGGTGGCGCAGGTCGAGCAGGGAGCCGGGGTAGTCCTCGCTGATCGCCGCGATCCGCGGCACGCCGGCCTGGCGCAGCAGCAGGGCGGTGGGCAGGGGGCTCTGGTGGAAGGAGGTGAAGATGACCGCCTCGCGCGGCCGCCGCCGCTCGACCGCCTCGACCAGGCGCCGGCAGGCCTCGCGCTCGACGGGCGGCGGCTCGGGGTCGATCCAGGGAGAGAGGTGGACGAGCACCTCGTCGACGCCGGGCAGCAGGCGGGCCGCGGCCTCGCCACGGGGCCCGCAGAGCAGGGTCAGCGGCCCCTGCTTGCCGGCCGCCAGGGCCCGCAGCGCCGGCCCCGTCAGCAGCACGTCGCCGAGGCTGTCCTGGCGCACGGCGAGGATGCCGTCCCGCCCGCTCACGGGTCGGCTCCCAGCGCGGCCGCGACCGCCGCCTCGATCGTCGGCGCCACCGCGGGCGCCCGCCGCACGTCCTCGCGTTGGGTGCGGCGCGTCGGCACCAGGATCGCCCGCGCCCCCGCTGCCTGCGCCGCCTGCACGTCGGCGGCGATGTCGCCGATCACGAGGCAGCGCTCGGGGCGCGTCCCGAGCCCGGCCGCCGCGGCCAGGATCAGGCCCGGCTCGGGCTTGCGGCAGTCGCAGCCGTCATCGGGGCCGTGCGGGCAGAAGAGCCAGAGGTCGATCGGTCCCAGCAGCCGCTCGGCGCTGCGGTTGACCGCTTCGACCTGGCTGGCCTCGATGTGGCCGCGGGCGACGCCGCTCTGGTTGCTGACGACCGCCAGCGGCAGCCCCGCCTCGCGCAGGCGCGACAGCGCGCGCCGCGCGCCCGGCACCGGCACGACCTTGCCGGGGTCGCCGTTGTAGGGGACGTCGATCAGGATCGTGCCGTCGCGATCGAGCAGCACGGCCTCCGGCTCGCCCGGGCGCGGCGCGCGGCCGCCGGGGCGCCCTCGTCCTTCGCCGAGCAGCCGCGGCAAGCGGGCGATCCCCAGCGCCCACCAGGCGCTCGCGGCGAGGGGCAGGACGGTGCTGGTCGCGGTCATCCGGACCAGCTCCCGCGGGGTGCGCGGTCCCGGCGCGATTCTCGCCGCGGCCAGCTCGGCACTGGCGGCGAGCCAAGCGGTGGCCAGGGCGGCGGCCGTACGGCGCCGGCCCGTCGCCGCCGAGGCCGCGGCGGCGCCAAGCGTGGCGGTGGTCGCGAGGTGGCGGCGCAGGCGCCCGGGCGGCGCGCCGCCCCAACGCCGCCAGTGGCGGCCGTGCAGGGCGCGCATGAGGACATCATCGGCGTTGCCGCGCTGGCGGGTGACGCTGGCCCAGAATCCAGCCGGCGGAACGGGGTGCAGGGACTCGCGCTCGCCGGCGAGGATCTGCCAGCCACTGCGCAGCAGGCGCAGCGCCAGGTCGGTGTCCTCGCGATAGGCGTGGCGGAAGCGCTCGTCGAAGCCGCCCACCGCCGCGAGCGCCTGCCGGCGCAGCGCCAGGTCGGCGCTGATCCAGCGGGCCGATTGCAGGCCGGCGACGTTGCGCTCCCAATCGGTTGGCCGCCGCCCCGCGGGCAGCGGCACCCGCAGCTGGCCCTGCGAGGCGGCGACCGCGGCGGGCAGGCTCGCGAGGTCCTCCTGCAGCGCCCCCGCCCAGCCGGCTGGGAGGACGACGTCGTCGTCGAGGCAGGCGATCCACTCGGCTTCGGCCGCCCGCCAGCCCGCGTTCCGCGCCGCGGCGGGACCGCGGCCGCCCCCCTGCGCGACCCGGGCGAAATCAGGGACGCGCAGGGGGGTGAGGGTCTCGGCGCGGTCATCGATGACGATCACCTGTCCGCCATCGAGAGCCTCGAGCTGGGGTGCGAGCGAGTTGAGCAGGCGCCCCAGGGAGGGCCGTCCAAGGCTTGGGATCACCACGTCGATCCGCACTCAGGCCACCCCCGACATTTGCTCGGCGGCCACGGCGCCGTCGCCCGCCGCGAAGAACCGCCCGCGGGAAACCAGGAACGGCCCGATCGCGAGGTGGTCGATTGGGGCCGAGCCGAAGCACTCGAGCGCGTCGCGGGGGTCGTCGACCATCGGCCGGCCGGCGGTGTTGAGGCTGGTGTTGATCACCACCGGAACGCCGCTGCGGCGCTCGAAGCCGGCCAGCATCCGCCCCACCTGCGGCTCCTCGCGGGGGTCGACGGTTTGGATCCGGGCGGTGCCGTCGACGTGCACGGCCGCGGGGATGCGCTCGGCCCAGTCCGGGCGGACCCGGTGGGTGAAGAGCATGTGCGGGCTCGGCAGCGGCCCGGAGAAGAGCTCGCCCGCCCTGTCCTCAAGCACCATCGGCGCGACCGGGCGGAACTGCTCGCGGCCCTTGATCTCGTTGAGCCGCTCGAGGTTGTCCGGGTCGCGGGGGTCGGCGAGGAGGCTGCGGTGGCCGAGCGCCCGCGGGCCCCACTCGGACCGGCCCTGAAACCAGGCGACGATCTCGTTGCGGGCGAGCCGCTCGGCGACCTCCTCGCCGAGGTCCTCGGCTCGTGAGAAGGGGACACCGGCATCGAGCAGCCGGCCTTCGATCTCCTCGTCGGACCAGCCGCGCCCGAGCGCGGCCGTTCGCAGCGGCGCCGGCGCCGCGCCGAGCTCCTCGCTGACATAGGTCGCCGCGCCGAGCGCCGTGCCGGAATCGCCCGCCGCGGGTTGCACCCAGATCTCCTCGAACGGAGACTCCCGCGCCAGCCGCGAGTTGGCGACGCAGTTGAGCGCGACGCCGCCGGCCATCGCCAGCCGGCGCTCGCCGCTCCGCGCGTGCAGCCACTCGCAGAGCTCGAGCAGCACCTCCTCCAGGCGCGCCTGCACGCTGGCGGCAAGATCGGCGTGGCGGGGGGCCCAGTCATTTCCCCCCGCCCGCCGGGGCGCCAGCTCCTGCCACGGGATCGGATCGGTGCGAAAGCCTCCCGCTCCATCGTGGCGCACTAGCCGGCGCAGCTCTTCAAGCATCCGCGGCCGCCCGTAGGAGGCCATCGCCATCACCTTGTACTCGTCGGAGGAGCGGCGGAAGCCGAGGTGCTCGGTCAGCTCCTCGTAGAGCAGGCCGAGCGAGTGGGGAAGCGATTGCGAGGCGAGTACCTCGAGGCGGCCGTCGCGCCGCCGCCCGGCGAGGTGGGAGGCGCGCTCGCCGCGGCCGTCGAGCACGAGCACCGCGCAGCGCTCCCAGCCCGCGCCGTGGTAGGCGGAGGCAGCGTGGGCCTGGTGATGGGGAACGAAGCGGACCCGCTCGGGATCGAGCCCGGGCAGCGCCGTCGCCAGGAAGCGCGGGGCGCGCCGCGCGAACTTGGTTCGCAGCCAGTCCCATGGGTCTTCGTCGCTCGTCCCGGGCGCGGCCAGCGCCGGGTCGTAGGAGTAGGCGACGGCGTCGAGGGCTCGGGCATCGATGCCGGCGCTGCGCAGGCACCAGCTGGCCGCCCGCTCGGGCAGCTCCCAGGTGGCGAAGGCGACCGGCGGCTTGCCGTGCTTGCGCCTGCTCAGCCGCTCCTCTTCGGTCGCGGCAACGGTCTCGCCGTCGATCACCAGCGCCGCGGCGCTGTCGTGGAAGACGGCGTTGATGCCGAGGACGGCGGTCACCGCCGGCCTCCCGGCGCCTGCGCCCGTGCCTGCTTGGCGAGGAGCAGGCGCCGCGCCGCCGGGAAGCTCACTGGTTCCAGGGGCCGGTCGCAGTTAGGGCACTTCCCGCGCGAGCCGATCTTGCTGCTCCTTCGGGTCACGAACCCGCAGTCCCCGCATGCCACCAGTGCTCCCTCCATCGTTCACCTCGTCAGGTCCGGCGCCTTCGGCGCAATCACTCGGATCCGAACCCCACGCGCCGCGGAACGACGGCAGTGACCGGTGTCGCAGGAAGCCGGGGCAGTCGCTGGCGTGCCCACCCCACTCTGGAGCGAGAAGTACCCGAGGCGGAGAAGTAGGAAACAAGTGGCACCCGGCAATGCCGGGGTACCGCGACCGCGAGCCGGTGCGAGCGCGAATAACGCCAAAATCCAGCCGGTCCGCGCTAGCATTTGCTTTGGTTCGGCGGCGCCCGCCTGGGATTTGCCGATTCCCTCCACCGCGCGGGACCAAGGGTGTAATCGTCGCACTCCTGGGCCTTCGACATCCGGTTACTACGGAGGATCTCGAATGCCCGAAGAATCAGTTGTAGAGCCGCCTGTTGACTCGGCCCCGACGGTGGGGATCCTGGAAGCGCGCCTCTGTCGGGAAGGGGAGACCGTGACGCTGGCGCTTGCCGGCGAACTCGACCTCGCCGGGGTCGACGCCGCGCGCGAGAGGCTCGCCGAAGCGATCGAGTCCGGACCCGCGCGGGTGGTCATCGACCTCAGCGAGCTCACCTTCATCGATTCGACCGGCATCTCCTTCCTGCTCTCGGCGGTCAAGCAGGACGAGGAAGGGCGCTTGAGCTTCGTCGCCTGCGAGGCCTCCGCGGTGCGGCGCGTCTTCGCCATCACCGGCGTCGCCGAGCTCTTCGGCGGGGACGGCGAGGACTCGATCTCGATCTAGCTCTTCCTGGGTCGCTGCAGGCGCTCTCGCAATCGTCGCTGCTCGCTCTGTTATTCCACCGGTGCCGCGAGCGTGAAGAAGCTCGTCGTGGTGCGTGAGCCGGGGTCGAAGGCGGCGGAGAATAAGACGACGCAACTTCCGGTGAAGGAGGAGACGATCTCGCTCAGCCGTGCCGACGTCGCCTGCAGGAATTCCTCGCGGAAGTCGCGCAGCTCGCGTTGCCGGCCGCCGCGGATCAAGAGTTCGTCGGAGTTGGTGAGGCCGCCGTGGAAGGCGAAGGTGAGCGTGTTGCCCTCGAGGCTCACCTGGGGATCCACCGGCCGTGCCTCGTAGAGAAGCGCGAGCTGGTCGGCGAGGGTCGTGGCGAGCTGGTTCAACCGCGAGTCGCTCAGCATTGCTGTCATCGAGGCCAAAATACCCAGCGTCGAAGAGGGGGAACGCGAAAATCTGCCGAAAAACCCGGTTCAAAAACCCCCCCTAAAGGGGGTAAATTCAAGCAATGCCGACCACCGGTGACGCAAGCAGCGTGGTAGCGGGCTCAATCGTCGCCGAGATCTCGCGCGAGGTGGTGCGCATCCACGCCAGGTACTACGGCCGGGGACCGACCAAGGCGCGGGCGATCTGGCGTCACGACGTCGTCACGGTCATCCTCGAGGAGATCTTCACGCGGGCGGAGACGGTGCTGGTCGAGGCGGGGCGCTTTGAACAGGTCCGCCTCCACCGCCAGGCTTTCCAGGATCAGGTCGAGCCCCTCTTCCGCAACGTGGTCGAGCAGGCGACGGGACGTTCGGTGCACGCCTTCCTCAGCCAGGTCAGCGAAGAGGGCGTCGCCGCCGAGATCTTCGTTCTCGCCGAGCGGGAATAGCCGGCGGGGCCGATGAGAGGCGCTAAGACCGACGTCGAGCTTGAGCTGTCACGGCGCCTGGTCGCTTTCTACAAGGACCTTCACGGCCGCGGGCCAATCATGGCGCGGTCGCTGCTCTTGCCGGAAATGGCGGTCACGGTGATGCGGCAGGTCCTCACTCCCGGAGAGCAGACCCTGGTGGCCGGCGGCAGGCTGGTCGAGGTCGAGCAGATGCGGCTGCGCACCGCCGAAGTCGTCCGGCCGCGCCTGCTCGCCCTCGCCGCCGAAGTCTTGGAGACTGAGGTCACCGCCTCGGTGACGGGCATTGGCGTCGACGACGATCTCGCCACCGAGACGTTTCTGCTCGCCCCCGAGGCGGCTTAGGGCCGCCCGGTCAGTACCACTTCCCGCGCGCGAAACCTCCGAACGCGATCAGGCCGATCAGGGCGATGATCAGCCCGATCCAGAAGTTCCAGACGAAGATCAGCACTATGCCGACGATGACGAGGATCCCGCCGAGCGAAATTCCCATGGTCGATCCCTCCGAAGGCCGGCCGAGCTAGCCGCTGAGACGCTGGGCGAGCATCGCCTTGCCCTGCTCGGCGCCCTTGCGGCTCGTCTCCTGCGCGCGCCGGAAGAACTCGGCGAGCTCGGAGTCGCTCTCGCGCTCGGCGTCTTCGATGTAGGTGTCCAGGCGCAGCACATTGCTCAGGCACTGCTCGGTGAACCAGATGACGTTGTAGTCCTTGTCCTTGGTCCCGGTCACCTGGCCGGTCTCTTGGGTTCCCATCGTTCCTCCTCCTTCGCTTGCGGGGGTACTTGGCGGGTTACCCCGAGTCCCCGCGGGCAAACGGCGGCTCGTCCTTTTGCCCAGGCGCCGAGCCGGCTGTTTTGTCACGAGCGGGGCGGGGGTATGGGAGCAGCGCTTGAGTCAAATTCCCGAAAAGGAGGAAGGAAAAGTGGCTGAGCTGACGACCTTGGAGGAGAAGCTGGCTGAGGTTCTGGGCCTGGCCCAGGCCGCGCAGGGCGCCACCGAAAAAGTCGAGGGCATGGTCGAGGACGAGGAGATCGTCACCCGCTTGCAGCAAATGCGCGACGAGGCGGAGGAGACCGAGCGCCGCTGTACCGAGATCGCCGATGCGCGCGACGGCAAGAAGACCGCGATCCTCGAAAAGGCACAGGAAACCAAGGGCGAGGCGACGGAAATGATGTCGACCTACCTCAGTGGCGAGTCCGACGGCCTCGACGGTTTCGAGTTCCTGACAATGGCCGAGGCGGGCGAGGTCGGCCACTGGGCCGTGCTCGGCAAGCTCAACGAGTCGGCGGGGGAGAGCGAGATCTCCGAGCTGGTCGAGTGGGCGCTGCCAATCCAGGAACGCCACTTCTCCGACGTCAAGGACGGGTCGCTAAAGCTGGCCGGGGAGAAAGACCCCTACGAAGAGTCGTAGTAAGTAGGGGCCGACGTGCAAAGCCGGAGGCGCCGCCCAGGGGTTGCCGCGACAGCGGTGGCACTCGGCGTCTCCCTAATCCTCCTTTCCGGCTGCGGTGACCTCAGCCGCGACGAGCTCACCCGCGGCGTCGAATCGATCGCTGCCCTGGCGGCGCAGGGGCAGCTCGTCGCCAACGGCGTCGCCCGCGACGGGACCAAGTCGACCTACGCCCGGGTGATGGCCAAGACGCTCGGCGGCGAAGCCGAGCACGAGGCCGAAAAGCTCGCCGACGCCGAACCGTCCCCGCAGGTGCGGCCGGAGCGCAACGCCGCGGTGCAGGTCGCCACGGAGCTGGCAGGCCTCTTCTCCGAGCTGCAGACGTTCCCCGGCGACGAGCACCACGGCGCCCTGGTCGAAAAGCACATGGGTGAAGTCGAAGCGCAGGCAGAGGCGCTGGTCGAACGCTTGGGCGGCGATGCCGGGTGAAATCGATCCTCAAGATCGCGCTGGGGATCATCGCCGCGCTTGGCGGCTTCCTCGACATCGGCGACATCGTCTTCAACACCCAGGCCGGGGCGCTCTTCCGCTACGACCTGCTCTGGGCGGTCGCCCTGGGGACGCTGGGGATCGCCGTCTACGCGGAGATGTGCGGGCGGGTCGCGGCGGTCACCGGCCGGCCGGTCTTCGACGTGATCCGGATGCGTCTCGGCTTTGGCCTCGGCCTCGCCGCGCTCATCGCCAGCACCGCGGTCAACCTGCTCACCGTCGCCGCCGAGCTGGGCGGCCTGGCGATCGTCCTGCAGCTCCTCTTCGACGCCGAGTTCAGCCTCTTCGTCGTGCTCGCCGCGATCGGCCTCGTCATCGTCGTCGCCCTGCTTCCCTTCGGCGGCATCGAGCGGCTCTTCGGCTACTGCGGCCTGCTGATGATCGTCTTTGTCGCCACCGCGATAAACCAGGGGCCGGACTGGGGGGCCGTCGCCCACGGCTTCATCCCCTCTTTCAGCAGCTCGACGCTCTACCTCTACTTCGTCGTCGGCGTCTTCGCCGCGGCGCTGATGCCGTACGAGGTGCACTTCTACTCGTCGGGCGCGGTCGAGGAGCACTGGGACGAGTCCAGCCTGATGGAGAACCGGCTCAACGCGATCATCGGCTACGCGCTCGGTGGCGTCCTCGCCTGCTCGCTGGTCGTCGTCTCGGGGTATCTCTTCCACCCGCTCGGGGTCGATCCGGCCGACCTCGGCACCGCCGCGCTCCCCGTCCAGAACGCTTATGGCGAGACCGGCCTGCTGCTCGCCCTCGGCGGGATCATGTTCTGCGTCGGCGGGGCCGCCGTCGACTCCAGCTTCTCCGCCTCCTACAACCTCGCGCAATTCCTCGGCTGGGAGTGGGGCCGCTACCGCGGGCCCAAGAAAGCACCCCGCTTCACCGCGTCCTGGCTCGTCTTCCTCTTCCTCGCGATGCTGGTGGTGCTGAGCGGAATCAACCCGGTCGAGATCACCGAGTACTCCGTCGTCTTCGCCGTCGTCGCCCTGCCGATGACCTACCTGCCGGTGCTGCTGATCGCCGGCGACCGCTCCTTCATGGGCGATCACGCCAACGGCCCGGTCTCCCGCACGCTCGGCTGGGCCTACTTCGCCCTGATCCTCGTCCTCGCGACCGCGGCGCTGCCGCTGCTGCTGGCAACCAACGGGGGTGGCGGGTGAACCGCGAGCCGCTCTCAGTCGCCCACCGCCTGCTCGACGAGCAGATCCTCGACTCCGAAGGGCGGCGCTGCGGCCGCGTCGACGACATCGAGCTGCGCGGCAACCCGCCGCGGGTCACCGCCCTGCTGGTCGGCGAGGGCCTCTATCCGCGCCGCCTGCCGGCTCGCCTGCGCGGCTTGGCGCGGCGCCTGGCGGGGCCTGAGCGCTGGGGTGCCAATGCCCTGCGCATCCCCTGGGAGGAGGTCGATGAAATCGGCGCCTCGGTGGTCTTGCGCGGCAAGGCCGAAGAGCTCGGCCTGGGCGGCGGCGACAACCCCGAGCGCTGGCTGGTCAGGAGGCTGCCGTGGAACTAGGCCGATCCTCCCTCAGATCCCGCCCGGAGCAGCCCTGGGCTTTCAGCCAATTGGTCGGGCTTCGGGTCGTCGACTCCGCCGGGCGATCGCTGGGGCACGTCTTCGAGGCCCGCGCCCATTGGGAGCGGGACACCTTCGTGCTCGACGAGCTGCTGCTCGGCCGCCGCGCCCTGCTGCGACGCCTGCGCGGGCCGGCGCAGGCTTGCCGCGGCATCCCCTGGGAGGCGGTGGCGGAGGTTTGGACCGACCGAATCGTGGTTAACGCTGACCATGGCTGAAAACGGCCGCACCTACTTCCACTGCTGCTCGGCCGACGCCGACCCCGAACAGCTGCTCGATCCCGAGTGCCAGTTCACCGAGCCCTGGGGCGGCCCCGAGCACGGGCGCTGCGACAAGTGCGGTGGCGCGGGCACCGTCCTCTACCGCTGCCGTTCCTGCATGGAGACGGGCGGCCGGGCCGACTGTCCCGCCTGCCAGGGACGGGTGCGCTTTCGCGAGACCTGCCCGGCCTGCCTCGGCGACGGGGAGATCGACCACACGCGCCGCGCCGGTCTCGCCGTCTTTCCCGCCCGCGAGGGCCTCTATCGCTACCTGGCCGAGAAGAACGCGAACGTCGAGAACAAGGTGGTGGTCGAGCTGGAAGGCCGGCCGAGCGAGGAGCGCGACCTCGACGCCGACGCCGGGGCCCTGCTGGTCTTGCCCCAACGGATCGCCTCGGTCGCCCCGCTCGACGTCGAGCTGATCAGGGCGATCCGCGAGCGGGTCTGAGCGCTCCGTCCGGCGGGCGCGCAACCATCGAGTCATGTGGCAGGTCACCGTTCTCTGTTCGGGCTGCGCCGAGGAATCCGAGGTCGTCGTCGACGACCTCGACGACTTCGAGCGCGAGGTGTGCCCCTGCGGCTACAGCTTCGTCGCGCTTTCCGTGGCGAGCTTCGAGCCCGTCTACGCGGAGCAGGGCGAGCTCGTCGAGCTAGCCTCGCGAAGCGACCTCTCGCTGGCCGCCTAGCCGCGCGAAGAGCGCAGCGCCTCCCAGCCCTCGCCGGTCAGGGCGACGTAGACCTGCCCGTCGGGCCCGCGACGCTCGAGCAGGAGGCCGCGCCGCGCCGCCCGGCCGCGCAGTCGTACGAGGTCGCGATGGCTGAGCTTCGGGAAGCGTGAGGGAAGCCGCGACGCGGGACAGAACCCGTCGTCGACGGCCTCGGCGATCGCCGCCAGCAGCTCCTCGACCTCGATCCTCTTTCTTTTCAGCGTCTGCTCCGGGTCATGTTTCGGTGATGCCCAAGGATGGGTATATCTCGGCTGTGCCGCGGGAGAGGAAAGTGAGAACCGAGACGACGACGGTCCGAACCGCGCCTTCTCTCACTCACACTCTTGAGGCCCTGCGATCAATGGGTGGGCGCCGCGCCCGTGGACGAGCGCACGCATTGGGCGCTTCTCAGCTGCCTCGCTGACGAATTTAACTCCTCGCGCTCGCGCGTTTTGCCTCTGCCGCGGGGGGTAAACAGGCGCAGAGGCCCAGGGGAGCGGCTCGCCGCTCACTCCTCGCCAGCTCCGGAACCATGAGCCAAACGGAAGGCGAGAACGAGATGAAGGTAGTCGTCACCGGCGCGACTGGGAACGTCGGCACCAGCACAGTCAAGGCTCTCAGCGAGAGCCCGGAGATCGACGAGATCGTCGGCTTGGCCCGGCGCGAACCGACCTGGTCTCCGCCAAAGACGAAGTGGGTCGAGGCGAACATCCTCAGCGCCGACCTCGAGGCGATCTTCGCCGGGGCCGACGCGGTGATTCACCTGGCCTGGGCGATCCAGCCCTCCCGCGATGCCGTCACCCTGGAGCGGATCAACATCGAGGGGAGCTGGCGCGTCTTCGAGGCCGTCGCCTCCGCCGGCGTGCCGAGGCTCGTCTACGCCTCCTCGGTTGGTGCCTACTCCCGCGGGCCCAAGGACCACGAGGTCGACGAGAGCTGGCCCGTCGAGGGCACCGCTACCTCCTTCTATTCGAGGCACAAGGTGGCGGTGGAGCACCAGCTGGACCGCTTCGAAGCCGCCCACCCCGAGACGCGGGTCGTGCGGCTCCGTCCCGCCCTGATCTTCAAGGACGAGGCCGCGACGGAGATCCGCCGCCTCTTCGTCGGCCCGTTCCTTCCCAACTTCTTGCTCCGCCGCGGCCTCCTGCTCGCCCTGCCCCGCGTCGACCGGCTGCGCTTTCAGGCCGTTCACTCCGAGGACGTCGGGCGGGCCTACCTGCGGGCGGTATTGGCGGACGTCGAGGGCGCCTTCAACATCGCGGCCGAGCCGCCGCTCAGCCCCGAGGAGATGGCCGAGCGACTTGGGGTCCGTAGCTTCCCCGTCCCCGCCCGGCTGGTGCGGCGCCTGGCGGACCTGAGCTGGCAATTGCGGCTGCAGCCGACGCCTCCGGGCTGGCTCGACATGGCGCTGAACGTGCCGCTGATGTCCTCCAAGCGGGCCCGCGAGGAGCTCGGGTGGGAGCCCCGTCACAGCGCGGTGGAAGCGCTGGAAGAGCTGCTTGCGGGCATGCGCGGGGGCGAGGGCGCCGATACGCCGCCGCTCCAAGAGGACAGCGCCGCCGCCCGGGCGGAAGACGTGAAGACCGGCGTCGGCGCCCGGCAGTGGGACCGCGATCGCGACGAGCAGCTCCTCAAGTACCTGGCGGACGTGCACTCGATCGAGCAGCAGGCGCTGGCGCAGCTTCGGGCCGCGCCCAAGATCGCCGGCGACGAGCGCCTCGCCCAGCCCTTCGAACAGCATCTCGCTGAGACCGAAGACCAGGAGCGCCGCGTGCGCGAGCGCCTCGAAGCGCTCGGCGGCAAGCCCTCGAAGCTGAAGGACGCCGCCGGCGCCGCAGGCGGTTGGGGAATGGTCGCCTTCGCCGCTTCCCAGCCGGATACGCCGGGAAAGCTGACGATGCACGCTTACTCCTACGAGCACATGGAGCTGGCGGCCTACGAGCTTTTGAAGCGCTTGGCTGAGCGGGCTGGCGACGAGGAGACGGCCCAGATGGCGGCCGGCATCGCCGCCGAGGAGGGGGAGATGGCGGATCGCCTGGAGCGCTGCTTCGACGTAGCGGTCGAGGCCTCGCTTGCCGCGGTCGAGCCGGGCCAGCTCGACGACACGCTCCTCTCCTACCTGCGCGACGCGCACGCCCTGGAGGGGCAGGCCGAAGAACTGCTGGAAGCCGGCGCCAAGCGGGTCGAGGACGAGCACCTCGAGCGGGCCTTCCGCGAGCACCTCGAGCAGACCCAGCGCCACCGCGAGCGCATCGCGGGCCTGCTCGAGCAGCGCGGCGGCGGTCCTTCTCTGCTCAAGGACGCGGCGTTGAAGGCGGGCGGCCTCAACCTCTCCGCCTTCTTTGGCGCGCAGCCCGACTCGACCACGAAGCTCGCCGGCTTCGCCTTCGCCTTCGAGCAGCTCGAGGTCGCCGCCTACGAACTGCTGAAGCGCGTCGCGGCGCGGGCTGGCGACGACGGCGTGGTCACGGCCGCCGAGGAGATCCTCGCCGAGGAGCGCCGGGCCGCAGAGCGGATGGCGGAGAGCTGGAACCGGCCAGAGGTGCCGCTCGGCTTGGCCTCATGAACGACGACGAAAGGGATTCGATGGCAATGGAAGAGAACAGCAAGCTCGCGGTGGTGACGGGTGCCTCCAGTGGGATCGGCTTCGAGCTGGCCAAGGTCTTCGCGGAGGAAGGCTTCGACCTCTTGATCGCGGCTGAGGACGCGGAGCTGCGCGCCGCGCTCGAGGAGCTCAAGGGCGCAGGCACGAGCGTGCAAGCCCACCGCGTCGACCTCGCCACGGAAGCGGGGGTGATCGAGCTCTACCGCCACATCCAGCAGGACGGCCGCCCGGTCGACGCGCTCGCCCTCAACGCCGGCATCGGTGCCGGTGGCGCCTTCGCCACCGAAACGGAACTGAGCGACGAGCTCAAGCTGATCGATCTCAACGTGCGCTCGACGGTCCACCTCTGCAAGCTGGTCGTGGCCGACATGGTCGAGCGCGACGCGGGTCGGATCCTCTTCACCTCTTCGATCGCCTCGACGATGCCCGGTCCCTTCCAGGCCGTCTACAACGCTTCCAAGTCCTTTGTCCAGTCCTTCGCGCTTGCCCTGCGCAACGAGCTGAAGGACACCGGCATCGCGATCACCTCGCTGATGCCGGGCGCGACCGAGACCGAGTTCTTCGAACGCGCTGGGATGGAGGACACCGAAGTGGGCGCCGGCGAAAAGGACGACCCGGCCGAAGTCGCGCGTCAGGGATACGACGCCCTGATGGCAGACAAGGAGAAGGTCGTCGCCGGCGCCTTCAAGAACAGAGCCCAGGTCGCCGCCGGCCGGGTGCTGCCCGACGGCTTCAAGGCGGAGAAACACCGCGAAATGGCCGAACCGGGCTCGGCGGAAGATTGAGCACCGCCCAGCTCACTCCGCCCCGGGCCGGGTTGCCCCCGGGCCCGGAGGAGGCGGTCCTGCCGGCGACGGTGCGCTTCGGGCGCGACCCGCTTGGGGTTCTCGCCGAGTGCAAGCGGCGCTACGGCGACGTCTTCACACTGCGCCTCACTTTTGCCGGGGAGGCGGTTGTGGTGATGGATCCCGAGGCCGTCGTCGAGCTGGTCGGATCGGATCCCGAGCGGGCCGAAGCGGGCGAGGCCCGCCGCGCCGTCCTGCCGATGGCCTCATCGCGCTCGGTCCTCGGCGGGGACGGCGAGGTTCACGGGCGCCACCGGGCCAGCCTCGCAGGGACCTTCTCCCCCGAGGCAATCGCCGCGCGGGAGGGGGCGATCGCGGCGATTGCCGGGCGGCACGTCGCGCGCTGGCCGCGCCGTCGCCCCCTGCAGCTGCTCTCGCACCTGCGGACCCTGGTCGATGACGTCTTCGTCCGCCTCCTGCTCGGCGTCGAGGACGAGGCGCGGGCCGAGCGGCTCGTCGACGCCCTTGGGGCGCTGCTGCGGGTGCCGGGCAACCCGCCCCTGCCGCCGCCGGGGGAAGGGGAAGGACCGCTCGGCGCCGGTGTCGCCGCCCTGTTCGAGCACCGCCGCGCGCCGCTGCGGCGCGAGCTCGCGGCGGAGATCGAGTCGCGGCCCGAGGGCGGCAGCGGGGGCGACGACGTGATCGATTGCCTGCTCGCGGCCGACCCCCGGCCCTCGGTCGCGGAGATGCTCGATGAGATCGAGACGCTGCTGATGGCGGCGCAGGAGCCGCCCTCGATCGCCCTGGCCTGGATGTTCGACGTCCTCGCGCGCCATCCCGAGCTGGCAGAGGATTACCTCGCTGCCGGAGAGGGCTCGCCGCTGCGCGAGGCGGTCCTCTCGGAGAGCCTGCGCCTGCGCCCCTCGGCCCTGGCGGTCCTGCGGCGCCTGCGCGAGCCGCTGCGGGCCGGCGAGTTCGAGCTGCCTGCGGGCACCACCACGATGGTGCCGCTGCCTCTGGTCCACCGCGACCCACGCTTCTTCGTGCGCCCTGAGACCTTTCGCCCCGGGCGCTGGCTCGGTGCGGGCGAGCCTCCTCCCGTCTTCCTTCCTTTCGGCGGGGGCGCCCGACGCTGCCTGGGTGAAGCGCTTGCCCGCACCGAGGCAGCGGCGGTGGTGCCGGCGGTGCTGCGGGAGCTGCGGCTGCGGCCGCTCTGGCCGCGGCGCGAGCGCATGGTCATGCGCGGAACCGCCCTCGTCCCGCATCGCAGCGTCCCCGTTCTAGCTTCCGGCCGGGCTCGCTTTTAGCTCGGCTCAGGCGGGGTAGCGGCAGGAACCGACCCTCTCAAGCAAAGGACCGACGATGAAGGCACTCACTTTCCACGGCAAACGCGACGTCCGGATCGACGAGGTGCCCGATCCCAGGATCGAAGAGCCAACCGATGCGATCGTCCGCATCACCTCGACCGCGATCTGCGGCTCGGACCTTCACCTCTACGAGGTGCTGGGGATGTTCATCGAAGAGGGCGATGTGCTCGGCCACGAGCCGATGGGGATCGTCGAGGAGGTTGGCCCGGAGGTGACCCACATCAAAGCGGGTGACCGGGTGGTGATCCCCTTCAACATCTCCTGCGGCGATTGCTGGATGTGCAACCAACAGCTCTACGCCCAGTGTGAGACGACCCAGGTGCGCGAGGAGGAAAAGGGGGCCGCGCTCTTCGGTTACACCAAACTCTACGGCGAGGTGCCGGGCGGCCAGGCCGAGTACCTGCGCGTGCCCCAAGCCCACTTCGGCCCGATCAAGGTGCCCGAGAACGGCGCTCCGGACGAGCGTTACCTCTTCCTCTCCGACGTGCTGCCCACCGCCTGGCAGGCGGTCTCCTACGCGGCGATCCCGCAGGGCGGCAGCGTCGCCGTCTTCGGCCTCGGCCCGATCGGCCAGATGAGCGCCCGCATCGCTCTTCATAGGGGGGCCGGGCAGGTCTTCGGGATCGACCGGGTGCCGGAGCGCCTCGAGATGGCGAGCCGCCACGGGGTCGAGACGATCGACCTCGAGCAGCACGACGACATCTCCGCGGTGCTGCGCGAGCGAACCGCCGGGCGCGGCCCCGACAGTGTGATCGAGGCGGTTGGGATGGAGGCGCACGGCGCCCCGGTCGGCAAGGCGGCGCAGGCGATGGCGGGCCTGCTGCCGGACGAGCTCGCCGCCAAGCTGATCGAAAGAGCCGGTATCGATCGCATGGCCGCCCTGCTCGCCGCGATCGACAGCGTCCGCCGCGGCGGCACCCTCTCGATCTCCGGCGTCTACGGCGGCATGGTCGACCCGATGCCGATGATGCAGCTCTTCGACAAGGGCGTGCAGGTGCGAATGGGCCAGGCCCACGTGCGGCGCTGGACCGACGAGATCCTGCCCCTGCTCGAAGGCGATGAGGACCCCCTTGGGGTCGACGATCTCACCACTCATCGGGTGCCGCTGGCCGAGGCGCCGGGCGCCTACGAGATGTTCCAGAAAAAGGAAGACGGTGCGATCAAGGTCGTGCTGAAGCCGGGCGCCTAATGAACGGACCCGGTCCTCGCCCGCGGGGGCGACTGAGGCGCTCGGATTGCACGGGGCCCGGGATCACGCGCAGGAAAAGCGGCGGCGGTTTCAGCTACGTCGACCCCGAGGGCGGCAGGGTTCGCGATGAGGACACCCTGGAGCGGATCCGCGGCCTGGCGATCCCGCCGGCTTGGAGCGAAGTGTGGATCTGCGATGACCCTTACGGTCACATCCAGGCGACCGGCTACGACGAAGCCGGTCGCAAGCAGTACCTCTACCACGAACGCTGGCACCTGCGGGCGGCGCAGCGCAAGTTCGCCTCGATGCGCGAGTTCGCCGCCGAGCTGCCGCGGCTGCGCCGCGCGGTGAAAAAGGACCTCGCGCGCGAGGGCATGCCGCGGGAGCGGGCGCTGGCCTGCGCGGTGCGCCTGCTCGACCTCGGCTTCTTCCGCATCGGCGGGGAGGAGTACGCCGAGACGAACGAGAGCTACGGGGTGGCGACGGTGCTGCGCAAGCACGTCTCGATCGAGGGTAAGGAGATCGTCTTCGACTTCCCGGCGAAGAGCAACCAGCGCCGCGTCCAGGCGATCCGCGACCCGGAAGTGAGGGCGGCGATCGAAGCGATGCGCCGCAGGCGCAGCGGCCCCGACGACCTGCTCGCCTACCGCGAGAACGGCAGCTGGCACGACGTCCGCTCCGCGGAGGTCAACGACTACCTGCACGAAAAGGCCGGTGAGGAGTTCTCCGCCAAGGACTTCCGCACCTGGCACGGCACGGTGCTCGCAGCGGTCGAGCTCGCCCGCGAGGGCACGCCCGACTCGAAGGGACGGGCCGAGAGCGCAATCCGAGCGGCGATCAAGCGCGTCGCCGAGCGCCTCGGCAACACCCCCGCCGTCTGCCGCAGCTCCTACATCGACCCCCGCGTCCTCGACCGCTTTCGCCAGGGAGAGACGATCGACCTCCCCAACCTCCCGCCCGAAGGCGCGATCGCCCCCCGGCAACAGAACCAGGTCGAGCGCCGGGTCCTCGAGCTCATTACCTAGTGCGCGGGCAGGACTCCGTGCCCGCTTAACGATCGCCTAAGCTGCCGAGTCCCTGGGCACCCGCATGTGTTTGGAAAGATGAGGGGCCTGGGAACATGGGACCGGGACCACAGGAACGAGAGAAAGGTTTGATGGTGGGGAAGAAGAGCTTTGCCGCGTTGACCGCGATTGTCTTGACGCTCTCGATGCTGGCGACGCCATTCGCAATGGCCGCCGAAGTGACGCGCGAAAGCTACAAGGAAGCGGTCGAGCCGATCTGCAAGACGAACACGGAAGCCAACGAAAAGATCCTCAAGGGCGTTCGCCAGAAGGTCAAGTCAGGCCAGCTGAAGCAGGCCGGCACGCAGTTCGAAAAGGCGGGTAAAGCACTGCACAAGGCGATCGTGCAGCTCAAGGCCGTTCCCCAGCCCACCGCTGACAAGGCGAAGCTGGCCAAGTGGCTCAAGTACGTGGGTGAAGAGGAAAAGCTCTTCCTCAAGGGCGCCAAGCAGCTGAAGGCGGGCCAGAAGACCGCTGCTCAGGAAACGGTGCTCAAGCTCAACAGCAACGCCAACAGGGCGAACAACCAGGTCATCCCCTTCGAATTCAGGTACTGCCGCTTCGAACCCTCGAAGTTCACCTGATCCCAGCTTGAGGTAACCGCGGCGGCGGCTAGCCAGCTGTCGCCGCGGCGATCTGTTCGGAGATCCACGGGTAGATCCTGTCGACCCGGGTGAAGATGTCGGGCAGGTGGGTGTCGCAATCGGCGGCCCCGAGGCTGGTGATGCCGATCTGCACCGGGGTCCCGTCTTCGCGAAATGCGAGCGCCGGCCCGCCGCTGTCGCCGTGGCAGGTCCCGATCGAGAAGCCCGGCGGGGTGATCGTGCAGAGCTGCATCGAGTAGTTGAAGAAAGGGTAGTAGGCGCGGGCGTGATTGCGGCAGTAGAGACGCTGCTGGACGAAGGTGGCAGCGCGGCGCAGCACCGGGGTGCGCTTCAGGTTCCTCAGCGGCCCAAAGAGCCCCCAGCCCGCGATCCAGGCCGGCGTGTTGGCGGCCAGCAGCGCCGCGTCGGTTTCGGTGGCGAGCGCCAGGGGCGGTGCCGTGGTCGGCGTCGCGAGCTGCAGCAGGGCAGCGTCGCCGTGGACCTTGAAGCGATTGAAGTCGGGGTAGAGGATCGCCCGCTTCACTTTCGAGACCTGGCGCAGGGTGGCGTCGCGGACGTCGCTGCTGCCGGTGACGACGACGTACTGGGGCAGCGGGGTCTTGCGGCCGGTGACGATGTCCTCGACGCAGTGGCCGGCGGTGAGGACCAGGTTGGGAGCGATGACCGAGCCGCTGCAGCTGAACCCTTCACCTTGCTTGTCGGCGGCGAGGATGAAGGCGGCCCAGGGCCATTCTTCGTTGCTGGCGGTGGCGCCACCGACGATCGAGGCCTGAGCGCCGCCGGAGGCGCCCGCCGGCGCGGCGAGCGCGAGCGAGAGCAGCGCCAGGCACAGCCCCCCGCACAACCCCCTCGGCTTCAAGCTCGGCCCCCTCTCATCGACCCCTCTATCGGCAGCATTCTCAGATTCCGTAAACCCCCCGCCCAGCCCCGAGACTCGCTCGCGACCCACTAAGATCGTGTGCTCCGCCCAGGTAGCTCAGTTGGTAGAGCACATCCATGGTAAGGATGGGGTCACGAGTTCGAGTCTCGTCCTGGGCTTGGGGCCGCCACGGGCCGCGCCCGCCATCCGTCGCACTTTCGTTGCAACAGCGTCTAGTTGCGAAATGTTTTGTCCGCTACGGTGGCAAGATGGAGGGCGTGAGAAAGCGCTGGACCGACGAGCGGCTCGACGACCTCAATCACCGGGTCGACGAAGGCTTTCGCCGGGTCGAAGACGACCTGCGCGCCCACCGCGTCGAAACCAAGACCGCACTGGTCTCCCTCCGGTCCGAGATGAACGAGCGCTTCGACAAGGTCGAGGCACGGTTCGACAAGAAGTTCGACGGGGTCGACGGAAAATTCGCCTGGGTCGACAAGGAGTTCGACAAGATCGACGCCCGCTTCGACAGGGTCGACGAAAAGTTCGACCAGCTGGACGCTCGATTCGATCGCCTCAATCGGCTGCTCATTCAGATCGGCGGCGGCGCTATCGCGACGCTCGTCGCCTACTCGATCCTCGAGCACTTGTAACGGCTCGCCGGCCTGCCGTCTCCTGCACCCCATCAGTCTTTCTCGACCGTTAGGCTGCGGCTTCGTGGACTTCGCTCTGACCGACGAGCAGGAGGACTTCGTCGACGCGATCCAGCGTTACTGCGATCACGAGTGCGGTACGCCGGACCAGCGGGAGCGACTCACCGAGGGCTACACCGAGCACCACAACGCGACCATCTACAAGGAGATGGCCGAGCTCGGCTGGCTCGGGGTGACGATCCCCGAAGAGTACGGCGGGTCCGGCGGCACGATGCTCGACGCCTGCATCTTCATGGAGGAGACCTCGCGCGCCCTCGCCCCGATCGGCGGCTACGCGACGACGCTGATCGTCGCCGGCGCCACCCAGCGCTTCGGCACCGAGGAGCAGAAGCACGAGATCCTCGGCGGGATCGCCAATGGCGCCGTCGAGGCGATCGCGATGACCGAGCCCGAGGCGGGCTCCGACGTCGGCGCGCTCACCACCAAGGCCGAGGCCGTCGACGGGGGCTACGTGCTCAACGGCCAGAAGGTCTTCTGCTCCAACGCCCACATCGCCGACCACATCCTCGTCGTCTGCCGCACCACGCGCTCGGAGTCCAAGCACGACGGCCTGACGATGATCTGGCTTCCGCGCGATGCCGATGGGCTCGAGGTGATCCCGATCGACACTTTGGGCGGGCGGGACACCAACCACCTCTACCTCACCGACGTCGAGGCGCCGGCCGACGCCGTTCTCGGCCAGGTCGACCAGGCATGGACCCAGCTGATGGCCGGCCTCAACGTCGAGCGCCTGATCCTCGCCGCGACGATGCTGGGCATCGCCCAGCGCGTCTTCGACGACCTGATCGTCTACGTCAAGGAGCGCAAGCAGTTCGACCGCCCGATCGGCTCCTTCCAGGCCCTGCAGCACCGCATCGCCGACATGGCCACCGAGCTCGAGGCCGCCCGCCTGATGACCCGCTGGGTCGCCTCCCTCGTCGACGAGGACCCCGACCGCATGCTGCCCCGCGAGGCTTCGATGGTGAAGCTCTTCGTCACCGAGACGACCAAGCGCGCTGCCCTCGAAGGCATGCAGATGATGGGGGGCTACGGCTACGCCTCTGAGTACGACATGGAGCGCCTCGTGCGCAGCGCCCTCGTCTCAACCATCTACGGCGGGACCTCCGAGATTCAGCGCAACATCATCGCCAAGACGTTCGGGCTCTAGGCCGGGGCTAGAGCAGGGGGAACGTTCCCAGGCTGCCGTCTTCCAGCGTCAGTTTCAGTCCCGAGGGGACTTTGCCTTCCTGGTACAGCGCGTCGAGCCGGTCGAGGGCGGCGCCGATGACGATTTCGTTGACGTGGCCGGCGAAGGGGGAGGCGTAGCCGGGGATCAGGCCGAGGATGTCGCCGTCGAGGGTCAGGCCGGGCGGCGATTCGGGGGCTTTGAAGATCGAGGTCGAGTAGTCGGTGGGAATGCCCGCCAGCGCCAGGGCGGCGACCATCTGGTCGCTCTGGTCGGAGGTGACCTCGCCGTCGAGAACCCCGTGGGAGACGACCACGCCTTTCAGGCCGGAGGCTTTCATCTGGCTGGCGCGCAGGGCGGGGCTGCGGTTGAGGTAGGTGGTGAGGTTGAGGACCGGCGAGCCCATCTCGGCTTCGATGTCGGCCTTTGCGTTGGTGCCGATCGCCTGGATGCCGCCCAGTGGCACCAGCGAGATCGCCGTGGCGTCGGCGTAGATCTCCGGCACGTTGGTGACGCCGGCCACGTCGAACCAGTAGTCGAAGAGAGCGCTGCCGCCGGCCCGGGTGGCGTGTTCGGAGACCGCAAGCCCGGTCATGTTGCCGCCCATGCTGACGCCGAAGGCGGTGTTGACGAAGCGGGTCGGGTTGAGGGCCTGGCAGGTGCTGGTGAAGAGCTGCGCCGCTGCGATCGAGTCGGCCGCCCCCTCACTCACTTTCCAGCCGCGCGAGGTGGTGCCGGCCGGCCCTTCGAGGTCGACGGTGCCGTGATAGTCCATCGCCACCACGATCGCGTTCTCCCGTTCGGCGATGCCGGGCATCAGGGGCACCATCGACTGGGCCGTCGTCGGGTAGCCGTGGCCGAGCACGACGACGCCCTTCGGGGTTCCCGAGGGCAGCGCGTAGTAGCCGTAGGTCGGGACGCCGCCGACGGTGATGTTGAGGGTGTGGATCGCCGCCGGTTCGCCCGTGCAGGCGGGCGGTTCGGCCTGCGCCATTCCACTCGAGGCCGCCAAAAGCGCGACGGTCGACACCACCAGCCCCATCGCGCGCGAACCCAAGCACCCCGTGCGTACCCTCAGCATGATCTCTCCCATAGATTCGTTGACTACTAAAGACCCTTGCAGCCTATACGCCGATCCCGGGCCGTCAAGGACGGCATCACGCACAAGAGGATCCGGTCTCGACGTTCGGACTCACAGACAGGCATAATCTGCTCACGCAGGGATGCGTGAGCGCCCGTAGCTCAGTGGTCAACGGGGTTTTAACGAGCCCCAAAGAGCGCCGGTCTTTCAAGCCGGAGGTCGAGAGTTCGATTCTCTCCGGGCGCATTTCCGCGGTGTTCCTGCGGACGCCGTGATTTACCGGTGCAGAGCCATTTTGAGCCGCCTGCGCCGATTTCTCTCGAAACGGAGTGCCGCGCCGCGCCGAGGTGTTCCGGGCGGTTCCGGGGCGTCCGTGTCACATCCAGGTCACATCTGGAAGGTGTCGAGGGCGGTGAATAGGCTCTGCCCGAATGGCGGATAAAGCACGGCAGAAAGCGCTGGCAGACGTGCGCCGTGCGCAGGCCAAACTCGCGAGCGCCCAGGACAAGGTGGAGGAGGCGCGCAAGGTTCGGCGCAAGAGCTTTGAGCGAGCACGGAAAGCGGGCCTCACGCTGCGCGAGATTGGCGAGGCGGCCGACCTGCATTGGTCCCGCGTCGGAGAAGTGCTCGGCAAATAGCTGCGCGCTTGTCGGTGCCCCCCGACAAGCCTGCTACCCTCCGCGAGACCACTGAGAAATAGCGGCCCCCGGCCGGCGGTGGAACGCCAACCGGGGGCCTAACCACAAGGAGGCAGAGCTCCTCATGGCTGATGAGAACCCTATGGGTCGGGGTACCGCCGTTACCCTCGATCTACCCGCCGATCAAGTCCGCTTTCTACGCGGCACCTTCGAGAGCGCCCAAGAGGGCGTCCGAGACGAGCTGAGAGAGCATCGGGACCAGCTCGAAGACCCCGCCCGCGTTCGTCGCGAAGACGCGGCTTACGGCCGTCTCCTGACGGCGCTTGATGGATGCGTGATCGTCCCGGACGCCGACGTTAGAGCCGTGGTCCGCGACCTGGCCCAGGTGATCGATCAGGGCAATGAGCACGGACGCGTCGTCTTCGAGCACGAGGCGCTGCACGGTCTGGTCACGACGCTGGAACCCAGCGAGGCCGAATCATGATCGGCGCCCGAGCGACCACCCTCGCCGAGTGCTTCGCCCGGAACCTGGTCGAGGCCCGCGAACACGCAGGTATCAGCCAGGAGGAGCTGGGCTTGCGTGCCGCCCTTCATCGCACGGAGGTCAGCCAGCTTGAGCGAGCAAAGCGCGTCGCTCGCATCGACACCGTCGCCAAGCTCGCTGGCGCCCTAGGAGTTCCAACCAGTCGCCTGCTCGACGGCATCGCCTGGACCCCCGGCGAGTACACCCCCGGCAGCTTCCAGCTCCGCCCCTCGGATGTGACCAGCCAATGACGAAATCAAAGCCAAGAAGAAACCGAAAGGCAAGAAGGCAAGACAAAAGACCCAAAGACAAGAAGCAAAAACCGAAAGGAAGCTCAAAGAGCCAAGAGGCAAAGACGAAAAGGCAGTCAAAGGAAGAGCCCAAAAGCAACAGCCCAACAGCCCGACACACTACGAATCCCTCCGATTCGTGCCTGGGCCGCAGTTTGGTGATCTCAAACGTCAGGAAGGCTCCGGCGTGATCGCGCTGGCGACTCCGGCCGTGCCTCCGGCGGCCGATTGTGGCACGGCTTCGCCGTGCGGAGGCCGCCTGTATGGAGGCCCGGCGAGAGGTCTGACCTTCGGTCGTCGGAGCAACTTGTGGATCAACCGAAGGTCTTCTCGGCACCTATGGGTCATGAGACGAAATCAACCGACGGATTCGGCATCGCCCACCTTCTTCACCGAGCGCAGTCTTGCCACCTACCTCGCCGTCTCGGACCGCACGATCCGCAACTGGATCAGGAGGGGAGAGCTGCCCTCCTACAAGCTCGGCGCCTCGCGGCGAATTGATCCCGCTGACGTAGACGCCTTCCTCGCTCTGAGGAGGGAGGAGGCGCCATGAGACGCAGAGAGTCTCCGGTCAAACGCCGCAACCCCTCCGGCGAGATCGTTTGGATGGCGCGCTACACCGGCCCCGACGGCAAGCGCTACATCGCCAAGCCCCGCTGGAATGGCGGCAAGGGCACGTTCACCCTGAAGCGCGACGCGCAGCAGGCGATCGACGAGGCATACGGCCTCTCCGCTCGCCCCGACACCCTGGGTGAGTACTTCTCGACCTGGACGACCCACCACCCAAGGTCAGAGCGCACCAACGAGACAAACGAGCACCGCATCAGCCGAGTCCTCGAGGTCGAGATCGAGGGCCTGCCGCTGAAGCAATGGCCGATGCGCGAGCTGCGCCGCCGCCATGCCCTCGCACTGGTCGACCACATGCTCCGGGTCCAAGGCCGAGCGACAACGGGCGTTGTCGGCATCCTGCGCTCGCTCTCGGCGATGGCCGAGGACGCGATCACCGACGAAGTTGCCGACCTCAACCCGTTCAAGGGCGTTCGAGTCAGATCCAACGACCCGAGGGCAAAGAAGAAGCGAAGGCCCATCCGCGTCTTCAGCTTCGAGCAGATGCACGCCTTTGCTAAAGCGGCGGGCCGCTATGAGGCGATGGTCCGCGTATTTACCGACACCGGCATGAGGCTGGGGGAGGTGCTGCCGCTGAGACGCGAGGACTTCGACGGCGAGACCCTCAAGGTCAGGAGGACCGCCCACGAGGGCGTATCCTCGATGGCACCAAGACCGACCACGGTGAGCACGACGCGGGGAGGACCGTCCCCGTCCCGGCGACCCTCGCCTGGATGATCGAAGCCCAGATCAACCTCAACGGCGAGGACTGCGATCTCCTCTTCACGACCCCGACCGGCCGCATGTGGCGCGAGCGCAACTTCTACCGCGACCTCTGGCACCCGACCCAGAAAGCCTCCGGCCTAGACATCCGCCCCCACGAGTGCCGCCACTCCTACGTCACCCATCTCCGCGCCGCCGGCATCAACGACGCCGACCTAGCCGAGATCGTCGGCCACCGCGTCGAGACAATGCTCGCGCGGTATACACATCCGGTCGGAGCAAGCTTCGAACACATTAGGCAAGCAATTCACTAAAATTACTCCTGCCTGAATATGTCTGCCTTCCGCAACTTCCATCTTTGGCGACAATAGGCGGCAAGTTGCCACTCTTCTGGTTGTCCATGAAGAATGACAATCAATGGATTGGAGACCCGTGCAGCTGGAAAGCGAGATATCTCTTTAGCAGTAGCACGATCAATCGAGCTGGGGGTTCCACCTCCACGAGGGTGCGAATGCCAGTCCCCCAGATACTCAAGAATCCGACCGCTTTCAAAGTAGGCTTTCGCAATATGTTTTCGCTGCCATTGAGAATCGGGTTCGAAGCGGAAACGTTTATGGACTGCCTTCGGGCCTGGTCCTATTTGGGAGACAATCTGAATTTGATCGTTTCGATGGCGGTCTTTGAAGCCGAGCAGCACTCCTCCTGTCTCGTTGGGGAAATGACGTTCGGCCTCTCGTTCGAGCGTGCCTACTAGACCCTTGGGCAAGTGAATGTCGGCTCGTTTCACTTTTGGCGTTCGGCGCAGACTGGGCAGTCATGGCGTTCCAAGATTGGATATGTCGTCCACTCCGGTGGGTCACCTGGTCTATCTGGGAACGAGCATATGTGGACTGTTGAGCCTTCAATGCTTGAGGACTCAGAGAGAACTCCAGCTGCCACTCGCACGGCCTGTGCTACAACCGGGGTGAGGTCGAAGCCCGCGCCTCGGTACGTCAGGTTGCCGCAGCCGCGAGGCTGCAACGTTTTCGGTGAGTCGTGTGCTGGCAGGGGAATACTTCCCTCATCGAGGTGATGCTGCAAACAAAGCCAGCACCCTCCCTGGGTCGGATCTACAAGAGCGACAGCTCCGCCTTGAGCTCCCTCGGTAGCCCACACGAACAGCTGGCGCATCCCTAGTTCCTCCGCGGCCGCGGAAAGAGCCTGCTGAATGCCAATCTCAGCGCTAGCCTCGATAATGAGATCTGCGCTTTCGAGAAACTCATGAATAACATCGAGTTCACTTTCAGTGTTACTTGCTCGATGAAATGCGCTAGCGCCAATCTGTAGCTGAAAAGAATCAAATTTAGTATATGGATAGTCGGCGGCAACCCGCTGTCTTAGATACTCGGTCTTTAGGTGGCCAGCTGCGGTTAGCCCGCCGGCCCAGCGAACGATTGTTCCTACATCAACTACGTCAAAGTCCAAACCTCGAATTGTTTTAGTCATCGCCTTCGCAAGTTCGAGGGTAAGCTCCGAACCAAGTGCCCCGAGGCCAGAGACTGCGACAGTGGCATTGTCAAGTCCAATGTAGAGAGGCAGGCGCTGCGAGAGGTCGGCTCGGCTTATGCGATCTCCGTGGACTATGTAACGGCCTCCCTCGCCGCCGTTTTGTCGCATTTGAACAACGAAAACCCAAGTGTCCTCGAAATCACCTTGCCGGACCTCCTCGGCAAAGACGGCGGCACAGACGGCTATTTGACCCCCAGCGACGGTTTCCCACGGTGGGGAGCCAAAACCGGGTGCGGCAGTGTTAATTGCTTCCAGGAGGGCTATGGGGGTGTTTTTGTCAGGGGGACCATCAAGGCGGACCCAGCGAAATGCGATGCGCGCACCCCCAAAGCGCTCCAGAAGATCGGCATCGGCGGTCGCAAGCGTTCTGCTCTTACGGTTGCGCTTTTTTTCAACGAGTTCCGCCAGTAGGCCGCGAAGACGAACATTTGGTGGTTCTGTCGCGCCAAACGCGATTCGGCCTGAGCCGATAGTCGCCTCCTGCGGAAGATCGAGGGCGGCTTCGGGAATAAAAACCACGGTGCTTACTGCGCTGGGAAAATAGGTTGAAAGAGGCTCGCCTTGTGGTGCCTCTGCTGCACGCATCGCAGCTTCGTCACCATCCTCGATTAGGTCGAGCAGGAGCGGTACACGCTCGGCAACAAGCCATGCTCCTGTGTCGCTCGGCGCCCAGGCGCGGCTCGACCGATCAAGAAGGCATAGGTTTCCATCGTAAGGATTTTGATGTCGTTTAAGGGTCAGGTTACGAGCAAAAACTTCGGGTCGCACAAATGGAAAGAGGTCTGGGTAGCGAACTTCCAGATCTACTGATCCGGTGCTGCGCGGCAATGTGCCGCGCAGCACCACTCGACCCTGCTCAGTAAGAAGTTCCCTATCGAGGTCAAACTTCAGACCACGTTGCTCGAAAGCAGCCAACTCGTAGTCAAAGCGATCCGCATATCGCTCTGTCCATGACCGCATGCTGACTGAGCTCGACTGCTCTACCCGACGGGCCGATGTGCAGGAGGCTTAGGCGGATCTGGCGGACCAGGCGGCGGGGGCTCTGGCGGCTTGGGAGGCTTAGGGGGCTTGGGAGGCTTGGGCGGCTTATGCTCTTTCCCTTTCTCGTCACTATGGTCCCCTGAAGGAGCTTTCGGATCACCCCGCGAATCAGACATCTGCACCTCGTTTCTTTTCTGGCGGCGCAACCGCCGCCCGCGTGTTTGCCACAATCTGACGTATCTATACGACACGATAGCGACAAGCCCAGATGTCAGCGCTAGCGCCATTCCTGGAGCCGGACGCAGCTTGGCATCCGTCGATGCCGCAAGACATGCCCGTTGTAGAGGGTCCTCCTTGGCTGTCGGACTCTGCCTCGATGGAGCGAGAAATAGCCCACCGGAACATGCTTCTGGCAGGGTCCGAGGAGATTTCCGATGACCTCCACTTCTTCATCGACGAGCTAGCGGACCAATTGATCGATTTGCCTGAGACGGCATCTTTGCGAGTTGACCCCTACTTGCTGATGGCGGCTCAACGTGCCCTACTGGGATCTCTCCGGGCTCTCAACATTGAGGACGGTTCGCTGGCACGAGAGCAAATTCGGATTCGTCTGGAGCAGCTGCGTCAGGTATACCGAGATCTTGCTGAGGGGGAGGCGGTCTACGAGGATCGAAGCGCCAAGCAGGTAGCTGCTTGGCTTGTAGATGTCCTTGATGTCCCTCAAACTCGACTTGCAGATCTTCTCGGTGTAAGTCCCCGAACTTTCCAGCGATGGATTTCAGAGAAGGATGCTGTTGCTCCTGAAGGGGAGGATGCACGGCGCATTCGAGTTGTGGCTCGCATTGCAAATCACTTGCGTCATGTCCTGACCGGACCGGGCGTTGTGCAATGGCTTGAAAGGCCAAATCGAGAGCTACAGGGAGCCCGGCCCTTAGACGCGCTTGAGGATCCCACCGCAGCCGCTCAACTCATGACCCTGGCTGCCAGCGCTCGATCACACAGCGCTGCCTAAACCGGTGGCTGTCGAGACCGCTTATCGCATCTCGGCGTGGGATACGCCGCTTAGAGTCAATCCGAATCGAACCGCCGCGCGCTTCAATGCAGCTGGGTCGCCCGCAACCCAGTATCTCTGCCTTCATCCTTTGGGCCCTTGGGCTGAGTACGTGCGGTTCCAAGATCTTCGTGACGAGCGAGAGCTCAATGCCCACCGTCTTCGTCTTTGGGCCATACGAGTCGATCTGTCCGGGGCTCTCGAAATCAGCTTCTCTAATGCCGAGCGCTATGGACTGCTTCCTTATGAGTTGACTAGCGACGCCTACGAGGCGTGCCGGCGCTTGGCAGACAATGTGCGCGGGAACTCATTTACGACCAAGACAATTGTCGTCCCGAGCGCAGCTCTGCCTGGCACGCGCAACGTGATTATTTTCGGCGAGCGTATCGCTATCCCCTTCGACTGGAAGCCATTGGGTTCAGTTGACTTGCCAACGACGATCCTTGCCGAAAGGGGAGGCTTTCCTGCTGGGATTACCTCCGTCACGCGATATCGGGGGGAATCGAATCCCGAGCTGGAAGCATGGGAAGCAGGACGGCGTTACCGTTTTGAAGGGGGAGCCATTTACTAGTCTCACGCGCGGAATTCATTTGCTCCGCCCATGACTTTTGCTTCTCTAAAACAAGACTCAGTCGCTGATCTCATCGAGCGTTTCGCCGGTCCTGGCGAAAGAACGTTGCTCGTGGGTGCGGGTAGCTCTATGGAGGCTGATCTCCCAAGCTGGCGAACACTCATTAAACGACTTTTGAGTACGGTGGCAAAGGAACGATCAGAGCTTGTAACGGAAGAACTGCGAACGCAATGGATCGAACGTGTCCTAAATCGCGATGAGCTTCTTGGTGCGGCCGCTGTCGTCGAGGTTTTGACTGCAGATTCTCTCAACAAGTTGGTTCCGAAGCATCTCTACGGCGATAACGATCCGCTTGGCTATCTGCCCGGTGCGATCGGACAGGAGATAGCCAAGCTGAGAGTATGTTTTGGTGAGGATCTACAGATACTGACGACGAACTACGATGACTTGATTGAGCAGGCGCTAGTTGACAACGGCGTGCCTAAGTCTAAGATCCGCTCCTACGTCACTAAGCGTAGTGCAGAGCACCGAGCCAAAGGAACGGTTGGAGTCACTCATCTACATGGGCGTGCTGCCCGTTCGGGTGATCCAAAGGGGATCGTTCTTACCGAGGGCCACTACCACCGGATGCAGCGCGGCTCATCATGGCAGGAGAAGCTTGTCACCGAGCGTCTAAAAGATTCTCAGTGTCTATTTGTGGGGACGAGCCTCGCAGACCCCAATCTTATTCGTTACCTCTACGGCTACGACCCCCCAGAGTCAGCCCGACACGCTGCAATATTTGTCCGCGAGGCGGAACCAAGTAGCCCCTCGCCTGTCCGTGCTGTTTTGGAGGAGTCAGCTTGTAAGAGGTGGGAGCGCTGTGGTGTTCGAGCCATCTTTGTGGATCATTTTGCAGATGCCGCTCAATTGCTATACGAGATTCGTTACCGGCGAGAAGCTGGCGATTCGTATGAGCCTATAAATGACCGTGCAGCGGAGTTAATTGTCAAGGCGGAGAAAGGATTTTATGCCGGAGGGCTAGAGGAGTTTGGACGGCGACAGGTAGTTCTTAGCGAATGGCTTCGTAACATGCTGTCAAAAGTCATTGAGGCTCTAAGGGATATTGGGGAGGATCTCCCGCCATCAGAGAAGCTGGGTATGGGGTTGTGGCTGATGAACTCTGACGGTCAGTATCTCACGGGTTGGGCTCATAGCGACCGCGCCCATCAAGACCCAGCGACAGTGTCTCCTGTGCTTATTCACGCAGCAAGTAAGTGGGTAGCTGTGCGTACAGTCTGTCGTGGCCTCGTCGTCCAACAGGACACGAACAACTATGCATCAAGATGGCATTTGGTACGGGGTGTCCCCGTTGTACTCGAAGATCCTTCTCGTATACCAATTGGTTGCCTCACCCTCACTTCGACCTGCAGTGAAGCAGACAGCGTTCTTTCCAAGATGGCCCCGGACGTTCGCAACGAGGTCCACGAATATCTGGTTGGGATGACGGCTAGCCTGGTCGAGCTACTGGTCTCAGCGGGGCCGTAGTCCGAGATACGCCTTAGCAGCCATTCGAAGCCATCCGCCGAGGCCAGTATTGTTGCTCCAATGGCACCCGGTCAGAAAGAGGTCATTCGGCACTTGGAGGAAGGCTATGCCCTGGCCTGGGATAGCACAGAGGACTCCGAGGCTCGCCGGGCCGTAGCCAAGGTTCTTCGAGAAGCAGCTGACGCACAAGTTGAACTTTTGCGCGATGAGCTCTTTCCGAAGGTGCGGAAATAGCGGCTCCGCACCGCTTGATTTTGATGCAGAAGCTCAGCGGCGACCTCGCTGACGTAGCTCGCCGCGCTTCCGCCGGCACCCCGAAGTCTCATCGGCTCTGGCAGATGCCTAGGTCTTTCGCTCGCTCGCACAATTCCTGCGGCGACAAGCTCAGCGAGGTGCGGCGTCAAGGCGGTCGCTATTTGCGCATGCCCCGCTCGATGTCTTCCCGTGGTTTCTTTGGTCAGCTTGTGCGCCACAGGGGCATGATACGAATTGTCTGCAGATGGATCTACGATCACCGAGCTGCTCGGACAGGACCAGCACATGGAGCAAGTGAACATCAGAATTGGCCCGGTTACCTTCGACTACGCCGACTATGACGCTGAGAACGACGTGCTCTATTTGCATGTCGGCAAGCCCAGTGAGGCGGAGGGCGAGGAGACGCCCGAGGGCCATGTCCTGCGCTTCGAGCCTGGCACTCATCGAATTGTCGGTCTAACCGTCTTGGGCGCTCAAGCGATCCTCGATCGCGATGGCGAACTGCGCATCACGATTCCCGAGTCGGTCAAGGCGAGTGCTGCCGACCTCGCGCCGGCCCTCGCCGCCGTCTAGCTTCGAGGCACTTGACCTTCGGTCGAAACGCCCGCACCGGACAAGTCGCATCTCGGTCACATAGTCGGCACCAGTCCGCTCGCCATGCGGACGCCCCTCAGCCTTTCAAGCCGGAGGTCATGAGCTAATCGCCCGGGCGATTAGCTCAAGGTGCGCTCGAGGTTGTCGAAGCACACGGTCCAGCCCTCTTCGTGGTTACGCACCGACTCCACATCCCTGAGGTTGCTGTGGGTGAAGCGCACTGTGGTGGCACCGTCGACTTCTTCGAAGTCGAGCTCGATCAGGGTCTCCCTGTCTTCGTCGCGGTCCCAGGTCCAGGTGAAGGCGAGGCGGGTTGGGGGATCGATCTCGGTGTAGTGGCCGCCGCCGCCGTGCTCGGTTCCATCGTGCGGGTTTCGCATCACCACGCGCACCGCGCCGTCGAGGCGCAGGTCGACCTCGGCCTCGGGGGTTTCCCGGCCGGGCTGGCCGTAGAACCAGCGGCGCAGGACCTCCTCGCTGGTCCAGGCGTCGAAGACCGCCTGGGCGGGGGCCTGGAAGGTGCGCTCGATGTTCAGTGTCTCGCCGCTCATCGGTCACCGTCCTTGTCTCGCCAGTGCACGGCGATCCATGCTCTCACCACCGCCAGGCCCGCCCCGGCGCCGGCCAGTGAAGGGAGGAACTCCTCGACCGGCACGCCCCCGACGTGCGCTCCAGGGATCACGGGCGCGGGCTCCTCGAGCCCCGCTGCGAGTCGGTGGCCGCTGCCAGGGCGGCCTCGTGGACGGTCGGTTCGTCGTACTCGTCGTGGAGGTTCCACCACACATAGGGCTCCGTCTGGGGGTAGCCCTCCGGGGAGTCCTCCCATTTCTCCTGGCGGCCGAGCGCGGTGATGTCGAGATAGGCCCAGGCCGTCCCGAGTGCCTCGTCCCCGCGCTTGTCGATGAAGTAGGTACGGAAGATCTGGTCCTCGTCGTCGCGGTAGAAGACGTTGGTCCCGTGCCATTCGTCGACCCCGAAGTCGGCGTCGAAGTCGTCGGTGATCGTGTACCAGGGCATCTCCCAGCCCATCCTGGCCTTCCAGCGCTCGATGTCCGCCTGCGGCGCGCGCGAGGCGTTCACGAACGTGGTGTCGCGTGAGTTGAGGTGAGCGAGGTTGGCGACCTGGTCGGCCATGAAGGAGCAGCCGCGGCAGCCGCTCTCCGGCCAGCCCCTCACGCCAGGCTCGAAGAAGAAACGGTAGAGGATCAGCTGCCGCCGCCCCTCGAACAGGTCGAGCAGGCTGGCCGCCCCGTTGGGCCCCTCGAAGCGGTAGTCCTTCTCGACGGCCATCCTCGGCATTCGGCGCCGTTCGGCTGCAAGCGCATCCCGAGCCCGGGTCAGCTCCTTCTCCTTGGCCAGCAGCTCCTCTCGGGCCGTGCTCCATTCCGCTGGGGAGACGATCGGTGGCATCTTCATTTCGCTTCCTCCTTGAGGTACTCGTCGACCACATCGAACAGGCGCTCCCAGAGGGCGCGCTGGCGCTCCATCCACTCGGCGGCCTCATCGAGCACGGCCGGCTCCAGCGAGAGCCGGTGGGTCCGGCCCTCGATTGCCCGGGTGACGACACCCGTCTCCTCCAGCACCTTCAGGTGTTTGGTGATCGCGGGCTTGGAGACGTCGAAGCCGCGGGTGGCTTCCCCGACGGCCGCCGGCCCGGCGGCGAGCCGTTCGACGATCGTGCGGCGGATTGGGTGAGCGAGGGCCTTGAATGGATCGTTAACCATATGGTTAACGATAACAGGAGACCTCAGGGAACCCGGTGTTCGGCCTCCTCGACCGTCAGCTCGGCGGTGGGAGAGGCCTCGAGCCGCTCGTCGGGAATGGCCTCGCCGCTGCGCACCGAAAGGCCGTAGGTGCCGGCGGCCAAGCGGTCCTCCGCTCGCTCGACGGCCGCAAGCCGTCGCTCCAAGTCTTCGATTCGCCCCGCGTCGAACTCGTCCTGGTAGAGGCCCTCGGAATCCGCGTCGCCGGGCTCGCGCCGCTCGTCGCTCTCCTCGGGCGCGTCCCTCCTGGTCGCCGCGAGCTCCCGCTCGACCTGCTCGCGCTCACGGGCAAGCAGCTCTTTGGCTCGGTTGGGATCCACGACCACAACGTATGCCACTCCGCGGCTGGATCTCAACTAGACGCGAGATTCATGACCACCAGCCGCAGCCCCACGTCGAGCTCCGTCATCTTGCGCAAGTGGCCGTAGCGCTCGTCCCAGGCCCCGCTCTCGAGGTCGGCGACGAGCCGCTCGCGGCCGCTGCGCCGCGACTCTTCGGAGATGCTCTGCCAGATCCACATCGGGCGCAGGACCTCCTCGTCGAGGAGCATCTCCGGGCGCGCCCAGAGTGCGGCGAAAAAGAGGTCGGTGCAATCCCGGGGCACCGGGATAGGGGAGACGGTGGCCTCCGGGAACCGCGTCGCCAGCTCGGTGCTGGTGGCGCCAGCCCGACGCTTCAGCCCCAGCATCTCGGGAAAGTAGTCGCGGGAAATCCAGAGGCCTTTGAGCCCGAAGTGGTCGAAGGTGACGATCACGATGCGCCCGCGGCTCACTCGACGCATCTCCGCCAGGCCCGCGTCGAGGTCGGCCCAGTGGTGCGCCGTCAGCACCGCCATGGCGGCGTCGAAGCTCTCGTCCCCGAAGGGCAGCGCTTCCGCGCTCGCCTGGACGACCGGAGCGGAGCCGGGGGGGCGCTGGGCGATCATCTCGCCGGAGGGCTCGACGGCGATCACCTCGCGACCGGGCGGCTCGTAGGATCCCGTTCCAGCCCCGACGTTGAGTACCGTTTGCGCTCCGCCAAGCGCCTCTTCGATCGCCGCGGCGATACGCGGATCGGGCCGGCGCGCCAGCGAGTATCCGCGTCCGAGCTGGTCGTACTGGGGCGCGCTCACCAGCTCACTCTAGGCGCTATCCTTCGCCTCAGCCTCGCGCTTCGGCCCGAGGTTTTTCCTTGTAAGGCGTCCACCCAATCGAGGGAGTAAATGGCTCGCGGAGATGTCCGCATCGCGGTGACGCTGGCTTGCGAAGACTGCAAGCGGCGCAATTACCAGACCAACAAGTCCAGGCGCAACTCGCCGGACCGCATCGAGCTGCGCAAGTTCTGCCACTGGTGTGGCAAGCACACCGCGCATAAGGAGACGCGCTAGGGACAATGGCCAAGACGCGCGCACAGCGCAAGGCCGAGCGCCGCGCCCGCGAAGAGCAAGAGCGCAAGCGCATCGGCGGTGAGCGCACCGCCGAGTCGCGGGCACAGCACGACACCCAGGTGCCGGTCTCCGGCGAGGTCGCCGAGATCGAAGCGGTGGAGCGCGGCATGGCTGCCGGCGCTCCCGAGACCGCGCTCGAGACTCCGGACGCGCCGAAGCCCTCTCGCGCCGAAAAGCGCGCCGAAGCGAAGGCCGCGAAAGAATCCGAGAAGCGCAAGCGGGCCGAGCAGAAGCGCCGCGAGAGCGAGCAGCTCGCCAAAAAGCAGAAACAGGCGCAGGCAACCCGCCAGCGGGGCGGCGTGATCGGCTTCTTCGTCTCCTGCTGGGCCGAGCTGAAGAAGGTCCAGTGGCCGGACCGCGACACCCTCGTGCAGGCCACCGCTGTCACGATCATCTTCGTCGCTGTCGCCGCCACCTATCTCGGCGCGCTCGACGCGGCCTTCAACTTCCTCGTCAAACAGATCCTCTAGCGGGATCCCCAAAGCAAAGGCAAGGCTTCCCAACGATGTACCGCTGGTACGTGATCAACACCTACTCGGGGCACGAGAACAAGGTCAAGCACAATCTCGAGCACCGGGTTCAGACGATGAGCCAGAACCGCAACGTGCGCCAGGTCGTCGTCCCCACCGAGCAAGTGATGGAACTCGGCAAGGACGGCCAGAAAGAACCGAAGGAGAAGCGCACGATGCCGGGCTACGTGCTGGTCAACATGGAGATGACCGACGACGCCTGGGGCCTGGTCAAGAACACCCCCGGCGTGACCGGCTTCGTCGGCTCGCGCAACAAGCCGGTGCCGCTCTCCAAACCAGAGGTCGACCGCCTGCTGCACCGCGAGACCGCCGAGCGGCCCCGCACCCAGGCCCAGTTCTCGATCGGCGAGTCGGTCAAGGTCGTCTCCGGCCCGCTCTCCGACTTCTCCGGCGAGATCGCGGAGATCAACGAGGACGCCGCCAAACTCAAGGTTCTGGTCTCGATCTTCGGCCGCGAGACGCCGGTCGAGGTCGGTTACGACCAGGTAAAGAAGATTTAGGCGCCCGCCCGCTACCCTCTCCGATCCCGATGGCAAAGAAAGTCCTCACACAGATCAAGCTGCAGATCTCCGCCGGCTCGGC